>BNJU01001494.1_pt1 | contig 222370 bp, 296 predicted proteins | sample 8539281 | NCBI WGS metagenome assembly BNJU01 (sample SAMD00202456, study PRJDB9452) | human saliva metagenome | isolation source: human saliva | place: Japan | reverse complement strand
AACCGTCGTCCTCCTCACAGCACTGTACGCACGGTCTCTGCATTAAAAGGCTTTCAAGAAGTTGATGTGCACAGACTGGTATGCTGGCTACAACTCGTAAAGGCCACTGTTTATCAGTCTCTTTGTCATTGCCATGTCCAGGACAACTGTATGTGTTGTAAACCATAGCCTCGTCTGCTGCCTGCCGCTTTCCATGCCAGGTCTTTGGGAACCCCATGCTCATCAGGTTTCGCATCTGGTTCGTGCACATTTCCATTGTTTCCCATATACATACGTATTCTGTGATAGAGCCATCAGTTGACATCATCTGCTGTTCTTCATACTACTATTCCATAGTAGTTAAGCCACCCTCTTGCGTATACCTTGATTCTTTCTAGGCTCGGCTTGATTGACTGACAGCACTTACGGGAAGAAAGCTCTTTCAGTTTCTCCTCAAAGATACCCTCGTACTGCTCTCTAAGAGTCTCTCTGATGCCTTTCTGCTTTTCGCAAGAAGTACTATGTCATCTGCATACCTTATGCATGGGACACCTCTTTCAAGAACTCCAGTCAAACCTCATTGAGGTAGATATTCAAAAGCAAAGGGATAGATTCCTCCTTGTGGCGACCCTTCCTCTGTTTCAGTAACTACTCCATTTTCCATTACACCACTTTTCAGATACCTCTTTATAAGTTGCACCACACGTTCATCTTTTACGTTTTTTCCTCAGAAGGTTGATAAGAACTCGTGGTTGATTGTATCGAAATATTTCGATAGGTCTAGAACTACTGCATGCTTATAGCCCTGCTCAGCGTACTCCTTAATCTTAAGTATTGCTCCTTTTGCGTCTCTGTTTGGACGGTAACCGTCAACTGCCGTCTGTAAAAGTGGCTCATGGGATTGAAACTAACTGTTGTGTTATCGCCTCGTTGCAGCGTACGGTCTATCACTGTTGCTATGCCAGCTTTCGCACACCACCATTTGGTTTAGGAATCTGGACTCGTCTTACTGGAGACGGAGTATACTTTCCACGATAGATACGGTTAGTTAACTCCTGTTGATGTTCCTGAAGATAAGGAAGTGCCTCTTCGATGGTCATTCCATCAATTCCAGGTGCTCCCTTTGTTTGCCTTCCTCACTCTCTTTATACGCTCTGTTAAGTTATCTTTATGCAGTATCGCTTCTGAGAGCTTCAGCTGTGCACTGTCCTCTTTCCATATCGGATTGAATGACCTACGCGCTTTCACACCTACCCTTCTATGTTCCGCACCATCTCTTTGCGAGCAGCCATTGTTTTCAATGTTTTCTGCCATATCCAGTCATTCCTCCTTTCTCAGTCATGCTTCGAGACTCCCTACTGATTCGGTCCTTTGTCTATCGACTACTATGATCTCTGCTGACTTCTGTGTGTTCAGCATTGCTTTGGACAATGGTTACCTCTTTCGAGGCATATCACACAGACCTCCCTAGGTACCACACGTTTCCTTCCTCCTCCATATATCTGCCTCATTTTATCATGCATGATTCCGTGTAGTTATTGGACTTTGGCTTGTTATGCAGTCTTATCCTCACTGCATAACCTCACAGCAGATTTCTGTTCGCCAGACCAGATTTGCCCATGCAGTTAGTGTCTTCCCCATATCCAGCTTCCTTCAGATCTCGAGGTCACCCTCGACACCCTTTGCTTTCTGGCTATATCCTTTCTCCACTACCAGGCGGATTCGGGACTTTAACCCGTTAGAACGTGCGCCGTTAAGCATCATCCTTGAAGAGCCCTCCGATAATTCGGAGGCTTTATCTATCTCTCAATTAATCCTCTACCTCACAGCCGAGGGCTTTTTATTCCTCAATCTCCACAAACTTCTCTGCCTCTCTCGGTCAAATCATAAATATTCTTATCTATATCTATCCTTATAAACCCTTTTTATAAGTCTTCTGCTATTTTATCAACCTCAGCCTGCTTCCACTTTGAGATGGTTCTTGATTGAGCCTAATCCCAGTTCCTCACTTTCCTCCTTTTGCCTGAATGATTACCTATATGGTTGAGGAAAAGTCCTAGTTTTAACTCACTTTTTCTCTGTAATCTTATAAATATAGCAGTAATCAGCCCTTCTCTATTAAACAAAAAGGTAAGTAAAATGTAACTCCTGTGGCTGCAGCTGTCATTCCAGACATAGATACGATTCATAGAAGCGAAAACACATAGCCTATAATAGAATTGATAACCGCACAGCCAAACCGAAATGGCTATCATCACCTTAAGATCTTTTACTTATAAGATAGCCGCTGTCCCCTGGAGTAATCAAAAACGAAACCACCAAAATAGCCCCCACAGCATCCAAAAGCTGTAACTGCTGTAAATGATGAAAGTGTCATCACTACATAAAGACAGGGCTACCGAGGAAAATCCTGCAAGCTTTGCGTGAATCCCCATCAAAAGTAGTTATCTAAGTTCCTTAAAAGATAATAACAAAGAGCAGGTTTATCAACAATATACCCTATTTGAGACCAGAGCCTTAGGCAGGCCTCATTCCAATAAACTCTCACCCTATTTAATGGTGCAATTATGACCTCCCATTAGCACTACGTCAGTATCCAGATGTACATTTCTTGCAAATTTGAGTGATTAAAACAACTGCAAAGAGCAAAAACATCGGAAAAACTATTCCCACTGCATCATCATTTTTAACAAGTCCTGTCCCTGAAAGAAACTCCACGACAAAGACAGTAATTACAAACAATGCCGCTCCTGCTATTAGAAATGGCGAACCCACATCTTTTACTATGAAAAATGCGATAACTATTCCCAGTAAAACCGAATGTGAAATGGCATCTGAAACCATTGAAAGCTTCCTTAATACCAAAAACGGGCTCAAAAAATAGCACAAGCCATGGCAGTCGCTACTAGCACAAAAAGAGATTCGTAGGATAGCAAAATATGACATTAGTGAATCTATCATTTCACCCCTGCCTCCTCATCCTAAGATTCTTTATCATCCCATGTGGTCCTATCACAAGAGAAATGATTGCAAGACTTCCCATTATGAGATAATGAGTTGCTCCTGTGCTCATCCCTCATAAGCGGTTGATATATAGTGCCGATAAGTGCAGAAACTCCACCAACCACGCCTGCTAGTATAGTACCCAACCAAATTTATCACTCCATTGAAGAGCAGTAATTGCGGGTATTATAAGTAAGATGAAATAAGGATAGCTCCTACCAGTTTCAATCCTGTCGCTATTATTCCCATAGTCATTACAAGAATTATTCCATAGAGTAAAAACCGTCTTTATTCCAATTGTGCTTGCATATATTTCATCAAATAAGAATACTTTTTATTTCTTTGTAAAACAAAATCAGTAAAACTAACATAGGTATGCCAACATATACTATAAGCTTTTGCATCATCCTTCATAATGTAAGCAGCCTGTCCGAAGATATAGCTTGAAAGCCCTGACTGAGCAGCGTCTTTATAAGTACTGTTGCCTGAATATGGCTTTTAGTACCATGCCAACTCCCAAAAATGAAGATAAAACTACTGCAAGTATCGCGTCCAGCTTAAGCTTTGAATTCTCTTTTATAACTTGAATAAGAATGAAGGCAGTAGTGCCTGATACTACTGCCCCCAGAGTTAAGCACCGGTTCTTTATAAATAACATAAATGATAGGACTATCCGGAAAGCGGCATGACCAATGGCATCCCCTATCAGCGACTGTCCCTTAAGCACTGTAATACAGCCCATGCCCTGCTATAGCCGCAAGCAAAATGTACCGCTCCAACTATGATAAACGTATAGCTTGTAATTATATCGATGTTAAACATTTTTCATCATCGCCTTTTTCTAAATTTTCGTTTGTGAATGCCTCACTTACCCTGCCTTCAGCCACTACCTCTTTGTTGATTATAACCACATGATCAAAATATTCCTTATTGTGGCAAGGTCGTGATGGACTATCACAGCAGCTTTTCCCCTTTTGCTCTTCTTTTATAAAAATCAGTGTATTACCTTCTCCGTAACCTTATCTATGCCAGCAAGAGGCTCATCCATAAAATAAATCTCTGCCTCCTGTGCTATCAGTCTTGCTATAAATACCCTCTGTCTCTGCCCTCCTGAAAGCTTGGATATCTGCCTATTCTTAAACTCATACATGCCTATCCTTTTAAGAGCAGCCTCTGCTTTTTCCCCTTATCCTCCCACCCGGGATGCCTAAACCAGCCAAGGTGTACATATCTGCCCATTAGCACAACATCCATAACGGTGGTTGAAAGTCCTCAGTTTACCTCAGAAGTCTGTGGAATATAGGCTATTTTCTTCTGAACCTTTTTAATAGCCCTCACCCCATAATCAAAATCTCTCCCTGCAAGTGAAGCCCTAATATCCCTTTTTATTAGGTCGATTTCCTGCTCCATTAGGGCCCTATTATGGCTGAACTGAACCTGCCATTATATCTATGTCGCAATCCCTAAGTACAGGCTTGTCGTGAGTGGGCTATGGTCAAATCCTCTCACCTTTACAATCACCCTCTTCCATGCCTACCCTCCTTCTTACTTTAAGTTTTCAGTGATTAACTTTATAGTGTGTTTATACATATCTATGTAAGTATCACCACTTTGCCCCTCGGGTGCAAGCAGAGTCGGAAAAACAGCTCATTTTCCCTCACCACTTATAACCTTTACATCAAAGCCCTTAGCCCCTGCAAAGCCTCTTTTGCTTTCTCCATCCTTGCCGGGTCTGTGGTAGATTCTGCAAAAATAGCTTTTCACCTTATGCTTCACAATAAAGTCAACAGTCTTATCTATATCTTTATTTGCGACCTCTGAATCTGTGCTAACCCCCTTGAGGAGCTCAACTTCAATACCGCATCTTCTTGAAAAATAATTAAGGCATCGTGTGGAGTAATCAAGTACTTCCCACCCTCAGTGTAGATTATCCAGTGCTGTTTTCTTCATCAAGAGCCGTAAGCTTTCTACATAAGCTTTGGTATTTTTCTATTTCATCTTTTTATCTGGCAAAAAGCTCACAAGCTTTGCTCCTGCATTTCAGTGCCTTGTAAAGATCTATATCAAACCAAAAATGCGGATCTATAATTGCAGCCCCATCTTCCTCCATCTTGCCAATCTTGTCCTCTGAAAATGTGGATGCTACTGCATATCCTTCTTTTCAAGTACCTCCTGCATCTTCCCTCAAAGTGAAGTCCGTGAAAAAGCACCAAATCAGCCTCAGCAATCTTCCTTAAATCCTCCGGCTTTGCACATAAAGATGTGGATCTTCTCCTGTTGGTATACATAAGCTCTTTTATCTACCATATCGCCTGCAAGCTGATTTACCATATCATATAAAATGAAGTAGTAACTGTTACTTTTTCTTTGTCATTTTGGGAGTCAGTCTTCCTGAACCTCCCATCGCACCGGAAATCATGGTACTTTTAGAGCCTTCATCTTTCTTAGAGTCATTGTTTCTCCCTGACTTCCTGTTTTCTCCCCACAACTTGTTAATAGTATAATTCCGAGTAGTAAAAATAATAATGTCTTAATTTCTTCTCTTCTCCTTTTTCAGTATAAATTTCAAGCTTGACGTTGGTTAGTATAAACTAACCAATAGATAGTATATAATTAAGGGAGAGATATGTCAAGGAGGTTCTTTAGTAATGAAATTGATAGTCTGTGCGAAAAAGCCACTTATTTCGTGTAAGTCATCAGTCATCTTTTCTCTTTTGTATAGCGGCATAAAGCCCTGCCCACTGCATCGCTGCAATATATGGTTTTTACTTTGATAAGCCCTCCGAAGAATCGGAGGCTTATCTCTCGCAATTAAACCTTCTAATCGAGTGGAGGCGGTGACTAACCGCCGTCCTCTCCACAGCACTGTACGTACGGTTCTCGTATACAGCGCTTTTAATAGTTGATGTGCACAGACTGGTATGCTGTGGCTAAATCGTAAAGCGCCACTGTTTATCAGTGTCTTTCTTTTTGTCATTGCCATGTTCATGACAACTGTATGTGTTGTAAACCACAGCCTCGTCTGCTGTTTGCCGCTTTCCATGCCAGGTCTTTTGGGGAACTCCCACTGCTCATCAGGTTTCGGTATCTGGTTCTGCACACGTTTCCATTGTTTCCATATACACATACGTATTCTGTGATAGAGCCATACAGTTGACATCATTCATGTTGCTCTTCATACTTATCATATTCCATAGTAGTTAAGCCACCCTCTTGCGTATACCTTGATTCTTTCTAGGCTCGGCTTGATTGACTGACAGCACTTACGGGAAGAAAGCTCTTTCCGTTTCTCCTCAAGATACCTCGTACTGCTCTCTAAGAGTCTCTGATGCCTTTCTGCTGCATAGAAGTACTACGTCATCTGCATACCTTATGCATGGGACACCTCTTTTCAAGAACTCCCAGTCAAACTCATTGAGTGAGATATTCATAAGCAGGGGATGATTCCTCCTTGTGGCGACCCTTCCTCTGTTTCGCGTAACTACTCCATTTTCCATTACACCACTTTTTCAGATACCTCTTTATAAGTTTGCACTACACGTTCATCTTTTTACGTTTTTCCTCAGAAGGTTGATAAGAATCCGTGGTTGATTGTATCGAAATATTTCGATAGGTCTAGAACTACTGCATGCTTATAGCCCTGCTCAGCGTACTCCTTAATCTTAAGTATTGCTCCTTTTGCGTCTCTGTTTTGACGGCAACCGTAACTGCCGTCTGTAAAAAGTGGCTCATAGATTGGAACCAACTGCTGGTTATCGCCTATTGAGAGTGTACGGTCTATCACTGTTGCTATGCCAAAGCTTTCGCACACCACCATTTGGTTTAGGAATCTCGACTCGTCTTACTGGAGACGGAGTATACTTTCCACGATAGATACGGTTAGTTAACTCCTGTTGATGTTCCTGAAGATAAGGAAGCGCTCTTCGATGGTCATTCCATCAATTCCAGGTGCTCCTTGTTTGCCTTCACTCTCTTATACGCTCTGTTAAAGTTATCTTTATGCAGTATCGCTTCTAAGAGCTTCGGCCGTGCACTGTCCCTTTCTTTCCATATCGGATTGAATGACCTACGCGCTTTCACATACCCTTCATGTTCCGCACTATCTCTTTGCGAACAGCCATTGTTTTCAATGTTTTTCTGCCATATCCAGTCATTCCTCCTTTCTCAGTCATGCTTGAGACTCCTACTGATTCGGTCCTTTGTTCATCGACTACTATGACCTCTGCTGACTTCTGTGTGTTCAGCATTGCTTTGACAATGGTTACCTCTTTTCTGAGGCATATCACACAGACCTCCTAGGTACCACAGTTTCTTCCTCTCCTATATCTGCCTCATTTATCATGCATGATTCCGTGTAGTTATTGGACTTTGGCTTGTTATGCAGTCTTATCCTCATGCATAACTCCTCATATGAGATTTCTGTTCGCCAGACCAGAGATTTGCCCCGATGAGTTAGTGTCTTCTCATATCCAGCTTCCTTCGATTCGAGGTCACCCTCGACACCCCTTTGCTTTCGGCTATATCCTTTCCACTACCAGGCGGATTCGGGACTTTAACCCGTTAGAAACGTGCGCCGTTAGGCTCAACACCATGATGTAATTTTGCATTTTACATCATGGCTTTGCAAGCTATCTATATGAGTCTGTGAGAATGGCTGCGACTATTTTTGCAACTGTCGCTCTGAAATCAGGCAGACTCTCTCTATCCTTTTAACAACTCTTCATAAATTCCCATATCTTCCTCGGTGAGACATTGAAAATAGCCCTTTCCACAGTACTTTCAGGATGCGCATCCAGCCATTCTCTTACGGTACTTACCGCTATTTCCGCTGCTATCGCTTTGGAAACATAAATACTCGGTGGAAATGCAACCAAAAGGCGATGGACTTACATTTTGCTTCGCTAGCCTTCGTAAGACAGGCACGATAGCAAGACTTCAAGTCTTCCACTCTTTTTCTGTCAGTTCTCCTGCATGATAGGCCCAACGGTATGCAGCACATATTTTGCCGGAAGATTATAGCCCGGCGTAATTTTGCATTGTCCATTGGCTTCCTCGTAGCCCTGCTCCTGCATTTGCCGAAAACAGGCATAGCGCATCTGTACTCCGACCATGCTATGCTCACATTGTCAATGCAGTTATGGTTGGGAATAAACATCCCAGCAAGCACTATTGCAGGCACTGATCATGGCATCCACCTTCAAAATACTGATATCCCTTGCCATAATACCAATCGTTTATCTCAAGGCTGTGGTTTCCAAACCATCTCCATCCACTACGCCCTTTTCACGGGTCATTTCCTGTAAAAAGCTGTCCTGTATTTTCAGAAGTCCTCTGAAGCTTCTGGCTTTCTCACATTAAAGAGTCCACGGAGGAGTCTCCACTGTTCTTCCGAAGTTTTCGGAATCGGATAATGGGCGTACTCCGGCATTTCCTTTTGCAATTCCTGAATCAGCATATCCTTCTTTCCTCTTGTGTCATCTTCGCCTCCTTTCCCTGGTACTCTAAGTACAGGCATGCTTTGCAGACCTAACTCGTAGCAGATAACTTTTCACAAAACAATCCCTTATAGTGTTTTAGTTCCTTGAATCATCAGTTTTTCAATAAATCTCTAAGCACCTTATCGATATCCGCATTCAAAGCAAATGCTTCTCTCACAATCACGCATCCCGCCTCTCCCAGGATTCAGACAGGCGTAGTAAGCATTGGGATTTTCCTCGGTATAGCGCCAAAGGGGAACTTAATAATCACCGGTATTCATCCCTACTCCAAGCTCCCAGTATAAGACATGCTTTCCTTATGACTATGCAGAAAATCCTGATAGCGTTTTTACCGCCATTTTCCAGCCCGTGTCCTCCACAAAGCTTTCATCCGTGCGGAGATTCATGGTCATGGGAAGTCCGTCATCCGGGCAAATGGGAATAAGCTCCGTGGAATAGACATTTTCACCTTCTTATCCTCCGACAGCTGAAATATCTCCGCTTCATCCCGGACAAAACCCTGGGCTTCCAACATTTTCTCCACAATTTTCTGATTGTCATAGGTCTTTTGCCACCGTAGGACGGGAGCTTTGAAAAAGCCCGTAATCTCCTGGGTGTAAAAGAGTCTTTCCTTTGCAAAGCCGGCTCTTTGAAACTGATGATCCACATTGGTGGTTAAGACAAAGTAATCCTTTCCTCCACAATCTTTTTGAGATTTCCATAAACATCCGAGGGGGCATCAACGTAACGATTAAAGTAAATATGGCGACTCCACCAAGCCCAAAATTCCTCAGGACTTTCAAAGGGAAAGAAGCCCCGGAATAGATATCTCGAATGGGATATTTTTGCAAAGTCAAAAGAAAATATTTCTGAAAAACGCTCTCCGCTATAGGTCAAACCCGCTGCCGTAGATGGTCCGGAGCGGCACCCAATACAATAGCCTCCGCATTTTGCATTTTTCCTTTAATTTATGAACTTGCTCTTCGTGAGGGGATATTTTCCACGGGATGCTGTATGGTATTTCTATTAAAGAAAAACATGGGCACTGCTCCTTTTTATTATATAGATTTTATATAGACTCTACGCTTTTTACTACGGAAATTCTTTTCCTGAATATGCTTTCCTGATTCGATTTCATCCACCACTTAACAATGGCATAGTCTGCATAAGAAATCACGGACTCTCCTGCAGGATTTAATGTGAACTCTTCTCCTGCAAGAATATACTTTCCACTTCTCTCCCTCTGCCTGCAAAATCCGCCGCAGGACTGATGTAAGTCCACTTCACATCCTTCTCTCTCTAAGCTCGGAAAGCTGCTGCCATAGCCTTGCCAAAGAGCTTAAAGGCTTTCCGGGAAGTTCTCCCCGTCTGCTACTTGAATCGTATGCTCCGGATTTACATAAAGTCAGCTCATCCCTACCACCAAAAGTCTTACCTCTGTGCGGAGAGGATGTCTGCCAAGTGCTGTGTTGTCTTGCTATGAAGAGGAAGAGTTTCTGCTGTCCATGCGCCAGCATCTACCACTGCATCATATCCTTTTAGTGCCTCTCTTGTAAGTTCCAAAAATATCTTTTTGGATATAGTTCTTGGCATCCGTATCATTTTCCGCCCTTCTTCCAAATGCTGTTACTTCAAAACCTCTGTTTACTGCCTCTGTAATGATTTTCTTTGCTGCTTTTCCGTTTGCTGCTACTACTGCGATCTTTGCCATGATTCTTTCCTTTCCGAGATGCTTTCCTCTATACACTATTTTTCTTTGCTTTCTTTAGACTGATGTTTTCCTAAACTTTACTTTTTCAGTCTTGTCAAAAGCTTTGTAATGATTTTTGATCAGTCTTTGTTATAATTTTTATTTATTACATCTTTGACGCACTCAATATATCACTGCCCAATTTTATTGTCAACTCATTTTATTACATCTTTTTAAAAATCAAAGCCTATTCGCCCTGCGTCCATGAAAAGCACGATTCGATAGGCTTTGAATATCAGTCCTAAAAACACCCTCAAATAGTCTTTGAAGAATTTCTGTTAGGCTTTCCCCTATTTACTTGTAATTTACAATCTGCTCCAAAGTATAGAACATTGTATTATTTCCGGCTGCTTCTTCTATAGTTTTCTCATCAAATCCGCTTTCCGAAAAATCAACGCATAATAAAACTTTTGCTTCTTTTTAAGGGAAAGCTTTGCCAGCGTATCTAAATATTCCGAATAAGAAAATGGCTTGTTTTCAATTTGCATTCTCCCAGCAAGTATTGCTTAGCATCGGCACTGATGCAAAGAAGATCAATTTCAGACTCTGCTATACGAACCCCTTTTAGGCATGGACTCATCACGAACCGTCGTCTTTTCCCATCCATCTCCCCATTTTGGCATAACGAAAAGGCAAAGGCATTCTTTGCATTTCCCGAACAAACTCAGCTGGCAGACAGACTCAAAAAGTAATGGAGGCAAATTGCTGAAGCATAGGCTTAACTAAATATTCATAGACACCATCCACGTCCCCATCTTCCAGCTGAGAAAAATTAGTAAAGCAAAACGCATACCAGAAGCGAAAAATAATTATCCGTCAGACGATAAATTCCTCTATTGGAATTACCATGTTCTTTATTCCCACATCCACTGAAAAATTCTCGTCCCACAATGCCCAATTCCATCAGATTCTTAAGATAAACACTGGTCTTGGAAGTATCCTCAACAAGAGACTTTTTAGCTAATAGCATTGCTTTTGGTATTTCCCAAAGGCAACCGCTTCAATAATGGAATTGTAAATGGCGTTTCCTCAACTCCTGATGAAGCAAAAACTCCACCTCACTATATAAAAACACAGCCCTTCGTCAAAATGTTTTTTTATATTTTCTTCAAGAGATAAATTGAATTCCCACTGACATAAATAATGTGGTATCCCGCCAAGAATAGCATAAGACAATAACTTATCTTTCTAGTGGAATAATTCGGAAAGAATTTAGCCGCATCATAAAAGCTCATTTCCCTGCATTTTGTAGATTCCTGTAGCCCTGCCATAGAGAGAGATTTTTCTGCCAGTAATTCCTTTTTCCATAAAACTCATGGCACTTCCGCACAAAATCAGCATCACATTCTTATCTTTCAGTTCCGTATCCCATAAATTTTGCAGTATAGAAGGTATACTTTTTGTGCCATGACACATATAGGGAACTCATCAATAATCAGTAATTTTTCTTTTTCTTCATAGGGAAGTTCCAAAACGGAGCGGAATGCCTTTTTCCCAATCATGAAAAGAAATAGAGATATAGTTTTTTTGCCGGAATTTCCTCTCGTAACATACAGTTCGAAAAATTTTAAAGCTGCACTGCATCTGTTGTTTCAGTACAGGAAAAACGTGGTGCTTTCCTTTACAAAACTCTCGTAAAGTTTCCGTCTTACCAACACGTCTTCTACCATATAAAACAATCAGTCATGTCCGCTATTTTCATTGTATTTGTTATTGAAAAATTTAGCTCATCTTGCCTTCCAATAAACAAAGCTACTTTACTCCCACTAACGCTGAATTATCTAATCCAGATTTATCTAATTCAGATTTGCTAAATCATGATTTGATATCATTATAGCGGTTATAAAAAGGATGGGCAAGATATAAAAATAGAAATTTGTATAAGCAATCGCCTTCTCCTCTACACCTTCTCCCCTTCCTCTTTGTCTTTCCCATCACCTGACTAATGACCGCATGATCGCCGGTTTGCATCTGGCTAAGCAGTGCCTGAAAACGCGCTCCCTCCATCATCTTTTGCAGCAATAGCGGCGCTCGCTCCGTAAACTGTCCTGCGGTCTTGATTTCTTCCATGGAATACTTTTTCACAAAAATGCTCATCTGCTCCTTTTAAATCGAAAAAGCCATCCTTTTTCCAGCAACTTCCCAAATTCTATATAAGACAAATAGGAAAATATGACATTGTCCACCTCGTTAAAGGGGACAGCGATAATGGGAACATCATTTCTCCATGCTAAGTAATCCAGTAATTCCATGCTTACACTCCTTCTTTACTTTACTAACTCTATATTTAGCCGATTCCCAAGATTTCGAAAAGTGCCTGCTTTTTAACCACGTGTAGACTTTGCACCTGCAGTTTGCCATTTCCAAAAGCCCAGGCCAGAGGCATCCTCTTTCGAAATGTATCCTCTTTTAGCAGCTTCCTTTAAATATGCTGCATAATAGATGCAAATATCTAAAATTCTGTTGATCCAGGCAGGCGATTTTCCTGTTTCTGCTGTTTTCGCTCCCGCATCTTTTATACATTCCCAAAGCATACCCCAGCAAATGCTTAGAAGCTCTCTTCCTTTTTCCGCACTGTCAAGCTAGCAGGACTGACTTCTTCATAGCTTAAAAGAAGCCTGTAATTTCCCTAATGTCTTTAAAGATAATGTACCGATTGAACCAATTCTTTAAACAAACTCTTTGGCTCCCGTAGATGCTGTCTCCATCTTGAGCCACAAAAGTGACTACAAAGCTTAAAAACAGTTTGGAATAGTGCTAGCCTCCTTCCAGGGAGCGTTGTTTCCTCCGCGCCAGTTTCTACACTCGCTGACTACCACCTTTCCTTTTTCGTTATCACTAATGAAGCCATAGCTTTTTTCAGCGTCTATTTTTGTCGTTTCTGGTCTCCCCTACGGTCTACCTTAGTTCCTGAAACCTGTCCTCGTGAGCTAAAACCATATAACCATCCGGCAATAACCACTTGATAGGAACAGTCTGAATCCTCTGGCAAATCCAGGTCGAATTGAAAAACTCTCTCGTTTTTCTAAGTTCCAGTCCTTTTTACCCGAAAAGTTACGTGGTCTTCAGGAGGGCTTTTTCCTGGTGCAGTAGCCATACTTTCTCAAAGTCAGCAGGGGCTCTACGAAGCTATTATTTGCTACTTTTGATGTATCGTCTATAGTTCCTTGATTCTCTATTAATCCCACTTTTTAGCACTCTGTATCTGCTCTGTCTCTATGGAAAAGCAACTTTCTCAAGGATTTCTTTTGCATAAGATACCGCTTCGAGGAGCAGCTTTTTCCCTGCCAAAAATGCGGATGCACTTTCATTTCAGTGCTGCTTCTCGAGGCAAGCTTTTTCACGGCAAATATCACCTCATCCAGATAACTCTCAAAAACTTTACAAGCTCACGCAGTTCCTGCCAGGATTCTGGCATCTTTAAGGATTGCTCCACTAGCGTCGCAGTTGCTTTTTCCAGTAAACCTCAGCATCCTTCATTTGCCATAAAAGTCCATCGCCACAGCAAGATTTGCCAGGTTGGACAGCCTCCCGCCGCTCCAATCCAGATAGGAAATATCCGCCAGCCCTCGGAAGCAGAAGGCCTCTCCCAGGCTTCCCTGTTTGCCTTTAGCGCATCCTCCGCATTTTCATCACTGAGCCTCCCAAACATCGCAATCCAGTTCATCAGCGCCCTTTTGCTTAGGGCTTTCTCCTTCTTGCCAGCTGTCGGCTAATGATGCCTTGTCCATGATAAACTTCGAAATCTTATGCACCGGCCGTAAGGGAATAATTCTCCCAATTGGAAAAATCGAAAACAGTGCGTTATGACTGTAAGACAGCCTATAAGGTAGTGCTTTAATGCTCTCCGGCATGTCTCAATTCTACCTTCCAATAGGACGTTTCTCCCGGAAAAACACGGTTCTATATAGGGTCTTGCAACTAAGCTGCAAGCAACTCCCCAGCAAAATGTCCTTTCTCTTCATCTTGCAAAAGTCTCCGAGGAAGCTGGATTTTGGGTCAAGCTCTTGAGCTTTTTCCACGCATTTGCTTCTTTCTTTCCCTTGCACTTTGCTTCTTTCTTCCTTGCATTGCTTTATATCTCTCCTGTGAAAAATGTTCCATATCTAGTCTTGTTAGTGCAAGCTGTAAATCCGGCCTGATACAGGAGAATTTTTCCGCTCGGTACAGACTCTAGTCGCTCCAGCAAATCCTCTACGGAAAATGCTTAGTCTTCAAAGCTTGGTGTGCTGAGTAAGCAGGGGCCATTGTCCCATGGTACGAAAAGGTTCTCTCTTCGCATGGTTAAGAGTTCTGATACTCTACTCCTTACAATTTCTTTCTCTCCTGCCAAAACCTTTGCCGGCTTTTCCTCCACCGGCTTGGTTTCCATTCCTCTTGCCCATCTTCCCAGCGTCCATAAAGCACCGGAATCACTGTTGGGAATTCCCAGAAGACTCATTTTGGCTTCTTCAGGATTTTTGTATGCAATGCGGTTTGCCAGAGTAAGGAACTGTTCAAAAAGAAGGTCTTCCACACACTCCTTTCTCTCGGAAAGCAGGGCAACCATATCCGTTAAGCTTTCCGCCGTTTTATCTCCCAAGCTAAATCTTGGAACTTTCCAAAGCTTGGGGCATTCTCTCCACAAGCCCCTGCAATTCTTTGTTACTTTCTTCCTGTTCCAACACTAGCCCCTCAGGACAGAGCCAATCTGCAAGACTGGCAATGCTCTTATCCTCATCCTGCAAATAAAGGGAAAGCCATTCAGCAAAGTCATTTGCAGATTTTGGCTTCTCTCGTTTTAAAAGCGAATTTAAAAGCATCTTCTTCGTTTTCTTGACCTTGGCGGAAGTACAGGAAATGAGTACCGGATAAAGAAGTTCCTCGGAAATATTTTCTATAAGAACAGGGCAAATCGCTCTAAAAGAGGACTCTCCCCAGTCCCAGTAACGGAATAAGATTTTCTGCTCGTTCAAGGAAATCCTTTTCTGTACAGACAAGCTTATCCAAAAGCTCTACCCATGCTTTTCTGTCGCCGGGTCTTTTCGCAATATACAGCGCATCAAAGATATACTCTTTTGCCGCTTCTTTACTAAGCAAATGATTCTCATCTAAAGAAAAGCAAATCGAAAGGGACCTGTTCGGCATATTTAGGAAATTCCTCTTCGATATGCTCTATAAATCTTCCAAGAATTTCTTCCTTCTCCAGCGTAAAGCTCATCGAAGAGATAATCCTTTTTGCTCCCTAGTAAATCACTGCAGCGGCTGCCCAGTCCTTCATATACTCCACTGGATTCCGGAATAGGAGATTCATCCTGTGGAGAAGTTTCAGGCAGAGCATACCAAGGACGGAGAGGGAATGTCCCAGGCTTCCTTATTGCCGCTTGGCAGCGGAAATGAAATGGATTGCATAGTTCTCACCTCTTATCCATAATTGCCTGAAGAGCAATTTCATCTCCCCGCCTATCACATTTACCGCTCTCTTCGCCTCTACACCGATACGAACGGCAAAAACAGCAAGCTTTTTAGATCTACATCCACAACCGAGCAAAGCCGTAGCTGTTCTCGGATAGTGTTTGATTTGCACTCATTCTCCGGATTTTAGTCCATCCCTGCAATAGCTTGCTCTTTCTTCGTTCCTATCCCGAGGCTTAAAAATATTTTTCATAAAGGGCTTTCTCATAGCCTAAAGAACGGTAGATTGCAACAGCCCTTTCCAGTTTGCTCATGCCATAGTAAACTCCTTTATCTGCTTGCCTACTATATTTTAATCTTTTTGACCATCTTTCTTGCCTGCTTAGAATTACAGTCCCTTTCTTAATTTCACTGCCAGAATGTGTTTACAAGGGCCCCTGCTGTTTCGATGCTTTAAATACCACTGTACAAGTGCATTTTGCATTTTCCACTCCGGATCCTTCCGGTAAACTCACTCTGTAGTTTGTCTCGCCCGACTTCACATACCAAAGGAATCCTCCACAAAAACTGGTGTCCTCCATGAGCTTTTTGCCGCCACAAGTCTCGGATTGTCCTTTCAAGACTCTATCCGGGTCATCAGAAGCTCTCTATGGAAAAATGCATTTTCATGGACATCAAAGCTCAGTTTTCCGGAAACGCCAGAAGCTCCATAGCATCATGAACATTATCTCTTATCCACGCCTAAGGATGCAGAGATTTTTCAAGTTCAATTCTTGGCTCAAAATCAGTTCATTATCAATTCTGTCGGCACATTCCAAAGTCTCTAAGTCTGAAAGTGCTTCCAGCAAAGCCCCTTCTCCGGAATAGCCTTCATAGCTCTTAGCTGTAAGGCTCAGGGTAATGCTCGCACCCCTCATACAAACTTCTATCATCATTTGCCCGGGAGCAGCCCCTTCCAGAGCATAAAAGTTAATCCTGTTCGCATGGCTCATGAGACGCTTCAGCCCGCTAAGCCGATGAAGACCGCTGATATATACGCTGTCTTTTTCTTCCCTAAGCTTCAATATTGCACCGGTTTTTGTGGGGCATAGCCATCCGGATTGTTCCTTTCCGGTAACAGGAGGAAGCCCTGCAATAAAGGCCTTTGCCGGCATTCCTTCCAGGTGGAATTTGTATTTCATTTTTTGATGAAGCACGGCGCAATTTCCCAAAGCTCGAATCCAGCGATCCGGCATTTGCACAGGGCGCTCTATCAGGATATCCGTAAGCAAGGTTCCATCCGAAAGCTTCTTACAGTGCACGCTCTTCCAGCCTTCATCGCCGATAAGAAACTTTAATTTATCTCCCTGCTTTATTTTACAAAGGGCTTGTCTTAGTTTGACGCCTATATCCACATTGGTAGTGCCGTAAAGAATTTCTCCGTCCAAGGCAGTTTGAAATATATCCAGCCTTGCATAAACACCGTTACAGTCGAAAAGCATTCCGCTCTAAGCCTCATCCCCTGGGCAGAAAGCACGGGATCCTTCTGCAGCAGGCACATACTGAAAATATCTGGTGCTCTACATATCCGCAAGGACCAAAAGTCCTCCTGAGATAATCGCAGGATTCACGATTTCTCCATGAAAAACAAGGGATTTTCCTCTATCCCTTTGGGGTGAGGGCCAGCGCTATGGATAAAGCTAAATTGCTGTCATACAGGCCGGATATGCTTTTTAAAATTCTCTCATACGATGCTCCTATCATGCCAAAAGAGGAGGTAGTTCTGCTGTCACTCATAAGAATTTCTACAAGACAAAACTCCGAGATAATAATATCCACAAAATTAAAAGGGAAGTACATAGGAGGACTCATCTTTTCTCCATTTTTATTGATCCCGTAAATCCCTTTATTACTCCCTTTTCTTACTGAGTTTCAAATTCTAAAAGAATACTTTATTACGATGATATTGAAGATACTGTTTGTTTCCATCTGTCAATTCTATTTTCATATCCTCATATATTTAAAAATCTTTTATTAACATCATCGAGTTGCCCTGAAATCAGAATATTTCCTCATTGTCAAAAGAGATATAGCCTCTATCAAACGCCTTATCATGATTAGGGCAAAACAAAAACCATTATCAACATCTAATCGTTCATTTTCATCACTATCTTTCCATGGCTTTATATGACTTGCAATAAAGAAAAGTTTTTGCTCTGAAACTTTGCACAAGCAGCAATGGTTATATCTATGTAACAATCGTTCTTTAAATATACCTTGGTTAATACGCATTTTACAATCGCTTCTTTATCTAGACCTTTTAAATTAAGACTTTCAATTTTCAGTGATAACCTTCTGGGCTTTGTCCTTATCAAATGCATGTCTTAGACTCTCTCCATCGATTTTCTTCTTGTTAGTCCCACGTAACCAATCACAAAACTCATAAAAATTTCGTTACTCCAAGATGAGAATTCTGGAATTTCATTTTTCCAATATTTGAATAAGAGATTTTTGCAAATTATATTCTTTGAATTATCCTTAAAACCAAGTCTAATACAATAGTCTTCTAAGGTTGGATTGGCTATTACTGGAATAAGTTTACCAGGATAATATGTAATCAAGAGTCTATTCTTAAATAAACTATTTAGATTATTATTATGAATAGCATCATAGTCTTCTTTTTCATATCACTGATTAATTTCTTGATATCTTTTTATTGCATTAAAGACTTTACTAAAAATCATTTCTAAGTTCTTCTTATACGTTCTTGATAATTTGGCTACTTTTCATTAATATATATACCAAACACATCAGGTCGCGCGTTTCCCTATTGATGCCATATCTTTTAACTCATATTGTAATCTATAACAAAAATCCTTCTTTATTACTCACAAGATATTCTTCCAATGAAATTCTATCTAATCATCAATAGGAAAAATCTTCAACAAATCTTATCAGCATTCTCATGCAATCGCATAGCTTTATCATATTCTTGTTCGTTAAATTCTTGAATAAGTCTCAAGTTCAATTCATCACAACCTTTCTTTTATTACTTAGTTTGTTCATAAATACTTACTGATTATGCAAAAATATATTCACACAACAAAACCAATAAAACAACTTGTTCTTAATTGTTACACTCCAACCTGGATTTTTCTTCCCTTAAGTTAGTGCAGTATCTGTCCTCTCATTCAATACTTCACACTCTAAAAAGTAGTGCAAAAACAGTAAACAACGACTTTTCTATTAGATACTATCACTCTTTAAATACTATTCTTTTAAAGAACAAAATCCAATTTTTCAAAAATTTTGCTATATCTCTTCCCAATAGCCTCCGGAAATTGTTCTTTACATTCTAATAAAGATTGTAAATTCTCACTATTGAAATATTTGCAAAGAAAATTATTCCGGAATTTATTTTATCCCACAAGGATATTTTTCATCCCTGAGGAAATGCTTTCTATCCTCACATACTGGATTCCATTATCATCTTTCCAAGGTTTTAAATAATCTTTGACCACAACCATCTTTTTAAAAGAATCCGGTATTCTGAGGAGAGATGCGATTTCTGCTTTTTCTTTTCCGGATCTGCAATGCTTAGTGCCGACTGAATGTAGTACCTGTCATTTCCCTATTAAGCACAAAAATCCACTTCTAACTGTTTCCGTACTTTTTTTGCCCTCTTCCATAGTTGCAATCTCTACGACTCCGACGTCTACATCAAAGCCTCGCCGTATCAAATCGTTATAAAGAACATTCTCCATCAAATGTGTTTCCTCGATTTGTCTAAATCCAAGTCTGGCATTCCGTAACCCTAAGTCAGTGTAATAGTATTTTGGACGGTGTCTTGATATATATTTTCCTTCACATCATAACGCTTTGCCTTTTTGAAGCAGATAGGAATCCTCAAAAGTAACGCAAATATCTATCAATGGTATCCGGTGCAGGGATATATTTCTTTCACTCTTAAAAGGTATTGGACAGTTTACCGGGATTTGTCAATGAACCAATCCCCGATGCCAGGATATCAGAAGTATAGCGAGTACCTCCTCGTCGTTCTTGATCTTATTTCTCTCCATGATGTCCTTAATATAAGTTCTTTCAAATAGGTCTCGAAGATATTTACTTTTTCCGTTCATGCGTATCCATTTCCAAAAATCATTGGCATTCCGCCATAGGGTGTAATACTCTTGCCAGGCCTCCCGCTTATCTCCTTCATAAGCATCATAAAACTCAGCAAAAAGAAAGGGGAAATACTCTGACCTCATCCCTCTATCTCTAAACTGCGTAAGCACATCTGACGAAAGCATCTTTGAGTTACTTCCGGTCACATAGACATCCACATTTTTTATCTTCAAAAGCCCCAGAACCACATCTACAAAACTAATCTTTGCTTCTTGATTATCCACATAAGGATTCTTTACTGGAAACCAGCTGTATCTCATCGATAAATACATAAAAACCCTTTTTGCATCTGTAATTCGGCTTCTAATATATTCATCCAAATGAAGTGGATCTCGATATTTCATATTTCGCAAATCATCCAACTGTATCCCTATAATCTGTTCCTGAACAACTCCTTCGTCTAAGAGTTGCTGGCGAAACAAGTCAAAAAGAAGGACTGACTTGCCACTTCGTCTAAGACCGGTAATAATCTTAACTCTTCCGTTCTCTTTTAATCTCATCAGCTCATTAACATATTGTTTTTCTTGGTAGCATATCTATCTCCATGATTTTTGCAGATTGGAACATCATCTATATAAAACAGATTATATTCTAAATTGAACTTCAATCAAGATGTTTATACGATTTTTTGTTCCAATCTGCATTTTTCATATAGAAAAATCCCTGAAAACAAATGAATATGCAATGACGCATATTCCTGCTATCTGTTTTTCTATTTTTCCTGATTCTTTTTAAACATAGAGGGAAACCGCCTTTTTACGTAAATCCCCACTTAAAGAAAGCTAAATTCAGCGCAAATCCCCATTCGTAAAAGTGTGTTTTCTACGCAAATCCTCATTTAATATCCATAAATCGGAAGAATGAACTCCCTTTCCGAGAGTCCCAGTCTTCACGTTCAATATTGTTTTTTGAAAACAACCAGCCGGCGGCTATTATTCTATCTCCTTCTGAATCTCAACGTCTCAGTGAAATCGAAGAAGACTATACTTTGCTTCTTGAGGCAACAAGACGCCTTTAAAGAAGATTCTTCTTCCACGTCTTCCCGTGAAGAGTTGATGTCTGAGCTTTATATCAGCGAGGCGGATCTTGCTGCTGCCGGGGATGTGGTGATGGAATGAGCTGGCAGATTGAATATTTGGAAAGTTATTTATCCGGACTCCGCTTTCCACTTGTATTACAAATACATCTAAGTAACATGGGACTGAAAAGGGTTTATTCTGCCCAATTCTCAATTCTCAGAGCACTCACCTGGAAAATTCTTTCACGTTATTCGTTACAACTGTATATCCAAGAGACTGCGCATGACCTGCAATCATCATATCGAGAGGGCTCTATAGCTGTTCCTTTCTTCTCCAAATCTGCTCTAAGCTTCCCATAACAATCAGCCGCCCTACGTCAAAACCCAGAATTTCTATATTCGCTAGAAACATGGAGAGTGCCAATCTGTTCTTCTCCACAGCTACACTCTTTTTCTACACCATGCACCAACTCGGCATATGTGACCGATGATATACACACATCCTCAGGATGAATAGTCTGTATTTTTCGAAATACCTTTTTCCGGCTTATGCTTTATTACATAAATGCAAATGTTGGTGTCACATATACCTCTACAGCTCGTCACGCTCCTGTACTATATCTGTTGTTCTTCCGTCCGCTCATAAAATCATCTGAGAACAAATCTATTGCTTTCATAAATGAATCCCACTTGTTTTGTTTAGGAAGCAGAATAACAATATCATATCTGATAACAAAGGGAAAGCTCTGTAAACCGCTTTGATTTCAACGATTTACAGGGCTTTTTACTATGTAGACTGCCACTCGGGATAATATCAAGAAAGCTCTATATCGTCAGTTGTGAACGTGATGCCCTGGATAGCGTTACTAGATGTAGATGTCCAGGATTTTGCCCCAAAATAGAAAAAATATTAAAATTTGTTTTGATTCCAGCCTGTTCGCGATAGGCTTTTGACTTTTAGTAATCAGCGCCATCTCATACCCCTTACTGCCCATGATGTAAAATAATACCGCCCTTAGTATAGTTAGTCATGCATATATTGCCCCTGCGTAGTGTAGCCCTTTATATGCGGTTCAATAATTCTTGCTGATCCCAAGCTGAGAAATGATCTCGAATAAACCATAGCAATGTTAATTAAAGCTCTTCTTTTCATCTCTGAAAATCCATATGATATATAAACACAAAGCTATCTCTATTATTTGCTTGTTATAGTTCTATAAATCTAGTATTTATACCTAATCTAAATATCCAAAAACTCATAAGGCTTTTTCCTGAAAGAGAAGATCTGCAGCACTCGGCAAGATACGCATCCTTCTCCTTTAGGCTCTCTATGTCCGATATACGTTTAACACTCTGTCCCCCAGATTCCAAAAATCATGAGACCAAGACTGCGGGTTTTCCCATAGTGTGGATTTCCTCTTCGCCCATCCGGAAGCTCCTTGCGAACCTTGGTTGCCACTGCAAGCCGCCCTTTTGCAGTTTTATAAATCGTGTCAATCCTTATTCCACCGTCTACCGGACGTTCTACACGAGTAATCTCCATACCATAGAACATTACCTTTCTTCTTACCCCTTTTTCACAGAGGTTTAACCTCAATCTTGTCATATCCTTTCGCTTTGTTGCGTTGAACACTTAGAAAAGTCCTGAAGTGCCTGTATCACAGCGGCAGAAACACTTCCGGCGTACTTTGCAGCATCATCAAATAAGTGTGATCTGCTTCTGCAACATAAATATTTTTGTGCCATAACCATACCTCCTTATTTTGTAACTTGTATCTGAAGTTTATGTATCTATATGATTATGAGCATAATTATAATCATATAGAGGTATTTTATCAAGATAGACTTTCTTTCCATCATTATGATGTTGAAGACTGTGATTCTTCACCGATACTGGGAGCCTAATATCAAAATGCAATATATAAAGTTCTTTGTTTTTAAACAAAAAGATGGTTAGATTTTACTCTAATCACCTTTTTGTTATGTGTATTACAACTTACTTTTTAATCATTAAGTTCCCTAATGACCATTTTTTCCCTTTACCAACATATTTAATATTAGGAATTTCTTTTTATATATCTTGTAATGGTTTTCTTTCACTAACTCCTAATATCATAGCTATATCTTTACGGCTCACTTTATTGTCCTCTTTAATCATACCTTTGATTATGTTTTCAATTTCTTCGAGGGACATTCGAGACATTCCCTCCACCAACCTTTTTGTGTCGCTATCTTCTTTAGAGGAATAATCGTTCTAAATATATCTCCTCCTCAAACACCGGATTTTTGTCCTGAATAAAGCTGTAGTATACTTTATAGGTTTTTCTCATTCCTGAGCCAAGTTCATCCGCAAGACTCTGTCTCCTTCTGAATTTCAACGTCTCAGTGAAATCGAAGAAGACTATACTTTGCTCCTTAGGCTACAAGACGCCTTAAAGAAGATTCTCTCCACGTCTTCCCGAGAAGAAGTGATGTCTGAACTTAACATCAGTGAGTCGGGAGCTTGCTGCCGCAGAGGATGTGGTGATGGAATGAGCTGGCAGATTGAATATTTGGAAGAGGCTACCTTTTTCCTTTTTTAAGATGCCTGCACGGAGACCATCCGTGCGTAAATGCCGCCTTCTTCCATGAGTTTATCGTGATTTCCGCGCTCTATAATCTTTCCGTCCGATACTACAAGAATCTGGTCCGCGTCCTTTATGGTCTTTTAATCTATGGGCAATGACAAGAAGGGTCTTATTCTTGCAGAGTTCCGAAATCGCCTCTTGTATAGCCCGTTCATTATCCGCATCCACACTTGCTGTTGCCTCATCTAAAATAACGATGGGCGAGTCCTTCAGGATACATCTGGCAATGGAAATCCTTTTGCTTTCTCCACCGGAAAGGGAGGCGCCGCCTTCTCCGATTACCGTATCAAAGCCTTCCGGAAGCGAGCGGATAAGGTCATAACATCTGGCCTTCTTTGCTGCCTCTATGACTTCTTCTCTTGTGGCACTCGGTCTTCCCATTGCAATATTGTTGAAGATTGTGTCCTTAAAAAAGATAAACCCTCTGGAACACCATACTGATTTGATCCATCAGGTTTCATGGAAATATTTTTGATATCTTTGCTGTTAGCTTTAATCGTTCCCTCCCGGATGTCCCAAAAATCTGGCAAGAAGAGAGGCTATTGTGGATTTTCCACCGCCTGACGGTCCTACAAGAGCCGTCATTTCCCCTTTTTCATGCTAAAGGAGATATGATTCAGCACATTCTTTCCTGTATAGCCAAAAACTTACATCGCTGTACTCCACAAGCGAATCATTTTCTGTCTCCTTTGTACTTTCAGACAACGCTTGATCACCGACATCTTTCAGTTCTTCCGCTTGAAAGACCTCTTCTATTCTGTCTAATGAGGCCGCTGTTACTGTAAGTCTGGTAATTTGACCATAACTCTCTATGGAAATAAATAGGTCAACAAGAACAACACCATCTCCCACCATATAGTCCGGCGCCATTTCTCCTTCGCATATAAGAGGCCTGCTACAGCAAGCATAGGATGTGCCAATCCTGTAGGTAAGGTATAAGGCTCCGCCCATGGTCCATAACTTTTTCTCAAAAATCAATACTTTCCTTGCAACTTTTCTCAAATTCAGCGGAAAGACTTTTGGATTTTTCTCCAAGCATATTAAAGGACCTGATAATCCCTATTCCTTCGGCAAAATCCAAAACTTCTTCCGTAAGCTGATTCACTCTCCTGCTTCGTCCTGGAATGCGCAAGGGTCGTTTTCATCATACAATTTCCAACGATGACAAAGGCTAGAATGATCTGCAGTGCAGAAATCCCTAATCGTATATCCATGACAAAACATCATGAGCGTCATAAGACCTTGGGAAATCATAAAAGTCACAAGTTCCGATAAAACAGTCATACAGCACTCTTCAATAAACACCATGTCAGCACAGAACTGTGCTTATTTTTCCCATATTTCCTTCTGTAAAGTATCCCATCGGAAGTTTCCGAGATGATCTCCAGTCTCATTCGCATATCCGCAAACACTCATATCCTGTTGCGGATTGAAGAACATTCGTGATGTGCTCAAAAACCGCTTCCACTGCTATGCAAAAGAACAAGACCGATTCCAAGATAAAGACATATCTTTTCCCTGTATTTGCCCCTTCATAAACAGACTGATCGCAATAAAACTGAAGATTAACGGTGCCTTCATCATAATTCCTCAATGAAAAGAAGTAATATACGAAGCTCTGATTCGGGAACTGTATTTTCCTGTCATACAAACGATTCTATGCAGTATCTTTAGCATGCTTTTTCTCCTCCCTTAATCTTCCATGTGCTTGCACTTTCACAGAGGCATCCCAGAATTTCTTATACCCGGACATTCTTCCAGGAGTTTCTCATGCTTATCGGCTGCAATACAGCTTCCTCCTTTATCACACAAATCTTATCCGCATTTTTACCGTGGAAAGTCTGTGCGCAATCACAAGCACTCGTCTTATTCTTTTGTTATTTCATCAAGAGCAGCATTTAATTTTTTTCTTCATTTTCAGGATCCATAAAGGCGGTCGCCTCGTCCAAAACCACAATCGGCGCATCCTTCAAAAATCGCACGTGCCAGGAAATTCTCTGTCGCTCCCCACCGACAGTTGCTTTCCGCCGTCTCCCGCCATGGTCTCTATTCCTCCGGAAGTCTCCTGAGAAACTCATCACACTGGGCTCTACTTGCTGCTTCCAGTACCTCTTCTCTCTTTCGCCTCGGGTCTTTCCGATAAGAATATTTTCATAAAGACTTGTATTAAATAAAAATTGCTCCTGCTGAAACATAAGAGACCTCATTATTCAGCGCTTCCAGAGACAGTTCTGTGATATCCTGTCCACCGATCCGGATTTTTCCCGTCTTTTTAAGTCATAATAATGCACTAAAAGCTTAGCCAGTGTAGACTTCTCCGCTTCCCTGATTCTCCAACAAGTGCGGTTGTTGTTCCCCGGTAAGTTCCAGACTTACCCCATGCAGAATCTCTTTCTCTCCATAAGCGAATCGAACATTTTCAAACTGAACATCTCTATTCACGCCACTAAACTTTGCACTTCCCTCTTTAAGAGGAGGTCTATCCATAAGATTTTCCAACTCTGTGATTTTATAATTCAGCTGCGGGAAATTTCCTGCATAATGCATCGCCTTCATAAAAGACGGCCCGACCGCGAAAGACATACAAAGCACCAAAATCAGTTTATCTAAAGCTAGACTTCCGCTGATAACCCAAAATGCGCCTACCGGAAGGATAAAAAGGGCGAGACACGGTAAAATGCTGGAATACATCGCCATCCAGGGCCAACAAGCTCTGTACCATGCAAGCGTAAAATCTCTGTAGTTTTTTACGACTTCTCCGAATCTTTGATAAGAATCGCCGTCCTTATTGAATACCTTAACGACTTCCATTCCATTTACGTATTCAATAATGGTGTTATTCATCACGGCAGCGGATTCATAGTAAGCATCCATTTTAGAGTTGCCCTGCTTTCATCATCATGCCCATGGCAAAGATTCCTACAAGGATGGGAAGAAGGAAAAGCAAAAGCTGGCGGTAATCCACTACAAACATCAGAACGAGAATGGCAAACGGAATCGAAATATTGGCAATCCTTCCGAATGAGCATGAGCAAGTAAAAAGCTCAACTCATATCAATATCTTCTGTAAATACCTTTTTATGCGACCTGTTCCAAGGCTCTCTATATTTCCGAGAGACTGTTTTTCCAGTTTCCCTGTAGAGATATTCTTAAATTTTTCAGGGTATTGTATGCACTGATATGGGAAAATATCAGTCCTTTTACATAGGCGAAAGAATAAATGATCTCCGACAAAAGTACCCCGAGTACCCTGAGCATCAGATATCCCAAACTGATTGATTGCCCTTTTGTTAAAGGGGAAATCATCTGATAGAGGAAAAATAGGGTATCGTTTTTGCTACAATCCTGATGCACATCATGATGACTGCTCGGATCGTGTATTTCTTGTATTCTCCCATATAGGGAGCCACTTTATTGAACATTGCCTCCTCCTTTTAAGTTAGTTAACGCTAATCCATAGCGTTTATTCATAATAGGTATCACTCGCAAAGCGTGCGGTACCTCGTTTTAAGCCGTCTTTCGACAGTCAAACTATACTAATCCATGATTCCTACTGCCTTTTTCCAATCCAGGAATCTGCATAGAACTTTGCAATGCTCTTCGATTTCTTTCCAAGACATCTTATGAATGAAAGGCTCATAAATAGAGGTCCAGAATACCTGTACAGAGGACATGCATTTCCTGATCCGAAATCTCCGCTTTGGCAATATTTCTTTTTGCCTCTTCATAATATTGCATAAGGCGTGTGTCATGCGAAAAGCAAAGTCATGCCCGAAGTTCTCATGCACCGTCCCGGCAGATTTTTCTAAAAGTAATACAAATTCTTCTCGAATATCCCATAGGATTCGGAACACATCTAAGATGTATTTTTCCTGCATAATCCATGTATTTCTCACTTCTTCGTCGCTCATAGAGGAAAAGTCCACATCCGTTCGTTCCAAAACAAAAACGATCTAAAAGTGGCTACCGCTTCTTCGACAACTGCACTAAACAGCTCTTCCTTCCCTTTATATCTTTTTATAAACGGCTCCTGTTGTAATCTTTGCATTCTCACAGATTGTCTTCAGTTCGGCTTTGATAAATCCCTTTTCCATGAACTCTTTACGGGCACTTTCCAAAAAGCCTCGGATCAATGCTTGTATCCCGGTTTGACATATACTCTCTCCTTTATATTTGCTGTATAGCGGATGAATTTCGTTTGATAATTCTCATTACCGATAATCCAGTTATCAATTAAGTTTATAATACCGCTTAGTTTGAATGTCAACTGTTTTTCTTGCTGCGTTATATTTTCTTGACACTCAAAAATATCCTGTGGGAAAAAATCGAATATTTATAATTTTCCGGATAAAAATAGCGGATGAAGTGAACTTCATCCGCCATAAAGCAGAATTTCTTCGAAAAAACTTTTTTCTTAATTATTCACAAAACATGAGCGTTTTTCAATTCATAATTCACATTTCATGAGCGAATCATGAATTACGCATGCACAATATACTTTTTAAATCAATTCCTTATCTAAAAGAAAATCAATTACATTGATATTCAAAAATACCCTTATCATCATACCAACGTTTTCCAATATCTTTCCTTACCACAATTTTTAGGGAAGGAATCTCCCTGTAAGCGTAAATGGTCTGAGTTCTACTTCCGCCTTTTTCATCCGTAGGCATCGCATACGCCGACTGAATATAGCTTCGTTTTCCTCCTGCATTTACGACAAAAATCAATTTCCTTTGAGTACGAATAGAATTGCTCTCTCATTGAGTGTCCTTGCATAAACAACACCAACATCAACAGAAAACTGCCGGATATTCAACTCATTATATAGGATATTCTCCATAATATGTGTCATTTCCTGCTGGCGGAATCCTATTCTTGCATTTCTAAGTCCAATATCCTCACAGTAATATTTATTTGGCGAGTCAAAAATAGGATTTTTCCTTTTTACGTCATATCGCTGACTTTCTGAAAAAAGAATGCATCTTCCAAATGTCCGATATATGCTCTAATTGTATTGGCAGATACACTCCCCCCTTGCTTTGACTTCAAAGTATTGGCAATTTTAGTCGGATTTGTTAATGAACCAACCGAAGAACAAAGCAAATCCAATATCTGTTCCAGTACATCTTGTCTTTCAATTTTTCCCGTTCAACAATGTCTTTAATATACACTATCTTTTTACGATTTTTATAATTTTTATACAATGCTTTTGGATCAAAAATATCTTCTTACCTTGCTATATGACTATATATATATAATACTAATGTTAAAAAAATAAGAACGTTCGTTACAACTAATCTTGTTCTGTAGCCACTTACAGACTAAATAAATAACAAAAAGGAAGGTTTAAGGTATTATGAATTATGAACGCAATTTAAAATATTTCCAAAAGTGGATTTAAAAAGGCGCATTAATAGCAATGGCTATAGGAGCGATTTTAACTCTTATCGGTTTCTCTGGGGACGGAGGACCATTAATTATTGGAATATTACTTTTAGTTGGAGGTTTCTTTTATTTAAAATCAGAGCTAAAAGGTATGGTCACTGACAAAGAATACGATCAGTCTGTTCTTTTCCGCGCTAAAGGATATCAATCAAAAGCACTTAATAAATTAGGCTTGATGAAAGCGAAGCCAATGAAATCCCTCCTATGTCTTTTTGATGGATATGTGAAGTTAGAGGATATGACTATGCCAAAAAGGCGAGGACGGAAAATGGAGAACTAATAAATATCAATCAATAACTATATTTTTCCGCAAACGAAGTTCACTGTTATACATATTCTTATAGTACCACTGAAGAAAAAGACAGAAACTACAGATGTTTATTTTTATAAAGATATTGTCTCAGTTTCCACCGCATCAGATACTGTTAAATATCCTGGAAAACTAAGGAAACAGAATATGAATACTTTAAGCTGACAACTACCGGAGGAACCGCTTTATCCGTCACATTAAGAGATGTCGATGGTGCACAAGAGTCAATTAATAACTTTAGAAAGCTATTAAAGCAGAAAAACAATATAAGTTTATATGTATTTTAAATGAACTTTGTGGCAGAACAAGTTACTTTTATTTTATCATCAAAAAGTTAATATACTCTGATACTTGAATCACTCCTCTTTCTAAGGAAGAAAAGGGCTGTAATAAAATCAGATTTTGGTGCAAGTTTTGGCTAGTAGGTCTGAAAAAGGGGTGATCTGAGCCCCTCAGTACTTACTGAAAGCGAGCAGAGCGATGCTTGAGTTAGTACTGCTAGGAGGCGAGGTTAGCGAGAGCGTGCCCCAAATTCAGACCTATATTGCTCCAGAAAAATTATTTTGATTTTTAACAGCCTCATATGTTCCGTTTAAATCAATTCCTTATCAAAAGAAAATCAATTACATTGATATTCAAAAATACCCTTATCATCATACCAGCGTTTTCCAATATCTTTCCTTACCACAATTTTGGGGAAAGAATCTCCCGTAAGCGTAAATGGTCTGAGTTCTACTTCCGCTTTTTCATCCGTAGGCATCGCATACGCCGACTGAATATAGCTTCGTTTTCCTCCTGCATTTACGACAAAAATCAATTTCCTTTGAGTACGAATGGAATTCCCCTTTTCACTTAGTGTCCTTGCATAAACAACACCAACATCAACAGAAAACTGCCGGATATTCAACTCATTATATAGGGATATTCTCCATAATATGTGTCATTTCCTGCTGGCGGAATCCTATTCTTGCATTTCTAAGTCCAATATCCTCACAGTAATATTTATTTGGCGAGTCAAAATAGGATTTTTCCTTTTTACGTCATATCGCTGACTTTCTGAAAAAAGGAACGCATCTTCCAAATGTCCGATATATGCCCTAATTGTATTGGCAGATACACTTCCCCTTGCTTTGACTTCAAAGTATTGGCAATTTTAGTCGGATTTGTTAATGAACCAACCGAAGAACAAAAGCAAATCCAATATCTGTTCCAGTACATCTTGTCTTTCAATTTTTCCGTTCAACAATGTCTTTAATATACACTTCTGAGAAAAGGATTTCAGATAATTCATCTTAGCCGTATCATTAGGTCTTGACAGGATAAGTGGCATACCGCCATAAAAATGCATATTCATCAAACGCTTCGTTTTTGTCCCCGCCAACAGAAGAATAATATTCCGCAAAGCTAAGCGGGTGTACTCTTATTTCATCACTTCGTCCTCTAAATTCAGTAAGAATATCACTGGAAAGCATTTTTGAATTGCTTCCTGTCACATAAACATCTAAATTCGATAAAGCTCTCAAATCGTTGAGAGCATCGTAAAACGTAATTTTCTTACCATCCGGATTATATGGATTAGCTACCCTCATCAGACATTTGAATTTCATCAACAAAAAGATAATACTCCTCTTTGCTCTTTTCCACTTTCTCTCTTACGGAGGATGAAAAGAATAAGCGGATTGCGATATTGAATATCTTTCGCAAGGTCAAGCTCAATCGTAATAATCTGTTCTTCTTTACACCATTCTCAATTAAGTAATCTCGGTATATATTTTTAAGAAGATAGGATTTACCGCATCTTCTGATTCCGTAATGACTTTCACTAATCCGTCAAAACGATAGGAAATCAACTGCTCAAGGTAGCTATCACGCTTAATTTCCATAAAACTACTCCATTTCATTGAAAAATTTCTGCCTATTTAGGCTTTTGCAGTCATAATTTTATCTGTTTTTCTGTTAAGTTTTCAAGTTATATCTGAAAAATTATAGCCTATTTGGGCTAAAAAGTTCAGTAAGAATATTTTTATTTTCTCCCATAAAAAGTGCTGCACCTCATTGCAATCACCTCTATAATTATACTCTATATTCATTGAAAATGTCTGTCCATTACAGCAGTTCCACCTCAATGTTTGCAGCAGTAAAGACTTCTTTTCCCTTATCAAAATTATGATCAAAGGATAATGAAAACAGGTAAGAACATAATCTCTTCTTCACAATGTGACTGAAATGAATTATTCTGCCCAATCCTCCATTTTCAGATCAGCCACTCTGGAAAATTCTTTCACATTATTCGTTACAACTGTATATCCAAGAGACTGCGCATGACCTGCAATCATCATATCGAGAGGGCCTATCGGCGTACCTTTTTTTCTCCAAAGCCTGCTCTAATCTTTCCATAACAATCAGCCGCATCCACGTCAAAAATCCAGAATCTCCATATTCGCCAGAAGCATGGAGAGTGCCAATCTGTTCTTCTCCACGGCTGCGCTCTTTTTCTACACCATGCACCAATTCGGCATAAGTGACCGATGATATACACATCTTCCGGATGAATAGTCTGTAATTTTTGAAATACCTTTTCCGGCTTATGCTTGATTACATAAATACAGATATTGGTGTCAAGCATATACCTCATAGCTCATCACGCTCCTGTGCCGATTCTCTTGCTCTTCCGTCCGCCATGAAATCCTCTGAAAACATATCTATTGCTCTCATAAACGAATCCCACTTGTTTTCTTTTTTTGAAGTAGTATAACAACATCCCTATCTTATTCACTACTACCTCATCTGATGAAAATCGACACTCCTTAGGAAGTCTGATTGCCTGACTTCTTCCATTTTTAAAAACCTTTGCAGTCATCATATCGATTACCTTCCTTTCTCTTTTAATATACACTGAATATATATCTGAATATATATCTCAATATATACCAAGTCAAGAGCCTATCGATTTATACCTTCTAACTCTAAACGGAATATTAAACGGAGGCTCCTGCGACGACTCCTGTGGAAGTTCCGGCTGCTCCGAGAAGGTTCTTTGCCGAAAAAGATTAACGCCTGATCATCGAGGTGATGGTCAGGCATTTTCTTGCTTATTATTCATGAATACATTTCTCAAGTTCCCGGCAGTAATTGTTCTTGTCTTTCGTCATCTTCCCGCAATGGTCGTAGCCTTCCCATACCTTTATTTGGGCGAGCGGATGGGTCTTGGGAATCATCTTCTTTGCGTTTTTATAATCAAAATCCTTATCTCCGTACGCAAAGACGCATTTCCTCTGAACATCACCGGAAAGCGGCGGCAATTCCACGAATGCACAGTCGTGAACGATGTTTCGGATGCTCTCCTCATTCATTGATATAAAATGTTTTGCCAGAAGCGGGGCGGCCTCTTCTCCAAACATGGAGGACATCTTCTTCACACTAAGCTCCAGATCTGCAACAGCCTTCTTATGTTTATGCAGAAACACCGTGCGGAGAATCCACTCCATCAGCTTTGCGTTAGTGTAGAAACTGGTTCCCTCAAAAAATAGATGGTTGAATGCAATATCATCATATTTGAGAAGCTGTAGAAGAACCACTCCGCCCAGTGAAGCTCCATATCCGAGAGAGAGCTCCGTGATATTTTTTTCAGCCAAATACTCATGGATCTGTTTTGCCTCTTCAGCAGCACTTTTATAAGTATCCTTATCGGCATCGCCGTGCGCTGAGAGATCCAGTGCGAGATAACGGTATTCCTCTCCAATGATGTCAGCGATAAATGTCTTCATGCCATTTGCTGACGAAAGCATCGGATGGATCAGAAGAATCACGTCCTCTTTTTCGTTATTCCAATCATGCATTATCATTTTTCTAAATACCTCACAAGGAATCCCATAGTTGTATTAAAAAGAACCTGATAAGAAAAAATCTTCCAGCCTAAGAGCCGGAAGATTTTTGAACGAGCAGGTTATTTACCATTTTCAAAAATGATCTCTTAATACCATTAATCTAAATATCAGGACAGTATTCAGAATACTCGCTAATATAAGACCGGCTCCAACCCAAAAGCAAATCTATCGCAAAACCCTATAATGAAACATAAGCTCCATTTCATAATTTACTTACCACAAATGATGCATAGTTCTTTGCTTTTTATTGGATATCTTTTTCGGCAAGATTATGTCCGGTTAAATATCGAATTGCTCTGCCGTTCGATCTAATAAATATGATACCTATAATCAAATAGAGCAAAAACATCATGAAATCGATACATAAAATTACAAACATATTGGTTGCTTCTTTAGTATCTTAAATGTTTAATTTTAGTGTTCCTATCTTTTTATCTCACTGATATTCTTCTATTGCATGAAAATCTGCCATGAATCTCTTCAGTAGAAATACACAGAAGTATGGGAATGTGTAGATACGGTCTTCATGCCCAATATTATTTTTGAAAACTTAATTCCATATCTGATATCCGGGTAATGATCTGAACTAATAAGTGTCTTCATAGATTTTTGCACGACCACTTTTTGCCTTCACCTCAACAGGAATCAGGGAAGCTGTTGAACGGATAAAGAAATCCTCTTCCAAGGTGGAATCCTCTTTCTTGAAATAGAACAGTTTATACCCTTGTTTGACAAGCGCTTCAGCTACCATATTTTTCATAGAGCGCACCCTTATAGACTCCCAGATTCTTGTTAGCCCTGAGATCCTCCTGCGACTCATCATCCAACATGGATACCAACAAACCAGTATCAGCGAAATACAGTTTAAACGCATCAGGATTGTAATTTCCCAAAAGCGGCAGTTCCGGGAATTCCATGTTATAGCAGATATTAACCATTCCTGCGTCCACAAGCCACTCTGCACAACCTCGATAATCGCGGAATCGTGCTCCTGAAGCGACCTTAGATATCTGGAATTTTTTATTTTCTCTGGCAAGTTGCGGCGCAACTCGATTAAACACATTAATAATTCTTGTCTGATCTATACCGGATGCATATTTCCGAATATCTTCTTTATAGTCTGCTATAAGCTGCTTTTGCGTATCAAGAGATCCTTCAAAGGTATTTCGCTCGATATATTCTTTCACAACCGCAGGCATCCCTCCAAGAATATTATAATCTAGAAAGATGGAATGGAAGACACTCATCTCCAATTCACTGAAAAGGCATAAATTCCTTCATGTGAGAAAGCAGATTTTCCACAGTATCATCTCCATAACCCTTAGCCCACAAAAAAACTCCTCAAAATCCATAGAATACATTTCATAGTCTTTTTTTATATCCCACACTATTGCTTTCAATTCTTTTTGTAATTGACTCCCAACATGGATCCACTGCAAACCACATCAAAACGCCGTCAATACAAAAAGAACTTAAGAGAAGTGGCAATTTCCGGAAACTCGTGATCTCATCAAAAAATAATAAGTGTTTTTACCCGGCTCAAACTTTTTGAAGGATCAATTAAAGAGATGTTCTTTATTATTTCAGTAGCCTCATAACCCTCCGCAATAATTCCCCTATATTTTTCATCACGAACAAAATTAATCTCGATTACGTTCTCATAATTGTCAGCAGCAAAATGCAGAATGGATTCTGTCTTCCCAATTTGGCGGCTGCCCTTAATAATGAGTGGTTTCCTGTGTTGATCTGCTCTCCATGCCGCTAAAAAGCATCTACTTTTTCTTTTCAGATACATTCGAATAATTCCTCCACAATAAAAGCTTTTTCTTTATTTTACACAAAACATGAGCATTTTTCAATTCGTTCTGCACATTTTATGAGCGAATCGCGAATTGTTTAAGCACATTTTTAGTGTACCTGTTTTCCCTTTACCCTATCTTGATTCGAAACGAAATATCGTGTACTTTCAGTATCATTCTCACTTAGAAGTCAAAAAAGGACTCCCGTAAAGAGGTCCTTTTTAAACAGTTTTATTATACGATTAATAAATTAATACAACTTCGCTCCTGCCGGAATATGGTTATCTACCATTTAAATGATTCGGCTAACAAAGACAAAGGATCTGCTTGAAGTATTGCTTCTGTATGCGGTTTTCTACAGCCTCACAAAAATCACAGAGTACACCTTTAAGATTATCTTACTCATTAGAATGCAATTGTTCCAATGTTTTTACGTTATTCTTCTCTACTCGTCTTTGATAAGACTGCTAGTATATTTCGCTTTTAACAATTATTAATTCATGTCCAACACAAGCGTTATGCTACACTTAGAGGAAGCATTATAGACTAATAATAGGATTTCACTACCTCCTAAGATAAAAGTAACTTCTACTCCTTCATCTATAGTTAGATTTACTTTCCGTCTTGTGGAAGTCAAAATATAAACCTTGACACCCATATTAAATATTGTACAATGAGCATATAATTCATAATATTTAAGTAACAGTTGTTCATTATTACGCTCTAACCCATTTTTACACTTGGTCATTCTCTAAAAATAATAACCATTTTTGAAATGATTAAGTTTTATTATCGTAATGGGCAAAATATCAAAAAATAACTGTTAAAAGATTCCTATATGACAGGTATTGTTGGCGCCACATGGACTCATCGAAGAGGATCCGGTAGCCCTCTTGGTGGAACAAAAGCGAAATTTTTCTGTAACTGGAACTTGGTTTATCGGATTAAGTATTGGAGATTTTCCAGTAGATTGCTTCTTTTTGATGAAACCCTCAATTCTCCTTCTATAAATATTACTGTTAAATGATGTAATTTGAGGTGTTGTTATGAAAGCTATTTTATTGATAACTGTTGGATTAATTATTCTAGTAGTTAGTGCAATAGTTCCATTACCTATGATGTTTTGGGATTTCAGGTATAGTATGGAGAATTATTATTGCTATACTAGGCATTTTTACTTATAAAAGGCATCAACAAAACATCTAGAAAAATAATCTCATCAATACATCAAAAGAAAAACGAAGCGAGATAAGGCATTATGATCTTGCTTCGTTTTCTGTTCCATTCCTATTGTATTAATCAAAATCACAGTCTTATAACAGATGTCTCTCTATTTAGTCTAGCCTCCCTCTCCTATTAATATAGTTTTCCACGTCAAACCTATTTTTTTCTTATCATAGTCCTCTAATAAGCTATAGTTTTTTTATGCTTTGTTATATCATATTTATCGGAGAAAAAGGTCTGACTCCTCTAAGCTGAAAGATACATTTTCCACCATCCATCACTGTTATCTCGTCTTGACTCATCAGATCCTTTTCCGGTCTTTTGATAGTTCATGGCAAAGCTGTTATGATTGGACTTGGTCTCCGAGATATTTTATAAGTCAATGAGTTCTTGAATATCGAAGGGCAAGTCTTGCTCCACAGAGATAAGAATGGACTTTGCTGTTTTTTTCCGGCTGCAAAGCTTATATTTCTATATTGCTTAACAGCAAAAATGCCTTGGTTCTTTCTTTTCCAATGCCTCAAAAAAGCCTGTCTATCAGATTCTTATAATTTTTCATCGTTTTCTCTGACTTCTGAAGCATCTATCATGTCCAGCAGTGTTTGCAAAAATTCTTTTTCTTCTTTCGGCGCTTCATAGTAGATATAGGCAATAGGGATTTGTTCTATTACCTAAATACTATATAACTTATTTAATTTAGAAAAATTTTAATTATTTTCTAATACAATACCCCTATATTCACCGTCTCCCTTTATTCAATAGATTTTTAACGCTTCAACCATGTCAATTTTTCTTATTCTCATAGAAACAAACCAAATTGACTAAAACAGAAAAATCCTATAACACAGAATATAACTATCAAAAATGGTCTTTAGCAATAATAGGAGTCCATTCCATACTATCCATGGAAACAACTCTTATATATAACTTCAAGAACTGCTTGCTCAAAGGAATTCCTATAACAAATCCAGTCAAAAGATTTAGAACACTCTCCTTAAATACCATTCCCATAATTTCACTATGTTTAAATCCTATGACCTTCATTGTGGCATATTCACGATAACGTTCAAGATATGACAAGATACCAAGATTATATAGAATAACGACACTTAATACAAATGCTGCCACAATCAATATATACATAATTGAATGAACGCTATCCATCATCTCCTTCATGTTGTCCTGTTGCTTTTTTTATAGATATTATATTGCTTATTGATTCTTCTTTTTGCTTGTTCATAAGCTTCACTATCTCCTATATAAATTGTGTTAGGTTCAAAAGTTTTTACCTTATCTTTGTATATAAAAATACCTTGAGGGATCTTTGCATCCCACGATTGCCGTAACAGTAACCCTAAACTCGTTTAATGAACTCTTAGTCTTATATGCAATCTTATCTCCAACTTTAACATCAAGTTGTTCTGCCAACTGAGAAGCAATTGCTACCTCATCTTTTTCTATCCTGATTTTCTTTTTTTGATTTTGCGTCAAAAATTCTAATTTTTGTCACCCGAATCAAGCACTAAAGAGAACCCGATTTTTCAATTCCGTGGAAAGAAAAAAATCAGCCGTTTCACTCTGTGCAAACTGAACATCAAAAAGAATTAAATTTGCGACTTAAATTATTATAAGATTCTCCGTATACCTGTCCAATATACTTATAACAGAATTCATTATTATAAACATCTTGATATGAACTATAAAGAGAATCCCACACACCAAGACCGGCAACCATCAATACAATGCTTCCCTACGATTGCAGTTATACTCGATGAATGTTCTGATTGGATGAATGCGAATGTCCTGAGCGTCCAAAGCCAATCATATGACAATCTTGATTTTTGTATATTCCGGGGACCACTTGACTTCTTATCGAGCATGCCTTTAATTGTAAAAGAAGGATTGTTTTTTTAACCACCTTCCTTGTAGTAATGATCGCAGCCAAGGTACAAACCGTAAGAATCAGTACAATCAAGATCATACTATCTATGCCAAAAGGATTTTTCCATACAGGAAGCGTTAGTGTCGCCTTTTTATATTCATAACAAGATTTTGCCACCACTGTATATCCGAAAAATCACTCAACAAGGCTTCCTATGATAGCCACCAAAAATCCATATGCTCCATAGTGAAAATAAATTTGTCTGTCGTAAAAATCCTAAAGATTTAAGTGTGCCAATCTGAACCATCTGATTACTTATAAGACGGCTCATCGTAGTATAAATTGATAAAAATTGATAACAAGATAAATACAATTGAAAACAGCATCGCCATTTTGTGAATTTGATTTTTTCCTCATCAACCTGAGTGATAGAAATTTTTATTCTCCTTCATGACTACTGATGACAAAAGAATCTCCCATTATCCGTTTAATATCTTTTTCCAGCTTTGACTTGGAAACCGGTTTTCAGTAAATCAAGTCTCACTTGATTATAAGATACTATTCCCAAAAATTTTATTTATATATTTTTCACTTATATAAGCATAACCGTGTCGTTTATGATCCGAACAGTTTCTGCATAAGAAGTAATAAAATATATTTTTCTGCATCGAGAACAGTCCCCAAAAATCTTTACTTTCTTCTTAATCCCCTTAAACTCAAGTACAATCTTATCACCCTCTTTCAGATTGTGTATCTTGGCGTAATCTTCGTCAATCCATATACCTTCTTCATCATCTTTTTAGGGGTGCCCGCTTCTAAGGAGCGGATTCATGAGTTTTTGTGCTGTTTGTAAATGAATTAATATAAAAGCTCTGAATCTTCATTATCAATTTTCGTATTAAACTTAACAAACATTGATCCTTCAGCCTGATTTTACATAAGGCAATTTTTATATTTGAGATATCTTCATCGCTTATATTTACCCCATCGATATAAGCATCTGCTAAGTTAGTTTTTTTCTTTGTAATCAGTATATGATTCATCCATCCCAGTCACACTGAACTCATTCCACAGTAAATCGAAACCGAGATAAGAGCCATAATAAGTACCGACACAAACTGTTTCCACTGTTGCATGATATCTCTAATAAATTTTTATTTAAATATTTCATTACCAGAAAACCTCCTCCATAGAAATAGGATTTTTCTGATCCATAATTTCACTGACTTCACCATCTCTAAGTCTGATAAGTCTATCTGCCGCAGGTGCCAATGCAGCATTGTGAGTTACCAAAACCACTGTATGGCTATAATCTTTTGCCATGGAAGAAAAGCGTAATTAAAACTTTTTCCCTGGTTTCGCTGTCAAGAGCCGCTGTAGGTTCATCACAAAGAAGCAGCTTAGGATTCTTGCAAAGAGCTCTTGCTATGGATACTCTCTGAAGCTCTCCTCCCGATAAGCGAGACGGCAAATTTTCTGCTCTGTCTTTCAATCCTACCATTTCTAATGCTTCATCAGCTGAAATGGAAACATCAGATAATTTGGATACCATATCTACATTTTCATAAGCTGTAGAGTCGGTATAAGATTATAAAAATTGAAAAAACAAAACCAATATCTTTGCGACGATAAAGAGTGCGTTCTTTATTGGTAAAATTTTGATATATTGTCTCTCCTACATAAATCTCTCCTCTCGTAACATAATCCATACCTCAAGAAGATTTAAAAAGTAGATTTTCCTGAACTGGAAGGTCCTAAAATCACTGTAAAAATCACCTTGTCTAATTTCTAAATTCACATTATTCAGAGCCTTTATTACATTGCTTCCAACATGATATTCTCTTGTTACATTTTGAAAAACGAATAAAAACTCATCTTTTTTTCTCCTTTCTGCATAACATAATTTTTAAACTATATATTGGGTTTTCCCATTGCTCTTAATCACGTCAGATGCCTGTTATTGCAAGTATATGGCATATTAAAAGCGTATTATTAATGTGAGCTATAACTCATATTAATAGTACTTTCTTTTACTGCTTTGTCAATATAATATGAGTAGTCGCTCGTATTATGTTCTTGATTTTTTTAATGAACATGATACATTTATATTAGAAGATTTTTGTTTAATTAATCTAGTCTGTAAAAATCTAGATTTGTACAAGATTTTAATTGAGAAACTCATTGTTATTACAAAAAAATTTAATACCCACTGTTGCGTATTGGAGACGTTATGAAAAGTAAAGAATCAAAACAAAAAGAATACTAGAATACCGAAACAAAAAGAAGTATCGAAAGAAAAACTCATAAAAATACTGCTCTTCTCCTTTTTTTCAGAGAAAGATTATGCAAATGTAAGTACAAATGAAATTGCAAAAACTGCGGGAGTATCCATTGGTTCGCTTTTATAGCTACTATCCAAATAAAAAAAGCAATTTATGATGAGCTCGTAAAAGATCTTTATTCAAATATCTTAGAAAAAAATCATTCCAGAAGATTTATCACAATTTTCATTCTTTGAAATAATTAAAAAAATATATTAAATTTATCTTAGATAGTCACAGTTATCTAACATTGTTTCAAAAAGAAAAATTACGGCTCTTTCTTATCAAAGCGATGATTTTCGTGAACTTGAAAAAGCCTTATCGCATATTTGCTACAAATAAAAATTCTCTCATTGCTTGAATTTTATCGTCCAAATCTCAAGATAAAAGACCTTTCCACAGCATCATTTATAATTCATACAACTGTGGAAAGTATAGTTCATGAACTAGCTTTTTATCCTGATGAAACACAAAACAAAAGAAAAAGTAATTAATGAATTTGCGGAAATGTTGTATAACTATCTCTTCAAAGAGCCTCTTTAATTAATGTCATTACAGCATTTCAACTCTTTAAAAGGATCTGTAAATAATTTTGTGTATTCACCTAAACCTTAATAAAGGCTCTTTTTTTCTCTAATAGAAAAATGCAAGATAGGGAATATTTTGCTTTTGCAAACATTGCCTTATCCTGCACCTTACACAGTCCTTTGATATCCTTTTACAATCTTCTCAATCATAGGCTACGCTCCTTTTACAAAAGATGTCTTGCTTTCTTATTTTTCTTCCTGTTCTAACTTTTCACTGTTATTTTTCTTACTAATTCCTTCACTCTGTTCTCTCCATACAGATATTATTTATATTCAAAAAGGCCAAAATCTTGATAGATAAATGGCCTTTTCTTTGTTATTTATATTTTCTCATTCATCCAAGAAAAAAACGTAGCATACTGACAAAACAGCAGAAATTGTAGCTAGTATCTTGATTATTTGTCGTTCATTATCTTTCATAAACTGATTTTTGCACATTAGGGTAACCACATAAATACAACCGTTATAAGCCATGATACACTTACTATTATTCTCAACATAATATCCTCATGAAAACTAATAGAATAATATTTATCTTTACTCCAGTTATTTCCCATTTTGAAAGCAATTACATATTTCCTTGCTCTAGTTCTTATAAACTACCTTTTTAATTCGATTATTCGTTAAGCTGAATACTCGTAAAATTGTTGGATGTATCATCGGAAAAGAGAAGGTATAAAACATATTATAATAGTCCCGATGGCACAAACCACTAATACAAAGATAGCTTTTTATATTCTTCTTTCATCTTTACTCACCATCCTAACTCTTAAAAACAAGCCACTATTCCAACTATATCCCCTGCTCCAATGGCACAAATTCCTCCAATACAGGCTACTGTCGATCCTACACTTCTTGTATATGTCTGATTTTTAATCTCCTTTAATCCCTGTATACCTTCTTTTATTTTTCATGTTTACCTCCTATACTTATTTTTCTGAAAACTTTTAATATAAACCTTAACTTTAAAAACTAATACTCTATCTATTTTTCCTTTCCCTTAGCATTTCCATAATTCACAAAATATCATCTTCTTTTCCTATGTCAATTAATCTAATGCTCAGCTATTGATAATAATCTTGGTATTGATTTTTACTTCTACAAGAAAAAGCAAAAGGTTTGATAAAGAAAAAACTCCTAAGTAATAGCTATATTACCTACAGTTTTGCAATGTGGAAAATGGACTTTTCTATCTCTCTTAATTTGCTCTCATTCTTGAAAGTCCCATTTTTCTGATTATAGAATGTTAGATTTATAGAGTGGCACGTCTATAGCTATCCACTTTCTTAATTTCCTGGTCGGTTTCTTATATATTACCATATTTTTTAATTAAAAGCAAATTTCCATATTTTAGTTAGTAATAATTCACTCATTCAATCAAATATTCACACCATAAAAATATAGAAATTAGCATATTTTTCCATTTCTTAACCCTGCATCTTGGATAAAGCTTTTTACTATCTTTTAAAAATCTTCTCCATCATAGGCTTTGCTCCTTCTGCTTATTCTTGATTTTATCTTTGAAAATAATGTTCTTCACCATTTCTTTGAACTTCTCAAGGTTCTTATGGATGGACTCCTTTCTTTCCGTTTTTTTCTCCAAGTCTGCCAGGACCTTTTTAAATGCCTTGTCCATAATTTTTACATCTTTTGCTTGAAAAAAATAGGGAATACTGCTTTTGTCTTCTTATCTTTCATAACAGAAAACATAACACCATATTTGTTCAATTCTTTTTCAGGCTTTTAAGCTCTTCTTCTCTAATGGCAATTTCTTCCAGTTGCCCTTCCTGAACCAAGTCCTTCAGCTTCACTTCATTACCCTTTGAAGCGACAAATTTCTCCATTCCCCCAAATTTTTAGCTTCTTTTAGTAATTTCTTTATCTGCTGAATAATCAGTTTTTGCAGTAATTTTAGCTGCCTTTATTTCTAAGTTAAGGGTTTTATCGGATACTTCTTCATTGATCATGTTCTTTCACCTCCGCTCAATAATCGCTCTTTGTTTCGAGAAAGCTTCTCTTTTTGAATTTGTTTCCTGTAATCCTGCCCCATAACCATAACCGGAATACACATCTCTATAATTCTTGAGTAAATTCTTTGATACTCCACACTTTCAATACAGTTCTGAATAGTGTCATAAGATAGATTTGTGGTAAATATGGTCAGCTTCCTAAATACCGGCTATTTACAATGTTGTACACCTGCTCCTTTGCGTAGCTTGTATCCCTTTCAATTCCTAAGTCATCTAAAATCAGTACGGAAGTATTAACCAAAGATTCAACATAGGCATTCTTATCAAAGTCAAAACCACATTTTTGCATTTTATTCATAATCTGCGAAAAATTCCGAATCTTCACTGTAATTTGATATTGCTCTATTAGAGCATTGGCGATAGAACAGGCAAGATAAGTCTTTCCCGTACTCTTAAGATATGCTGACAACCTTTCCACTCGGTTATAAAAATAATCAAACTCCACATCTCTCCTTTTATTTTTCACACAATTTTTAGGTATGAAAAAGACGATAGAACTTTCTATCGCCTTCTTCCTATAAATTCACTTCTCTTTTCTTAAAAAGATCGTATTCTCTGATTGAGCACTTCCAGGAAAGCAATCATTGTTGCACCTATCATAGGTAATCCATAGGGACTAAGGATAAAGCCAACAATTAATGCCTCAATGCAACTCTTCCGTCCTGAAAGAATAGAAAAGAACCTATTGCTACAAAAATGCAAAGAATCATCAATAAATACAAGATAGCCATTCCTATACTTAGCAAAAATGTTAGAAAAAGCAGTGCTAACTGATAATAGAAGACTAATAGGAAACAAAGACAAGCTTAAATAGTATTCTCATAGGCAAGCTCTTTTCTTTAATTAACTATCTATTCATCTACATTCGATTACTAAGTTTATAATAGCACTACGGGATGAAATTGCAAATCATCAATTCTTTTTATAGAAAATGGCGGATGAAGTTAACTTCATCCGCCATAAGGCATAATCTCTTTGTCTTCAAAAATAGTTCAACAAAAAAATACTAATATAACTTCGCTCCTGCCGGGATACGGTTGTCTACCATCAAGAGGTGCACTCTTCCTCGTCACTGTCCTTCTTATTGTTAATTGCGGAAAGTAACATTCCCAGGATTCAATCCCCATCATCGCTCTTGGAGAAGGTTGGTGATCGCAATCAGTGTCTTTCCGATCAACTCTTCCGGCTCATAGTATGCATGAATTCCGGAGAGAATGGTTCTGTCCGTGCCTGTTCCGTCGTCCAAAGTAAACTGTAAGAGCTTTTACTCTTTGGAACAGCAAAGCAATCCTTTACCTTTACTGCACGGAAGTCGGACTTACTGAAGGTCTCGAAATCAACCTGTTCTTCGAAGAGAGTTCAATCTTCACGTTTGAAAAAAATCAATCTTTTCCGGAACGGTCGCAACTTGGTCGCAAATTCCGTTTCCATTACCCTTAGATGCCCTACTTTCATCCTTCTTGTCCAAGGACTTCATTGTGGGGAAGAGTAAAACATCACGAATCGATGCCGCATCAGTAGGAGCATAACCAGACGGTCGATACCGTAGCCGATTCCGCCCGTTGGCGGCATTCCGATCTCCATAGCATGAAGGAAGTCTTCGTCGGTGTGGTTCGCTTCCTCATCTCCCGCATCCGCTAAGGCATCCTGCGCCTTGAAACGCTCTCTCTGATCGATCGGATCATTCAATCTCGGAATAAGCATTTGCCATTTCTCTTCCGTAGATGAAAAAGTTCGAAACGCTCTACCTTCGTCGGGTCGGTCGGCTTCTTCTTTGTGAGCGGAGAAATCGCAAGCGGATGGTCCATGATGAAAGTCGGCTGAATCAGTTTCTCCTCGCAGAACTCTTCAAAGAAAGATTCTCGATATCGCCGATACCGTGACGCTCCTCAAAAGCAATCTCCTTTTCTTTCGCAAGGGCTCTCGCTTCTTCAAAGGCTTGTCACTTTATCGAAATCAATGCCAGCATACTCCTGATCGCCTCGGTCATCGTGAGGCGACGGAAAGGACTCTCCAAATCAATAGGGGTTCCCTGATAGCTGATGTGCAATGTTCCGCAAACCTTTTCCGCAAGATACCGGAACATGGACTCGGTAAGCTCCATCATCCCGTTGTAGTCGGTATAAGCCTCGATAGAGCTCCATCAGGGTAAACCCGGGTTATGACGGGTATCGATTCCCTCGTTCCGGAATACTCTTCCGATTTCGTAAACGCGCTCCATACCGCCGATAATCAGACGCTTTAAGTAAAGCTCCAGAGAAATACGAAGCTTTACGTCCTCATTTAAGGCATTGTAATGGGTTTCAAGGGACGGGCTGCCGCACTGCCCTGCATTTTCCACAAGCATCGGCGTCTCCACTTCCAGGAAGTCTCTTCCGGCAAGGAAGTTCGGATTTCCCGAAGAATCTCTGAACGCTTCATAAAGACAGTACGGCTGTCTTCATTCATGATAAGATCCACATAGCGCTGGCGATAACGGGTATCCGTATCCTGCAAACCGTGGAACTTTTCCGGAAGCGGATAGAGAGACTTGGAAAGTAAGACAATCTTCTCCCCGTGAATCGAGATTTCTGTCTGCGTCTTAAAGACATAACTGGAAACTTCTACGATATCTCCAATATCCAGTTTCTTATAGGCCTTATATTCCTCTTCTCCGAGACTTTTCCTGACTCATAAACCTGAATCTTTTCCATCTCGATCCTGTACATGAAGGAAGCCGGCTTTACCCATAACACGCTTTGCCATAACACGTCCGGCTATGACAACTTCTTTATTTTCCAAATCGGAAAAATGGGATTGAATCTCCTCTGAATGATGGGTCTGCTTCGCTGTTGTAATCACAAAGGGGTCCGTCTGCGCTTCCTGCAATTCTTTCTAATTTGTCATATCTTGCCTTCAAAATATGGTTTCATATCCTGTGCATTCGTGTTCCGCATCTCGTTCTCGCCCATGGTTCATCCTTTCCTTCATGCTCTATTTTTAATTTTCCACAATGAAAACGCTTTAAAAAAGTTTATTCCTCTCGGAACGCTCCACAGACAGCACCTTGTACTCCATGTCTCCAGCCTGGGTCTCCACTTTTCACTGTATCACCCTGCTCTGTGATGGAGGAAGCGCTATTCCCACCGGAGACTCATCTGAAATCTTTCCTGCAAGGAATTCGCTTCTGTAGAGCCCACGATATGATATTCTACTTCTTCATCAAACTCCTTGTCATAGAGCTTGACCTTGCAGCCGATGTTAATCGTCCTTCTTCGGCATCGTCCACCACTTCCGCGTTCTTTAAGAGGGTTTCAATGGCAACGATTCGTTCTTCAATCTCTCTCGCTCATCCTTCGCCGCATCGTACTCTGCGTTCTCCGACAAGTCGCCCTGTTCTCTGGCTTCCTTAATCTTCCCCGCAATCTCCTGTCTTCTGTTAACTTTTAGTCGTGAGCTCCTTCTCCAGCTTATTTAGTCCCGCTCTTGTAAGGAGATTCTTCTTTTCTTCTGCCACAATCAATATCCGCCCTTTCTTTTAATTTACTTTTTCTTTTTATTTTTATAAATATATGTAAAATGCGCTATGCCCTACCCTTGTAGTGAAAGCTATGCCTCTTTCCCCGAAGCGGGAAAAGAGCTTGAATAGCCTGCGCACTCCCTCATATACAGTCTGCCATACTGTTAAGAATACGGCTCCCGGACTGCCGGAAGCCGTCTTTTTCAATACGAATTGCTATTTTTATCAACGAGGTTCCAATAAGTCAATCCATTTCTACAGTTCCTGCACCATTTCGTAGACGGCGGAAAGTTCCTGCTCCTGATTCAGCTTCTTTCGCTAAGCCGCACTGCCCGGCATTCCCTCCATGTACCAGGAAAGGTGCTTCCGCATCTCCAGAAGAGCAAGATGTTCCCCTTTGATTTCCTGCATAAGAGAAAGGTGCTGAAGCATCATTTCTTCCGCCCTCTTTCGTAACCCACGGAAGCTTCTTCCCTGCTGAGATACTCCTGAATCCTTCTAATAAGAAAGGATTCCCTGAATACCTCGAGCGAGTGCGATTCCGTCCGCTCCGGTAGAGAGGAGCATCGCCTCCGCGTCTTCCTCCGTGAAAATGTCTCCATTTCCAAAAACAGGAATCTGACGACTTCCTTCGCCCTTCGAATCCATTCCCAGTTTGCCTTTCCACGATAGTACTGTCTCTTGTTCTTCCATGAATGACAATGGCGGAAACACTCGGCACTTTCCGCACAGCGTGCAAACTCTAAAACATTAATATGAGAATCCGTAAAACCGAGTCTGCATTTTACGGTGACTCGGCTTATCCACCGCCTGTACCATGCGGCTCAGTATCTTCTCGGCGAAGTAGGTCTTCCATATGGGCGGAACCTCATGATTTCGTACCACCTTCGGCACCGGACACCCCATATTGACATCCAGGATATCGAAATCGTCTTCACGCGCTTTGCCATCTCCGCCACAATTTCTGGATCCGCCCGAAAAGCTGCACTGCCCGGAAAGGCTGGTCTCCTCCTTTTTCCAGAAGAGAATCCGTATTCTTATTTCCATAAAGAATTGCCTTCGCGGAAACCATCTCCGTACAGGAAAGACTCTACTCCATTTCTTTGCAAAGGAGGCGGTAGGGAAGATCCGTTACCCCGCCATCGGCGCCATCAGAATATTTCCCGGAAGTTCGCATGCCTGATTCGAATAGGATGAAAGAGCGCTCACTGGCTTCTATCGAAAAATCGCGAATCCCATGTTCCTCCGCTATTCTTTTTCTATTTTCTGTACTGATACTTTACTCTCCTTTTGTCCGTCTTCCTATTGCAAAAGACAAAACAAGGCGCTAAAAAGGAAGAGTTCTCTTAGACTCATCCTGCTAAAGAAATCCCTCCTCTTAATCTTCCGAGATGAACTGCCAAAGCTCCGCGGCTTAGCGAACCAGAAGCTGTGCAATCCGGAACTGTTCCTCCGGAATGTCTTTCTTCATCTGTAAGCCTCCTGGATGTCGTAATCGACAAAGGCTCCCTTCTTAGAGCTACAAGACGGTTGGACTTCCTTCCACCAGGAGTTCCACTGCTCTGGCTATAATCGATGCATAATAGCGGTCTTACAGGTTGAGAACCGCCTCTTTGCATGTGTCCCAGGATGGCTGCTCGTTTCAATACCCGTTGCCGCTTCAATCCGGCTCTCATAGATGAGGAAATGACCGATACCCTCCGCATTCACAATGATATAGTGCTTCTTCCCTTCTTCCTGCTTTCGATGATCCGCTGATAATGGCCTGCTCATCTCCGCATATTTCCTCCGGCAGTAAAAATCTTCGGCACCGTTTGCAATACTCGCACCAAAGGGCAACAACACGGCACGTCTACCCATTACTTCAATAATAGAACAACGCTCATGAGAAGTGGAGGTATCCTTTATCTTATCAATCGCCCGCATGGCTGTATTGATAGAAGTATCAGTGCCGATGGTATAGTCAGTACAGGCAATATCGAGATCAATGGTTCCGCACACCGATGGTATTGATTCCAAGGGCGGAAAGCTCCTGCGCCCTTTGAAAGAGCTCGTCTCCGCCGATGATGACCATACTGTCGATTCCGTGCTTTCACAGATTTCAGCACCCTTCTTCTGTCCTCTTCCTCAGTCGTGAACCCTTACAACGGGCAGTGTAGAGTATGGTTCCGTCAGGGCTGATGATGTCCGACACGGAGTGACTGTCCATATCTACAATTTCTTCTTCCAAAGTGCCGGCATAACCGCGCATAACCCCTTTACATCTCAGCCGTGGTGAATGGTTGTTCGCACAATGCTGCGAATCGCTGCATTCATGCCCGGTGCATCTCCTCCGGATGTCAGGACCTGATTGTTTTTACTGCCGTCTTTGCCATATTTCCTCTCCTCTCTCTACAGGGTTTCTGTAAATACGACTGTTTTCCTTCACTTCTAAACAGAGACAATATATTACTGTATTCCCTAGGAATTTCAAGGATTTTGCTTTCTCTTTGATATTTTCTTTCCCTAAAGAAACTGTTCCAGATCTTCCTTTGTTCTTTCATCCATCTGAATGGAGAATTCTCTCGAAGATGCTTCACCGCTTTTTCTTCTTTCAGAAAGAGAATCACTTCTGTGTCTCCGGGACTCTCCTTCAAAATATGACGGAGTTCCTCCTTTCTCTTCGTAAGCTTTCTCTTATTGGCAAATTGAATCCAAATTTCTTTTCGGCAAAATTTTTCAAAGGCTATAATACGCTCGGCAATCAGCTTGGCTTCTCCTTCCATCCTTCTTTTGATTCTTCCTTCACAAAGAGCTTTGGTCTTCTTCCAGAAACTCCTTCGCACTTTCAAATACCTTCGGAAAGGCAACCACTTCGACTCGCTGCTGTTGTCTTCTAGGAGTCAGAAATGCCATCGTATCATTCTTCTTCGTAATCCGCTTATTGATTCCCGTAAGGATCTCTCACAATGCAGAGTTCATCATCCTTCACACCGTCTCCTCTGCATTTCCTGCGCTTCTTCGGAAAAATCCCGCATCTTTCTGGTACAAAGCGCTTTCAGAAGATTTTTATCTCCGTCAAGAGGGTGCCCCTGAAAGATACACGCCATGGGCATCTTTCTCATTTCGAAGAAGTTCCGCTTTCGAAACTCCGGAAGGTCCGAAAACGGAGGCAACTCCGTTTTTCTACCGCATCTTCTCCAAAAAGATCCATAAGACTCATCTGTCCTGAATCGTGTTTTGCTTTCCTTCTGGGCTTTTTTTCCAAAACCTCCGAAAGCATGACGATCTTCTCTCTGCGATTCCCTTCCAAACTGTCGAGGGCTCCCTGCATAACAAAGGATTCTATCGCCCTTCGATTCAGTCTGCGCTGACTCATACGCAGAACAAAAATCTTCAAAATCTTGAACTGTCCTTTCTTCCGCCTCGTCCAGAATGACTTCCGCGGCACTTCTTCCCACTCCTTTAACCGCGGACAGCTATAGCGTATTTCCTTCCTTTTACCGAAAAATCCGACTTCTGCTTCATTAATATCCGGCGCCAAAATCGAATTCCTTCTTCCCTGTGCCACTTCGATATACTCTGCCGTTTTTACGGAATTGTCCATGAAAGAACTCATCGTCGCAGCATAAAAATTCCGGCGCATACTAGCACTTCAGAAAAGCGGTCTGATAGGAAAGAAGCATAGCTCACTGCATGAGACTTGTTGAAGGTATAGTTGGCAAAAATCAATCATCTTATCATAACATGATTTGCCACTTCTTCCGAAATTCTTTCGAAAAGGCAGCCATAAATGCCCTCTTCTGATTGCCGTAAACGAAATTCTGTCCTCCTCTCCATGACACTGAGCTTCTTCTTACTCATGGCACGGCGCAAGAGGTCCGAGCGTCCCATCGTAAATCCTGCAAGATCACGTACAATCATGCATAACCTGCTCCTGGTAGACGATTACCCTGTAGGTATTCTTTCAGAATCGGCTCCATTTCCGGACAATCATACTGCACCGGTCCTGATTTTTCTTACCGGCAATATAATCCGGAATGAAATCCATGGGTCCCGGCTGATACAAGGCGACACCGGCACATATATCATCCAGGGAAGAGGGCTGTAGGCGCTTCATAAAGTTCACCATTCCGGAAGATTCAAGCTGAAACACCCCCTGCACAATCCCCATGAGAAAAGCATCCTGTAGACTTCTTCATCACTGTAGTCCAGCTCTCGAGATCGATCTTCACCCTCTGTTCTTCTCCACAAAGCGGATGGCATCCTGGATGACCGTCAGTCCGGAGTCCCAGAAAATCCATCTTTAAGAGGCCCAATTCTTCAATCGGTCGTCATGGTGAACTGGGTTGTCACCGAACTGTCCTGTGCTCTTGCCAGCGGAACATAGTCCGATACCGGACTTCCTGCAATCACAACACCTGCCGTATGCATGGAACTGTGCCTTGAAGACCTTCCAGACGAAGACACAAATCCAGTAAATTCTTCGTTTCTCCTTCCGTCGTAAAGCGATTTCAGTTCTTACCATGGACAGCGCCTTCTCGAGCGTCATATTCAACTCCGCTGGCACCAGCTTGGTGCTGATCGCACTTCGCATAGGAATATCCAGGACTCTCCCTACATCCTGCATCACCCGCGCGTGCCGCCAACGTACCTGAACGTACATTAATCTGACTAACCTGTTCTTTTCCATATTTTTCGCCCTACATAGTCAATGACTTCCTGTCTTCTTTCATACTCGAAGTCCACGTCTATATCGGGCATGGTGACTCTCCGGGTTTAAAAATCGTCTCAAAAGAAGGTGGTGCCGTATCGGGTCAACATCCGTTATCCCTATTGCATACGCCACGATAGAGCCTGCTGCCGACCCTCTCCCGGTCCTACAGCAATGCTGTTCGTTTTTGCAAAATGCGTAGTCCCAAACCACCAGAAAAATAATCGACGAAGCCTATAGAGCGGATGATGTTCAGTTCGTAGTCCAGTCTTTCCCTGTATTTCCGCCTCGCACCGTATCTTTATCCAGCCCTTTCAGACAAAGATCTACCAGATAACTGTCCGAACTATACCCTCCGGTACAGCATACTCGAAGATGATACTCCTGAAACGAATCTCTACCTGACAGCGCTTGGCTATTTTTTCCGTATTCTCGAGCGCTTCTTCTCGTAAGAAAGAGAGTCCGCATCTCTTCCTCACTTTTGATATAGAATTGTCTCCGCGGGTAGTGCATCCTGTCCTCATCCTGCAACTTCTTTCCGGTCTGCAAGCAGAGAAGGATATCGCGGTTTCTGCATCTTCTTTGTAGGTATAGTGAATATCGTCTGTCACAACGAGTGAATCTCTGCTCTTCGTGCAATCTCCTGCATCCCCTGGTTCAGTGAGCTCTGCCCGATAGCGATGATCCTGCATCTCCAGAAAGAAATTTCCTTTGCTGAAGATGCCTTCATAGTGAAGCGCCGCTTCTCTCGCCTTTCCTCTAATTTCCCTCGCGAAGTGCTCTGGAAACTTCCCCGCAAGACAGGCGGATAATGCACACCCCTCATGGTACTTCTCCAGTACCGCGTAATCCACCCCTCGGTTTATAGCTACCTTCGGTAGCCCAGGGAAACCAGTTTCACGAGATTGTGAAAACCTGGTCTCATTTTTCCGCAAGAAGGACCAGATGAAAAATACCGTGCTTCCCCTTCTGCACGCTTCTTTTCTCTTCCATGTGTTCCTAAGATAAATTTCTAGACCCCAGAATCGGATGAATGCCCTGCTTTTTGGCTTCCTTTATAAAAATCGATAACGCCATACATCACGCCATGATCCGTAAGCGCACAGGAATCCATGCTGAGTTCTTTTGATCCGGGCAATCATCTCCGGAATCTTCCCTGCACCGTCCAACAAACTATAGCTACTGTGTACATGTAAATGGGTACAATGCCATTTTCCTCATCTCTTCCTGTCCAGCGCTTTAGTATTAAAGGAAGGGCTTGAGACATCTTCCCTGAAAGCCCTTCCCTTACAGCCTATCCTATCCCAAAATTTGTACCGAACAAGCTGCTTTATACATAACGAGTAACTTCGTCTACCACGCAGCCTCTCGTTCCTCTCTAAAGAAAAATTCCGAAAAAGGGAAAGCAAAAGTCCTGGAGACTTAGATAGCTTCCCTCGAGAAGATAGTCGCTGATTGCGTAATCGCTGTGTCCTCATCCTCTCCTTCCGCAGAAAACATAGCAGTTTGAACCGTTATTCAAAACCGAGTGCCATCATGCCCATAATAGACTTTTGCATTCACTTCCGGCTTCCTTCAGACATATAAATCGACTGAAAGCGGCTGGCAATCTGTACTGAGCATTGCTACAGGATGATCCTCCGCGTTCTTTTGGTAAGCTTTACCGTGATGTTATTGTCTTTCATGTTATTGTGCCTCCCTATTCATCGAGTATCCCAAATGCAGCGTGATTTCTTGTCGTCCTACCGGGAAAAACTCCTCCCGAAGTCCTTTTTGCTATCTTGGCCAATTTACGCAGTCGATGATTTACCCTGCTTTTACTAATGGGGCGTAATCAGACCCCGTGAAAGCTCTTCCAGGGATGCATCGATTCCGTAAACGCTGTTCAGCAATCTCTCTTAATCCGGTTCAATTTGGTCTAATCCAATGAGTTCTTTTAATAAGAAGAATATCCTCTGCTGCTTTACACTCGCCTTTACCGTACGATTGATGTTTGCTGCTTCAAAGTTCACCCTGTGGTTCACATTCTCGCTCACTCCTTCAATATCCGGGCATTCTCAAACCCATCAGGCTCTCGAATGCACCAAGAAGTTTCAAAACATCCGCGATATCTCCTGCATCCTTCAAGTATAAGATGGAATTCTTTCCCTGTGTCCCATGCTTTACCTGAATCGAAAAGCGGTTCAGAATCGATACAATCCGCTCTTCCTCTTCCTCAGTTCCGTAAAAATTCCAGATGATACTCTTTCATCGGATCGGTTAGAAGCTCCGGCAAGAAAAATGTCTCAGTTCTTCCTTGCTTTTCTCCTTATCATTTTTTCATATTAAAGGTTTTTCTATCCAGTGTAAAGTCAATTCTTGCCAGTTCCGCTCTGACTCTCCTTGTGAAAAGACGGTTTTTAGCCTCAGTTTCCTTTTTCTTATTTCTATTCACTGTGCACTTTTGTCCTGTTATATTTTTAACTAATTTAATAATTTTGACAATTTTTTTCCGATTTAATCTGTTCATATTATTTATTTATATCTCTATGGTCCAGATTTAAGCTCAATGTTTCCAAATTCTTTTTAGAGATTGATACAATTTTTCGCTGATTGTCACAGAACGATGCTTTTCCGCCGGTACAGGCAATCCTGATAACCAACTGGTTTTTCCTTCCGCAATATAAAGAGGAGCAAAAAGTGAAATAGGTCTTCCATTTTGTCTGAAAAACGCCCGCGTTTCCATCCTGATAAACAAAGTCCTGAATCTCTTTTTCAAGACCGGTATGGTTGCAGTGCACTGTCATAATACGGATTCGGTAAAAACGTACATCAAAGTAGAAGATCCAGGTCCTCGGGCAAACCATACTTAAAACCGAAGGAAACAATATTGACTTGCAGATTTTTTTATATTCTCTGTCTTCCACAAAGATAGAAAGAGCTGTTCCGGAGGTCTCTCGTAAGTAGTTTCGACGTATCGATGATGATATCGGCGTGTTCCCGCAGAAAAGCGAGCTTCTTCCTCCTAAAGCAATACCGGTTTTCAATCCGTCCTTCCTTTGCCAGAGGATGTGCACGACGCGTTTCCTTATAGCGCTGAATCAGGACATCATCTCTCGCATCCAGAAAAACGATGGTAAACGGAATTGCGCTTCTTCTTCCCAATACTGTAATCTCTCGGAAATTCGATCCAGATCCTGAATATTTTCACTGTCAATACTGAGCGCATCTCGCCTCTTTTTTACTCTGTAAAAGCTCGATAAACTTATCCAATAAAGCGACCGGTAAATTATCGATGCACTAAAGCCGAAATCTTCCAGATTTTTAAGGCAATGGTTTTCCCGGCACCGCTCATCCCGGTAAGAATCAAAAATGTCGTTGCACTCTTCGCTAAAACTTCCCTCACAACTTCACCTCGGGTTCCAATTGAACGCCCTCTTTCTCTTTACAATCCGAATCACTTCCAAAATCACCGTATAAATGTTTTTGTGCCTCGCGTTGCCCAGATTTACCACAAAACCGCAGTGCTTTTTCGGAAACTCCCGCATTCTCTATCTGAAATCCTCTGAGTCCTGCGTGTTCTATCAAACGGAAGCATAATCTCCTCCGGCCTTTTAAAGGTTGACCCTGTGGACGGAAGCTCTAAAGGCTGCTTCTCCGCTCTTCTTAGTCGATACTCTTCCATCTTCTCGTGAATCGCTTTCTTCTCGCCTTTTTCAAAAAGAAAAGGTCGCAGAAAGACAAACCATGCTGTCCGTTACCGCAGAATGCTGATAAGAAAAGTCCATCTCCCTGTTCTCCATGGACAGAATCTCCCCCTCTGCCGTACAGAACTGTCCCCTTAGAAATACATCTTTTATTTCCGCGTTGTAGGCACCGGCATTCATTTTTACGGCGCCACCCACCGTACCTGGAATTCCGGATAAGGGTTCCATCCGCTGTAGCCTTTTCTTCCGCAAACTTTGCCAGTGCAGAGAGGTCGTCCCCGAAAGCGCGGTAAAGTAAGCTTCCTCTGTCTCCCTATTCTCTTCATATTGCACTCGGAAAGATTCTCCTGAGAAGGATGACTGGATCCCGTAAACCGTCGTCCGAAATCAGCAAATTGAACCTTTCCCAGTATATAGTAGCTCTTCCTCTTTTCGGAATGCTTTGAGTAGACCCTGCACTTCTTCGACGGAATGCGGAATATAAAGATCATCCGCTTTTCCTCCGGCAAAAAAACTGCAATATTCCTTCATATCCTTTCCATGAAAATGTTCCATCTATACTTCTTCCTGTCTATGCATATTCTTCGTTACTCGTTCATACAGCACCTGTGCCGCATTGTAGCCCATCTTCTTCGAACGGTTGTTCAGTGCCGCACATTCCACGATAATGGCAACATTTCTTCCCGGGCGAATCGGAATATCGTAGCTGATGACCTTCTTCCGAGGTATTCCACAATTGTCCTTCAGTCCCAGACGGTCATAATCCTTTTCGCTGGACCATTCTGCAAGAGAAATAACCATATTGATGGTTTGCGTATCCATCACGGATTCCACACCGAACATCTGCTTTACATCGATGATTCCGATTCCCCGAAGCTCGATGAAATGCTTTGGTCACATCCGTGCAGACCCCACCAGAGACTCGTCCGATACCTTCCGAATCTCTACGACATCATCACTCACCAGACGATGTCCTCTCTTAATGAGCTCCAGCGCCGCCTCGGACTTCTCCGATTCCGCTATCTCCCGTAATCAAAACCCCTCTCCGTATACGTCTACCAAAACACCGTGGACGGTAATCATCGGCGCCATCTTTACTTTTAACCAACGGATAATTTCTCCCTCGAGTTCCGTAGTGGGACGTGAACTCGAAAGAAGGGGAATTCCCGCTTCTTCGCACGCAGAAATCATGCAGGAATCCGGTTCAATATCCTCGCATAAATAATACAGGGAATAGGATATTTCGTGATTTCCGCATAGCGTGCTCTCCGCATCGGCCGATCCATCGTCATCAGAAAAGCCGTCTCTACATTACCGATAATCTGCACTCGTTCCGAATCAAACTGATCGAAAAAACCTGCAAGCTGGAGCGCAGGCCGATTCACATCCGGAATCGTCATATACACCTTATCCGTCTCTATCCCCGGTGTCAAATTCTTCAGTCCTTCCTTCTCAATAAGCTCAGAAACACTGACTTTTTCCGCACTTTTCATCTGCCTCTCCATTCTTTTTTCCTTAAAAAGTATAGGGTTTAGCCGTCTAAATTGCAATCCTTTAAAAAGCTATGCTAGACTTCTTCCGAAGAAGAAAAGGACGGGCATAACGAATGGAAAATAAAAATGCAAAGGATGACCCTATCGGCATTTTTGATTCGGGAGTAGGCGGTATCAGCGTGCTGAAAGCATTGGAAAAGGAACTTCCGCACGAAAACTTCCTCTTTACGGTGACCAAAAATGCCCTTACGGAGAAAAACGAAGAGGAAGTGCGCACACTGTCTCTAAGCGCCTATCATTTCCTGAAAGAGAAGAAAGTGAAGGCAACGGTCATCGCCTGTAATACAGCCACTTCTGCCGCAGCTCCTCCTTCGGGAAAAAGTTTCCGGAAGATATCATCATCGGTATGGAGCCTGCCGTAAAACCCGCCGCACTTTCCCATCCCTGATAAGAAAAACCGGATTCTTGTCCTGGCTACAGAGAGCACCTTAAAAAGGAGACAGGCTCCACCACTTGATAGAACGGTTAAAAGACGAAGGAGAGTACATTCTGCTCCCCTGCACCGGGAATTGTCCGTCTTTTGGAAAGCGGAAAAGGCTTTGGACAGGAGATGCAGGACTACCTGAAGGAGCTCCTTCACCCTTATACCGAAGGGAGCATCTCTTCCATTGTCCTCGGCTGTACACACTTTCCCTTTGTAAAAGGAGAAATTCAAAAAGCGCTAGGGTATAAGATTCCCTTCTTTGACGGAAGCGAAGGAACGGCAAAAGAAACCCGTCATCGTTTGGAAGAAAGGGGCTTCTCCGGGAAAGGGAACATCCCGCACGGCTCTTTATAGCAGTAAAGGCGATAGCAGCCTTTGGAAGCTTTTCATCGCCTTTCGATATGATTGGAAAAATCGACTTCTACCATAGGGTCGAGAAATCGCTTTCGATAGGAGGAAAAATCACCTTATAGAATAGGATAATCCCTCATTAGGAACGCTTTTCCTCCGAAGAAGCATTCTTACTGTTTCTTCTTTTTCTGCATAACCACTGCCGCACCCACTACGATAACGGCTGCCGCAATAAGGGAAGCGGTGTCGGCATCTTCTTTGTTTCCTTTGTTTCTTCTTTCTCTCCGGTCTCCGCCGCTTCTGTCGTTCCTTTCCTCCTTATTCTCTCCGGAGGACGCCAAACGATACGTCACCTTTACATCCTTCGTACTGAAAAACGTACTTTCCCTCTTTTTCTTCCGCCTTTAACTCCGTTTTTTTCCGTCCGCAGCGTAGAACACCGCCTTCTCTGAAAAGGCAGCAGTCGGAATCGAAAGAGCAGTTCCTTTGAAACTTCCTTTACGGGATTTCCATAGAAATCCACCAGTTCCAGTACCGGACTTTCCATCCTCTTCCGGGCTGACCTGTAATTTTAAGCCGATATCCGCGCTCCCTTTTTCCACCTTTACCGTAGAATCGGTGAAGTCCTCCGTCGTCTTCTTTCCAACATACTCTGATAGTATAGTCATTTTTCCTTCAGATACTCCTGGAACTTTGCTTTTCACCTCTGTGTGAATTTCTTTCAGCACCTGAAAGCCTTCCCCGCATCTTCCTGATTCCGCTTTGGTACTTTCCTCAGGAGACAATGCGGTTGTAACGTATTTTTTTCAATTCCTCGTCTTCCAACTCGGCTATTTTTCTTTGTTGCGATAGGCTGCAATTCTTTCGATCATACTCAATCATAAATAAGGTATCCATCGCATGTCAGTACACGGAATTCCCATTGAAGCTGTTCTCTTCATTGCCGGCTTCCTCTATCCCCGCAGTCTGGTTCGGATAGTAAGGCACGAAAGGCGATACCAGCGGAGAACCGAGTGCGTCACATCGTTCCCGGATCTCCCTGCTGTCGCTCCGGATGGAATGTGATAAATATGTGCTTCCATCGTGTTTCTGTTTCCAATCGATACAAGTCTCCACGGTGTAAATCATCTCCTACTTTATCGATTGTCTCCAGACGGTTTCTGGTGAAGGCAAATGCATCTTTTCAGCCCCAGCTTCTTACCGGTCGTCTCCAGGAACGGATAGACCTGCTGTCAAACTTCGCATCCGGGTTGAACTGCTTGATACCCGAACATACACGAGACTCAGTACTGTCCTCAGTTCCTTCGGGGCATAGGATGCGTAAAGATTGATTTCTCTTCTCTTCATCACCCTGGAAAGTCTTTGCATCCAGTGCCACCCTTAAAAGATGTCCTTCGAATAAATGTAATTTCGTCTTCCGAAACAAGGAAGTTTTCCTGTTCTTCACCCTTCGTAAGCGTGCAGTCATTCAACCAGAACGAATTCGGGAATACTGAGAACTTATCCTTCGGATACTTGATTGCTACAAACTGGTCGTCCGTAAATCTCCATGTACCATAGTTCATCATGGTCGGCAACAACCAGGCTGTTTCTTCCGCAGCTCCTTTTGTTGCGACTTCATTCGCAATAAATCCACCGCATCTTTTCGCATTGTCACAGCTTCCGAGAACGGCAGTGGTAATGATGGCTTCCGTAATTCCTATCGGCTTCGTACCGTCCGTACCGTCCAGGTATGGATCCGCCTTCAATACGTCTTCATTTGCAGAGGCGAAACGGTCATATCCGCAATCAGGCCTTTCTCATTGAAACCTGTCTCATCAAAGTTCCCATACTCGGGGTTGTGTCACTCACAGAAGTATAACGATAGGAACTCATGCGTAAAGGTAAAAACTATACCCATTCTTCTCGTCCACGGAAACATCCTTGATGGTTTCTCCCGTCTTATGTTCTCCTGCCTCATGGACCTTGTATGCCTTATTGTGATTCACTTCAAGGTCTTCTGTACGACTCAAAAATCGTACTTCCGTCCTCCGTCAAATCACTTCCGATGATGACACCGGTGCAGGCATAGGCAGTCAGAACGGTGGAGGAAGCAAGCAAAGTGGCAACTAAGCTTCCAAGCAAGATGGAACTCTTTCTCTTCATATATCCTCCTTTCTAAACACTTTCATTATTTGCTGTACTTTATTATAGAACGAAAGTTTTAATAAGATAGTCATAAAGATTATGCTTTTTGTACATTTTTGCATGATGCAACTTTTTAAAATTTTTGCTTGACAAGAAAAATGAATCTTGTATAGTAAACGGGTGCTACGGAGTTTGCGCCCTTAGCTCAGCTGGTAGAGCAGTAGACTCTTAATCTATTTGTCCAGGGTTCTGAGTCCCTGAGGGCGCACTACATTGGATGTCACTGATACGGTGGCATCTTTTTCTTAAGACTTTTTCTCTCCTTCCGCTTTCTCCTTTGCTTTGCTATACTAGGTGGAGTTCTACGTTAAAAAGGAGAAAAATATGCAAAACATTCTAGTTTGCGATGATGATAAACAAATTGTGGAAGCTATCTCTATCTACCTTACAGGAGAAGGCTATAATGTACTGAAGGCCTATGACGGTTTCTGAAGCACTGAAAATCATGGAGAAAGAATCTCTGATCTTCTGATTCTGGATGTGATGATGCCCGGTCTGGACGGTATTCGAACGACTTTAAAGATTCGGGAAAACAGCTCTATTCCCATCATTATCCTGAGTGCAAAAAGTGAAGACCAGGACAAGATTCTCGGTCTCAATATCGGTGCGGATGACTACATCACGAAGCCCTTTAATCCTCTGGAGCTCGTAGCGCGTGTGAAGTCCCAGCTCCGTCGCTATACACAGCTTGGAAACATGAACGAGTCCCAAAAGGGCGACGCTATCTACAGTGCCAGCGGACTCATCATCAACGATGACACAAAAGAAGTAGCGTTGACGGAGAGCAGGTGAAACTCACGCCGATTGAGTACAACATCCTCCTGCTTCTCGTAAAGAATGCGGGTAGGTCTTCTATTGACGAAATCTACACCTCTATCTGGAAATGAGGAAGCCATCGGGGCCGACAATATGGTCGCTGTTCATATCCGCCACATCCGGGAAAAATAGAAATCGATTCACGAAAGCCTAGGTACCTGAAAGTAGTGGGGAGTGGGATACAAGATCGAAAAGCGAAAGAGTCAGAGGAATCAAAAGATGAAGAAGTTTATCCTGCCTTTTATCCATCTCTTCTCTGTTGTCCTTCTATTACTGAGCTTGATTGTCCTGCACTTTTGCCCCGAAAAGTCATGATGCCATTTCCTCTTAAAAGAGAAAACTATCTCCTCCTCGGACTTTGACAGTGCGATTTCGGAAAGTGTAAACGATATCTTTGATTATATCGATTTACGTGATCTCTTTGAAAGCAAGGAACGCTGGATTTAAATCATACCATTGCACAAAAGCGAGACGAACGGCGCTACCCTGTTCCCTACAGTCTGGACTACCTTATTAAGTACGCCTGCTCCATGGGCTATTATTTGAATGAGAAAAAATGAAATCATGGAAGATGGTCCTGCCACAATCACAAAAGCGCAGGACGAGAAGGAACACATGATTCTGCGTGACTCACTGTTCCTATCTTCCCTGACTACCAACCTGCCAGCCCGGCTGACGGGTTTATGAGTCTCGGGCGTTTATCAAAGGAAGCCCTCTCTACCTGGCAGAAATACTATGCTATCCGCTCACGCTACTTCGATAAAGGAAGCAACTCCAGTTCTATGTGGCTTACACGAACGGAAACAATTCCACGTATTACAACAATCAGCTCGGGGACAGGCGGAGAAGATTCAGCACCTCGAAAATACCTCAGTACCGATTCCAATTCTCTGGAGATAAAGACAAATTTAAATACGGCACCTTCCAATCTGGTTCCTCTTTTAGAAGCAAGAGAACCTTACAAAGACGGAGCTCTATGTCTTTGCTGCCGGAGTGGACACCTCGTTTTCCCATCAATGATTCCTATAAAGCCGCTTATCTTGACTATAGCAGAAGAAGACAGCTGACGTTCTTCGGACTTGTCCTTTTTGTCCTGAGCGCTGTTGCATCTTTGATGAGTTTTTGTCTCCTCCTTTTTCTACACCGGAAGAAAAGAAGAAGGAACTGACTCTCTACAGCTTTGACCGCAGCCCGATGGAGCTTTCTCTCTTTCTCAGCCTTCTGGTTTTATCTGGCAAAAGGAGATATCCGGCTATTTCTTTGAAAGCCTTTGTCCTTGTTGTGGGAAATTTCCTGAACTGTCTTTTTCAGCAATCAGTACCTTTTATTCTGCGCTATTTCCTGATTTTACCGCTCTTCTTATCTCTGGTACGAAAATACAAGAAAGCCACGCTCTATAGTACTTCCTATCTGAAAAATCCTGCATTTGCTGGAAACCCATATCAATGCCAGTAATTTTACGCGTTCCAAAGCTTTTTTTCTTATCTGCTCTTCATCTTTCCGAATCTCCTTGCCTTCGGTCTGATTCTGTATAACGCGTATTGTTTTCACACACAGGAAGAGTCTTCTGCACCTTCTTTTGCAACTCTCCTCCTCTTCGTCACGATTTCCATCGACTACTATACCTATTATATCAGTAGAGGTTTACAGGATGCGGTAAATGAACAGGTGAAAGCGGAACGCCTGAAGGCGGATTTGATTACGAACGTATCGCATGACTCTAAAGACGCCGCTCACCAGCATCATCAGTTATGTTGATCTTCTGAAAGAGAGAACATCGAGAACGAACGTGTACAGAACTATATCTCCGTACTGGAGCAGAAAGCCAGCAGACTGAAAAACCTCACGGAAGATCTTGTGGAGGCAAGTAAGGCGAGTTCCGGAAATGTCAGTTTGGAATTGCATCCCATTGATTACAGTGAAATCATTTTGCAGACCCTAGGAGAATTCCAGGAAAAACTGGAAAAACGTTCTCTAACGATGATTCCGGAGATTCCGAATGAAAGCATCCTCATCCTTGCGGATGGAAGACAACTCTTCCGTGTTTTGGAAAATCTCTTTAACAACTGTGCAAAATATGCGTTACTCAGCAGTCGCGTTTATATTACTTTGAAGAAGCGGGAGAAAGACGCGATATTCACCATGAAAAACTATCTCCGAAGCCCCTTGAACATCTCTCCGAAGAACTCACCGAACGTTTCGTGCGCGGCGACGTTTCCCGAAGCACTGAAGGGTCCAGCTTTAGGCCTTTCCATCGCAAAGAGTCTGACGAAACTGATGTCCGGGAAGATGAAAAATAGAAATTGACGGAGACCTCTACAGGTATCCCTAATTTTCCCTTTGGTGGAAAAATGAGGAGGTAAAATGATTTTGCATGCCAAAGACGGCTTAAAAAGAAAAAAAGGGAGATTCACTTCTTCCGGCAGATTCTGCTCTTCTCCTGATTCTTTCTTCCCTGCCTGCTTTCCACCTTGAAAACATACGCGGAAGATTGGCCGAGTTTTAGCGAAAACATCGAATCGGAGGGCGCTGTACTGATGGATGCCCACCCGGCACTGTTCTTTATGCGAAAAAAATGAGCACGCCCACTATTATCCTGCATCCATCACGAAGGTGCTGACCGCTATTGTTGTTTTGGGAACACGTAGACAATCTGGAAAAAGAAAGTCACTTTTTCAACCGCTGCGACAAAGGATAATCTGGAACAAAATTCCACTGTCATTGCTGCTACAGCCGGAGACAAACTGAGCGTCAGAGATCTGCCTTTTACAGTCTGCTCTTTGCATTCCGCAAAACGACTGTGCCAATGCACTCGCGGAGTATGTCGCTGATTCCAATACGCTTTTCGCGGAAATGATGAATGAAAAGGCGAAAGCAATCGGCTGCACGACTCCATTTTACGAATCCTTCGGGTTTGAATGACCCCAACCATTACACGAGTGCGATGGATATGGCGAAAATCATGCAATATGCCATTCAAAACAAAAATTTCTTACAGATTGATGCCACAGGTGTATACCCACGGACCGATCAGTAAGTATCCCGACCCGAATGCGAAGGAAAACACCATCTACGCCCACCATAAAATGATGCGTAAAGTATATAAAGAGTATTATCCGGGTGTTTTCGCCGGAAAAACCGGATATACCATGGTTGCCGGTAATACCTTACTTACAGCCTGTAAAAGAGGGGATACAACGCTGATTTGCGCTATTCTGAACGGGCACAATTCCCAGTACAGAGACACCAAGAAGCTCTTTGACTTCGGCTTTTCTTCCTTTGTCTCTTATCCGGCAGAGAAGAATGACAGCCGCTTTGCTTCACTGGAAAACAACTGGAACGTAGACGGAATTCCGCTCTTAAAAAGCCTGCATTTTACAACCGGAAAGAATGACAGTGTCTGCCTGCCGAAAGGAATCCCCTTTCAGGATATCCAGTCCAGCTTGCATTATGACCTAAGTGATGAGCAGAAAAAAGAGGGAAAAATTGCACGGATTAGCTATCAATATGCTGACCGCACCGTCGGAACCGCCTATATTTACCTCGAAGACGAAGAGACCGGCACAAACGACAACTCCGCCCTGTCCAAAACTTCCCTAAAAAAGGAAGAGGCCATTCCCAAGAAGATTTCCGTCGAACTGAAAAAAGAAGAGAAAAAATACAGTGTCCGATGCCAATACTATACAGAAAAAACAGAATAATGCGCCGCTGATTTTCGATAAAAAAGCGGGAAAAATCATTCTTCAGAAGCCTATCCGCACTCTTCTGAAGATTCTCCTTGCGCTTACTCTGCTTACGTTCCTTCTTCTGCTTAGCATTTATCTTTTCCAGAGAAGAGAGGAATTCTACCGTGCAAGAAGAAGAAAGCGTATGTTAAAGCATACCAGGGATTTAAGTAGAGAACAAAAAGCAAAAAGAGATCTTCTTATTGAGAAGAAGCGCCGGGAAAAAGCATCGCTATTAGTTCCATTCTTTTTATTGCTTTCTATTCATCTGCTATTTATAAAAGTTTTATATAAACAGACTTGCTTATTCGGAGAGGAAGGAGTAGTATAAGTGTTCTCAAATTTTAATGATAAAGGAGGATAAATGGAAACGATAAAAGTATTCATTCCGGATTCCGCCTCTGTAGAAGACTTCGTGGGAAGAACCAAAACCTTCCCTTTCGATTTAAACTTAGGAAGCGGAAAGAGTCTGGTCGATGCAAAATCCTTGCTCGGCGTACTCTATATGGCAGTTGGCCGTATTACCAGCCTGACTGCACCGAAAGAGAATCTTCCCCTGGTGGAAGAAAAGTTACAAGATTATCTCGTAGAGGTATAAACGTCCTCTTCTAAAGCAACAAGGTATATCTTACCTGTCTTCGCTTTCATATGACAGTCTAAGATTCCCTTGCTTGCAAATCTCTTCGTCTGTCCCGCGTTATATCCATTCTGATCCGTCCTTAAAACCCGACGAATCTCCTTATGATCTGTCACGCACGCTCTCCATACGGGTATGGAAAGCGTGCATTCTTCCTCTCCCGTGTAAAGAACAATCAGCGCCTACTTCTTTTTCCGCACCTCTTGCATAAATCACATAGTCTCTCCCTGCGTCCAGGAGCATAAGCGCCCCTGTTCTGAAGGGACGGATGCGTCTTATGGTAGAGAACAAGATAACGATGGTAGTCCAAAAGTTCCATGTCCTCTTCTCCCCATGGGAAAAGGGCGGCGACAATCCGGCTCTGTCCAACTGCACACGCCGACTTCATCTCCATAGAAGAGCGTCGGTGCACCGGGCCAAGTAAAAAGCAGCATTGCCCCCAGTCGGAAAAGTGCAAAATCCACACCAAGCCCCGCTTCATCCTTATCCTCTTCGATACGCCCCACTCTTCTGTTTGTTCTCGTCAAAAAGCGGGAATGATCATGATTGAAAGCTGATTCATGCGGGCATCCAGTGCATTTTTCCGGAAGATGCACCATATTGTAGCGCATGGTATCGAAGAACAACTTCCCTGTCTCCGAACTTCTCCGGCATTGCACGGTCAGAGTGCTTCTCCATCCCCGTAAGAAACCAGCTTACAGGCTCCATAAAAGCATCGTAGTTCATAATACTGTCCCACTCTGCTCCCTGTAACCATGCGGAAGGATTCCCATAATGCTCCGCGAGAATGACCGCCTCCGGATTCGCCTCTTTTACTGCCGCGCGAAACGCCTTCCAAAAAGCGTGATTAAAGTCTTCACTGTGCCCAAGGTCTGCCGCAACATCCAGTCTCCATCCGTCACAGGAGTAGGGGGACTGACCCACTTTCTGGCTACATTTAGGATTTCTTCTTTCAGACGCGGCGCCTCTTCATAATTCAGCTTCGGCAAGGTATCGTTTCCCCACCACTTCTCATAGCTGTCGTTGTTTGGCCACGCATCCTTATCCTGTTTCAGAAACTTAAAATAAGACCGATAGGGACTCTCCGCCTTCTCATACGCCCCATAAGGATAGGGTCCTTCCTCCCCGGTTTTGTAGAAGAAAGAAGCATTCATGTAGCGATGAAAAGAGCCGCAGTGATTGAATACGCCGTCAATTATGACGCGCATTCCTCTCTCGTGACAGGCTGCGACAAAGTCCTGAAAAAGGCGGTCGCTTGCTTCGAGATTTTCCCGGTCTGTACTGCGCACGCTATATTTCTCCGCTTTTCGATTGTCCGTTTCCTTTTCGGAAAGCACAGTGCCGTCATCCCGCACAATGCAGCCAAGATGCGGATCGATATGGTCATAATCCTGCGTATCATACTTATGATTGAGGGAGAGACAAAGAGCGGATTAAAATACAGCACTTCCACGCCTAAAAATTCCAGATAGTCCAGCTTCTTCCAGACGCCCTTCAAATCACCGCCGTAAAAACGATGTACATCAAAAGGCTCCACCTTCGCCTTCCAATCCCGTACCGCCTGTACCGGCCTACCCAGATAGATATACTCTCTATCCTCTACATTGTTCGTTCCGTCGGCATTATAAAACCGGTCCACAAAAATCTGGTACATGACCGCCCCCTTGACCCAGGACGGAATAAAGAAATCCGGAAAAATAGAGAAAGCATACTCTGTGTGGAGCTCTTCCGTCACTCCCAGCCGATTATAATGCAGAATTTCTTCCCCCTTCACAATCTGAAAATAATAGCGTAAAGGACAGTCCTCCAGACGGACTTTTCGCCTCAAAATAGTCAAAATAGGAATCACTGCTGGACAGACGCATCAGAATCGTTTCCTCTTTCTCCATAACAAAAAGCTTCACTGCATCGACGTCCTCTTTCAGGGTACGAAAACGCAGTGTGACCTCGGAAAAAGAACTGCTCTCTTCCGGTTCTCTATAAAAGCCTTTTCCTATGCTGAACAAGGCGTCTCTATGGATTCCCATCTTTCTTTTACTCCTCTACAAAAATGTACACCGCCGATATACGGAAGACCTCTATACCGTTCCTGGTAATCAATGCCGTATCCCACAATGAAAAATATCCGAATTTGGAATCCTACAAATTCAACATCGACCTCACACTCTCTCCCTGTCCGGTTTATCCAGAAGCGTACAGATGGAAAGGGAAGCAGGGTGCCGTTCTTTCAAGAGTCTGGACAAATGACTGAGGGTTCTTCCCGTATCCACGATATCCTCCACCAAAAGCACATTCTTGCCTTCCAGAGGTTCATCCAAATCCTTCACAATCTTAACAACGCCCGAACTCTCCGTACTGTTGCCGTAACTGCTCACCGCCATAAAATCCATCGTCAGATTCGGATTCTTTAGTCTCTGGCAAGCTCGCACATGAACACGGCAGCACCCTTTAGAATGCAGACTAAGTGGAGCGGTTGATTCTGATATACCGCATCGATTCTGGCCGCCAGTTCGATGATTTTCTTTTCAATTTCTTCTCCGAATATAGCACTTCATTTCTTCTCTCATACTTTTCTCCACTTCTTTTCCGCATTTATCTTTTGCCTTACATCTTCCCTTTTTATCGTAAAAGCCTCTTTCCCTACCGTTTTTTTCAAATCGCAGGCTCGGTCCGCAGTTTCGCACGACACAAGTTCCCGGAAGCTCTACTCTCTTTCCCCTTCCGGAAAAAACAATCCGGTCTATGGAATAGAGATGCTCTCTTACGATGTCCTTCGTCTCTCCTCGAAGCGTTTGTACCGCTGCAAGATAGATCTCCCTTCGAAGCAGCGCTTCTCTTCTTTAATGCCCGAATAGAAAGTGACAGATAGTCCTCCCTGAACTTCCATACTCCTCATCCAGAAAGGTCTTTACCTTTTTATGAAAAATATTCTGCAAGCTCGTCAAAATAATCCGCTTCCAGAGAGAGATGTTCCACCGCTTTTTCCATTGACTTCCTCCAATAAAGGAAGCACTTTCCGCCGTATATAATTTCTTGTGAGCTGTATATCCGCATTACTGCTATCCTGCATTCCCTCCAGGGACAGTTCCCGAAGCCTTTTCCGGATTTCTTCTTTTCGTATACAGAGTAGAGGGCGAATCTTCTCCCCTTCCATCGCTCTCATCGCGGAAAGCCCGTTAACGCTGGCTCCCCGTAAGAGATGATGGAGATCGGTCTCGCTGGTCATCCTTATGCTGGGCAAGTGCGAGCTTCGTCGTTCTTCCCGTCTCCTTCTCCCAGCTGTCTCTTCTTTCGAGCAGTGCCTTGTATCGAAGAATCCTTCCCCCTTCTTCCAGGCCGATTCCCTGCCCCTTCGCATACTTCGGAACATCCACACGGGAAAGCGAAAAAGGAATCTTCCATTCCTCCGCCTTCTCTTTCGCAAAAAGAAGGTCTCTTTCCGCTTCCTCTCCGCGAATACCATGATGGATGTGCATCAGCTTCCAGGGAAAAAGGAATATGTTTCTGCAATTCCCTCAAAAAGAACAAAAGATAAAGAGAATCTTCTCCTCCCGAGAAGGCAAGGAGCACCTGTTCCCCGGGCAGGATAAGCCGGTGTTTCCGGACATAAAAGAATACTGTACTGTCTGTTCCTCTTTGCATAACACCCCTATGAACAAAGAAAAACGAAAGAAGAAGAATCCTCTTTCGTTTCAAGTACTAATTTTCCGGCTTTACAATGATTTCATTCGGCATCTGCAAGCCAAAAATTTCTCTAGCCTCTTCCATGACGTATTCCTTGGTTTTGCTATAAACCCTTCGGTCATCCAGCTTCTTCTCTCTTTGCTTTTCTATACTTAATTCTTCTTCGAGACTTTCTTCCATGGCGAGGTAGTTTTATTTTGTTTCTCAAAGTATTTCCTCTGACAAAAATCACTATAGCAAGAAGAGCCACCACAAGCACTAAGCCCATAATGGCAACTCCATTTCCAAAGATTCTTCTTTTCTTCGTCCTTGCTTTTCATACACGTACTCAAATAGCTCTTCCGCTTCGTCCTTTCGTATAGGCTCCTTTACAGAGAGCACTTTCGCCTCCACCTGTCTTTCACCGAAACTGATACAGATGACATCGCTAACTTTCACGTCATACGACGCCCTCTGCACTTTCCCGTTAACAGATATTCGACCGAATCGTCAGCTTCATTAGCTATCGTTCTTCTTTTATAAGACGAGATACTTTTAAGTATTTATCCAAGCGCATAGTGCTTAGTTTACGCGCTCCTTCAAAGCTTTTTCCTGCCTTAAATCTCGAGCCTTGGAAGCGGCAATCTTCATTGCTTCGCCGGTTCTTGGATTATGTCCTTCTCTTGCTGCTCTCTCAGATACATCAAATGTTCCGAACCGATAAGCTGAACCTTATCTCCCTTCTCCAGAGCCTTGCAATGGTGTCAACATCGCCTCTACTGCCAAACCGGCATCCTTCTTGGATAACTCAGCCTGCTTTGCAACAGCGAAACCAACTCATTCTTGTTCATCTTTCATCCTCCATGTTCGCTGCGGAAACGGCGTATTTTTGATTATTGTGAGTACTGCTTTTATACAGCATCCCCTGTGAAAGAGAGCACAGTACAGCCAAGGTTCTGCCCATAAACAGAGAAAACTCCCTTTACGACAGCATTATATCGTTCTCCTTTTTCCCGTCAATGAACTAGCTGCTTTTTCCCTTGATTTCCTCTCATCTCGCTAACTTTTTCCACGATTTCGGCTTTCTTCATGGTCTCCTCTACCGTCACCATCTCTGTCGATTTTTCTTTTTGTAAAGCAAGGAAGGTTTCTCCTCGTTCTGAAAAACGGATTTCTCCATTCGCCTGAGAAAAGCAAAAGAGGAATATTCTCCGTATTGAACTTCGCCCGGGGCGAAAACTGCATCAGAATTTCTCCTTTTTTAATCTTGCACTCTTCCACGCCTATTTTCTGTAAAGCACACTTCAACATAGCTACGGAGAAAAGCTTCTCCACCTTATCCGGAAGGTCTCCAAAGCGGTCTATCAGCTCATCCTTCAGGTCGGATTCTTCCTCTTCCGTTTCCATCGTGGAAATCTTCTGATAGGCTTCCAGCTTCTGCTCTTCATTTCGGATATAGTCTTCCGGGATATAGGCATCCAAATCCACGTCAACCTGGCACTCTATGCTTTCCTCTTCCGTGCGTTCTCCTTTCTCCAGTAATACCGCGTGGCGAAGGAGTTTCGTATAGAGATCATAGCCGACCGCCTCCATGTGACCGTAGCTGCTCTGCACTGAGAACATTTCCGCCCGCGGATTTCAAGATCCCGAAGGGCAATACGGATCCCTGAACCGAGCTCCAGTAAATTCCCGAATCGCCTTCAACCCTCTTCTCCGACTCTTCCGTAAGGCTCTTCCCTTTTTGTAAAGAAGAAAGGCAGTAAAGTCCGATGAGAACGTCCCACTCTTCCCCGAATCTGGTAGAGCTGGGAAAGTCCCATCCGATCGGCATCCTGAATGATTAAGGTATTCGCATTCGGAATATCCAGTCCCTGTCTCAATAATCGTTGTGGAAACGAGGACATCCACTTCCCCCGAATAAGGAGAGCATGATATTCTCCAGTTCTTTCTCTCCCATCTGTCCATGGGCATAGGCAATGCGCGCATGAGGCACCAGTTTCTGCACTCTTTCCGCCGTATCCGCAATGCTTTTTACCCGATTATGTACATAGTAGACCTGGGACGTTTCTGAAGTTCCCGTTCAATCGCCTCCCGAATGACCGCATCATTTCTCCTCCATGACATAGGGTCTGGATGGGAAGGCGGTCCAGCGGCGGTTCCTCCAACACGGAAAGATCTCGAATTCCGGATAAAGACATGTGGAGCGTTCGCCTCGGAATCGGCGTTGCCAGAGCGTAAGCACATCCACATTTTTCCTTGAGGATTTAATCCGCCTCTATCCGATACGCCGAAACGCTGCTCTTCATCCACAATGAGCAAACCGAGGTTTTTAAAATGCACGTCCTTCGACAGAAGGCGGTGTTCCGATAGCAATGTCCGCTCTTCCATGGGAAAGTTCTTCCAAACTTTTTGATTTCTTTATTACTTTGAAAACGACAGAGCAGACGAATCGTGACCGGAAAAGCCCTTCATTCTCTCGACAAAATTATTATAAATCTGCTGCAAGAATCGTCGTCGGGCAAAGATAGCCACCTGCTTGGAATCCTGCACCGCTTTAAAGGCTGCTCTAAGCGCAATCTCCGTTTTCCTGTAGCCGACGTCTCCGCAGACCAGCCGGTCCATGATTTTGCTGCTTTCCATATCGTTTTTGGTGGCTTCTATGGCAAGAATCTGGTCTCCGTCTCTTCATACGGAAAATGCTTCTTCAAATTCCTTCTGCCAAACCGTATCCTCCGAGAAACAATAGCCTTTCTCATTTTGTCTCCTCGCATAGAGTTTTTAAGAGTTCTCTCGCTATTTCTTTTACGGAACCTCTACCTCTTCTTCGTTTTCTGCACTCCGTCCTGTTCAAGCGATTGAGCTTCGAACCTGCATCCTTTCCAGCATACTTCTCTATTCCGGACAGTTTTGTTACCGGTAAATACAGATTTCCGCCATCTCCATAGAGAATCTTGATGTAATCCTTGCTCACACCGTCACTGACAATTCGCTCGATTCCTGGTAGATGCCGATTCCATGACTCTCATGAACAAGATAATCGCCCTCTCTATTTCCCATCAAAGAACCGATGTGAATCCCTGTCTTCTCTTTTCTTCTTTTCTTCTTTCGAACTAAAGTCTCAGCAAAGAGCTCCGATTCCGTAAGAACATAGAGCCTATCCTCCGAAAGAGAAAATCCGCGTTGAAAGAAGCCGGTGCAAGCTGCACGCTGTTCTTCTCCCTCATCCCGTACAAGATAGCCATCCGGGAAATAAGCTGATATGCCGTCTTCCCGAAGTTTTTCGGCAAGTCTTGACGCGCGAAGTCTCGAGGGAGAGTAGAGGAGAACCCGATACTGCTCTTTTAAAAAGACGTTTTACATCCTCCTGAAAAGAAGCCAGCTGCCTTCCATAAGTGGGAATCTCTTTACTCTCACGCCTCTTCCCCAAAGCGCTCCGCCTCCACTGCGGGGACAGCGCGTCCAACCTGTTTCAGGGTTGAAAAGGCTACAAAGGCGCTTTTTCGAGAGCTCTGAAAGAAGGGTTTTTCGGTGAAAACAGGTCTATTCTCTCTTCGTCCTCTTTCTCCCTTCGTTTTCCGCTCTTTGACGGTTCCGAAAGAGACTCCGTCTCAAAATAGTTCCGAACTCTTCCTCTACCTGCTCCGCTTTCTTCCATGAGCCTCTGCGGCTCATCCAAGAAAAATAACGGCTTTTTTTCCGGAAAAATAATCCAAAAGAGAAAAATACCTTCTGTGAAGAAGAAAACCCTTTTCTCCCGCGGGATAGAACTTTGCCTCCGACTCCTGTGTCAGGGAACGCTGGGATTCCATAGAAAAAGTTCGAATGCTGTCTACCTCTTCCCCGAAAAACTCGATTCGAACAGGGTCTTCCATCTGGTTCGAAAACACATCTAATTCCTCCGCGGATAGAATACTCCCCTGACTCTCAATCTGTTCTGTACGGCTGTACCCCATCCGACTAAGCTTTTCCTGCAAATCGGAAAGCGGAATCGTCATCCCCACTGACAAAGTAAAAAGAGCGCTCCGAAAGGCATTGCGTCCTTCCATTTTCTCCATCAAAAGCGGGAAAAGTCGTTACCATAAGTCCTGTAGGATCCTCCAGCAGATGCCGCAGGCACTCCCCTCTTTCCCGTACAATAAAATGCCCTCGGGTATCCGCTTTATAAAAGAGAAAATCCTTCGGAGGATAGTAATAGGCACTGTCCGTAAAAGACTTGAAGTTCTGCAAGACCTCTCTGCTCTCTCTTCATTCTTACAAAGATATAAAACCCATTTTTGCGAAAGGCACGGCTAAAAAGGCTTTCAAGCTATCTACCACGCCCGATAGAAGATCTGCTTTCCTCTCCAGCTCATCTTTTAAAGATTGATAGATCATGTCCCTATAATCGGATTCTGATATTCCATCTCCTCGCTCTGTCCGCTATCCTCTTTCCTTTCCCTGCTTTTATCCCTTCCAAGTTCACGCTCCCTTTTTCTACGCCAAAAGAAAAAGGAGTATCCTCTTCTCTGCGCAAAGTCTATTTTTTAATAGTCAAAAGGATAGTTTCTCCTGTAGAAACTATCTTTCCCCACTATAGAGACTGTCGTTTCCTTTTTGTAACACTGAAGACCTTTTTGCATCAGGTCTTTTTATTATAGAGGTTCATTGCTTTCTCCACCCCGTCCGTAACAACGGAAATACAGGCTTTCGCCGCTTCCTGATAGGCTTCCTCCATCAAAGCTTCCTCTTCTTTTCCAAACCGTCCAAGAACATGCACGGCGAGATCCTGCTTTTTCTTCTTTCTCCCCACACCGAGACGAATACGGGAAACTCTTCCGTATGCAGTAAAGCGATGATATTTTTAATCCGTTATGCCCCCGCAGAACCTCGTATGCGGATACTGCCCGGACGAAGACTGATTTCATCGGAAATCACAAGAATATTCTCGGGATTTATTTTATAGAAGTTCTGCAAGGTGCAATGCTTTCTCCCGAGAGGTTCATATAGGTTAAGGGTTTTAAAATAAGAACTTCTTCCGACCCGATTCGACATTTTCGTATACGCACCGTGAAACTTCGTGGATTCCAGTGTCTTTCGCTCGAGTTCCTGAAGCAGTGCGTCAATTACGCAAACCTGCATTGTGCGGGTCTCCGTTATACTCCGGATTTCCAAGTCCTGCAATGAGCCACATTTTCTACCTCTTCCTCTATTTGTGCTTCCTTACTTCTACATTTCCTTTTTGTTTCCGTGTCCAAGCCTTATTCTACCCTATCCGCTTCCTTTCCCGTAAACGGTCTGTCTTTTTGCACGCAGAAACTGCATTGCTCCAAAAGGAAGTCATTATAAACAATTTTCCTTTTTGAAGCAATGCAGCGTCTTTTTAGGAACGTTTTCGTCCTTCCTTCACCTTCTGTTTTATGCGTTCTTTCCGCATCAGAAGCTTATCCAGGACCCGAAGTAGACCGGGTAGAAGAAAGCAACATAGAACAAAGAACAGAGCGCCCCTCTTCCAATCAGCTTTCCCAGCTGCCCGATTGTCGGGACAGAAGAGATAAAAGTAGATGACGTAGCCCACAACGGTAAGAATGGATCCCGAAACAAGAAGCGAAGACAAACCCTTCCAAATGGAAGCCGTAATTGCTTCTTTCCTCCCCTTATCCATCCTTTCTTCCTTAAAATGATCCAGTGTCAGAATCGCATAATCCACGGTCGCACCAAGCTGAATACTGGAAACCACGACAAAGCCGATGAAAAATCATCCGATCCCTTCCAGATAGGAAAAAGGTCATGATTGGTCATAATCGCCATTTCTATGGGGAACCATCGCAACAAAGGCGTACAAAGGAGACTTGAAGGAAATCATCACAACCAGGAAGATGATAATCAGAGAAATGACATTCACTCTGTCATTGTCCTTTCGAAGAATATTTTCCATATCCATGGTCGCCGTAGTATCCCCTACAAGATAACTATCCTCTCCGCTATAATCTTTCAAAATCTGCCGTATCGTGCCAACCGCTTTATAGAATCTTTACTTTCTCCCTGGAGATTCAGGGTGATTACCATACGGCTATAGCCGTCTTTCCGCACCAAATCAAGCTTGGACTTTGGGGTCATAAACCCGGAACGCCTTCCGGAAGCAGAGCACTTAACGACTGAACATCCTTTACATAGGGAAGTGACTTTAAGGTTCCGCTGAGGGCGCTTCCATGTCATTTCTTCCCGAAGGATAGATAGCAATAAGAAGATTCTCTTCCCCAAAAACAGAATCCATCTCTTCCTTCATCGTGAGATCTGCGTTCCTTACCCATAACTACGGCAGAACTGCTGAAACGGAAATCGTTCATTCCCTGTGCAATATTCAGGGGAACAAGCAAAATCACGGTCAGAATCAAAACAGCCGGACTGACTGATACGCAATATTGGCAAGTCCTTTAAAGGACGGCAAAAAAGACTTGTGTCTCGTCTTTTCTACAAAATTCCACATTCGAAGAAGCAATGCCGGCATGAAGAGGATGACGGAAAGAAGGCTCAGGATAACGCCCTTCGCAAGTACCAGTCCCATATCCATCCCTATGCCGAACTGCATGGCGCAAAGTGCCAAAAACCGCCTCACCGTAGTCAGGGAAGAAGCCAAAATCGTGTTCAAAGACTTTCCTACGGCGAAACTGAGTGCCTTTTCCTTGTCATAGCCCTTCATGAGTCCCACTTCAAACGTATGCAGAAGGAAGATAGCGTAGTCCATCGATACGGCAATCTGCAATATAGCCGCCACGTTATTCGTAATAAAAGAAACCCTTCCCAAAAATACATTGCTGCCTCTGTTCAGTCCGACAGCCACCAAAATCGTAAGCAGAAAGAGAAACGGCTCTCCGTAGGAATTGGTCATCAAAAGAAGAATCAGGAAAATAAAGCCGATGCCTAGCCCCAGAATCAAGCCCATCTGCCCTGTGCACCTGTTCCTCTACCGTCTTGCTTTTGCACCGCAAGACCGGCATAAACTCCTTTGTCTCCCACCAGACTCTCGATTTCTTTTACTGCATTCTTGGTTCTCGGATCACTGTCTCCATAGACGAAAAACGATATGAAAAAGCGCCTTTCCTTCCTTATAGTCAAGGTCGCTATCCTTTCCCTCCATATAATGCGGCGCATAAGCACCATTCTCACCGGTATTAAATGTCACCCTGTCCACGCCGGAGATTTGCTCTATCTTATTCTTGTAGTCCAGCGCTTCTCCCATGGTAACGCCCTTTATCATGACACGTGGCTGTACCGGGATAACTGAAAGTGTCCTCCATCTTATGAATGCCTTCTTGGGTAGAGGACCAATTCGAAGATACTTACTTAAATCATAATTAATTTCCACAAAAAGGGAAAAGAAGAGAAATGAGCAGTAAAGCAATAAAAACAAGACTGATTCGATCTCTTTTTCGTACGATATAATCTGCACATTTTTCACTAAAGGACATTTACTTTTCCTCCTTTGAAAAATTTTTCCGATGCTGGAGAACATTTTCGAGAATACCGGAAATCTTTTTGCCATATACTTAACTTCTTCACTCTCTTCTGTCGTATTTCCTTCGATTTATCCAACTTAATCTCTTCCGTACGAAGGGATACAGCAACATCCATAATATTGGTATTCTGATTGGGGAGTAGAGATTCCGGAGCCTGATTCGGATCCATCTCAAAAACCGTTGTCTTTTCTCCCGTGTTTTCATCCCATTTCTTCTCAATCAGACCTTCCATAGCATCCTTTTGCACTTTTCATGGACTTCGTCGAATCCAGGGCACTGTCTGCATTTTTCAGGGAAGATTCTGCTGCATTCAGATCCATCGTATTGAACAGTTCATCCCTGCTTTCTCGAAGATAGGAATCTTGATTCCGTAAACTGTCTGTGGTCGCCTTCATGGCAATCTGGCTGTTCTCGAGAAGCGTATCCGCATTCTTAGTGAGTTCCTCTGCGAGTTTTACTTGCGGAAATCAAATCCTCCTGTAGTGCTTTGATATCCGGAATGCTGTCTTCCAATACAGAGAGACTGTCCTGCCCTGTAGAAAGGTTTTCGCGTGCATGGGAAGATAAAGACTGTAAAGCAGGCTTAAGGCTCTCTGTAAGAAGCTTCTGTGCTTTCTTCTTTGTCTCCGCTTCGCTCATGGCAAGACCGGCATAGCTGTTTACAAGCTGCATCACCGTATCATGCAAAGGGTTCCCTGCAAGCGATTGATTTAAAGACTGAATCACCTCCGTTGTGGTTTTTCCTCGTGACTGTTCCATCATACCGTTCAAGGCTTCTATCGTTTTTCTCCGCCTTTTCCAAGTCGGCACTGTCCGGAACATCCCCACGGATTCCCTACAATTGTATTTTTCCAAATCCGACAAACTGTTCTCCAGACGATTTACACTGTCTTTACTCTCTCGATATCCTCCTTCGTATTTCGTATCGTCCCTTCCCAATCTTCCCCATTTCCGGAGAGCGGACTCAAGCTTTCTGTAAGTCGGTCTAAAGCTGCATAAGACTGATCTCTCTCCGCCTGATAGGCTTTTCCCTCTTCTTGTGAAGCCTTTGCAAGACCGTTTGCTTCCTTTAAACTGTTCTGCATCGAGCGAAGCGACTGCTGTGACTCATCGAGACTGTTTAAGAGTGCATCTCCGGCATCCTTTAAGGCATGATAGGAATCTTCCATATCCGATTTTGCATTTTGTAAATCCTTAATCCGATCCACCTGTGCAGAACGAAGGGGCATCATCTGAAACTGCAAACCGTCAAATTAAAGGCATTGCTTCCCACTTCGATGGTAAAGGCATCCTCTTCTCCGGGAAGCAATACAAATAGGACTTCCTTCTTCTCCCCAAGGCTCACCACTTCCGCCTTCTCCGCTTTTGAGAGAAAGAATATCTTCCATGGTAAAGTTTGCCCTACAGATTAAAACATAGTTTTTCTTCGCATACCCTGTGCATTCGGATTTCTCTTGAACTCTACATGAATCCGAACCAGCCCTTTCTCCCCGGCGAGTACGGAGGGATCGACCTCTACACCGTTCAGTTCATATGAAATTGCAATATTCCACGGAAGAATGCCAAAGGGTTCTTTCGTTTCTCTTCAATAAATAAGCTTTCCGGCGCACCGTTTGAAAAATGAAAGACGTGACGGTCGCCGCCTCGTTTCCGCATCCACACCGTTACTTAAATTCTTGATTTTCGTATATGTCCCGTAGTCCGTAACGCTCTTGCTCCCTCTCGCCTCATACTGCCGTACAATCGAGCCTTCTCTCCATTCTCCAACGGGACTTAAAAGGGCATAATAGTTTTCATGATAGCGTGGCATATTTTCTGCCGAAAAATGCGGTAAAGGGTAGAGTAACCCTTCCGTCAGAGCGAGACAAAAGGGCAAGAACACTTCTTTCCCTCTGCAAGCGACAGTTTCCTGCTGCCTTTTTTGCAATCTGTCCTTCCATCTTATTTTCCAGAATATTTTCTTTCTTCATCCACTGGTTCTTCTCCATCGAATCCCTCCTATTCCAATACTGAAATGCAATTCTGTATATTAAACAGCCTTTTCCAAAAAAGATATGGACAAATGATAGGGATTGTGGTGTAAATCCAAAAAGAGATGGACAAATGATAGAGATTGTGGTGTAAATCCAAAAAGAAAAAGAAGGAAGATTGCAAGGGTTTCCGCACAAGACTCCTTCACACGAAAAACAGCATAAAAAAGACCGGAAGCAATTCGCAACCGGTCTGTACCTATCCGTTTCTTTCAAACATAAAAATCTATTGCCCTGTTCTTCTTCCTGCTGTCACTGCCTGAGCAGCTTCCATCTTCTGCTTTAAAAGGGCTTCTCTTTCCTTTGCCTTTGCTTGAAAGTCCTTAAATATATTCTCTTCTACAATTCCGAAATAGTACTCTTTCAAACTGGTCGGAGCCTTCTCCATAGACCCGCAATACATAACAGTGATTTGTCGCGTCATACAGGCTTCCGTCTTCTTTGACGCGCTGTACTCTTCGTCCGGAAGGAGGGTGAACTTCTCACCGGAGCCGACCGTCTTTCTTAATAAACGATTGCGAATCCTCTATCCTCACTTTCTAAATAGCTGTTGCAATAACTGAATACTTCCGCCTTCTTCCCTTCCGGTAAATCAAAGGATACCGTCGGGTTCTCTGTTACGATATAGGCAACCTTGCAGACTTTGTCACCGGATCGTTTTACCTTGCCTTCGACGTAAGCACTATCGACCTGTATCATCTTCTTCCTGCAGCGAAAGAAACCATGCTGCAAAAAGCACATAGAAACAGTAAGGATATCAAAAACTTTCGAAACATAACACTCCCTTTTATCGTCTTGCGAGCGCGACACCCTCCCTCCAAGAAGGAAAGGATTGCTTTCTCACACGTTTTTTCTCTCTCACAAAAAATGGAGCTAAATCTCTTTAGCTCCAAAAATTATATCGGGTCTGTATTTTAATTGCAAGAAAACTGCGTGCTCCAAAGCGAATTGTAAAAAATCTGTAAGAACCCGCCGTTTTATAGTTCATTCATTTTTAATCTTCACGAAATTCTTCTTTCCTCTTTGCAATAAAGGTTCGTTAGAAAGCTCTTCCGGGAGAAAAATCCGACTAATATCCGTCACCTTTTTCTCCGGCAAAGCTGACACCGCCCTGCTGCACATTCCTTCTTGCCTCGCCCTTCGAGGGGGCAAGTCCGGAAAGAACAAGAAGGGTTAAGACATCGATGCCGTCCTTATATTCCGCCTTGGAAAGGGAAAAAGAAGGTACATTTTGCCGAAAGCGCCTCCTCCCGCAAAAAGCGCTTTCGCCGCTTCTTCCGCCTTCTTCGCTTCTTCCGTCCCGTGGACAAGCTCCGTCAGATGGAAAGCCATGAATTTCTTTTGGCTTTATTCAGCTCTGCGCCTTCCCAGCTGTCCATTTTCCGAATCTCTTCCATAGGGATAAAAGTAAGGAGGCGCAAGCATTTCCCGACTTCTGATCGTCTACATTTCTCCAGTACTGGTAAAATTCATAGGAGAAGTCTTCTCGGATCCAGCCACACGGCTCCGCCCGCAGTCTTCCCCATCTTCTGCCATCCTTATTGGTCAGAAGGGTAATCGTCATCACCTGCGCATCTTTTCCGAGCTTCTTCCGAATCAACTCGGTTCCGGCAAGCATATTGCTCCACTGATCGTCTCCGCCAAATTCCAGATTACACCCGTAGTCCTGATACAGACGGTAAAAAAATCGTAGCCCTGCATCAGCATATAAGAAAATTCCAGGAACGAAAGCCCGTTTGCCAGACGATTGACGTAGCAGCGGGCACGGAGCATCTCATTTACGGAAAAATAGGGGCCGACATCCCGTAAGAAGTCCATCAGATTTAGGTTTCGGAGCCAGTCTCCATTGTTCACCATGATGGCTTTTCCTTCAGAAAAGTCAATAAAACGGCTCATCTGCTTCTTAAAAGCAGGCAATATTGTGGTCAATATCCGAAACGGAAAGCACCTTCCGAAGGTCTGTTCTCCCGGAAGGGTCTCCAATCATACCGGTTCCGCCACCCATGAGTGCAATCGGTCGGTTTCCCGCCATCTGCAACCTTTTCATCAGACACAGCGCCATAAAGTGTCCAACATGAAGAGAATCCGCAGTAGGGTCAAAGCCGATATAAAAAACTGCCTTTCCGTGATTCACCAAATCACGCACTTGTTCCTCGTCCGTAACCTGGGCAATCAGGCCTCTTTCCTGTAAGTCTTCATAAATCCCCATTTTCATCCCCCTAATACTTCGTCTGTGATTGATACTCGTAAATGGTAGAAATCAGACGAAGCGTATCTTCCCAGCCGATGCAGGCATCGGTAATCGACTTCCCGAGAATATGCTCTTCCACCTTCGCCGACCCTTCCAGCAGATAGGATTCTACCATTAAGCCCTTTACAAAATGAGCAAGCTCTTCCGAATACTTTCTGTCATGCATTACCTCGTGGGCAATCCGAAGCTGCTCCTTGTATTTTTTTCCGGAATTACAATGATTGGTATCCACCACCACTGCCGGATGGGGAATATCTCTCTTCTCATAGAGAGAATGAAGGAGTTTTAAGTCCTCATAGTGATAATTCGGCACCATCTGTCCATGCTTATTTTGCGAGCCGCGCATAATGGCATGGGCATAAGATTCCCGCTGGACTGGACTTCCCACTCCCGAAAGATAAAATCATGCTCGTGCTGTGCCGCATAAACGGAATTCAGCATCACGCCGAGATCCCCGGAAGTCGGGTTTTTCATGCCAACCGGCACATCAATCCCCGATGCGACAAGCCGGTGCTGCTGATTCTCCACAGAGCGGGCACCGACCGCCACATAACTCATCATATCGGAGAGATAGGAGAGATTATCCGGATACAACATCTCATCCGCTGTACTAAAGCCGGTTTCTTCCAGAACTCTCCTGTGCAGATTCCGAATCGCATAGATTCCCTCTGTAAGGTTCGCATTCTTCTCCGGATCCGGCTGATGCAACATCCCTTTATAGCCTTCTCCAGTCGTCCTAGGCTTATTGGTATAGACTCTCGGAACAATAAAAATCTGATCCGCGACATCCTTTGCCAATTCTTTTAAGCGATGGCAATATTCCAGAACCGGATCCTCATGGTCTGCGGAGCAGGGGCCGATAACAAGAAGAAATTTCTTACTTTCTCCGCGAAAAATCGCTTTGATTTCCTCATCCCTCTCCGCCTTCCTTTGCTTTAGTGCCTCCGTAAGCGGATATGCCTCCCGCACTTCGTCCGTAGACGGCAATCTATGCAAATACCGAATCCCCATAACTGCTCCTCTCTTCTTTCTCACGAGTACCGGAACACACGATATCCCGTTAACCCGCTAAGTATAACGAAAGTTAAGAAATTAGGCAAGTTATGCCGCTTTCTTTCCGTCCACCGTCGGCTCGATATAGACCTTTCCTGCAAGACGATCTTTCAGTCCCTGTATCTCATATTCCGTGAAATCATAGTCTCGGAGCATATTTTCCGCACCTTCCCGTAAAGCTTTCTTAGAAATATCCTTTGAACCTGAAATCGACTCCATCATGGAAACCACATCTTCTTCGATGAGTTTATACTGTTTTGTGCCTTTCTTAACATGGAAGAAATTCTGATAGCTCTCCATATAATCCGCTTTTGATTTCCTTCGCATCCGCTCCGGCAAGAGACTCCAGAAAAACCGCCATAAAAGCCGGTTCTGTCTTTTTTCCTTCCGTACAATGAATCAGGTACGGTCCGTCCTGTTCAAGAATAAAGCGTGCGCCATCGGTGATTCCTTTTCTGAATTCTACCGAACGATAGTTTAAGCCCAGATTCAGGAGTGCGACACTCTTCCGGTCCAGAAGACTCCTATAATACGGAGAGTGGAAATCGGCTCCGCTAAGATACTGCTCTATATTCTTCTCACTGTCGGCGAGATTGACCACGGTCCTGATTCCCGCCTTCTCAATCAGCTTGTCCGCAATCGCAGCCCGACCGATTTCATTGTTCACGGGACTCGCTGCACGATACAGGACCCCTTTTTGATATTGCCCATCTTGATATTCCGAAAATTCGCAAAGACGGCATCACTCTTATAGTCCTTACGATCGTTACTTCTCGTGAGCTTCCGCACCGCATATTGCTCGCTATAACCGGCTTTTTTGTTCAGGAAAATGGTAACGTGCGTTCCTTTTTCCGCCTTCGCAACCTGATTCAATTTTCCATAGTTAATACAAAGAGCAATTTTATCCTTTCCGGGATAAGCGCGAACAAGCGGTTCTCCGGCATTGACCAGATAGCCGTCCACATAGGGCGCGGAGAAAGCATAGCCGTTGTCCATCAGAACGGAGACCTCATCCGCAAGGGCAAAGCCTGCTGCATTAAACTGTGCAATAGGAATATCGGTTTCCAGATGCCCGTATTTCTACTGTTTCCACCGTACCGGAGATATTCGGAGTCGCAAAATGCGGTTTTTCCGACAGCTTTTCGCGAAGCTTCGCCATTTCCCCCGTCCGTCAGCCCATGGGCGCGCAGATAGTCTTCCGCAGCTTTTTCAAGTCCGCTTTCTCGGGACGCACTCCGCTGGTAAGCTTCTCTAAAGACGAATACAGATTACTCTTGAAAATCCGCTGATACTTCTGCTTCCTCGCTCCACATTGTAGAAATTCTCAAAACTCAGCATATAGTCTTTTTCCAGTTCCCATGCATCCGCTCCCATAAAAAGCGGAGAGAATCGCTGTTGCAAAACCGGCTCTATCCTTTCCTTCCGTACAATGAATGAGATAGGGTCCTCATGCTGATTCAGAAAAACGAACCCTCTACCAGCTTGTTTCCAAAGTCATCCCCGGAAAGGTCTACTCCCATATTGAGATAAGTCACATTTCCTTTTCCATCAGACTTTTTATAATAGGGCGAGGCAAAGTCTTTCCGTTTCGTGAGCTGCTCCGCTTCTTCTTTACTGTCTGCAAGATTCAATACCGTTTTCACGCCAAACGCTTCTGCCAGTTTATCCGCGTAGCTCGCTCTACCGAACTGGTTGTCAATCGGATTGAACTCCGATACAACGTGCCAAGCGGAATCTCTTCCCGACTACAGCACGAAAGTTCGCGAATACGGAATCGGAAGGATAGTCATTTTCGATTGTCCGTCCTCGTGAGCCTTCTCATCATAAGTTCATCCTGATAGCCGCCTTTTTCCTTTAAAGAAAGGCTGATTTCGTCGCCGACATCTACCCTGTAGGTCTTTGAAAAATTACCCATATTGATGGCAATAAGCACTCTCTTCTTTGCCGTGTCATCCTGAAGAAGAAGCTTTCCCGTATCCACATCACTATAGGAAGTGCATAGCGGAAGCGTAAGCTCCTGCCCCTTCACACGGAGCTTTAAAAGATCTCCTGCGATAAATCCCTGTCTCGAAAGTTTCTTTTCCGGAATATCCAAAACGACATTGCAAACTTCTCGACTTCCGTAACCTTCGCGTGCAGTTCTTCTGCCGTGCTCTCCGCCGAAACAGAAACGGTCGCAAGAACACACTGCCGAGGTACAGGTATCCTGATTCCCGCCGAAGCCTGAAACTGCACAAAAACAAGGCTACAGAACAAAGCAATCCATAGCCCGGGTCTTCCTTCTGCCTTCGCATATCTTTTTCCTCCTTTTCTTATAAGCTGCTGCAAACATACACCAACAGCATTTTAGGTTCTGTCATTATAATACGGTCTGTTCTCCCTTGTCTTGCTTTTTTTCAAAAGAGTGAAAAAAATGTTGGAGAAAAGACAGTCTTTTGTAAGAACTGCCTTTTCCTTTTTCGTTTTATACTAAGAAAGAAAGATGAAGAAAGCATAAATCGACGGGTTCTATACCCTCTTATCAATCATAAAGAAAAATAAAAAAAGAGGGAAACAAGATGAAAAAGAAGGTTCTGACGCTTAAACTTGCAGTTTCGGTACTGTCCGTTCTATCCATTTTCGCCTGTGCGAAGAAAGGAGAAAAAGAAAGTACTGCCGCGCATTCCACGGAAACAGCAAAAGAAAGCAGTATAGCAAATTCTACCGATGCGGAAAAAAGAAAGCAGTGAAGCGAATTCTATAGACACGGAAAAAGGAAAGTAAGGTTCCGGATACGCTCGTCGGTGCCTATAACACAACTCTTTCGAGCTTTGCCTTAAAGGATAATCCCGAAGCACAGGAGGCTTTTTCAGGCGGCATTTCAAAGGACTATAACGGTACCCGTTATGAACCGATTGCCTTACTGGGCAGCCAGGTCGTTTCCGGCATGAACTACGTTTACCTATGTAAGAGCAGTTGGACAGATTATCAGGAAAAATATCTCCTTCGTGCTTTTTACAGATTTATCAGGACCTTTCCGGAAAATCCGAGGTCAAGGGAAGCGCCCTGCTCTTCCCCACGGAAGAATCCAGAGGGGATGGAGAGGATTACCGTTACAATACCGGCTCCTATCAACTGAAAGACAATCCAGAAATCGAAAAATGAGGTCAGTCCGCTCTTAACCGCCGCCACCACGCAGTACACCCCTATAGCCTATATCGGAAAAGCACACGCAGGAAGGAAAGCCGGAGGAAGATGTGCTCTTCTCCGCAAAAAGACGCTAAAGGAAAAGAGGCAAAAGAAGCTATGTTCTTCTTTATATCGGAAAAGAGGCAGACGGAAAGGCAAAAATCGTAAAGACGGAGGATGTGGCATTTCCGGAATTTTAAATACTACTGATTTTTGAAGAATACTTTTATGTCTTCGACATCCCGGATAAAGCGTTCTAAATCTCTAATATCCGGATTAAAAAAGTCCGTAAAATTCACAGAAAAAGGCGGAAAATCACCAAAAACCATACAGATGCAGAAGATCATCAAGACAACGGCTCTGCTAATCAATACGGTCATTGCAACATCCTTAAAAAAATTCCGCCAAAAAAATAGTGATTATAGGAAGCAAGATGTACGTTGTCATCCCTTTAAACAGTCCCCTGAATCCTTTCCATACATCATACAGCTCTTCTTCCTTCTTGGCTAATAATACAAGCTCTTCCAATTGCTTCTTATCATTTACGTCCACATGAAAAGACGTTAATAAAGCAAACCATTTCCTTCATTCTTCTCTCTGCTGTCGGCTTAATGATATCATTAACGATTCTTCTTTGCTCCAATGGTCTACTTCTAAAAAGAACAAGATGACAAGAGCAATAACAAGTAACACAATGGATCCATATAACCCCAATTTATTTTTCCAATAAAGCAAACACAATTACGAGCATTGTTCCAAGAAGCCACAATACTAAGAAGACTTTTTCATATAACTTCATCCCCTTGATAGAAAATGTGTTATCCATGTTTAATATATTTATTTTGTAACTTTTATATAAAAAATTGAACATTGATTTTCCTCAAATTATTTTAAAAATCAAAAAGTTGTAAATAACTTTTGCACATTATTTTCACTTTAGCACTTTAATTATTTTTAGTTGATTTATTCGAATACGAATCCCTATATTCTAGTTAAAAATCCCTTTAAAGAATGATCCTATCCTCCTTTAAAGGGATTTTTGCTCATTTCATCAAAAAAATCATTCTTCTAATTATTTTTTTATTACTTCTTCTATTATTTATTTAGCACCATTCAATAACATTCTTAAACTCTGTGTTTCAACTATCCGATAATTTGACAGCCATAGTTGCTTATCCTACCAGCAAGTTGGGGATTGTTACTTGACTCAAACGTATTTTTGCGCAATACTTGTACCAACTTGATTCCAAATATAAATTGGATCAAATATCCAAGCTACTTCACCTTTTTTTCTTCATCGAATCTTAATAAAGAACGAAAATGCACCAAAAATAGGATAAATATATCCACTCGAAATAGAATAATTTGTAGTTTCATTCAAAAAGAAGTCTCAGCACCCTTCTCTACATTTTCTACGCCTTTTTACTGCTCCAAAACGTGGAGAAGCAACTCCTAAATTCTTCTTATATTCGTTATATTTCTCCGGTAGCTCTTTTTTTCTATTACATCATACAATTTTTACAAGTTTAGGCAGCTGTTTTGTTAATGATTTATAAAATGGAGTATTATAAGCATCCTTATATCGTTTAAAAACTTGTGCCTTCCCTGAATAACTCTGAATAGGAGCTAAAACATCATCCGGATATTTAATGATGTCAAATGCATACATTAATCTTAAAAAGTTCAGATATATTAATCGGCTTATTTTCATTGTCTTTATAAGCCACATAATCCGCATACACTTCATTCTTGATCGCATCTCTGATATCTTCAAAACTATCTTCAAGATTAAATAGTGCAATATCTGACACCTGTATAGAAGTATTTCTTGCATCTGATAATCTTGTAATATTTATTACGTTAGTAATAACTTCTATTCTTACATACTTTTCAATATCCTCTGGAATATTATCTCTATTCTGCATAATAGCCTTATATGTATGCCCTCCATCCAGAATACCGTAACTGTATTTATCATTCTCATCCTCAGTATCTCCAATATCAATAGAAACTTCCGATTCAACGCTATTGAAGGAAAAAGACTTTTGCCGAAATTACAATACCTCTATTATTGATATAAAAAAATCAGTTTCTGGTTCTATAACCGCATTAATCAGCCTTTTTGCGACATTTGTTGCCATTTTTAGGTACACGTGATTAACATCCATTGGAATACCCTCCGGAAGATCCTTCATGTTTACCAATAAATAATAGATCGTTTCTGATTCATCCTTTTTCGCTCCTCTTGTATGGAGTAGCTCATCGTTCTTACTGTGTTAACTTTAAACTTTAGTATTTTTTCATATCTTTTTCCCTCCATCTAAGTTGATTGTTTCTCGAAAGCTATTGCCTTGAGTCGAACTTTTATTCTACAATACTTTAAAAACTTTAATAAATGAACCATGGTGCATTTTTAGGTAAATTATGGCAGAAAGAAAAATTTGACAAAGGGCTCATAAATGTTGGCGATTTAATTACAAAAAGAGAAAAAGCTCTGGGTTCTCGTTACAGTACACGTTCGAACTTTATCGAGACGAGAGCCAAGAGTTATTTTCCTCAGAAGACTGGATATCTTTACGACATCTGGCAAATATTGAAACAGGGAAAAACTGGATAAGTATAGAAAAGTTGCTTTTACTTGCCACCGCACTAGAAGAAGATCCTGTTGATCTATTCGAAGAAATAATTACTGCATACAAGAAGAAATAAATCACCATGAATAATTATTTGACTCCTCCACCTCCACAAAAAGACCCGTGCCTCCCATCGGAAGTCCACAGGTCTTTACTAAGGTATGATATAATTCTATTCTTTATCAGTGCATACTTCTCTGCTATTATGCAGCACACTTTCTTAGGAAAAGAAATCCCGCTTTCTCTACTCTCTAAATCCGTACTTCTCCAGAATATAGTCCATATCTTTATCTCCTCTTCCGGAAAGGTTGATGAGGATGGAGCCGCGGTCCATCTTCTTTGCGAGCTTTATGCCGTAAGCGACCGCATGGGAACTTTCAATCGCAGGAATGATGCCTTCCATTCTGGAAAGGGTGAAGAACGCATCGATGGTTTCTTCATCATTTACCACGTCATACTTGACTCTCCCGATATCATGCAAGAAGGCGTGTTCCGGTCCGGAAGACGGATAGTCGAGTCCGCTCGCGACGGAATAAACCGGTGCGGGATTTCCCTTCTCATCCTTCAACATGATGCTGTTGAAGCCGTGCATAACCCCCTCTTCCCCATAGGTCAGGCTCGCTGCATGGTCTCCCAGTTTCTTTCCTCTTCCGAGCGGTTCAACGCCGTAAATCGTTACCGGATCGTTCAGGAAACCGGAAAAAAGGCCCATGGCGTTTGAACCGCCTCCGACACAGGCAACGACCGCATCGGGAAGTTCTCCGGTCATTTCTATAAACTGCTCTCTTGCTTCCACGCCGACCACGCTCTGAAAATCCCGCACCATCATCGGGAAAGGATGCGGTCCAACGACCGAGCCGATACAATAGATGGCATCCTTATACTCTTTCATGTAAGCGGCAAAGGCAGCGTCCACCGCTTCCTTCAGTGTCTGAAGACCATCCTTCACTTCCACAACCCTCGCACCAAGAATCTTCATTCTGGCAACGTTCGGTGCCTGCTTCTTGATGTCCACGGCGCCCATATAGATGTCACATTCCAGTCCAAAGTAAGCCGCTGCGGTTGCCAGAGCTACACCGTGCTGTCCCGCACCGGTCTCTGCAATCACTTTCTTCTTTCCCATGTACTTCGCGAGTAAAACCTCTCCCATGCAGTGGTTTAATTTATGTGCTCCGGTATGGTTCAGATCCTCTCGCTTTACATAGAGTTGCGCACCTGTGCCAATCTGATTCGAAAGCCTCTCCAGATGGGAAAATCGGTGTCGGTCTGCCCTGAAATTCCTTCCGGATTCTTCTCAGTTCCGCGATGAACTTTCTGGACTTCGAAATCGTCTGATAGGGCATGATTGATTTCCTCCATCGCTTTCTTCAACTCCTCCGGAATATACGCCCCGCCGTATTTTTCCAAAAATAGCCTCTCTCGTCCGGATAGTTCTTAAAATAGGTCTCGAAATCCACATTGTTCAGTTTCATGATTGTTCCTCCTTTGATTCTTTGAAAATGCTTTGCCATTGCTCCAAGTGATTTTCTTCATCAAAGGACTTTTACCACTAAAAACAAGCTGTCTCGGCTCGCCTGCGTCACTTGTTCAAAACGAGGTATCGCACGCTTTGCGCGCGATACTCGTTATAAATAAAAAGTCCCTGACAAAGAAACAGTTCTTTGTCAGGGACGAATAAACATCTCTATCCGCGGTGCCACCTTGATTCATAGCAAGTAAACTATGCCGCTTAGCAGGGTACCAACATACCCCCGGGAACTCACGCATCCCTACGCGTTGCAGAATACTCCGGAAAGTCCGTTTCCCTGCACCCTCGGCGGTCCATTTGATAATGTGTTTCTTACCTGATTCTCAGCATCGCAGGTTCTCTGTAAAGGCATCACTACCGTTATCTCGCTTCAACGGTTTAACAATATGTAATTGTTGGAACGAATTCTACAGGCTTGTGTCAAACTTGTCAAGAATAATTTTTAGTCCACTGAATCCTTGATGACTTTTTTCAGGGTATCTGCGGAGGCAATCAGTTCTTTCTTCTCCTCGGGACTCAGATCAATCGGAACGACTCTCTCTACGCCCTGTCTTCCTACAATCGCAGGAATGCTGAGAGAAACGCCGGATATGCCGAACTCTCCATGCTGCATACTGGAAACCGGAAGAATGGACTTCTCATCACGAATGATGGCTTCACAGATACGACGAACGGACATCGCGATCCCATAATAGGTCGCCTTCTTCTTCTTGATGATTTCATAGGCACTGTTCTTCACGTCTTCCGCAATTCTTTTGCATAGAAGCGTCGTGCTCAATATGACCTCTCAGTTCACAAAAAAATCATTCAGAGGAATACCGGAAACATTCGCACTGCTCCATGCGGCAATCTCGCTGTCTCCATGTTCCCCAATGATGAAGGCATGAACAGAACGGTTATCAATCGATAAATGCTCTCAAGAAGGTACTTCAGACGTGCGGTATCCAGAACTGTTCCGGAACCGAATACCCTGTTCTCCGGAAAACCGCTGAGTTTAATTGCCGCATAAGTCAGAATATCCACCGGATTGGCTACAATAAGCAGAATTCCTCATACTTTCTCTTGGCAATCTCCGGGATGATGCCTTTAAAGATGCCGACATTCTTCTTCACAAGGTCAAGTCTGGTTTCCCCGGGTTTCTGTCCGGCTCCGGCAGTAATGACAATGATAGAGCAATCCATCATATCATCATATCCGCCCGCATAAATCTTCATCGGCTTGGCAAAAGGAAGACCGTGGCTGATATCCAGCGCTTCCCCCTCCGCTCTCTCCGTATCCACATCATTTAAAACCATTTCCGAAAACAAACCGCTCTGCATCAGGGCAAAAGCGGAGCTGGAGCCCACAAAACCGCAACCGATGATACCGACTTTTCTATCCTGTACTTCCATTTTCTCCTCCTATCTCTATCTTCCTGTATCGATTGTATACAGTAAACACAGAGGTTAGTATACGCTACGTTAAGATAAAAATCCAGTTATATTTTTGTCAAACTCTTCCAGGAGCTTTTTCTTTTTTTCCATGTATGCAGAGAAATGTTCCATATAGGAGCGAAAATCCTTACCATTGTCCACTCTCTCCAGCCTTCCGTTTCAAAGATGATTTTCGTAGAGCTTCCCGCGCCAATTCCCCAAACACTGTGTTTTTCTTCCATCATGAAAATGTTATAGAGGCATTCTTTCCCTTTCCGGCTGAAACCGATATTTTCCAGATTGCCCGCCATATTCTTCTGCCTGTACAGATAATAAGGAAATAGGGAAAGTTCCTCCGCCGTGTCCATCGCGGAAAGCATCATCCACTCCATCTCTGTCCTCTCTTTCCGCTTCGGAAGGGAAGGAAGATAGGGTAAATGAAACGCTTTGTTCAGCGAAAATTCCAGCGAAGACGTTCCGGCACGATAGGCGCTCCGGTAGGCATTCTCTTCCGTATGGAGTCTTGCAGCACGTTTTACTGCAAGGGAATGCACGGTCAAACTGTCCGGTGCAAGTTCTTGAATCCGACATAAACTGTTCTCCACATCGGAAAAGTCGCTCTCCCGGCAGTCCCAGAATGAGATCCATATTGATATTCTGAAACCCCAGTTCTCTTGCCTCATAAAAGCGGCTAATCACTTCTTCCACGCTATGTTTTCGTCCGATCAAATCCAGCGTCTCCTGTCGGAATGTCTGCGGATTAATCGAGATACGATCCACCCGGTACTTCTTCAGAAGAGACAATTTCTCTTTGTTCAGAGAATCGGGGCGTCCCGCTTCTACCGTGTATTCGAGAAGCTTACTATACGGAGAACGAATGACTTTCCGTTCCAATACTTGTAGAAGCGCTTCCAGATCTCTCTCCGAAAGTGCGGTAGGCGTTCCTCCGCCGATATAGATGCTCTCTACCCTTTTTCCCCGCTTCTCTCCCATCTCAAAAAGAGCGAAATCCAATTCTTCGGACATTCTCTCCAAATAGGCAGGAACAGCCTCCTTGAAAGAGCCTAGGGGAGAAGAAAGAAAAGAGCAATAGGCGCACTTACTCGGACAAAACAGGGATATGGATATAGATACTGAATCCTTCCTGAACGGAAATCCCCGCTCTTCTCTCCGCTTCTTTCAGAATCTCCCTTTCCCTTTTGGCAAGAAAATAAAGCAGTTCCGCCTTTTCTCCTTCCAGGCAGTACTCTTCTTTTAAGGCACGATAGAAAAGACTCTGCTCCTCTCCGGAGAGATTCTCCGTCGCTTTCTCCCCCTCCCGCAGAAGCTTTCCGGCAAGACTGACGGGACGAATCCCCGTCAAATCCCCCCAAGGAAGACTCCTTCCGGACTTTTCTTTCACCATCTGATAGAGGCGGGCTTTTACAATCGATTTATCTTTCGCACGTTCTCCCGTGAGGGGAAGAGACAGCCCTCTTAAATCCAGAGTCAAACGGAAAAGAGAAGGGTCGGAAATCCCCTCCTCTGTCAGTACTTGATTCTCTTTCTCCTGATTCTTCCGTTTCAGGCTTTTCTTATTGACCGGAACCGCCTCTCCTCTTGCTTTCGCACGTTTCAGCGCATTCTTCTCTTCCTGCGTGGTCTCCATGAGGCGTACCCCGTCCGGTGTATGCAACTGAAAATCCTCTCCCGGATAGAACGCTTTCAAAAGTTCCCGAATATCACTTTCAAACGGAACAAGATCCTCTTCTAAGAAAATTTGAATCACGATTTTCCCCTTCTGTCCAATACTGTGTAAACAATAAAATGTGCTTTAGAACATCGACTTCCGCACATTGCTCTCGAGAAGCTTATTGTAGCCGATCCATCCTGCATTTTCCTTCGCCTTTCCGGACTTTTCCCCCTGCTCAATAAACTCCCGCATCGTCTCCAGTTTCGCATCCGTATTGTCTGCAAAGGCAAGTGCAAGCGCTTCCATGGTAGCCGGTTTCTTCGGAGAACCGAATTCCAACTCTCCGTGATGGGAGAGAATACAGTGTAAAAACTCCGTCCGGAGCACTTCCGGAAAATCGGGAATCTCCGCAATCTTTTCGGAAAGCATCGTATAGCCAATCATAATATGCCCCAGTAGCTGCCCTTCATCCGAATAATCATTCTTCGGAAAATCGCTTAATTCTTTCATCTTCCCTATATCATGACAAAGCGCTGCGGAAACCAGGATATCCTTGTTCAGATCCGGATAATGCGCCGCATAAAAGGCGCAAAGCTGTGCCACAGACAAGGTGTGCTCCAGAAGTCCTCCTACATAGCTGTGATGCACCGTTTTCGCAGCAGAATGAATGGAAAAATCCTGCATAAACTTCTTATCCTGCACAAATATATTTTCCAATAACTTCTTGAGATAGGGATTCTCCAGCTTGGCAATCATCTCCAGGAACTCTCGCTTCATCTCTTCCCGGTTACGCTTCGACACCGGCAGAAAATCTTCCGGAAAAAAGCTCCCCTCTCTTGCCACGGAGAGCCTCTGAATACTCAATTGATTTACGCCGTTATAGAGACTGACATTCCCTTCTACATAGACATAATCCAAAACGGAAAACTCGGAAATCCCCGGAGAATACGGATCCCAAATCTTTGCATCGATGGTTCCTGTCCTATCCTGTAAGGTTACATTCAGATACTCTTTCCCGTTCTTTGTCAGCGCCGTATTCTTCGTCTTTGCCAGATACACATTGTTCACCCTCGTACCGTCTCGAAAATTTTCGATAAAACGGTTCAGACTCGGGTTGTTCTCACTCATAAAATTCCTTCCTACCTCGTCTCCAAAGGACAAGAAAACTCCAAATCCACGTATGCATTTCCATTATTCCGGAGAACGGTTAAGCGTACCGTATCTCCCGGGTTCTTCTTCAATAAATCCTCTTCAAAATCTTTCACCGAAGGCAGCTCTTTTCCATCCACTTTTTTCAGAATGTCTCCTGCCTGTACTCCGGCGGAGAAAGCCGGACTTCCCTCTTCCACCTCCGAAATATAAATTCCTTCCGGGACGCCTAATTTTACCATACTTTTCGTCGCATTTTGTACTCTAAGTCCAAGATAGGCCAAAGATTTTCCGTTACTGAGTGCTTCCAAACTGTCCAAATAATCGGATATCCCGTAAAGATGCGGAAAGGATGCCTCTTCTCCGGCCGAGAAACCGACCCATGCTCCGTTGGTATCCAGGTAGAACACCTGTCCTTCCCCGCTTTTCTCTCCCTGCACCGCAATCTCTTCCATAAATCGGTCCACTTCCGGCGCTTCATAAGAGAGATAGGAAACATAGCTGATGAGGGTAGAGTAGAGTTGTCCGGAGGGGGAGCCGATTCCTACCAGGGTCTCTCCTCTTTGCAGAAGTCTGGAATTTCCCCTCTTAATCACCGCGACCTTCTCGAGCTCTTTGTCTGAAAAAGCGCTAAGGGGAACCGAAAGAACGGAAAGATTATCTCTCCTGCTCATGGAAACTAAACTCGCTTCCACTTCTTTCTCCCTATAGAAACGCACGCGAAATTTTCCCTCTTTTTCCGCAATTCCGGGATAAACAATCAGAAAAGCATCCGAAGTCTTCTCAAATACAAGTCCGTTTTTTCGTGTTTTTCCTTCCGTAAGCAAATGTTCGCCGCCGGTCACCACTTCAACATCCACTAAGGACTTCTCTCCCTCCTGGATGACCGCCTTTAAATTCCCCATCATACTTTCATAGGCGCTCACCGGAAAGTCAAACTTCTGAATCTCCGACTGGACAACATCCTCAATGGCTTCCGATTCTTCTGTACTCGGCTCCGCCGCCGTACTTTCCTCCTCTAACGCTACGGTCTCTTTCTGCTCTTTTTTTCATCGGAAGACGAGGCAGTAGTAAAAAAACAGCACGAGGCATACCCCAAAGCCAAAAAGGATACCGGAAAAAAAGAAGGAAAAGGCTTTCTTTCCTCTTTTCTTCCAATCCGGTCTTTGTCCCACAATTTTTTCTTTGATAAAGTCTTTGTCTTCCAAGAATTATGCCTCCTCTTTTAAAGACATCAGTAAGGAAAAGCTGAATTCCGTCCCTACTCCCTCTGTAGACACACAATCGATATGTTCCTGATGGGCAGTTAAAATGCCCTTCACGATGGAAAGTCCGAGCCCGGTTCCTCCTTTATCCTTTCCTCTGGAAAGATCTGTTTTATAGAAACGCTCCCAAATCTTCTGTACATCTTTCTTCGGTATACCGATGCCCTGGTCTTTCACTGCAATAAAGACCTTTGCCCCTCTTTCCTCTGTCCGTACAAAGATTTCCGTTCCTTCCCTGGAAAACTTAACCGCATTATCGATGAGATTATAAAGAACCTGCTGGATCTTCGGATAATCCGCAAAGACCATTTCTTTCTTTTCCGCAAAAATAAGGGAAAACTGCAAACTCTTCTTCGCACACTGCATCTCAAAACTATTGCAGACCCCGCGAATCATCCGATTGATATCAAAATTGCTCCGCATCAGGCTACAGTCCGTATCCAAACGGTTCAAGCTCAGCATGGACTGCGTGAGTTTACTTAAACGTTCCGTTTCCGAAATCACTCTCTCCAGATACTTTTCTTCCATATCTCTCGGTATCGTCCCGTCGAGCATCGCTTCCAGATACCCCTTAATGGAGGTTAGCGGAGAACGAAAATCATGGGAAATGTTGGCAATGAACTGCCTTTGATAATCGTCTCCCTTGGCAATTTCTTCCGCCATGTAATTCAATGTCTCTGCAAGGTAACGCATCTCATCCCTGCCCGCTACCACGATTCGATAATCATATTCTCCGGACGCATAGTGCACCGCTCCGCTTGTGATCTTTTTCAGAGGGCGATAAACAAAGATATAAAAACCCCAAAAAATTGAGAAGGAAAAGAGGAAGACAAAGAGCAGTCCCATAAGAAAGATTTGCATCGTTTCCGCCTTCTTCTCTTCGATTTCCGAAAGCGGAAGGAGGAGATAAAAAAATACGCTACGGTCCGAAAAAGAACGCTGTACAGGGCTCTCGCAAGCAGTCTTTTTTCTTTAAAAAGGCCCTGAAAATCTTCCGTATAATAGGTTTTTTTGGCATACTCCGTGGCATTGAATGAGGGAATGCTCTTTGCGCGCAGGTTTTCCGCTCCCTGATAGGCAAGGATTTCTCCCCCGGGGCTGAGCAGCATCCACTCCACGCCCCGATAATGTATATTCCCTTCCATTTCCTTCAGGATGCCCTCTATCGAGAGCGCACCATTTTCCTCCTTCGAATAAAAGGTGGAGAGTCTCGTCACTTCACGGTAAAGAGCCCTTCCTTCCGCATGATAAATCGAAGAATAAAGTCGGTTTCCTCCATAAAAGAAGACGAAGAGAAAGGATAAGAGGAAGAATAAGGAATACCCGAGCAAAAATTTGATAAACAATTGCTTCTTCACGCTTCTACCCTACCCTGAACTTATAGCCGATTCCCCAAACCGTGGAAATCTCCCAATCCTCCCCGCCCGGCAACTTCTCCCTAAGGCGCTTGATATGGACGTCCACCGTACGGGAATCCCCTGCAAACTCATACCCCCAGATATGATCCAGGAGCTGTTCTCTGGTAAAAACCTGATTGGGAAAGCTTGCCAGAAAATAAAGAAGTTCCAACTCTTTCGGCGGCATCTCCACAGTTTTCCCCTTGTAATGCACTGCGTAGTTACTTAAATTCACCGTCAAATCCGGGTAAGTAATCCGCTTTCCCTTCTGCTCGGTTTCCTCCGTTCCGCCTTCTTTACCGTTTGTTTTCAGGTTCCTTCTTTGTTCCGGTTGAAAGCGACGTAAAACGGCCTTTACTCTGGCCACCAATTCCTTCGTATCGAAGGGCTTTAAGATATAGTCATCCGCCCCAAGTTCCAGACCGAGTACCTTATCAAAAGTCTCCCCTTTCGCAGAAAGCATGATAATCGGTACATCGGAAGTCGCCCGAATCCTCCTGCACACTTCATACCCGTCTATTCCGGGAAGCATCAGGTCCAAAAGGACGAGATCCGTTCCCTCTTTCTCGAAAACGCGCAAGGCTTCTTCCCCATCTTCCGCAATCCTTGTAGAGAAGCATTCTTTCTCGAGGTAAAGCGAAATCAGCTCCGCAATGGAACGGTCATCATCTACAATCAAAATTCTTTGTTTTTTTCCGCCACAGTACCTCCTTTCTGAAATTTTCGATTCTATTTCTTAAAATAAACAATCGTCACGCCGTCCGATCCCTCTCCGTACTCTCCCAGACGAAACGATTCAATATGTTTATTCTTCTTCGCACAGTCGTGCACCATTTTTCGAAGGGCTCCCGTTCCTCTTCCATGCACGATACGGACTTCCGGAAGATGGGCAAGGAACGCATCATCCAGGTACTTATTCAGCTCCGGAAGGGCATCCGCCGTCATCTTTCCGATCAGGTTGATTTCCGGAGAAATCCCCATAGCCTTCGCTTTTTCCGATGCCTGCCGTTCTTCCCTGATTCCGAATCGGCTTCTCCTTCTCCTTATGTTGAATAAACTCAACTTCTTTCGCGGAAACCTTGGTACGAAGAATTCCCGCACTCACGGTAAAGAGTCCGCTCTTGTCCGGTAACTCCGTAACCGTAGCGACAACCCCATGCATATTGAGAAGGCGCACCTTATCTCCAAGAGCAAGATTCTTTAGGAAATCGTCTGCGAGGGGCCTTTCACCGTCTGTGCCCCCAACGCCGACTGATTCTCTTCCAGTTTCTTTTTCAGCTTCGTTCTCAGTTGTTCGGCTTCCAGCGCCGTACTATTGCCGCTTTCCTTCTTTCGAATCTCCTTTACGATACTGTCCGCAGTCTCCTTTGCCTCCGAAAGGATTCTTGCCGCTTCCTCCCGTGCACGCTCCAGAATTTTGTCTCTTCCCTTCTCAATGCCTTTGGTGGACTCTCTCGCCCGGTTTTTCAGCCTTTCCACTTCCGCCTTATACTGCTCTATCTCCAATCTTTCCCGCTCGGCAAGGCGCCTACTGTCCTCTAAGTCCGCAATGACATCCTCAAAGTGCAGATCTTCTTCTCCTATCCGACTCTTGGCATCGGAAATAATTTTGTCACTGAGCCCCAGTTTCTTCGCAATGGCAAAGGCATTGGACTTTCCCGGAACACCGATCAGCAAGCGATAGGTCGGGCGGAGACTCTCTACATCGAATTCGCAGGCTGCATTTTCCACCCCTTCCTGCGACAAGGCATAGAGCTTAATCTCCGCATAGTGTGTCGTGGCAACGGTCGTCACTTCCCGTTCATAAAGGTCATGCAAAATACCGAGAGCAAGAGCAGCTCCCTCTGTCGGATCCGTTCCTGCACCGAGCTCATCAAAAAGGCAGAGACAATCTTGATCTGCCGCATTCAAGATTCGCACCGTATTGGTCATGTGGGAAGAGAACGTCGAAAGACTCTGTTCGATGCTCTGCTCATCTCCGATATCCGCATATACCTCCCGAAAAAAAGCGGAAATGGAGGAACCCTGAAATGCCGGAATCAGGAGTCCCGCCTGCCCCATCAACTGTAGTAGTCCCAAGGGTCTTCAAACAAACTGTTTTTTTCCTCCCGTATTGGGTCCGGTAATCACGAGCAGACGAAACGCTTCTCCGATATGGAGAGAAATCAGAACAACCTTCTCCCGAGGATTAAAGGATGTCTCGCATCGATTAAATTCACCCTGTGTTCTTTCTCCAGCTTCAGGGCGGATGCCGTCCATCTTTTTCCCGAGCTTTGCCTTCGCAAAAACAAAGTCCAGATGGCTGAGGAGCTCAACATCCTCTCTGAGTCCCGGAAGCTCTTCCGAGAGCAGAAAGACTCAGTGCGAGAAGAATCTTCTCCACCTCCGCTTTCTCCAGGGAAAAAGAGCGCACTAAGGTCATTTTTCCATCTGTACAATCCGTAAAGGCTCCATAAAAAGCGTCACGCCGGTGCTGCTCTCATCATGTACGATTCCGTGAAAAGCATTCTTATACTCCGCTTTCACCGGGAAAAACGTGTCTCCCTGTTCCGCACAGTGATCACGGCTTCCTGCAACATGCTTCGCTTTTCATTTAAGATGTGATTGAGCTCCTCCGAAATCCTGCTTTCCAGTGATTTTTTTCCTTTCTCCGGATTTCAGAAAGTTCTTTACTTGCTTCATCAAAGAGGCGCTCTTCCGACTCAATATCCCGTTCCAGTTCCCGCCGTATCTCCTCTAAGGGCTGAAGTCCTGAAAAAATAAGGGTCAAACTGTCCTCTATCTCTCCTCCTGTTCTTTAATCCGTTTTGTCAACTCCAGTACCTGTAAAACGGAATAAAGCTCCGGAAGAGAAAGCGCCGCCCCCATCTCGAGTCTCGGGAAAAATAAACGGATATCCACAAGACTCCGAAAAGCAAGTTCTCCTTTCAACCGAATTCTGCTCTCCGCATCCTCCGTTTCCAGAAGCGCCTTCTCCACTTCCTCCCGACGGGAAGAAGGAAGAAGAGACTCTGCCTTCTCCTTTCCGAGAGCAGAGCCAGCTTCTTCCTTCAAAAAGAGCAATAATCTTCGTGTATTCAATTGTTTTCAGAACCTTTTGATTCATTCTTTATTCTTTCTCCAACATGAGCCTTGCACAGCCATAAATTCCCGCATCATTTCCAAGCGTGGCAAGCATAAGTACGGCTTTCTTGTCCAGAATCGGGTGTATTCCTCATAATGCTTTCGAATCATATCCAGAAGAAAATCTCCCGCACGGGAAACCCCGCCGCCAATCACGAAAACTTCAGGATCCGCCACCATGGAAACCTGTGCCAGTACGATACCCAGCGAGCGCATACTCATATCCAAACTGAGGTAGGCAATCTGATCTCCCGCCTTTGCCGCCTCACATACAATCTTCGCGGTCAATGCCTTCCCATAGATACGAAGAGAAGACGGGTCCCTGAACATCCGAAGAAAACGCTCCGCTTCTTTCACAATTCCCGTAGCGGAAGCGACCTGTTCAAGACAGCCCATCCCGCCGCAGGCGCACTTCTCTCCTTCTACATCTCGTACATGAATATGTCCGATTTCCGCTCCGGCACCGTGTGCACCGGTAACAATCTTTCCGTTTAAAATGAGGCCGCCGCCGACACCGGTTCCCAGGGTAACCATCAGCATATTCTGATAGCCTTTTCCTCCTCCCTGCCACATCTCTCCCAAAGCGGCAACATTGGCATCATTTCCGACAGCACAGGGATTCTTCCTCCCATAAGTTCCCGCATCTCTCTTGCCGGATAAATATCCTTCCAACCGAGATTCACGGCAACACGAACATGCCCATCCGGCTCCACCGGCCCTGGGAACGCCGATACCGATGCCGGTGATATCCTCATACGCAATCGTTTTTCTTCCAGATGCTTCTTCAACTCTTCTGCAACATCCGGCAGGATATACTTTCCGCTCTCCGCCTTTCTGGTCATCACTTCCCACTTATCCAGAAGAACGCCGTTATAGGTAAAAATACCGCACTTAACGGTCGTTCCCCCTACATCAATTCCTACACAATACTGATTCATCTTCCACTCCCTCTACTGTACTCTGACTCGCTCTACTTTATTCGGAAAAACACAAGAGTAGGTCCGTTCCTCCTACATTGATTTCTGAAGCGGCCCGAATATACTGTAAACCTTCTTCCGTCTCCCCATTATAGCGTAGGCGCCCGCCGAAAATCATATACTTTATAATTTTTCTCCTGATATAGGAAAATTTTTATCGGCACTGACTTCCATCTTCGTGCCCGTAAAAGAAACCGCCTTATCGAAAGACTTTTCTCCGCTCTTCCGGAAAAAGATACAAACGATAATTTCCTTTCTCTTTATCCTCGGTATTGTCCGCGAGCACGGCAAGATTCTCCGCATTGTAACTGATCATCCGAATCATTCCGGAATCTCTTCATTTTTTTCTTCTCTTCGGACTTGTCTTTACCCGCGTAGAGAAGAAGCTAAAAGCCCCCATTGTAGGCGGCGAAACTCTCCTCGTTATTGAAAAAAGTGGACTCTTCCCACCATCTTCCCCGCAAAATGCTCTCTAAAACCGCCTACAACGCGGTTTCGCTCCGACATTCTTCCCTAAAGAGGAGAAATTATAGAACACGACACGACTTTTTCAAAGCGGACTTATCCAGATAGGAAAAATGCCACAAGAAGCTCTTCTCCGTCTTTTCGACACGGAAAAAAATCAATCGGATAGCCGTCTCCGCTCATGACGGACTTAATGGCAATATCCAGGTTCTTTCCTTCCTTGGAGAAGACCGTGATAAAGCTCCCGTCTTCTTCCTTCAAGAGCGCATAGACCACACCCTTCGCCGAGATGGAGAGCTTTTTCAATCGGCAGCGGTGCCTCCCCTGCCCAACCGGTCCTTCCTTAGAAAAGAATAAAGAGTTTGGAACCGTTTTTCCTCTCCAATAACCATAAAGTCTCCATTGACGGAGACCACCGGCTCTCCCATCTCAAAAGCCTGGTTCCACAAGGGTTTCCCTGTTTTCCCGATATAGGACGCGCCATCCTTAGATACTTTCACCACGCCCTCCGAAAAGGGATAGAAGGATGCCGTACTGCTTTCTTTTATCTGAAAAACTCGTACTCCATATAACGGATAAGCTCGTAAACTTTCGAATGCTAAACAGATAAAAAAGAAGAGCGGCTAAAAAAAAGACCAGAAATAAAAGCGGAAGGAAAACAGCCTTTTTCTTTAAAAGGCTGCTCTTCACATTTTCCTCTTCGCTCTCTCCCTCGTCCTCTACGCTTTTTCTTCCCGGTGTTGCCAAAAAAATTACATTTTTCTCTCAATCTTCTCTTCCGGGACTCTCCTCTTCTTCAGCCAATCTATAACCTCCTTACAGTAGGAACTTCCTCTTTCTGTAAGCTTTAGCGATACAAGTTCTCCGGATAAAGACCTTTATCGATGCATTCTCTCAGTGCCTCCTCTGCCAGCGCTCTGTCTTCCTGATACGTCACGCCGAACCAGTTGTCATGATCCGGGAGCACCTTCACTCTTCCCTTTCCTTCTACCATCAGGTTGTTGATTTCTCTAGGCAGAAGATACTCTGACTTCAGTTCCTTTCCCGTAGTGTGAAAGCCACTCCGAAACTTCTCTGTAACGACATCCAAAAAGGCTTCCGGAAGACCGAACATATTCATGGACGCGATAGCATCCTCATCGAGAATCACCGTCTCTTTCCTCTGGTTTAAACCGGAAAGAACGCCATCTTCCCCTCTTTTTATATCATAAATCTCTTCAATCGATTCCAGATAATCCTCCCTGGACACTTGGCAGATTCCTCGATTCACCGATCCGTTCTTGGAAAGGGTATTCTTCAAATGGTACCCCGCCATACACATTTCAAGTTCTTTTCCTGTTTCCTTCTGCTCCACCAGAAAACCGTGTATCAGACGATACCCTTCCTTACCGTAGAAAGTCATCGGCATTGATTACGGCAAAGGGACAATCCACCTCTTTTCTGGTCTGCATCAGAGCATGCGCCGTTCCCCACGGCTTGGTTCTTCCTTCCGGAAGAGAGAATCCGCGAAGCGCATCCAGTTCCTGGAACACATAGTGTACATCCGCAATCTTCTCGATTCGTTCTCCGATAATTTCCCGAAAATCCTTCTCAATCTCTTTCCGAATGACAAAAATCAGCTTGTCAAATCCCGCATCCAAAGCATCGTGCACAGAGTAATCCATAATAATCTCTCCGGACGGCCCTATCTTTGCCAACTGCTTAATTCCCGCACCGTAGCGGGAACCAATTCCTGCTGCCATCACAATCAAAAGCCGTTTTTCTTCATCTCTCACACTCTCCTTTGCTTTACTCTTCCGTAAGGGAAGTTCTAATAGGCCTGCAAAAAAACAAATCCTCTTCCTCTACAGACCTCCCGTTTCTCTTTAGCTGAAAAATCCGCCATGCTGTTATGAAATTTTTGGACCACCATCCGGAAAAACTTCTGTGAACCACTCTACCGTTCGAAGAGGACGCATCGATGACAGAGCCTCCTCCGGCATAAATGCCGACATGTCCGCTTACTACAACGATGTCTCCCGCCTGTAGCTCGGAAGCGCCGACTTTCTTAAAACGTCCCGGGTTTCTCCATCCGGAGGAAGTCATATAAAGTTCCGACTCCCGCCTGGTTTAAACACCAGTATACAAAACCGGAGCAGTCAAAGAGCCGGGTCCCTTAGACCCCCAGACATAAGGGAACCAATCTTCGAAGAAGCAATAGAAATCAGTGCGGAAGCGGAACCGAAACGGTAGCTCCTCCCGATCCGGAAGAGATACCCGCCTGCCCTGCACCACCGGCAGCCGCTCCGCCGCCTCGAGCGGCATTCCCCGCAGACTTGCCTTTCTTCGGTTTCGCTGCGGCCGCTTTCGGTTTTGATTTTGCATTCCCGCTCTGCAAGAGCTGCATCGTCATTGCCCCCGCCATACCGTCTGCAGATAAGCCATTGGTTCTTTGAAAAGAAAGCACGGCATCTTTCGTCATTTCTCCAAAATAACCTGAAGCTTTATCAGCGGAGAGATAGCCATACTTTGCCAGAAGCTTCTGCATATTCTGCACATCGTTACTCTGCTCTCCAAGGCGCATACCGAAAGGCTTTGCCGCATCCGAATCCAGAATGTTTCTCGTATCCGGTCCAAGGAAGCCGTCAACTACCTGGTCATTTCTGGACTGGAAGGCACGAATGGCATTCTGCGTCGTCAGTCCGAAATTCCCGTCCGCTTCTCCGGAAAGATAGCCGAGCGCAATCAAACGACTCTGATACTTCTTTACGATATCACTCTGTTCACCGAGTGCAATAATGTTCGCCTTCACATCATCGGAATACAGCAAATCATAAGTAGAAGCTCCTGACAGTACCGTCGATGGTAAGATGGTTCACCTCCTGTAGCTTCTTCACCGCGGTTTCTGTCGTGGCATCAAAGTTTCCGTTAATCTGTCCGCTCTCGGTAAGATAACCGAGGTTATAGAGACGATACTGAATCTTCGTGATGTCGTCTCCCTGAAAACCGAGTTTTGCCGCATAATGCGGTGCATTTTCCGCCATCAGGGCATCCCAGGTATCGACGCCCGTGATACCGTCCATCTTTCGTCCGGTCTGCCTCTGGAAATACTGCACTGCCTTGGACGTTGCATCCCCATAGTAAGTTGTCGGCTCATCGTCCTCCATGTAGCCAAGCTGCATGAGCCTTTGCTGTAAGTCCTTTACGACCGAGTTGATGACCCCACCGTAAGGTTTACCGGTGCAAGGTCTTCCGCCTGACCATCGATGGTAACACCCTCAATAGAAGGTAAGACATTGGCATTGATGCCGAGCGCCGCTACGGCAACGGAGTCTCCTTCCGCTTCTTCCGTAGTTACCACAATATCCGAAGCGGAAGCTTTCGCTTCGCTTTTCTCCGTCCCCATCTTCTTTTCACAAGCGGAGAGTCCTACAATAGTGGACGCAAGAAGGAGAGAAATCCCTCCCCTCAGTAATTTCTTTCTACGCATTTTCACCCTTATATCATTCTTTTACAACGAGAAAAAGGAAAATACGGGAAACCCGTTTCCCTATATCCTTCTTCTCTTTTTCTAGTTAAAATAGCGCATATATGATACCATAAGAGCGTTTCCGTTCCTATAAAGAAAAATCTTAAAATTGCAAGTAAAAGGAGCATTATGCGCTTAAGACACATCAGCGGCTCGGAAGATTTCGTCTCTTCCTCCCGTTTTCGTAATCCAAAAATAAAGAAGACTATAAAGGGCTTTTTCGGAAAAAACTCTTCGAAACGAGCATCCGCTCTCCTGGAAATCGGGATGGGGAAAAGGAAAATTCATTTACGAAATGGCAAAGCGGGATCCCGCGCGGAACTTCATCGGCATCGAACGCTATGACAGCGTACTCTTGAAAGCGATTAAACGACGGGAAAAAAAGAGGAGGAGGCGGAACGATCTTGCAAAAACCTCTACTACATGAGCATGGACGCGAGACTCCTTACGGAGATTTTTTTCTTCCGAAGAAATTGACACGATTTATCTGAACTTCTCCGACCCCTGGCCCAAGAAAAGACAGGAGAACCGCAGACTCACCAGTCCGGTATTTTTTTAAAAACTCTATGAGCAGGTTCTTTCAAGGATGGACATATCGAATTCAAGACGGATAATCAGGGATTTATTCGATTACTCTTTGGAGAGCTTTTCAGGAAAATGGCTGGGATATCCTCGCAAAAAGTTTTGACCTCCATCATGACGAGATGACTCTCCGACGGAAATATTATGACAGAATATGAAGAAAAAGTTCTCCGCAAAAGGAAACCCGATTTGCAAGTGTATTGCGAAGAAAAATGAAGGTATAGGAAAAGAGATGAGAAGGAAAGTGGAAAACGGATGAAACGAAGTGTAGGACAAAAGAATGACCGTGCACAACAGATGAAAAACGGGATTTCCTTTTCACAGCATTTATTATCGCTATTTCACCTTTATCTTTTTCCCTTCTCATTATGATTTTTACGCCATCGGGAAAAGGAAAAAGGTCTTGCCGTTCTGCATGTAACTCTTCCCACTGCCAAACTACAGTTAAGCCCGCTAAAGTTCGCGCTCTATGGAAACGGCATTCTACTCCTCGTCTCTATCCCTTTCTATTTTTTTATAAAAAAACTGTTGATAGGAAAAGAGGGAATTTATCTTCCCAGCATAAAACTGTTCGTGCCCTGGGAAGAAATCAGCGCAGTAAGTCATGTCTGGATTTCTGAAGCGTCCCTTGCTAAAAAAGAAGGCGTCTTTTTTTATAACCGAAAAACCATCGTTTTCTACCGGAAGGAAAAAGAAAGCCGATCTGTGTTTACAATATCTCTTTCTTTCCCTCTATGCCGTGAAATACTTTAGACCAAGTATGCCCGGAAATCTTTTCTTTGCGAGCTTAGCCACCCTATACAATATCGTTTTGAATGCCCTCTTTCTTTTGGAAGGCTACCTCTTTTATTTCCGAGGTCTCTCGCTCGGCGCTTTTATGATCTGGATACTGTGTTACTTCGCTAAAGCAACTCTTCTTCCTCTATGGATGCTGAAAAGAGAGAACCGCATCCATGGAAGCTGCCTTCGGCATGACAGCCTCCTGAACGGGAATCGTTCCGACGCGATTCATATCTAGGTTTGATTGTTTGTTTGCATTCCATGGAATGCACTCACAGAAAAACCCTAGAGTAAGCTTTCATCATACTGTGCTCTCACTCCTCCAATGCACTTCGGTCTGACTCTCGCCGCCGTAAGATGCGCTTCTCCAAGGGTATTCTTACTGAGCCGTAAGGGAACCGCGACTTCCTTTAAGTGCATGCCGATAAAGGTATCTCCGATATCCATTCCCCCGTCCGTTCGAACCCGTTCCAGCGCGACCGGCTCGTGAAAACTTTCGTATGCCACGGTAGAGAAGGACCCTCCCGCCTTTTCCTTAGGAACTACATTGACGATAGCGTCCAGGAAACCGAGCTTTTCCGCAACAGCGCCCTCTATGATGATTGCCCGGTTTAGGTGCTCACAGCACTGTGTGCAAAGAGACCTCTTTCTCCTTTGCCGCTCTGTCGATTCCCTGAAACAGAGCCTTCGCAACGGAATAGCTGGATTCCGTACCGATTCGTTCTCCAATCACTTCGGAACTGGAACAGCCCACTACGAAAAGCTGTCCCGCTTTCAGCTTCGCTTTCTCAATGAACTCTAAAGTAAGAACGTATGCATCCGTCTCTAATTTTCCCTAAGTCTATCTTCTCCGCTTTATCGCTTTCCACACGCATAACCGCTCCTTTCCTCTTTATCTTCTTTTGCTCTTTTTGCTCTTTTTGCTCTTTTTCTCTTTTTGCTCTTTTTCTTCTTTTTCTTCTTTTCTTTCTTTTCTGCTTTTCTTTTTCTGACTGAACTCGGTGCTCCAAAAGGACAGGATAAGTATAACACAATCCTTCTTTATTCCCGTGATCCCAAATTTTATGCTCTTTTTCTATTATAGTAAGATGAAATAGGTCGATAGGAATTTCATATAAATCTATTATATGCCATTTGCGCGCTCACTTTTCGGTTTCGCTATGGCAAATCTCACTCAATCGGCATCTTTGGAGAAGAAGATTGCCGAAGCAGAAGCTCATCAAGAGCGGCTGTGCAGGATCTATACAAGGAAGGAATAGTTATGAAAACGAAGGACACGACACATTTACCAAAGAAAAAGGGGAATATGAGCCTGAGCCAGCGCCTCTCTCTTATGCTGGGTATTTTGGGATTTTTCATTATCCTCATCCTTAGCTACGCCATTGTCGATATGGGTAGCCAATCCACCAAGAAGAACCTCGACAAAAACATGGATGATATGCTCTCCCTCACCGGAGCAAAAACCAGTGACATCCTGGGAGAGATCACGACGCTTTCCGGAAATATGAAAGAAGCCATCAGCTTCGTCTGGGATCAAAATGATGCCATCGGAGGCGTTCCGGGAAATCCATGGACCATCGTATCGAAAGATGGAGATAACCTGATTCCCCAGACCATCAGCCCCATGTCCGGAACAACATTTCGCTCTCGTATCATTGACCGTGCCGTTCCGGCAAGTCGCTACAATCTTGAAGTCGTTATGATGGATACGATGTACGCCACCATTCAAAGTAACCCTCATGTTACCGGAATCGGTTACTTTTTCGAGCCGAACAAGGTAATTGACGGCGTAACGGATTTTGCTCCCTACATGACTTTTCAGAGTGTAAAAAGCAGAAACATCATCAATTATCCCTACAGCTACTACAAAGATAAAGACTGTTATACAACGGCGAAAGAGACCCTGAAACCGACCATTTCTTCCGCTTACACTCTGGACGAAGATCCTTCCAAAACGGTGATTACGATCTGTGATCCGATTGTCGATAAGAACGACTTCAAAGGGGTAATCACCATCGAGTTGGACCTCGCCGCCTTTGATGTATTAAAGCATGCAGACAGCCGTTTCCCGAGCCTCTTCACCTCTGTAATGGACGATAGCGGAAACTTCATGTTCGTTTCCAACGAGGCTCTTAAGGGAAAGAACCTCTCTGCCGCGGTAGATAAAGACGGGGTGCAGAAAATCCAAGAGAAAATGAAGGAAGGAAAATCTTTCCACATGGAAATCACCAATACATCCGGTGTAAAGAGAAGAGTCTATCTTGCCCCCACTGCATTTGGAAATACCACCTGGTGGAGTCTTATGAGTATCGCAAGCAGCGATTATCAGGCAGTCACCAATAGGCTGATTACCACTGCATCCCTGATCGGTTTGCTGGGAACCCTTCTTCTCATCGTTTGTACCTATTTCTTGGTAAAGAAGAACTTGGATCCCTTGAAGAAAATTGCCGGTGTCGGCGACAAGGTTGCAGACGGAAACTTAAATGTAGAAGTGAAGTACAACAAGCAGGATGAAATCGGCCATCTTGCGGACTCTTTTAAGAAGGTTACGTTCAGAATAAAGGAAATCATCAGTGACCTGAACGAAAAACTGGCTTCTATAGCCGGCGGGGACTTCGCGTGGATCTCCTGACGAAACAAAGTATCCGGGAGATTATAAGCCCTTACTGCTTGCTCTTCGGGATATCACGACGGACCTCTCAAACACCATGACGGAAATTAAAAATTCCGCAGAAGAGGTGAACGGCGGCGCCGAACAGGTTTCCAGCAGTGCACAGGCTCTCTCACAGGGGGCAACCGAGCAGGCTTCCTCCATTCAGGAGCTCGGAGCTACCATGAACGATATTTCCGCCAAAAATAAAAAAAGTACGGCGGATCAGTCTGTAGAGGCAAATCAGTTAAGTATGGATGCCGGTCATGCAGTAGAAACAAGTAACCAGAAGATGAGAAAATGTCTACTGCAATGCAGGAAATTACGGATAAATCCAATGAAATCAGTAAGATTATTAAGACGATTGACGACATTGCTTTCCAGACCAATATCCTCTCTCGAATGCCGCGATTGAAGCCGCACGTGCCGGAGAAGCCGGAAAAGGCTTTGCCGTGGTTGCGGATGAAGTCGGAAATCTTGCACAGAAATCTGCAAAAGCGGCACAAAACACCAGTAATCTGATTGAAGAAACCATCAACGCGGTAGAAAGAGGCGCGAAAATCAGCCGGGAAACAGCCGATTCGATGGAAGAGGTAAAGGTAAAGACAAAGAGTATCAGCGATATCATTGAGAAGATTACAAAGGCTTCTGAAGAGGAAGCGGAGGGAATCCGGCAACTGACTGTCGGAACCGACCAAATCTCCTCCGTCGTACAGACCAACTCCGCAACGGCAGAGGAATCCGCCGCCGCATCGGAAGAGCTATCCGGACAGGCCAATATCATGAATGAACTGGTATCCAAGTTCCGGGTTATTGAACGCGAAGACTGATTCGGAAAGAAGCGGATAAGACAGCAAAAAAATCTGTACAGAGACAGCATTTCCGTCTCCGTACAGATTTTTCTATAGCTATTCCTCTTTTCCCGGATCTATTCCTTTTCATCCTCCTGCTCCGCGCTGCTATTTTTTTCTTCAAAAAGAAAAATCTGTAAAAATTACACTGGCAAGCACCAGTACCAGAGAAAGTGCCTGAGACACGGCTATGCCCGTTCCAAACAACATCAGGGAATCCGCACGCAGTCCCTCGATAAAGAATCTTCCAAAACCATACAGACCGAGATACAGAAGAAAAACCTGTCCTTTAAACTTCTTCCTCTTGGAAAAACCAAAGGAGAAAGAAAAACACGCAAAGATTCCATACGCTCTCATAAAGAAAGGTCGGATGAACCTGAATATAACTGATATCGTCCAAAAGCAAAATATGCGAGCGAACATTCTCATTGATCATGGCAGGATTCACAATGGATTCCTTGATTCGCATGGCAAGAAGAGAATCCGTATACCCTCGAAAGCTTCCGCATTGAAGAAATTTCCCCATCGACCGATTGCCTGCCCCAGAATAAGACCGAGGACACCGGCATCCGCCATCGGAAAAAATCCAGCTTCTTCTTCCTCGTGTAGACAATACAGGTAAAAAGAGCCATCAGAACGCCTCCGTAGATGGCAAGTCCGCCCTGACGAATATTCGGAATTTCCAGAAGATGCTTCGAATAGTAGTCCCATTCAAAAAAATGACATAATAGATTCTCGCCCCTGATGATGCCGAGAACAATGACCCAAAGGGCAAAATCCTGAATATCATCCGCCTTGTATCCACTCCGGACATACTCTTTTCGTTGCAACAAAAAGTCCAAGCAACATCCCACAGCCAATAATCATCCCGTAAAACGCAATGGGAAACCCGAAAATACTGATGTGATTTACCAGGTGTTCGATTCCAATATGCAAATTAGGAAAATACAAATCATAATTCTGAAAAGACATGGTCCTGCTTCCTCTCTAGCTAAAGCATTTCTTTACTGTTCCAGTAAACGCAGAAAATCTTCTTCCGAAAGAATCGGAATGCCGAGTTCCTGTGCTTTCTTATTTTTACTGCTGCCGGAATTCCTGTCATTGTTGATGAGATAATCCGTATTCTTCGAAACGGAGGAAGCGGTAGTCGCCCCTGCCTTTCTTATCTCCTCCTCCAGTTCCTTTCTGTTATGAAAATGTTCCAGAGAACCGGTAATCACAATCACTTTCCCGGATAGAGCAGCAAGTTCTCTCTTCTCTTCTTTGTGGAGACGCAAGAGACCGAGCAGTTTTCGAAAACGCTCCAGATTTTCCTCTTCCTGAAAATAACGCACAATACTCTCTGAGAGGACTTCCCCCATCCCCTTAATGGAAAGAAGACTTTCCTTGTCCGCCTGGATAAGCAGTTCCGGATCTTCCCGAAACGCTTCGGATACCAGCCTTGCATTGCTTGCCCCGATTCCGCCGATTCCCCAATCCGTAGAGAAGTCGGGCGAGCGTGGTGTCTTTTGCTTTTTCTATATTTTCCATCAATTTTTCAAACGACTTCTTCCCAAAGCCTTCCATAGAAATGATTTCTTCCCGGTATTTTGCAAGGAAGAAGAGATCCGGAAAATCATGAATGAAACCGCATCCGATAAACTTCTCCAGACTCATTTCCGAAAGACCTTCGATATTCAAGGCGTCTCTACTGACAAAGAGGGCAAACTGCTTGATATGCTTCGCCGGACATTCCGAATTCTTGCAGTAGAGCATTTTCGCTTCTTTGTCCTGTACGATTTTTGTCTCTTTCCCGCAAGCCGGACAAGACTTAGGAATCGGAAGTTTTCCCGACTTCGTCAGATTCTCTCCAATCTGGGGAATAATCATATTGGCTTTATATACGGTTACCGTATCCCCTGATTCCCAGTGCTAAATCTTCTATGTAGCTGAGATTATGGAGACTCGCCCGGCTGACTATCGTTCCCTCCAGTTCCACCGGATCAAAGATAGCCACCGGATTAATCAACCCTGTTCTACTGGGAGACCATTCCACTTCCCGAAGAGTCGTCTTCTCTTCCTCATCTTCCCACTTAAAAGCAAGTGCATTCCTGGGAAACTTGGCTGTCGTCCCGAGGCTCTTTCCGTAGGCAATATCATCCATGAGGAGAACTAAGCCGTCGGACGGAAAATCATTTTCCCGAACCTGCTTGGAAAAGGCGGCGACCGCTTCCTTTAACTCTCCCTTCTCACAATTCTTCTGCCCACTACGGAAAAATCCCTGCGCTTCCAAAAACAGAAATTCTTCCTCGTGGCTGTTAGGAAATCAGGTGTTGGAGATCCGCCTTCTGCTGAAACCAGGGTAAATGGACAAAACTGTACCTTTCTTTCCCAGGTAATCTTCGGATCGAGCTGCCGAACGGATCCGGAGCAGAGGTTTCTCAGATTCTTATACTTCGCCCCTTCTTCCGGGAGCTCTTCATTAATTTTCTCAAAAATCAGAATAGCGAATCAGCGCTTCTCCCCGAATCACCAGCCTTCCTGAAAAGGAATTTGCAGCGGAAGATTTCGAAAACGCTTGGCATTTTTCGGTAACAATTTCCCCGATTCTCCCATTTCTCTCGTCACCGCCTTCACAAGTTCTCCGCCTTCATACGTCATGACTACGGTAAGACCGTCGAGTTTCAGGAGAGAATCCTTTTGCTCTCCAGGAAATTTTTCCAACTCCTCTACCGACTTCGTCTTTATCGAGGGACAGCATCGGGCTTTCATGTGCCTCCTTCGGTAAAGCCGTCGCGACTGCATACCCGACATTCTGACTCGGACTCCCGGCAAGAACTATCCCTGTTTCCTTCTCTAAAGAAAGCAGTTCATCATACGCCTTGTCATACTCCAGATTGGAGAGGATCTCTCCCCTCCTCATAGTATGCCTTTCCCGCCTTATTCAGTAGTTCTATGAGCTCCTCTATCCGTTTTCTCTCTCCATCATGTCCCTTTTCCCTCATCACTCGTAAAGCCCGTCTCCAGGTCGCGCACTATTCTTCTCTCTTAGAAAAGACCAAGTTCTTCTTTGCTGATTTCCCGAACCATTCCGGGCTTTAATCCGTCTATCGTAAGCTGCATAATCCGCACTCTTTTTAACTTGCAAACCTGATACCCGAGCGCTTCACATTCTTCGAATCTGTCGGTTCAAGCCTTCCGTGAGCACGATATGGAACTGCCTCTTTCTCTGGGCAACAGGAATCTTCTCTTCCTGAAAAGACCGTGCAGGGGCTTCGTCGTTCGTTCCAATTCAGGAAGAAATACCCTTTCTCCATTTCCTTCAGAAAGTGCTTCGTAATGTCCCTGTCCACGGTCACGATATACTCTTTCTCCTTTCTCAAAGCGGGACCGGTTGATGGCATTCACCAGTTCTCCCTGATTCGTGAGAAGGAGGAGGCCTTCGGAATCCTTATCGAGACGCCCAATCGGATAAATGCGTTCGGGATACTGCATATCCTCAATGACATTTCTTCCTCTGTCCTTCTCTCCTGTCGTGCAAATCACTCCGCGCGGCTTATAGTAAGCAAGGAGTACCGCCTTCGGCTTCTCCCGCCTTTCTCCCTGTCCGGAAATCCGCTCTCCGGCAATCTCTATTTCTTCCTCTCCGCTAATCTCCATCCCAAGGCTTGCCGGCTCTCCGTTCACCTTGATTTTTCCGTCGGAAATCAATCGGTCCGCCTCTCTTCTTGAGCAAATCCCCATCGCGGAAAGCCATTTATTGATTCGCATATCTTTCTCCAATGCACTCTCTATTGTGTAAAACGCGCTTAGTGAATAAACATGCATCCCCGAAGCTGAAGAATCTGTACTTCTCTTTCACCGCCTCCTGATAGGCATGCAAAATATTTTCCCTGGTGGAAAAGGCGGAAACCAACATGATTAGAGTAGACTCCGGTAAATGGAAGTTCGTAATGAGTCCGTCCATCACTTTAAAGCGGTATCCCGGATAGATGAAAATATCCGTCCAGGCACTACCGGGATGCAGAACGCCGTTCTCATCGGCATTGGATTCAATTGTTCGGCAGGAAGTGGTTCCTGTACAGATAATTCTTCCCCCGGCTTTCTTCGTGCCGTTGATTAACTCGGCAGTTTCTTTATCGATGATATAGAGTTCCGAATGCATGTGATGCTTTTCTACATCCTCCACCTTCACCGGACGAAAGGTCCCCAGTCCGACATGGAGGGTGACGTAAGCAATTTTCACGCCCTGCTCCTGTACCTTTTCAAGCAGTTCCTTCGTCCAATGGAGTCCCGCAGTCGGTGCCGCGGCAGAGCCTTCCTCCTTTCGCATAGACGGTATTGTACCGGGTCTTATCCTGAAGCTGCTTTTGTGATATAGGAGGAAGCGGCATCTCTCGAGCTGATCCAGAATTTCTTCAAAAATTCCCTCAAAGTGGAATTCAATAATACGATTCCCGTCTTCCTTGCACTCGGTAACGGTCGCAGACAACAGATTCTCCGCAAACAAAATCTTCGCACCGCTTCTCAATTTTTTCCCCGGACGAACAATACACTCCCAGCTCTTATCCGTGCGTCTCGTAAGAAGCAGAACTTCCACATGGGCTCCTGTTTCCACCTTCACGCCATGAAGACGAGCCGGAATGACCTTTGTATTGTTTAATACAAGGCAGTCTCCTGCCCTTAAATACGTAAGCACATCCATAAAATGCTTATGTTCTATCTTTCCGCTGTTTCTGTCCATCACAAGAAGTCTGGACGCAGAACGATTCAGGAGCGGATCCTGTGCAATCAGCTCCTTCGGTAAATCATAATAAAAATCTTTTGTGTTCATTTCCCTCTTCCTCTATCCCGCGAAGACTATCCTGCGCTCGTACTGCTTTCCGGACTGCTTTCCGACGCGGTACTTTCCGGCTTTCCCTCTGTCCCCGTACTCTCCGCCTCGGTCTCGGAAGTGCTTTTTGCTTCCGTCGGCCCGTTTTCATCCATTTCAATCAAAGATACCTGAGAATCAATGGACGCCTGGTCTTCTTTATAGATTCTTCCGGTCTGGAACGCATCATACAAAACCGCCAGGCGGGAATCCGAAGATAAAGCTTCCAGAAGCTGCGAATCGACAGCATTAATCAAATCTTTCACTTCCTGATGTTTCTGAATATACGCATAAATAAACTTCGTCTGCTCCGGTGTCCGGTTCTCCACGAGTTCAAAAGAATTTGCTTCATTCACCTTAATATAACAATACATGATTGCTGGTGCCAGAGTCTTTCGCACGACGAAAATGCACCTTATACTGCACAAACACCAACTTTCTCGTTCTTCCCTGATTCCGGGCACGGCATAGGTCTTGATATCCTCATAAGACTCAATATAGCCTGCCTGTGTCTTCAACTGGCTCTTTAGCTTCGCTCTCTGCTCCGTACTCTGATTCGTCACCCCGCTGAGTCGATATAAAGTATCGACATCCGCTGCAAGCTTTGCCTGAAAATAATCCTGGAAGAACTTCTGCAATACATCATCGTTATACTCTTTCAGCGCATGTTCTTCCTGTACATCTACAAGGTCGGAAGAACTGCTCAAATTCGATGCGGATGCCGGGCTGTTTTTACCGTTCGAAACGCCCCCTCCCAATCCCAGCGCTTCCAGAAGTTTTATCAATAAAATCAACACAACAATAAGAACCGAGTATGACCAAAATCCTCCGCTCCTCGTTGTGTTCTCTTATTTCTCTTATGCCGCAGAATTCGCTGGCTTTGATTTCTCTTTTTTAAAATGATTTTCTGCTCTGCTTTCTTAGAAAGAAGCTTCGCAACATCATCCAGATTGCCCGGTCTTTTTCTCCATACAAGTTACCCTCTATTGCCTTTTTAACCTGTATATCATAGCGTATTTTTCTAAAAAAATATAGTTTTTCAGAAAAGCAAAAACCAGCTTCTTCCCTTTCAAATTCATTAAAGAAGGACGACTTTCTCCTGATAGCCCAGGTCTTGAAAAAGAGATGCAAGTCTTCCGTTTTTGATAAACACCGTTTTATCATTGGCATTCGGATGAAAGCTCATCCGTTCTTCTCCCGCAATATCCTGATCAATATAGACTTCTACATCTTTCTCCCCGTTGTTCAGGAGTCCAAAAAGGCGAAACCACGCCGGGTTGCAAACCGAGTTTTTCATACAGAGCTCCGCTGATGCCATTTTAATCTGCTTATCTTCGAGTATTTTCTTTTAAAATCGCCATGTCCAAACGCTTATCCTCATCTAAAATAAAAGAGATAAAAACGGCTTTTCTTTTTATTCGTTAAGAACAAGGTTTTGGTTCGAACACCCGGAATCCCTTCAATTACACGGTCGGCATCTTCCATCGTTATTGCCGGTTCATGATGAATCACCTCTACATGAATTCCCAGTTCACTCAACTTATCCATAACATCCTGATATCCGTGCATAGTTCCTTCCTTTCTTTCTTTACTCCAAAATCGCCGTGAACATAATCTCTTTTTATCTTTCTCCAACGCTCTTTACTCCGCATTGTACCATAGGGAGACAATAAACTATAGACAAGAAAATCATTCATCGACACAAAAAAAGTGCCGCGAAACGCGACACTTTTCATCTTCTATTTACCTATAGAATGGAACGTTGTAGGAAAACTGAAATTACTCAAGAATCTTAACAACTCTTCCGGAACCTACAGTTCTTCCACCCTCACGGATAGCGAAACGAAGTCCCTCTTCCATAGCGATCGGATGAATCAGATCAACTTCCATCTCTGTGTTATCACCGGGCATAACCATCTCTACGCCTTCCGGCAACATGCAGACACCGGTAACGTCAGTTGTTCTGAAATAGAACTGCGGACGATAGTTAGTGAAGAACGGAGTATGACGTCCACCCTCGTCTTTTGTCAACACGTAAACCTGTGCGGTAAACTTCTTGTGGCACTTTTACAGAACCCGGCTTACAGATAACCTGTCCTCTTTCAATCTGATCACGGTTGATACCACGAAGAAGAAGACCAACGTTGTCACCCTGCCATAGCCTCATCAAGCTGCTTACGGAACATCTCGATACTCGGTGATAACGGACTTCTGTGTCTCCTCGGAAATACCAACGATTTCACTTCATCGGATACATGAAGAACACCACGCTCTACTCTCACCGGTAGCAACGGTTCCACGACCTGTGATGGTGAAGATATCCTCAACAGGCATAGGGAACGGCTTATCTGTCTCACGAGCAGGCTCAGGAATGTAAGAATCAACAGCATCCATCAGATCCATGATTCTGTCGCCCCACTCGGACTTCGGATCCTCAAGAGCCTTCAAAGCGGAACCCTTGATAACAGGGATGTCATCGCCGGGGAACTCATACTCTGTAAGAAGCTCTCTAACTTCCATCTCAACGAGTTCAAGAAGCTCAGGATCATCAACCATATCGCACTTGTTCAAAAATACAACGATAGCCGGAACACCTACCTGACGAGCAAGAAGGATATGCTCTCTGGTCTGTGCCATAACACCGTCGGTAGCAGCCACTACAAGGATAGCACCATCCATCTGTGCAGCACCGGTGATCATGTTCTTAACATAGTCAGCGTGGCCCGGGCAGTCAACGTGAGCATAGTGTCTCTTTTCTGTCTCGTACTCAACGTGAGCGGTGTTGATGGTGATTCCTCTTTCTCTCTTTTCCGGAGCTTTATCGATATTAGCAAAATCAGTTGCTGTGTTACCAGCTACACGATCAGCAAGAACCTTGGTAATAGCAGCTGTAAGAGTTGTCTTACCGTGGTCAACGTGTCCGATAGTTCCGATGTTACAGTGTGGTTTGGTTCGCTCAAAATGCGCTTTTGCCATTTCAATACCCTCCTAATAAATGTAATACAACAAAAATCATGCCAAGCACCGACGCATGCATAGCATGCGAATTGCAGTACATCCCAAGTTCTTGAAAACGAACCCAGTGTCCATGATTTTATCATCAGTTTATGCATTAAGCAAGCGATTTTCGCTTTACTTCTTTGCGTCCGCAAGGACCTTCTCCTGGATGTTCTTCGGACACTTCTCATATCTTTCGAAGAACATGGAATAGTTTGCTCTACCCTGGGTCTTGGAACGAAGATCGGTTGCATATCCGAACATTTCCGCCAGAGGAACATAAGCGTTGATCTGCTTTCCGGACGGGATATCCTCCATGCTTTCAATCTTACCTCTACGAGAGTTTACATCTCCGATAACGTTACCCATGTACTCTTCCGGTGTCGTGATTTCGACCTTCATAATCGGCTCGGAGAAGAATCGGATCCGCTTTCTGCATCGCGTTCTTGAAAAGCAATGGAACCGGCGAAACTCGAAGGCACGCTCGTTGGAGTCGACCTCATGGTACGATCCGTCATGCATACGTTTGCACTGACACCGAGAACCGGGAAACCTGCAAGGACACCGGAGTTGGCAGCCTCACGAATACCCTTTTTCAATAGCCGGGGATATATTCCTTCGGAATCGAACCGCCGACAACCGTAGACTGGAACTTGAAAGTCTCTTCCGCGTTCGCATCCATCGGCTCGAACTTCACCTTACAGTGTCCGTACATTCCGGAACCGCCGGACTGGTGGATGTACTTTCCTTCTACATCTACCGGCTTCGTGAAGGTTTCCTTATAAGCAACTTCGGAGCACCGACATTTGCCTCGACCTTAAACTCACGAAGAAGACGGTCAACGATGATTTCCAGGTGCAACTCGCCCATTCCGGAGATAATGGTCTGTCCGGTCTCTTCATTCGTTCTTACGCGGAATGTGGGATCCTCTTCTGCAAGCTTAGCCAGAGCATCACTCATCTTACCCTGAGAAACTTTCGTCTTCGGCTCGATAGCGACAGAGATAACCGGCTCCGGGAACTCCATGGATTCCAGAATAATCGGATGCTGCTCGTCGCAAATGGTATCACCAGTAGAAGTAAGCTTAAAAACCTACTGCTGCGGCAATATCACCGGAGAACACTTCGTCCAGTTCCTGACGCTTGTTTGCGTGCATCTGTAAGAGACGTCCTACTCTTTTCCTTCTTGTTCTTTGTTGAATTCAGAACATAAGAACCGGTCTTTAGTGTTCCGGAATATACACGGAAATAAGCAAGCTTTCCTACGAAAGGATCCGTCATAATCTTAAATGCAAGTGCCGCGAAAGGTGCGCTGTCGGAAGACGGTCTGCTATCCGGTTCTCCGTCCATATCGGTACCCTGAATATCCGGGATATCGGTCGGAGCCGGTAAGAAGTCGATAACCGCATCCAGAAGCTTCTGAACACCTTTGTTACGATATGCAGTACCGCAAAGGCAGGGAATCGCGTTTCCTTCGATGGTTCCCTTACGAAGCGCCTTCTTCAGTTCCTCCTCGGTCGGTGTCTCTCCTTCGAGATACTTCTCCATAAGGTCGTCATCGAGTTCAGAGATGCCTTCTACGAGCTTTTCTCTATACTCTTCTGCAAGATCCTTGTACTCATCCGGCACATCGGTAATCTCAATCACTTCGCCCTTATCATCCTTATAGAAATAAGCTCTCATCTCGAAGAGATCGATTACTCCTACAAAGGTATCTTCTCTTCCCATCGGAACCTGGGTAATGATACAGTTCTTGCCCAAACGATCCACGATAGTCTGTACGGAGTGGAAGAAATCCGCTCCCACTACATCCATCTTATTGATAAAAGCGATACGCGGTACATGATAGGTGTCCGCCTGACGCCATACGTTCTCAGACTGCGGCTCAACTCCGCTCTTCGCATCGAAGACACCTACTGCGCCATCCAGTACACGGAGAGAACGCTCCACTTCCACTGTGAAGTCTACGTGTCCCGGGGTATCAATGATGTTGATTCTATACTCCGGTGCACCCGGAATCTTCTTGTGTTCTTTCTCCGGTGTCCAGTGGCAGGTCGTTGCGGCAGAGGTAATCGTGATACCTCTTTCCTGCTCCTGTGCCATCCAGTCCATGGTAGCACTACCTTCGTGTGTCTCACCGATCTTATGATTTACACCGGTGTAAAAGAGGATACGCTCTGTAAGAGTAGTCTTTCCAGCGTCGATATGCGCCATAATACCAATATTTCTTGTATGCTCAAGGGAATACTGTCTTTCAGCCAATGTCTTTCCTCCTATTAGAATCTGTAATGAGCAAATGCCTTATTAGCCTCAGCCATTCTATGCATCTCCTCTTTACGCTTTACTGCAGCACCCGTATTGTTTGCCGCATCCATGATTTCATTTGCGAGTCTCTCCGCCTGTGTCTTCTCGGAACGCTTTCTGGAGAACTCTGTAAGCCAACGAAGCGCCAGAGTCTGACGTCTTTCCGGCTTAACTTCCATCGGCACCTGATAAGTTGCACCGCCGACTCTCTTTGCTTTTACTTCGAGAACCGGCATGATGTTGTTCATCGCCTCATCAAATACTTCCAGTGCATCCTTCTCCGCTTTCGCGGTCACTCTTTCAAATGCACTATAAACGATCTTCTGTGCTACACCCTTCTTTCCATCCAGCATGATGGAGTTTACAAGCTTTGTTACAAGCTTGGAATTGTAAATCGGGTCTGCAAGCACGTCTCTGTGTAGAGTATGTCCTTTACGTGGCACGTTACTTCCCTCCTTAAATATGTCATTTAGATCTACGGTACTCTCTTCCGGTTATCCCTTTGAGTTCATGCGGAATTGGACACATCCCATTTTATACTAAAGAACTGTGACCAAATGCTTCCGTCATAACCATGTCTAAACCATGTTTTTGCGCTGTCGTTTTTACGACGCGCTCCTGCAACTACTACGCCTTCTTAGCCTTAGGCTTCTTTTGCGCCGTACTTGGAACGAGCCTGCATACGGTTTTGCTACGCCTGCGGTATCCAGTGTTCCACGGATGATATGGTATCTTGTACCGGGTAAAATCCTTAACACGGCGCCACGGATCATAACAACAGAGTGTTCCTGAAGATTATGACCTTCTCCCGGAATGTAGGATGTTACTTCGATTCCGTTGGAGAGACGAACTCTGGCAATCTTACGAAGTGCGGAGTTCGGCTTCTTCGGTGTAGCAGTTTTTAACCGCTGTACATACACCTCTCTTCTGAGGAGCTGCTGTTCGTAGTTGCTCTCTTCTTTAAGGAATTGAATCCTTTCTGAAGAGCAGGGGCTGTGGACTTCTTCTTGGAAGTTTCTCTGCCCTTTCTAACGAGCTGGTTAAATGTTGGCATTTTGGTCTCCTTTCCTATAATTTTTATTCCTTTCTTTATCTGACCACCCTGCGAAAGGCATGCATAAAGAAAGACGCGAGAAAAACTCACGTCCCACAAATATAGGCTAGACAGTGCTAAAAGTCAAGAAAAAAATCGCAGCCTGAAAATGAAAAAAATTGAGTAAAAAAAGATGGGGTAAAAACACTCTTCTTTTCTTCTCAAAAAGTCGTTCCTCCGGATTCCTATATTGACAATTCTTTATCTTATATTGTATGATTATACGGCGTTTTTAAAGGAATTTCCGAGGTGTGGCTCAGTTTGGTAGAGCACCTGGTTTGGGACCAGGGGGTCGCAAGTTCGAATCTTGTCACCTCGATTGAACAGAGGTTGCGGGTAAGACCAGGCTTAGAGAGCTGGGGCTGTGCCTCTGTTTTACTTATCTTTAAACGACGGCAGGTTCCAGTGATAGTAAATTGCGAGAAAACGGATGAGTGCGGTAGCACAGCAACCGGAGAACATGGCAACATCCTCCTCATAGTGCCACTCCATAAGAAGGGAGAACGTCAGGGCGCCAAAGACCGCCGCCAGTCCGTATACCCGCTTTCGCATAATTAAAGGCTCCGCGGAGAGCATATCCCGGAGTAATCCTCCCCCTATTCCCGTCAGCGTTCCGACGAAAGTACAGAGGAACAAGTTCTTCTCATATCCCGCATCAAAAGCGGCAAGGCTTCCTACCACCGCAAAAATACCGAGTCCCACACTATCTGCAATATACAACAGAGTCGTCAGGTTCTCCGCACTGATTTTTCCATGCTTTTTCTCCAGGTAGAACGATAAAATGCTGGTTCCGAAAGCAACTTCCGTATAAACAGGCTGTGTAAACATAAGCGGCGGTGTTTTTCCGAGGATTAAATCCCGCACCATTCCCCCGCCAACAGCGGTTGTACAGCCCAAAAACAATGGCACCGAACAAATCCATTTCCTTCTCTTTCGCGGCGATGACACCGGAAACGGCAAAGGCTATCGTTCCAATCATTTCCAAAACAAAAATCAGCTGATCCACTTCCCCGCTTCCTCCTGAAGGGATTTCTGCTTATCCTTTAAAAAGCAGATATTGGTTGTATTGATTATAGGTATCATTTCCAATATCGGAGAGAAAAAGGAGTGCATAACGACTTTTTACCAGTTCCGTCAAAAAGAGAATCATCTCCTGTCCTTCTCCGAAGGTTTCTCCTAAGAAACGAAGCGCATTGCTCAACATCTTTCCCCGCCTCATCAATCCTTTTTCCTGCCGCTCTTCTTCCATTTTTCTGAAACTTCGTCTTCAGGAAGGAAAAATGCCGCTCCACCTCCCTCTTCTTTTTAAAGTCCGGGAGAAATTCTCCAATCCCCGAATATAGGAGAGATGGAGTCCTTCTTCTTCGGAAGACAGAATTCTTGCTTCTCTCCACCCGGACAGACGCTTTCTTTCGTTTCGAATTTCTTCCTCTATCTTGTTCCCCACTTGTTCTTCCGCGTTTTTCACTTTGACGTCTTTCAAAAAGCAAACAGCATGGCATGGAGAGACTTCTCTTTCGCGTAAGTACGAAAAAGCTTCCTGTAGAGCCGCATTTAAGAGGGACAACAGACTCCATTTCTCATCAAAAGGCGCTTCCAGGAATAGCCTCTTGTCTTTTCACCTCGTTGCCTCTTAATATTTCCGGAACATGGTACTTCTCCTTATATTTCTGATAAAGACTGTAATAGAGGAAAAAAATCCTCAGCAAGTTCCGGATCGGAGAGATATTCCATACAAAGCGCTTTATCAATCGGATAATGCAGTTCCTCGTAGGCATAGAGCATCTTCGACAAGTCTTCCAGGAACGTGCCGTAACGTAGTGTTTTCCCTCTATATCCTGTCTCACGAAATAAAAACGGTCTTTCTTAATCTCCAGATACGAAAGAATAGCACTGTGGATAGAAGACTGATACGCATAGTCTTTAAAGCTCTGAAAATCCTCTTCAATATCAATTTGGCGCAGTCTGTCCAGGGTCGCAATGTCAAAATCCCGCACTGATTTATTGAACTCTGCGGGATTGCCCGCAGTCACGATGACAAATCCTTCCGGCACACGGTGCATACCGAAGGTTTTGTATTGTAAAAACTGTAACATCGTGGGGAAAGCGTCTCGGAAAACCGCATTGATTTCATCCAGAAAAAGAATCCCTTCCTGAATCCCGCTCCGCTCAATCTGCTCATACACCGAAGCCACAATTTCAGACATCGTGTACTCTGTTACCGCATACTCCTTTTCACCGAACTTCTTCCGGGAAATAAAGGGAAGGCCTATTGCCGACTGTCTGGTATGATGGGTAATCGTGTAGGAAATCAGGTTTATTTTTAATTCTTCCGCTACCTGCTCTACAATCGCCGTTTTTCCCGATTCCCGGAGGCCCCATGAGAAAAAGCGGCCTTTGCTTTTCCACCGGAATCTTATATTTTTCCATTTTCATCTCTTTGATGATACGCTTTCACCGTTCAGCTTAATTTCTTCTTTCGCATCCTGTATCGTCATGCTCTTTTCTTTCTACTCCTTCCCTTTTTCCTACTCTTTTTCCAAAATGTCTTCTCTCTATTTCTTACATATACAGTTTCAACGCCCAGGACGGTACATTTTCATCCCTCTATCTCTTCTCCTCTCGGAAAAAAATGAAAGCACAGGGATAGCCCGGTGCAGACTTGGTACCTTCCCTTCCCGTCTGTAAAAAGTACAACAGAGCCTTTTAGCTCTGTAAGTTCTCCTCTTTTTCGTAAGTCGGCAAGATATTGAAACACAGGACGAAAATCCGTGCCATATCCTCCGCTTACCTGAAAACGTTCCCGATAAAAATCGATTTCTTCCAAACTGTGGAAAACGATGTCTTTTTGAATTTTATCATCGCATTCCAGGATATGCACGGTACAATTCTGAAAAAAGGTATTTTTGTTGCCCAAAATCGCAGCAGTCTCTTCCAGAAAACGTTTTACCAGTTTCTCTTTCGTGGAATAGGACGTATCGATTGCGATAACCAGCTCCGGGATTTTCCTGCTCTCCCGATATTCATTTTCTTCAATAAGCGGCATATTCCCGTAGTGGGTCAGCCCGAAATAATAATAGCCATAGTCAAAGGATTCCGGATCCGTCCTTAATTCTTCCTTGTCTACGGACAGCTTCCGAAGAAAATCCTGAAAAGGCGTGTACGTTTTGTAAGAAAGGGTAAGGAACCAGGATAACTTCTCTTCCTCCCCTTCCTTCTCTTTCTTCTGCATCTCTTCTTCCGTGCGTTTCCCGATGTCTTTCCACTGGTCTGCTAGATCCCGCTCTTTTTCCCGACTGTCCGGATCTCTCTTTTCATCTGCTTTTTCACTGCCCTCTTTCCTTCCTTTTCCGTCTCCTTTTTCTTGGGCTTCCGTTTCTTCCGTGGATTCCGCCTTTTGCCTTCGCGTCTACTCCTTCCTGCGCTTTCTCTCTTTCCTCCTTCTCCGCACTGTCCTGCAGTCGCGTTTTTCCTCCTGCAAGGCGTCTTCCTGTCCCGTATGCTCTTTCTGCCTGCTCTCCTCTTTCTTCTTTCCGTTCTTCCGTCTACTCTCTTCCCCCTCTTTTGCTCTGTTCCCGCTGTTCGTTCTCGCTTCCTGCTTATCCTGTTCTTCCTTCTCGCTCCGCCCCGTGCCTCTTACGCTACGTTCCTCTTCCCGATTATCTCCCAAAACCGGTGATCATCCTTCACAAATTCATCTGCGAGGCGCTGCCTTTCTTCATAGGAGAGTGTTTTTTTCAGAAAGATACGCATAAATCCTTTCTGCACTCAAAAACCTTGATTTCTTTTTCCAGCGTATGAAAAATACGCTTCACGAAAAAGGATAGGCAGGTCTCCGCAGAAGGTCTACATCCATGGAATCCAAAAACATACTCCACCTGAATATCCGTTGCCAGATTCCAGAGTTCTTTCTCCCTGTCTTCCCTTTTAAAAAAATATGGGAGAAAAGACAATGCAGTAAAGAATGCATATACACACGATAGAACTTCTGCGGACTTTCTACATACAGGCGGAACACAAACTCCGGATGAAAATAGATGTGCTCCCCATCCGTTCCCGTTCGCATGGTATGGAGGCTCATTTGAAAGGAAAGCTGATGCAGGGCACGACTTAAATAGCGCATCGTAAGACAAAGCTCTATCCTCGCCTGATTAAAGATTCGAATACCGAGGGCTCTGTAAAGCGTCTCCTGCACTTTGCTTCCGGGATGCTGCCGTTCTTTCCCCTGTCCGTCCCACAGTCTGCTCTCCTTTTCTCATTTTTCTTCAAGATCCATTACAAATCCTCCACAGAAAAAAACAGGGACCGTCGTCTTTCTCCTCCGAACCGTTTCTCCTGATAGAGTAAAAGTCGCGCAAGCATTTCCGGCTCATTTTCCTTGGATAAATACAGCAAAGCTTCCGAAACCGCCTCTTTAGAAAGAAGATTGAGTTCCAAATAAAAACGGAGCCATTCCATCTCCTTATCCATCAGGAGCAGGTGCACGGAAAAGCAGTCTTCTCTCTCTAAAAACGCACGGTACGCCTCTTCCGCCTTCGGAAGAAGCGCAAGCGGATAGCGGAGCCTTCAAGCGCAATATAAACTGCTGTTTCTTTCGCGTCGTAAATTGCCCTCTCAAAAAAAGCTGATCATACAGTCTGAAATCGATTTGCCTTCTTCCTACCGTTTGTCGGTAGCTATAGCTACATCCCTCAATCGTATCGTGGGTTGTCTGGCCATGGTATCTTCCGCACTTTATCAACATAGCCCGGAAAGAAAAAGAAGGCATTCCCGCTCGTCCTCTCCGCTTTTTAATCAAATGCATGGCAGTTCCCGATCATTGTCGCCCAGAATGTCTCGCACAATCTGAAAAGTGCTCTTCTTTCTCGAGATAGATCGTCGCATTCCGTAAAGAAACACATTGCCGAAGACTTCCGTCAAAATAATCCTCTACACTGTCCCATAGTGAAAACCGGCGAAGATGCTTACAATTAAAAAGGAAAAAGGGCGCAGTACACGAACCGTTTTAGGGAGTTCCACCTCTGAAAGATCATCCCTTCCGTCAAAGGCATGGGCAGCAATCTCCGTAACAGGAAGCATCTCTCCGCTCTCCCCGCGAAGGAAAGCGGGTACCGAGAGCACTTCACCACACCGTCGTAACCGCTGGGATGAGTTCCTCTCTCCATTTCTTTCTCGTTCTTCATATAAATATGCCATATTGTCCTACTTTAATCCGCTTCTTCCGTGAGCTGGTCCAGGGTCTTGCCATAAGCTGCATAAAAATCATCCAGAAAAATCCTGACTTCCGGCAAGTTTTCCGCCATCTCTTCTATCTTTTGTCTGGTAGAAAGCGCAGCCGTCTCAAATTCCCGGTTTCCCGCTCGAAGTTCTTCTTCACATTTTAATCCAGGCGGAGAGCTTATCCGCCGCTTTAATCAATTGATTCTCATAGGCGAGCGTTTCGTACTCCTCCGGAAAGAAAACCCCGCGTATCTCCTCTGTAAGATAAGGAGGCAGTGTGGAAAGCAGACGTTCTTCCGCTTCTTTTTCCACTTTTTTATAAGCTGTTTTCAACTCTTCTTTTCGATATTTCACCGGCGTGGGCATGTCTCCGGTAAGAATCTCCGCAGCATCATGATACAGGGCACGAAGGACCGCTTTCTCAACAGAAAGATGCTTGTGTTCCTCTTATTTCCGATAAGACAGAGGGCGTGGGTAAGAATCCCACTTCAAGACAGTGCTCGAAAGATTCTCCTCCCGTGCATTCCGCATAAGCGCCCAACGGTTAATAAACTTCATTCTCGACAACAAAGCAAAAAAGGCGTAAGACACTAAAACTCCTCCTTATGGTGAATAGCATAATGAAATAGATACTGTTGGATGATTCCGGCATCCGATTGTTTCTCATAGGGTCGCTTTCCCTGATACTTCTCCTCCCAAATCCGCTTCATCCAGACGTCCTCCGGGGAAATATCCATCCGGGAGTAGCCGAAGAGGGCAACACAGGACGCAACCTTCACGCCTACCCCGTGCACTTCCATCAGAGTCTCCAGTAGTGACTCCGTCTCTTTCTCCTCCAGTGCGGAAAGATCCAAGTTCCCTTCCACAACCCTTTCCACGGCATCCTTGACAAAAGGAAGACGATAGCCGAGAGAGCAATGGGAAAGGTCCTTACCGAACAAAGCCTCCGCTTCCGGAAAGAAAGCAATCTCCTCTTCTTCCACCGCACTGTAGACCTTCTCTCCAAACGCACTACAGAGCTTTTCTACGGAACTGCGAATCGCGGGAATAGACTTCCTCTGAGACAAAATAAAGGTAATCAACATCTCAAACGGATCCTGTCGAAGGACGCGTAACCCCTTCCAAAAGCGATACTCTTCCGGAGAAACATATCCTCCGGATATTTCTTTTCTATCTCCCTATAGTTCCTTTCTATATCAAAGTAGGGACACCAAAGCTTCTCCCAATCTTCCTCTTCCTTCACATAAAAAAAGCAAGCTTCTTTTCAGAAACTTGCTTACAGTACAAAAAGGAATGTTTCGTAATAAAGCGGTAAACAGAAGGAGAAATCTTCTTCGGGTCGAAAACACTGTCCACTCTCCACAATCTTATCCAGTGCAATTTCTTCCGGAAAAGAGACCTCTCTCCATAAATTAAAATCCATTCTATCCTTTCTCTCTTACTTCCCTCATAAAAAAGAGCTTTATCGAATATAAATGCAGGAAAGCAGAATCGCAAAATGCATTGCCTCAAAGAAAAAAACGGGACAATTTTTCCCGGCTCTCTTACAAAGCAGAAAATAGACTGTAAAGGGCGGGCAGAGATAAAAGAAAAGATGTTGAAAATCGTTTATATCTTGTCCTTTCTCCAGTCTCCATCTCCGTCGAATCTCGCTGTCCATAGTATAGGAAACCAGCATTGCCACTACAAAATAAACCAGTAAAGCCGTAATGTACCACGGAAGGATACCCACTTTGGAAAAAAGAACTTTAAAAAACAGCGCTGCCACCGGAGGCAGGAGGCTCAGCATCAGAAGCGGAAAATCCACCTTTTCCTGTCCGAAACGCTCCTCCGGATTCTCTTCTCTCTCCGCTACATCCTCCTTTGCCAGCAATTCCCTCAGCTTCTCCGGTACTTTCCTTCCACAACCGGGACAAACCGTATCTCCTTTTTTAATTTCCGTTTTACAAAACGCACAAATCTTCTTCACCTTAATCCGAATCACCGGTGTCTTGCAAAAAGGACAAACCCGGTCTTCATCATCAATTTCTCGCCCGCAATGCTTACAAATCATGCTTTCTATCCTTTCGGAAGAGCGCTTTGCTCTTCTATTTGCCTCTTCTACTCTGCTCTTCTACTTGCCTTTTTCACTCCACTTTTCTACTCTGCTTTTCTTCTTTCTTCTTCTACTCCGCTCTTCTATTCTTCTATAAACTCAGCTGATAAAAAAAGGATGGAAAGTACCTTTTTCCATCCTCCCTTATAGAAAATATCCTTATTCCTTTTCCTATCCGCAAACGCTTATCTTCTCTTAGACAAAAGACGCAGAATACGAATGAAGATATTGATGATATCCATATAGAGCTGTAACGCCGTAAAGCAGGCATAGCTTGCCGTACTCGGATACTGCTGCCCTCTTGCCCAGTCATAACCCACATAGAGAGAGAAAATGAAAATACCGATTATCGCGAAGATATTCGGATAGAACATTCCCATCAGCATCGTCACAAACTCGGCAATAACCAGTCCGATTAAGGCAATAAAAATCGTTTTTCCCATGGAAAGAAAAGCATTCGGGAAAACCACTGCGGCAACGGTCATCGTAAGCACCACTACCGTTGTCAGCACAGCTGCAAGAAGGATATAATTTGCCGGATAAAGCATCGTCACCATGGAAAGTAAGATGGCAAATGCCAGAATATTCATCCCATAGCCGACTAACGACAAAACATAGTTTCCCTTTGCCGCAATCATTCCGCCTACAAGTCCCAATACCAGAAAGCCGATAGAGAAAACAACCGGATGCACCGAGTAAACCTGCGGCAAAACATAGGGTATCCGTAAAGCAAGAACAAAGGTAATAAGCAGCCCTGCCAAAAGATGTACCCCGATTGCTACATTATAGGCAGAAGGAGACAAGGTTCCTTCCGTAAAAGAGGAAAAGCTGTCTCTGTTTTCTCCCATATCATTCCTATTATACAAATCATTTTGATTATCCATCATCTGAAACTCCCTTCTTTATAAGTTCTCTTTCATTTTATCATAGACTGCCCTTTTCTGCACTAAAATAATTTTTAACTTTTTCCTACGCACTCTACTCCCATGCTTTTTCTCTTTTTCCAGGGTAAACCAGAAGTCCACGCCCGTCAGGGTATTCTTCACACCGCAGTCCTGATGCAAACTGTCCATAATTGCTTTCACGATACTCAGCCCGAGTCCCGAACCGCCATACGAACGGGTATGCGCCTTATCTACTTTATAGAATTTTTCAAACACATGGGGCAGGTCTTCTTCGGGAATCGCCTTCCCGGTATTCCGTACATGAATTTCAACTTGATTTTTTCCCCGATTTTCCGTATAGACATCAATCTGCTTCGGTTCCTCCACATGATGAATGGCATTTTGCAGATAGTTCATCAACACTTCTTCCACCTTGAATTCATCTCCCCAAAGATAGAGATCCTCGGGTACATCCATCTCCAGTTGAATGCCTTCCTGCTTGAGAAGAATATCCATATTGCTGAGTACACCCCGAAGGAGCTTACTAAAATCCAGAATCGTAAAATCCGGAAGATCCTTCCCCTGTTCGATGGCGGAAAGGTTCATCAAATCCTTGACCATGTGATTCATCCGCTTCGCCTCATCCAAGATGACGTTACTGTAATAGGCACGGCTCTCTTCCTCTTCACAAAGACCTTCGGAAAGCCCCTCCGCATATCCCATAATCAAAGCAATCGGCGTTTTCAGCTCATGCGACACATTGGCCACAAATTCCTGCCTTCTCTTGTCAATCTGGTTTTTATTCTCAATATCGCTCAAGAGTTCATTGTTCGCATTTTTCAAATCACATATCGTCTCTTCCAGCCTTTCCGAAAGGGTGTTCATCAATTTCCGAGCGTCCCGATTTCATCTCTGGCATCCCCTGAAAAGCGGGCGGAAAAAAATCCAGTTTGCTCATTTTCAGAGACAAATCCGCAAGTTCCTGAATCGGTTTAGTGACTTCACAGCAGGCAATATTGACAATGACGACCCCGATGGCAAGGGTGATCAAGCCAAGGAAAAGCAAAAAACTGTTAAAAACGGAAATGGCTTCACTGAGGCTGGAAAGCGGCATAGACATGATGAAAGAGGTACTGTTGTCGGAGAAGTAGCCCCAGGATTCCATATATCCTCCGTCATCTCCCTTGTTTTTCGTCTTGACGATGGTATAGTTATCGCCCCGAAAAAGGACTTTTCTCTTCTCCCCGTCTTTCCCGAGGATATACGAGGAAAGTCGTTTCAAAAGCGCATCGGAATTCGCAGAGGAAGTATAGGAAAGCGAGCTGTTGTTGTCCATCAGAATGACGGAAATATTTTCCATTTCCGTGAGACGGGCAATGTAGCGCATCGCCGGTGTGGCATCACTGTCATCCGTCCATTCCTCGCTGGGGAAGGAATCCGCGAAACTCTTTCCGCTCTCCAAATACCGGTTCATCTCTATATAGGCAGTTCGAAGTACCGTTTCCTTCCGCTTTTCATAGAATCCTTCCAGGAAAAAGCTGTCTCCGACCCACATCAAAACCAGGAGGCAGAAAAAAACACCGGCAAAGAGCAAAGAAAACTTCTTTCTTAAATACTGTTTTTTCATGACTACTCTACCTCAAACTTATACCCCATACCCCAAACCGTCTTGATATAGTCCCCCTTATCCATCAGTTTTGCTCTCAGTTTCTTCACATGTGTATCAATGGTACGCGCATCGCCGAAATAATCATAGTTCCACACATTGTTCAGGATTTTTCTCACGGGAGAGCGCAATGCCTCTATTTTCAATAAAAATAATGCAGGAGTTCATACTCTTTGAAAACTCAGGTCAATCTCTTTCCCGTCCACAGTCACACTGTGTGCAGACTCATCCATGCGAAATCCCGCCCACCTCCAATACTTTCTTCTTTCTGTGCCCCGGTGCGGCGAAGCAAGGCTTCCACCCTGGCTACCAGAATCTTCGGAGAAAAAGGGCTTCGCAATATATTCATCCGCTCCATAGTCGAAACCGCGGAGCTCATCGCTTTCCTCAGACCGTGCCGTCAGCATGATGACCGGTACTTTGGAATGCTCACGAATGGTCTTCAAAACCTCCCAGCCATCCATCTTCGGCATCATCACATCCAAAATAACGAGCGCAATATCTTTCTTCCGGAAGAAAATATCGATAGCCTCTTCCCCATCCGCTGCGAGTAAGACTTCATAGTCCTTCATTTTCAAAAAATCCTGTAAGAGCTTCCGCATCCGCTCCTCATCATCCACAACCAAAATCTTTAGCTTTTCCATACCGCTCCTCTCCTAACTTCCGTCCAAAAGCTCTCCGATGAACCTGGATGGGTGCACCTTTCTTACTGTAGCGCTCTTTTGTGACGTAGATGTGAATCCCGAGTCTTGCCCTTGTAAAAGCAACATAAAAGCTCCGCCGTTCCTCTTCCAGTTCTTCTTCCTTCTTCGCTCTTCCATCCGGAATGACTCCCTCTACACAATCCGGTAAAAAGACTTCATCAAACTCCAGTCCTTTGGCACTGTGATAGGTCATAAAACGAATGCCATCTTCCCTCTCTTCTCTTCGCTTTTCCAAGGCTTTTCGGTTAAATTCCGTTACAAAGCGGAGACGCCCGATCTTTATAATTCGCCGCCATCTCCGTGATTTCTTCCAGGATGTCCCACCATTCCGTAAAATCTCTGTTTTTCTTTTTGGCAAATTCCTCCAAATACCGCTCATACCCTATTTCTTTTCGGATATACAGAAGACCATCCCGGGGAGACAGACCGGAAAGTGCGGACAGTTCTTTTTCCAGACGTTCTATCTCCACTTGTTCTCTCTTGCTCTTCGCAGCACTCTTTAAATCCCTGCAGACCCTCTTCCTGATGAACGATTTTCTCCCGCCTTAATCCCCGGTAAGGTTTCGATAGAATCTGTATCAAATCCATACTTCTTTCCGGATTCTCCGCAAGACGAAGGTAAGCAAGCAAATCCTTTCCAATAAAGTGCTGAAAAACATTCCGTACCGACTCCTCCATAACGATGGGAATCCCTTCTTCCATGAAAAAGGGGAAGTAAGGGGCGGAATCTGATTCTTACTCCGAACCAGCAGGGCAAGTTCTTCCGGAGGGCAACCTCTCTCAGACTTTCTTTCACGTGCTTTAGAAGAAGCTTCCTTCTTCCGTCGCATTTTTCCACCAGATAGTACTTTGCCGTCCCCCCGCTTCCCTTTCTTCCCACAAAAGACTTCTTAAAGCGTGCCTTATTCTTCGCAATAAGTCTTCCCGACAGGGCAACGATTTCTTCCTTTGAGCGAAAGTTATCCTTTAAAAAGATTTTTTCACAATCCGGAAAATCTTCCGTAAAGCGAAAGAGAATCCCGGGGCTTGCCCCGCGAAAGCCATAGATACTCTGATCCTCATCTCCCACTGCAAAAATCCCCTCCGCTCTTTCGGAAAGGGCATGAATAATCGCATACTGAATCAGAGAGAGATCCTGAAACTCGTCCACGAGAATATGTCGATAGCGCATCTTCCATCTCTCGGAAATCTCTGTCCCTTTCTGTAACTCCTTCAGAACTTCGAGCAGTAAGTCCTCAAAATCCAGTTTTCTTCTTTGCTCCCGCATAACCTCATAATAGCGGTACAAAGATAGAAAATCCTCATTTTTCTCCTCCCGGAGAAAGGAAAGACGTTCCGCTTCCGTAATGGATTTAAAGTAAGCAATCTGATTACAATAATTGGAGAGCATCTCTTCTATTTCTTCTCTCTGGATCCCCTTTTCGAGAAAAATAGGAACTGATCCAATCCATCTTCTCATAAAGCGTTGCGAGACTTTCCTTTCCGATACCTCTTTCTTCCCTAAGCAGACCGAGACAGAGCGCATGAATCGTCGAAAAATGAGGCATCTCTCCGTTTCCGCTCTTTTTTTGAAAGCGTTTCTCCATCTCCCTGCTGGACGCTCTGGTAAAGGAAAGAAGCAGGCAGGATGCGGCGGGAAACCCCGGAACGCAGAAGATAGAGCAGGCGTTCCGTCAGAACAGTGGTTTTTCCTGAACCCGGTCCCGCAATCACAAGCACCGCTCTTTTTGCAGACGATATTGCTTTTTCCTGTTCTCCGGTAAACCCCATCTTCTTGCCCTTCCTCTCCTTCCTTCCGTTATCTTTTATTCTGTTATCCGCTTCATTCTGTTCTCTTTCCTTCTTTTTATCCGCTTCGTTCCGACATCCGCTGAAATCCGAAAAAAAGAAACCGTTCTGTTTCGCATTATAATACAAAAAGCGCCTATTCCATATCCTGAAATAGACGCCAAACGGCTTTAGAACTAAGCGATGCGGTACACTTCCGTATAGTAAAGCGTCTGATGGGCAATCCGTGATTGATCGAAAAAAATATCAATATGCTTGTTCTTCACGGCTCCGCCGACATCTTCCGCAATATACTCCTGCCCGTTAATCAGAAGATGGGTTCCGAGCGGAATAACCCTCGGATCAACTGCTACCGTCCGACCGGACACCGCCACTCTTCCGGATGCAGTCCTCTTTCCAAAACCCTCTGAACACTTTCTGCAGGGACAATACCCGGTGATTTTAAAAGTACCGAGAGGGATAAGAGAAGTACTTCCTCTCCCGCTTTCCAAGGCAAACGGATCCTTCTCCAAAACTTCCGCATCCGCCTGTTTCTCGGACTCCGTCTTCTCTCCTTTATCCTCCGAGATATAAAGCACATCTCCCAGAGAATCGCTTTCGATAAGTTCCTATAATACTTTCCGCACGTACAGTCTTCAGGGAAAACAGGGAACACACACAAAAAACGGTCCATGCAAAAAGAATATTCTTTTTTTCAATGTACAAAATAAAAACCTCACTTCTGCCGTAGCTTCTTTGTTTCGCTTCTATCGCTTTGGCAATGCTACAAACACTTCACTGTATACTCTTCCGGACTTGGTAAGATTCTTCGCTTCTTCCATCGTGGAAAAGTAAATATCAATCATCTTTCCTTTTACGGCAGAACCGATATCTTCCACGGTATACACCGTATCTCCCACAAAAACCTTCGTTCCGAGGGGAAGTACCGTAAGGTCTGCTGCAATGGTGTGCTGTGCTTTCGTCGGCGCCCCGGAATAAGTCATGCCGTCTCCGCTGTAGCCAACGAGTTGAAAAACGCCCAGCGACTCGCCTTTTTCGTATTGTGTACTTTCTGTATTCGATTCGTCTGTTCCGGCACTCTCCGGATTCTCGGCATATTCAATGACTTCTCCCTTACTTTGTGCAGAAGCTTCGCCTTCCGCAAAAGCAGTTAAGGGAAAGGAGAAGATGACAAAAGCCAAGGCAAAAAGCAGACTTAACTTTCCTTTTTCCTGATTTTAAACATAGATATCCTCCTTATTTTTCTGGATTCTAGCACAAATTTTAAGGAAATACCTTTCATTTCTCTTACATCTCTCAAATAGTTTCCCTTTTTACAGAACACGCATTCCCGAAAAAAATAACGTTTTTTTCTTCCCCCGAAAGAAGAAGTTCCAATGCCGTTCGTTCTTCTAATTTTCCTGCCGAATCTCCTCCTCCAGACGAAGCCAGGAATGTAGCAGGTTCTCCAGAGCCTGCACGGTATATCCCCTGCTTCTCTTGTAAAGCGGGAAACCCGCCAAGGTTCCATGGACAGCGCTGCCGCGATATCCCGCTCGCTCTGTCCTTCCGTAAGTCGCTCCCGAACGAGCAGGAGCTTCGTCAGATTATTCTTCATCATATTTCGAATCTTGGAAGGACTTTCCTCTAATTGCAAGAGGTCTGCATAATAGCGGAAGAGTTTCTCCCTGTTTCCGTTGCCCATCGCTTCAATTAAATCAAAAATCTTATCCTCCGGCAGTTTTTTTACAAGCAGTTCGACCGTTTCTTCCCGGATCTCCTCTTCCTCTCCGAGATAAGACAGAATCTTATTACACTCCGCTTCAATCCTGTACATACTGCTTCCGCTACGTTCCAGCAAGACGCGGAGCGCGGAACGGGTAATCTGTTTTTTTTCTTTTTTAAAAATCTGTAGGGCAAAGCGTTCCAGAAAGGCAGGGTCCTGCACGGTGCAGGGCAAAATCAATCCCCTCTCTTTTACCGTCTTATAAAAAGCGCTTCGCTTATCTACCTTTTTCTCCAGAAAAAGGATCACTGTCGTCGTCGGACTTCTTTTCAGATAGGCAATAAAGTCTTCCGAAAGCTTCTTTCTTCCATTCAGTTTCTCATCAAACAGCAGGAGACGATAGTCCGCAAAAAACGGCAGTGTCTCTGCCAGATCAATCAACTTATCCGTGTCGCCCACCTCTTCCACTTCCGTCAGATTGATTCCTTCATTCTCGGAAAAGGCTTTCACAAAGAGTTTCTTGTAGTAAGATAGCAGGTAGCGTTCTTCCCCGTAGAACAGATAAAGAGGGTGAAATTCTCCTTTTTTAAATTCTTCCGAAAGAAGCTTCTGCGTTTTTACAAACTCCTCTCTTTCCGCCTTTTTCGTATCCATTGGCACTCCTTGCTGAATCAAATACACTATGCTAAAGTGAGAAAAAAAGAAAAGGACTTTCTCATGGATCAATACAAAAAAATCATGGATTCTCTCGAGAAACTGGAGAAAAAGCCACTTGCATTATATATACACATCCCTTTTTGCGCAAGAAAGTGCGCCTACTGTGACTTCCTCTCCTTTCCCTCTACAGATGAAAAAGAGCGTGCCTATATGGAACAGCTCCGAAGGAGCTCACCTTCCGTGCAGGAAAGCCGGATGCGGCAAATCGGGAAGACCCCCTCTATCTCCTCCATTCCCACTATGAGGTCGTCTCTGTCTTCTTTGGCGGGGGAACGCCCAGCCTCGTCCCTTTCTCCGAAATCAAAAAAACCATGGATACGATCCATGCCTCTATCCGCTCAGAAAGGATGCGGAAATCACCATTGAATGTAATCCGAATTCTACCATGAAACTGGCGCTCGACTGCTATCAAAGAGCCGGCATTAACCGCATTTCCTTCGGACTGCAAAGCACAAATGACAAAGAACTGGAAGCTCTCGGACGAACGCATCGCTATCATGACTTTCTGAAAGCTTACCAGGATGCCCGCTTAAGCGGCTTCAAGAACGTGAACATTGACTTAATGAACGGAATTCCTCTGCAAACAGTGGAATCGTATCGGCGCAGTCTGAAAAAAACATCAGTCTGCTCCGTCCGGAGCACCTCTCCGTTTATAATCTGATTGTGGAACCCGGCACACGATTCTACCGTTTGCAGGAAGAGGAAAGCTCCCCCTCCCGACTGAAGAGGAACTCCTGCAAATGGATCAATTGACGCTGGAGTGGACTGAAAAGATGGGGATGAAGCGCTATGAAATCAGTAATTATGCGAAAGAAGGCTTTGCTTCCATCCATAACTATAATTACTGGTCCGATGTCGATTACCTCGGTTTTGGGACTCGGCGCCGCCTCCTATTTTTCAAAATTTGTCGCTGGAAGAACATCTCCTCCTTCCGGCGATATATGGAAGTTCCTTTTTCCAATGCGCAAGAAAGCAATACGGAACAGCTTCTTACGGAAGAACGCCATTCGCTCTCCAAAGAAGAGCAGATGGAAGAATTCTTCATTCTGGGACTGCGCCGTACGGAAGGAATCTCCGAGATGGACTTCGTACGGAAATTCTCCGTCGACATCCAAAAAAACTCTACGGTACAGTCCTGAAGCAGTTAGTAGCGGAAGGCTACCTCGTCCATAGGACTCCGCTATTTCTTCACAAAAGAGGGACTGGACCTCTCCAATCAGCTCTTACTGCGGTTTTTATAAAATCTTGATAAAATGCGTTTTATTCATTTTGCGGACAGGAGAATCAAACAATCACCCCATAATTTTTTATAAGATCTTTCTAATCCATCCTTCCGGCGCCGGAATCTCTCCATTCTGAATTCCGGAGAGCGTTTCATACAGCTTCGCCGTAATCTTTCCCGGTTTCTCCATTCCGCTCGGGAAAAGAATTTCCCGATCATGGTCTACAATCTTTCCAACCGGAGAAATCACCGCTGCGGTCCCGCACAAACCGCATTCCACAAAAATCCGGAACTTCAGCGAAGCGCACCTGTCTCTCCACTACCGGAATATGAAGCATCTCTTTCGCAACGTAAATCAGAGATTTTCGGGTAATAGAGGGTAGAATCGAATCCGACTTCGGCACAACAAGCTGTCCTTCCCGATCCACAAAGAGAATATTCGCACCGCCGGTTTCCTCGACAAATTCCCTTTTTGCGGCATCCAAATAAACATTTTCCGTATAGCCTGCATGACGCGCAATTTCATGAGAATGTAAGCTCATGGCATAGTTTAAACCCGCTTTCACTGCGCCCGTTCCATGCGGTGCAGCGCGGTCAAAATCGGAGACCATGAGCGCAATCGGCGTTGCTCCTCCCTTAAAATACGGCCCTACCGGTGTCGTAAAGATACGGAACTGGTATTCCTCCGCCGGCTGCACCCGATGACAATGCCCGAGGCAAAAAGGTACGGTCGAATATAAAGACTGGCTCCCGTTCCATAAGGCGGCACGGAATCCGCATTTGCCCGAACCACTTCATCCAGGGCGGATAAAAAGCGCTCTACCGGAAAACTGGGCATCTCCAGGAAGGCCGCAGATTGAAACATTCTCTCGGCATTCAAGTCCGGACGAAAGCAGACAATCGAGCCGTCTTTCCAGCGGTACGCCTTCATTCCCTCAAACACCTGCTGACAATACTGCAAAAATACCTGCCGATTCATTTAACACCACATTGCTGTCTTCACTTAAACATCCCTTATCCCAAGCGCCGTTCCGATAATTCGATACATACCGTTTCTCCGGTACATGATAAGCAAATCCAAGATGTGCATAATCCAATTTCTCTGCCATTTCTTTCCTCCGCTTCCTAAAACGTGCTTCACTCTTTACGGAAAATTAGTATACCTTCCTTAAAGGAAGATTACCAGCAAATGCTTCTCCTTCTCCCTCTTTTTTTAAGGCTGATAAAATAATAAAAGCAGTCCTTTTTTTATTTTTGCGCAATAAGATTGTTTAAAATTTATTTTACTTGTTTTCCAATTTTAAAGGTGTATACTGAAATAACAATAATTCTTCTTATTTTATCTATTATAAAGTGAGATTATAGTAGATAGAAAAAGATTGGTATCGCCAGTCAAAGAGGATTTCTCATAATGCAAGACGCATAGAAGGAGGGTTTTTATGCAATTTAAAAATGTTACGGTTGCCGGCGGCGGCGTTTTGGGCAGTCAGATTGCCTTTCAGACTGCTTACTGCGGTTTCCATGTAAAAAAATCTGGTTGAAGTGAGGCTTCCATTGAACGTTGTAAGCCGAAACTCGATAGATTAAGAGTCATTTACCTCAGTATCCTGGACGATATGAAAAGCGGAAATCCGACAGCTTATGCCAGAGGTTTATCGAAGAAATATCCCCTATCGGAACAGGAAATTGAAGAATGCAAAAAGAAAGTGGAAGAGGCCTACAAGAACATTCATTTAACTACTTCTTATGAAGAAGCGGCAAAGGACACTGACCTTGTGATTGAAGCCATTGCCGAGAATATTGAGGAGAAAGAGAGCTTCTATACGGAACTGGCAAAACATCTGCCCGAGAAAACCGTACTCGTTACGAATTCCTCTACTCTCCTCCCGAGTACCTTTGCAAAGTACACGGGACGCCCGGAGAAATTCCTGGCACTCCACTTTGCAAACAACATTTATAAGAGTAATACTGCGGAGGTCATGGGACACGCCGGTACGGAGCAGAAATATTATGACGCAGTCGTTTCTTTTGCAGAAGAAATCAACATGGTCCCGCTCAAGGTTTTAAAAGAGCAGCCAGGCTATATCTTAAATTCCATGCTGGTTCCTTCCTGACCGCTGCCGAATCTTTACTGGCACTCGGCGTTGCGGACTTTGAGACCATCGATAAAACCTGGAAGCTCGGAACAGGCTCTCCCTACGGTCCCTTCCAGATTCTGGATATCGTAGGCTTAACGACCGCTTACAACATCGTTATCTTAAACCCCGCCGCAAAAGGATCCGAACAGCGTACAGGGAAAGATTGCCGCAACACTGAAAGAAAAAAATCGATCAGGGTAAGACCGGAATCAGCGCCGGAGAGGGCTTCTACAAGTACAAGTAGAATAAAAAGAGGACTAGAAAAGAGATTGTAGATAAAAAGACAGAACTAAACGAGATACCGCACGCTTTGCGAGCGATACTCGTTATGAGTTGTAAGCATTTTCTACGAGCATTTCAGATCTCGGGAATTTCTGAGCCCGCCAGCACTCTGCTAAGAGCTTTGTCGATAACGCTGCTCGAAGCTTAGTGCTGCTCAGCAGGTTAGCGGCAGCGTCCCCCGAATCCCAATGCCCGTAAAAATGACGAACTTAGTCCTGTCTTTTTATTCTACAATCTCTTTTTAGTCCTCATCCAGCTTCAATACGGACATGAAGGCGCTCTGCGGAATCTCTACGTTTCCAAACTGACGCATCCGCTTCTTTCCTTCTTTCTGTTTTTCCAGAAGCTTCTTTTTACGGGATACGTCTCCGCCATAGCACTTCGCAAGTACATCCTTCCGAAGCGCTTTAATTGTTTCTCTTGCCACAATATGACCGCCGATGGCTGCCTGAATCGGAATCTCAAAGAGCTGCCTCGGAATCTCATTCTTCAGCTTCTCACATCTTTCTTTCCGCGCTCGTAAGCCGAATCCGCATGAACGATAAAGGACAGCGCATCAATCTGCTGCTTGTTCACCAGAATGTCCAGCTTCACCATTTTTCCTTCCTGATAGCCTTTCAGCGTATAGTCAAAGCTTGCGTAACCTTTACTCCTGGACTTTAAGGCATCAAAGAAGTCATAGATGATTTCATTTAAGGGGCAAATCGTATTTTCAGAAGCGCCCTTGTCTTATCAATATACTCCGTGCTCTTATACACCCCGCGTCTTTCCTGACAAAGGGTCATAATCGCTCCCCACAAACTCGGAGGTTACCATCACTTCCGCTTCCACAATCGGCTCCTCCATGCGAAGAATCTCCGCCGGATCCGGAAGGTTGGACGGATTCGTCAACTCTATCATCGAGCCGTCCGTCTTATAGACATGGTAAATAACGGAAGGTGCCGTCGTGACCAGGTCCAAGTCATACTCTCTCTCGAGTCTTTCCTGCACCACATCGAGATGAAGCAGGCCCAGAAAGCCGCAGCGGAAACCGAAGCCGAGCGCCGCGGAAGTCTCCGGCTCATATTGGAGTGCCGCATCATTTAACTGTAACTTTTCCAAGGCGTCCCGTAAATCCGGGTACTTCTGACTGTCGGAGGGATAAATTCCGCAGTAAACCATGGAAAGCACCTTCTTATAGCCGGGAAGGGCTTCCTTTGCAGGGTTCTCCACTGTGGTCACCGTATCCCCACTCGCGCATCTCGGATATTTTTTTAATGGAGGCGGTAAGATAGCCCTACCATGCCGGCGGAGAGTTCCTCTCCGGGAATAAACTGCCCGGGGGCAAAAGTTCCCACTTCGGTTACCGTAAATTCCGCGCCTGTCGCCATAAAGCGAATCGGCGTTCCTTTCTTGATTCTCCCCTCTTTAACCCTCATAAAAATGATAACTCCGCGGTAGCTGTCATAGAGGGAGTCAAATACCAGCGCCTGAAGCGGATTCTCCGGACTTCCTTTCGGTGCGGGAAGACGATGCACCACCGCTTCCAGAACCTCTTCCACATTTAAACCGGTTTTCGCGGAAATTCTCGGTGCATCCATCGCTTCAATACCCGATTACATCCTCAATTTCATGGGCAACCAGTTCCGGGTCCGCCGAAGGAGATCCACCTTATTGATAACGGGAATAATTTCAAGATCATGATCCAGTGCAAGATAGGTATTCGCCAGCGTCTGCGCTTGAATCCCCTGCGTTGCATCCACAACAAGAATCGCTCCGTCACAGGCCGCAAGGGCACGGCTCACCTCATAGTTAAAGTCTACGTGCCCCGGCGTATCAATCAGATTAAAGATATATTCCTTCCCGTCCTTCGCCTTATAGACGATGCGGACGGTCTGCGACTTAATCGTAATCCCGCGTTCCCGTTCGATATCCATATTGTCCAGAACCTGTGCCTGCATCTCCCGCTCCGTCAGTGTCCCGGTCATCTCAATAATGCGGTCTGCCAAAGTAGACTTCCAGTGGTCAATATGCGCAATTATGCAAAAGTTCCGAATTCTGTCCTGCTGTATCTTCTCCATCGTAGCTCCTATATCCTACTTCTTAAAATGAAACAAGCTGTATACAGGAGCAGTCCTGCTTACAGGTATTTCCAGAAAAACAATCTTTCGAACTATACCATAAGAAGAGAAACTTTTCTATATTTTCTGCCAAGCGCCATCTGCGCCAAGGGTATAGCCGTCCACCTTGGTATTGAAAAGCATCTTTCCGTTCTCCGCGCTGTCCTCCGGATTCAGATAGTACCACTTCCCCTTCACTTCCTGCCAACCGGTACGCATCTTGCCATTTTCCGCGCCGACCTCTTCACTGAAGTAATACCAGAAGCCGCGAATCTCCTTCCAGCCGACGCTCATCTTTCCCTGTTCCCCGCCTTCCTTTTCTTCAAAATAGTACCAGGCATTGTTATAGAGAAGCCAACCGGTAAGCATATAGCCTTCCTGATTAAAATAGTACCAACGATTGTTCAAAAGAAGCCACTGTGCCTTGGGATACGTTCCATCGGGATTCTGAATCCACCATCCCTTTGCATCTCTTTGCCAGTTTACATTGGACGGCAGATTGCGATCCGCCCCTAAAACCATCGGTGTCCCAGCCGGATCCGCCTGAACCGCTTCCTCCGGAACCGCCACTACCGCCGGAACTACTGCCTCTACCGGAGCCGCTGCCCCTTCCGGAAAAAGACGGAATCGGTGCTTCTCTTGAATCATCCGGCGTGTAATCCGTAAAAAGCGAGTTGACATACCGTGTACCGAGTTTTACGGAAGAATGATTTTCTATGCTGTTCTTTTCCCTTATAACTCATTCTGTCTTTATGAAAGCGCCCTGTCCCGATAGCTGTAACGGAGGCGGGAATCGTGATGGCATTCGTTTTCTTTTCAAGTCACGGAAAGCGCTTTCCCCGATACTTTCCAGTCCGTCCGGTAAGGATAAATCTCCTTTGTAAGAAAGATTACGAAAAGCGGAATTCCTATTTTCTTTAAATTCTTCGGGAAGACAAGATCGCCCTACTATTGATTTCTTAGAAAAACAGAACTCCCTATTTCTACGATAGAATCCGGCAACACTAAACCCTTTCTTAATGTAAGTGATGCCTTCTAAGGCATGGGGAATCCAGTGCTGTAATATTCCCTTTTAATTCCAGATGCGCTTTTCTTCGAGAGCATGCAAGAGCTTATTCCATGAGCGAAGTTCTCCCGTTTGCAGTAAGCCCTGCATCCGTCCGCTTCCTTCTATGGTAAGCGTATAGGGTCTCTTTTCTCCTGTTAATTGCCAGCTAAAATTCCCGTCGTTGCGGGGAAGCGGGCCTCATCCGATACCGTAATCACTTTTTGCAACAATTGCGTCTCACTATATGGTTTGGTGTTGCCTCCCGGATTCATTAAAAATGTACAATAGTAGGTGTGCCCCGGTAAAAAGGAAAATCATGCCTGTATCCTAAAGATCAAATAGATAGAAGTAAATGTCTTATTTGTTCCGGGAACTCACCATCCGTTTCCGCTTGGAAAAAAGGTCAGAAACAGGTCTTCCTTGAAACTTCCACTGTCATCTGTAAAGTTCTTTACCGTAACCGCTTCGCTTGGATCTTCTGTCGTATACAGATAAAAGTTTGCATATTCATTCCTTCCGTCTCCAACTCAAAAGAAAACCTTTATTGATTTCGGAAGTGTATAAAAACTGTACATTTTTCAGGAAATGTTCCACTTTTTTACTTTCTGTTCTTCTTCCCCGGCAGTTTGCTGTACAGAAGTACACTCGGGATTATACTGCATGCTTCCTTTTTCACTCATAAATACCGGAGAATGATTGATAATCGTATTTTTCTTTCCATTTCCTTCAGACTTGTAGAATGCCTTCTCCCCAATCCTCCGTACGGAAGCAGGAATGGTGACATCTCCTAAGTTTTCCGAATGATAAAAGGCATGGTCCGGTATTTCCGTAAGGGTAGAAGGAAGACTCACCGTCTCCAGATGTTCCATGCTGCCAAAGGCTTCCACCTCTACATTTAGCTTTTCTATCCCTTCTCCTATAATGACTCTCCGAATCTTATCCCGATAGGGATCCCAGGGAGCCAGTTCAAATGCATCCGTTTCCCCTCTTCCACGAAGTGTCAGAGTCATCTCATTTCCGGAGCCTGTTAAACTATATTCAATCTCCTTCCCTGCTCTTCCGCTAAGAGATGCCTTTCTGTACAATAATCTGATATTCTTTTTTTTCCTCCCCCAGGTCATCTTTTTGTGGTTATAAGCAATCTGGCTGTTCCTTCGTGCAAGGCCTCAATGGCGACCTGCCCATCCCCGTCATGCTTTAGACGAACAACAGCGGGATCCGTCTCTTTCATCGCTTCACAACGCAAAACATCCTGCCTAAGCAGTTTATAAAGACTGATTGTGTCTCCTAACTCCACCGCTACCGTATCCGAAAAAAGAATTTTCTTTCACAACCAAAGAAACGGCAAATAAAGAGAAATGCTCTGCCGATACCTCTACTGCATTTTCCTTCTCTCTATCTTTTCTGCCGCAAGCTTCTGCCGCTGCATCAACACTGTCCAGGTGAAACACGGAAATCTGCTGTTTCCGCATCCTCCTGTAAAAAGGGAATATGGGAAAAATTGAACCTTCACTTCCCCTTTTCGTAGTATCCGGCTGCACTTCTTCTCCGTCTTTGTTAAGTACTGAGATATCAAAAATCATGCTCTCAAGAAGATTTTCCCGATTCTCGAGAAGCTTCTCTTTTAAGGCGCTGTCCACCTTCCGCTCTGCTGCTATACCGACTTTCTTTACTTGTAATTTTGCACCCCGTCGGAAAGACTCGGGGTCCGCTTTCACCGAGACAAGAACACCGGAGATTTCCTTTTTCCTGTTGAAAGGCTTCCCTGAATCTTCTACTGCTTCCTGTCGATTCTTCTACTGTTTCCGTCTCTTCGAATGCAAACTTTTCTGCTCCCCTGTCTTCGGGTGTAGTATCTCCGACTTCAGCTTCTACGGATTCAGCCTTTACCGTCTCCGGCTGAACGTATATCACTCTTTAGACCTTCTGCAGAAACAACAGTCGTACAGATGCAGGACATAAGCAGAAGCATAGCCAGAATCTTTTTCCACATTCTTTTTTGTCCATCTTTTTCCTCTTTTCTTTTTCTCATTCTTTCAGGGGATATCAACCTTTCTAGAATACTATAATGCTTAATTTAATTCAATATGTACAAATAATTAAGAAAAATCACTCTAAAATTGCCTTTTTCATCTCAAAAACCGCATTTTCTCTCGTCTTTTTCGCAGCTTGACAGACTACGGCATTTTTCGCTATTATCTTCTGTATGTTTTCAAACTGTCCGTGTCCAGATATTTGAAAAACAAAACAAGTTGTCTCAAAAGCTTTTCTACCGCTTCATAAAGCGGGTAGAGAAAGCCTTCCCACAACAGAAATTCTATCCATAACATATAAAAAGGGTTCATAAGATCGACTATTCCGCGGCTGGAAGGTTTTATGGAAGAAAGGTGTAAAAATGGCAAATATCAAATCCGCAAAGAAAAGAATCGAAGTTGCAGCTGAAAGAAATGAGAGAAATAAGGCAATCCGTTCCGAAGTAAAGACTTACATGAAGAAGGTTTTCACTGCTTGTGAGAACAACGACAAGGAAACAGCAAGTGCTATGCTTGTAAAGGCGCAGAAGAAGATTGCTATGGCACGCAGCAAGGGTGTATACAAGGCAAATAACGCTTCCCGTAAGACAGCTCGTCTCTATAATGCTGTAAAGAAGCTCGGTTAATCCTGATATTTTCTATCAAAGCAAAAGACAAAACTCTCTTTTGAGGGAGTTTTTATGCTATCCTATTTTTATTTTGTCATTTTTCCACCTTGCTTTTTCCCTTTTCTTCACTATGATAGTAAATAGTAAGCTATTTCTATAGTATTCTTATTTCTCTTGTCTTACTTCTTATTTCTACATTGCTTCCTCTTATCTCTATTCTCTTTCAAAAAGGAGCCCTCTATGTTTCTCTCCCGCCCCTCTTTTCCCTTGCCCTCTCTGTTCTTTTTGGAGAAATTCTGGGTTATGGACAAAACGTGTTGATGGAAACCGCTCTACAGCTAGATAAATAAAGGCTGTAGGGCGGTTCAATCTTTTTCAAAAATAACTTTGAGGGTGGACAAAACGTGTTGATAAAAATGCTGTAAGTCCTTGTGCAGTAACGAGTTATGAGAGTTTAATCTTCCTTGAAACCATACTCCTTGGAGGAAGATGAAATGAATCAAATAAATTGCCCTATTTGCGGAAAGAAATGTGTTAAATCAGGAAAAACCAATGCCGGCTCTCAAAGGTGGTTATGCAAAGCATGTAAGAGTTCTTTCACGCATAAGATTGATAATAACTCAAAGGAATTGAAGAGCTTTTTAGAGTGGCTATTCGGCAAAGATGCACAATCCACTATGCCTGGAGAAGGAAGAAGTTTCAGAAGAAAAACTACTAAATTTTGGGATATATGGGCAATGCCACCTAAGATAGAAAGTCTGGGGATGTCTTATTTTTGGATGGTATATATCTTAAGGAAAGGCATGTATACTCATTTGCTGTGATGCAAAAAATGTACTGGGATGGTATCTCTGCAGATATGAACATGCGGGTGCCTGGATAGCTCTTATGAAGCGGATAGCGGAACCGAGAATGGTTGTTTCAGACGGGGGAACCGGCTTTGGAAAGGCACTAAAGCAAATATGGCCTAACGCCAAGCATCAAAGGTGTATATTTCATGTGTTTTGCCAAGTAAAGCGTTATACAACTTCAAGGCCAACACTATGGCGGGTATAGAGCTTTATTCGCTGGCTAAAGATCTCTTAAAAAGTATAAAAATGAAGGTGAAAACTGGGTAAAACGCTTTGCAGACTGGGTTAAGAAATATCAGGAATTTCTTAGTGCAATGACTATAGATGAGTATGGGAATAAAAGACCAACGCATGAAAGAGTCCTAAAGGCAGAAAGATCCTTACTAAGACTCATTCGAGAGAATACTCTATTTACATATCTAGATGCTGAATTAACTGCCAGTTTTTTTACACCATCAACGAATAATAGAATAGAAGGTGGTATTAATTGCGTCTTAGGGAAATGCTAAGGAATCATAGAGGGTTATCAATAGAAAGAATCAAAAGCGGTCTTCTGGTGGTGCTATGCACACTCCAGAGCCGCTTTCTTCGTCTGAAATATTGAATATAATGCCAACTGATAAAAGCATCGCGAGGCTTTATAAAAAAATGAATGAGAAGCAGAGGTTAGAAAAAAGCCTTTCCATTTGGGGTGATGCTATTGTATGGAGTGATCTCCATAAGGTGAATGAAACATTCGTTGATTGGGATTAGCCATCAACACGTTTTGTCCTATAACTCGAAATCTGCTCTGCCCGGAACTTTCTCTCTCCTATCGCTTTCTTTCTCTTTCTTTTTATCTTTCTTATCTCTCGATGCTCTTCGAAAAAGAAATTTCGTATCTTCCTGCTTTCTCTCCTCTTTTTCTGCTCTTCCTCGCTTTTACTTCCATATAGTGCTAAAAGCACTTTCAAAAGCAAGAGAAAACCATCGAGTCTTTACTTCCTTTCCGCTGTAGAGTAGTCGGTAGAATAACTTCCCTTTCTGAAAATGAAAAAACGGTCAAAATCCTTTTGCAGAACTGTACCATCTTCAGTTCTTTTTCCGCAATGCCGGAAAATCTCTCCTCTTCGCAGAAAGAAAAATGGAAGGCGCGTAATGCACTTTCTTTCTCTACGCTACTGCTTTACCTTGATAAAGAGAAAAATAAGACTTCCGACTTTCCCCTTTATCCCGGAGATATTTTACAGGGAAAAGGGCAGTTCAAAGGACTTTCTCCAACAAGAAATGAAGGAGAATTCTCCTTCCTGCACTATTGTAAGGGGAAGAGATAGAGGCTTGTTCTTTCTCCAAAAATAGAGGCAATACGAACGTCGACACTCCTTTTCTGAAAATCCTGCATCGTTTTCGAAAAAGCGTTTCTGAAGATTTGGACATCCCTATACCCGGAAGAGCAATCCATTTTTTTGAAATGCCTTTTTCTCGGGGAAAAAGCAGTCTCGAAAAAGAAGAGCGAAATCTCTACTGGAAGCCGGCATCAGTCATATTCTTGCTGTCTCGGGCTGCATCTCTCCCTCCTCGGCGGAGGCTTCTACAGTATTTTGCGCGTTCTGGGATTCACTATCGTCCCCGGCATCTCTTTTTCCTCTTTTTATTCTCTTTTATACTATTCTTACAGGAGCATCCGGCTCGACTGTTCGTGCGCAGCCATGCTTCTTACCCATTTTTCTCTGGACCTCGGAAAGAGCAAACGACGCACTGTCATCCCTCTCTCTGGCACTCCTTATGCTGCTCTTATACAAGCCGCTGATGCTCTATTCCACCGGGCTTTCAGTGTTCCTTCTTCACTCTTTTTCTCCTCCTTCTTCTTTTCCGAGCGAAGAGGAAAAAGAAAAAGCGAAAGAAAGTCTCCAAACAATGGGAAAAGGCAAAAAGAAAAACAAAGTAAGAAGACTTTTGCATACTCCTCCCTGCTTTTCTCCGGGAAAAAAGCAATGCGCTCTTTCTTTTTCTATCTCGGTCTATTTCCCCTCTTTTTCCCCTCCTGCAATATTCTTTTCTCTCTATGCTCCGCTCCTGAATCTCCTTCTTCTTCCCTTTCTCCCGCTGCTCTTCGTTCTGGGCATTTCCTCTCTATTTTTTCTTCACTGTGGACACACAGAAGTACTCTCTGTTTTTTTCGCCTCCTCCCTGTCCTTTCTTCTTCGCATCTTTCATGCCTGCATCTCTTTCAGTCTCACTCTGCCCCATGCCACTGTTCTTCTTGGGAAAATGTCTCTCTTCCGCTTTACGTTCTATTTTCTGTTCTTTTACGCTCTCTATCTCTCAGAAGAAAAATGCGCTCTCCCTTTTTCCAAAAAACCTCTTCAAGCTCTTTGTCCTGCTCTTTCCTCTGTCTCTTCCGCTCTACCTCCCATTTCCCCCGTCCAAAGCGGAGATTACGGCACTTTACGTCGGTCAGGGCGACGGTTTTCTCTTCCGAAAAGGAGACTTTGTTTTCACGATAGATAACGGCTCTTCCTCGGATAAGCACTTTGCAGAAAATACCCTGATTCCCTACTGCAAAGCAAATCGAATCCGAAAATCCGTTACGCCCTTATCACACACTCCGATATTGATCACACAAGCGGAATACAAGGCATACTGGAGCAGAGCGGCTTAGCCGAAAAAATCCCTCTTTCTATCGAAAACCTGATTCTTCCCGTACAGGCTAGGGAAGACCACCGTTATGATATTCTGAAACGTCTTGCAGCGAATCACGGCGCGGAGATTCTTTACTGGAAAAATGGAGACGGAATATGCGGCACAAAAAAGACTTTCCTTTCTCTCTGTCCTGCTACTACCCCCTTACAGAAGAGCCAATGAAAGAAGCGAATGCCCATTCCCTGGGTTGTATCCTTCGTTATGGAAACTTCTCGATGATTTTCACGGGTGATATGCCGATGGCGGCGGAAGAATCCATGTTGACTGCACTAAAAAAAGAGGGGGTAAACCCCTCTATGGATATCGTAAAGCTTGCCCATCACGGCTCGAAGACATCCTCTTCTCCTCATTTCTTTCCGAAACACAGGGGCGTTTCGCCTGCTCTCCTACGGCATAAAAACCGTATGGGCATCCTCACTCGATTACTCTACAAAATGTAAAGAATACCATCTTATTCCGTTGGAAACTGCAAAGCTCGGAGAAATCTTAATTCAAACGGACGGAAAAGAATACCGGATTACCGCCCCCTGCCTTCCCTAGAGCTGTGCCGGTCTTTTGATTGCTGCAGCACCAAGACCATTTTCTCCAATATGACATGAAATAAGGGAGAAAGCGGTCGAACCACAATTTCGGGTCATAGCGATGCGGAAATTCCGCTTCCAGCTGTTCTCTGAAACTCTCCGCCTGCTCAAGGTTATCGGTGTAGGCAATCGCCAGATAGCTTTCTCTTGCTTCCGGATCGTCTAAACGGTTCAGCGTCTGATGCAGACCTTCGATAATCGCTTCCCGCACCTGTCGCTCCGTCCTGACTTTCTTATAGGAATCCAGTTTTCCGCCCTCATTGATGGCAAGAACCGGTTTAATCTGTAATAAAGTCCCAATCGCAGCTGCCACGGGCGTAATCCTTCCGCCCCTCTTCAGATAACTCAGATTTTTGCACTCCGATATAGATTCCGTTATCTCGGTGGAATGATTCAGAATATCCTGAATCACTCTCCGTTATATCCTTTTTCTCCAAGTTCTTTTGCAAAAATGCATTGCATCCTCTCCGTTACGGAAACCCCTTTGCTATCGGGCACAAAAACTCTTCCCAAATAGGGGTTCTTCCTGTGAAAGCATGTGTGCAGTCTGTGTCGAACCGGAAAGTCCCGAACTTAAAGGGATATGCCACCTCGTCATATTCTTTTTAATAAAGGAATCCCAAGCTTCTAAAACACTCTTCATGGAAGGCTGGGATGTGGATACCTCTTCTCCGTTCAGGAGTCTTCTGAAAAACTCCTCCCGGGTCATATTGATATCTTCAAAATACTCCTGTTCTCCCATCCGAAAGGGCATGGGCACAACAGCAATGCCCAACTTTTTTTCCTTCCTCCGGGGTGATTCCCGAACCTGAATCCGTGCAGATTCCGATTTTCATTGTCACTCCTCTCTACTCTTTCCGGAGAAGACTCTTTCCCGTCATCTCCTTCGGCTGTGGAATACCCATCAGTTCCAGGAGAGTCGGAGCAACATCCGCAAGGCACCCGCCTTCTCTTAAGCGATAATCTTCCTCACTCACCAAAATGAAAGGTACCGGATTCGTGGTATGTGCCGTGTAAGGTTCTCCGGTCTTTTTATCGATCATGACATCCGCGTTACCGTGGTCTGCAAGCACAAAAAGATTGCCATGAACAGACTGTACCGATTCAACCACTTTGCCGAGGCACTCATCCACAACCTCAATGGCCTTAATCGCTGCGGGAAGCACACCGGTATGGCCCACCATATCGGGATTTGCAAAATTAGCCACTACCAGATCATATTTGCCTGATTGGATGGCCTCTGTAAGCTTTTCCGTCACGATATAGCAGCTCATCTCCGGCTTCAAATCATAGGTCGGAACCTCCTTCGGAGACGGCACCAGGATTCTGTCCTCATTCTTATACGGCTCTTCTTTCCCCCCGTTAAAGAAGAAAGTGACATGGGCATACTTTTCCGTCTCAGCAATACGGAGCTGGGTCTTATCCAGATTCGATACCACCTCACCCAAGGTGTTATGAATCTCCTCTTTCAGGAAAGCAATCTCTTTGTTCGGAATCGTCGGGTCATAATCCGTAAAGCAGACAAAAAAGACCTTTTTTCTCTCTCCTCTATTAAAGAAAGAAAAGCTATCATCACAGAAACAATGACAAATTTCTCTTGCACGATCCGGACGGAAATTGAAGAAAATAGCCGCATCACCATCCTCAATCTTATGCGCTTTTCCCTCTTTTAAGATAACGGTAGGCAGTACAAACTCATCGTAAACCTTCTTCGCATAGGAGGCATCCATCGCTTCCTCTACGGAAGAAGCCGTCTCGCCTACGCCATCCACCATTGCACGATACGCTTTCTCCACTCTGTCATAGTTCTTATCTCGATCCATAGCGTAGTATCTTCCGGAAATGGTAGCAATCTCCCACTCCGAGTTCTTGCATCTTCTTCTCTACCGCCTGTAGAAAACCTTTTTCCCGGAATCGGGAGGGGTATCTCTACCGTCTAAGAAAGCATGAAGATATACCTTCTCAATTCCTTCTCTTTTTGCCAGTTCCAACAAACCATAAATATGATCAATATGAGAATGCACGCCGCCGCTGGAAACAAGTCCCATAAGATGCAATGCGGAATGCTCTTTCTTACAATGCTCCACAGCCGCTTTCAATGCCGGGTTGGAAAAAAATGTCCCATCCTGAATCGCCTTTGTAATCCGCGTCAGTTCCTGATACACGATTCTTCCGGCACCCATATTCATGTGTCCAACTTCTGAATTTCCCATCTGTCCATCCGAAGTCCGACAAAAAGGCCGGAAGCCTGTCCTTCAACATAGGAAACTCTTTTTAGGCGATCCATCACTAGCGTTTTCGCAAGGGCGATGGCATTGCCCTCTTTCTCTTTTCTTTCCCCATAACCATCGAGGATCAACAAAACAGTTGGTTTCTTCATCTATATCCCCTCTCTTTCTCTATACCATTTCAAAAGCAAATGCATCTGCTTATTCGTTTCATACCAGAAAAGTCTATCCCAAAGTTCTTCGAACGTCAATAAAACTCCCTCGCTCTATTTTTCCCTGAAATACTTCTCTTCACTATGTAAAATGGGAGTAGGAACGCGAGTCCCCTCTTGCGGCGATACGACTTGTCGAGATATTCCACAAGCCGCGTACGAGATTCGTTAAACGAGAGTTATAGGACAAAACGTGTTGATGGCTAATCCCAATCAACGAATGTTTCATTCACCTTATGGAGATCACTCCATACAATAGCATCACCCCAAATGGAAAGGCTTTTTTCTAACCTCTGCTTCTCATTCATTTTTTTATAAAGCCTCGCGATGCTTTTATCAGTTGGCATTATATTCAATATTTCAGACGAAGAAAGCGGCTCTGGAGTGTGCATATAGCACCACCAGAAGACCGCTTTTATTCTTCTTTCTATTGATAACCCTCTATGATTCCTTAGCATTTCCCTAAGACGCGAATTAATACCACCTTCTATTCTATTATTCGTTGATGGTGTAAAAAAACTGGCAGTTAATTCAGCATCTAGATATGTAAATAGAGTATTCTCTCGAATGAGTCTTAGTAAGGATCTTTCTGCCTTTAGGACTCTTTCATGCGTTGGTCTTTTATTCCCATACTCATCTATAGTCATTGCACTAAGAAATTCCTGATATTTCTTAACCCAGTCTGCAAAGCGTTTTACCCAGTTTTCACCTTCATTTTTATTTTTTACTTTTAAGAGATCTTTAGCCAGCGAATAAAGCTCTATACCCGCCATAGTATTTGGCCTTGAAGTTGTATAACGCTTTACTTGGCAAAACACATGAAATATACACCTTTGATGCTTGGCGTTAGGCCATATTTGCTTTTAGTGCCTTTCCAAAAGTCGGGTCCCCCGTCTGAAACAACCATTCTCGGTTCCGCTATCCGCTTCATAAGAGCTATCCAGGCACCCGCATGTTCATATCTGCAGAGATACCATCCCAGTACATTTTTTGCATCACAGCAAATGAGTATACATGCCTTTCGCCCAAGATATATACCATCCAAAAATAAGACATCCCCGGAGCTTTCTATCTTAGGTGGCATTGCCCATATATCCCAAAATTTAGTAGTTTTTCTTCTGAAACTTCTTCCTTCTCCAGGCATAGTGGATTGTGCATCTTTGCCGAATAGCCACTCTAAAAAGCTCTTCAATTCCTTTGAGTTATTATCAATCTTATGCGTGAAAGAACTCTTACATGCTTTGCATAACCACCTTTGAGAGCCGGCATTGGTTTTTCCTGATTTAACACATTTCTTTCCGCAAATAGGGCAATTTATTTGATTCATTTCATCTTCCTCCAAGGAGTATGTTTTCAAGGAAGATTAAACTCTCATAACTCGTTACTGCACAAGGACTTACAGCATTTTTATCAACACGTTTTTTGTCCACCCTCAAAGTTATTTTTGAAAAGATTGAACCGCCCTACAGCCTTTATTTATCTAGCTGTAGAGCGGTTTCCATCAACACGTTTTGTCCTATAACCCTTAAACGAGATACCGCAAGCTTTTCGAGTGATATTCGTTATACAAAAAAAATGTCGTATTGCAAAACTTCGCAATACGACATTTTTCATTTTGAAAAATTAAAAATTTTTCCGATTTCTCTCGAAGTACGCCTTCGGGTGATTAGCACGAGGCAGAACTCGGAGCCTCCGCTCCTTCGTAGATAAATCCGCAGTTTCTGCAATGCCAAAGTGTAGTACTTTCCTCGTCTTTGAAGGTGGTTCCGTCCAAAATCCCCTGCAAAAGCTTCTGGAAACGCTCATCATGGGACTTCTCAACCTGTCCAACCAGACGGAACTTTGCAGCAAGCTCCTTGAAGCCTTCCTTGTCCGCTACCTCGGCGAAGTTCTTGTACATCTCTGTCCACTCGTAGTGCTCTCCGTCCGCTGCCGCCTTCAGGTTCTCCCTTGGTGTCTCCAATACCGCCGCCAAGTCCTGCAAGCTCTCTAAACCACATCTTTCCGTGGTACTCTTCATTCGCAGCAGTGTCATCAAAGAACTGGGCAATCTGCTGATATCCGTCTTTTCTTGCCTGGGCTGCATAGTAGTTATACTTATCCCTTGCCTTTTGCTTCGCCCGCAAACGCTTCCCACAAATTTTTTTCTCTGTCTCTGTTCCTTGTAACTTGCCATAATTTATCCTCCTTTACACTCCTGAACTATCAACTTCCGTCACACAATAAATGCACCGTCCTCGCTCTTACTACATAGATTCTCTTCACGCTCTTGCTAAATAGAAATAGAGGAAGCACTTCCTCTATTTCTATGTGTCAAACGAAAATACGCTCAAACACGGGACAATCCACAAATGTACTTAAAAGCAATTCTATCCTTCGATAAAAATAATTCAAGTGAATCTTGTTGGATTTTTAATACAGTATTGGAAAAATACAATCCGTTTTTTGGGGGTAAATTCAGCTTAGCCGAAATATCTCTTTAAAAGAGCCTGGAAAGCTTTTCCGTGTCTTGCTTCGTCTCTCGCCATCTCATGAACCGTGTCATGAATCGCATCGAGATTCAGTGCCTTCGCTCTCTTTGCAAGGTCAACTTTACCGACTGTAGCACCATTCTCTGCCTTTTTACACGAACAGTCAGGTTCTCTTTGGTGGAAGGAGAAACAACCTCTCCTAAAAGCTCTGCAAAACGGGAAGCGTGATCCGCCTCTTCAAATGCAGCGCGTCTATAGTAATCACCAACCTCCGGATAGCCCTCTCTGTAAGCTGCTCTACTCATAGCAAGGTACATACCGACCTCAGAGCACTCACCTTCGAAATTCGCTCTTAAGTCATTCTTGATGTCATCCGAACATCCTTCGCTACACCGACAACGTGCTCTGCGGCCCATACCATCTCATCGCCCTGTCTCTACAAACTTCTCTCTCGGTGCCTTACATACTGGACACTTCTCGGGAGCAGTCTCCTTCAAACACGTAACCACAAACTGAACAAACCCAAGTCTTCATAACATTCTCCTTCTCCGCCTTACTAAGGCAAACTCAACTTTAACAACTCTAAACTCAACTTATCGGAACTTCCCCGATATAATTAAACAAGTTCCCTTATGCTCATTTACAGGAAATTGTTTAACCTTCTTGTGTTTTATTCCATAGAACCCTCCACAGCTCTACAGGAATCACACACACCATAGAAGACCAAATCGTGACCGGTGACGACTCCCGGAACAAACTCCTCTGCTTCAGCGTCCAACGCTTCTGCAACTTTCATCGGTACGTCATACACCCTTCCGCACTTCTCACATACAAAATGATAATGTGCCTTCACTGTCGGATCAAAGCGGTCAGCCCCGGAAACAAACGTTAACCTCCGAATCTCTCCCCTATCGGACAGAAGCTTTAAGTTCCGGTACACAGTCGCCAGACTGATACTGGGATCCTTCGTCCTTAACTCGGCGAATATAGTATCCGCTGTAGGGTGATCCTTGTGACCACGAATCTGATCCAAGACTTCTTCTCGTTGTCTGGAATAATTCATCAGCCTTCCCTTTCTACTTACTTTGTATTATCTTCTTCTCGATAAAACAAAATTGATAATCACTATCAACATTGCATAATATAAAGTTCCTTCTCTCTTTGTCAAGCATTTTCTAAAAATATTTTTATCTTGTGCTATGATAAGCAGCGGTACAGAGAATTATGGATGAGAAAAAGCAAGAGGAAAAATATCATTTTCAAGAAAGGGACAGGATATGGGACAGATTCATATAGAAAAGACAGAGATTAACGGACTGTGTATCATTACACCGACCGTCCATAAAGACAGTCGAGGCTACTTCATGGAGTCTTATAATGAAAGAGATTTTCAAGCAGGGCTGAACTTACGCTTCGTACAGGACAACCAAAGTATGTCCCAGAAAGGCGTTCTGCGCGGTCTCCATTTTCAAAAAGAATATCCGCAGGGAAAATTGGTTCGTGTAATTAGGGGAAGAGTTTACGACGTAGCTGTCGACCTCCGCAAAAACAGCGTAACCTTCGGTAAACACTTCGGTATCATTCTTACCGAAGAAAATAAAAAAATGTTTTACATCCCGGAAGGCTTTGCACACGGTTTTCTGGTTCTTTCCGACACGGCGGAGTTCGCCTATAAGGTGACCGACTTCTACCACCCCGGTGATGAGGGCGGGCTTGCCTGGAATGATCCCGAAATCGGCATTGTCTGGCCGGAACTTAGCGGCAGCTATCAAGGAAATGCCGGAAGTGCAGGCTATCACATGAAAGACGGAAGCCCCTTGATCTTGTCCGAAAAAGATGAACTCTGGCTTCCTCTCAAAAAAGTTTCACTTTCTAAAATGGCAAGAAATTTACGGATATTGGAATATACCGTACCGGAGAGCTTCCACGGGAAAACCGTAGAAGCTTTTTACGTGAGGAAGCTACACAAAAAGACTGCTTTCCTCTTTGAAACGAATGCAATATGAAGAAAAATGGAGTAATCCGTCACGGTATAGAAAAACGGCAAATGGGTATTACCGTCGACCGTCTCTCGATAGACGATCACTACGTATCTCTATTCTGGAAAACGGAAGAAGAGCCTTCTACCGGATTTCTGCTTCCGCTCGAGATGGTTTACGAAGATCAGGGATATTCTCCTGTTAAATAAACCTGCAGGGTATTCTCCTGTCACCCCTCTCCAGGGCATTTTTGAAGGAACCCTGCTGGGTGCTATAGTGTATCACTATGAAAAAGGGGGAACATCCGCCCTTTTCGTCTGTCGCTTGATTCACCCTAGCTGGACCTGGACACAAGCGGTATTCTTCTTGTCGCAAAATCAATTTTCCGCTTCCTTCCTGAATGAAGAAATGCAGAAGGGGCAAATTTGGGAGACGTTACACGGCAGTTCTGCATCGGAAACCCTTATCAGCGTAGCTTTCCCAAATGGCGGAGGAAGGCACTCTTTCCTCGCGGCGTTTCCTTCGGAAAAGAGAAAATCCGAATCCATGCCCCGATAGCCCGCACAGTGCGAGCCGAAATGCGCCGTACTGTCGATTTCGAAATCGGACAAGATGCCATCACAAACATTCTCTCCATACAATTCCTTCCGGAAATCAACTGTTCTCTCCTATCATTAGAACTGGAAACGGAAGAACGCATCAGATTCGTGTGCACCTAGCCTATATCGCTTGCCCCTTATTGAGCGATCTCTTCTACGGCATAGAGGAGAATGCTGAAGTCCATAGAAACGGGAACGAGAGACAAGCGTTCCTTCAATCGAAAGGCAGGCGCTCCACTCCAGTTCTATCCGCTTCATCCACCCGGTCAAAAAGAAAGAGATGCACTTTTCTATTCCCCTTCCGGCGGATATGCAAACGGTGATGGGTGTGAGAAAAAGCAAAATAGCTGCCTTTCTATCCTCTCCTACATAAAATCATCTCTTTTTCCGTAAGGAGGGCATCCATATAAACATCCCTCTTGTCATCGGAATCTTTCGAAACAGCAAACGCGAAAAACAGAGGCATAGCTTTCTCCTCCGCGTCTTTAAGAAAACGGTCATAGTATCCCGCCCCATGACCGAGGCGTCCCCTTCGATCTGCTGCAACGCAGGAATCAGTATTAAAGAAAACTGTCTACGTTCACTTCCTGCAATTTCCTTCTTCGGCTCTAAAATCCCGAGTGTTCCTTCTTCCAAATCTTCCCAACTCCGGATGGGAACCGCTTCCATTTGCCGTTCTTTTCCGGGTATGCATCGCGGAACAAACACTTCCTTTCCCATAGAAAGCGCTGTGGAAAATCAGCTTTTGTATCCGGTTCTTCTTCCATACTAACATAGGTGAAGACCGTCTCCGATGAGAGAAAAGAAGGATGCTCTGAGCAGGCGGTTTCTCAATGCCGTATTCCATTCTTTCAACTCCCGTGATGAGAATTTCTTTCGCAATGCAAAGGCTTTTCTCTCCATTTTCTCTTCTCCGCATCTGTATTTGAAAAAAACGAAAACACGGCTCTCCCCTTTCTGTGCAAGTTAACGATTGTCTTTACGCATTTACTCAGTATAGCAAAAGAAGGGTAAAATCTCTTCCTTTATCCCATACTCTTCTCGAATGAAATTATTTTTCATTTTGTAATAAAAACAATTGAAAATAAAAATAATATTTTTATATTTCTATTTACAAAAGAAATTTCTTGTGCTATAGTGCAGACAGAACAGAAAAAAAGCAACGTGAAAAAGCTTCTTCTCTGAAGAGAAAGGAGAAGAGTAGCAAAGTGCAAGCGGTAAGTTTGCGAACGATAACAAAGAAAGAGAGGTACAATCCGATGGACCCAGAGCAGTACTTCTTTTTGAAGGAGAATCTTAGTTAAGAGAAAACGAATATTTTGCGTAGCATTAGGTTATCGGTTTGTAGAAGACTTTCTTCTTATTTTCCAAAAACGAAGAGACCTTCAAAAAGAGAAAAGGAAGATACCCCATCAACCATTTGTATTTTAGAAAATCTATGGTGCGAGTCCATTTTAAAATATAAAAAGGCTGAAATAAAAAAAGGCGGTATAGACCAATGGCTACATAAAATAATTGAATATCGTATGAGTTAAAAATAAAAAGTGAAACCTCATAGAAAAAAATAGAAAAAGTATACATTACGATGACGGGCAGGTCATAAAAAGGTCTCACGGTCGTAAGAAATATAGTGGAATAGCGAAATCCATAGCGTGTTTCCTAAATTACTTTATGGATTGCTCGAAAAAAGTAGTAAGTGTTAAAAGGATTGTTTATAAGAAGAGGTGCAGTCGAATGACCGCACCTCTTCTTCGCTTTTAACGAGTATCGCTCGCAGAGCGTGCAATCTCGAATTATAGGACAAAAACGTGTTGATGGAAACCGCTCTACAGTTTGATACACAAAGGCTGTAGGGCGGTTCAATCTCTTGACTTATAAAGCAAAATGGAATTTAACGGGCAACGACTTCTTCCACAATGCGAACAAGCACATCAATCATTTTATAGAATGCATTGAGATTCAGATACTCATAAATTCCATGAAAATTATCTCCACTGGTTGAAAAGATTCGGGCAGGGAAGTCCCTATAGGAGAGACTTGCGCCATCCGTCCCGCCACGTATCGGTGTAACAATAGGCGTAACTCCTTCTTTCTCGAAAGCCTTCTTCGCCGTTTCCACAATATCCATGCGGTCCTTCAGCATCTCCGCCATATTATAATAGGAGTCTTTGACAACCGCTTCGAACGAAGCGCCTTTTTTTCTCCATACCTCGATTCAGTTTCTCCGCTATATCCTGAAAAAAATCTTCTTCTTTTCTTCAAACTTTTCCTTATCGTGGTCACGAATAATATACTCCATCTCCGCATGACTCTCTTCCCCGACATAGAGCAGATGTGGAAGAACCCTTCATACCCTTCCGTATTTGCCGGGATGCAGGGAGGAAGCATGCTGTTGAATTCCATAGCAAGGAGCACGGCATTCAGCATCTTTCCCTTCGCTGATCCGGGGTGTACATTGACACCATGAATCTTTAGGCGTGCTGAGGCTGCATTGAAGTTCTCATATTCTACGCCTCCCAGCTGTCCGCCATCCACTGTATAAGCAAAATCCGCCTTGAATCCCGCTACATCAAAAAGAGACGCGCCGCAGCCTACCTCTTCATCCGGAGTGAAGCCAATCGCAATATCCCCGTGCAAAATCTCCGGATGCTGCTGCAAATGGGCAATCATGGCCATAATCTCCGCAACCCCCGCCTTGTCATCCGCCCCGAGAAGCGTTCTTCCATCCGTAACCATCAAATCATCCCCGACCTGCTCAAGAAGTCTTGGAAAGACCTTCGGAGACAACTGTTCTTCCTCATTTAAACGAATCTCTTTTCCGTCATAGTTTTTCACAATACGAGGCTGCACATTTTCCCCGCTTGCGGAAGGAGAAGTATCCATGTGGGAAATAAAAGCCGATGGCAGGCGTCTTTCCTTCGCCTCACCGGAAAGGTTGGATAAAATCCTTCCGTATACATAGCAATGCTCATCCAGGCGAACATCCGAAACGCCAAGTTCCTTTTAATTCCTTTTCCAGAATTCGTGCAAGCTTAAACTGCTTTTCACTGGAAGGAATCTTCTCTCGATCCGGAACTGACCTTGTGTCCACCTTTAAATAAGAAATTAAACGTTCTACTGCATCCATAACTCTGTCCTTTCTATTTTTAAACTGCTCGATTGTCTCTCTTTTTATCCTTTGTTTACGGTACTGTCCCGTTCGCTACTATGGTCCTCTCTCAGATAACTGTCCTCCGTGACCGGATGTAATTCCGCTAAATCATACGGTGTCTCCTGGTAGACAAAATTCAACCAGTTGCTATAGATGCACTCGATCCGAACGCCAGGATAAGATCGGCTCTTTCTCCGGATTGTCCTCCGATAATAGTGCACTCGGAACATCCGGCTTCAGTCCTCTCTCGAGATCCCGTCTATATTCCTTATCCAGGTCATAACGGTCATACTCGAGTGTCCCTGTCACAAAGATTTGTCTGGAAGAACAGGCCAGAATCAGATAACTTCCACATTCTTCACTCGTCCGCTACTACATACAACTCTTTTATTTCTTCTAAGCGCATCCTCATCTAAGCTTTAGTAACGGGATTGCGGAACATAAAACGCATCATCCATCCCGCGCATCAACATTTTCTTCCGATGCAATACGCGATGCTTATATACGCCGCTCAGCTTCTTCTTCAATAGAACTTTCTGAATACCGTAATGATAAAAAAAGCCCTGCCTGTGCCCCCCAGCAGATATGGAAGGTGGAAAAGACATGGGTCTTCGTCCAATCCATAATCTCCGTAAGTTCCTTCCAGTATTCCACCTCGGAGAAGTCCATCTTTTCTACTCGGCGCGCAGTGACGATCATGCCGTCATAATTCTTCTCCTGAATATCCCTGAAACTCTACATAAAACGCATTAAGATGCGTCGAACTGGGTGCGTCGCCTGATGACTGGAGACTTTCATAAATGTAACTTCCGTCTGTATCGGAAAGTTCGAAAGTACACGAAGAAGATCCAACCCGTGTCCTCCTTCAAAGGCATAAGATTCAAAAATCAAAATCTTGAGCGGACGAATGTTCTGGGAGACTGCACGGTTCTCATCCATCACAAAGATATTTTCCGATTCCAGAATATGCTTTGCAGGTAAATTATTCTGTACTTTTTATCGGCATGCTTCCTCCTACTCTCTTACGCCCCAAAGCGTTTATACAGTGCCGCCTCGATCCTTACAGCCTGCCATGCACTTGCACTGCCTCCGGTCACAATCAGAAGATTCTTTCCATTCTTCCTCTTCCGCTGCTGACCACACAGAACTTAGACTGGCTGATATATCCGGTTTTCGCCATCTGAACCGTTGCGCCACCTGTATCCTGCGTTTTAATCCGCTGAAGGAATAAGTTCGTGAATTTCAAACCGTTACCGTGTTTATTCGTCGGAGAAGTCTGATACTGTTCCTTCATCAGAACTTCTCTTGCAAGAGGATTCTGCATAGCCGCCATAATCTGCCCCATATCCTTCACCGTCATGTGATGCGTCGCATGATAGAGACCCCTATTGCTATTTTGAAAATGGCACTGCGAAGACAGGCCCATCTCTCTCGCTCTCTGGTTCATCTTATCGACAAAAGCGCTTTCCCGATCCGGCAACTTCCTTCGTAAGGGCAAGGACGGCATCCGCTCCCTGAAGGCAGGATGACCCTGTAAAAACAAGTCCTTCACGGGAACCTCTTCTCCTACCACAAAACCGCAATTGCTCGCCCCTCTTTGCTGGATATAATTTACAATATCCTCTGTGATGGTAAGCTTTTTCTCCGGATCGGAAAGATTCTCCACGCACAGTAGCAAAGTCATCACCTTCGTCATGGGAAGCAGGCGTCATCGTCTCCCGCATTCTTTTCACCCAATATACTGCCATTATCCAAATCAAAAACCACTGCATACTTTGCATCAATCTCTGTGGAAAGGGTCTTTGTCGCTCCGTTCCGGGGAGAGCTGTGCAAGATTTCTAAGAGGAGCGGCGGTTTTTCCGCTCCCGTTCGGAACGGCATTTGTTCCTGCGTTCGTATTATTTACACTGCTGCTATTCTTTGGATTATTGGAAGAATTGTTATTGTAAAGCGATCCTCAATATATTCTGTAGCTTGGATCTTCCCCGGCCGACTCCATATCCGTTTACAGAGACCGGACCGTAGAACTGATTCCATAGACCCGTTCTTCTCCGAAAGACTGAGCGGAAAAATAGAAGATAAAACAAAGGAAAATAGAACAGCCTTTCGCAGTAATATCGCTCTTTTAGACGAAATCTTCCTGTTCCTTCTCTATGATGCCCATTCTCCGGTCTAAAAGCACTCTGCATTTCCTCTCAATCCCTTCTCCGGCTCTCCGCCTCTTCCTAAAAAAGAAAAAACGACTCTACGCCGTCCCTTCATAAAAACAAATCGAAAACGACTCCACGCCGAATTTTTTTATAAGATAAGTAAAAACGATTCTATCCGTCGTTTTAAAATATAGCTTAATACAAGAAACTATCCTCAAAATGATAATCGGCTGAAAAAGAAAAGTACAAGAGCTAAAAGCTACAATATTCTATCTATTTTCCATGCAGAAGAAGGACGCCGGGATTCTCCACCTATCCGTTTTTTTATTCTATCGCTTTCCCTATATGCAGAATAGGAAGATGGATAGATGCGCTGCTATTCTTCCTCTTTCACCGTTATCTGTTCTTTAATCTTTGCAAAGGTCTTCTCCAATCCGTTTCACATTCATAATTTCTTCTATCTCTGAAAATGCGCCATATTCCTCACGGTAAAGAATGATGCTCTTTGCCGTCGACGGTCCGATTCCCTTTTAATTTCTGTAGTTCCTCTACGAAGCCCGATTAATATTGATTTTTCCTTCGTTTTTCTTTTTCCTTCGAAATAGTCTCTGCCCCCGTTTCTTCTGCCGAATGCGCATTTTTCCCTTGCTTCCGTCACATCTGGGCTCCGTTGTACTCGGTTCTGTTTGTTTTTCCCGGCTTTTGCTTTTTCTTCCCGGCTTTTCCGCTCTTTTCTCTTCTTTCACCTTCTGTGCTTTCTTCTTCGTCGACCGTTCTATCACACTCTGTTCCGTTTCCGGAGAAGTCCACTCCCCCTTTTCTCCGGCTTTGCCGACAAAGATTGTTTTTTTGTCACGCTCTTTTATGGAGAGAAATACGAAGAGGAAAGTACAGAACAAAAAGAAGAAGTAGAGCCGCTTTATTTTTGGGGATGAAGAAATGTCATATTGCCTCCTTTTACCGGCAAAAGAAAGAAAAGGTGAAGAAGCAGATTCTGATAAAAGCGGAAGACCGCAAGGAAACTAAATTGAGCAGAAAGGAAAATAAACAGAGAATAAACAGAGAATAAATAATGAAAAAGAACAGGAACGATGCACGGAAAAGCCGTTCCAAAACAGAAACTTCTAAAGACCTCTGCCTTTTAGGAAAGATTCTATCATGGAACAGCCTGTTTTCCCTATCCTCCACATTCGGATAAGGTTTTACCGAACCAGCGGCGACATCCAAACCCGCCATAGATTTATCCTTTGTCTATGCCTCTTTCACGAGCTTACCGCTCATTCGGTCAATCGTCATCACAAGCTTATTTACCCTGCTTCCCGCTTTTCGGATTTCCTCTTCTATAGATTCTTCCGTCGGATAGAAGCGTTCTGCAAGCTTTTCTACAAATGGAAAGCACCTTTTTCCCGGTCTTCTACGATTTTCCATTCTTCCTAAGCAAACCACCGAGCGAAAGTGCCAAGGCCCTCCCCTCTTTCTTAAAGCCTTCGTCTATTGTCGTAAAGCATACTTTCTTGTCCTTTGCCAGCAAATCGAGCTTTAATCCCTGTAATGCTCCGTGAAAATAGAGTTTTCCGTCTTCGTCGTTATAGAACTGATTCAAAGGGATCGCATATGATATCCGTTCTCTCCGTGGAGTGCGAGTACGCCTCTTGGCGCTTCTCTAACACCTTTATGCATTCCTCCTTCGTAATTTCCTGCTTAAATCTCCGCATTTTTCTGAATTCTTCTTCCATGGAACCGTCCTTCCTTCTTCCATCCATCCCGTACTTTTTCAAGTCTACCTTCCCGTCCTTCACTTCTCCCTCTTTTTCAAGTCGCTTCCTCTGCTCCTCTTCGCCGCCGAAGGCAAAACCGGGAGCAAGTTCACCCTTACTGTTTACGACTCTATGACAAGGAATGTGCTGCGATCCGGATTCTTATGCAATGCATTGCCTACAGCACGAGACATTTTCTCATTTCCCGCCATTTCCGCAACCTCCTTATAGCTTGCGACACAGCCTTTGGGAATTCTTTTCACCGCTTCATAAATCCGCTTCGTCGCTGTATCGGATACCAGGCGGTAGCTCTCTTCTATCATTTTCCCGATATCCTCTTCCGGAACCGTTCCGTCCAGAATAATACTATTCCAATGCTCTTTATTCTGATGATATGCCGCCTGTACCGAAGCATAAACCGTTCGATAATACTCCCTCGAAGAAGGAGTCAGTTTCACATTCAGCCTACAAAGCCATCTTTATCATAAACAAAAAGAAAGGCTTTCGATTCTCCTAAAACGGATCAGCGTCCAGTCCGCTTTCGGAAAAGGATTTTCCGCATAACTCTCCGGAAAGGACAAAGCATAGTCACACGCTTCCTTTCTTGTTTTCATCTCTTCTTCCTCCATTTTTATTGAAAAAAACAGCTTTATTCATCCCCTTTAAAACATCCTTTTGCCGTCACCGCAATTTTCTCCTTGCGGCGTTCCAGCTCATTTCGTAAGCGAAATGAATCAAAAAGACTATACCACATGACGAAACTTTTTCCATCCTAAAAAAATTCTTTTTCCTTTAATGCAAACTACGCTTATCCCCATCCCATTTTTCTATTTAAAAATTTATCCCTCGAAATAAACTTTTTATAGGAACAATGATCAAAATACTTCTCTATCTATTGTTATACATGACTAACTATTATATGATATACATTGATCTTATGTTTAACTGTTTACTTTTTAGATAGTTTTTACTAACAATATTTAGAGGCACCCATGAACGTTTACAAAAAAGTATTTCGCTACGTTCCGGAAAAAATTGTACCGGGAATCCTTTCTATCCTGACTTCCCTCCTTTCCGGAGTGATTCTGGTCTATGCCTATATGCTCCTCTACTTCTTTCTGGAAAACCTAATCCTTTTCCGAGACGAAGGGCAGAGCTATATCTTGAGTCTGAAAATTGTACTTGCCCTTACCCTGGCAGGACTTTGCTATCTCTTCTCCGGTGTCTTATCCCACATCTTTGCCTTCCGCCTGGAGACGAATCTCCGAAAAAAAGGAATTGAGGGATTGGCATCCGCTTCGTTTCGTTTTTACGACCTGCATTCTTCCGGCTATATTCGGAAATCCATTGACAGTAACGCAGAGAAAACCCATCAGGCGGTAGCCCACATGATTCCGGACAGTGCCCAGGCCTTTCTTGTGCCTCTTCTAAGCCTAGCCCTCGGCTTCTTTGTGAGTCTTCGGGTAGGGGTAATTCTCCTGCTTCTTGTTCTGATTAGCGGCTTCTTCCTACAGAAAATGATGGGTGGCAGCCAATTTATGAAGTTTTATCAGGAAGCCTTAAATCATCTTAGTGCAGAAACCGTGGAATACGTTCGGGTATTCAGGTCGTGAAACTCTTCGGAAACCGCCTGCAAAGCTTCAAAGCCATGAAAGAGGCCATTGAAAGCTATGCAAAGTACGCTTATGAATACAGTTTAAGCTGTAAAACTCCCTATGTTCTCTACCAATGGATCTTTTTAGGCTTAATTCCGATTCTGTCGATTCCCCTGTCCTTTCTCCTCGTAAAAGAACCTCATCCTGAAAAAGCTCGATCATCGATTTGATTATGATTTTTCTTTCTGGGAGGAGTTATCATGGTGGCTTTTATGAAAATCATGTGGTCCGGCATGTACATTTTCAATGCAAACTTTTGCCATCGATGAAATGGAAAAACTCTACAAGAAAAATGCAGGAAGACAGCCTCCAATACGGCAAGGAGGAAAAATTTCCAAATTACAGCATGGAGTTCCAAAAATGTAGATTTTTTTCCTATGGAGACAAGAAAGGTTTTGAAGGACTTTCCTTCCGCTTGGAAGAGGGAAAAAGCTATGCCCTGGTAGGGCACTCCGGTTCCGGAAAAATCCACCATTGCAAAGCTCCTTCCGGCTTCTACAAAGTTGATAAAGGACAGATTCGAATCGTGATCTGCCCATTGAAAGCTATAGCAAGAATGCCCTGTGTAAGGCCATCTCCTTCGTTTTTCCAGGACAGCAAGCTCTTCCATAAGACGATTTATGAAAAATGTACTCTTAGGAAAAACCGGATGCTACTTTAGAAGAAGTCCATCGGGCTTTGGACTTGGCAGGTTGCAGGGAAATTCTGGAGCGTTTTCCCGAGAAAGAAAATACCTTAATCGGTGCAAAAGGCGTTTACCTTTCCGGCGGAGAAAAACAAAGAATCGCCATTGCCAGAGCCATCTTAAAGGATGCTCCCATCGTAATTCTGGACGAAGCCAGTGCTTCCATCGATGCGGATCAGGAGTATGCCCTACAAAATGCTTTTAAGAACCTGATTCAGGGAAAACCGTGATTATGATTGCTCACCGCCTGTCCAGTATTCAAGGACTACAGGAAATACTGGTTTTGGAAGAGGGAAAGATTGTGGAACGAGGAAGCAGTAAGGAGCTTCTGCAAAGAGACAGTCGTTATAAAAAGCTCTGGGAACTTTATAAAACTACGGAAGATTGGAGGATAAACAAATGATGAATTGGTTCAAAAAACAGTTCTCCCTTACGGAGCAGGGTGCAAAAAACCTGCAAAAAGCCAGCCTCTACTGCTTTCTTAGCTATTGCATCAATATGGGCCCCGTTATGCTCTTACTCTATCTCGCGAAGCTCCTGCTGGAAAATACGGATAGGAATGCCTTCTCGCCATGGGAGCTGATTGTTCCGGCGCTCGGTATCCTGCTCCTTCTCTACCTCCTGCTTTCCAAGGAATATGTCTGCCTCTATAATGCGACCTACAAAGAATCAGCGAACCTGAGAGAAAAATATTGCGGAAACCCTAGCAGACCTTCCCATTGCCTATTTTTCCAAGCATGACTTAGTGATTTGTCGGAAAGCATTATGTCTGACGTGGAGAGGATTGAACATGCCTTAAGCCATTCTGTTCCCAAAAATCGTGGCCATGTTTTTCTTCTTCCGATTATGGGAATCCTGATGTGCTTCTCAAACTGGAGCTGTCCTCACACCCTTCTCCCTGCGATTTTCAGCTCTTTTAGTTCCTTTATCCAGAAAGCTCGTAGTGCAAAAACAATCAGAAGTACTATCATCTTTTTGCGGGAAAATGCGAAGCTTTCCAGGAACACATCGACCTGCATCAGGAAATCAGCAGCTTTCTCCCTGACAGGGAGGTTAGAGAAACCTATTTCAAAAAAATGGATGCTCAAGAGAAGCTCCACTTAAAGACGGAAAATGAGCTCCTTTTATCGTCGTGGGATGCTCTGCCATTTTTGCTTTCTTAGTGTGGCTACAGTAATTTTCGTCGGTTTCCGCTCTATCGAAGTGGCAGCATTTCCATTCTCTACTTCTTAGGCTTTATCATCGCTTCCATGAAATTAAAAGGAAATCTTCGACATTTCAAGGAAAGCCTGATGGAGATCTTTCTATATCGCACTCATGGTGCAGCGCATCTCGAAATCAAGGCGGCAAAAGAAGCAGGAAGGGCTCAGTACAACCCTTTTCCGACTTCTCATTGATTTTTCAGGATGTGTCCTTCTCTTACAATGAAGACAGGGCGATTCTGAAAGACGTCTCCCTGTCGGTAAAGGAAGGAGAACTTTTCGCTTTAGTAGGCCCCCTCCGCTGCGGAAAACCACCATTTTTACGCTTACTCTCAGACTTTATGATGCAAATTCCGGAAAGATTCTCATCGGAGGCAGGATTTACAAAACACGGCCACTCGACTCCATTTTCCAAAAATCTCCATAGTCTTTCAGGAAGTGAACCTCTTTAATACCACCATTCTGAAAAATATCCGTCTGGGAAGAGGGATGCCACGGAAGAGGAGTGCGGAAGCGGCACGTCTTGCGAACTGTCTGGACTTTATTGAAAAAGCTTCCCGAGGGCTTCCAAACAAGAATCGGAGAAAAACGGCAGAGCTCTCCGGAGGAGAAAGACAGCGTCTTTCTATCGCAAGAGCCTTTTTAAAGGATGCTCCTATCCTCCTTAGATGAAATTGCCGCAAATCTGGATATTGATAACGAAAGAAAAAATTCAGGAAAGCCTCAGCAGCTTAATCACGGAAAAACCGAACCGTTGTCCTCATTTCCCACCGAATGAAGTCCATCGAGAAAAGCAGACCGCATCTTGGTACTGTCCTCCGGGAGAGGTAGATGCGGTGGTACCCACGAAGAACTGCTGGAGCGCTCCAAGGTCTATCGGAATCTGGTAGAAAAGAGCCACTTTGCAGAGGAATTCATCTACTAAAACCTACCGTTTCGAGGCAAAAACAAAAGCATTGCAAGCTCAATTTCGAAATATTCGGAACAAAGGATAAAGGTTATGCTTTAGAAAAAAGACATGCTGTAGGGAAAGCAGGCTTACGGCATGAAAGGGGCTTTACGGCATGAAAGGGGGCTTACGGCATGAAAGGAGATTTGCTTTATGAATAGAAACAAACTGACTATTAAAGACCTGGTTGTCATCAGCGTTTTTGTCGTGATTTACTTTTATCTGTATGTTTGCTGTCAGGGATGATGGGTGTCGTTCCGATTTTATATCTCGTCTATCCTGCTGCCTGCGCCCCTATCGGTGGGGCCTATTGTCATGCTCTTTATGGCAAAGGTAAATAAGCCCTTTTGGACTGCTCATTTTCGGCATGATAGGCCCCTGTATCATGTTCCTGTTTGGGCATACCTTTGTGGTGCCTCTCCTCTCCCTTCTCTTCTGCCTCCTTGCAGAAGGAATCCGGCGGATAGGAAACTATCAATCCGGCTCTTTCACGATGCTAAGTTATGCGATTTTCAGTCTCTGTCCCTGCAATTCCTTGTTGCAAATGCTTCTTTTTGAAAGAGCGTTATATGGAGTTTGTGATAAAAAGAAATGGGAGAAAAACTATGGAAATGCCATTGAGAAGCTGATTAGTGTGCAAAATATGGCTATCGTTTATGTCTGCACCTTCCTTTTCGGTTTACTCGGTGCCTTTCTCGGAAGAAAGATATTGAAGAAACATTTTGAAAAAGCGGGAATTGTATAGCAAGACGGAGCAAAATAATGCAAAATAAAAGTAATTTAGAGCGTACCATTAAAGAAAAGCCCTGGGCGGAAAAGCGGAATCCCTTTAATCCAAACCCGATAACGAAGCTTCTCGTTTTTACTGTTTTTTAGGCTTCACGATCATGCACTATCTCCCTTTTACAGCGAATGGGCAGTGGTGCTTCTCTTCTCTGTCTTCTTCTTTCTGAACGGTTTTCGAAGAACTACGCTGTTCGCCCCTCTTGTTTTTGCCGCCCTCTGCTTTATTCCCGGGTATTCCGCCCAGTATTTTATGCCAGTCCCTTTACGTATTCTATTTTCCTTTCTCTATATTTTTCGTCTGCTTTTTTTGCCCTATCTGGCAGGAAGCTTTTTCATGAGAACCTCGGATGTGGGCGCCATCTTAAGCTCCATGGATTTTCTCCATATCCCCCAATGCGTTTCCATCCCCATTGCCGTGATGTTCCGTTTTTCCCTGCCTTCACGGAGGAGAAAAAAGCTATTGAGCGAGCCATGAAGATTCGGGGGATTCAGACTCGGAATCCCATCCAAAACCTGCTCTATGTTTCCATTCCCTCCTCATTATTTCTTCGAATATTGCGGAAGATATCGCGAAGGCGGCGGAATGCAAATGCATCGAGAATCCCGTCAAAAAGACGCGCTATAATACGGTTCGTCTGCAAATCGTGGACGCTGTTTTTCTATTTTCAATCCTGCTGATACTGGGACTAAGCTATTTTCGGAGTTCACTGACTGCACTATTGACGGTAAAAAGGAGTTTTTATGCTTTCTCTCGAAAAATTTTTCTTTATCCTACGGGGATAATTCCCCGGTACTACAAGACATTTCCCTCACGATAAAAGAGGGGGAGTCTCCTTCTTACGGGAGAAAGCGGCAGCGGGAAATCCTCCCTGATTCATGCCGTAAACGGACTGGCTTTATCAGTACTACAACGGAAAAAGCAGGGGAAACTCCTTTTTCAGGGAGAAGACTTGTCTTCCCTTCCCATTTACAAAATTGCCTCTACGGATTGCCACCGTTTTCCAAAATCCGAAAACCCATTTTTTCAATATAAACACCACAAGAGAATTGCTTTTCACCATGGAAAATATGGGACTGAACCGAAAGGAAATGGACAGGCGAATGGAAGATCTTCTCTCCATTTTCCCCATTGAAAAACTGCTTGGGCGAAATATCTTCGCCTTATCCGGAGGAGAAAAACAGATTCTTGCTCTTGCTTCCGCCTATCTCTCCAGCTGTCCCTTCCTTGTTCTGGACGAGCCCTCTTCCAACCTGGACGAAGGCTCCATTGCCGTCCTAAAAACCATGCTCCACACCCTGAAGGAAAAGGGAATTACGATTCTTATTGCCGAACACCGCCTTTATTATCTGATGGACTTAGTTGACTGGGTGGCTTTTTAGAAAAGGGAAGACTCTGTAAGTTATTTTCCCGGGAGGATTTTCTGGCTCTTCCGGAGGAAAGCATCAAAGCCATGGGACTTCGCGACAGAAACAAACCAAGCCTTTCTCTTCCGGAATGGAAAAATGAAGGAGCGCTAAGATATTATAAGGAAGGGCGCTTTGCCTCTTTTTCCTTTGGAAAAATTTACGGTATTGTGGGAGAAAACGGAATTGGCAAGTCCACCTTTCTTCGCAAACTCAGCGGCTTAGAGAACGAAAAAGGTAGCCATTTTTCTCTTTTCGGAAAAGAACTCTCAAAAACAGCGTCTTGCTCTTTCCGCGATGGTTATGCAGGATGTGAATCAGCAATTATTCGGAGACTCCGTGGAGGAAGAGATGGAACTGGGAAAGACAGGACAAAAACGAAGTCTGAAAGAGAGATACAAAGGGATAATAGACGGGCAAGAAAACGAACAAAATAAGACAAAGCCATATAATACGACAAAAGAAGAACTACTCAATGCGCTAGGACTATCCGAACTAAAAGACCGTCATCCCATGAGTCTTTCCGGCGGACAAAAGCAACGTCTTGCCCTTGCCGCAACCCTCTATCAGGAGGCAAAGCTTTTTCTTCTTTGATGAGCCCACAAGCGGGATGGATCAGAAGAATATGCTTCGTATCGCTAGTCTCTTAAAGTCCGCTATTCGAGAGGATCGAATCTTCTTCCTTGTGTCTCACGACTATGCCTTTTTACAGGAAGTGGCGGATGAGGTGGTGGAAATGTCGCACTTATCCGGCAGTAGTCAAAAAAAAGTTGACAGTTGCCCTCTCCTCTAATTCTCCGTCCACCGGTTTCCTTGCTATTTTCCCAATAGGAAATTTCAGATTTCCTATTACCTCAGAATTATCCCGCTAAGATATACCAGAATCGGCACGGAAAAGATGGTACAGAGGGTCGTGAAAATGTTGATACAGCTTGCATACTCCTCTTCTTTTTCCATAGAGAATGGCAAACTGGGAAACATTCGCAGCCGCCGGAGCCATAGCACTTAAAAAGGTCACGAGGAAAAGGACGGGATTGTCCAGAAAGCCGTCTATCCTGCTGAGCACAGAAATCAGCAAAAGGTAGATAAAAGGGAAGAAAAGCAGACGGAAAGCCGTAACCATATAGATTCTTCGATAGGATACTATCTTTTTGAAAGACATACTGCCCAAAATGATACCGGTAATCAAGATACTCGATCGGTCTGATCATTTTCCCTAAATCCGAGATGGCAAGGGAAATCGGTGCCGGGAGCGAAAACCTTCGTGAAAAATAAAAAGACACCAAAAAGAATGGCAAGAATGTTGGGGTTAAACAGGATTTTAAGAAAGGCGTTTTGTTTCTGTCCTCCTCTAGACTGTTCTTTTTCGGATTGATTCTCTTTGCATTGTTCTTCTTTGTGTTGCCCCGCCTTTCCCTGAAACAAATGAATGCCGTGCGTCCAGACTAAGAGATTATACACGGTGATGTACGCCGATACATAGAGCAGATACTCCTCTCCCAGGACACTGGCAACAATGGGAAGAACAAAATTTCCGCAGTTCGTGTATTCCATAGACATTTCCTCTACAGGACTGAGATGCAGCGGCTTTCTGAGTAAAGTGCCAAGAAAGAGAAAAAGGAAGTTTGCCAAAATGGCATAAAAAAAGCAGAGAAGAAGACTTTGCCCCGCCTTTCCGTCTACTTTCATGGAAAAGGAACTCACGATAACACAGGGAGACAGGAGAAAGACCGAAAATCTTTCGATAAAGCAACGCTGTCTTCCTTTTTAACAGTTTCTGTTTTTAACCAGTACTACCCCGGCTCCTACTAAAACAAGCAAGGAGAGTATTTTGGAAACTAGGGGAAAAACCAAATTCGTCATATTTCCTTCCTCAATTCTTCTATAAGCATAATCCGTTCCTCCACTTTAAGCCTTCCTTCACACAACTCTTTCTGCACCGGAACAGCTTTAACATAAAAAGAGCCGTGAGAAAGTCATCTCCGGATATAGAGCCGGGGACAGCTCTTGTACTCCATGCATCCTTTCCACTCAAGATGGCAGCTTTCTCTTGTTTTTTTCTGCTAAAAACTTTCCTTATTCTACTCTTTTTTCTCGCGCATACAACTCGCTTATGCTATACTTAAAAAGTTCGAAAAGTATCCGCTTTTTCCTATTTTAAAAAAAGAAAGAATAGGATGGTCGACAGATTCTTCTCCTCTTTTCCCGTATAGAAGAGGGATTTGACGACGGACAGATTCTTTTCAAAAAGTATTTTTGACAAAGGGAGCAAGAAGATGAATCTTACAAAAATGGAATGCCCGAACTGCCATGGAACACTCACGATTCCGGATGGAATGAAGGAAAGGCTTCGTTACCTGCGCCTATTGCAAGACAAAGGTCTATATCGAGCCGAATAAGCCGAACATTACACAGAACATTCATATCGATAATGTCAATATGGGACAAAGAAGCGCTCCGGTACGGCAGGATCTCGGTGCAATACAGACGTTAGCCGTCATTGGCGGAATCGTTTTTATTTTCTTGATGCTCATTCTCAGTAACATTGCACGTACCTCTCACCCGTCTCATAAAAGCGCCTCCCGGACGACGGCAAAGTTCCGCAGCGTGCCGGAGGACGAAACCGTGAAGAGTTTCGTAGAAAAAGCTTTCGAAAGCAACTAAAGGATATCACAACGGAGGATTATCACTCCATTGCAGCCTTGTCCATCCAAATAGTGAATAGTTCCAATGCCGATAAAAAGCGAGCAGTGGCAGTTTAACTATGCAAAGTCCGTGAATGAGGACGGCACGGCAGGGATCCGAAACGATTTATCTTCCTGCCACGGACAGCCTTGACGAAGCGGATATGCAAGTTTTTACGGGGCTCACCACGCTCTCCTTGGATATCAGGGTGCATTTCAACTATGATGCCGACTCCGATGCGAAGACACTGGAAGAATCTGACCAATCTCCGCTATTTTTCCGGACAAAATGAGGATTTTCAAACTGTCTCGAAAACTTTTCGCGAGTCCCGATCAGATTCTCGGTCTCTATAACATTCTTCTGGACGATGATGCTACCGGGTGATTCCTACTCCGACGAAGAAAAGAAGGAAGACCCGGACGCTCCCTTTAAGGCATTTTTCTCTGGAAGAGCTTAGCATTCATATCGATGATGACTATACGAAGGGGCTTCTGTTCCTTCGAAACTTTCCGAAGCTAAAGACGCTTGCTCTGGGGCTCTATGGAGACAAGCCCACGGACCTTTCCTCTTTCTTCTTTTAGCAGCTTAAGTAAGCTGGATCTACTGGGAACGAGATGATTCTACCGTGGAAAAATCTCGGGTACTTTCCGGCATGCCGCAGCTGGAGCAGCTCTCTTACGGAATTTAAAGGATGTAAAGGACTTAAACTTTGTGCAGAACATGCCGAAATTAAAGTCTCTAAACTTGAAGATCTTTGCGATTTTTGAATCTGGACGGTTTATCAGGGGCATCTTTCCTTAAATAGCCTCTCCATTGACTGCTCTTTCTGGAAAAATGTCAATGCGCTCAGCACCCTCAGTTCTTTACAGACGCTTTCCCTCGGCTATCACACGTATGGTGTTCCCTGACTTACACGGTTTAAGTGCGCTGGAAAAGTGAAGTGTTATTCCATGGACCGAGATTCCATTTCCACATGCCTTCTATAAAGAATCTCACCATCGATAACTACGGCAATGAGTACAGTGCCGCTTTTTACAGGGGATGAATGCTTAACGAACCCTTACCATCATAGGAAACGGCATTACCGATGAGGTGGAGCCGGACCTCGGACCTGTCCTTCGGCGCTTCCCTCTCTTTCACGGCTGGAATTTCAGGATTCCCCCTTCAGCCGCTATAAGGATTATACAGAGACGTTTACGAATACCGGGGTCAAAGAACTCCTTTTTCACGCCGAACAAAAACCAAGCAGCAAGTAGCGATCCTGTCCTTCCCTGTTTCCCTGCCGCATGGGGGACGACAACACGGTGGAGTCCTTGACTCTCACACGTCTATTCTTCGAATATAGATAACGAGTCGGAAGATTTTTCCGCCAATATTAAGCCTTTCCTTTCTCATTACAAGGCGTTAAAGAGTCTCGACATCAGTAACAATAAACTGCAAAAGCCTGGATTGCCTGGATGGACTGACCAGCCTGGAGGAAGTGGATTTCTCGAATAACTATATCACCGACATCTCCGTTCTTCGGAATCTTCCGAATCTAAAGAGAGTGAAAATGAGCGGAAACGCCATCGTGAATGCGGAGCTTCTGCCGGAGGGCGTGGAAGTGGTAGGATAGCCTGCGTTATCTCCTATACGCCCGCATTTCTTCCAATAAATCATAGATTCGTTCGCCGGAAAGTACGGCGATCTTTTGTTCTTACAGAGACTGCCGTACTTTTTCCAACGCTTTCCAGCGTTCCTCCATTTCTCTCTTCCCTCGTTTTTTCCGCTGTAAAAATGTCCAGAAAGCTGTTGCCGTCCTTCCTCTTCTTCTAAATGGTAAAATCCTTCCCCGATAAGTCGTACACTGCCTTTAGCACTTTCTCAAGCATTCCCTGAAGCTTTTCTTTATACAGCGTAAAAGCGCTTTTGTGTACTCTCCTGCATCAGGGAAGAGCGGGTAATGGTCTTCATGCCTTGATACGTTATTTTTTAGGACACGCCCCGTCCGTAAAGTCCATGTCGCTTCGCTCTATTTTTCCACCCCTGAAAGACAGCAGAAACAAAGCATCATCCAAAAAGGCAAAGTCTTCCGTATCCTCCTGAAAAGGTCATTTCCCTGCTGATGCTTTTGGCTATCCTCCGGTCGATAGGGAATGACCTGCTGTCTGTCTACCCCATGGGAGAGCCGGATGAGCATCTCCCCTTGATGCCCCAGAAAAACGGGAGCACTTCCTTCTCCTGCTCCTGCATTTCCCGCACTGTATGGATACCGAGAGAATACAGCTTTTTCCGCCGTTTTCTTTCCGACGGTAAAGAGAGAACGCACATCCCTGTCCTTTAGAAGCGCTTTCAAACTCTTCTTTACTCCGAATCAGAAATAAGCCTCCCGGTTTCTTCTCCTCACTGGCTGTTTTTGCCGCTGTCTTTCCATAGGCAATCCCTACGGAACAGCTCAGACCGAGTTCCTCCGAAACCCTTCTTTGTATTTCTCGATCCAATGCGCTCCGCTTCTGAAAAAAATCTCGTCGTATCCGTTAAATCCAGATATCCCTCGTCTAATGCAATGTACTCCACAACTTTCGTATATCTTTCCAGGATGGCATGGAATTCTGCCGACACCGCTTTATATTTCTCAAAAATCCGGGTAAGAAAAAAATTCCGTTCGGACAAAGCCGAAAAGCTTCCTTGCTGTTCATCGCGGAATGTACGCCGTACTTTCTCGCTTCATAATTACAGGTGCACACCACTCCTCGCTCCGTCGGTTTTGGACCGATAATCAAAGGTTTCCCGGAAAAGAGCGGGGTTGTCCCGTATCTCCACGGAGGCATAGAAGGCATCCATATCCACGTGGAGGATTCTTCGCATCTCTGCTGTAATCCTGCTTATCTCTCTTACTCCTTTCTTTACTTCTACCTCGTACTCCATTTACGCTTCTTTCTTTATTTTCCATTTACACTTCTTATTTTCCATTTACACTTCTTTTTCCCATTTACACATTTCTCTTTATTTTAATGCAAACGTATGTTTTAATCAATTCCTCTTTATCTAATTTTAACAACGGGGAACTCTTCTCAGTGCAATCTTTCAAGCTACAATAGGGGCGAGAGTTACCCCGCAGTTTTTGCAATATAAGGTCTTTTCTTTAGAAAAAAATTTTCTCTCTGAATTTCTTCTCTGGAAAAGCAGTAGAACCCGATGTAGAAAGGATTACTATGATTCAATTAGAACGCACTTCTGTAATGAACCTTGAAAATGCCATTCGCGGAGCCAGAAATCCCATGAACTCCTGGGCAAGAGGCGATTCACACTATGATGAAAAAGGGCAACTATATCCTTGGCCTGAATGATTTATCTCTGCAAAGAGACTTCGTCTTGCAGGACCGGACCACAGAAAGTACATCCGACAGATTTTTGTTTCCGTAGATATCACTGCGCCTCTTTATTGGTGGAAAGAATATGAGCACGTATAAAATCAGCACCATGTAAATTCCACTTCCACCATGCATAAGATTCACTCCAAAAGAATTTTGCTGGATGACTTTTTCCATGACCATCTGACAGAAGAGGGTCTTAACAGCTTAAAACAGAACCGTGGAAGACCTGGAACGCATCCGTCTGAAATTCGTTGAAGAGAAAAGAAGGAAGACTGGTACACCCTGATTCAGCTCCTTCCGAGTTCCTACAACCAGATGCGTACCTGTAGCATGAATTACGAAAATCTCATTAATATGTATTTCGGCAGGAAGTCGCATAAGCTCATGGAATGGCACAGTTTCTGTGACTGGATTGAAAAGCCTTCCCTACGCAAGCGATCTGATTCTCGGAGAAAAATCGGCAGAGAGCGAGTAAAGCGGTGAAACTGTAAAAGCGCGCAAAAAAGGAGCCGGGATATTCTATTCCATTTTTTTCTATAAATAGGTTTATTCTCCCGGAAAGCTTTTAATCAAAAGGGAAAATGCGTTACAATGGAATGGCAGAAAAATAACAAATAAGGTTTGCTGTTTTTTCTTTGTTTGTTAAAGGAAAAGAGAAGCATCTTTTCTCTTTTTACAATCACTAAGGAGGGCAATATGACAGTACCAGAGAGACTAGCCGCACTGCGTAAGCTGATGCGGGAAAAAGAACATTGATATGTACATCGTACCGACTGCTGATTTCCATCAGAGTGAGTACGTTGAGAGCACTTTTAAAAGCCAGAAAGTTCATCACCTACTTCTCCGGATCAGGGCAGGTACCGCAGTAATCACTTTACATGATGCCAAGTTATGGACAGATGGACGGTATTTCCTTCAGGCCGGAAAGCAGTTGGAAGGAACCACTGTAGAGCTCATGAAGATGGGTGAGCCGGGTGTTCCGACTCTGACTGCATACCTTGAGGATACACTACAGGCAGGACAGACTCTTTCTTTTCGACTGGTCGTGTTGTCTCTGTCGGAGAAGGCAAGAGTACGCTGAAATCGCAAAAAGAAAAAAAGGCGCAAAGGTAGATTACCAGGAAGATTTGATTGATGCCATCTGGAATGATCGTCCTCCTCTTTCCGAAGAGCCTAAGCATGGTTCCTGGAGGAAAAATACAGCGGAGAAAGCACTGCTTCCAAGCTCTCCCGTATCCGTAAGGAAATGGCTGATGCAGGTTGCGACACCCACATTGTCTCCACATTGGATGATACCCTGCTGGACATTAAACATCCGCGGTAACGATATCGACTTCTTCCCGTTGGTACTCTCCTATGCCATCATCAAGAAGGATAGCTTTGAGCTCTACATTGATGAGAGAAAGCTCGATGATAAACTGAAAAGTCTCTTAAAGAAGGAAGGCGTAAATTTCCACCCTACAATGCGATTTACGAAGATGTAAAGAAGCTTCCGGCAGGTGCCAATGTCATGATTGATAAGGCAAAGCTGAACTACGCTATCTACAACAATATCCCGGATTCCGTTCATACGGTAAACAAGAGAAATCCGGCAATTCTGATGAAGGCCTTGAAGAATCCGGTTGAGGTCGAGAATATCAAGAAAGCGGAAATCAAGGACAGCATTGCACACGTTCGTTTCATGAAGTGGTTAAAGGAAAATGTCGGAAAGACCAAGATTACGGAAATCAGCGCTTCCGCAAAGCTTGATGAATTCCGTGCCGAGATGGGGAACTTTATTCGGGACTCCTTCGAGCCGATTTCCTCTTTCGGACCGCACTCCGCAATAGTTCACTATACTTCTTCTCCGGAGACCGATGTGGAATTCCATCCGGGAACGCTGTATTTAAGTGATACTATGCAGGCTTCTATGAAGGTTCTACCGATATTACAAGAACCTTTGCGTTCGGTGAGATTCCGCAGCAGATGAAGGACGACTTTACACTTGTTGCCATCAGTAACTTACAGCTTGCGAATGCCAGATTCTTACAGGGTTCTACCGGTCTGACTCTGGATATCCTTGCGAGAAAAGCCTTTCTGGGATAGAGACATGAACTTCAATCACGGAACAGGACACGGCGTAGGCTATCTTCTGAACATCCATGAAGGTCCTGCAGGCTTCCGTTACAAGTGGAGAGCAGGAGAAACGGAAGAGATTCAGGAAGGCATGGTTCTGACCGATGAGCCGGGTCTCTACATTACCGATTCTCACGGTATCCGTCTGGAGAACGAGCTTCTTGCCAGAAACGGTGCCAAGAATGAGTATGGACAGTTCCTCTACTTGAGACCATCACTCTGGTTCCTTTCGATCTCGATGCCATCAATCCGGATATGCTGAACGAAGAGAATAAGAGATACTTAAACGATTACCACAAGAGAGTATACGAGGAGATTGCACCGCACTTAAACGACGAAGAGAAAGAATTCCTGAAGAAGTACACAAGAGCAATTTAGCCTCTTTTACAGCAGCTTCTTTCCTATTCGTCGAAGAGCAGAAAAAAACGGCATGGTCCTTTTCGACCATGCCGTTTCTATTCTAAAAATACCTTCGTCTTGGCAAATCTTTTTATTTCTTGGACAAGAACTCGTCGATTCCCTTTGCTGCCGCTTTTCCTGCTCCCATAGCAAGGATTACGGTTGCCGCACTCGATTACCGCATCTCCCGTAAAGCATAGACTGCCGTCTTTGTGGTTGCTCCATTCTCCTCTTTCGCAATGATACATCCCTTCCGGTCTGTATCCAGTCCCTTGTTGTGGAACTCGATCAACGGATTCGGAGAAGTTCCAGAGACATAATCACGGTATCGCAGTCCATCGTATACTCGGAATTCGGAATTTCAATCGGTCTTCTTCTTCCGGATGCATCCGGCTCACTGAGCTCCATCTTTACAATCTTCACTCCGGTTACCCAGTCATTTTCGTCGGTAAGAATCTCTACCGGGTTCTGCAAAAGGTCAAAGATAATGCCCTCTTCCTTTGCATGATGTACTTCTTCTTTCTCGCCGAAGCTCTTCTTCCGAACGACGATAAACGACATGTACCTCCGCACCGAGCCGAAGTGCCGTTCTCGCCGCATCCATTGCCACGTTACCGCCGCCGACCACAACAACCTTCTTGCCGACCTTCATCGGCGTGTCCGCATCCTCACGGTATGCCTTCATCAGATTGTTTCTGGTTAGGAATTCATTTGCGGAAAAATACGCCATTTGCCGTCTCTCCCGGAATATTCATAAACTCGGCAGTCCTGCACCGGTTCCCAGGAACACGGCATCAAAGCCTTCTTCATTTAAAAGCTCATCTACCGTGATGGAACGTCCTACAAAAGACGTTTGTCAGAATCTTTACCCCGAGTTTCTTCACATTCTCAATCTCCGGTCCTACTACCTTCGTCTTCGGAAGACGGAACTCGGGAATACCATACTGTAATACGCCGCCCGGCTCATGAAAGGCCTCAAAAATCGTTACGTCATAGCCCAGCTTTGCAAGATCTCCCGCACAAGTAAGACCGGAGGACCTGCACCGATGACAGCCACTTTCTTTCCGTTCGGCTGATAGCCTTCGCTGCCTGATAGCCATGCTCTCTTGCCCAGTCTGCAACAAAACGCTCAACTTTCCGATAGCAACGGCTCTCCCTTGATACCGCGGATACAAACGCCCTCGCACTGTGTCTCCTGAGGGCACACTCTTCCGCAAACGGCGGGAAGCGCGGAGGAACGGGCGATCACTTCCGCTGCTTTCTCGATGTTTCCTTCTTTTACCTCATGAATGAATTCATTAATCTGAATCGATACGGGACAACCTACCACACACTTCGGATTTCTACAGTTCAGGCAACGCTCCGCCTCTTCCTTTGCTTCTTCCTCCGTATATCCCAAAACATACTTCTTCAAAATTCTTCGCGCGAACCTTCGGTTCCTGTTCTGCTACCGGAACTCTCTTCATCATATTAGCCATACTTTTCCTCCCTTAGTTGCAATTTCCGCATCCACCATGGGACTTCTCCGCTTCCAACAGTTCCAGAAGAGCTTTTCCCTCTTCCGTCTTATAGGTCTGCTGCCTCTTCATGGCTAAGTTAAAGTCAACAAGATGGCCATCAAACTCCGGACCGTCTACGCAAGCAAACTTGACCTGGTCTCCTACAACCAGACGGCAGGCACCGCACATGCTGGTTCCGTCAATCATAATCGGGTTCATCGAAACGATGGTCGGAATACCCAGTTCTTTCGTGGTAAGCGCTGCAAACTTCATCATGATTACCGATCCGATAGCAATACAACGCGTATAGTGCTTTCCTTCTTCATTCACAGGCGCTTCACTACATCGGTAACGACGCCCTTTGCTCCATAAGAACCGTCATCTGTCGTAACATAGACGTTCTTTTGCAACGGAACGGAGTTCCTCTTCCATAATGATGAGATCTTTTATTTCTTGCTCCGAGAATGACATCGGCTTCAATTCCTCTTTCATGAAGCCACTTTTACCTGTGGATAAACAGGAGCTGCTCCGACGCCTCCTGCAATAAAGATAATATTTTCTTTCTCCAACTCTTCCTTAGACATCTCAACAAGCTCGGACGGACGTCCCAAAAGGCCCCACGATATCCGTAAAGAAATCGCCTTCTTTCAAGTGACTGAACTTTTCGGTCGATGCCCCAATCACCTGAAAAAAACGATTGTTATGGTTCCTTTCTCTGTCATAGTCCGCTATGGTCAGAGGAATTCTTTCTCCCAGCTCCCCCAACTTCGCGATCGTAAACTGCCTGGCTCCGCTTTTACGCGCAACAAAGGGTGCTTCCACATCCATGAGCCAGTCCTTATCAACGAGATGCTCAACTCTAGTGATTTTGTACATGCTCTCCTCCATATCCAGTAGCCAATACGCATAAGGTAACACATTCTGAAAAAATTTTCCTTATCCGTCCATTATAGCAAAATACATTGCATTGAGATGTTTTTTTTTAGTGCAGTTCTCCAAGGCATCAGCCTGCAAAAGCTTTTTCCCCCTCTTTCTAAACGCAAACGAGTATCGCATGCAAAGCGTGCGATATCTCACTATGAACAAAAGAGACCCGAAAAATCCTATCCGATTTTTCAGGCCTTTTTCCTTCTCTATATTGTTTCAAAGCTTAGAAAGCCAGTTTCTCGTCAAAGTATTCCTTTAATTTCTCAATGGGAATACGCTCCTGCGCCATACTGTCCCGTTCTCTTACGGTCACGGCATGGTCTGTCTCCGATTCAAAAATCATAGGGTCACACAGAACGGCGTTCCGATCTCATCCTGTCTTCTATAACGTTTTCCAATATTTCCACGGTCATCATATTCCGTCATATAGTACTGGAAAGTTCCTCATGCACCTTCTCCGCTCCTTCTCCAAGCTTCTTGGAAAGCGGAAGCACGGCAAGCTTAATCGGAGCAATCGCCGGATGGAAATGAAGAACCGTTCTTTCGTCCCCTCCTTCCAGTTCCTCCACATCATAGGCTGCGCAGAGAAAAGCCAGCGTTACGCGGTCCGCACCGAGGGAAGGTTCAATGACAAACGGAAGATAATGCTCGTTGGTCTCATCGTCGAAGTACTTCATATCCTGCCCGGAAACCTCTTCATGGCGGGATAAGTCATAATTCGTTCTATCCGCAATTCCCAAAAGCTCGCCCCAGCCGAAGGGGAAAAGAATTCCAAATCCGTCGTCGCCTTCGAATAGAAAGAAAGTTCTTCCTTCTCATGGTCTCTCGCACGAAGCATTTCTTTCTTCATGCCAAGACTATAAAGCCAGTTCTGGCGGTAGTCCTTCCAATAAGAAAACCATTCCAAATCGGTATCCGGCTACAGAAAAACTCCAGTTCCATCTGTTCGAACTCTCTTGTACGGAAAAGTAAAGTTTCGGTGTAATCTCATTTCGGAAAGACTTTCCAATCTGCGCAATACCGAAGGGCAGTTTCTTTCTCGCCGTTCTCTGCACATTCTTAAAGTTCACAAAAATGCCCTGGGCGGTTTCCGGACGAAGATAAACGGTGTTCTTCGCATCTTCCGTCACACCCTGGAAGGTTTTAAACATCAGATTGAACTGTCGAATCGGTGTGAAATCATGCTTTCCGCAAGACGGACGGGGATATTTTTCTCTGCGACAAATTTCTCCATATCGGCATTGGACCAGGCATCCACAGAACCCTCAAGCGCAATGCCGTTTTCGCACAGAACTCCTCTATCAGCTTATCTGCACGAAAACGCTCATGGCATTCTTTACAATCCATCAAAGGATCCGAAAAACCGGCAAGATGACCGGAGGCAACCCAAGTCTGCGGATTCATCAAAATCGCACAATCGATTCCCACATTATACTTGGACTCCTGCACAAACTTCTTCCACCAGGCCTTCTTGATATTGTTCTTCAGTTCCACGCCCAGATTCCCATAGTCCCAGGTATTCGCCAGTCCGCCATAAATCTCGAACCGGGGTATACAAATCCTCGCGACTTTGCCAAGGAAACAATCGTGTCCATCGTATAATTCTTTGCCATATTTCCCCCTTTCTTGCCCTAGTTAAAACCGAAGCAAGCGGGAAGCACTTTCTTCCAAGCCTTCTGCCGTTCTCTAAAAATGCTTCCAAACCATCCGTTTTAATACGCTCTAGTCTACCTGCTTTTTCTATAAAAATCCAGTCTTAAACCTGTTTGAAATAAATAGGCTAAAACAAACCTATTGTAATATCATTCTAACGCACAGAATAAAACTCATCCCAGTCCATTCGTATTTTCCCTTACTCCACTTTCAGCTCTATCCCCATTTCCAAGGCGCGCTCCTGATAGACTTCACTCATCTCTGCTGTCAATACCAGGCGCTTCTTGGCATATTTTCCTCCAAAGCGATGAGCCACTGTATCCAGTTCATAAAGAGCATGCAGCACTGCTGGGGTGAAAGCTTCCCGCTCTTACAGGAAATAAAGCCGGGAATATAGCCCTGAAGAGACAGGACGTCGATTTCATTTAACACATCTATTCCGGATGGGCCTTCCAACACCCCATCCCAATCCAGATGCACTCCCACTCGGCACTCATCACTATGCCCCTTTTCCTGCAAATAAGTATAGAGCTCTAAAATGCTGCCTCCATCCCAAAGATATCCCTTTAATCGTCTTGTTCTTAAAAGCGAAATTGATATTTCCCCTCAGAATGTTTTAAATCAAGAATCGCTCCTGCCTGAGCCAAATCCTCCATGATTTGATAAAACTTTTAGGGCAGACTTTAATTTGTTGGAAGAACCCGCCAGTGCCTTCAGCACTCGTACTTTCCTTTTCGATACACTCGGCCTTCCTCATCAGGGCTCATATTTTCTCTAAAAAACTCTGAAAAAGGATTCAATACTCGAATGAAGCTTCATCACCTTCCAAATTTTTAAAATATCCTCCCGGCTTTCCTCATCAGGAACTTCTTTTATTTCTTTTGCAGCTTATAGTTAATGACCCTGCCGTGCATTTCAATCAGTTTGTCCAGAGACATAGGGAACAAGTCGTTTTACCGCTATACTGCTGATGTTTTTTTTGCCTTCTTTCGCATCAGGGGCACACTGTATTGGACTTGTCATCATCCTGTTTATCTCTGTTCAAAGCCTCTTTATTACGCTCATCGTAATGCGATGATTCTGCATCTAGCTCCAAAAAGCTTTCCTTTGAAAAAATATCAAACATGTGCATAGGGGTTTCATATTCCCGGGACAACATACCAAATGCCACCAGCATCAGGCATTCTCCCCCGGTAATGTCGAAAAAGAGCTTGGCATTTCGGCTAAGCTCCAGTTCTATCTCCTTTCGCATCGTTTCTAAAACCGACTGCAAAGTTACTTTCCGACAAAGGCAAAAAGACAACGCTTTCCACAGCACAGTATTTTCTCAGAAATTTCTCCGTCTTTTCCTTCTGAGAGATAATGTCCTCCTGATTTCCGAAAAATACCAGCTTTATCCACCTGAAAAATGCATTGCGGTAATGACATTTTCAATAGGCTCTCAACGAAATTCAAAAACAACTACCATGCTGTCGCCCTCATGCTTATTTTACCGTCTATTTCTCTTCCTTATGCAAGGCGTGATTTCATATAGCTTCGGATTGGAGAAAAATAGGAAAAAAATAGATCTTCATCGTATTTTAAAATATCCGAAAAATGATCTTGATTCTTTTTCCCGAATAAAGTTGTGAATCGAAGACTCTAACATCGTTCCATCTTCCAAATCCTTCGCGGTAATCTTTTGGCTGGGATTCATATTGGAACAAAGTGCAATACCTCCATTTTCATCCTCGTGAATAAAGAAAGCTATCTTTTCTCCTAAGTTCGCCGTTCCTATCCTCCAAAAAAACATATATTTTCATCTTTGATAGCTCAATTCGAATTTTAGAAGATATATCCGTTCTTGGCTCAAAAATATGAACTTCCTCAGCTTCTTTAGATGATAGAGCAAGAACTTCCAAGCTTAGGTACTTCATGGTCTATATACCCATAGCAGAGAATAAAATTGACTAAATCCACTCCCGGATACTCTTCCACTACTTTTCTCAATTTATCATTCATGGAAACAAGCCAAAAATTATCGCTTATCTTTCGAAAATCTATATTCTTGGAGCGCATACTACCTCCTTCAAAAACTATGTCTCAAAAATAATGATAGCATCTCGTCATTGTAAATACATCTCTTCCATGCAAATACCATCCATTCTATTTCAGCAATGCGCATACTTTGCTTACTCTCAAATGTATTTTACACAGGAAGGAGTTCGTTAAAATTGACTAGATGATGATTTATGCCCTTCATATTTATCTTTTGCAATTTCTTTTGATGGTTTTTAATTGTACCCCTTGCGCCCAGCTAAGCAACCAAAGCTCAATATCGACTACTAGCATAAATTACTCCTTCTATTCCGCTTCAAATAGAACTCCATTGACAAGTCTTCTCTTTAAAAAAATACTATCAAGCCAAGAATATTCGAGCATAATACGCAAGCAATTAAGAAGCTTTGAATAATTTTTGGGGGGTAAAAATGACAAATCAGGGAATATAAAGAACTCCTTAAGAGAGATATAAAGCCTGGAGAGAAGAGAAAATCGCATATGCATCCTTTCAAAGGAGGAAGTCAAAAGAAAGGAATTATCAAAGATGAAAGGGATAAATAATGGATTATGAAGACGAGCAAGTAAAGTTAATTGGCGGTGATTTAGATGGGCTCTTTGGAAAAATGTGTCTCTAGCAGATTCTTTTTCTTCCAGTCTTAAATTCAATAAAGAAATTGCATCCGCAGATATCATGGCTAAAGATAAAGGGGATGGAAACCAAAATAATATTCTATATACATTCTATCTAAAAGCCTTCGCTATGGTTCATAGTCCCTATCGATTGGAAAAGCAAAGGGAGGAGGTTATTTAACTATACACAATCCAACTAGGCTTCTGGAAGTAAGGTTTACAAATGGAGATGTACACTACTTCTCCCTGTCCGGTTCTGACAAATTCGATACTAGATATGAACCGGAAAATGAATAAACAGATTTTTATGAGCAATATGAAGAAATCCATATTTCACGGGAAGCTGCGGAAGTCATGAAACTGCTGGATTTTTAGAAAAAGGCAATTTTGAGCTTGGATATAGACGATGATTCCAACTTCTCATTGAACGAAGACTTGCAACGCAGATTCCTACATTCCATCTCTTGGACTTCTTCACTAGTAATACAAATGATGCATCTATTTGCTTTGATTCTGTAGATGATGAACTTCCTGAATTTTTAGATGATGATGAGACTCGGCTCCAATCTTTTCTCGATGCCATGAAATGGCTCAGAAATCAAAAATCGAGAAGTTTATGAAGCCAGAAAAACAGGAATTTTATCGCTATATTGAAGAAAAAAGAATAAGCGATTTTTTGAGCCGAGCTGAATAAACGATATGGAAATACGATTAAGAAAGAAGATTTTTGTCAGTTATATCGAACAAAAATCTTCTTTTTAAAAATGGCGGATATATTCTACCTCTTATTTTAATATAAAAAAATCAATAAAAGCCAGTTTATTTTCGTCTAGTCTTTTAGCCACATCTCCCTTCTAGCTTTTTCAACCATCTTAATAAAATATGCAATACCATATAAATGCTCTTTATAACCAGATAAATTGCACTCAATTTTCTCAAGATGATTATCTATTCCAAACTTAGAAATATAATATATTTGTTGACGCAAATATCTTTTATAGCTAATATCCACTCTTAACTTCTTATTCACGACAAGACCGTGACCTCTTGTCTATAATATTGTGATTGAATTCTTGTTTTTTTAAAATTAATAATAAATTTTTCTTCTTTTTATAATACTATAAATTACCGTCAAATACTCCTCTGGATTTTGAAAGCCCGAAAATGTGATATCATCCGCATAGCGAGAATACGATAATCCGTATTTTTGCAAGACCACTCAGTCTTTTATCTAATTTAAGGCAAAATAATATTTGACAGATAAGGACTTGTAGGTGCACCTTGAGGGAGCGCCCCATCTTTTGTCACTAATTTAGACAACATATAAGATACTTTCTTAGTGTACCCCAAATAATAAAAACTCGAAAAACTCTATCAAACTTTATGCTACCAAAAATCCTTTTAAATCGAGATTTAAAACAAAAATTCTTATTAATATGTTTCTCTGCATTTACAACAATTGAACGACTCTTAATAAATGCGAAGGCATACTCTGAAACTTTTATTTTTCTAAAATATTACGCAGAATACACGTTTGAATTGCTTTCAATTCTAACGAAGGAATGCTAAAGTTCCCTGGTTCCTCCTCTTCTTTTGGGGAATATTTACTGTATGATAGTTGGCATCTGGAGCATAAATATAACGCCTCAAAGTAGCCATTTTGAGATCTAGTATGATGAAAAATGTTTCATGTTCCAAATTACAGGTAACCCATTTATCGTTAATCGCTGTGCATATTCCACCAGCAAATTATACTGTTTTCGCTTATTGTCGTTTTCTTTATATACGCCAAATATTCATTTAAATCATAACTAATAGTACTCATATATCCACAATAGTCCGCTACACTTTTTAAATAAAAACAGAGCATTACTTTTATTGAAACATGACACAATGAGGTTACCTCATTGTGCCGCATGGGGATTGCAAATCATTTCTTGCAATCCTCATGTGACTAAGAAACCTTACGCTTTAAATAGAGACTCTCTATTCGATTCTAGCGGACTATTGTTTCTTCTCCTTACGCATATCCTTTTAAAGTCATTTTTGAAAATTCAAAGGTACATACTCATGAGTGTCTTTCATTTTAACATGAGTAAAAATGATTTTTCATAGGACATTAAGCATTTTTCCTCTGCTGGATTTAATTTAAAGACACCTTCCTGTATACATAATATACCTTCCTTTTTCATAGACTTTAAAAAGTTTACTCAGCTGCTTATATGTCATTCTCATCATTTCAGCTAAATCAGTAAAAATTATATTCTCCTTCTGTGTCATATATATTTCTTCACAGCATATTCCTGTACTAGCTTTCTATATACTAAATCATCTTTTGATTTTCAATTTTTAGCAAATAAGATTCTACTCTTTTTCATAAATATTATTCCCTGCATTTACTCTTGCATTTATATTACAATTTTTCTATCCTCTTTAGTTTCTGTATACCATGGAGATTTCTTCTTCTTTCTTTTAAAAATTGGTTTATTTTCTTCGTTACAATCATTTCTATACCTTGTCCAAAAATGAACTAAGTGTGTTATTTGGTGTATCGTTATAAAAATGAAACCAAGCATTGACAATCTTTTATATCCAAGTACAAACTTCGAGCTCTTACGTAATTTATTCTCATGTTCCTTTATGAGATTCAAATTATGCTTACAAATACTTCCTTTCAAAAATATTTCCTTCTTGAAAATGCCTTTTCTCTACTCTAAAGGTTGTATATCAATAATGATATCTCGAGTTTTACTTCTTCTTTTTCAAACTCTATTATCTGTTCTTTAGCAAATTCAGTAATACAAATACACCAAATAGCTATTTTTACTTTTTAGTTTATCTAAGTTTTGTTCTAAAAAAATTAATAACTGTTTCTCCGGTACCTATGATATCATCCATAAATACAACCAATTTTGCTTTATCAAAGCATATAACTCTTTACATAGCCAAATTGTTGAATAGAATAATCGTTTATTTTCATCGATTTCAGCAGCAAATTCGTATAGAAATGCAGTGGAACTATTTCTTCTTGGTTCCTTTGACTCGATAGCAGAAAAATCGTATAGTTCTTTTCCACATTTGATAGGCCATTGTATTTTTGAACAAAAATATCCCAGAATTGAGGTTTTACTATAAAAATGGCTATGAAAAATAACTCTAATAAAACACTACTTACCTCCTCTGGAATGTTATAAAGCCATTGATTTACTCTATCTTCTAATTCCACTACTCCTTTTTGAAAAGCCAGGATTAGCATTTATCCATTCTTCAAAATTGTTTTTCATTTTTCCCTAAGTAAATAAATTAAATATCATAACCAACAGTTAGTATACTATGTCTTATGTATATCTTGTTTTTAAGTAATTATCCGAAATAATAAAGTCGAAAAAGCTACTCTCTTTCCGAAATGGAGCGAAAATGCTTTTTCCCCAATCATGAAAAGGTAGAGATATAGTGTTTTGCCGGAATTTCCTCTCGTAACATGAATGTAGAAAAATTTCTGAGCTACACAGCATATGTTATTTCTTCACATAAAAACATGAGGGTTTCCCTCTACAAAATTCTCGTAAAGTCTACATATTCCCACACGTCTTCTACCGTATAAAACGACCAGTTGTCCGCCACTTTCATTATATTTGTTATTGAAAAAAGAAATTTTCCTCCGCACTCTAAAAACCTATTGCTTCACAGTAATCTCCTCCAAATACATTTCTGCTAAATAGGAGGGACCTGTCCACCAAAGCTTTGTTGTATCATCATACAAAGCTTTTCCCGTCTTGGAAGCAAGGAAATCTACCAAGACTTCTTTACTATCATTTCCGGTGATTACCGATATTTCTTCCACCGCCATAGTGACAAGGAGATCAATTGTATAATTCAGTCTTTCTTTTGAAATACTCAACTCAGCCATATCTTCTCACTTTCTATAAATTTTTAGGCAAGATAGTGCGTCTTCAGTCTTAAAGCAGTATTGGTCTTTTAACTTATTGGGAAGTAACTGTTTGATACAAAATTCATCTGCTTCTTTCTCCCCAACTATACCAAATGCCCCCGCCAAGTAAGCTGTTAAGCTGGCATTCGTAGCATCGTCTGCTATTTTCCCGATGATGATATCCACGTTTCTCAGTTTTCTCTCTTCCTCAGGAAAAAAAGTATTCTTTCTATGAGCAGCGATACAATGAAGCCAATCTACATTTGCTTCCGGAAATACATGTATATTCAGTTTCTTAAGTAGACTAAATTCAAAAATAGATATGTATCCATAATTTTGGCTATCTTCAATGCGCCCAAAAGCTCTAGCTTTATTTATAGATATCTTCAAAAACTCTCTGCTTGCTCTTTAGAACTTGTAAGGTAAAACCCTTGTCCAAAAATCCTTCATTTTGGCACATTTCTTTAAGTCCGGGCTAAGTACTTCACAATAACTACCATGATAAAGAATTAAGTTTTCTTTTAACTCAAGCATGTATCTTTAACCCTTTCGCATCAAGATATTCTTCAATATCCTGTAACACTGCTCATCTCCTTCACAATGGAATATTCCATGCCCTTTCTATATAGTCTAAAAACCTTCGCCTGTTTAAATAAAGAAAAGGACTTCATCCATGGAAAGTTTCCATTCTTCTGCCGCCAATCTGATAAGTCTGGTTTGCATAAACAATATTTCTTCTTTTTCACTCATCTGAAATCCTCCTTTCTCCTATTATGGAGTATATCATAAATCCTCTACACCTTCTCCTCTTCCTCCTTTGTCTTTCCCATCACCTGACTAATGGCTGCGTGTCCTCCGCTTTGCATCTGGCTAAGCAGTGCCTGCCCGCTACTCTGTATTTGGCTAAGCACCGTCTGTCCACCGCTTTTTGATCTGCGAAACGGCGGCTTGTGTACTGCTTTCCATCAAATTGCCTAAAGCATTCATGATTTCTTTTTTTCTTCTCTTCCGGAAGCTTTTCCCATTTCTTTCCAGATGATTTCCATATTTTTCCTTAAATTTCGGAGAACTCTACAAAGGTCTCCGACTTTGTGCTTTTCAATCAGGGAAAATGCGGTTGTGCAAAAGGGATTCTCTGGTTTCATCGTCCATGGTTTCCAGCCAGCTTCCCAAAGGTGGTTTTTGTGTACTCACTAAGCTCATCCAGTTCAGAAGAGACGAGAGTATCCTTTTCCGCTTCCCAGGTCATAGCGTCATGCTGCAAAATGCCCTTTGCCGTACTGTGAATCACATGCTGTTTTGCCGGATTGGACAGAAGTTGTCCCGATAATGGAACTCTGAGGGCGCAACGGTAAGAATTTCTCGGTAAAATCTCCTGAAATGCCGAAGACTGAATCACTTCCTCTCGAAAAGCCCGGGCCGTCATTATTATAAACTTGCACAATACGCTCATTGTGCTCTGCCTCACAGAAGGCAGCCGCATACATGGCGAAGTTCCCGCCTTTCGAGTGCCCTCCCAAAATGAGCTTCCCTTTCAAAATCTTAGCCACTTTATTCATATAATTCACTGCTTCCTTAGCGCCTGCCGTTTCCGACTGACAGCTCATGAGAAAAGTCTTCTCTCCAACCGGTAATCGTCTCGTCAGTCCCTCGAAAGGAAACATAGTTCGTACCATCCGGAAGGAAAAAGCAAAGGGCAGTAAATTGCTTCACTGTATCTTTATCAAAGTCCTTCACATAGTACCCGACTTTTGTATCCTGAAAACGCGCTCCTCCATCATCTTTTTGCAATAATAGCGGTGCTCGCTCCGTAAACTGCCCCTGATTTCTTGATTTCTTCCATGGAATACTTTTCGCAAAAAAACACTGAAAGAGCTCCTTTAAATCATAGAAGCCATCCCATTCCTGCCGTAACGCAGCAAAAATCAATATAGGCCAAATAGGCAAGGATAACATTGTCCACCTCATTAAAAAGGGGCGATAGACAGCGGAACATCGTTTCTCCATGCTAAGTAATCCAGTAATTCCATGCTTTACACTCCTTATTCCTTATTCCCTGCAAACTCTCCAGGATCTTCATACTTTGAAAATGTACGGGAAAAACTCTCTTGGCAAAGTGCGGAAACATTTTCACAAAAATCCTCCAGCGCCGCTCCCTCCAAAGTAAAGGTATAGAGCTTTCCGATAGGCATCGACAGCACATACTGCCACGCCTCCTGTACCGCCTTCCTCTTCGAATGAGGAGGCTCTTCTGTATCTCCCCTCTAAAAAAAGAGACGAAGTTCAAAAACAGCGCACCAGGCGGTTGTTCAGGTTTTTGTGAAGCAGTGCTTTCAGGGAGAGATAAATCAGGTTCACCATTCCTCCGCAGGCAGGTTCTCCTGGGATACCACAGAGGCAAGTTCCAGAAAATAGGCGGCATAACAGGCTTTCTCCAAATCCGATGCAATTTCCGTAAAAATACGCATCGACTTTTACTGCTTGCAGATTATAGCCTGTTTTTCCCTTTCTTAAAGAAAAAAAGTGCCGAAGACAAAGCTTCGGCTCCCAGCCATAAGAGGAGAGGTCGGTCGTTTCGCCCCGCTCGCCCAAACTGTCATTTTCCCCTGCTCCATGGTAAGCAGAGAAAGACGTTTATCAAATTCTCTCTGGCTGTTCTCTGCGAGCACAACCCCATGAACCACGATTTCTTCCTTCACAAATTGCCTCTTCTACCTACTTCTGTTCTTTGTACCCATACTCCTGTAAGTATGCCGGATTCTCTCTCCAGTCTTTTTCTGACTTTTTACGAAGAGTTGTAAATTGACTTTTCGCTTCCAGGAGTTTTTTTCTATCTGAATGCGTGCACCGCTCCCGATGCTTTTCAGCATACTGCCAGCTTTCCCGATAATGATGCCTTTGTGGCTCTCTTTCTCACAGACAATAGTTGATTTCACGTCCCATATCCCGTTCTTTCGCTCCTGCATACTCTCCACTCAAAACGGCGATTCCATGCGGAATCTCCTTGTCCAGCTTATAGAGTGCCTGTTCTCGAATCAATTCCCTCGTAATCTCCCGAACCGGAAGATCGGTCACCGTATCCGCATCATAATAGCGGGGTCCATAGGGCAGGAAAAGCAAAAGATCGTATCCAACAGTTCCTCGAGTCCACTCTTTCTATAAGCGGAAACGGAAACCGTAGCAACAAAGGGAAGACTCCGGGCATATTCCGCTTTCTTTCGTTCCACCGCCTCTTCTTCAAGTAAATCAATCTTATTTAAAAACAAGGAGGAGCTTTCGCTTACTATGGGAGAGCAGGGAGAGCACCTGTTCCTCCTTTTTCCCTTTCTCTGCCGTGGCATCCACCAGAAAGAGAATTAAATCACCGCTACCGAGCGCTTTTCTCCGCCACCGATTCCATATAGACGGAAAGCTTATTCTCCGCCTTATGAATTCCCGGCGTATCGTGAAACACAATCTGTCCCCTGTCATCGTCATAGACTGCCATAATCTGGTTTCTGGTCGTTTGCGCTTTCTTCGAAGTAATGGCAATTTTCTGTCCGACAAGCGCATTTCAGAAGAGTGGATTTTCCTGCATTGGGAAGACCGACGATGGAAACAAAAGCCGGACTTTATTTCCGCCTCTTTCTCCTCACGCAGATTCTCTTCTCCTCTTTCCTTCGCAAAAATCCTCTATCACCTGATTCATACGCCCCTCCCTCTTTTCCGGTTTTCTCTAAGCCACAGTTCCTGTTCTTCCGCTAAATCTCCTGAATTTCATCGAAATAGGCCTTATTTTCTTCAATCTTCTCCCGGTTTCCAATCGTGCAGTACACTTCCTCCTGAAATGCTGCATCAAAATACTTCGACAGATTTCGGATTGCCTGCACATCCGCCTGTAAAACCTCGTCTCTTTCCCTCTGTAAATCGCTGTCACTAAGCCCGGAAAGCGTGCAGCTGATGCCAAGTAAGAACTTGGTGTAGCTGTTTTCGGCGTATCCATTTCGGAAAATCGCGCCAATCACATATTTCGTCATAGCCAGGTCCGTCGCTTCGAAAGCACGCACATAGTCCGGTATTTTCTTATAGACTTCCATACTGCGTCCTACATGAGGGTCTCTATAGGAAAACCACTAGCACTCCCCGGTCCTGCCGAATCCGCTCATCACGCCATAAGCATTTCCTTTCTCCCGAATATTCTTCCAGAGAAAAATCAAAAGACAGCGCATTCTTCAGTACCTTTAATGCACCCGTAAAAGGAAACAGTCCTTATCATGAATCATGCCGACTCTCGCCACATAGTTCACTTCCGACGGCGTAATCCAAGCCTCTTTCTTCCCTTTCTTCTCCGTAAAGATCGATTCTTCCCACTCTTCCTTTTCCGGAAAATACTGCGCGAGAAAAAGCGGAAAGGCTTTTCTTGTTCTTTCCGATAAAGAATGAGGTCGCCTCAATCGTGCAGCGCAGATTCTTTCCGCGGAATAATCTCTTCGCAAGAAAGCAGCTTTTTCTCCCAAGGCTTTCGGGTTTTTCCGGAAATCCTTTTTCCAGCTTTTTCAATAAAATGGTAGTAACGTATTCCCTAACTCTCTCCTGGTAGTAAGCGGAAGGAGAAAGCTTTCCATCGCACGGTTCACCGCATAATGGTGCCCTGCCCCTTCCATCCGCATCTCTCTCTGGACTTCACTTCCAAAAAGAATTTCGGAAAGACGCTTTTCGTCTGTAAGATGGGTATGGAAGAGAATCTCTGCGAGATACTCTAATCCTTTTTCCATTTCCCCTTCCATAAACTTAAAAGCCGGTGGAAAAGACACCGGTATAGTGATTCTTCTCCTTAAAATTATTGTATGCGCTAAGATCCGCTCCGAATCCTCCGCTATGGAGATAAATCTCCGCATTTAAATCCTGGAAACTGTAGTGATCCGTATCCATATACGCGAGGCAGGTGGAGAGCAGAGACAGATAGGACAGCTCTTCTTCGGAAAAATCTCCGGTATTAAAGAGCAGGCGAAGATAGAAAACGCCTTGCGCATCTGTCGGATAAAGAGCAAGCGTTCTTCCGGAAAAAGTACCTCTTCCTCCTTCGGATACTTCTCCGCGTCTTTCTCAAGATCCTCTCTAGTAAGAACGGGAAGACTGGCAAGAGCCTCCTTGCTGTTCTCCTCGTTCTGATATCGAAGGAGCGCTTCCTCTTCTCTCCGGATAGTCTCCAACTCATCCGCACGGAAGGACGCCTTCTTCTTTGCAAGTTTCTCGGCAAGCTTCGCTGCATTCTCTTCCGTAAGCCCCGCTTTAGGGAGCAATTCCACAAAAGACGCGTGCCGGTTTCCTATAAAATCTTTCTTCAGAAGGGCTTCAAAATACCCCTCTTCCACATCCTTCTCCAGTTCTTTAAAATAGCGCTCCATTTCCAGATACTTCCACGGTTCCCCGTCATAAAGCCAGGAATCCAGCACTTTCAGGCTGTAGACAAGTCCCTTCGGTGTACTGCCGTAATCCGCCTCTTTATATTCGAACGCATCATGATGAATTGCGGAAAGAATGCTCTTATGGTCCAGTCCTTCTCTAAAAACTTCCTCCAAGGTCTCCGTGATCACTTTCAGGGAAACGCTCTCGGTCCTCTTCCTTCGCATTTTTCGCCGTGACGGTAAAATAATGTTGCAATAATCCGTCTGCATAGCCGCCAAAGATATCTTCTCCAAGCCCCTCTTCAAGAAGCTTCTGCTTCAGTACCGCACCGGGTCCGGTGAGCAGGGCATATCCGAGATAGGAGTAAGCCAGACTTTTCTTCACATCCTGTCCGTCCGGAAGCACAAAATTATAGGAAAAATAGGCTTTTCCCGTCGGATCTTCTCCTTTAGCAATCGGATAATAGGCTGTCTCCTCTCTTCTCTTCGAGAATGCCCCCTGCATTGCTATACCGGAATCGGGATTGATTTTCGTATACTCCTGCAAATAGTTTTCATCCAGCCACTGCAATTTCTCCTCCATATCCATATCGCCATAGAGTATGATATAGGAATTGGACGGATGGTAGTACCGGGCATGGAACGCCTGAAAATCTTCATAACTTAAACTCGGAATGTCCTTCGGATCTCCCCCCGACTCATTTCCATAAGTCGTATCCGGAAAGAGAGAATGGAAAATATAGCGTTCCAGAACGGACTCCGGATCGGAGAAAACGCCTCGCATCTCATTGTAAACCACCCCGCTATAACCGAGTTTTTCCCGCTTCATCTAAAGTATAATGCCATCCCTCACTGCAAGAAAGTATTCCGGTTCTTCTCACAATTCGGATGAAAAACCGCATCACAATACACATCCATCAGATTCCGAAAGTCCTTATTATTCGTGGAAGCAACCGGGTAAACCGTTTTATCCGGATAGGTCATGGCATTTAAAAAGTGTTGAGGACCCTTTTTATAAGTTCTACGAAAGGATCCTTCAAAGGAAACTTCCGGGAACCGCAAAGCACGGAGTGCTCCGTAATATGGGCAACCCCTGTGGAATCCGTAGCCGGTGTACGAAAGGCAATACTGAATACCTTATTCTTATCCCGGTTCTTCAGGCAGAGCACCCTTGCCCCGGACTTTTTATGTTCATAGACCCTGGCTTCCGTAGAAAGCTCGCCAATTCTTTTTTCCTCGACTAAACTGTAGTTCTCCATCTTCTTCCGCTCCTTTTTCTGTCTCTTTATCTTTCTTCGTCTTTCGATTTCTCTCGTATTCATTTGCCCTATGATAGCGCTTGCATTTTCCAATCGCAGTTAACGTAGTATCCTTTCCCTCTGCCTGCTTCCCATTTTCCAATTATACCTGATGCAGCAACCTTCCGATAAGAAGAGAAATGGCTTCTCTCGTATAATAATGCGGCAGGAGATACGGGGGAGTATCGGCACGCATACTGACGTAAGAATAGGCATTTTTCCGCTTCGGCAAATCGTATACAATGATAGAGTTGATACTGTGAACTTAAAATACCCACACGAGAATACGGTCCTCCCTTCCAAAGCATCTTCTATCAGATAAGAGTAGTTTCTCCTCATCCGTTCCTCTTTCACGCTGTATCTCTTCATCCTGTAAGAAAGTTCCTCTTTCAATGCGCAATGCTCCGTAAAGCCGTACTGCACCTTCTCCTTCGTGTTTTTCGAATAAAAATTCCATCAGGGAGACGGTCGCTGGAAATCCCGTTTCGCAGGAAATCATGAAACATCACACTGGACTCTGCGCTGGCGCTGAGTCTTCCTCGTCCTCCTACCAGAACAAAGCGCGTATTCGGATTGTCCTTTGCATACTCCTCCGCTAAATCCAGACGATTCCTCAGCGTTTCCGATGGACTGTTATCTACCAGTTCACAGCCGATAACCAGGACATAATCCAGGTTTTTCTCCATCTCTCCCTTTTTATACTGCGTAAGAAATATAGCGATGGAAAGAATCGTGAAAAAACGAAAAATCAGATATGATGTAAGGCAGAAAACCTTGATTCGAAATAAAACGGATTTTTCGCTTCCACTCCGCCTTTCTCTTCAACAAAAAGCGAGAAAGAAATGCGCTCCTCCGATAAGCAACCATATCCAGATCTCCGAAAGTACGGAAGAAGTGCTGAGAAGAAACGCAAAATAGAGAAGGAAGCAACTCCCATCAGTAAAAAGAACAAGCATCTTTTACTCCATTCTTCGTAAAACATCCTGCTTTCCGGGCAAAACGGAAAAACGAACCTTTAATTCCTGTTTGGAGTGCGGGCAAGAAGAAACGGCTTCCCCGCTCTCCCGATCAAACATTTCCAAAACCTGTGCCTTGCGGTCTTCCTGTCCCGGACTCATGATGGCAATCTCCTCTCCCACACTGAATTTATTTTTTTCTGTGTAAGATAGGCGAACTCTCCATCCACTTCCTCTACCGTTCCGAGGTAAGTCGCTCCTGCCTGATAGGTATTGTTCGCATAAATCTGATCTTCCTCCGTCGGTTTCTGATAGTAAAAGCCGGTACTATAGTCTCGATAAGTACACTTTCGAATCTCTTCCTCATAGAAGGGCAGTCTTTTTCCGATACAGCGCAGGGATCCTCCAGATAATCTTCTATCGCCATCTTGTAAGTTCTGGTAACCGTCGCCACATAAAGCTCCGTCTTCATTCTCCCTTCAATTTTCAAAGAATCGATTCCCGCTTCAATCAAATCCGGAATATGGGCAATCATATTGAGATCCTGGAATTAAAGATATAGGTTCCCCGATCATTTCTCAAACACGGGATAATACTCTCCCGGTCGTTTTTCCTCCATCAAAGAGTACTTCCAGCAGCAAGGATGGGTACAGGCTCCCTGATTGGCATCTCTTCCGGTAAAGAAGCTGGATAGAAGACACCTTCCGAATAAGACATACACATTGCTCCGTGTACAAAGGCTTCTATCTCCATCTCTTCCGGAATATGCGCGTATCTCTTTGATTTCTTCCAGGCTGAGTTCCCTTGCACAAACCACCCTCTTTGCACCGAGTTTCCACCAGAAAAGAAACGTTTCATAATTCGTATTGTTCGCCTGTGTGGAAATATGAATCTCCACTTCCGGCATCACCTCTTTCGCAAGAAGGAATGCACCGGGATCCGCAATCAGTACCGCATCCATCCCGACATTCTTTAACTCCTGAAAATACGCACGCATCGGCTCCAGATCCGCATTGTGGGCGAGGATATTCGCGGTAACGTAAACCTTTACATTGTATAGATGTGCATAACGCACCGCTTCTTTCATCTGCTCTATAGTAAAATTTTTCGCATTGGCTCGAAGTCCGAAGGCCTCTCCCCCATATAAACCGCATCCGCTCCCATAATGAATGGCCGTCTTCAGTCCCTTCCATGGAGCCTGCCGGAATCAACAACTCTACTTTCCTCTTCATTCGTATCTACTTTCTATCTTTTTCTCTTTCAAAACCGTAACTGTCTCACTCTCTTTGCCGTGACCGTCTCATTACTCTTTGCCATTTTTCATCGTTTCGTTTCATGCCGTTTTACCATTTGTAAAATGTTCTCCATTTCACTATTTTCTGTCCTCTTCCTTCTTTGCAGGCTTTTTCACACTGATACTCACACCGTCTCCAATCGGTACAATGCTGTTCTCGAGGAGCGAGTTCGCTTTTAACAGAGCAAGAAACTCCCGCATCCGCTTATGAATGGTTCTCTGCCGCCGTTCCAGGAAGAAGCGACTCTCAACAGTAAACCGTCCTGCAATATATTATCACAAAAAAGGACTCCTCCATCATTTAGAAGGAAAAGAATGTCGGAAAGCCATATCGGGTACTGTGCTTTTGCGGCATCTAAGAAAACAAAATCAAAGTGGCGCTCTTCCCGAACCAGCTCTTTCAGAATCTTCCCTGCATCCCCTTCCAAAAGGGAAATCCGCTCTTTGTATGGGCTCCTTTGAAAGTTTTCCTCCGCTTTCCGTATCCTCTCAGGAAAGTTCTCCACCGTAGTGAGAGACGCACCTTCATCTAAACAATCCAGCATAAGGAGTGCGGAATAGCCTACAGCCGTACCGAGCTCCAATATGCTCTTCGGTTTGTTTATCTCCAAACATACGCGAAGAAGCGCGGCGGTCTCATCCCGAATAATCGGAACGGCATCCTTCTGCGCTTCCTCTCGTATTTCTTCTAAAAGGGAATTATTTTCCCTTAGAAAAGCCTGTATGAAACTGCTGACTCGATTGTATTCTTCCAAACTCTCCTACTCACTTTCGTTACCGTCTCCGATGACATTACTGTCGTCCGTGCTGCTCGTTTTCCGTTTCAGTCTCCTTCAGAATCTTTTTGTCGCTCAGCTCCTGGTTCTTCTGTCCTTCCTCAGAAAGATAATCCAGCATCTCTACCTGCGTCATTGCCGTACTCAAGGTATACTCTCCGGGGAAGCAGCAAGGAATGGTAGAGTTTTGCCTTCAAAACAAAAGGCCGTCTCATTATTGATGAGGCCCTAAACGCTTGAGGTTCTCCGCGATTTCCTTCCGGCTTTCTCCCTGCCGGATCTCTACTGAATCTCTCGTCCCGGTTCTTTCTCCATTGCTCTTTCATAAAAGAGTCCGTGCCCGTAACGGAAACTCACATTCATGCCCTGCAAAATCAGAAACAAAAGTCCAATGAGGAGAAGGATGCGAAAGGAAAAGCTGAGCAGGATTTCCGTGAAAGAGCGAAATGAGCGCCGCTTATCCATTCCTTAAACCTCCATGATGACCGGTAAGATAACAGGATTTCTCTTAATCTTCTTCCAAAGAAAAATCAGACAAACTATCCTTAATCAGATTCTTAATCTTCCCCAATCGTTCATCCTGCTTTTGCAGGCAATCATCGACCACGTTCTGCACCGCCAGTCTTGCCTCTTCCATAAGATCTTCCGACTCCCGCACATAGACAAATCCTCTTGAAATGAGATCGGGACCCGCCATGAGATTTCCGGAATATCTTTCCAGAGTAAGTGCCACAACGATGATTCCGTTTTGGGACAAGTTCTGTCTATCCCGAATCACAATGTTACCGACATCTCCAACACCCAGTCCGTCAACGAATACGCCGCCCGCCTGTACCTTTTCCTTCACGCTGCACGTCGTCTCTCCGCCTTCCGTGTTAAACTCCAGCACATCTCCATTTTCCAAAAAGCAGGCACTTGTCTTTGTCCACTCCCACAGATTCCGCAATGAGCGCGGCCGCTCTTCTATGATGGAACTCGCCATGGAAAGGAATGGCAAACTTCGGTTTCACAAGAGAATAAAGCAACTTTCAAGTCTTCCGCACAGGCGTGACCGGAGACATGCGTATCCTGCATAATAACCTTCGCATGCAGCTTATACAGTTCATTTACGACATGATCCACGGCAGCTCATTTCCCGGAATCGGATGAGAAGACATCACTACGACATCATTCGGTCCGATATGCACCTTCCTGTGCATTCCGCTCGCCATTCTGGACAGTGCCGCCATGGACTCTCCTGGGAACCGGTTGTGATAAGCACGGTCTGCTCGTCCGGGTAGTCTTTCAGATTCTCAATATCAATCAAAGTACCTTCCGGAATATGGATATACTCGAGTTCGGAGGCAACCGAGATGACATTGACCATGGATCTGCCTTCAACCACCACTTTTCTCTTGTACTTTACCGCCGTATTGATAATCTGTTGCACACGGTCGACATTGGACGCGAAGGTCGCCACAATGATTCTGCTGTTCTGATGCTCTGCAAAAAAATCAGGTCAAAGGTTCTACCCACGGAGCGCTCCGACATCGTAAATCCCGGTTTCTGCGCATTGGTGGAGTCGGACATCATAGCCAGTACGCCATTCTTTCCGAGTTCTGCAAAGCGTTGTAAATCAATCTGGTCTCCGAAAAACCGGAGTATAATCGATTTTGAAGTCTCCCGTATGAATCAAAACGCCTGCCGGGGTCGTAATCGCAAGGGCGGAGGCGTCCTGAATGGAGTGGTTCGTCTTCACAAATTCCACTTTCAAATCACCGAAGCTTACACTCTGCCCGAACTTCATCGTCTTCATCTTCACCAGCTTATCCAGCCCGTTTTCCACGAGTTTCTTCTGAATGAGCGCCAAGGTCAGCTTAGTGGCATAAATCGGCACATTGATTTGCTGTAAGACATAAGGCAGTGCCCCTGATATGGTCTTCATGACCGTGCGTAATCACAAAGCCTCTCATTTTGTGAATCTTAGACTTGATATAAGAAATATCCGGAATGACGAGATCGATTCCGAGCATATCTCCCGAAGGGAATGCCAGTCCGCAGTCTACGATAATCATATTCTCCTCGGTCTCGATAGCCGTAATGTTCATTCCAATCTGGTCTAAGCCGCCGAGCGGAATAATCTTCACAGACCCGCGAAATGCATTCTTATTCTTCTTCGCTTTATTTTTATTTTCCTGTACCTCTACTGTATTGGCAAGCAGAGGAAAGTCCTGAAGATTGTACTCTCTGCCATTTCCCTCCGCACTTGCTGTTCTTTTCTTCTCCGCCGTGCTTCTATTCGTACGGCTTGCACTATGCGGCGTGCGATTCATGCGAATCTCTTTCGTGTCCCCTTTTCCCTGCTCCGCTCCATTGTTGTTTTTACGGTTCGGCATAGGGCGTCTCCTCTTATCCGCTTGTCCGTCGACTTTTTCTCTTCTCGGAAGAACCGCCTTTCTGTTCTTCTCTGCCACTCATCTTATCCCGATGAATATTCACAATTCTATGCGGCGAATCCGCTTTTACTTTTCGTTTGTTTTGTTTCTTCGTTCATAAATTTCCTTTCTCAATATCTTACCGCTCTATCGTTATATCTTCTCCTTCAAGATTTTCGCAAAGATATCCATTACAGTCTCCTTCCTCTCCATCGGCAAAACATAATCCGCATCTTCATCTTCCGGAAGAGAGGTATCCTTCATCACATAACAGGTTCCGTCTTCCCCCTCCGGTGCATCCGTCACCAGGATATAATTCACACCATTTACTACCGTTTCTTCCAATATCTCCAGTTCCAGTGCTCCGTCCTCAGACTGCAAACGAATCCTTCCACCTTCCATCTGTTCCTCCTAATGCAACACATTCTCTCTCCGCGCTTTTTATGCATGGCGCAAACTAACTTCTCCTACAGCAAGGATGCAGAAAAATGAGTATTCCTTGCCTATACGTATTCTAAAATTCGGTATTTTCTGAAGGCATTCCCTCCCCAAAAAAATATTCTTATAAAGAAGACTTACTGCGAAGATAATCCTCCAGAATCACCTGCGCCGCCACCTGATCCAACACTTCTTTTTGTTTTTTCTCAGAACACCGTTTTCATCCAAGATTTCCTTGCTTCTACCGTACTCAGTCGTTCATCGAAAAGAAAATAAGAGGGCAAGACAGATTCTTCTTCAAGAGCGCATAAAATGTTGTAGCTTTTTCGCTCTTTTCCTCTACTGCCATCCATATTTAAGGGTAAGCCCTAAAACGACTTCCCCACGCTTTCTTTTCTCCACCACTTCACAAATCGCCCGTACCGTTTGTCTGAGTTTACCTTCCCGTTCTCTCAAAGCGTCTTATAAGGCAGGACGGTATACCCCAAAGCATCCGTAATGGCTAAGCCCACTGTCTTCGAGCCATAATCCAATGCCAAAATGCGCATACTACTCCTATAAAAGCGAAAAAGGTCTCCCCGGAACTTCCGGACAGCCTTCTTACGCTTTCTTTAACTTCGTTTCCACATAATTCCGCATAAGTTCTTCCAGGATTTCGTCCCTCTCCACTTTCATAATTAAGCTTCTCGCACCTTTAAAGCTTGTAATGTAAGTAGGATCCCCGGACATAATATAACCGACAATCTGACTGATCGGATTGTATCCTTTCTCTGTCAGAGCCTCATATACCCGCTCTAAAACTTCCGTAACGGCTAAACTGCTATCTTGTAGTGGTCTGATAATTTGCGTATGACTTAAATCGTTATTCATAATGGCACGTCCTCTTAAAACTCGACTCATTCTAACGCATTTCCCTCTGCACTGCAAGTGCTCACATAAATTTTTAAGAATTCCAGAAGAAAAAGAGTAATCCTTCTTCCACAGAAACGGACTACTCTTTTCTCTTTATCTTACTTTTTTATGCTTCAGCTCTTTACCGCTTTTCGCCGTCTTGAAAAGCTTCTGGCTTTCTTTTGCTTCTTTAACTTTCTTTACAACTTCGACTTTCTCTGCTTCTTCAGCTTTCTTTTATCCGGCAGTACTTGGATGCGGATTCTCCTGCAATCTTACCAAATACGGTGAAGTCACAGACTGCATTTCCGCCTAAACGGTTAGCGCCGTGTACTCCTCCGGTGACTTCTCCCGCTGCGAAAAGTCCCGGATAGCCTTTCCATCCTTATCCAGCACTTCCGTTACGGTATTAATCTTCAGTCCGCCCATCGTGTGATGGACTGCCGGTGTAACTTTAATCGCATAGAACGGTGCAGTATCCAGTACTTCCGCAAAAGCTTGTTCTGCCAAACTCCGCATCCTCTTTCTTCGCAACAGCTTCATTCCAGCTGTTCATCGTCTTTTCAAACTCTTCTTCCGGAACGCCCATTGCTTGCCGAGGCTCTTATAGTCCTCACCTGTAACCGTGTAGCCGGACTTAATGTACCCCTGAATAACAGCCGACTTTTCTACCATCTTGTTGTCGAGAACAAGATATACCTCGGAACCGGTCTGGGCTATCTCCGCCTTGGAAACGGCATCTCTGGTTCCCACTTCATCCGTAAAACGCTTTCCTTCCTGATTAACAAGGATTGCACCGTCGCCTCTTAACCCTTCGGTAATCAAATGGGCATCCTTTACGGTAACGGTCGGATGAATCTGAATCTGATCCATATCCACTGTATCCGCGCCGATGGCTTCCGCCATCGTAATGCCCTGTCCGAGTGCACCGGATGCATTGGTGGACATATATCCCTTCAAAGAAGGCTGATACTTCTCTACCATTTCCTTATTTGCGGCAAAACCTCCCGTGGCAACGATAACTGCCTTAGCCTTTACTGTAATCTGGCTGCCATCCTTTGCAACACCGTGCACGCCGCTAACCTTTCCGCCGTCCTCGGAAATCTTATCCGCTGTAACTCCGGTAAGAAGCTGAATCTTATCCCTCTCCTTCAGATTCTTCTCAAGAATCGGAATCATATACGCTCCAACCGCAATCACCTTGTTGTTCTCATCTACCGGACGATGGATTCTCTTCACGGAAGCACCGCCAAAGGCACCAACGTTATGAATCGTCATGCCGAGTTTCTCTAAATAATCGATAGCCGGTCCACTTTGCTCCGCAAGTACTTTCACGAGTTCCGGATTATTGATTCCTTTTCCGCCGACCATGGTGTCCAGTTCCATTAACTCTACCGAGTCAAAGTACCCTTCCGGCTTTGCCTGATAAGCTGCATACTGCTCTTTTACCGTATTGGCAAGTTTTTGTAATCGTTTCATTGTCACTATACTTTTCCGCAGCAGTCTGCAAGGTCTTTTCTACACCGGAACCTTCTTCAAACGGATTCTCCGCTTGCCACTTTGTGTGAGCCGCATTCATGCCTCCCGTTGCACGAACGGAATTGCCGCCCACCATATCCTGACTTTCCAGAAGCACAACCGTCTTCCCTGCATCCGCAGCGGTAATTGCAGAAATCATTCCGGCACCGCCTGCTCCGATAATACAGACATCCGCTTCCAGATTCTGATCCTTCTTTTCTGCCTTCTCCGCACTTCCCGCCTTCGCTTTCGAGAACTTCTCCGGATCCAGTCCCATCTCCTTCAACGCTTGCTCTACACCGGTTCTAAGCGCAGTAGAGGAAACCGTGGCTCCGCTGATACCATCCACATTGAAAGTCTGCTCTTCCACCATTCTCCCTGGTAACGCCTCAACCGCCTTACTTCCGATGCCGTCCGTTTCCTGGTTCTTCAGAACATTTCACGGCATAAATCTTGTTCTCATCGGCACTGACTTCGATCTCCATATCTCCGCCAAAAGCCTGCTACCGTCACGGTTGCCTTCTTCGCATTCTCGGGTACATCCATCTTCACCTTTTTAGAAGGATCACTCCAGGAACGAATTCCAAGAAGAACCGCAACAAGGATTCCCGCAAGAATCACTAAGTAAGATAAAAACTTTTCATTTTTCTTCATACTGCAAACTCCCGTTTCTCCTGATTAACATAAGCCTACTATTTATACCATATTGCGAAAGTTTAAGCTATTGACAAAATCGGTGGAAAATACAAGATTTCCCACCGATTTTTAGACAATTTGATATTTTTTTCACCAAGATTTATGCTTGCATCAATTTCAAGAGAACCTTCTCCGAACGCTCGACAAACTTCTTCATGGCGTCTCCTTCCAAAGGTGCATTCTGAATTCTTGCCAAGTCATAGAGCTGCTCTTCCATAAGCTTTCCCTCTTCCGACTCCAGGCCATCCTCATGCTTTAGAAGATACTGCACAAGCGGATTCTTCGCGTTCAAAATGAGACTTTCATCAAGCGGAAGATTTCCCATCGGCATTCCTGAAACGGCATACATTTTCATCATATCCTGCATCCGCCTGGATTCCTCAGAAATAGTGAGGAGACTCGCCGGTGTCTCTGATAAAAGCTGCTCTACCTTAACGTGTAACTTATCCTTCGAGAGAAGACTCTGGAACGCCTTCTCCAGCTTCTCTCCGGCAGCTTTCAGTTTTTCTTCTTCCTCCTTAGAGAGAGTCCTGCATAGCGCTGCTTACGTCAGCATCAATTCTCTGGAAACGCAGGTCACTGTTCTTTGCCTCCAGCTCCGTAATAAAAGGCTGGTCAATCCGTTCTGTAAGATAAACCGCGTCTTTATGATTTTCCTTAAACAAAGTAATGTACTGGCTTTGCGCTACCGCATCGGAAACATAGTACACTTTCTGTACTTTCTCCTCCTCTTTACCCGGTTCTTCCTCTTTGTTTTCTTCCTTGCCTTCCGCTACAGCCGCGTCTTTCGAACTATCCTCCTTCGCATTCTCCCCTGCGTTCTCCGCCTGAGAAGAATCTTCTTTTTCAGCACCTGTCTTGCCCTTTTCTTTCAATTCGGGAAGGGTGCAGTATTTCTCCTCCAAATCTTTAAATAGAATATAGTCCGTCATCTTCTCCGCAAACTTCGCGTCACGAAGTACTCCGTACTTGATGAATGGGGAAATATCGTCCCAGTATTTCTCATAGGACTCTCTTTCCGTCTTACACATTCCGGAAAGCTTCTCTGCAACTTTCTTTGTGATATAGTCGGAAATCTTCTTTACGAATCCGTCATTCTGCAACTGCGAACGGGAAACATTCAGCGGAAGATCCGGACAGTCAATCACACCCTTTAAAAGAAGCAAATACTCGGGAATCACTTCTTTAATATTGTCCGCAATAAAGACCTGGTTGTTATAGAGTTTAATCGTGCCTTCAATCGATTCATACTCCGAATTAATCTTCGGAAGTACAGAATTCCTTTTCAAGTGATACGGATAATCCATATTGAGGTGAATCCAGAACAGGGGTTCTTTTGTAGTCGTGGAAAGAGTTTTTCTGTAAAAATCCAAGTACTGTTCCTTCGTAACAGTGGAGGGGGACTCTGCCCAAAGGGGATGGGTGTCATTGAGAAGAACCGGACGCTTCTCAATCTTCACTTTCGCCTCTGTCTTTGTTTCTTCTCCCTTCTCATTCTTCTCCACTTTCTCCGGGATTTCTTCCAATACAACATCGCTGTCTTTCTTCTCGCTAAGTGCTATGGTCTCCGTATCTTTCGGCAACTTCACAAGATAAATCTCAACCTAAGCATAAAAGAACAATACTTTTTCAATCACGGAACGGAGTTCCACTCATTCGCGTACTTTACGCAGTCTTCATTTAAATGAAGGATAATATCGGTACCATGCTCCTTTTTATCGCCGTCCGTCATGCTGTAGTCTGTTCCCCCATCACACACCCAGTGCACCGGGGTAGAGCCCTCTTTATAGGAGAGCGTATTGATTTCACCTTATCTGCAACCATGAAAGCAGAGTAAAATCCTAAACCAAGTGCCCGATAATCTGGTCACTATTTGCCTTGTCCTTGTACTCTCTCAATAAAATCGGCAGCACCGGAAAAAGGCAATCTGTGTAATATACTTTTCTACCTCTTCCGCAGTCATACCGATTCCGTTATCACTAAAGGTGATCGTCTTCTTATCCGGTTCAACCGTAACCGTTACTCTTCCTTTAAAATCGGAAGGTCTCGTCCACTCTCCGATCAAAGAGAGCTTCTCTAGCTTTGTTACCGCATCAGTCGCATTGGAAATCTGTTCCCGCACAAAGATATCCTGGTCACTGTACATCCATTTCTTGATAATCGGAAAAATATTCTCACTATGAATAGATAAAAGATCCATTTTTGCATTGTACTATACCTCTTTTCGTATATTTTAATCTCAGGAGAAGGTATAATATCAAAAATTAGCACTCATCAGTATTGAGTGCTAATTTTGTAATTCATTAATATCTCCAAGCCCCGTAGAGCTTTGATATCTTGTTTACCATCTATCTCTACACTCCTACAAATATTTCGCCAAGCGTCTAATCTTTTCCCAATACTTCCTGTTCTTTTTCTCTCACCTCCACGACGAGAGTAGTGAAGAATCATCGATTGTTGATCCTGTATTTTCCAGGTCCTCTTTTTCACCGCTTTTTCTATGAATCTCTGGCTCTCTCCTTAAGATTTTCCTCTGAAATTGACCGTGTGATGAATGTTCTTTTTCTGGGCAAATGTATAGAAGCTTTCTAATATATCATCCTGATTTTCAATAGAGATAAATCTGATTTCTACCGCATAAAGTCCATAATCAGATTTTCTTTAGACCTTGTGCCCATCCGAACGAATCACACGCCGAATCCTCATCCTTTAATTTACACTGTCTTTCCTTCGACTTTTTCAAAATTAAAGCCAAAATATAATCCAGATTAATCTCATCTGATCTTCAATATGCTCTATTTGAAAACTCCACATCAGAAAAATCTACAGCAGATGCACCCTCCTAATCCTCCACTATCTTTTGTAGATGCTTTCATGAATATCAATGTAGAACACTTTTTCATATCTTGTATCTGCTCTGTCATTAAGAATTTGCTCAAAACTTTCAAACTCATCGAAATTTTTAGAATATTTCAGCTTCATTCTCCAAATAGCTCGACAAACTCTCTCTCTCCGCCTCAGAACTTATTTCAGAGCTCACTGAATCTCTCTGCTAATTCTGTACAAATGTCCTCTATCCACGAACTCTCTCCTATTGCTAATTTCATCTTTAAAACCGAAGATATAGTCATAGATAGCCTTTTTCCAAAATGACGTTCACACTATTCGCATCGTCGGCTTTAATAGATCTTTGTGTCTTTTTCCCAAACTCTGAAGCAAAACAATATTTCTAAAAGGTTTTACCCTATCCAAGATACGATTTGTTCTGGACATGCCTGAATTAAGCCGTGATACCTTAAATTTTATCTCACAAATACAAGGTATTTGAGGTGGAGCATCAAAACCTGTCACATTCTCACTGTCACATCACCAAGGTCGATTTGCCTACTCTTTACCACCTGGAGATAGTTCTTTACAGAAAATCTTTGAAAGTCTTTTCCATCTCGTAGAATACTCTTAGGATCAACAGGCTATTATAATCATTAATCACTGATCCGTAAGAACTCCTTAGCTGAAGAATCCATGGAAAGATATCTGTTTTCCTCCGGTATTCTCTCCGCAGCTTTTGTTCCTCATTTGGGAGTGAAAGCAAAGATTGCTGCCACTAGTAGTCTCTCTCTCTGCAAAGTCCTTTCTGCTGTCGTGCCATCTCTTCATAATCACAGCTCGAAAGCCTCCACACCCTTGCACGGCTAAACATAGCGTTAAAGCCCTGTCTCCTTCTCCTTTCCTTTTCCGGTATGTATCCATTATCGATGCTCGTATTAAACACTCTCAAGATATGCTGCTGCCATCCCTAACGAATTCTCATCTGACAAACATCGTCAAGCTTTTAGTCTTTGCTTCGTCCTTCTCCCCTTCTCTGCTCCTTTATATGCTGCTCGACACATTATTGTTAATCAACCTTGAATTTTAAAACTTTTCCGTCTCTGGTATAGCAGTTCCTGTAATCACATAGCTGTGTAGTTGAAGTCTCCGGTACCCTCCTGTTATGTTTCTCCACCCAAAGAATTTTTCCGGAAAAATAGGAGTTCCCTGCAAACCTGAACTGATAAGTACTAAAAGATGTTTCTGATATTCTCTCAGCATTCTCCACTGAGAACGGTGATCATTCATCGCAACAGAACACAATGCTTGTTGTAGATTTCACGTCTCCTGATCTTAACAACTATTTGAGTTTTTGAATGTCAATCCACAACTTTACTATCTGTCTTTTTCAATCACTCCCTTTTAACTCCTTTTCTGTGCATTACCACCACTAACGCCATCTCCTCTGAAACCCTCTGGTGGTCTCCTTCATCGTTTGATAATCTAAATCTTTTTCATCTACCACAGACACCATCACAAATCTCCAATCTGCAGCGAGTCTAAGTGCTTTTAAAAGAGCGTTGAAGTTTTCCCGAACCGGTAGGCGTTAATGCCAAAGCGTCTCTGCTCCTTCCCGCTGCCACATAAACTTGATTTAATTCTTCCAAAGAACGCCCTCTGTTGCCGCTATTTTGATAAGGACGCACAATCTAGGAGCACAGCATCACAGTCAAGACGCCAGTACTTCGTTAACAGACCTCAAGAACTACCCTCTTCTCAGTGCTCGCAAAATCCCAAGGTCACGAACTCACATTATTTTAAAGCATCCGCCCATTCGCAGGTGTAACTTGTTACTGATTTTTGCCTCTGGCGCCGTAGTATTCGCAAAATACTCTGGTACAAGTGCCATTAGAAATCACGAAGATTTGCACAAATTTATATAAGGAATTTTCGTTATTGCATTTTGCCTTGGTATAACGGTGAATCTTGTTGTGCCTGAGTCAGCAATTCATGCCCCTTTTCTTTAGCTCCAATATGGCACCAGTGAAGTCCATTTCACGCGCACTCACACGTCATAACTGATTAGCATATTTTCCCTTTAACGCTTTAGCTGATGCACCAGTCGCAAAGAATTATTGTGACTATCTTCTATCTATTCATAACTTGATATCTCAGTACATGCCCACTGCAACAAAAGCCTAAAGTCATAGATGTATGATCCTTCCTGCATTTCTTCTGGTCTTCTCTATCATTCCGTCATTAGGTGCATCCAGATATTCTTCAGTGTGAATCTCGTCCCACTTCCTTCCTCTGCAAAGGAGACACGATTGATCTCTCATGAATCTGTAACTTTTAAACTTTTATATAAGTCTTCCGCCGAACTCATTTCTAATAACTCATAACCCTTGGTTCCGTAATTCCGAATTAAATGATTCTTCCAGTCTGCTTTCTGCTTTGATAAGTTGGAAGTTTCCTTTACTATCCGGCTCAAATTTTGCTCATAAATGATTCCATCGCTCATTTTCCTCTGCAGCCGGTGATTGCCCTGAAGTTTTCTAATTGCTCAGCCACATGATTTATTCCTTCCATTCTCGTCTCTATCTGGTAAAATTACCATACAACCGCTTTAAAAGATTTCCATTTCTTTGTGGTTCCACTGTTCTATTTCTAACCATCAGTATGATCACTATGACTATATGGAATTGATCTCGCTTTGATACACGCTTTCTTTTATCATCTTTCTATTTGTTAGTTCCCGCCAACACATATCCTAAAATGAGCTGATCTTTTCAAGCAAGTTCCTTAACAAATTAAAATGGATATCTTTTGCAGTGTTTGTCTTTAATCGACACATCTCAATTTCTTCTTTCAGTAATAAATGGCATCCAAATGGTGACTGTATTCTTTCTGAAACATAGGATCTGGTTATTTCTTTTAGGATATATTATATCGCTCGCTTTGAAGCTCAGTGTGTACATTGATGGATGATGAGTTGAAATGACAAATGCAGTCCTTTCTCATTTTTGAACTTTTATTAAACCACACAAATTAAAAGCCACACTCAATAGCATGATCATCATCTTAAAGAAGAAACAGATCATCTCATGAAATACATCTCACATTGTTGGCTCCATCTCGTACCCCTATTAGCTACCATCATTACCGTTCAATTCATTGATAACTGTGTTCTATCAAACATAAAAACATGTCCCAAATAAAAATTCTCCTTCTCTAGAAATTTTAATATCATCTGCACATCGACTAATCCCTGTGGCCAAGCTGAAATCTAATTTCTCCTATTACAATTAATTAAAGGTTCCATTTTCGGGCATTACGAATCTTGAAACTTTATTATCTCTGATCTTCACCATAGTCTTTCATGCCCAAGTCTACAAACACTCAATCGTATCTGCTTTTAACACTTCCCCACATCACCATCCAAATCATTCTCACTGAAAGAGTGACTTCAGTGAACGCATTGCAATAAATTACTCTTTTTGGCCACAGTCCCAGGAAGAGGGATTTACTCAACGAAAACGCATAGATAATCTGGTTTTCCTGCACCATTAAACGCACAAAGTAATGTTGTCTCTTTTGAGTCCTCAGTCGTTTTATCTATGTCCTTTCTAATGAATGGTGGCTCTTTCTTCCATTCTTACTGCCCTCGTAATTTTGGACTCCATTTTAAAAGCTTTAGCATCCTCTCATAGTATCTGCATTGCTTTCTGTCTTAACTCAAGTTCTCGGCAATCCATTTGAACATCATCACTGCTGCATTGTATGTAGCTTTGCATCCAGTAACAGAAACAATTTTATCTCTTGAACCGGATTGGGTGGCAGCGGAATACCAATCTTTTTCACATCATCTGCTATAGACAACTCACAACTCTTCAACTCCCTTTAGCTAATCCATTTCTTCCAGCTTTAATAGCATTATTCCGTCCTCCATTTAATACGTGCACGACACACACTTGGGATCTCTTCACTGATGACGAAAACAGCAGAGCGACCAATCTGTCATGCGCCTCCATATCTCCCAAACACAACTGCTTTTCTACCATATCTTCAACATTTCTTGACGTTTTCACATAAACCATCCATATCTAAAGTTTTCTCAATCTTTCAGCATCTTTTACTAATAATCATCACGATCGCTTTATCAACAAACAAATTATAACGCGTGCATAACATGTCTCATGGATGGCGCTTCATCTCTTCTTCAGAAAACAAACTTTGGCATTCCGATTCCATTTTCACCATCGCCATTTCCAAGTGTTTTCCAATCTCACTGCAAGAAGTTCTATTCCGGCTATTTGCAGCCTGTTTTAAAATAATAAAGTAGTTTCTAGCAATTATCTTTGCTTGCTTGTTTGCTTGCTTTGTTTTGGCTTGTTGCTTACATCACTCCATGTCAAATGTCAAGAGTTTTTCCTCGACAATATTCTGTACCTGTTTGTCTCTGCTCTATTTCCTTTGGTAAAAGTCCTTTTGTATCAGAAAGCATGGATTGAAACTGATCCAATTTCTACTATCTTGTTTTGAAAGTGGCAGTGATTGCAACCAATGTCCAAATTCACTAAATTATAAGTATATAGTCTACTTATAGTTCCTCCACTTGTTGCGATCCTAATCTTGTATTTTGGTAGAAGTAAAACAAATACTTGTTCAAAACAATACTCATCATGTGATAAACCATATTATACTGTTATCCTGAAATAAGCATCTTTTCCATCAAAAATTACTGTTCGTCCACTAGTACATTATACATGAAATTGAAAACTTCTCCTTTTTAGGATAGCTATATTTTTCCTTATATTCATCAAAAACCCTGACTAATAAAGGCATCCGCTTTTCACCAAACGTTCTATCTTATAAAATGGCACATCTCCTTGGGCAGAGTTTGTTCTTTTAAAATTGTTTACACATACAGATTTTTCCACATCTCTCCGAGCGTGTGCGCTGAACTGATTCTCTGCCTCCTTGGAAAAATAATCAATTTATCAGAGTTTATTGAGATACTTTCACTCAGAAGCATATCTTCTGTACTATTCATACTGTTTAGTGATTTTGTGGTTCGCTTGGTAGCTCCGCTTCAGCTCCGCAAACATAATTCAGAATTTGTCACATTTCACAATGAGTTTCTGGAGCATGGGATAGAATATCATATCTCATATTAGCTTGATTTAGCTTTTAGTGAGTCCTCTAACAATTTGTAGAAACATCAACTTTTGAAAGATACTAATATAAATACTTTAAAGTGTATCCTTTCCTTCTGTCCAAGCATATGTGCATGATTATTTTACCCAAAGCTCTTCCCCAATTAACTAATGTAGGACAGGACTATTGTCCTTATTCATTACACCGCCATCTTCTCCCATCAGTATAAACTGTCCATCAAATATATAATTATCAATATAATCTTTCGTACCCATCAGCTCCATAACATGGATACTGGCCAGGTTTCTATCTTTTTGTAGAAATTGGTTTCTCATACTATCTAAAAATTACATACTTCCTCCAGCTTTTTCCATACTCACCTTCCATTCTTCAGTAGCTTTCTCTATCTCACTCATCTTTATTTCACCTTTTCCCTGCAATGCTTTTGATATTTTTATCTCAGCAAGATAACTCTCTTCACTTGCTGATAAGGTTTTGCACTGGTATTTTCTGGTATTCCTGATCTCACTTTATTCACCATCATTTCCTGACACTCTTCCATTGCCTATGAGCAAGTCCCTCCTGTGAACTCAAGAACTGATCCACATAGTTCTCGCCAGTCTTTTCATAGTCATCTTTATTTCTTTTGCGCCTGTCTTCCGCATCCAGACATATCCGAAACCAAGTGTATTCAGACCTTCCAATTCTTCTCGCACCAAGATAGTTCCTTCACACCTCGCCTCCCCAAAGTAGGTAATTCCTTTAAATGTGCTGGAGTCCCATAAAACCTTATTACTATCTACACGGGCATAGATAAGTTCACTGGCAGTATGGTGATGAATGGCAAAATGCATCTTATTTTAGCATCGGTAGCACCTTCTTGGCTTCTTCATTTTTCGCATCATAATCAATGCTGCGAAAAAGATCCAGCACTTGACGACAGAATACTTCTCACTGGAACGAATGTCTCTAATCCGCTCCACAGCCCTTTGAAGCAATTTCCAACTCCAAGATCTCTTCAGTTCGTCGTCCAGCATAAAGCCTCGATAAGCATTCTTCAATACATTACTGGCGTAGTCTCGAAATTGTACGTCATGAATAGAGCTGGGACCCTGCAGCCGATAGCCGTGAATCATGTCTAAGTTGTAGCAGCTCAATCTGTTCACTAATCTTTCTGTTTCTCTGAACTGTCAACTTATAGTTTGATTCGTCGTTCTCTCTAATTCTCCCTCTGAATAGATAGTTTTAACATGCTTACTGACATTCTGCTTTTGTCGTCTGAAATAGCTCTGCAATCTCCAATTGACTAAGCCTCATACCAAACCATCTTCCATACTGTAAATTATCTTAGCCTACCATCTCTCTGTACTATAAATGATGATATCTAATTCTTCATCATCCAGCCCCTTTACAATTTCCACGAGTGCAGTTCCTCAAAAGCACCAATTTTCCCCACTCGTCCTGTTATTTCTTGATTCCAGTACCCTTATATCAATTCACTCTCTGCATCTTCCTTTTCTCACATAAGCTGATATGCGAAAAGCGTACATAGTCGTCTCTCGTCCTCTTCCCATTACTATCTTGAAAACACGCATATTCGCCTCCACGAAAAGCTTCAATGACTCGTTTCCGATATTGTTTCATCCAATATATTGTTACTGGTTTCTTTCTGACCTCACTTTGAACTGACAACAAAATCTTATATTTTCCGCCTTATTTTAGCTTTTCAACGCAAGCTACACAAGGCACAGAAGCACCGAAAAATAGATTTTCCTGGAAAGTTGCAGCAAATTGAGTCAATAGAAAGCTATCCACCAACATTGACGAATGACCTTTCTTTCTGCTCCTTTTTCAGATCATACCGAAAAACAGCCCAATAGCAGCACGTCCACCGGTTGGAAAGACGATTGAGAGAATGGCTACAAACGTCAAAATCCGCACCTTCCTTTTAGGAGCCAACTTTCTGTCGTGCAAAGCGTTCCATCATTGATCAAAAGCAGGATCGTCATCTCCAATCCACTAATGTGAACAGGGGATTGTATGACACTATCGGGTATCGAAGGGTCTTTCCTCTCTAAAATGCAGAGGACTTGCAAGGCCTCTCGCTTAACGGGCGCTGGCCAGAAGTTCACATTATGGAGAAAACATATTCACTGTAGCCAAGTTGAAAATTGGTCACATTGACCCTTGCCCAGATAGTCTTCCTCAATGACATGTTCCCAAACTGTCTGCATAAAGAAGAGAGCCATCATGCTGGGATTCACACTTAGTTAATATTTGCTTCCATCCACAAGGCCTGGCTGTGTCGGGAGACCACGAGTGAGGAAAGAACTTCAATTGCTAGATTTCTCCTGCATTGCTGGTGCATAATTAGAAATTAGATTCATAAGCATCCGCAAAGGTGTTTATCATTCTTTGGAAATCACCAAGAAAGCGTAAGGGCCAGCAATTCCCTCAAAATGTCCACAATCTCATTCTTTTCACTGCTACTGTTCTCTCCCAGTCTATCACTACCAGTGGTATCTACACTTAAATAGACTTCATCAGAATCCTGCTATTGTTCCTATTGCACCTGCACCTCCTCATGGCATTGGAAAATATTTGCATAACCAGTATTTAAGCTTTTCTATTCTCGACAGCATTTTCCTGTTACATATGACGAAAAGCTGCCAAGCAAAATAAAGCTAGCCTCTTCATGCAGTGTTAGGCTTAAAGTCAAGTTCAGCTTCTTCATCACTTATTTTGCATAATCAAACAGAATCTCCTGCCTCTCGTTCTGCAACATTAGCACTCCTGTAATATTTTCAGAAATGAAGGATAGAAAAGAATGCCTAAAATGTGTACCGCTTTTAAAAATCCCAAATCCATCACCGCGCTACACGAACATCATCTGCTATTGCCCATATTTTCGATGTAATCAGAACGCTGAGCTGCAGCGTTTCTATAGTGTTTTGATTCTTTAGACATCTCTATACTCCTTTAATTTATTTTACTTCCTTAGATGATATCTCGCATTTTAATACTCATATGATGATAAACTGCCATTATTCCCTCTTACTTTGTTATTTTACACACCAAACTAGATACTACCACATAATATACATCTTTATTCTTCTATATTTTATTAATCTAATTCACTCATTCTGATAACCGAAGCGTGATCTGCGTATCCAATCACTCTAAAAGACTAAAGTCGGAATAGAAAGAACGCAGTAAGAAATGTTGTAAAACATCACATAGCCAGCATATTCTCCCTTTATCAAAATGGAAGGATAAATTGTCGCAGTTCGTGTACCTGAACGACATTTCATCCACAGAACTCTAATAACGGCTTTTTGCTGTATCTTTCCCTGTAAAAAGAAAAGGAAATTAGCCAGAATTGCAGAAGAAGACTTTCTTTCCCCGTTGTTCCGTAAACCTGCAGGGAAAATGAACCAACAATCACACATGGAGAGGAGATAAATGAAAGTCCAGAAAGAAGCAAACCTTCTTCCTTCATCAATAATCCACTCTGTGCCACACAACTGCAAAACCATCACAAAAGCGAGATACAATTTAGCCATTGAAGCGGAAAAATGAGATATAACATTGTTTTATTCTTCTTCTCACCTATGTCTTCGCTTTTCGTTATTTTAACATGCAATAACTCACTATGTGTCTTGACTTCTCAGTGACTATAATTCCATCGCTCTTGAAACACGCCACCAAACCACGCTTTAAGAAATCGTATGAGCACAAAAGCAATGCTATATCGCTCTGTCATGGAACCGCGAGGGACTCGAAACCTTGGACCGATCGTAAGCGTCAGCTGAGTGCCTGAACCAACTGAGCTATGGTCTCCAAAGAAGTATTATAAGGAATGAACCCTATTTTTAGCAAGCTGTAAACCGCGAATTTTCATTTGTGAAAAACGGAAAACGTATGAAAAAGTCTCAAGCAAAGCTTTAGACCAAAGCTCGATATTCGGACTTTGAACCGAAGACCTACTGATCACAAAATCAGTTGCTCCTCACTAACTGAGCTTATACTCAGCACACCTTTCTGGAACCACATATCGGAAATAACCCTAGCAGTGAAACCATCATATCTCAACCAGACCGCATGGACAAGCCCTCGACCTATTAGTAGCTGTCAGCTTTGAATGCTTTGCAAGCACCCTACACCCTCAGCCGCATCCACCGCTCGTCTCTCTGGCTGGGTCTTACTCCTGCGATGGGACATCTCATCCTTGAGGTTGAGCTCACGCTCAGATGCCTTCAGCGTTTATCCATCCCAACCTGCCCACTCATGGGCTGGGATTGACCTCATCAGGTGCGTGTCAGCAGGAGGTCAGTCCATCCTGGTCCTCTCTGTACTAAGGGACAGATCCTTCAACATCCTGGCTGCCTGCATGCTGGATAGGGGACCGAACTGTCTCACGATCGTTTGAACCCAGCTCGCGTACCGCTTTAATGGGCGAACAGCCCAACCCTTGGGACCGACTCAGCCCCAGGATCGTGATGAGCCGACATCGAGGTGCCAAACTCCCCGTCGATGGAACTCTGGGGAGATCAGCCTGTTATCAGGTAGCTTTTTATCCGTTGAGCGATGGCAATCCCACTTCATACCACCGGATCACCAAGTCCGCATTTCTACTCTGCTTGGCCTGTCAGCCCCTCGCAGTCAGGCTCCCTTTACTGCCTTGACACCTTTGGATGGCTTCCAACCATCCTGAGGGACCTTTTGAGCCTCCGATACATCTCTCGGAGGCGACCGCCCCAGTCAAACTCCCCCACCTGACATTGTCCCTTGACCGGTTTACGGCCTGCAAGGTTAGAAACTAACATAAGGGTGGTATCCTCAACAGCGACTCCGATAATCACTGGAAGTACTATCCTCTCAGTTCCCCACTATCCTGTGCATACATTACCGAATCCCAGCATCAAGCTGGAGTAAAGCTCCATGGGGCTTTCCGTCCTGGCGCGGTAACCAGCATCTTCACTGGCACTTTCTAATTTCACCGCGTATTGTTGAGACAGCGTTCAAATCATTACGCCTTTTCGTAAAGTGGTCGAACTACCTGACAAGGAATTTGCTGCTACCTTAGACTGTTATAGTTACGCTGCCGTTTACTGGGGCTTCAACTCAGCTTCGATTGTCTCAACCTCTCCCTTTAACCTTCCAGCACTGGCAGGCGTCGCCCATATACTTTTACCCTATCGGTACAGACCTGTGTTTTGCTAAACAGTTGCTTTGAGCCTTTCTCTGCGGCCCAGTTGCCTGGGCACCCCTCCCGAAGCATGGGGGTCATGCCGAGTCTTCAATGCTTCTCCCGCTCGGCCTCTAGGATTCTCTCCCATCTACCTGTGTCGGTTTGCGTACATGGGCTTTTACTAAACACTATAGGGCTTTTTCTCGACACAGAGTCCAGCTCTCTACAACTCAATCCCATCAGGTCTCAGATTGTGCAGTGGCTTTTTCCCTACTACACTCCCACCTCCTTTTGCACCGGTCTTCATTCCCGGCTTCCTCTCTCCATGTGTCCCCACATTTCTGATTTAGTAGCATGCACTGAATTCACACCAGTTGTCCATCGATCTCACGCGTCTCCTAGGGCCTCTGCCCAGGTTCTGACTTACCCAGGCAGATCAGCTTTACCCTGGAAACCTTAGATATCTCGCCTGAGGATTCTCACCCATCTCGCTACTCATTCTCGGCATCTCTTCAAAACAATCCACTCTTTCCTCGGCACCGCTTCATCTCGTTTTCAATGTTCTCTCACCGATGGCATTCTCACATCCCTGCTCTGGTGTCATGTTTTAGCCCCGTTAATTTCTCGGCGCAGGACCTCTGACTAGTGAGCTATTACGCATCTTTTGAATGTGGCTGCTTCAAGCTCAACATCCTAGTTGTTCATGAAACTCCCTCACATCTTACCACTTAACATGTACTTTGGGACCTTTAGCTGTAGATTCAAGCGTTTTCTTTGACTACGGAATTTTAGGTCCCGCAGTCTGACTTCTGCTTATATTCTACTGTCACATTCTGAGTTTGATATCTCAGTAGACTCTTTGACGCCCCTCAAGAATTCAGTGCTCATCTAGTGAAAGACTTATCAGTGAGGCTAGCCCTAAAGCTATTTCGAGGAGAACCAGCTATCTCGGTTCGATTGGAATTTCTCCATATCCACACCTCATCGCCACACCTTTTCAACGGATGTGCGTTCGACCTCCACCAAATTTTACTTTAGCTTCATCCTGGACATGGACAGGTCACCCGGTTTCGCTCCATATCACTGCTGACTGCACGCCCTCTTTCAGGACTCGCTCTCGCTTGGCCGACCGAAAGTCCTTAACTGCAGCAACTATAACTCGCCGGACCGTTCTATACGAGCACGCGTTCAGCTTGCGCTGTTCCACAGTCGAAACACAGGGTTTCAGGTCTTTCACCCTCCCGGGGTCCTTTTTCATCTTTCCTTCGGTACCAATCGCTATCGCTCACCGAGTAGTATTCTAGCCTGGGTGGTCCCTGCCTTTCATCGAGAGTTCCACGTGTCTCGTCGCACTCGGATCCTGCTCGATTCTTTACGCTTTCCGTGTAAGGGGCTTTCACATGGCGCTCATCATCGGCTTCCACCTACCACAATCAATGCAGTCCATACCCTGGGTACGCACCCCGGTTTGGGTGCCCTCTTCCGATTTCGCTTCGCCACTACTACTTCGGAATCACGGCTGCTTTTCTTCCTCCGTCTACCAGATGTTTCAGTTCGATCCTCCGTACAGTTGTTAGGCGTATTGGCTGTCATGGTACCGGAGGTTTTCTCACTGCGGGTTTCCATTCAGATATCTGCGTGATCAACTCGGTATTTCGCTAATCGCAGCTTTCGCAGCTTATCACGTCTTTCTTCGGCCTCAGTGCCCAGGCATCACACCCCATGCCTTATTGCTTTAACCAATTCCTCCACTTGATCGCTCAAGTGCGTCGAGGACATACCAGCGTGCATCTCTTCTGATTGTGAAGAAGATTTCTCTCCGAGAAGTGTCTTATTTCTTCGACAAAGTTAATTTCTCTCTGCACGTTTTCACTTGCAACGACGTTCCACTCATTTACTATCAGAACAATTATCTCTTCGGATATGTAGTTTTCGAGCAGCGCATTGCTTGCCTCGTTACTGCAAGCCAACGGAAGCTCATGAACCTCCTGTGCTCTTCGGCAGCATTGTATTTTCTTTATTCTCTGGCATCCACCTCATCTTCCGTGCAAAACAAGTTACCAGCAAAGTATTTTCTTGTCACGCTCAGTTCAAACCGTCGTGTTCGATTGGGAACGGTGTTTCAAACGCATCAACTACCAGAGAATGAACAATCACTTTGAATGTACCCTACCAACTGGAGAAAGTTGCTTCCGTAGGAAAGTCTGGCGTGAGTTTCGTCGAACAGGATACTCCGGAGTACGTTCACGTAAATCAGTCACTTCCACCTTTATTACGGCGTCTTCCGGCATCGGATAGCCGTCGAAAAACTTTCTCCCCCTTTTCATCATCGAATAACACACAAACCCCTCACTTTATCCTTAGAAAGAGGTGATCCAGCCGCACCTTCCCGACACGGCCACCTTGTTACGACTCTCGTTCCCAGTCATCAGTCCGTCCTAGCCTTCGGCCTTTCTGGGACACTGACTTCGAGCATTACCAACTCATGGTGTGGACGGCGGTGTGTACAGACCCGGAACGGCTCCACCGCAGCATGCTGATCTGCGGATTACTGAAAGCGATCTCCAGCTTTCGTGTAAGTCGTGGTTGCAGACCACAGTCCGAACTGCGACGTTATTTTTGAGCGATTTAGCGGCGTATCACCCTCTTGCTTTCTCGTTTACGCTATCATTGTGCAACGTGTGTAGCTCCAAGTCATAAGGGGCATGGATGATTTGACGTCATCCCCGCCTTCCTCCAGGTTATCTGCGGTGCCCAGTTAGAGTGCCCATCTTTACCGCTGGCTACTAACCATAGCGGGCTGTGCTCTGCTTGCGGACCCTAACCCAACATCTCGCCGACACGAGCCGACGACAACCATGCACACCTGTCTCCATTGTCGGAAGGGAAAGTGCGGTCACATAATTTCTGTCAATGATCTCGCGACTGGTAAGGTTCTCTCGCGCTGCTTCGAATTAAAACCACATGCTCCACTGCTTGTGTCGGGTCGTCAATTCCTTTGAGTTTCATTCTTGCGAACGCACTCCCAGGTGAATACTTTATTGCGTTTGCGACGGCACCGAGAAGCTTTGCTCCCCGACACCCAGTATTCATCGTTTACAGCGTGGACCACCAGGGTATCTCATCCTGTTTGATCCGCGCTTGGAGCCTCAACGTCGTTGTCCAGTAAGCTGCCTCGCTCGGTGTTCTTCTCCTGATATCTCAGCGCATTTCACCGCTACACCAGGAATTTCCATCACCTCTCCAACACTCTAGATCACAGTGTTTCAAAGCAGTCCCCAGGTTAAGCCCAGGGTTTTTCACTTTCAGACTTGCCACCCGTCTACGCCCCTTTACACCCAGTAAATCCGGATAACGCTTTGCCCCCTACGTATTACCGCGGCTGCTGGCACGTAGTTAGTCAGTTTTAGTCAGGCACCGTCATTATCTTCCCGCCGATAGAGCTTTACATACCGAATACTATCTTCACCACGCGGCGTCGCTGCATCAGGTTTCCATTGTGCAACATTCCACCGCTGCCCTGCGAGCTTTGGGCCGTGTCTCGTCCCACCGTACGGTCATCTCTCAGATCGGCTGCACTGATCGCTGCTTTGGTAGCTTTTACCCCGCCAACTGGCATGAATCAGATCGCGGGTCCATCTTATGGTGATAAATCTCAATTCCGGTACCATGCGGTACTGTGTGCTTATGCGGTATTAGCAGCGATTTCTCTCTGTTATCCTCCATATGCAGGCAGGTTACCCACGTGTTACTCACGTCCGCCACTAGATAACGCATCTTCCCGGCCGAAGCTTCCGATACGCATCCCGTTCGACTCTGTGCTAGCCGTAAAGAGCATCGCCGCCAGCGTCTCGTCCCGAGCCAGGATCGAACTCTCTGTTAATAAGTACCTCTCATAAAGGAAAAGCGACGGAATCACCGACGCAACGAGAAGTTGCACCTCGCGTAGCAGGGCGCTCGAACTTGCTTTCGTGCCAAAGCAAAGGGAGTGTCCACACATGAAAATCTGTCATCAGTCACTAGTTTGTTCAGTCTCAGTCAAATCGCGCTTAGCTTCATGTGTTCCTTAGTGACTTCTCGTTGCTTTTCAGAAGCAACTTCGGAACTTTGTTGGCAAAGCATGACAGCTTTTCGCTGAACGATACGCTGCGTACTTTCTGATGAAAAAGCACTGCTTTACTGTAATTAGTCGCCGTCTTGAATTTTCCACATTTCTGAATTTGTCTGCCGGATTCTGCTGTTCTTCTTTCGAAGAACTTCTTTCAAGAATCTTCAGGGTCTGTGTATTATTCGATCTTTCTGAATCTCAAGGTACTGTTGACCTTTGTTTCAGTTTTGATGACTGAAACTTCGAGCCGCAGCACATCTGGCTGTGGTTTAGGCCGACGATCTCTTCGATGAAAGTCTTTCCGTAGCTCGTTTGAGCGACAGCTTCAGTATATTAGCATTCCTGGAAATCGCTTGTCAACACAAATGCATCTCAAATTCGAAAAATTTTGCACTTCTCAAAATCCACAATATCTCGATAGTACTCCATATTTGTTTTCTCCTTGCTCATTTGCTTCTAAGAACCTTCTAAATCGAAAATCAGATCATCTTTACAGCGAATCACAACCCTTCTTCCTCCTTGATGGTGCAGGTAAAGAGACTGAGATCCCACCTCCCCGAGCATAACCGGTCTATATCTGTAGCCTCCGTATCACTTCTCGTTTTACCACCTGAAGGAAAACAGATTTTCGTCCATATCCTGAAATTCTGCAGCTCATCGCCTCTTTTCAACTCGCATCAATCGTCTCCAAAATGGGACCGATACCGCGTGCGCAAAAGGATGAGATCCTTATCATAAATGCTTCCGGTCATACCGAGCGTGCGTTTCTGATCCGATACGATCGCTTCCTGAATCGGCAAATCCAAACGCAATTTGGAAATCTTTCAATTCACTGATATATTTTTATCCTGATCCACTTTTACCGGCATATTCTTCACTTCATCGGAAAGCGCTTCTTCGAGAATATTTTGCTGAAACGTATTTTCTCTAGTGCATTTTCTTGTAGGCTCTATCAAGAGGATTGCTCAATTTCTGAACAGTATGTACCCAAGATCATCTTGTTTTCTCCTCCAGCTAGGGAGTCCCTCTCTAGAGCAGCTCATATCCTTTTCGCCTGAACAGAACCTCATAATCTTCATAAAATTAAAGACTCGTAAGAAGCAGGCAAGAAAATAAATAAAATCCCAGATAATGCCAAAGATTGAAAGATTGCTTCAAATATTGTCTGCTTGCCTATATCTTCATTTTCATCCCTTTTCCCCTTACTTATCTCTACTTTCTCCTGTCTACTTTCTTCTACCATTCTCTATATCTCTTACTCTAATTTTCTTTTTATCTCCCTA
>BNJU01000429.1_pt1 | contig 222514 bp, 310 predicted proteins | sample 8539281 | NCBI WGS metagenome assembly BNJU01 (sample SAMD00202456, study PRJDB9452) | human saliva metagenome | isolation source: human saliva | place: Japan | reverse complement strand
ATTCAGCTTAGAATCTTTTAAGGTTACTGAACTTTTTCCACCCCCACACCTGACAAAGAGCCAATTATTATACTAAAAATGTGAATTTACTTCTCATAAATAATCTTCACAATCATAAATTCACATCAATGTTCCTCTTTACTCGTGTTAAGCACTCTATTTTAATTCATTCCTACATTTTCATTAGAACACTGTATGAGACCATTTTTAAACCATTTTGTTACATTTTTCGGAGTTTGTTAATAATGATTTTATAGCTAAAAAGATACTTCTTTTACTTGTACATAATTTCCTGTTGAAATTAATTTGGTTTACTAATTCTTTTACATTTGCCATTCATTTACTTTGTACGCTCTTGTCCAATATAATTTGTGCCAGAATCTGCTGCATATTTACTCCACCATTTTCTACAATGTGGCATTCTGCTGCTTTTAAATCTTGATTCAATAAATTTGTGGTGCCACATAATCTAGCCAACCTTTATCCATCCATAACTATATCTGCATACAAGTCATCATAAAGTTTTGAACACCTGCTGTTGTACTAGACCCTTTTACTGGATCTGTTGACATTTCTCAAACACCAAATGACTTATTCCCAAATTCACTTAGGATTAACTTTTTAATAGATTTATGTAATTTTTCTATTAAATTATCTTTACTTTCTTCTCCAGTCACCTATACTAGCGAATTTAGAACCATATTTTTGATATTGCGCACTGTCTGGATATTCTTGACCTTTAACTCTTTGTATGGATAAAAATAGTCATCCATGCACTCCGTCAATATCATAATTTTTAACAACTTAACAATACTATCCACAACATAATTATTAACTTGGTATACCCAGGATTCAAATAAAACATGCCCTCCATAAATAACTGTCCAATCTGGTCTCTCTCATTGTCCTTCGAAAGTTTTCTCTTCCACCTGTTGCTCGTCAATCTATACGGATTAAACCAAGCATGAAATTGAATTCCTCTTTTATGTGCTTCCCTCCACCATAAATTTCAAAGATCATATCCAGGATCTTTTCCTTTGAGTTCCTGTTAAATATCTCAGACCAAGGTGAATATTTTGAAGGATAAAAAGCATCCCCCGCAGTTTTTACTTGAACGAAAACTGCATTCATATTCCATTTTTACATTATCCAAAATAATAATAAAATCCTCTTTTGTTGTTCTACCTCGGCTTTCTTTTGAAGCCAAGGTCAATGTTACTAACACTTGCTACCCAAACACCTCTTAACTCTTGTTGATTAGCAACATCTGAATTTCTGTTGCTTGTAGCATTACCTCCACCGATATTTCTAGCTCCTGTAATTATACTTTGAGCATTTAATGTCATGGCAGCTGATATAACCAATAGAGATACTGCCAATTTTTAACAATGATTTCACTAAAAATCTCCTTTCTACATTTTCTATCTTCATTTTAATACATTTTTGCAATTTTCAAATTTATTTTCAAATAAATCTTTTTCCTTTTAGCAAAAACAAGAAGAAATTAGTTACTCTTATTTATAGAAAACAAATCATTAAATAATATCAAAATCAATCAAAATTGGCAAATGATCCGATAACATTGTTTTTATAACCTTCACATCATTTATTTTTATATTCTCTGAATGAGCACAAAATCCAATTCCTTTTTAGGCGACCAACTAGGAAAAGTCGACTTTTTCTCTAAATTCGCACTTTTTCAGATTTCCCAGCTTTCATAAACAATTCTATCTCTTCAGTCCCCCACAAAGTATTAAAATCTCCAGCAACAATCATTGGTTTCTCACATTTTTCAATTAAACTAAACAATTGTACAAATTGTTTCATTCGAGTTTTTCCACCCAACGCCAAATGAACTAAAAATTACAATCTCCAGTGGTTTCAATTTCAATTATTAATTTTTCATTCCATTATCTAAATAATGAAATTTATGATTTACTATTTCTTTATTTGATAATAAATGCATTTCCTTGTTTTTGCACCATTGGAAATTTCATATATCTCGAATTTTCTTCGTATTTATACTGATAAATAAAAATTTTTGTCTGTCATTTCACTCAAAATCTCGGCTTGATTTTTGATTTCATACGAAATGATCCTAAATCGACTTCACCAAACCAACTATATCTGGCTTTTTGCCTTCTAATAAATTTTTTCCTATTCGATCTATTTGTTTTCAGAACGACCCAAATAACCTCTAATATGTTTAAATCTCTTTATTAAATACTTCCCGTTCCATATCTTATATTATACAAAAAGAAATTTCATTTTAACTACTTCCCTAACTAATCCTACTCCATCTCCAAACGGCAATAAGATAAAAATTATATTCTTTATTCAATTTTTGAATAAATTCTCTCAATCTTCTAACAATCGTTTTAAAACTCTTTTTCGGAACATTTTCATCACTTTCAGCAACTAATCCTCTAAACATCAAATTATCTATAAAAAATTACTCCATTTTCATTCAATAATCCATAACTCATTTCAAAAACTTTTCAAATATTGACCTTTTTGAAGCATCAAGAAAAATAAAATCATATTTTTAGACTGATCTAATTTGGAATCTCCTCAACGCATCACCTAAAATCATTTCATTTTTATCTAGTAATCCCAACTTCTCAAAAATTCTCTTTCATATTTCTGTCTCTTTTCATCTATCTCAATAGTCGTTAATTTTTCCGCCATTTTTATTCGCAATTCTAGCAAAAAATAATCCCGAATAACCAGTTGCAGTCCCTATTTCCAAAATATTTTTGCATTAATATTATTCGCATTATAAATCATGAAATTCAAGACATCTCTTGTCATAATCGGAACCTTATCCTCCAAGCTCTCACGCTCTATTTTTCAACAACTCATCATCAATCTCAAATAATTCCTGTGCATACTTCGATGATTCTAAAAATTTTCTATCATTTTTCTCTCTTTTCTATTTTTCTACCATTTTTACAAAATCTCTATTTTTATTTTTAATTACAATTTTTAAATCATTTCTCCCATTTTAAACATCAGGCATAACTGCAAAAATCACAAAACCAATTATCAATCCAATAACTATTATCGACAATGGCTCAAATAATTTTAAAAAATAATTTCACTTTTTCAGTCACTTTCTCATAATAAATCGTATTCAAATTTGAAAAAGCAGTTTCCACATTTCCAGTTTTTCACCAATACTCAAAAATTAATATATTCTCTATCAAAAAATAAAGATTTTTAAAAAGCCTGTTGAATCGAAATCCCTTTTTCCACCTTTTTATTATACCTCTGCATTCAACATCAAACTTTTTGAATTTGAAGTCAATTTTAAAGAGTGCAACAAAGGAACATTAGCACTACTCAACATATACATATTTCTCGTAAAATTCAAAAATACAAATATCTTTATACAATTTATCCACAATTTTAATCTTCAAGAGCAATTTTTCAATATTATAATTATTTCTTTTATAAATAAAATTTGCTCCAAAGACAATCACTCCTGCTACAATTAATAAAAAAAGTAGCCCATGTTTATTTACAATTTCACTCAGATTCACAACTTACTGTGTCAATCCTAGGCAACTGCTGCCTATATCCGAATAAATTAAAACAAATTTTGGAACTACTAATTTTAATAAAATTATTACAATAATAAAAGCTGTCCCCATTACTGCTCAACGGATACACGCTCAAATTTCTTATTTCTATCTTTTTGATTAAATTCATATTTTTCAGACAAATTTTTGAATATTATTTCCAAATTCCTATTTCTTCTCCAATTTTTAATCATCTCTAAAAATTCTCTATTGTCAGTAATTTTCTTAAACGCTACTTGCAAAGAAACTCCTTTTTCAATTTGAATTTTGTTTTCAAAATCTTATTTTTAAAATTTTTCTTTATAATTTCCTGAAATTATTTCCAATGCATTAACCAAACTTATTTTACCTTTTAGAGATAAATACATCCCTTTGTAAAAGAAAAATAATCTTTTTCTTTTTATTTTTTTCCTCATTTTTAAAAACTCTCATAATCCCCCAGATATAATTGTTTTTATTTTTATTATTTTTGTACTAACGCTATTTTTCCTAAAAGCAATAGATCCAACAAATCCTGCTTCATCTCCAAGTCCAGGATAAACGATATAATTATCAATATCTTTTTAATATCGCATCTTTTTGAACATAACCATTTAAAAACTCTTGAACATATTTTCTTATGAATGGGAACATTTGTTTTTGTTTCATTACTCCACCACCCATAATTATTTTTGTGGTGATAAAAATCAAAAATATAGTTAACCAATGCTTGAGCCAAAATAATATGCTTCCATTTCCCAAACTTCTGTTCTATCTGCTAATTCAATTCCTTTTTATTCCATCTAGCTTCAATCGCTGGTCCAGCTGCCATTCCTTCTAAACAATCTTTATGAAACGGACATCTTCCTTCAAATTTATCATCTTATGTCTTTTAATAAAAATATGTCCCATTTCAGGGATGAGTTAATCCTTGAACCATTCTTCCATTTACTACTGCTCCAGCACCAATTCCAGTTCCAACTGTAATATACATTACATTTTTTTAAACCTTCTCCAGCTCCCACCAGCTTCTGCCAATGCTGCACCATTTACATCGTATCAAAATTCCAGGTACATCAAAATGTTTTTCAATTCACCTATCATATTGAAATCACTCCAATAAGGTTTTGGTGTTTTTGTAATATAACCATAAGTTTCTGAACCTTTTTACTGGATCAATTGGTCCAAAGCTTCCAACACCCATTACATCAAATTCTTTATCACTAAAATATTCAATAACTTTTTCTCATTGTTTCATCTGGAGTTGTTGTTGAATACTTATTCTCTCAATAACTTCTCCATTTTCTTTTCCTAATCCACAAATAAATTTAGTTCCTCCAGCTTCAATTGCCGCAATTACTGCCATACACTTCCTTCTTTATATTTTAATTCCTCAATCCCCTTAATTTGTTGAACTTAAAAATATCTATAATTTATTTTAATTCATTATGGTAAAATTCCAAAAATTTCTTCTTTAGTTGCTGTTGCTGTACCAATCTTAGCTACACTATTCCTGATGCCATATTTGCAATTACTCCAGCTTCATATAAACTTGCACCCTGCCGAAAGTGAAAGCAACAACGTCGAGATAAATGTATCTCCAGCCCTGTCATCAAAAACTTCCCCTTGCCAGTAGGAACCCTTTCATAATTCCCATCATACAACGAAAATCCTTCCTCACTTCTTGTTAAAACTACACAATCCAATTGCAAATCTTTTTAACTGTTTCCATCGCATTAGCAACTTCTTCTTCGCTATTAAACTTATTCAATCCAAAATAGTCCAATATTTCCTTTCTATTAGGCGTCATCGTCGTAACTCCAACATAATTTTTAAAATTATGTGGCTTAGAGATCTACAACTATTTTTATTATGTTCTTTAGCTATTTTTATTATACTTTCAGAAACATATTTTGTTAAAACTCCCTTTATTGTAATCTGACAATAAAATTGCATCAATTTCATCAATATCTCTTTTCGACTTTTTAATCAATGCTTCTTGCATTTCTTTAGAAATATTCGTATCTTTTCCCAATCCAATCTTAATAATTGTTGTCCTTGAGATAAAACACGACTTTTATAATTGTTGGTCTAGAATCATCCACAACAATTCCATCTGATTCTATTCCTTTCACCTCTAATTCACTAGTAAACTTCTTCCCGTTATCATCTTCGCCTATAACACCATAAACTCGCACTTGTCCTTCCAAACTCTTTCAAGTTATTAGCAACGTTTCGAAGCTCCCCTAATACAAATCTCTCTTCCTCAATATTTACAACTGGCACTGGAGCTTCTGGTGATATCCGATTCACTTTTCCAATCAAATATTCATCCAACATCATATCTCCAATAACCGCTATTTTAATTTTTATTAAACTTTTTAGTATTTCTTCAAGCCTTTGAATTGATATCATATTTTTCCTCTCTCAAAATCATTTTTCTTTATTATTATACTATACAATTTCAATTATTTCATTAATTTTTATTTTTCTTTACTAAAATTTTAAAGTAAAAACTTAGTCTAAAAAAATAGTATCACATCAATTATCATTTTATCTCTTGAATAATTGCTTCAATTTCAATATAAATATCTCTCATCTCCTTATTTTTCTTTGATATTTTAAATAATGGACCTATTATTGGAATACTCGACAATATCAGTATTTTTCTAATTGTCTCTTTTCCCACATTTTTGCTTCAATCCTCCAATAAACGTAGATCCCCATTATTTAAAGTAATAGTCGTCCGAGTTTGATTTTTCTGTTTCGCTCTCGAAGACTCATTATAACTGAAGTTAATTTAAAATTACTAATTTCTGTATCCATTTTCAAAATAATTTTTCTTTCTCCATTCACATTTTTATCTCAGGCAAAATTTTAAAAACTATTCCTGCTTCGGAAAATATCAGCTCAACATAATCTTCATTATTTTTGTAATTTTTCTCTCAATAATTACTTCCTCTGTTACCCATCATTCTCCTTCTTCCTTCTCCATTATCATCAACGTTGGCATCGCCTCCAATTTTTATATCTCCATTTTCTTTCAACAAATTAAAATCAATCCCAAAAATTTCCTCCCATCGAAAAATCGAACTAATCGAAACCTCTCCATTTAAAAATTTCCCAATCAAATTTTTCTATTTGGATTAGCATTTTCAGGATTTATCGACCAGTCAATTCCAAGTCTCTCAAATAAATTGAGACTGTATCAATTATCGTTCCTTTAATAATAACCTGTTCTTTTTGCTCTATCCAATGACTTAATAATCCTTTCCAGTTCCAAAAATTTCTTCTCGTCTCCATTCAAAATAATTTTATTATCAATCCCAATCATTTTAAAAATCTTCAAACCCATCCAAAAGCTTCTGAAATTTCCTTCGCATCTCCATAATCCAAATAAATTTCCTTTTATTTTTTTGTTACTACAGGTGTTACTACCTTTTCAATAACAGTTTTTGCACAGAATTATTTTTCAGATTTTCGATATTTCTCCATTTTTGATTTGTACTAGATGATTTTTTTGATTTTTATTATTCTGATTAGCTGATTATTCTGATTATTTTGACTATCTTTTATTCTCTTTATTTTTCAAATTTTGCAATTCTGTCTGCAATTTTTTTAACTTTTCCTTTTCAATATCTTCTCGATAGATAAAAATTTTTCCCATCCTATCTTTATCTTTTATCCACATAATTATTAACACTACTCGAAAAAGCAACATTACAAACAAAAAACACAAAATTATTAACAAATTCTTATATTTTCCTTTTTTCATTCCCTCTCCCTTTTTACTTCTCTCAACTCAATTCTCTAAAATTTATAATTTTTATCCATTCTCTATTTCGCTGTATTTTCAATATATCCCAATGAAATCTTATACGCTTCCTGTGTCAATTCAATATAACTCCGTGTCGTATCAATATATTTTTACTCTTATTCACAAAATACAAAAAATTTTCCCAAAATCATTCAAACTCCCACTCAACGTAAAATGAATATATTTCAGACTATATCCTTTTCCTATCCCATAATTTCTCTGATTTCGAAATTTCTTTCAGTTTCAAACCACTTTCATTCGAAAAAATATACACCATTTTCTTAAATTGTGATTCATTTTTATCGAAAGAATTCAAATCTATCTATTAACATTTTTATTTTTCTCATAATCATTTTCCATTTTCTCTTTATTTCTTGCCTTTTCAACAAAGAAATCTCATCTATTTTTATCTTCTAAATTTTTTCTTATTTTTCAACTATCAATTTTCCCATCTTTTAAAGTTTCCTTATACTTCGAATATTTATCATTCACTCAAAAGCGCCCTAATAAAACCAAAACTAAAAAAACACCAAATTTTTAAATTCCCATAATTTCTCCCAATTCCTCACTCAATTCCATATCTTCTAATTATCATTTTTCTTATCCATCATCGTATATTCAAACACAATTTCCTCATCATTATCCTTCAAATATCCCAATTCTGTACTCGAATATTTCCTCTCTAAATTATTCTCAAATTTCTCAAAATTTTCAAATTTATTAACCGTTCCTGAACAATCCATTTGTTATCGTCATAATTAATTTTCTCGTATAATCCACGCCATTCCTACTATTTTTCAATCAAAAATTTTATAAAAACTGTAATACTCTTTTTCTTGTAATATTAGAATCTACCTCTTCCAATAGATGACAATTCTTTTGAATAATCAGGCAATTTCTCATTTTTTACTCAAATACTCCTTCTCCAACTTTTTCGTCTCATTCTTCAATCGCTCATTCTTAGTCTTTTTCCCTTTCCAACGGTATCAAATTTTGCATATACCCCGCTCCTATCAGTAAAATTACAGCTACATCTTTAACTTCAAATTTCTTTAAATTTTTATCATCAAAAACTTCTCTTTTTCAGAAAATTAGGCTCCTCATACAATTCTGTCCCTAAAAATATCTCTTTTAAATTATCCTCACTCAAACCAACTGTTTTCATGTCACTAAAATCATACTCTTCTAAATTCTCTAAATCATCAATTTTTAAATCGATCTCTTCAAACTCACTAATTTTTCGAGTCTTCAATCACAAACCTTAAACTTTTCTCTCTCCAATCGTTAAAAATCTCAGTATCTTCATTTTTATTATAATTATAAATCGAAGTTATATCCACCTTTATATCCAGTAATTTCTTTTTCCTGCTTTAAATACATTTTTAAATTCCTCGATTTTCTTCTTCTAATACCAAAAGTTACATACTTGTCCTCAATGTGATTCAGAAAAAATTTTTTCTTCAAATATTTTCATCTCTTTCATTTTCCAAAGAATTTTTTTCCTTTAAAAATTTCCCATCTAAAATTTTCCTTAAAACTAATTTTCTCCAATTTCTGAGTTCCATTTTCAATATTTCCTTCAACATTTTTCTTCAATTTCATCATCAAAATTTTTCTATATTTTTGAATATTATTATCTCCATAATCCGTTTCCATTCCTTCTATTTTTAAAAATACGAAAAATGCAAAATCAAAGAAATTTCCACTTCTTCACTCAAACTATATTCATCTAAACTCTCCAAAACCGAACTCAAATCTTGATTTTCATAAAAATAAATTTTCTCTTCTATAAATAAATATATCTTTTCCTCACTTCTAATATATATTTTAATTTGTTCCCTACATTCTCTCCCCCATTTTATAACTTTTACATCAAAACTACTACAAAAAATCTCCAAAACCTAACTATCTTCACTCAACTAATTTCTAAAAAAATAAAATATTTTCTATAAAAATTTTACTCTCTATTCTTGTTATCTCAATTTCTTTCAAACTCTTTCGCCTAAAAAGAAATTTTCTCCTCATACTCAATTTCCTCCTCAAAACTTTTCTTGAATAAATAATTTTTAAATTTCTATAAACCTCGTTTTCTTTCAATGGAATCCCATATTTATTCCCATCTTCATCCATCACTTCTTTGATCCTATACCCTCCAACACTTTCAAAACCAGAACTCAAATAAATCAACTTCTTTTATCTTTATTTTACCTAAATTATCAATTCCTATATTTGAATCAAAAATACTTTTCTCTAGTTTCCAAATTTACATTTTCATTATTAAAATAAATCCCTTTTTCATAATTCTCTCAAAATTTTCCTCTTCCTTTTGAATCAAAAAACTTTTTAGAAACTTTTCTCTCTCTCTTCATCAACGAATTTATCTTAACCTTTTCCTCACAAAATACATAAAATTAAAAAGAAAATACTGTTATTATTGACAACACAATCAACACATAAATTAAACTTACTCCCTATTTTTCTCAGACTCTTTCATTTTCCTACCTTCTCAAACAACTATAATTCTCTATCAAAACTAAAAATCTTTAAATTTTTCTAAATATCAAAATTTCTATTCTATAAAACTTTAATAAAAAAATTTCAAAAATCAAACACTCAAAATTATAATCTCACTTTTCCCAAATATTTACTCTTTATAGCTAAAATACCACCAATCTTCTCAAAATTTATATCTTCGTACTCACCAATCAAAGATCTATTACCGAAAATTAGAAATCCACTTACCTCAGAAATATACAATTTTTATTAACAATCTCCAACTTATAAAACATTCTATTCTTCTTATAAATTATTTGATTACCTCTAACAAATAAATTCGTCTTCTCACCACTATAATCGAATTCCTCCAAATCTCTATCTTCGAGCTCTACCTTCACTTTCTCCAATGCAAAATAAATATTCTCATCCATTTTCTGACTATTCTTTTTCACATTCTCAATTATAGCAACTCTCTTTTAAAAAATACCGCAATAACCGACACTAAAAACAGAAAATATCAACATACTAATCAAAACTTCCACCAACAAATATCCCTTTTGTTTTATCACATTTTTATATCTCTACTTTTTTTCCCATTCCCTTACAACTCACTCTACTTTTCCCCTTTTTATCCCCATCTTCTGAGTCCTCTATCTCACAACTTCTTTACTCTTTACCTATTTCTCATACTTCTATAAATTTTTTTCATCCTACTCAAACTCAATATTCCTTTTTCTCAATTTTACCACTCTCTAAATAAAAACAATCTCTCACTCTTTTCATCTACATTACGAAATTTTTGGAAAATAATACCTCTTTTATCCCATCAACCTCAATCTCAAAAAATATATTCCTTCTCATTATTTTCATTAACATAATAATATTCCGTCGAAGATACCTTCACTTTTTTTATTCTTTTCAAATAAATCATTTCCTAAAAATTCTATATTTATCATCAATCATAAATCTACTATAAAATTCCTGCATCCCTTTGATATCATACTGTCCTTGAAAATTAAATATTCTCAAATAATCAACACCTCTCAATAATTCCAACATATTTTCACTTTTGCAAGTTACTCTTTTTCATCATCTGATTTCACATTCACTCTAAATGTCTTCAAAAATATTCGCTATTGGAAACAAAAACACTTACAATAAAAAACATCGAAAGCAAACTCTCATAAGCATTTCTCCACTATTCTTTCCCCAAACTTCCTCCCCTCAATAATAACTAGTCTATTCAAATCAATAATAATCAACCCTATTCAAATATTTTAAATAATTAATATACTTTTTTATTATCTTTTTACAACTTCAATAAAATTTTTTCTAGAATTTTCAAATAATTTTTTTAAAAACTAGCATCTTTTATTTACAAAAATATTTTTCACTATTTGATTTTTTTCTACTATCTCTTAAAAACTATCATCTATTCCCATTTTTTTACTTCTCCATCACATAAAAACTTTTCAAATAACAAATAATTCAAAATAATATACGGAGCAAACGGCACATACTCTCCTCTTTTCCCTCTCATCTTCCAATAGATCAACACCAAAAACCACAATAGCTGCCGACAAAAAAATATAAATTTCTGATAAAAAATAATACTTGTCTAAAATCTCTATACTTCAACAATCCCACCTATGACAATCATTAATTTTACATCTCCAAATCCAATCAATTCCTTTTTAAAATAGTCCTCAACTATATATAAAATCAATAACGGCATCGAAAACGCACACCATCCCAAATACACCTTTTTCAAAATTATTTCTCTCAACACCAATTAAAATCCCAATAACTAATAAAATTATTAAATCTCTATCCTTAATAATTTTTCTCTAAAAATCTATAAAACATATCCTTACTAAAACAACATATTTTATCAATCCTAAAACAAAATCCTAACATCTATTTTTCTTATCTCTTCTCCAGGGAAAAAGCCTTTACTGCTACTATTAATCTTCGCATAAACCTCCCCTTTTATCATAAATAACAACTCCTTCAATATTTCCTATCTTAAAATTACCATTATTTTGTGTAGTCAATTCCTAATCTATTCAAATTATCATATTCTTTCAAAACATCTTGCAAATTTTTAGGTAAATCACCACCATTATCAACACTCCAGAAGTCGAACTATATTCAAATCTGCAATCGCCAACAACCTTACTTCTATTAGCCTTATTCAAATATTTCAACTTGCGGTATCGCAATCGCCGAAAATTATAGTAATAATCGCAACTACTAAAATAACTTCAATCAAAAGTAAATCCCTTGTTCTTTCTTTTAATTCCTTTTTCAAATAACCCATTCCTTTCACCTCTTTTTAATTTATTTTTAATATTTATACTATATTTTTTTAGAAATGTCAAATATTTTTATTTTTTTCTATATTTTGAAAAATAAAAATAAATTTTTCCAGTAATAATCACACTTTTTGAAATATTTCCTATAATTTAAAAGAAATTTTTATATACGAATGAAAAATAAGAAAAAGTAAAAAAATATATTAAGTGAGTTTAATAAAAAAATAAATTTTTTTCTCTGTAAACAAAAAGAAGATATTATATCTTCTTCCCATTGTCTTTATCTTAACTTTTATTTATTTACTTTCATAGTTTTTAATAAAATTATTAATTTAAATTCTGAATTTTAAATGGTACGGCCTAGGGGGATCGAACCCCTGTTGCCAGGATGAAAACCTGGAGTCCCTAACCACTAGACGAAGGCCGCAGAACTCTTTCTTGGTGGATCCAGCTGGACTTGAACCAGCGACCGCTCGGTTATGAGCCGAGTGCTCTAACCAGCTGAGCTATGGATCCTAATGGCGTACCTGAAGAGATTCGAACTCCTGGCCCACGGCTTAGAAGGCCGTTGCTCTATCCAACTGAGCTACAGGTACACATCATTATTTTTTTCTTTATTAAAATGGTGAGCCATACTGGGATCGAACCAGTGACACCTTGATTAAAAAGTCAAGTGCTCTACCGACTGAGCTAATGGCTCTCAATTTGGAGCGGGAGACGAGGGTCGAACTCGCGACATTCAGCTGGAAGGCTGACGCTCTACCAACTGAGCTACTCCCGCATATCTTTTTGTGGTGCCTCGGGCCGGACTTGAACCGGCACGGAATTGCTTCCACAGGATTTTTAAGTCCTGTGCGTCTACCGATTTCGCCACCAAGGCATATCAAATACTTTTTAATGGTGCCCAGACGCGGAATCGAACCACGGACACAGGGATTTTTCAGTCCCTTGCTCTACCGACTGAGCTATCTGGGCAAAATGGCGGGTGAACTGGGATTCGAACCCAGACATCTTGCGATTTCGCCGGTTTTCAAGACCGGTCCCTTAGCCGTTCGGACATCCACCCATACTAAAAAGCAAATAATTATTATTAATTTAAATTCTAAATTTTTAATGGTACGGCCTAGGGGATCGAACCCTGTTGCCAGGATGAAAACCTGAGTCCTAACCACTAGACGAAGGCCGCAAAACTCTTTCTTGGTGGATCCAGCTGGACTTGAACCAGCGACCGCTCGGTTATGAGCCGAGTGCTCTAACCAGCTGAGCTATGGATCCTTAATGGCGTACCTGAAGAGATTCGAACTCCTGGCCCACGGCTTTAGAAGGCCGTTGCTCTATCCAACTGAGCTACAGGTACACATCATTATTTTTCTTTATTAAAATGGTGAGCCATACTGGGATCGAACCAGTGACACCTTGATTAAAAAGTCAAGTGCTCTACCGACTGAGCTAATGGCTCTCAATTTGGAGCGGGAGACGAGGGTCGAACTCGCGACATTCAGCTTGGAAGGCTGACGCTCTACCAACTGAGCTACTCCCGCATATCTTTTTTAGGTGCCTCGGGCCGGACTTGAACCGGCACGGAATTGCTTCCACAGGATTTTAAGTCCTGTGCGTCTACCGATTTCGCCACCAAGGCATAATTGTTACTTCTCTTATGTTTTTCATAACTACTCGATTAGTATATCATAGCCTTTTATTTTTTTGTCAACACTTTTTTTATTTTTATTTATTTTTCAATCCCCTTTAATTCATTAGTTTTTAGAATCAAAGGGATCAAATTATGTGCTTTTTATTCGCTTTCAACATATTTTTGTTATTATTTCTTTTTGCTTTTTCAGCTATTTCTTCATATGAACCTTCTGGTTTGATTATATCTAGGACTGCTACTTTTTATTTTTTTAGGTTTAGGAAATTTCATATATCTTGAATATGCTTCAAATCCTCCTTTTATTCCTAAACATTGTACATCTATCCCTAATTCTTTAGAAATAATTGCAGAATACTTTTTTTAAATTCAGCAACTTTTTCCATCTTTTTGTTCTTGCACCTTCTGGGAAAAATTAACACATTTTTCCACTTTTTAAATATCCTACAATTTCCTCTACACTTTTTCTGATGTTTTTTTATTTATATCAATCAAAAATTACATTTCCATTACTTACTAATAATTTTTAGAGGAAATTTTTGAAATACCAGTCTATTGCTAAAAAAATATTGTGTTATAAAGGATTGATTTTGGTAGCAAACTTCCTAAAATTAATGGATCAATGAAACTTTGATGGTTTGAAACATAAATTTTTGGTTTAGGATCTAATTTTTCTCTTCCATTTCTTTTGGATTCTAAAATATACTTTTATTATTACATCTAAAAATACTTTTAAAAATTTTGTAATCCAACGATTTTTGTCATCTTTTATGGGTTTGGCTTCTTCGATTATTTGTTTCAATTTATTTCGTTATTTTCAATTTTCACTGCTTTTTTTCATTAATATATTCTGATAAAAGTTTTAAATTAGGCATTTCAGCGAATTTTTCTTCATCTAATTGCAATCCAAAATTATTTTTCGATATAGGCAAAAAAATTCAACTATATCTAGTGAATCCATACCAATTTCTAATTCTAGATTTTCTTCTGGTTGAGGTTCAATTCCTTTCGCTTTTTTTCACATATTCTTTTAAAAATTTTTGTATACTTCATTGTCTGGTTCTGCTACTTTTTGCTTTTTTTACAACATTTTGTTCGTATAAATTTGGAAGCATGAATCTTCGTAATTTACCGACTCTTGTTTTTGGTAATTCTTCTTCAAAAACTTTATAATCTAACACTTTTTCATAATTGTGAGCAGATAAATTATAATCTTCAACTATATTTTTTTATATAAGTTTTTACGTTATTGATATTTCTTTTTCTACATTCTAATAAATCAGGAATTATTATGGCTGCTAATTTATTTTGATGATTGAAAAATTCCTGCTTCTTTTATTAATTTATCACTTTTAGCTATTAATCTGTTTTCAAGAGTTTCAGGATCAATATTTTTTTCCATTTGAAAGGACAATCATGCTATTTCTTCTTCCAATTATAGTGATATAGCCTTCTTCGTCTATTTTTTTGCTAAATCTCCTGTTTTTGAACCAACCATCTTCAGTCATTACTTCTGCTGTTTTTTTCTGGCTTTGTTGTAATATCCTTTCATAACGATAGGGCCTTTTACCCAAAGTTCTTCATTCTCAATTTTTACATCAACATTGTATAATTTTTTTCCAATTGTTCCGATTTTTTTCTTTCTTTTTTGAATTTACAGCGATAACTGGCGAAGTTTCTGTTAATCCGTATCCTTCCAATGAATAAATTCCTAAAGTTTCATAGAAATCTAGCAATTTCTGGATCTAATTTTGGCTCCACCTGCAACGATGAAATCTAAATGTCCTCCAAATTTTTTTTATGAACTTTTGAAAAATACTTTTCTTTTTTTAGAGGAATAGATTTACTTTTTACTCATTATTTTTGAAAAATTGCTCTTGTTATAAATTTTGCATCTATTTGTTGTTTTATTCCATCATAAAAATAGTTTGAATACTCTTGGAACTCCTATTAATGCAGTTACTCTATTTTTTTTCTAATGCTTCAAAAAATCTCTTTACTTGCGATTTTTCTTACAAAAAAACTATTGAAGTTTGGTATCTTAACATTAAAAGAACCGTTGCTGTTAGTGGCAAAACGTGATGAAACGGCAATAATGCTAAAATCTGATCTCTATGATCAAAAATTCCTTTTTCATAAATTCCTTCCATTTCAGTCATTAAATTATTGTAGTTAACATAACTCCTTTTGGGTGACCCTGTTGTTCCTGATGTATAAAAGCATTGCTGCTGTTTGATTTCCTTCTGATTTCTTAACTCAAATTCAGAATTTGCAATTTTTCATTTTTTTCATCATCAATTTTAAAAGTTATCTACATTCAAAACTTTTATATTATCTTTTAAAATTATAATTTGAAATTGCTTCTAAAATATTTTTCTGTTTCGTTTGAACACATAATTATATCTGGATTTGAATCTTCCAATACATACAAAAATTTCTTTTGGAGAACTTTGTGCATCAATTGCAATAGCAGCTGAATTTTTATCCCAAATTGTAAAGAAACTGTAAATCCACTCTGGTCTATTTTTCCATTATAATTAATCCAAATTTATTTTTCTTCTAAATTTATAAAATTATCTGAGTAATATTTAATGTTGTTTACTAAATCGATATAATTAATGTGATTATTTTCAAAAATCAACTAATGCTAATCTCTCGGTTTTTTTCTAAAAACATAATTTTTCCTCCTAATATTTTTTTCAAATTTTATTTTTGAAATCTTTCTTCTCTTTTCTAATTTTTTTAATGCTTTTTTTGCCATAATTTTTTTGTAAAAATTCAGCTATTTGCTTTTCAATGTAGTATAACATAATTTTAATAATTTTTATATCTATTTATTATTTTCAATTTTTCTGTTATACAAAAAGAGAACTTATAAAAATTAAATTTTATAAATTCTCTCTCTTTTAATATTTTTATAAAAAAATGAAAAACTTTTTTTGATCTTTTTCAAAAATTTCATAAATTATTTTCGATTCTATAATAAATTTATTCCGTTTTCTTCACAAGTTTTTACAATATCGTCTGACCAAATTGAGCTTGAACTTCTCCAATATGAGCTTTTTGTAATAAGAACATACAAATTCTTGATTGTCCGATTCCTCCACCAATTGTTAATGGTAATTCTTCATTTAACAATAATTTATGGAAGTCTAAATTTTCTCTTTCTTCTAATCCCAATTCTTTTCAATTGTTTTTTTAATGAATCTTTGTCTACTCTGATTCCCATTGAAGATAATTCCAATGATCTGTCTAACACTGGATTCCACATGATTAAATCTCCATTTAATTCCCAATCATCATAATCTGGTGCTCTTCCGTCATGTCTTTGTCCTGAAGCTAAAACTTTTCCTATTTGCATAATGAAAAATAGCTCCTTTTTCTTTTGCTAAACATTTTCTCTTTCTTCTGGAGTTAATTCAGGATATAAATCTTCTAATTCTTGAGATGTTACAAATGTTACTTCTTCTGGTAAGAATTTTTCTGCTTTTTCATATTTTTCAGCTAACATATTTTGAGTTTTTGAATACGCTAAAAAAATTTTTCTTACAGTTTCTTTTAATGTTTCAATATTTCTAGTTTCTTTTTGTTAAAACTTTTTCCCAATCCCATTGGTCAACGTAAATTGAATGTGTGTTATCTAAATCTTCGTCTCTTCTTATTGCATTCATATCAGCATAAATACCTTTTTCCAGCTTCTACTCCATATCTTTTCAATGCCAATCTTTTCCATTTTTGCTAATGAATGAACGATTTCAATTGTTTCTCCTGGAATTTCTTTCATTTCAAAAGGCAACTGGTCTTTCCACACCATTTAAGTTATCATTTAACCCTGTAGCTTTTTTTACGAATAACGGTGCTGAAATTCTTGTTAAACTTAATGTATTTGCTAATTCTCTTTCAAAAATCTTTTTGTCAATTTAATTGCAATTTCTGTTTCCATAATATCCCATTTTGGATCATAATTTTTTTGGTACAATTGTTTTTGCCATTTTCTTCTCCTCGTTTTACAAATTTTCATATTTTTCAATAATCGTATAATAACACACATAAAAATCTGTCAAATTTTTGAATTTTTATTTTTCAACTAGATATTTTACTTGCTTTTTAGTATAATATTTATAGAATTTAATATTAACGAAGGAGAATTTATGAAAAAGTATTGTTTGTTTGTCTAGGGAAATATTTGTCGATCACCAATGGCTGAGGCTGTTTTTAGAAAAATGGTTGAAGATGAAAAATTTATCAGATAAAATTTTTATTGATTCAGCTGCGACAAGTTCTTGGGAGCATGGAAATCCTGTTCATCACGGAACAAGAAAACGTTTGGCAAAAGAAGGAATTAGTGTAGACGGAATGTTTTCACGTATTTTTAAACGATAACGATTTAACTTTTGATTACATTATTGGAATGGATGAGAGCAATATTTCTAATATTAAGAAATTTTAAATAATCGATTTAATGGCGAAGTGAAAATGCTTCTTGAATATGCTGGAGAAAAACGTGAAATTGCAGACCCTTATTATACTGGAGATTTTGAGACTACATATAATGATGTTTACAAAGGTTGTAAAGCATTGCTAGAAACTATAAAAAAGAGATTTAATAAAAATTTTTTGAATATTTGTGATATAATATAAAAGATATATTATTAATTTTATAAAAAATTAGGAGGAAATAAAAATGGCATCAACTAAAACTCATATTGGAAAAATTTAATTTTGAAAACTGTTTTATGAATGCGGCTGGAGTTTACTGCTTTGATAGAGAGGAATTAGAGAAAATTTTAAATTCTGAAGCTGGAACTTTTGTTACGAAAACTGCTACACTAAGTCCTAGAGATGGAAATCCTACACCTCGTTACCAAGATGTACCTTTAGGAAGCATTAATTCAATGGGATTACCAAATTTAGGATTTGATTACTATTTGGAATATTTGTTGGATTGCAAAAACTCATCCAGATCGTACATTCTTCTTTTCACTAGTTGGAATGTCGCCTGAAGATACTCATACTTTATTGAAAAAAGAGTGCAAGAAAGTGAATTTAACGGACTTGTTGAATTAAATTTATCTTGTCCAAATGTCCCTGGAAAAACCACAAATTGCCTACGATTTGGAAACTACAGAAAAATTATTGACAGAAATTTTTCTTATTTCAAAAACCTTTAGGTATAAAATTGCCACCTTACTTTTGATATGGTTCATTTTGATCAAGCAGCAGCTGTAGTTTAACAAATTTCCATTAACTTTTATTAATTGCGTTAATAGTATTGAAATGGACTTATTTTAGATGATGAAACTGTTCTTATTAAGCCTAAAAGATGGGTTTTGGAGGAATTGGAGGAGAATATGTTAAACCTACTGCTCTTGCAAATGTTCACGCATTTTATAAAAAGATTAAATCCTTCTATTCAAATAATTGGAACTGGTGGAGTTCTTACTGGAAGAGATGCCTTTGAACACATTTTATGTGGTGCTAGTATGGTTCAAATCGGAACTACTTTTGCATAAGGAAGGTCCTGAAGCATTTAAGAGAATTACTGAAGAATTAAAAAGCCATTATGGATGAAAAAGGGTATAAAACTATTGAAGACTTAGAGGAAAACTTAAATATTTATAAAAATTTGAATTTTTGTAAATTTTATATGGAGTTATATTTGAAATTTTGTTAAATTATGAAATATTTTTCTAAAATATAGCTCCTTTTATTTAATCTCTGTTTTTAATAACTTTTATTTTTAGTACTTTTATTATTACACTCTGAAAAATCAATTTTATTGTTTATAAGTGTTACATCTATTCAACCAACCTTGCAACCACTTTTTCTCATTTCTAGCAGGATCTGAATTTTTAACTCTTCTCTCCAACACAAATTTTGCTGAATTACTGAATTCTACTAAAGCTGCTTTTCCAGTTTCAGTACCTTTTCATATTTTCCAAGACTTGCAATAATCCCCATCCTTCTCCTCTGTAATTTTCAGTTGCTGTTGTTCCTTCTCCTTTAAAATTCACATAATCAATTAATGGATAAAGTCCATTTGGTGAATTGGCAACTCTATAAAATTGTTTTTTCACATTTTCTTTATCTTTCGCAACGGCTAACATTTTATTAAGTGAATCTTCCAATCTCTCGAAAATAAACTCAATTTGAACATCTTTTGTATTATAAAGAAAAATTGATCAATTCTTGAATATCTGCGTTTTTCTGTGCTTTTTAAAGCATCAAATTCTTTTTATTTTTCCAAGGTGCATACTGATTATTTTCCAAAATTTTTGGCAATTTTATATTTTTGATTTATAAAATTGTACTAATAGTGGAAAAACTTTCTTCAAATGCTCCCTTTTCGCCTTTTTTTATACCAAATAAAGTGCCCAATTCTAGTGATGGAAAAATTTTCTCCAGAATTCCATGAAACTAAATTATTTTTTTCACTCCACCAGCTTCATTTTTAAAAAATTTTTCTCAGCAACAACACTTAATTCCTCTTTTGAAATAGATAAATTTGCTTTTATTTTCTTGATTTATTGTTGGTTGTACTGGTATTTCTGTATTTTTTTGAGATTTCTCTTTTTTTAGTATTTTTATTTTCTTTTGTAGTTCCATTGTTTGTTGTCTCTTGCGAAACTGTTTTTGATTTTTCTTTTTAAAAAATGCCTGCTTCCAACGAATTACTCGAACAAGCAAACACTACAATACTCGCCAATCCTAAAGTTAAAATTTTATTTCCTTTTTCTTTTCATATTTTTCAAGATTTTATAAAATTAATTTACAAAAATCTAACTCCTTTCTTTTTCTCCTTTTTATGAAAAACCTATTCATTACCTGATTCGTCACTTATCTCACAATAATTATTGTAAATATTATTTTTATCTCTAGCCAACGGCTCTCCTGTATCTTGATCAGTAACTATATCAAAAGTTTGACTGTCTGCTCGTTTCAAGACTTTATTTGTACAATACACATTGTTTCTATCTTTTGCATAATACTCATTTAATGCTACAAAAAGTATTTCTGTTTAGCCTTGTTAACTTTTTAACAATTCTTCTGTATTTGAAAAATCATAATAATAAATATTGTTTTTTTATCTTTTTCCATAGTATTCATTATACATTGCAAAATGACGGTGCATCCACATTATTGAAAAACTTTTTATCTTGTATTTTGTATCATTGTTTCCTTCATATTGTAAAGAAAAATAAATATACACCGTCATCATCTTTTATAAAATTCCCTTGTGGTGTACTTTTTACAATTTTGAATCCTTCTGAATGTACAGATTCAATTTTTTTCACCATAATAATATACATTATTTGCATCTTTCGAATATCCTTCAGTCAAAACAGTAAATGTTCCTGTATCTGCCAATGGAATTTTCATAAATTTATCTTTTTCTTGACAAATCATAATAATATACGTTGTTTTTTATCTTTAAAAGTACCAATCATCTAGCACTTCAAATGAATCAGGATCTATCGTAGGAATTGCTTTCCAATTTTTGCCAAGTCGTATCAATTGGATCATTTATTGTAAATAAATATACACTATTTTTATCTCGTAAGAAATACATTGAATAATTTTCTAATAAAATATCAAATTTTTCGAACTAATTCCTTTCAATTTACTATTTTTAAAATAAACATCTTTTTTTATCTTTTGAAAAATAATTATCAAATATTTTTAAATGATTTCGCATCTGCACCTTTCATTTTAGAAATTTTTGTCGATGCATCGTAATAATAAACATCTCCTTTGTCCCTCGTATACATGTAATAATCGGGATCAATTATACTGAAGTTTTTTTAGGATCCGCACCTTTTTACTTCTTCAATCGTTCTATCTGGATTCAAAACATTTACAACATAAACTCTTTTTTTATCCTTCACATATGGACTTCTAAAAATCTGGATCGTCGTTTCCTTTTACTGTTTCAAATGTTGCTGCGTCCACTTTATTTAATTTTAAACCAATATAATAAATTTTATTATTACTTTTTTTAATATATACGAATTTTTTACCTCAAAATTTTGAGGATTATACTCTATCTATTACATTTAAATTATAAAAGATATTGTTATTATCTCTGCATAAATTGTATCTGGTATTAACTCAAATGTTTTGCTGATTCGCTTTACTCACTACTTTATTTTTGATAAACATTATTTTTTATCTTTTTGAGTACTCATAATCAAGTACTTCAAATGTTTTAGAAAGTCTGCATTTGGAATTTTTCACTCCATTATAGTAAACACCATTTTTATCTTTACTGTAAAAAGGATAATCACTAATTGCTTCAAATGTTAACAAATCCGCACCTTTTATAGCTTTATTACCATAATAAACATTTTTTTACCATCTGTAGCATAAGAATCACTCAATGCATTAAATGCCTTTGGATTTGCACCTTGTATAGGTTCCGACAAATAGTAAACATTATTTATATCTTTTGAGTATCCTTTATTTAAAATTTTTTAAATGTTGTCGGATTAGAATTTTTCCAACACTATTCCTTCATAATAAATTTTTTATTGTCTTTTCGAATATCCATTTTTCAATACTTCAAATGATGCTAGATTTACTCCTTGTAATTCTCTTATTTCCAAATCAGTGAAAGCATACATTTTTCGTTGCTTTGAACATATACAACTCCATCATCCTCGTCATTATAGATTTTTAAGGTCTGCTGCACTCAAATCAGGAAAAAAACTTCATCTTTATAATATACATTATTTTTTATCCTTCGATAATTGATTCGCTAAAACTTCAAATGTTGGCAAATCAACTCTTTTCATTTCCAAGTTCATAAAAAAATATTTTTATTATCGTCTGTTACATAATTATTTCCTAAAACTTTGAAATTATTTACATCTAAATTTTTTTACTACAAGATTATTATTATAATAAACTTTTTCCATCCCTTGCTTTTATATTCAGAAAAAAACCTATATTCCCAAATAAAACCATCATTCCTATTAATTTAAATATCTTTTTTTGCATACTACTGTACTCCTCTAGTTCCACACTCCAAACCTTTTTAATTTTTTTATTCATTTCATTTTAAGGCTTTTATTTCAACTATATTCTATTATATCACATTATTTATTTTTATCGACATTGAAGGAATAAAATAATTGAAGATTGTATTTTCACTCTAAGATTTTTTTATTACTAATAAAATGAAAAAAACTGCACCTGTGTTTCTTAGAATGTGCAGCTTTTCACTTTAATTAATCTATCTTTTCTTTATAAACCATTTTTCTTGCTGGTTCTCTTTTTACATAAACCACTTTGTTTTTTTAGAATTTTTTTCTTTTTATTTGATTTACTCTTCTTGTAATTCTTCTAGAATCTTCTCTCTTCACATAAACTTTTCTTGCTGGTTCTCTTTTTACATAAACTACTTTAGAAAATCCCAAAATTGAAAAATCCTAAAATTCTAATAACACTACCAATTTTTCATAAACTTTTCCTCCTAATATTACTATTTAATATTACACAAACTCCTAGTATAATACTTTCTATTGAATTATACCACATTTTTGAGCGAAACAATAGTAATAAAATCGATTGTTATTATTCGATTATTCTAGGCCCTGCATTTACTATATCTTCTGAGATATTTGGATATTTACTCGCAAAATTGTCATTGAACATTTTTACTAATTTTTCAGCGTATGTGTCATATGATTCCTTGTTATTCCAAGTATTTGAAGGATTTAACATTTCTGCTGGAACATCTGGACAGCCTTGCGGAACATCTACATTGAAAAATTTATTGTGAACAAATTCTTGATTTTTCGATTTCTCCATTTTAAAGCTGCATTTATCATAGCACGAGTATATTTCAATTTTATTCTTTCTCCAATTCCGTATGGTCCACCTGTCCATCCAGTATTTACCAAATAAACTCTTGTGTGATATTTTTCAATTTTTTCTCCTAGCATTTTTGCGTAAACTGAAGGTCGTTTTGGCATAAATGGCTCACCGAAACAAGTTGAGAATGTTGGTTGTGGTTCAGTGACTCCTCTTTCAGTTCCAGCTAATTTTGAAGTAAATCCTGTTATAAAATGATACATTGCTGCTTCTTTAGATAATCTTGAAATTGGCGGCAATACTCCAAACGCATCTGCTGTTAAGAAAATTATTACATTTGGAATGTGTCCAACTCCTGTTACTTGAGCATTTTCAATATAATCTATCGGATATCCAACTCTCGTATTTTCAGTCAAAGTTCCGTCAAAAAAGTCTAATTTTCTAGTTCCAGAATCCATCACAACATTTTCAACTAAACTTCCAAATCTTATCGCATTATAAATTTCAGGTTCATTATTTTTTTATCTAAATTTATACATTTTTGCATAACATCCACCTTCAAAATTGAAAACCCCATGATCTGACCAACCGTGTTCATCGTCTCCAATCAAAAAGTCTTCTCGGATCAGCTGACAATGTTGTTTTCCCAGTTCCTGACAATCCAAAAAATACTGCTGTTTCTCCAGTTTCGGCATCCATATTTGCAGAACAGTGCATTGGTAATACATCTCTTTCTGGCATCAAATAATTCATTATGCAGAACACACTCTTTTTTTGATTTCTCCTGAATATTGAGTTCCACAAATTACTACTTTTTCGCTTCGTAGTCAATAATAATTGCTGCTTCAGAATTTACTCCATCAGTTTCAGGATTGCACTTGAATCCAGGTGCTGCAATTATTGTATAATCTTCTTTCACATAATTTACCAATTCTTCTTTTTGTCGGTCTTATTAACAATTGTTGAATGAATAAATTTTTGACTTGCTAATTCATTTACAATTCTAAATTTTAATCTGCAAGTTGGATCAGCCCCAGCAAAAACCATCAAAAACAAAAATTTCTCTATTTTGTAAATACAATAACTTTTGAATAAATAAAATCAAATTTTTCTTTTGCTAATTGGCTTATTCACTTTTTCCCCACGCAATCGAGATCGTGAATAGCTTCTGTATCAACAATAAATTTATCCTCAGGTGAACGCCCTGTATATTTTTCCTGTTGTCACTACCAATGCCCCTGTTGATGACAATGTCCTTCTCCTCTTTCAATTGCTTTTTCAACCAAAAATCGCAGGTGATAAATTACGATAAACTCTCGTCGGATTAATTATCCCCAATTTTTAAACCATAAGTTCTTTTTACACTTTTCATATTTTTACCTCCATATGTTTCTTTTTCTCAAATCATATCTTAATTGCAAAAAGAAACAAAAAAACAACGATAACGCTTTATATTTTAACAATTCTTTCATATAATTATTCTTAAAATAATTTTCTTCTTACTTCCAACCTCCTTACTCTTATATTACCATGATATTTCAAAAAAACAAGTTCTCTACATTATTTTTTATGAACCATAAATCCTGTCGCTTGTTGTGTAGCCATTATTGTTACATCTGTAATTTGAACGTGCTTTGGCTGATTTTGCAACGTATAACGCAATGTCTGCGATATCTTCTGGCTTTTAATGCTTCAATTCCCAAATAAATTCCTTTTCGCTCTCTTTCTATCCCCATGAAATCTGACTTCACTAAAATCTGTCTCAACAATTCCTGGCTGTAATGTGCTAACCTTAATATTTTTATCAATTGTGTCAATTCTAATTCCATCGCTTAAAAATCTTACTGCTGCTTTTGTCGCACAATAAACCGCTGCACCTGCATAAGCGTAAATTCCAGCAGTTGAACCCATATTAATTATGTGCCCTGTATTATTTTCCACCATATTTGGTATAATTTCACGACTTACATACAAAAGACCTTTTCACATTAGTATCTATCATTATTTCCATATCCGTAATACTATAATCTTGAAATTTATCAAGTCCCAAAGCTAATCCCGCATTATTTACCAAAATATCAATTCTCGAAACTTTTTCCAATATTTTTCACAGTTTTTGCAACTTTTTCATATTTCGTTACATCCAACTCAAAAAAATATGTACATTTACTCCATATTTTCTCTCAATATCAGCTTTAATTTCCTGTAATTTCTCAATTCTTCTTGCACATAAAAATCAAATCATCACCATTTTTCCAAATGCATATGCAATCGCCTTTCCAATTCCACTTGACGCTCCAGTTATAAATACATTTTCTTGACATCTCATTTCCTCCTTTTAAATTTTTTTCTTTCTTATTTTGTAACAATTTTTTTATAATTTTAAATATTATTTTTTTAAACCCTCTATAAATTTTTAATTTTTCGTTTTATTTTAAAAATTTCTCTATTACAAGTATAACACAAAAATTATTTTTATGGTAAAATGTTTATTATCAAAAATTTGAAAGGAGAATTTTTTTACATGGAAAGCTGGTTATTTTTAGCCTTAATTTTATTCGTTGGATTTATCACAAAAAAATCAATCAATTGTAATTGCTACAATATTCGTTATGATTTTTAAAATTTTTACCTCATACCGACAAATTAATGGCACAATTTCGTACGAAAGGGATAAATTGGGGAGTTTTAGTTATTACAATCGCTATTTTAATTCCTATCGCTACAAGTGAAATTGGCTTCAAGCACTTGATAAATGCCTTCCATTCACCAATTGGATGGGTCGCAATCGTTAGTGGAATCACTGTTTCTTTGCTTTCGGCAAGAGGTGTCAACTTACTTCACGGACAACCAGAAATTACAGTTGCTTTGGTTATTGGAACTATAATGGGAGTTGTTTTCTTTAAAGGAGTTGCTGCAGGGCCTGTTATTGCTAGTGGTATTACTTATTGTATTTTTGCAGATAATAAAAAAATGTTCCATTCATAATGAGTGGAACATTTCTTTTTCTAATATTTAAAATTATTTGTTAAATTGGTCTTCTAGATTCCGATAGAATTTTTATTGTAAAAATCAGTTCCTTCTAAAGGTCGATTTCCATCATATAAAAATTTTACATTTTTCATTCTTTTCGTTTCATCTTCGCTCAATCTTCTTAAAATTGGCTGCATTTCATCGTGTCCATCAATTTTTTTATTAAAAACATTATCAGCTTCAACGACAGAATAAGTTTGCTTCATTTTTGGATTATACAGTTTTGTACCTTTTTCTAATTTTATTGGCTTAAACATTACAATATCTGAATTTCCCCAAAGTTACATCTGTTGAATCGAAAAGTATTGTATGTCTCACCTTTTTCCTTCATTGCATCGATTTTTCTTTTTGCACGATTCCATATCCAGTTCTCCCCACTGAATATAATAATCATTTTTCCTTGTATATTTTAACTAAACTATTTCCGCTTACATAACTTCCTACAATTTTCTCATTCATTTTTTTATCTTTTTCGTCATCTTTTTTTGATTTTTCAGCAGCTTTTTGCAGCTTCCTCAATTACTTTATCAGCACCTTTTGCCACCTTTTTTTCCCATTATCTTTTTGATTTTCCACAAGAAATAACCAAAATCAAAAATTATTCCCAAAGCTATAATTTTTTTGTAATTTTTTCATTTTTCTACCTTTCCACAATTAATTTTTAATCTTCCATTTTCGCTAATCCCAATTTTGTCTCTGAAATCAATACCGCAAACAATATTAATCCTGCACCAAAAATCACTTTTAAAGTCAACACTTCATGCAACAACAAAAATGCAAATAACGGTGCAAACAATGATTCTGTTGACATTAAAATCGAAGCTCTTGTCGATGTTGTCGCCTTTTGACAAAAAGTTTGCAGTAATGTCGGAATTGCTGTCGAAAATAATACTAGATATATTACCGATACTAATGTCATCCCGCTTAACGGAGTAAACGCTCTTACACCAGTCGTTACAAATTGAGTTATTAAAAACAATATTCCAGCAACTAACATTTGAATAAATATTAATTTCATCGGCTCTATTTTCCTAGAAAAATACCCAGTCGTAGCAATTTGTCCCTGCAAAAAGAATGCACTTATTATTGTCAAAATATCCCTCTATTTATATCCGTCAAATTCATGTTTGCATCAAAGCTAATAACTCCAACTCCTGCTAGACAAACAATTGAAGCAACAAACGAAAATATATCAGGTTTCTTTTTATGCAATATCCAAAAATATACGGAACAATTACGACATTTATTGCTGTAAAAAAGCATTTTTTTACTAGCTGTTGTCATTGTCAATCCATAAGTTTGTGTCAAATATCCCATAAATTGAAAAAAATCCTATCACAATCCCAGCTTTTATATCCCTTTTTCACAATCTTACTAACTTTCTTTCTAAAAATCAAATACAAAGCCACAAATCCCAGCAAAAATCTTATCGAAGACAAATAAAACGGATCTATCCTTCATTTCAATCCAATTTTCACAAATACAAATCCCCAATCCCCACAATATTCCAACTAAAAAGTAAACCAAAGTCTGCTAAATATCTTTTCATAAAGATTTTTCCTTTCTATCCTCAAATTTTTTTGTAGCAAAAGCAGAATTTAAGAGTGGTGTTCGAACTCTCAAAAACATTTTAAAATTATCAATTAAAGAATTTATGATATATATCCAATTTCAAAAACTCATTCCCGATATCTCCATTATTATTCTTCAAATATTCTATCACAAAAATCTCTCACAATCTTTATTTCACGTACATTTTTCACAATATCTGTAAACAGCATATCCGAAATCCCACTCTGCCTAGTTCCTAAAAATCTCTCCTGAATTTCTTAATTTTCAAATCCTCTTCAGCTATTTTTAAATCCATCCGTTGTACTTTCCATTGCCTCCAAAACGCTTTATCGAAATCTTATTCGTAGTTTCCGATTCCAAAAAACAATATGATTGATGACTTCCACGACCAACTCTTCCTCGCAACTGATGAAGCGACGAAAGACCAAATCTTTGTGCATCACGAATCACCATAATTGAAGCATTTGGAACATTCACTCCAACTTCAATTACTGTTGTCGAAACTAAAATATCAATTTCTCCCTTTTTGAAAAGTCTCATCACCTCTTCTTTTTCCTGATACTTCTGCCTTCCATGAATCAACCCAATTTTCCAATTTGAAAAAAATCGCACTATATTCCTCAAAAGTTTCCTGTGCCGATTTTATATTTCCCCAACGTCTCACTTTCCTCAATCAAAGGCGAAACAACATACGCCTGTCGCCCTTTCCTCAATTTTTTCTCAATAAATTCATACATTTTACGTTTTTCTTCCTCTGATTTTATCCATTTAGTAACAATCGGACTTCTCCCCTTCGGCAGTTCATCAATAATCGAAACATCCAAATCTCCATAAAGTCGTCAACGCTAAAGAACGTGGAATTGGTGTGGCACTCATTACAATCAAATTTTTTCCAAATTTCCTTTTCTCTCAATAATTTTCTCTGAGTCACTCCAAAACGATGTTGCTCATCAATCACAATCAATCCCAAATTTTTAAAAAAATCACATTATCCTCTATCAGCGAATGAGTCCCAATCACAATATCAACCACGCCATTCTCTATTTCAAGCCAACAATTTTTCCTTTTTCTTCCCTTTCAAACTCCCAGTCAACAACTCAACTCTGAACATCCAAATTATTAAACTGATCTACAATTCCCAAATAATGCTGCGTTGCCAAAAATTTCTGTCGGTGCCATTATCACACCTTGATATCCATTTTTCAACAATATACAAAAGAATAATGAACGAAACTATTGTTTTCCCTGATCCAACATCTCCTTGAATCAGTCTATTCACAATCTTCCCATTTTTTTCAATTCTTTATAAATTTCAGTAATCACTCGCTTTTTGAGCCCTTGTCAATTCATAATCCAAACTATCAATAAATTCTCGAACCAGCCCTTTTTATCTTCCAACTTATAAACATTACTATTCGCCTGATCAATCTTAAATCTATTCTGCAAAAATTCCCAGCTTCCAAAAGCAAAATTTCCTCCAGCATAAATCTCTTTTTCGCCCTTTTCCATAACCTCTTCATTCTTCGGAAAATGAATATCCATAATCGCCCTAGTCCTACTCGGCAAATTTCTCCTGCTCCATCAATTCTTTTTGGAATATTTTTCCTCCAACAAATATGCATACTCAAACAATGCCTTTTTCCACAATTTTTCCTAATAGTCGGTTGTTTTCAATGAAGCTGTCGATGGATAAATCAGCAACATTGCCTCGGCTATTTGCTCATCCCTTTTTAAATTCAGGATTTATCATCTGAAATTTCATTGTCTTTCTAACTTTCCCATAAACCGAAACTTCATCCCCACATGAACATAATTTTTCACAAATTTATTATTAAACCAAACAAGCTCAATCATTCCAGTCTCATCTGCTAAAATTGCTTTAAACATCGGTCTTCTCATAGCAAACTGACTAGAAATATTTACAATTGTCCCAGTTAAAATAACAAACTCATCTGCCAAAAATTTTATCTATTTTCTTACTATTTCCTCTATTTTCATATGCTCTTGGAAAAATACAACAAATCATACAAAGTATGAACTCCTAATTTATTAAAATTTTCCAAGTTGTACTTTTTCCCAATCCCTGTATTTTTCATATCTTTCAGATCACTATACAACAAATTATAATTTACCATTTTTCCAAAAAAACTCCCGTTCTTATTCTACTCATATAGTGTAACATATTCCAACCATTTTTCAAAAGAAAAAAAGTTGCAAAATCAATCATTTGCAACTTCTAATTTTTTTCAATTTTTATTTCATTTTCATTCCACGCTCTTTTCAACTCATGCGAATATTTTTTTCGCCGTCTCATGATCAGTCATAATCACTAATTGATCCCCACTTTTTAACAACTGTTTCTCCATTTGGTATAAACTCTTTTCCACCCGAACGAATCCCAACTATCAAAAACCTTTTTCGGCAATTTTCAAATCCTTCACTTTTTTTATTATCAAATTCTGAATCGATTCCAACATGAATCAAAAATTGTAACAATTCTCGATTCCAACGGCACTTTTTCATTCGCATCCTTTTTCCCTGAAATCAATCTTTCAAGTAAAATCTCATAAATCGGCTCCATTGAAAGCAATTCTGTCAAAAATATATGTCCCAGTCGAAACAATTATCAACATAAACAAATACGAAAAATTCCCAGTCATTTCCATTATTAAAACCACTCCCGTAATCGGAGCTTTTACAGATGCCGTCAAATATCCAGCCATTCCCAATAGCATAAAATGCACCACAAACTCCTGTGGAATCCCAAAATATGTTACTAAAATCGTACCATATATTTTCCCAACTAACGCACCAATTACAAGCATCGGCAAAAAAATTCCTCCAGGAAATCCCGTACCATAACAAATCATCGTATACAAAAATTTTCGCAACTAATACAATCGCCAATATTTTTATCGGCAATTTCGCATCAAACATTTTTTCAATTAACTCGTGTCCACCACCTGTTATATCCTTGAAAAAAATTGAAATCAAAAACGCCAACACCATAAACAACGAAATTTTCACATATTTATTAAGTTTTATCCCTTTTATACTTATCCTGAAAATATATCAAATATGTATTAAAACATTTTTCCACCAAGTGCTAAAATTAAGCAAAAATATAGCTGTTATTACAAAAACCTTCATTTGAGAAGTTTCTGTCGGCAAATGAAAAATTATACTTAAATGTAACTCCAGATCCAATTATTTTCCGTAACATCATTCCCGAACCACCACTAGCTACAAGCACACAAATCAACATCAACGGTGAAAAAAATTTATGCAATTCCTCCAAAGCAAATATCGCTCCAGCCAATGGTGCATTAAAAAGCCGCTGCTAATCCAGCACTAGCCCCAGCCGTCACCAAATATTTATTCTCAACTTCCTTTCTTTTTCAAAAAGCCTGTCAATCCCTTCACCAATCAAAAGCTCCCAAATGAATCGAAGGCCCTTCTCTTCCCATCGACATCCCAGCTCCAATTGCTAAAACTCCACCCCAAAACTTACAAAACAACTCTGAAACCACCTAAATTTCAACTTTCTTTTGTAAAAACGCACTAACCTGTGGAATCCCTACTCCCCCAATTAAAGGATTCTTACTCAACATAAACTGCACAATAACCCCAATCAAAATAAAAACCAACAACCCAATCAAAAAATTTCCCAAAAAGTCATATTCTCATTAAAAATTATTTCTAAAAATCGAAATCTTATCAAGCAATATCCGATACGTCGCAACAACAGCCCCCTGTCACAATCCCGTCACAAGCGAACACAAAAATCAAAATAATTCTCTCCCTGTTTCGTCTTTTAACAATCGTATCTCTTTCACTTCCTCTAAAAATCGTTTCAGCCAAGACATTCTCCTCCTTCAAATAAATGAATATTAATCTATATTTTCATTATATCGTATGTGAAGCTAGATTTCAATTTTTATTTGATTTTGTCATTTTTGCTGTTTTAGCATTTTCCGTAACTCCTAACCCTCATTTTTATTGACTTTATAGGATTTTCTTTCTCTTTTTGTATTTTCATAGTGGTGGAATTTTTACCATAAACTTATGGTTCCAATATTTTTATTTTTCAAAAATGAAAAATTTTATTATAAATTAAAAAGAGAAAACGAAATGAAGATCAGTAAAAATCATTAGCTCAAGTATAATAAATTTCTTGATTTTTATAGTCTACTAATCATTTTTCTTATCAAGATTGTAAAACTTAAAATATCAACTATTTTTAAAAATATAGTTCTCATAGAATTCAATATCGCTATTAAAGCTACTCCTGACATCACCGAATACAGCTTCCCACATTGTAGCAAATCCTAATGCTCCCATAATTAAAAATAATTCCCTTTTACTGCTAATGCAAATATGATATTTTTGCCAAACTATTGTTTTCGTTTTTTTGCAATTTCTATTGCTGTTACAATTTTTGAAGGTTCGTCATTCATTATTACAACGTCAGCCGCTTCTATTGCCGCATCAGAGCCAACTCCTCCCATTGCAACTCCAACATCTGCTCTAGCTAAAAACTGGTGCATCATTTATTCCATCTCCTACAAACAACACTTTTTCCAGCATTTTTTTCCCATTTTCAATCATTACTTCTTCCAATTTTTCCACTTTTTGTGTTGGTAACAATTCAGAAAAACTTTTGTTATTCCTAATTTTTAGCAACATTTTTCACCAATTTTCTTATTATCTCCAGTCAACATTATGATATTTTTAATTCCTTGCTTTTTCATTCCAAAAATAGCACTTTCAGAATCTTCCTTTATTTCATCAGCAATCACAATATTTCCTGCATATTTTCCATCTATTGCCACATAAACTACTGTTCCTAATTTTTTTCTTCATTTTCAATAGCAATTTTTCCCAAATCCATCAATTTCGCATTCCCAGCCAAAAATATCTTTTTCCATCAACTCTCACTTTTTAATCCATAACCAGACAATTCCTCAAATTTTTCAATTTTTGATTTGTCAATCGAATTACCCATTTCTTCGTATTCTTTCACAATCGACTGTGCAATCGGATGATTTGAAAAAAACTTTCCGCATAAGCTGTATATTTCAAAAGTTCATTTTTCTCCTGCAGTTTCTGTATTTTGATTATTTTTCATATTAATTTCAGTAACTTTGAAAATACCTTTTGTCAATGTTCCTGTTTTTATCCATTACAACCGTATCAATTTTTGTCAATGCTTCCAAAATAATTAGCACTCTTTTACTAAAATTCCATGTTTTGAAGCTCCTCCAATTCCACCAAAAAAATCCTAACGGAACAGAAATAACCAACGCACATGGACATGAAACTACTAAGAAGGTCAACGCTCTGTAAACCCAATTAGAAAATGGTTGTTGCAATAAAACAGGCGGAATTATTGCTAAAATCAATGCTACGATTACAACTGCTGGTGTATAATATCTTGCAAATTTTGTTATAAAAATTCTCTGTTTTTTTGATTTTTTTCCACTTGCATTTTGAACTAAATCTAAAATCTTTTGAAACTGTTGATTCAGAGAAATTTTTTTCGTAACTTTTACAGTTATTAATCCAGTTTTATTAATAAATCCACTCAACACATTTTCTCCAACCATTACTTCTTTTGGTAACGATTCTCCAGTCAATGCCGATGTATCAAAAGTTGAATTTCCTTCTACAATTTCTCCATCCAACGGTACTTTTTCCCCTGGCTTTAACCACTATCAAATCACCAACACCCACAGTTTCAGGCGAAACTTTCTTTATTTCATCTCCAATTTTCACATTCGCATAATCAGGTCTAATATCCATCAAAGCAGTAATTGATTTTCTAGAATTTCCCACAGCCACATCTTGAAATAATTCTCCAACCATATAAAACAACATTACTGCAACGGCTTCAGGATATTCTTTTATCGCAAAAGCACCAACTGTCGCAACCGTCATCAAAAAGTTTTCATCAAAAACTTCCCCTCTTTTTATATTTCGTATCGCAGTCAACACAACTTCGCCACCAATAATTAAAGTAACTAACCAAATACAAAACAATTTTCATAAAATTCGGCAATGGCGCCAATATTGCACCTGCAAAAATAATTCCACCAATCACAAATTTTGTAACATTTTTCTTGATATTGTCCTCTTCTGAGTGGCTGTGACTATGACTACGAGAATGTACATGTTCTCCCTGCATTTTCACTCATTCCACAAGCTCCTGAACGACAACAATGCTCTTCATGTTTATGAGAATGTTGCATTCCATGAATCTTTCTTTCAGAAACAATAACACCTTCTTCAACTTTATCCACAACCTCTTGAATTTTTTCTATCAAAGAATTTCTATTTTCTTCTTCTGTCGTAATAAATAACTTTTCTCCCAAAAAAATCTATAGTTGCTTCCATTATTTCTGGCATTTTCGTCAATTTTTCGTTCTACTTTTGCAGCACAATTTCGGACAATCTAATCCAACTATTGATAAAATCGTCTCTTTAGCCATAATTTCATCACTCCAACTCTAATTTTTACTTTTTATTTTCTCTCAATAAATCACAAAATTTTTACTATCTTTTCTCTCCAATATGCGTCAATCCCTTGCTCAATTATATGAATCACATGCTCATCATCCAACGAATAATAAACAACCTTCCCTTCTTTTCTATATTTCACAAGCCTCCCTGTTTCAAAAACCCTCAACTGATGCGAAATTGCCGACTGAGTCATCCCCAAGGTAATCGCTATATCACATACACACATTTCCGACTGATACAACGCACTCAATATTTTTTATCCGAGTTGTATCCCCAAAAATTTTTAAAAAGTCACCCAAATCATACAAAAATCTCTTCTTGTGGCAATTTTTCTTTACCATTTCAACAGTATCTTGATGAATCGCTTCTATTTCACATATCGGTATTTTTTTCATTCTCTCTCCTTCCAAAAATCTAATTTCATAAAATTATCTCACAGCCTAAAAATATATTCTAATAAAATAAATTATTTTTTTCATTTTATAAAAATTTTATACAATATCTTTTTTTATTATCATTATTTTAATTTTAATTTCAAAATATATGAATGATTGTTCATATATTTGATTATATATTATTTTCCACCTATTGTCAATCATATTTTTCAACAAAATTTTCTTAAAATTACTTTTTATTTCTACAAATATTTTAATACAATTTTCTCACTGAATAAACTCAATAAAATCACATAAATTTTTATTTGATATCTCACGTTATTTATGATAAAATCGAGATTGTAAAAAGAAAGGAGATTATGAATTATGTTAAATTTAATTATTAAACATTTATCTGCGTCAATCATGTTTTTGACTACTCTATTTTCAACTTCAGTTGTCACAACACCAGCACATGCAGATACCGTATCAGCATCAAAACACGTTTGTATTGATCCTGGACACCAATTGAGAGGAAATAGTCAATTAGAGCCTGTTGCGCCTGGTTCTTCTACTAGAAAACCAAAAGTTTCGTCTGGAGCTCAAGGAGTTGCAACTAGAAAAAATGAATATCAATTGACTTTAGAAGTTGGATTAAAATTGAGAGATGCTTTACAAGCAAAAGGTTACAAGATAACAATGATTAGAGATAAAAATGAAGTGAATATCAGTAACAAGGAAAGAGCTGAAAAAGCCAATGATTCAGGTTGTGATTCTTATGTTAGAATCCATGCTGATGGTATAAATAATTCTTCTATAAGTGGTGTTTCTGTATTAACTGCATCGGCTAAAAATAGATATCTTTCACCTGCGGTTCAAAAAGCAAGTGAAAAATTATCAAAAGACATTTTAGCAGAATATTTAAAAACTACTGGTGCCCAAAATAGAGGAATTTCTTATAGAGACGACTTAACTGGTACAAACTGGTCAAAAATACCAACAACTTTAATTGAATTAGGATTTATGTCAAATCCAGCTGAAGACAGAAAAATGTCAACAAAAGAATACCAAGATAAAATGGTTTCTGGAATTGTTAACGGTTTAGAAAAATATTATGAGAAAAATAATTTTAAAGAATTTAGGGATGGTAATTTTACCATCCTTTTTTTATTTACACATTTTCTCAACATCTGATTTTTCAAACAAAAAGAAGTCTTTTTGCAAGACATAACTACAAAATAACTTCTCTTAATACTATCTTTCTTCTTACCTTTTTTTCTTATTTTGCTCCTTTTAAAGTGAAAACCTCTATGTACTAACTTCCCTTTTTTCTATACATAATGACCTTTTTCTTCATAAACTATCTAAATCTCTTTAGACTTGACCTTTTTTACTTATATAACTATTACAAACAACCTTTTTTTCTTCTACAGCAATTATACACTTAAAAACTTTTTAACGATATCGACTTAATTTTTAGTGAACTTTTTTTCTTCATGATTCGGATTCGACCAAAAACCCTATCCTTTTTAACTTTGTAACTTCATTTTTGCACAAGCTCCTACCCTCGTATACATGACCTTTACTCCTTTTTGACCTTTAACTTTTTTTCCTCACAAACTTTTAGATTTTTCATAAAAATCTTACCTTTTATAACCAAACTCCTTTTTGCATATAAGCTCCTACCCTCATATGCACGACCTTTTCTTCATAAAACTCTTTATTTCCTAATCTCTATCTACGTCCCAATCTGTGATTCTTCCAGTATACGCATCGATTTCAAATTCATAAGTGTAACCTCTATAATGAATTTCTCCTTCATAGAATCTTCATCAAAATCAAAAATCTTTAATATTTCTCAATGTTGCACCTGGAACTTTTTGCTAATGCTATTTGTTTAGCTCTTGCTGGGAGTTATTTTTTTGATCTTTTATAAGAACTTTTTTTATAGCTGAAATTTGATTTTTATAATCTTTACTTCAGCAAAACTCAAAGAACCTAATACCAAACAACCTAACAATGCTACTTTTAAGAATTTATTTTTTTCATAATCCTCCTTTGCATTTTTGTATTTGTAATTGCTGTTCCTTTGTTACATTATAATAGTATCATATAAAGATTAAAGAAAAATGAGAACTTTTAATTTTTTTCTCATTTTTTTAAAATAAAAAAATAGACATTCTCTACTTCTGAGATTGCCTATTTTTCTAGATTTTCACGACTAATTTCATGATTATCTTTTATTTTTTTGATTAATAAATTAATTTGAAAAATTATAATTCGATGTCTTCTTTTCTTAATGTTGGGAACAAGATTACGTCTCTGATTGATGCTGAATTAGTTTGTAACATAACTAATCTATCAATTCCAATTCCTAATCCTCCTGCAGGTGGCATTCCGTATTCTAAGGCTCTGATGTAATCTAAATCCATTCCTTGTGCTTCATCGTCTCCTGCTTCTTTCAATTTAACTTGTTCTTCGAAATCTTTCTTTTTGATCTCTTGGATCGTTTAATTCTGAATATGCGTTTGCAAATTCTCTTCCTGAAATGAATAATTCAAATCTGTCAACCCATTCAGTTTCACCTTTTTTTGATTTTTTTGAAAGTGGAGAAATTTCTTTTGGATATTCTGTTATGAATGTTGGATTAATCAATGTTTCTTCCACTTTTTCTTCAAAGAATAAATTTAAAAATTCCAAATTTTGTATAAGTTTTATCTTTTTCTAAAGGAATTCCAAATTCTTTTCGCTTTTTCAATAGCTTCTTCATCACTTGAAATTGAATCAAAATCAAATCCAGTTGCTTCTTTTACAGCTTCTTTCATTGTTACTCTTCTCCAAGGTTTAGCTAAATTAATAGTTTTATCTTCATATTCAATTTCATATTTTCCATGTAACTCGAAAGTCAAGCTAGAAATTAAGTCTTCTGTCAAGTCCATCATATCATTAAAATCAGCGTACGCTTGGTACAATTCCATCATTGTAAATTCAGGATTATGTTTTACAGAAATTCCTTCATTTCTAAAACTTCTATTAATTTCAAATACTTTTTCAAATCCACCAACTAATAATCTTTTTAAGTATAATTCAGGTGCGATTCTTAAGAATAATTCCATATCTAATGCATTGTGGTGCGTAACAAATGGTCTTGCAGTTGCTCCACCTGCGATTGGGTGCATCATTGGAGTTTCAACTTCCGTAAATCCTTTTTTTTCTAAATAGCTTCTAAAAAATCTAATAACTTGGAATCTTTTTTTCATAGTTTCCATAACTTCTCTATTCATTACCAAGTCAACATATCTTTGTCTATATCTAGTTTCAATATTTGTTAATCCATGGAATTTTTTTCTGGTAGTGGTCTTACATTTTTTTGATAAAACTTCAAAAGATTTTGCTCTTAAAGTTAATTCTCCAGTTTTTGTTCTAAATAATGTTCCTTCAATACCAATGAAATCTCCCATTCCTAATTTTTTTTATAAATTTCATATTCGTCTTCTCAACTTCATCTTTTTTTACATAATATTGAATTTGTCCAGTTGGATCTTGAATTTTTCCCAAATCCATTTTTACCCATTCTTCTGAAATGCAACAATTCTTCCCTGCTGTTTTGAAATACTTTTTTTCACAAGTTTCATCATACTTATTAATTTCTGAAATATCGTCTACCTTATCATAATGTCTTCCATAAGGCTCAATTCCCATTTCTTTCAATTCTTCTACTTTTTCAATTTTTTTCTTTTTATTATACCATTATCATTTGGCGTTTGATTATTTTGATTACTCATCACTTTTTCCTTTCTTATAATTATTTTCATTTAAACAAACAAATTTATTTCCAATTTTATTGTATTAATTAATTCATTTCTATCCATTATATCATATTCTAACATAATTTTTCCATTTTCTTTAAATATTTTTTTGTTATTATCTCATATTTCCTTTAAATTCTTTTTGTTATATATGAAAATGACGTTTTTTTATCCAATTTAAAAAAACTTGTTTTTGAGTTTATTTTTCCAACTCGATAAATCTCTAGAAAAATCAGAAATGTTCTATAATTCTACATTTTCCAAATTCATCGTTGTAATGATACTCATTTTTCCGTCTAAATGATTTGTTTGTGCTATGTCAAATATTTTATCATATTTTTGCTCAAATTTATCAATACTTGATATTTTTATTTTCATTAAAAATTTTTCTCCTTTTTACTCTAAAAACTCATTCAAAAAGTCATCCAAATCTTCTTCATCTTCGTCACTAGAAAAAAATCAGCAATATCATCATCATCCAAATCATTAAATGGTTCTGCACTCAAGTCTTCAAGATTTGTTTCATCTTTTACCTTATCATATTCTCCGAAAATCCTCGTTCCAGTACATATAATCCTTATCAGTACCATAATAATCTTCGTCCCATATTTCTAATATGTGATCTTCTTCATCTTCATCCAATGTTACTAATTCTTCTTCACTCACATCATAATAAAAAACTCTTTTTACTCCTGATTCATTTTCGCAAATCAAATACTCCTTATCCCCAACTGTAATATTTGCTAAACATGTAAAATATTCCATTTCATCATCAATTACTTTTTTTCAAATTCTTCGCCTACTGAATACATGCTTCTCCCTCCATTATTTATGATATTTTATATTATTATTAATCGAAATCCATCTATAAATTTGTTCTGCTAAAATTAATCTCATTAACTGATGTGGAAATGTAAATAATGAAAAATTTAATCTAAAAATCAACTATTCTTCGCAATTCATCTCCGACTCCATTAGAACCACCTATTATAAAATTAATTTCACTTTTTTGAATTGTTATTTTTTTCTAATAATTCTGCCATTTCTTCAGAACTTTTTGTTTTCCTTTAAGTCCAATAAAAATATTATATGATTGACTTTTTATTAATGACATTTATTATTCTTTCTGTCTCTTTTTGAGATTGCACTCTCAATCCCTTTTATTATCGTCTTCTTCGCTTAATTCGACGATACATTAAAATTTGCATACCGTGAAAGTCTTTTTGAAAATTCTTTCAATTCCATCTCGTATGTATTTATCTTTCACTTTTCCAATACATACTATATTAATCTTTACCATATTTTTTTCCCTTATTGTCAATTATTTTTCTTGAGAGTTTTTAACCGCTCCCAAATTCGGCTTTTATCCTTTTTTTATTTTTTTCGTCCAAACATTTTATCTAAATCATTTCTCGTTAGTTTTTACAATAATTGGTCGACCGTGTGGACAAGTGTATTTTCCAACTTCATGAAGTCTTCTGACCATATTTTTGCATCTCGTATAAATCTAATTTTTGTCCTGCTTTTTACCGCTCCTTTGCATGACATTGAAATAATTATATTTTCACGCAAATCCTTTATTTCCGCCTCATTTTTTTATATCTTCTAAAAAGTTTTTAAAAAATACATTTTGAATTGAATCTCTAAAATCAAAGGCTGGAATAGCTCGAAAAATAATCTCTTGATCTGAAAAATTCATCGATTTCAAATCCAAAAATCATTAAAAATTTCAATATTCTCAAAAATCATTTTCCTTTTTCACTTTCAGTAACTTCCATTTTTTTGTGGCAATAAAAAGCCGTTGTGATTCAATCTTTTTGTTATAAAATTTATCTTTTAATTCTTCATAAAGTATTCGTTCATGAATAATGTGTTGATCATAAATTTCAAGTTCGTTGTCCTCTCTTTACCAAAATATATGTATCAAAAATCTGTCCTAGTACATCGTATTCTATCTGCTCTCCCTACATGCTTTTTCAAATGTTCCAATTTTATACCCTGTTTTATCAGAAACACTTTTTTTATCCTCATTAAACAATACAATATCTGTTTTTTTCTCAATATTTCTATTATCCAAATTTTCAAAAATTTTATTTTTCTGAATTAAACATTTTCGAATCATTTTCAATAACCGATTTTTATAAAATTTTCTATTATTCTCAGAATTTTTCCACTTTATTTTTTTGTTATTCAATTGATTCATAATGTTTTCAAGAATATCACTATTATTAGCATTTTCAGTTACTTTACGATTTCCTTCTTCTTCATTTTTTTATCGAATTTTCTGAATTACTTGTAGAAAAATTACTTTGATCCATTTTCTGAGAAATTATTTTCATTTCTATTTTCATTATACGATTTTTTTCTTCTCTAGAATTTTCTTCTACCAAATTCTCATTATTATCAACTTTACCATCGTATGTCTCAAAAACTAATAAATTTTTACCCATCTTATCATCAAATAAATCATCCGTTACCACATTTTCCGTATTTTTATTAGATTTCTCCGATAAATCAATATTCGGTTGCCAATTTTCCCTGTCATTATAATAAAAATTCATCAATCTCATCTTTTATTTGTCGATAAACAATTTTTATCATTAGAAAAATTTCACAATTTTTGATGGATGCACGTTAACATCGATTTCATTTGGATTTATATCAAAAAAATATTATTGCAAAAGGATATTTTCCCTTCATTAATTTTTGTATAATAACCATCTAAAATTGCTCTTTCAATAGTTGCAGATTTCACATATCTTTTATTCACATAAGTAAAAATATAGTCTTTACTACTTCGCAAAATTTCCACATTTCCCAAATATCCGTACTTAAATTTTGTTAAATTTCGTAAAACTGATTTCCCAAATAATTCAAGAATTGCATTTTCTATACCTTTTCCACTTGTTTTTATGCTTGGCTTTCCGTCTAATTCAAGTGAAATAGCAACATCACTATTCACAAGCGCTTCCCTTAAAAACAATATCTCGAATTTTTAGCATACTCAGTCGACTGTTTTCTCAAAAATTTTTTTCTAGCTGGCGTATTATAAAACAAATCTCTTATTTCGATTTCTGTCCCAACATTTTTTGAAATCTCTTCAAATCCTCTAACTACGCCACCATAACTACGAATTTTGTACCCAATTGGACTACTTGCTGTTTTCGTTGTTATTGTTAATTTTGAAACTGCTGCTATTGAGGCAAGTGCTTCTCCTCTAAATCCGTATGTTTTTCAAGTTAAAAACATCGTCTTTTGTTACGATTTTTTTGAAGTTGCATGTCTTTCTATCGAAAGCAATGTGTCGTCTTTATCCATTCCAACGCCATTATCACTCACTTTTTACATCAAGTCCACCCTTAAAAACTTCTATTTTTATCATAGTTGCATTCGCATCCAACGAATTTTTCAATCATTTCTTTTATCATAGAAGCTGGATTTTCAACAACTTCTCCGCTGCAATTATATTTGAAACACTCTCATCTAAAAATTTTTATTTTTTTCCCATTTCGTCTCTCTCGATTTCCTTTTTATTTTTCTTAATATCATTTTACATTATTCTAGTGCGTATTTCAATAGCTAGAAAAAAATTCTATGATTTTTTCACAAAAAAATAGTATAATATAAAAAGTTTTTAAAAATTGAGGTGAAAAAATGAAATTAGAAAATTATACTTTTGATGAGAAAGCAACAAAAATTTTTAGAAAAAAATTAAATTTCGAATGGGAATAAAGGGTATTTTGTTGAGGCTGTTTACGAGATGTTCTTTTAGGTAAAAACTCCAAAAGATATCGACATTGCAACAAATATGGAATATAATGATATAAAAAATATTTTCTGATTATCCGACAAAGGAAGTTGGAAAAAGCTTTTTGGAATTTTGATAATTCATTATGAAGATGAAAATTTTGAGATTGCAAAATTTAGAACAGATATTGGGAGCGATGGGAGAAGACCTAATTCTGTTGAGTTTGTGAACGATATTGAAGATGATTTATTGCGAAGGGATTTTTACATTTAATGCGATGGCATTTAATGAAAAGGATGGACTTATTGATATTTTTAACGGACAAGAAGATATTAAAAATAAGATTATTCGATTTGTTGGGAAAGCCGAAAAAACGGTTGCAAGAAGATGGACTTCGATTGATGAGAGCTTTTTAGATTTATGAGTCAGTTGGGATTTGATTTTGAGAAAAAAATACAGAAATTGCGATAAAAGAAAATATTCATGTGTTAGAAAAAAATTTCTCAAGAACGAATTACAAATGAATTAAATAAATTAATTGTTGGAAAAATATGCTGTTAAAAGTTTTGAAAAAAATGAAAAGAATTAAAAGGTTCTTGATTATGTTTTACCTGAGTTAAAAAGTGATTTATGATTTTGATCAGAATAATCCGTATCACAAATTTACACTTTGGGAACATAGCATGAATGTACTTGATGGTGTGAGTCCTGAATTAACAACACGTTGGAGTGCACTTCTTCACGATATTGGAAAACCTGAAGCAAAAACTGTTGATGAAAAACTGGATATTTTCATTTTACAAGCATGAAATTATTGAGCTTCCATTGCAAAAACGAATTATGTCTAGACTTGGTCAATCAAACAACATAAGAGACGATGTCTACACAATTGTAAAAAAATCATATGAAATTACATAATAGCCAAAGTGAAAAAACAATAAAAACATTGATTAGCAACTATGGTGAATTAAATACTAAAAGATTAATTGATTTAGCAATTTCTGATGATGGTGGAAAAAGGTCACGAAAATGACAGAAAATGATAATTTGTGGAAAAACTTTTTATCATATTGTGGAAAAACATGAAAGTTCCTACGATAAATTCTTTAAATATCAACGGTTACGACTTAATGGAACTTGGAATTTATAATAAAGAAATTCAGAAAGTGAAAAAATATTTATTAAATGAACTTTTAGAAGGGAATATCGAAAAATTCTAAAGAAGAATTGATTGAAAAAGTTAAGGAATATATTCTTAAAAATTAATTTTTAGAAAGTGTCCACAAATTTTATGTGAACCCAAAATATAATATATGTTGCAGATGATATGAGAGTGTAAATTTTTGTGTAAATAAACTAGAAAAATCCTTATATTACTAGTTTAGTATATCATAAATTTACAAAATTCAGAACTCTCTAAATCTTTATTATCTATACATCTTATACAAATTATACAAAATTTAAAAAGTAGGAGTACAAAACCCCTACTTAAATTTATTATTTCTATTATTTTTTTCTAGTTTTACAAATGTATATGTTAACGCAAAACTTACTCCAGCACCTACGATTATAGAAACTAAGTACAATGGTAATTGAGCGTTTAAGAATAATAAGATTCCAGGTATTACTGTTACTGCCATTCCTGATGCTTTCAATCCGAAAACTGATGCCAAGAATCCTCCTGCAGCTCCCCTGCTAATCCCATTAAGAACGGTTTACCTTTACCTTTGATCAAGTTTACCCCATAAATTGCTGGTTCTGTAATTCCTAATGCTGCTGACAATGCTGATGGTAATGCCAACGCTTTTAATTTTTTATCTTTTGTTTTAACTCCAACTGCTAAAACTGCTCCAAATTGCCCTGCAACAGCTGCTGATAACAATGGATTAAATTGGTTGAATCCATCTTTTTGCAAGTAATTGAATTTCCAGAAGTTAAATATATGGTGAACTCCTGTAACTACAATTAATTGCTGAACTCCTCCAATTATAATTCCTGCTATTCCAAAAAGGTAATTTTAAAAATCCATTCTGTTCCAATCAAAAATATAATTTTTCTAATGAGTGGAAAATTGGTCCTATTACAAATAATCCCAATGTACTCATGATTAAGAATACTAAAAATGGTGTTAATAATAAATCTAACGCATCTGGTATAACTTTTCTCAATCTTTGTTCTAATTTTGCTCCAATCATTCCCACAAATAACGCTGGTAAAACTGTTCCTTGATATCCAACTACTGGAATGAAATTGAAGAACATTATTGGATGTGCATCTCCTGATGCCACTTGATAAGCATTTGTCAATGAACTACTAATTAACATTGAACCTAACACGATTCCCAATACAGGTGATCCACCAAACACTTTAAATGCTGACCAAGCAACTAATGCTGGCAAAATAATAAATGCAGTATCTGTTAATACTTGTGTATACATTAAGAAGTTAGGATTTATGCTCTTTGGCGTTGTCCCTAATAATTTCAATAAATTTTTATTTGTCAATAATCCACGAAGTCCCATAAATAGACCTGTCGCAACCAACACTGGTATAATTGGCACAAAGATATCTCCAAATGTTCTCGAAATTCTTTGAATAATATTTCCTTGTTTTGCAGCCTCTTTTTTCATATCAGATACTGAAGACTCACTAACTCCTCCAAGTCCTTGAACTGCCTCATAAACTTTATTTACAGTTCCTGTTCCAAGATAATTTGATATTGACCTGAATTAAAACATAGTCCCTTTTACTTTTTCAATTTCATCAACTCTCTCTTTGTCAATTTTACTCTCATCATTTACCATTATTCTAAGTCTTGTTGCACAATGTGCAAATGATGCAATATTTTCTTTTCCACCGACAGCTTCTACTACTTCTTTAGCTATCTCTTCGTAACTTTTCCCCACTTTTCCACTTCCTCTCAAAATTATTAATAAAAAAATCATTTATCTATAAATAAACATTATATTTTTCCTTTTTAGTCAATATTTTTTTCAAAAAAATTTTTATCAAAAAAATTTTACAATCTATATTTCTTAGCTTCCAAAAGTCTATCCAAAATCACAATAGCAGTCGCACATTCCAATACAACAATCGCTCTTGGCACAATCACTGGATCATGTCGACCTTTTCACTTCCAAAAATATCTGATTTTTTTGTTTCTAAATTCACTGTTTTTTTGTGCCTTTGAAATTGAAGGCGTTGGTTTTTATCGCAACTTTAAAAGCTAATCAGCATCCCAGTCGAAATTCCTCCAACAATTCCTCCATTATTATTCGTATACGATTTTATATTTCCATTTTCATCAAAAATACATCTCGTCATTCGCTTCATATCCAGTCATTTTAGCAATTCCAAATCCTGCTCCAAATTCAATACCTTTCACAGCTGGAACAGAAAAAATCATTCTTGAAATTTCACTCTCAATCGATTCAAAAAACGGATCTCCAATCCCAGGTTTCACCCCTGTAATCATCACTTCCACAATTCCACCCAAAGAATTTTTCTTCTTCTCTAGCTTTCATTATCGCATTTTCCATCTTTTGAGCTATTCCATCTTCCAAAGTCGGCAAAATCATTCCATGTAATTTATCAATATTCTCTTGAGTAATATCACTTTCCACAAAATCTCTTTCTTCAATATCATAAAGTGATTTTATATGAGCTCCAATCAAAATTCCTTGACTTTTCAAAATCTGTTTCGCAATCGCACCAGCAAATACAATCGAAGTCGTTATTCTCCCTGAAAAATGCCCACTTCCACGAATATCATTAAACCCATCATATCGATTAAATCCACTCCAATCAGCATGTCCTGGTCTTGGTTTTCTTCTAAGTTCACTATAATCCTTTGATCTCTGATCCCTATTTCTAACAATCATCGCAAGTGGCGTTCCAGTCGTTCTTCCATCAAAAAATCCACTCAAAATCTCAAATTCATCTTTTTCCACTCTAGGCGTTGTCAATTTTGATCTTCCAGGTGCTCTTCTTTTCATTTCCTGCGAGATAAATTCTAAATCTAGTTCAGTTCCCGCTGGAACTCCGTCAATATTCACTCCCAATGCCGTTCCATGCGATTCTCCAAACAATGAAATTCTATAATTTTTCCAAAATTTGCTCTCATTTTCTAGCTCTTCCTTTTTAAATTTAAAATCTATTTTTTTCTGCTTCTACAATCATAATTTTTACTTCTCACATTTCAATCTCTCCACCCATTTTCACAAAATCATCCCAAAAATGTGGATAAGATTTTCTCACACTTTCAGCCTCTTCCAAAAACAATCTCTTTCTCACATCGAGATGACGCAACTGCCAAAGACATCGTAATTCTATGGTCATTCCAAGCACTCACCGTAACTCCACCAGTAAATCCTTGTACACCTTGAATAATCAAGCTATCCCCTTTCTCAGCCACATTCGCACTCAAGTTTATTAAGCTCAGTTTTTATTGAAGTAATTCTATCTGACTCCTTAATTCTAAAGTCTTTCTCCATTAATAATCCGAGTCTCCCCTTCACTCAATGCAGCAAGCACAGTCAAAATCGGTGCAATATCAGGACATTGAGAAATATCAATCACAGTTCCTTTTGTTTTAGATGGCTTCACAATCACATAATCATCAAAAATCTCAAGATTTGCCCCCATTCTAGTAACAATCTCAATAATTTCCTATCTCCTTGCAACGAATTTTTATTCACATGCAGACATTTCACTTCATTATCACGATTTGCCGAAATTATCCCCAGCAACAATCCAGAAATGCCACTTGCGAATAATCCCTTCAACAGTATAATCAAAAAGCTTTATAACTCTGATTTACCTTTTTATCTCAAAACGATTTATAATCATTATTTTTTTATCTCAATCCCAGCCAACTGCAAAATTTTCCAACGTCAAATCAATATACCCCTTTCGACTCCAAATTTTTATTAATAATCAGCTTTTGAATCCCCATCAAAAGTGGCAAAAGCATACAAAAGTCCCAGTAATAAACTGCGAACTAATATTTCCATCAATCTCATAATTTCCCAGCCTTCAATTTTCCATTAACTGTAAGTGGTAATTTCCCACTCAGTCGTCTTATATTTTCAAACCCTTGCTCCTCAAAAATTTTTATAATACGAATCCAGCGGTCTATCCACGATTTCCCTTTTCCCATCAAAAATCAATTCATTCTCACTCGTAATCCCAACAGGAATCAAAAATCTAATAGTCAGACCCCTGACTCATTACATTGCACATATTTATCCTTCGGAACAACTTTCTCCATCATTTCGACAATCTCAAGAGCACTTTCAAATCTTTTAATTTTCGCTCCCCAATTTTCCATAATATCCGTTGTTGTAGTAATATCCACAGAAAACTTTAAATTATCAATCATCGACTTCTTCTCACTTTCGGCTAATGCCGCTGCAATCACTGCTCTATGCGAATAACTTTTTGACGGTGGTATTTCTATTTTTCCATTTAATGTACTTGGTTTTTATTTTTATTTTTCATAAATTTTTCTCCTTTTACATTGATTTTTCCTCTTCATTTTTAAGTCTAAAGAACCCTTTAAACCAAAACCTTTATTCAAAATCTTATCCTTATCAAAAATTCTCTTTCAACACTCAAAACTAAAATTTATCCTACAATATCTGCTTCACCTGTAAATTCTCCGCTAACATTCCCCATTAAATCAATCCAATGTCCCTGCAAAAATACTTCATCATCATAATAGTACACCGTAAAAATCTCCATCAGAAGTTATATTCAAACTTTCAAGATAAATCCCATTTTTAAAAAAACTTCTTTTGAAACTTTCTGTTTTTAACTCTTCCTTTTTCTTTTTCCGTAAATTTAGAATTTAAATTTTTTTCAAGTACAGCTATCATTTCATCTAAATCTTCTTCATTTATAGATGAAAACCAATCTTCTCCACTTCCATCAAATCTTCCACAATTCTATCCCTTTATTCTCTCATCCCATTCTTTTTGATTGAGATACATAATTTTAAATTGTTCAATTGCTCCTTTTAACTTCTTCTACTTTTTCTCTTCACTCCAATTATGCCCAATTCCATCATCAAAACTCACACCTATTTTTTTCTCCTCAAGCCACTCAACTTCAGTTTCAAAAATTTTTATTTCTCCAAAAATTTCATCTTTAATAATTTTATTATCCATCTTTAGTCCTCCATTTTATTTCTTTCCTCAAGCACTTTAATCAATTCCTTTACTTGCAAACTCAGCCATATAAGTGTACTTGCAAAATTCTGCTCATTATCTTCGGAGCGTGTATTCCACCAAAGACTGATTTTTCCTGTACAGTACTATTCAATTGTTTTCATTTTCATCATCTAATTTTCATTTCTCTGTCACAATAATTTAGATACATCTGCATTTGTCCCTATATCCTGATGTTTTTAATTTCGATTTTCAAGTCAATTAGGACAAAGCATTTTCAAAAATCTGTTATAAAAACTAAATCAATGTAAAAATGCTGTTCATCAAAAAGATATTCGTTTCTGTCTACCTACAAAATGTAAAGCCATTCTAGTTCCAACAAAAATTTTCTAATTTGCTTATTAATTTTTCTTCCAGTTCATTTTCTGAATAGCTAGACTGTTCTGGCAATCCAATAAATTCAAGTATATATGGATCCTTTACCAGATCCTGTGGCTTTTCTATAATCTGTCCTTTTTGGTGATAATTCAGAACTTTATCTTTATCTCACTTAAACTCAATCTCGTATACAACGCACTATCAAACTGTCTTCTAGTTCTCTTTAAACTCCAATTATTTTTAACAGCCTCAATTTCATAAAAATTCCTTTCATCAGGATTTGAAATTCTACTTAATTTCACGTAATGCGACCAGCTTTGCTTTTGAATTGGTCAGGGACACTGTCTGACCTTTTTCAGAATAAAACTAAATAAAAACTCTTATTTGCTTCAAATTTGTTAATGAAAATCCTGTATTTCTTTCAGTCAACTTTTAGATAATATTTTTAAAATTTTCTTTCCATATTCTGCCCTATTTTCACCTTTTCTGCTCTCCTCAACTACCATTCTTCCTATCTCAAAATACGTCAAAACCATTGTCTCGATTAACAGTCATTACAACCTCCTTGCGTTTTCCAACAAATCAATTACATTTTTACAATTTCCATATTTTCAATTTCTCTTTTTCATTATTTCTCCCCTTTATAAATCACTTTTAAATTCATCAGACACTATGCTAATATTTCTGAGAAACTGTCTCAAAAATCTCGCTTTCAGTTAATTCTCCTACTCATCTGTTCTTTTTCTCAGCTTTTATAAAAGCAACCACAGATACAATCGCAACTAAAATTATCCAAGCCCAATCTATATATATTTCACTACTTATTTTTAAAAACCTCCATCCACGAATCAAGATAAACCTTTCTAGAAAAATGGTAATATCGCTCTCTCTCAAATAATAAGCTCACCAAAAACTATCATCGACAAAGTATACTGCAATCATGGAAAAATTGTAATCACAGGAATTCGCTTTTAATATCCCTCATTGACAGCTCATATTTTTGAGTTAGCAGATTTTCATTTTTAGCATTTGCTCCAAATTTGCTTGACATAGGATTTTGACAATATTTTTACTTTCTGTCTCTGTCTTTTAATTATTCCAAATATCCAGCCACTATATATATAATTATAGAAAATTATTTTATATCCTAAAAATCATCGAAAATCCTAAGCAAATCATAGCTGCAACAATGAGAGACTAACCCACTGCAAATAAAATCTCGTTTAAATATCTCTTCATAAATAATCCCTTTCATCTAATTATCCAGTTTTTCTATTAAAAGACTAGCAGATTACAGAAAACCTCCATTTCATTTCCAAAAGCTAAAATAATAGTATCATTTAAATCCTTTACAAATATCACTCCGTCTGTTACACCAATTATATATTCTTCCAGTTATATATTTCAATCATCAACATACATTTTTCTTTTGAAACTTTTATTTTCTTTAAATTATCAAAATTTTCAATTTGTGTCTCGTCTGAGAAAAGACTGAAACTCAATTCATCTGATTTTCTAAATGAAAATTCCTCATTTCCTCCATTTTCAATATTTTCATCATGCACTCGGATAATTCTGTTTTCACAAAATCTTCCTGAAATAAAGCCAAGAGCATCTTTCTCTATACCACTCAGTCATTGATTTTCCCACTTTCATGCATTAGATTTGATGGCTGATAAATGTATTTCACATGTATACTTCGCTGAAAGAAAATATTGCAAATATAATAATCATCCATCCTGAAAACTCATCATCGTAAAAATAAATGTTTGGATATTTCTATAATGAAACACACAGAAATCTACATACCCAATATAATTAATTAAAACTATAAAAATCACTAGCGGTAGAAACATAGCACTTCTGCTCAGATTTTCAACTAGTAAATGATAGCTTCATCCTATATTTAATACCAGCAAAGATAGCTCAAAATCTTTGCTTTGGATTAAAATTATTTTTAAATCAGTTCGCCTTTACTCCACTTTTTAAAAGATTTTCCGTACCATATTTTATCACTCCCTCACTATTTCAAATAGGTCAGACAATATCTGACCTTTTCAATTTCATACTCAGACTACTTTCATTTCTACAAACTAAAAGTACTCAAAAATCTCCTTTTTCTGCAAATCTTCATAATCTCAGCTTCAATTTTGTCTTCAGAATCACAAAATTAATTCCGCTCACTTTGTGCTTTTCTTATCTCTTTTCATAATCTTAGCAATCTCATCTTTTCGGATACTCAATTTCAGTTGGTAAATTCAATGCTTTAATCAATTTCGCAATTTTCACAGCTTCCCCTTCTTTAGTAAATCCTTTTTTTCTCCCAATTTTTCGTAATATCCACCATCCCAGCAGAAATTGCCTCTCCGTGTGAATATTTTTTTCATAATTTGTAAACTGCTCAATCGCATGACCAATCGTATGCCCAAAATTCAATATCATTCTCAAGTTGCTTTCCTTCTCATCTTTTTTTCCACAACTTCCTTCTTTATCTCACAAGAACGATAAACAAAGTCTCATTCACATACTTCATCAAATGTTCACGCAATTTTTTTGTATATAATTTTCATCATCTTGCGAAACCCTCAACTTTTTTTCCACAATTTCCACAAGTCTATCAAAAAAATTCTTGTCATAAATACATCCATATTTCACAATTTCCCCAAATCCATCGTAAAAATATCTATCTGTTAATGTATTCAAAAAATAATTATCAATTAAAACAAGTTTTGGCTGATGAAATGCCCCAACAAGATTTTTCCCTTCTGGCAAATCAACTCCAACTTTTCCACCAACGCTGCTGTCAACTTGTGAAACAATTGTCGTAGGAATTTGAATAAACCCAATCCCACGCATATAACTAGCCGCTGCAAATCCAGCAATATCTCCAACAACTCCGCCACCAAACGCAACAACCATATCCTTTCTTGTAAGCCCTTCATTCACCATAGCCGAATAAATCGAAGGCATTATCCCAATATGCTTATGTTTCTCACCAGCTTGTAGTACAAATATGCTATAATTAAATCCTTTAAATATTTCTTTATATTTTTCTTCATAAATCTCATGAACATTCGAGTCTGTAATTACAAACAATTTTTTCCCACTATAAACCTCTCCAATATATTTTTGGAAATTCCTCAAAAAAATTTTTCCCCAATCATAATATCATAAGAATTTTTTTCCCAATCCAACATGTAATTTTTTTCCATAATTTATCCATCCTTTTAATCATAATTTTTTTCATTTAATACTAAATTTACATTTCAAATCAATATTATAGTAAAACTGCTTTTAAAACTAAACTCAAAAAACTATGAATATTTTACTCAACCATTAAATTTACATAATTTTTTTAATAGTTTAATTTTTAAATAGTTTTTAGCATATTTTTTTCTAAAAAACAATTGTATATTAAAAATATAGCAAAAACCACTAAATCCAACGATTTAAAAATGATTTTACTATATAATTTTTTTATTTCAAGTTATATCTTTTTTTCAAGTTCTCTTTTTATATAAACCGACTGAAACTCTTCTTTTAACATATCCATTATAATAATATCATAAGTTTTTTTCCCATAATTTCAACTGCTTTCCGTAACCTTCCTACTTCCTTAAAATCCAATTTTTTTATACAAATTATAGGCTGGTTCATTATATTCAAATACATTTTAGCGATATATTTCTCAAATTTAAAAATGAGAAACCATAATCAAGTATTAATTTCAGAGCTTCTGTTCCATAACCTTTTTCGCTGATGTTTAGGATTTCCTATTAAAACTCCCAATACACCATTTCTATTTACCATATCTAATGAATTAAATCCAATATTTCCCAAAAAGTTCATCATTTTCAAGTAGTCTAACAGCAAACATTTTTTTCTTTTTTTATTGAAGTTAAAAAATTCCTTTTCACTTTCAAAAATCTGTAATATTTGTATAAGAAACAGAGCCTAGACCAACTGAAACTTTTTATATCATTAACCATCTCAGTATACTCTTCAATATCATCAAGAGAAATTGGTGAAAAAAATAAATATTATCTCCAATCAGTGTTTTTCAAATACTTTTTCTTTTCAGAATTATTTTCCATTTCATTCCTCCCAAATTAATTTCTCTTAATCTATTTTTCTCCCTACGTTTCGTAGAAATTATAAATTTCTCTTTTAATGTCCCCAAATCATTATTATTCAAGGCATCTTTAATTACATCCAATTCCTTTTCAAACTGCTGTATCATTTTCAAAAGATTTTTTTTATTTCCCATAAACAGCTCTGCCCACAAATCTTCATTTATTTTCGCAATTCTCGTCAAATCTCGATAAGAATCTCCAATAAAACGATTTGTATCATACTTCTCACTATCACTATTCACAAGCGAAACCGCAATCGCATGAGTAAGCTGACTCGTAAACGCAATAATCTCATCATGTTCCTGTGCCGTAAGAAAACTAACCTTTCTTGAATCCCATCAATCTTACAATTTCTGAAAGCAATTCCAAATTTTCCTTTTTATTTTTTTCATCCTTAATAATTATATAATTTGCATTTTGAAAAACACGATTATCCGCAAAATCAATTCCTCTTTTTTCACGCCCCTGCCATCGGATGCCCAAAAATAAAGTCAATATTTTTCCCATTCTTTTTATTACTTTCCTCAATAATCGGATCAATATCTCCAATAATTTTCTCCTTAATACCCACAACATCAGTAATTATGGCATTTTCCTTAAAATTATCAATATTATTCACAAAAAACGATTTCATCAAGTTAGGATAAAGAGTAATTACAACAAAATCTGATTTTTCCAAAGGGTCCTTAGTTTCAAGAAACCCTTTATTTATCATATTTTTCTCCTCTGCCTTTTTCAAAGTTTCCTCATCAATATCAATCCCATAAACAGTCTTGATACCGATTTCCTTAAAACTTTGCGCAAAAGCTGCCCCAATTACTCCAAGTCCTACTATCGTTACTGTTAAATCTTCTATTTTTTTCAAAATTGTAAACACCTCTTTTTACAAATTTTTTTAGCCATTTGAAAAAGTAAAAACTTTCAATAAAAACAGCATTTTTTTATATTTTTAGCTTTTATTATTTTTTTCTTCATTATCTGTCAAAGGGTCTTGATCCTCTGTGATTATAATGCTGTTGTTCACTATTTATTGCTTTCACTTTTACAACCAGCTAACAATTTTTCTTATAAATAATTACTATAGCCAAATACTGTACACAAAATATGAAAATTTTTATTAAATTGTTCACCAGTCCAATTCTTTTGAACTTGACAAAGAGTCAAGACTCCTTGGTTCATAATATTTGCTTTATTAGTGCAGTTTCTGAACATAACTATTAATTATTCCACCAGCTTTTATTCTGCTTTTCCAATTTTTTCATTTCTTCCGTTCTTCCTTGTGACTTATAAATTTCTATTAGCATATTTCGCTCGTATGTTTTACCATCCGTTGGATGTTTAAATGCCATAGAATTTTTATATGCCTTTTCAGCTTCAACAAAATTATTTTGCAAAAAATACATATCTCCTATTCTAACCCAATAATCTCGGGCATCAAATTTTTGAGTTTTATTAGATATTTTTTCTATTGCCAATTTATAATACTTTATTGCATTTTTCATAATTTTGGGTTTTATAATCGTACATTTGAGCTAATGAAGCATAATCAGGCTGATAGTTCTCTAATTCAATTAACTGTAAATAAGTTTTTTTCTGCTAAATCATATTTTTTTCAAACTTACGTAAAAACTTGCCAATGTTCTTAAAAATCCGAATATCACCTGTTTCTTTATAATTATTCTGATATTCTTGCAATTTCTGTTCACCAAAACTGTTATCCTTACTCTTTCTTTCTAAAGTTTCTTGAGCTGGTTTATATCCTTTATCAGCAGCTTCTTTCAATAATTTATTTCCTTTTTTTCATCCTGTTTTTATCCAAATATAAAATTCTCCTAGATCATTCAATGCTTTTTATATCACCAGATTTTTATTAAGTCATTATACCGTTCAATAATTTTTTTCTTCCAATTCTTTAGTTTTTTTCTATATTTACTTTTTAAAAACCGAACGTTCTATTGAATCTCTCCAATATCTGTAAAAATAAAAATAATTTTTTTCTTTTTATTTCTCTACTATTTTTCTAAACTGTTATTTTTCTTTTTCATATTTCAATAATAACTTCTCAGATTCTTCAAATTTTCTATTTCGAAAAATAATAATCACTTAATTTTAACAGTGAATCCTTATCGCCTTTTTTTCAATTTGCTTTTAAATATTGTTTTTCTTCTTTAGTGTAAGTTTCTTTAGCAAAAGAATTAATTGAAGAAATTATAATTAATAATAATAGCCATTTTCTTTTCATTTTTTACAACCTTCTAAAAATTTATTTAAAAGTTTTTCCCAACACATTTGCAATTTTTTCCACATCTTGCATCAAATCTTCAAATACATTAAATTTCAATGATTGAGGTCCATCTGACAACGCCTTGTCTGGTTCAGGATGCACTTCTACCATAAGTCCATCTGCTCCAGCTGCAATTCCTGCCATTGCAAGCGGTTTTACCATCCAATATTTTCCAGTCGCATGAGCTGAATCTACAATTATTGGTAAATGTGTTAATTTTTTAATCATTGGCACTGCATTTAAATCTAATACGTTTCTGTAAGCTGTTTCATAAGTTCTTATTCCTCTTTCACAAAGAACCACATTTTCATTTCCACCAGCTAAAATATATTCTGCTGACATAAGCCATTCTTCTATTGTCGCACTAAGTCCTCTTTTTAAAAGCACTGGAATATTTGTTTTTCCAACTTCTTTTAACAAGTCAAAGTTTTGCATATTTCTTGCCCCAAGCTGAATCATGTCAACATGCGGACCAAATTCATGAAGTTGAGAAATTGACATAATTTCACATATTATTGGAAGTCCTGTTTCCGCTTTTGCCTTTTCCATAAGTTTAACACCTTCCATCCCAAGTCCTTGGAATGCATAAGGAGATGTTCTAGGTTTAACTACTCCACCTCTTAAAATAGTTGCTCCCGCAGCTTTTAACAGCTTTTGCCGTATCAATAATTTGTTTTTCATTTTCAACAGAACAAGGCCCTGCCATCATCACAAGATTATTTCCACCAATTTCCACATTTCCAACTTTTACAATTGTATCTTCTGGCTTGAATTTTCTGCTCGCTCTTTTATAAGGTTCTTGAACTCTTTGAACATCCAGCACATAGTCAAGCGATTGAATATGCTTAATATCAATTGTGCTAATATCTCCAACCAATCCTAAAATCGAGTAATCTTTTGCCAGCAATCAATTTTTACACTAACATTATTTTCAGTTTCCAATCTATTTATCATTTTTTTCCAAAAACTTTTTTTCATCAATTCCACCATCTACTTTAATAATCATCATTCTTTTCTCCTGTTCTTCTTTTTATTTTTTTTATTTTTTTTATTTTTTTTATAAATTAATCTACAACTACAGCTGTACCACTGCAAGTTACCATAAGCATTCCGTTATCCGCTCCCAAAACTTCATAATCCATTTTTACGCCAATAACAGCATTTGCACCCATAGCCGCCGCTCTGCTCTCCATTTCCTCCAAAGCATTTGTTCTAGCAGCCAAAAGTTCATTTTCATATCCTTTAGATCTTCCTCCAAATATGTTTCTCAAATTTGCTCCCAAATCCTTAAACATATTAACTCCCGAAATAACTTCTCCAAAGACAATTCCCTTGTATTCCACAATTTTTTTATCCTGGACTTCATTCGTAGTTGTAATAACCATCCTTACCTACCTCATTTCTTTAATTTTTTTATAAAAAAAACTCTCTTAAAATAACTTTAGGAGAGGATAAAATTAAATATCTATATATTAATGCTTATTTATACATTTTACAATACTCTAATAGTTCATTTGCTACAGCTAAAAATTTACGCCAACTAAATTAATTTATAAAAATACTCTAAACAATTATCCTATTCTAAACTCTACATCCATCAATTATAATTGAATTAATCTAAAAAAATTATTCAATTTTATAATTTTAAATATACAATATTAAATATTTTTTTCAAAATTAATTACCCGTAAATTCCCACTTTTTTACAATTTCCTTCTAAACTTCAATGCTACATTTTTTTCTAAACTACTAAATTATCTTCTATTCTTCTATAAATTTAAATTTCTTCTACCCTACTATCCTACTAAATTATTTTTCCCAAATCCTTTAAAATCAAACTATAAATGTTAATTTAAAAAAATTATCCATTACTCTTCGATTCAATTTTAAAATGATTTATTATATAATAACAAATATTAAATGTATTGTCAACTATTAAAATTTAATAAAAAAATAAAAAAACAGAGAATAATTTATCCCTGTTTCCAATATTTTAAAAATTATAAGTTGTATTTTTTTCTTAAATTTATCAACTCTTCCAGTTTCATCAACAAATTTAGATTTTCCAGTATAGAATGGGTGAGAAGTTGAACTTGTTGCAACTTTTTATTACTGGATATTCTTGCCCTTCAAAAGTTGTTGTTTCTTTAGAAGTTTTAGTTGATTTTCCTAAAAATTTTTTTCTCCGTTACTTGTATCTTCAAATACTACAAATCCGTATGATGGATGTAAATCTTTTTTTCATAATTGCCTATGCTCCTTTCTATTTATAACTATAATTATTTTCAATATTTCATATAATAATACCATATTTTTTTCTTTATTTTTTTCAAGTCTCCATATAGTAAAAATTTAGATGAAATATATAAGATTCTATTTTTTTGTATTTTGAAAAATATTTAAATACATTTCTTCAAAATTTTTCTTTTGCAATATCAAACTCTATATTTTCATCAGAATAATATACATCTTCTCCAAAAAGCATTTTTTTAAATACAGTCTGTATCACAAGAGCCAATTCGTCAGTTTTAATATCTTTATTTATAAGCATTTTATTCTTAATTTGCTTAATTTCAAAATCGTATTCATCCTGTGGAGCAAAAGACAATAACTTGATTGGATCCCAAAAAAATCAATAATCTCTTTTATATTATTTTCAAGTTTTTTTATTTTATACATTTCCTCTTTTTTTATTATACTTTTTTTGAATTTCACAATTAATCAACTCTCTTGTATTTTTCCCAAAAATAACTCATCTATTTTAGTCTTTATCTCCATTATTTTACTAATTTCCACTAAAATTTCCTTATTTTTCTGGCAATATATCCTCATAAGGCAAACTTATCATTATATCATCCATTACTTTTTTTATTCCCAAATTTTTTTCAAAAAAATATGAATATTTCCATCATCAAATAAATACTCTCCAAAAAATCTATCTTCTTCATATTCAAAATTCAAATTTTTTTATTATTTCTTTTTAAGATATTTTCCTTATTTTAGGAAGAACTGTCTTTATTTCATCTCCTACTTTTTATACTTTTCCCGATTATTCAAGTACAATTTTTCCATACAAAAAGTTAAAGATTGATTCTCTGGTTTTTTTAAGATTTTCAACAAAAAAATACAACGAATAATATATTTTTCAATCCTTTATATACCAAATCTAAAGATATTACTATTTTATCATCACTCAATTTTCATTTCTATTTCTTCAGGAACAGAAAAAAATCTTCATTACCTCCTTTAAAGATATTTTTTTTCTATCCCATTGATTCCATAAGTATTATTTAAAAATATACTTTTTGCTTTTCCATTTAATTTCCCTCCCATAAAAATATTTTCTTTTAACCATTTGTCAAAAAGTCTAAAAATCCGTTAAATACTGTATTTTTTTATGTTTGAGTTTTTTTGTTTCACTCCACTCACTAACAAGCAACCTTGACCCTTATGACTATAAATACTACTGTTACTCAATCTTTATCACTTTTACAATCGCCTAAATATTTTTTATGAATTAGAAAATTCCAAATCTCACTATTTTGACATCTCCGATAATATTATTCCTCCAGCCACAGATACATTCAGCGAGTTTATTTGCCCCTTCAAGTGTATTTTTACAATTTTGTCGCAATGCTCCTTCACTTTTTTTCTCATACCATTTCCTTCGCTTCCAAGCACAAGGCACGTTTTTTCTGGATAATTTTCTTCATAATAATAATTTCTGCCCATCAGCTTCTGCACCGTAAACTGTATATCCGTATTTTTTTAATTTATCAATCGTATCAGAAATATTTGTAACTTTTACAATATCTACATGCTCAATCGCTCCTGTCGATGATTTTACAACGGTTTCTGTAACTTTTACGCTATTTCTGTCCTGGATAATAATTCCATCCACTCCAAAACATTCTGCACTTCTTATAATTGCCCCAAAATTTCTCGGATCTTGAATTTGATCCAGTACAACAACTATTGATTTTTCTTTTCTTAAAAGTTTTTCCAGAAACTCGGCAAAGTCAACATAATAGTCAAATTCTGAAACAAGTGCCACAACCCCTTGAGAATTTTCAGTCCGTCTATCAGTATAAAAAATCTTTATGTTTCTTTTGCTCGCCAAATTCAATATTTCTTTTATTGTTTCTTTCTTTATTTTTTTATAAACTTCCAGTTTCTCAATATTTTTATCTGATTTTAATACTTCTATTACTGGATTTATTCCTATTATTTTTTCCATTTTCTCTCTCTTTCTATTTTTTATTCTTATCTCAATCCTATTAAATCGTGAATTCTTATAAGCCCCACAATATTCCCATTTTCCACAACTGGCAGCACATTAATCTGGCTTTTTCTATTTTCCATCAGATGAAGCGCATCAAGAGCCATCGCATTCTTTTCAATCGTTACTGGATTAGAAATCATAATATCAGAAGCCGCATAATCAAAAAATTTGTCCTTATGCTCCAATGCACGCCGAATATCTCCTTCTGTTATAATTCCAAGCAGCTTTCCATTTTCAAGACCTGTATCAGAAATACACACAGCCCCTAACTTTTTCTTAGTAAGCACCATCAGCACATTTTCAATTTTTTCATCCTTCCTTACAACTGGCAATTCATCTCCAATATGCATTAAATCTGAAACGTGAAGCAACAAACGTTTTCCAAGGCTTCCACCTGGATGATACTTTGCAAAGTCATTTTCAGTAAAGTCTTTCAACTTCATAAGACAGGCTGCAAGGGCATCTCCTGTTACAAGCGTTGCCGTAGTTGAACTCATTGGCGCTTGCCCCAGCGGACATGCTTCCTTTTCAATTCCAACATTAACCGTAAGTTCCGCATATTTTCCCAACGTAGAATTAGGATTTCCAGTAAATGCAACAATTTTTCCTCCAATTTTTCTTATTGGCGCTAAAATGCTCAATACTTCATCAGAATTCCCGCTATTTGAAATGGCGATTACCACATCTCCATTACTGACCATTCCCAAATCGCCGTGAAGCGCTTCTGCCGCATTTATAAATACTGCAGTTGTCCCAGTCGAAGCAAGTGTCGCCGCAATTTTTTTCCCAATTATTCCAGATTTTCCAATTCCTGTAATAATAACTTTATTATTATTTTTTAATTCTAAGATCATCTGAACTAATTTTTGAAAAGTATCTCCCAATTTACTTTTTCAATTTTTTTCAAGTTCTGCAATTTCAATATCAAATACATTTCTAGCTTCTTTTTATAATATCTATTTCCATTTTTTTATTTTTCTCCTTTTTGAATAATATCTGTTAGATAATTTAATTTTTTTATTTAATTCAATTTTATTTAAGATTTTCTTTACTTCCTGACTTTTATCCTTATGACAGACAAGCAAGGCATCCTTTGTATTTACAATAACAATATTTTCCAGCCCGATTGTAGCGATAATTTTATCATTTTCCTTATTAATCACAATGTTCCCTTCAGATTCAATCTGCTCAAAATGACTAGCCTGCACGACATTCCTATCTTTGTCCCTTGGAAAAATATCTTCAAGCGACTTAAAATTCCCAACATCATTCCAGTCAATGTCAACAGGAATTACACTCACAGATTTAGTATGCTCCATCACTCCAAAATCTATCGAGATTTTTTCAAATTTTTCAAACTCATCTTTTACAAAATTACTCAATTTTTCTCCAAAAACTTGATCTAAATCCACATTTTCAAGCATTTTTTCAATATTTTCCAAAATCACTTTATGTGTTTCCATGTGTTTTTTTATTTCGCTTAAAATAAATTCCGTTTTCCATACGAACATTCCGCTGTTCCAAAGATAATTCCCCTGTTCAATATATTTTTCAGCCAATTCCTTATTTGGCTTTTCTCTAAATTTTTTCACTTTATACGATTCAAATTTTTTTCTTTAATTCCATTCTTTTTCACAATCATTTTTTTATTTTTTTCTATCAATATACTCAATATATCCATATCCAGTTTCAGCATAAGTTGGCTTAACCCCAAGCGTAACAATCTTATTTTTTTTTCAGCCTCACAAAATGCAAATTTCAGACTTTCCAAAAAAATTCCTTTTCTTTTTTTATCAAATGATCTGACGGCAAAACTGTCATAATGCTATTTTTTTATAAATTTTTTTCTAATAATACAGGCCGCATATCCGATACAAGCCGCCGTATCTCGTGCCATTGGCTCAAAAATTATATTTCTGTCGGCAATTTCTGGCAATTCTTTTTTTATTATGTCAAAATACTTTAATATTTGTAGAAATAAATATTTTTTCTGCTGGAATAATTTCCTTTATTCTGTCAACAGTTTCCTTAATCATTGTCTTTTCCGACACCAGATCCAAAAATTGCTTCGGCTTGTCATTTGTAGATAGCGGCCAAAATCTTGTTCCACTTCCTCCAGCCATAATTAAAAGCTACTTTATCCATATTTTTTTCTCCTATTCTTTTCGTTAATTTGTACCATTGCCTAATCATTTACAATTAATCAGAAATCAAATAATTGATTTATATAAATATCCTAGTAAATCCAGTTGTTTTTCAAATAAAAGTATAACATAATTTATTTGTTTTATCAAAAGGAATTATTTAGAAAAAAATTAGCAAAAAAAGTAATATTGTGATAAAATAAATTATATGAAAAACTTTTTAGAAAGGATTCAGATTATGCTAATAGATAAAGTAAAAAAAGTTAAAATTACTGATGATATTACAATTGGCAATGATAAGATTTTTTTGATTGCAGGACCTTGCGTGATTGAATCGGAGGATCTGGTTATGGAAGTGGCTGGGAAAATGAAAGAAATTACGGATAAATTGGGTATTCAATATGTTTTTAAGGCTTCATTTGACAAGGCTAACCGGTCTTCAATTTCATCCTTTAGAGGACCTGGACTTGAAAAAGGGCTCGAAATTTTATCAAGAGTCAAGTCTAAATATGGCGTTGCCCTTGCAACTGATATTCATGAACCTTATCAATGTAAAGAAGCTGCCAAAGTAATTGATCTTTTGCAAATTCCAGCTTTTTTATCGCGGCAAACTGACTTGCTTATTGCAGCGGCTGAAACTGGAAAAGCTGTAAATATTAAAAAAGGACAATTTTTAGCACCTTGGGACATGAAAAATGTTGTCAAGAAATTTCAGGAAGTTGGAAACGACAATATAATGCTTTGCGAACGTGGAGCTTCATTTGGATACAATAATCTTGTTGTAGATATGCGTGGACTTTTGGAAATGAGAAAATTTGGATATCCAGTTGTATTTGATGCAACACATTCGGTACAAATTCCAGGCGGTCAGGGAGAAACTTCAGGCGGTAACCGAGCTTATGTTTATCCACTTGCAAGAGCGGCTGTATCTGTAGGAGTTGACGGAATTTTTGCAGAAGTGCATCCTGATCCCGACAAAGGACTATCTGATGGGCCAAACATGCTAAAATTAGATAATGTTGAAGAAATTTTAACAAAACTTTTGAAATATGATAAATTAACAAAAGAATTATAAAAAAATAAAAAATATAAACTTTAGGAGGAAAAATTTATGAGTTCAAAATTATTATTAACACCTGGACCAACAAATATACCAGAAGAATATCTAGAAATTTTAGGAAGTGACATTATTCATCACAGAACACCTGAATTTAGAAGAATTATGAAGGAAAACAATGAAAACTTGAAAAAAGTATTCAAGACAACACAAAATGATGTTGCTGTTCTAACTTCTTCTGGAACAGGTTCAATGGAAACTGCCATTGTAAACTTTTTCTCAAAGGGAGATAAAGTTTTAGCTGTAAATACTGGATATTTCGGTGACAGATTTAGAAAAATTGCAGAAATTTATGGCTTGAATGTAATTAATTTACAATATGAATTTGGAGAAAGCTATAAATTAGAAGATGTTAAAAAAGTTATTTCAGAAAATCCTGATTTAAAGGGAATTTTAGCTACTCATAGTGAAACTTCAGTTGGAATTTTAAATGACATAAAATCACTTGGAGATTTGACTAAAAACACTGAAATTTTATTAGTAGTTGACACAATCAGCGGACTTGTAGTAAATGAGTTCAACTTTGATGAATGGCATGTTGACGTTGCAATTGCAGGAAGCCAAAAGGCATTTTTAATACCTCCAGGTTTAGCTTTTGTAGCAATTAGCGACAAGGCGAAAAAAGCGATGGAAACTTCTGATCTGCCAAAATATTACTTTGATTTGAAGCAATATGTAAAATATTTTGAAGAAAAAGGAGAAACACCTTATACTCCAGCAATCGCACTAATTCTAGCATTAAATCAATCATTGAAGGATTTAGTCAAAAATGGAATTGAAAACACAATAAAACAAAAACACGACTTGAGAAAAGTATGTGGAAGAAAAAAAGCAGAAAAAAACTTGGATTTAAATTATTAGTTAAAAAAACGAAGAAAAATAGAACAAATACATTAATTTCTGTTTACAGAGAAGGAATCATAATAAAATCAATTATTGATGCTCTTGAAGAAAAGGGTTACACAGTTACAGGCGGAAAGGGTAAATACGCTGAAAGCCTTATGAGAATTGGTATTTTAGGACAAATTTCCAAAGAACAGATTGATGACTTCTTTGTTATTTTTGAAGAAGAATTAAAAAAACAATTATAAAATTAAAAAAATAGGGGCTTGTTTTAAAAAAAAATTAGAAGCCCTTATTACATAATATTGAAAAGGAGCGTAGATGAGACCATATTTATTTAAAATTGGAGGCTTTGAACTTAGAATTTACAGCTTAATGTATATTTTGGCCTTTCTTTTTGGAATGTTTATCGCACTTGCAGATGATGTTGCTGAAAAAAGAGGAGTTGATGATCGAAAAATTATTGAAGATTTTGCATTTACAACGATAGTATCGGGATTGATTGGAGCAAGATTATATTATGTTATTTTTAAATTTGCCGATTATATTGGAAATCCTTTATCCATATTTTATATCTGGGAAGGCGGCCTTGCAATTCACGGCGGAATTATTGGAGCATTTATAGGTGCCTGCTATTATGCTAAAAAAAATAAAATGAACTTATGGGTACTTACAGATATGGCTGTTGGACCTTTATTATTTGGACAATTTTTAGGAAGATTTGGAAACTTGGCAAATGGTGAAGTTCACGGAGTTCCTACATTTACTCCGCTTAGTGTAATTTTTTCAGGAAGATTCAATGAATGGTGGATAAAATACCAGTCAATGAGCACTGCAGCACAAGCCCAATTTAAGCAGGTTGTACCTTGGGGATTAGTTTTTCCATTAAATACGCCAGCTGGTTCAGAATTTCCAAATTTGCCGTTACATCCTGCTATGCTTTACGAAGCATTTTTAAATTTAATCGGATTTATAATTCTTTGGTTTTATTTTAGAAAAAAAGAATATAATCCTGGAGTTTTATCAATGATTTATTTAATTATGTATGCGATTATAAGAACATTCGTAAGTACATTTAGAGCAGAAGACTTATTAATTTTTGGAATAAGACTTCCATATTTAATAAGTATAGCTATGATTATTATTGCAATTATTGGAATAAAAATTCTTTAGCAGTCCAGAAAGAAAAATTTGTACCCTGCTAAAAAGTGAAGAAAAAAATAATAAATTATACTAAATTTCATAAAATAGAATAATATAAATAAAAAAACTGTCATTTTCACCTTTTATCAATGAATTTGACAGTTATTTTTTTAGATATTTAATATTATTTCTTTGCTTCATCAGATTCTTTTTTTTAGTTTCAGAATGTCTTTTTCCCACGGTTGTCAGCCAATGCATCAATTCCGCCCTTTTTCATATTTCTTTACCCATGAATAAATTTGCTGATATGAAATTCCAAATTTACGGATAGTTAAATTATAGTCATGATTATTATTTTGACAAAAATTGAACAGCTTCAACTTTAGCTTCGATAGTCTTTCTTACGTGTTTCTTTAATGATGATACTTTTCCATTTTTCATCAATACTTCTTCTATAATCTCTAATCCAGTAATTTAGCACACTTACAGAAGCAATATCATATTTTTTTTACAAATTTCAAATAACGAACCTTCATTATTTAAGTAGCTTTTTAACAGCTTTTATCTTTAGTTTCACGAGAGTAATGTCTATTTTTTTATCTTCAACTTTTTATACTTTCTTCACCTATTTCAAGATATTTTTTTTCTTCCATGTCATTAATGATGACTTCGCAACATTGTATTCCTTTGACAATCCTTGAATAGTCCCTTTTCCCTTCCAATATCATTTTTTTACGAGTTCAACTTTTTAGTTCATTAGATACTTTTGATTTTCTTCCCATTAAATTACCCTTTCTAAAAATAAAATATACATTCTTTATTTTTTTACTTATATTAAATAATACACAGCTAGAAAATGTGAAATACTTCCTAGAATCACAAAAAAATATGCCATATCATATGATTAAACTTGCAGATTTTTCCACGAATAGAAAAATTGTTCCAAGCGAATACAGAACTCCGCCTAAAAACCAAATAGATTAATGAAACTCTATTTATATTATTTATTAAATCATTCCAGGCAAATACAATCATCCAGCCCATTATTAAATAAAGCAATGTTGAAAATAATTTGAATTTACCGGTAAAAAAATACTTTAAATACAATTCCCAAAAATACAGACTACCCATTGAATTGTCAATATAATTTTTATTCATTGGAGAATTGACAACTAAATATAGAAATGGAGTATAAAAGCCGCTATTAAAATATAAATTGCCGAATGATCAAAAAATTTCAAATATTGATTTGGCTGTTCCTGGCTTTAATCCGTGATATATAGCCGACATTGTATACAAAACTATCAATCCAAAGCCAAATGCCATAAAGGATATTATCGTTCCAGCATCACGTGTCCAGCTAGCACGTATTGTCAATATTAAAAAAGCCAGAATTGCTAATCCCTGCTCCTACAGTATGACTTACAAAAATTAGCAATTTCTTCCCCGTGAGAAAAAAATTTTTCTGCCTGTTTATGTATTTCATTTAATATATTTTTTTTTAGTTTTTTTATTCATATTTTTCCCCTTAAATACAAAAAAACATTTTATATAATTTTAAAGTTATTTACAGTAATATACAATCTAACTTTTTTTAAAAATTAAAGATAATACTATTAATTCTGAAAATGACTTGTAGTCTTTTTCATTTTCATAAGTAAAACTATTCTTTATAATTTATTATAACAGATGTTTTAATTATATTCAACTAAAAAAATCTGATTATTATTATATTTTTTTGTATTTTTAAAAAAATTAAAAAAAGTGAGTTTTTTTATTTGACTCACTTTTAATAAAAATCATTTAAAATTGTTGACGATAGGAAGCACCACCGTATCTTAGTGTTGCCACATTTCTGTCTCCATTTTTGCTCCAAGATATTGGTATATCTATTGTTCCTTTATTTACATTTACTCTAACTGATGAAGGCAGATTTTCTCCATCTTCTGGAACATAAATATTGCTTGCCGCCCTTACCAGCATTTCATGGGCTGATTCTGTCGGAACACTTACACTAAAGGTTTTTTCCGCTGTATTTGATCCAGCTGTTGCTGTTGCAGTTAATGTTGCCCCTTTACTTCCACCACCATAAAATTGCTTATTGACTCTTCCTGACACTGAATATAAACTTGAATTTGAAGAATGCCATCTTATTGTAACTGGAACGCCATTTGAGGCAGTCATTGATTTTGGAAGGCGACCTCCTTCAGAAACTGACAGCTTGCCTATTACTTCTTGAACCGCTTCAGAATTTCTAGGATCTGATCTTCCTGGAATTTCATTGCTATTACCGTTAATGCTATTATTACCATCATTATTCTGAACTTCATATCGCATTTGGATATTTCCTTCATTTTCAAGAATTTTTTTATCCATATCGTATATTGCATTTTTAGATGAAATCTGATTTTTACCTTGATAAGTTACTACATTTCCATTTAATTTTATCTTTTTGTCCTTCAGATAAATTGTAGCCTTATCGGCACTTGTATTGATTGTCTTAAATTGCGGCAATGTACTTACGATTTTTACATTATTTCTAGCATATCCCTCCTGCTTATTCATATCCATATACAAATAATTTTGCAGTCATTTTTAGTATTATTCTTAAAGTCAACCATAACTTTATCTCTTGCAAGTATAAGGTTTCTTCTTGAATCCATTTCATTATATTGGGAATCCAAAGTAATATCTTTATATGTCATACGTACATTTTCCTTAATTTCACTACGTGTAATACTCATATTACTTCCATTTTTATGGGAAACAAAATAAACTTTTGCAGTATTTCCGACAAAATGTACTGCTTCTGATTCCACAAGCGGTCTTGGATCATGTATCAAATCCTTTACATTACCTCTAATTTTTCCTTTTACATGTCCATCAAACCTAAATTCCTTTCTCTCAAAACTTCCCTGTCCAACATCAGATGAAATTTTGTCCCCTTGAACACTTGTCATTTCCATTTTATTTGCAAAAATATCTTTTGAAATTGTATTCATTTTTCCGTTTGCACCATGAACATTAAAGTTTTGTTTCTTTACATTAAAAGGTCCATTCATAGTAGCATTTCCTGTAGGAAAAACATACACAAGCCCTGTTCCATCCATTTTATAATCATCATAATTAGCAGTATAATAATCACTTGTAGTCATAGTGTGCGTTTTCAAATCATAAACTCCACTTCTATAAGTTCCTGTCGTTCTTCTCGGCAAGTAATTATAAGTACCATTTCCATCACCAGTTATTATATTGGCAACTTTATCATAAAAAACATGATCTCCTGTAATTATCATAGTTTTTCCCGTATATCTAACATGTCCTCTTCCATCAACTTGTTTCTTGTCAACAAGATAAACAGCGCTGTCTCCTGTAATTACACTTTCCTTGCTCTTATAAACAACATGTCCATTTCCATTAATTTGTTTTTTCTTGATGAAATATACGGCACTGTCTGCTGTAATTACACTTTCTTTCCCTGTATAAACAACATTTCCAAAACCTTCTACTCTTTCATCATCACCATTCATATAATAATCTGCCTTTTTGAGCATCCAGCTTTGCTTTTCAGGAGAAGTGTAATGCACATGACCTTCTGCATTTCCTATTTTATTAATGTCATCATATCGCATCTTATCTGCTGTAAGCATTCTTTTAGTTTTTTCTTCCTTATAGACAACATGACCTTCTGCAAAACTTACCTTTGTCGGATCATTATACGTAATCTTATCTGCTGTCATAGTTTTTTTGTCTTTTTTATTATTATATTTTGCATGCCCTGTCGCTACAATCGTTTCAAACTTCGTTGTCGTTTCAACTTTATCCGCTTCAGAAAAAGTATCGTCAAAGGTGTTTACCAGTTTTGTTTTTACTGGTGAAATTAGCTGATCTCCCTGCTTTTTATAATCTACCCGTTCTGTATAAATTTCCCACTTTCTGTCCTTTGTTGTACCAACAACTTTTTTCATCAATGAAACATCAAGCGTCTTGGTATTTACAATCCCTTCTTTTCCCGGAAATTACCATCTGTTTTTTTACAAGATCCACGATTACATTTTTAAACCTGATGACTTCATCTCCTTCAGATCCAATTTGCTCATCAGCATAAACAATCGCTTCATCCCTTAACCTGTACACAACCTTTTTAGCCTTCATATCCTTTTGCATCTGATCAAGCGGTGCCGGAATTTTTTTAAAGAATACCGCATATATAAAATATATCAGTATTAATATAAGCCCTCCATAACCTATTTTTCTTCCACATTATTTTTTTTCTCCTATTTTAATTATCTTTTTTTCATATTTTCCTTCAGTTCAAACAAAAAAATTTCATCGCATCCATCGGCGTAATATTATTTATATCATAATCTTCTATCTTATTCACAATTTCTTGCAAACTTTCCTTCTCTTTTTCAATTTTGCAACAATTTTTTTCCTCATAAAACTGATTATTTTCAATATTTTCAGAATCCTTTTCAGTTTCCTCAAAATCATCTTCAAATTCTAAATTTTCACCAAAAAGCGAAAGCTGGCGAACATCCACAGTTTTCTCAATAAGCTCCTTCTTCTGCTCCAGCCTTTTTAAAATTTTCCTGCTTTCAACAAGTATCTCCTTTGGAAGTCCAGCCAATTTTGCCACTTCAATCCCATAAGACTTATCCGCTCCACCTTTCACAATATTTCGTAAAAACATTACTTTTCCCTGTTTTTCATCCACTTCTATCCGATAATTTACAATATGTGAAAATTTATTTTCCAAATCAGTAAGTTCATGATAATGTGTTGCAAAAACTGTCTTAGCACCGATTTTATCGTGAATATACATTGAAATGGCAGTCGCTATGGAAACTCCATCGGTTGTGGAAGTTCCACGTCCAACTTCATCTAATATAATAAGACTTTTTTCAGTCGCATTGTTCAGAAATGTTGGAAACCTCGCTCATTTCCACCATAAACGTACTCTGCCCAGTCAAAATATCATCAGAAGCCCCAATTCGTGTCAAATACTTATCTATAATCGACAACCTCGCCTTTCCAGCAGGCACAAACGAACCGATTTGAGCCATTATGGAAATTAGTGCAATTTGCTTCATATACGTTGATTTTCCTGACATATTAGGCCCTGTCAGCACGACAAAGCTTTCTTTTTCAGTAAAAATCGTATCATTTGAAACATAATCTGTCCTTCCAATTAATTTTTCCACAACTGGATGCCTTCCATCCACAATTTCAAAGGAATATTCTTCACTCATTTCAGGTTTCACATAATCATTTTCAATGGCATTCACTGCAAAAGACACCATCACATCAATATATGCCAGCCTTTCCGCCAATTCTGACAAAATTTTCCGATGTTCTTTTACTTTCCCGCTAACTTCCTTAAATAAATGATATTCCAAATCTTCGATTTTTCGCTTTAGAATTTATTATCGTATCCTCATATTTTTTCAGCTCAGGCGTAATATACCGCTCTGAATTTGAAAGTGTCTGCTTTCTTATGTAATGCTCTGGCACCATATTCAGATTTGACTTCGTAATTTCAATAAAATAACCAAAAACTTTGTTGAATTTTATTTTCATATTTCTAATTCCAGTCGCTTCCCTTTCCCTTTGCTCAATATCCAGCAAAAAGTCCTTCCCAGAATTCATAATATTTCTAATTTCATCCAATTCCTGACTGTACCCAGATTTTATAATTCCGCCTTCCCTCACAGAAAACGGTGCATCTTCATTTATACTGTCATCAATTATTTTATAACACTCAAACAAAATATTTACATCAATACTCTGAAAAAAATCAGTATTTTCCAAAATTTTCATTATTTCAACAGCTGATTTTATTGTCTTTTTCAATGCCGTCAAATCTTTCCCATTTTCACTCCCAAAGATTATTTTCCCCAGAAGCCGCTCCAGATCATAAATATCTTCAAGTTTCTCCCTCAAATCTTCACGAATCAAGATATTATCAATAAAATACTGAACATCCTCCTGCCTTTTCTTTATTTTATCAATATTCAAAAGCGGATTATTTATAAATCTCTTTAATAGCCGTGTTCCCATTGAAGTTTTACACTCATCCAGAACCCACAAAAGCGACCCGTACACAGTTTTTTCCCTCTGATTTTTCAAAAGTTCCAAATTTCTGCTTGTAATCGCATTTATTTCAGCATAATTGGAAATATTCACAAACTCAATTTTCTCCACAGTCAATTCATGCTCAACCTGCATAGTAGCCACATAATCAAGCGCCATTGCAGCAGCTCCAATTATCCCTTTTTATCCTTAATTCCATAACTTTCCAGCGACACAATCTCAAAATACTCCATAAGATACTTAGCACTATCCCGAACTTTATTCACAAAAGTCACAACAGAATCATTTTTTTGTAAAAAATCATCTAACTTTTCCTTAATTTCCCCATAAAAATCCTCTGTTACAAGCACTTCCTTAGGCTCAATCTTATTGACTTCATTAAATAATTTTACAAAATCATCATCCTTTTCAACTTCCGTTACCTTAAACTCCCCAGTCGTTATATCAATATACGCAATTCCAAGTTTATTTCTCAACTTTCAAAATACTCATCAAGTAATTATTGCTCTTGGCATCAAGTGCCTCCACATCCACAACTGTCCCTGGCGTTATAATCTTCACAACTTCCCGTTTTACAATTCCTTTTGCCATCTTTGGATCTTCTGTCTGCTCACAAATCGCAACTTTATATCCTTTTGAAACAAGTTTTGTTATATATGAATCTGCCGAATGAAACGGAATCCCCGCAAGCGGAACATCTGCATTTTTTTCCTTATTTCTCGAAGTAAGGGTAAGTCCCAACTCCTTCGACGCCTTTACCGCATCCTCAAAAAACATTTCATAAAAATCACCCAATCTAAAAAACAATATAGAATCCTCAAAATTTGATTTTATCTCCTTATATTGCTTCATAAGCGGTGTATCTGCCATTGTTATTTTTACCTCTGTTCTATCTTTTATTTTTTTCGTTCTTAAATTTTATCATAGTTTATCAATTTTTTTAAAAAAATTAATAAATATTTTTTTCTTTATACAAAATAAATTTTTTTATTTTCAAAAAAACCGACGAGCTTTTTATTTATTCAACTACGACTGTTTGACGACTGAAAGAAGGAGTTTTCGAGTTGGGCAAATAAAAAGTCGTAGTCTAACCATAGGTATTGCATAGCAATCTTGCCACAATTTTAATTATTAAGATAAACCTTTACTGCAAGATAAGGATTTTGCGGCAATGAGCAATCCTGCGAAAAATAAATAAAGAAAAAAACTTAATAATACAAAGAAAAATATTTATTAATAACAACATATGTTATAAATCCTTAATAAAAAAATCGAGTTTTAATTTATCCTTTTTAAAATTTCACTATAAACTCTTTCACAATTTCCTTTATCCACATACTTCAAGAACTTCTCTCGTAACTTATCAGATTTCTGCTTCATCTCCTTATCGTAATGAAAATTATTTTCAGAAATCTCAATAATTTCCTCTACATTTTTTTCCACAGTTTTAACCTGCTTTCCAAACAAATCCTTATCTAAATTCACATAAGATCCAACTTTTTCTTCATATTCACGTTTATCAAACTGGAAGAAGATAATTGGCTTGTTTAGATAATAAAAGTCGTAGGCTACGCTTGAATAGTCTGTTATTAATAATTTTGATTTTTTTGCAGTTCCTCAGTTATATTTACTTCTTTCGGAAGTATTCTTATATTTTTTTCCAAGTTTTATATTTCCAAAAATTTTTTTAAATGATCCTGCATTAATTGATGAATGTAGACATTCAATTTAATATTATTTTTTTCCAGATAATCATTTAATTTTTTTATCTGTAATTAAATTTGAGATATTCTGAAAATATTTTGTATCTTCAAATTTTTGATTTTCTGATTTTAACCAGTTTCGCCAAGTTGGCATAAAAAATATTTGTTTTTCAGCGATTTCCAAGTTATATAATTTGTCATATCTTGGATAACCTGTTATAACTGCTGTTTCTTTCGGCACTTCCCACCAGACTTCTGTTTTCACTTTTCTTTCAAATTCTGAGTCGCAGATATTTAAATCATAGGATTTTACAAGGGCTTCTGCCACTTTTGCCGTCTTTGGATTCATTGCTTGACGTACTTTAAAGCCTACTGTTCCGTGATTTAGAAATACTTTAAATATTTTTTTGTGAAATTTGTTTATTAACGGCACTACAAAAAGGTACGGGGCAATATCTGCAGAAATTGAATGGGAAAATAACGCAACTTTTGCATTCATAAAATAAAGGTAACTCTTTACACTTCCTTTTATCAGTTTTTCTCCTGGAATTTTTTTAGCAATTTTAGCATTTTTATTTATTACCCAGTATATTTCCTCCTGCTGTTTTGACCGTAAATATTCATACATCGCACGTCCATTATCCACAAAAAGCTCTCCTGCATTTCCGCCCACAAGCCAAATATTTCTATTTTTGAACTTGCCTTTGTTAAATGGATAAATAAGATAAGCTATTATCATATTTATCAAACATTTTACCTTATCCATATTCTTCTCCTATTTTTTAAATTTCATATTTTGTATATCCAACTTTTCTGCCCTTCATCACAACTTTATGATATTTTTTATTTTTTGTAATAATCGTTCCGACAAAACTTCTAAATTGCCGTTTCCAGTATTTTAGAATGTAAAATTTATTTTTTCTGCCCTTCACTTCCTTTTTTACCAATGCTCCAAATCCCAAAGCATATTTATAGGCACGTTCCAGGTCACTGTAATTTCCTTTTTTAGCTGGATGAAAAATTATGTCGTTTGCAAAATATCTTCCCTTGTAGCCCTTATGAAGCAATGTCAGCACATAGTCAGTCTCTTCCCCGCTTCCAAAAGTTGCACCAACTCCTAAACTTTCATCAAATAAAATAATATCATCTTTTTTATAATTCACAAAAAAAGTTATAGACTTCACAGTTTTATCCACATTATTCTTGGCTATTTCCATATCCTTTTTTTCCATAACACCTGTTCCATAAGTTTTCCCACGTTCAAGTGTACGGCATGAATAAATTCGATAATCTTTCTTTTTTTCAAAAAAAGCAACAACTTTTTCCAATGTGTCAGGCTGATACTCACAGTCATCATCAGGAAATCCCACAATTTCACCTTCCATAAGCACAAGCCCTCTATTTCTGTTTAAACTAAGCCCTTTTTCATCACTTTTCGCATATTTTATCTTAAATTCCTCTTCATAATTTTTTACAATTTCAAAAACTTCATTTCCTTCATTTTGATCCACCACAATCAGTTCAAAATCCCTATAAGTCTGTGTTTTCAGACTTTTTAAAAACAATTCAAGTTCAGTTGTGACATTAATTGTCGGCATTACAAGGGAAACCTTCATATTTTATATCTCCTTTTATTTTTTTAATTTTTTATTTTATATCCACAGTTGTTATATACGGAAGATGATCCGATAATTTTGTCCAGTCTTGAGTTGCATCATTGATAAAATAACTTGACTTCACCTTCCATTTTTTTGACTGACTTCCAAAAATATAGTCAATTCTTGGATCTGAAAGTGATCTTGCTCCACTAAAATTAGCTTCCATATATGTATCTCTCCAGTCCTTTGTCATTTGTCCATAATATTTTGTTGATGGCAAAAAATTAAAATCTCCGCTTATAAATTTTATATCATCTTTATCAAAAAATTTTGTAAGTAAATCAAGTGATTCCATTTCCTCAGGTTTTATACTTGGCTTAAAGTCTAAATGTGTATTCATAACTAAAACCTTTTTACCAAAAGTCTTTTTAGAAAGTTCTGCAACTACAAGCTGTCTTCTTTCCTCACCTTCTGAGGGCAATTCATAAGTGTATATTTTCTCAAGCGGATATTTTGAGATAAATGAAATTCCATATTCCCCGCCATCATAATCTCTAGACTTTTTTGAAAAAAAGTAATAATCATATCCCAAAACTTTTGCAATATCAGATGTCACATCCTTAAAATTGCTTCTCTTTGTAAATTTATCAACTTCCTGAAGTGATATAAAATCAGGTGCATACGGCTTTATGCTTTCTCCCAATTTCTGTCCGTTTGTAAGCCTTGCCCCATAAATATTATACGTCATCATCTTAAATTCCTTTGCCCAGCTAACAGTCGCCCCACAAATCATAAGCGACAATAATACTTTTTTTAATTTGCTCATTTTTCTCTTGTTTCTCCTAATCCTTTGTTTATTATATAAATATTTCATTCCATTATATCACTTTTTTTAATATCTACCAACTTTATTTTTTCCTTTGTCTTTTATTTACGTTTTTCCTTCAAATAATACCTAGCAATTATCCTAGCTCTCTTCATCAACTTTTTTACTCCCGACAAATGCTTCGCTTCCAAAAACAGCCTCGCCTTCAAGCTGCTCCAGCTGTCATTCCACCAATGTATCCCATAAGTTTCAGATTTTATGCAGTCATCTGTATATTTCTTTCATGAAACCCGTAAGGATAAAAAATATTCTTTCGGAAAAAAATCACTATTTTCCCATCTTCCAATAAATTTTCTCTTTTCTCGCTCAAATTATATTTTTTTCTCAAAAAAACATACGTAAAATATTTTTCGGTATCGTCCAAATCGGCTTTTTCCCAAATCTCATTCTCGTAAAAACTCTTTAATATCCTTCAGCACTTCATTATGCTTCGTTGTCCCAAAAAAATCCCAACACTTATATGCTTTTTCATCCTCATAACCTATAAAAAAATCCATTTTTAATTTCTCATTTTTTTGGATTTTTTTAAAAAAAGAATCTTTTTCTTCTAAAATCGGTGTCAAATTTTTAATTATTTCCATATCCGTATCAACATAAATTCCCGAATTTTCATACATAAAATGCACTCTCATATAATCTGAAACATAAGCCCAAAAGCCTTCTTTCATAACATTCACGGAAAAAAATCTATTTTTTTCGCAAGATGTTTTTTTCCATGTCAAAATTTTTTTCTCATTTATCTCTATAATTTCAAAAATCAGGCAAATTCTTTTTCCAAGATTCCAAACATTTATAGAAAATATCAGGCTTTTTGGCATTTCCAACCCAGACATAATATATTTTTTCTATCATCATTTTCTCCTATTTTTTTCACCTTTTTTTCTAATCATCATATACTTTTTCATCGGATTTTTTTAGTAATATTCACAACTTTAAATCCCACTTTCTCATACAATTTCTTTTGCCCCCACATTATAATCAAACACATTTAACGTAATAGAATTTACATTCTTTTTCTTGAAAAAAATCAAACTTATAAATTCCAACAAAGCCCTTTTTTTCCAAGTCCTTTTTCCAGCAAGTTCAGGATTAATCAAAAATCGCCCAATATGAATATTATTCATTTCTTTTCGTATTTTTCTGAATAATCCCCACAAATTCATTTTTCACAAAAAAATCGAGTAAATATCCTTCAAATCATCAATTTGGCTTTCTGTAAGCGGAAAAATCAAGGCTTTTTTTCCAGCCCATTGCTCAAGAAAAATCCTTTTCCCTTTTCATTAGTCCATTTGACTATATCATTTTTTTATTATTGTCATTTATTCCGTTTATTATTTTTTTATATTTTCTACTTCCATCAATATTAAACTCCTATTTTTTTCTACACCAACTCATATTCAATTTCATTCACAATACAAAAATTTTCATTATTTCTCCATAAAAGACTTTCATAATCTTTCATTTATCCTGAAATTTTTAAATTCTAAATCTGAAGTAATATCAAAGTATAAATTCTTCTTCATTATTTTCCAAAAATTTTTAATGTCCTGTATCCAAAACAATTTTTAACTTTTTCAGATTGAGTCTGCAGACTTGTAAATCATCAGTTTTTTTGAATGTCATACTTGCTGTATTCTGTATTATCAATGCTTATAAATATCAGCAGATATTTCTTATATTTTTCAGGTGTATATAACTTTTCATTCTAATTAAAAGAAAAACAATCTCTAAAAAAATTAAAAAGTAGCAAAATAAATAATTATCAAAAAAAGAATTATCAAAATATGTATTGCTTGAAAAAAACTATTATTCCTACTATTAACGGAATCATATTATAATACATAGCTTATAAAAAAATATCTTTGTCGTTTTTTTCTACAATTAATTCTTTTTTTGAATTTTCAAATACTATATCTCTAACTTTTCCTTTTTTTTTATAGCAAATTTCATAAATAGCTTTTTCAAAGTTTTAACATTCCTTTAGTTTCCTAGTAAATAAATTGGTATTTCATAATCGTTTATTGATAAATATTTTATTCTGTATCTCTGTTTAGCAGTACCTTTTTCTTTATCATATATTTCTAATATTATGCTTTTCTCTATCTCTGCACGATAACATTCTTTTTCCTCTTTTATAATAAATCAAAAGTATTGTCAAGTATTACAATTTTTTTATTATATAAAAATTAACTGATATAAATTAAAAAAATACTGTAATTGAAACATTACTATCAAAGAAACTACCAAAAATCACTCTATAATTTGTAAGTAAAGGAACATTGAGAAGCATCATCATTGCATATATACTTGGAATAATCCCTAACAGTTTTAACTTCTCTATCCACGACATTTTAAATACTTGCTCTTTTTTGCCCAACTTCACTCAACTCCCTAAAAAATCAAATCAGTTCCTTCTTTCTCCTCAATCTTCCTGTACATATAGTCAAAGCTAAAGACTAGAACGTAAACTGCAATTAGCATTGCCATATTTTTTATTAATCCTTCTCCAAAGAATGAACCTCTTGGGATATAAAATAAATTTGGGATAAAGTAATAACTTGTTAATAATAAAAAAATCTATTTTTTACAACATATTTTTCATACTTTATAATTGCAATTCCAAGTAAAATTGAGATTATAATTAACCAGATATATCCTAAATCATACATTTCAGCGATGTAATTTGAACCTATTCCTTCACCTTTTAGATAAGCTCCTGAATTTAGGTAATATGTTAATCTGTCTGCAAGTGAATTTGTTGTTTCAAGAGTTTCAAGCGACTGTGGTTGGAAGCCTAACAGTCCCTGCAAAATGTACGGATAGCTTCCATGTCCGACAATGTTATGCTTGAAGTTAATTGTGTAGCCTAGGACAAGGTAGCTTACACCTTGAGAAAACAGGAAATTGTAAATTGTGTTTATTAAATCTAAACTGAATATTTTTTTACTTCGGATAGATACTAGAATTTGTGAGAAAAATCACTGTAAATCCTACCAATTTTACCATTGTCTTGGCTTTTATCCTGATTCCATAAACTTTTGCATAATACCACATTATAAAAAGCAGCTGTGTCAAAAATATTGCTCTTGCCCCCTTGAACGAATCCAGCAGTTTTACCATAAGATAAAGGGAAGAAATTGTCAAAAATTTTCTTTTGGATGGAATTGAAATTAAAAATATTAAAAATCCGATTGTCATTACTGTTCCAGAACCTTTTGTAAATGCAGGATAATCGACGCCCTTTAAAATCCCAGTATAATAAGCCTCATATCCAGCATGTAATATTACTCTTAACTGTATGAACATTTTGTAGGCTAAAGCAGGCAATGAGATTATAAATAAAGCCATTCCAATATCCGTAAACATTCTTCTGCTTTCAAGCGTTATGCTGCTTCTTATTTCACTAATTTTTTCATTTGAAATTCCAATAAAAAATCCCAAATGTGTAAACAATAAGACAAGTAAAAAAACTGTTATTATCTCATTTCTCACATCATAATAAAAAGTAAAAAGTTAGCAAACTTCGTAGCCCATCCAAATTCCTTATAGTTCACAATATCCAGAAATATCCTTGTAAAATTAAACAAAAACAGCGTATACAAAAAAATCATATACGAATTTAACCACTCTAAATAAATTTTTTTGCCGTAAAAAAATGTATAAATATACACTCCCATAAGCAGATATTCTAAAAAAATTTCATTTCCAATGCATCATTTGGAAAAAGTCACCACACTTTTTTTAAAAAAATAGCACAAATGCAATAACAAACATATGAAATATTAAAAATCCAATTCTATCTTCTTTTATAAGATTACTACTTTTCATCAATTTACCTCTATTTTCATTTTTTTCTTTTTATACTCAAATCCTTTTTAATATCAATCTGTTTCAAATCAAACATGGGATTGAATAAATATCCATAGTTTTTTTCTAAATTAGTTTTACTATGATTTCATTTAAAAATTTTATCATATCGCCACTAAAAACTTCAATGATAAATATTTTTTTCAATTCTTAATTTTTCACTTTTTTTTATTACAGACCTGTTCGACAACTTAATTTTTTTATTTCACAAAGTTCAAAACTCCTTGCTTCAGAATATTTATAGTAAAACTGCTTTTAAAAAAACTGAACTCAAAAATTATGATTATTTTACTCAAACCCTGAATTTATATGATCTTTTAATAGTTTAATTTTAAATAAGTTTGAGTATATATTTAAAAAACAAAAAAAGAAACTATCTAATTTAAGACAGTTTCTTCAAATATATTTTCAATCTAAAAAATTATAAATTATTTTCCCTCAAATATTCTTCCACATCAAGCGCCGCAATTGCTCCACTTCCTGCCGCAACAATCGCCTGCTGATATTTACTATCTTGAACATCTCCTGCTGCAAAAATTCCAGAAGTGCTTGTTTTAGAAGATTTTCCCTTTGTCATAATGTAGCCTCTGTCATCAATTTCAACTTTTCCTTCAAGAAATTTTGTATTTGGAGTTCTTCCAATTGCCACAAAAATTCCATCTGTTTTAAAAGTTTCGATTTCTCCGGTTTTATTATTTATAAGTTCAATTCCTGTAACTTTTTCATCTGCCAATACTTTTTTAGGCGTGTAATCCAGCTTCCACTCGATTTTTTCATTATCTCTTGCTCTTTTTTGCATAATTGCAGAAGCACGTAAAAATTCCCTTCTATTAATAATAGTAACTTTATTTACAAATTTTGTTAAAAATAAAGCCTCTTCCATTGCAGTATCTCCCCCGCCAATTACAACCACTTCTTTTCCACGATAGAAAAATCCATCACAAGTAGCACAGGCGCTGACTCCTTTTCCAATATTTTCCTTTTCATTTTCAATTCCAAGATATTTTGCACTTGCCCCTGTTGATAAAATTATTGTCTTTGTTTCTACAACATTTCCATTATCTAAATGTAATTCAAATGTCTTTTTCCCATTATTTTCAACATCTTTAATATCCTTTACCACCGCTTGCAAAAATTCAGTCCCAAAATTTTGGGATTGAGATTTTATATCTTCCATTAATTGCGGTCCTGAGATTCCTTGTGGAAATCCCGGAAAGTTTTCAACTTCTGTTGTTGTTATAAGCTGTCCGCCTGGCTCCATTCCATTTATTACGATATTTTTTAGTCCAGCACGGCTTAAATAAATTGCGGCTGTAAGTCCTGCCGGTCCTGATCCGATAATTACTGAATCGTACATATTTTCACCATTCCTTTTTTTTTTTTTATATCATTTTTTATTCAAATAACAATATGTATAAATGCTTTTTTAAAATTTACTGTTAAATGAATAAAACATTACTCTGTTTTTTTATGAAATTAAATACTATAATTAAAGTCTAGCAGAAAAAAATAACCACTAGACTTGTCCTATAAATAAATATTTCTTTAACAACCTATTTTACCTGATTTAAATTATAATACTTGATTTACTTCTTCATAAAGCGCTTCTTTTGAATGTAATCCAACTAATTTTTTAACAGGTTTTCCATCTTTGAATAAAATTAATGTAGGAATGCTTTGGATTCCAAAAGATTGTGCCAATTCCAATTCTTCATCTACATTTACTTTTCCAACTGTAGCTTTTCCTTCCATTTCTCCTGAAAATTCTTCAATAATAGGAAGCTGCATTTTACAAGGTCCGCACCAGCTAGCCCAAAAAAATCTACTAGAGCCACTCCATTTGCAATACTTTTTTTCAAAAATTATCTTTGTTTTAAATTTAATGCCATTTTACATCATCCTCTTTCTTTTTTTATTTTTTTTCTTTATTTAAGTTAGTAAATTTATAGTTTATTTTTTTTAAAAAAATTTGTGTTATACTATTTTTTTAGAAAAATCAACTATTCAATTAAAGTAATTGAATAGTATCATATTTAAAAAAATTGTCAATACTTTTTATTTAAAAATTTTTACTATTATAATTAAAAAAGGAAGATAAATAAATGGATAAAAATATGTGAAAAATTATAAAAAAATAGCCTATATTCAGGATTATCGAAAATTGGAAAATGCCTGTCTAGTGAAAAAAGGATTGAAATACTGGATCTGCTTGTACAAGGGGCAAAAACTGTGGAAAGCATTTCAAATGAAACAGGAATGAGCATCGCAAATACTTCTAGGCATTTACAGATTTTAAAGGATGGAAATCTGGTTATTAGTGAGAAAAAGGGAAATTATGTTGTTTATGAAATTGCAAATACGCAGATAATTGACTTGGTATACCTTTTAATTGGAGTGGGGGAAAAACAGCTGGCAGATATTCAGCGAATACATAATGAATTTAATGACAGCTGTATGAAAATCCGCCCCATTACATTAGAACAGGCTTATGAAATGGCTGAACAAAATGAAACATTAATAATAGATTTACGGCCTGAAGATGAATTTAATTCAAGCCATATAGAAAATGCAATTAATATTCCAATGAAACATCTTGAGGAAAATATTAAAAATTTGCCAAAAAGATAAGAAAATCATTGTTTACTGTCGTGGAAGAAACTGCGCCTATGCAAATTTGGCTTCTAAATTGTTAAACAATAACGGCTTTCAAGCCTATAGCCTGAATCAAAGCTACTATGACTGGCAGAAAAATAAAAATTTTTAGTTTTATTTAGATGCATTTTATAGTAAAACTGCTTTTAAAAACTAAACTCGAAGTTATGACTAATTTTACTCAAACCTTAAATTTTTTTATAATTTTTTTAGCAGTTTAATCTAAATAGGGTTCACTATATAATCTAAGTTTTTTTATTTTTTTACAAGGGGTCAAAAACTTCTTGCTTTAGGATATTTATTTTATTAAATTCCAAGTTTGCATAGTTATTGAACAAGTCTATTGAAATAAAAAAATGATATAAAACAGGAGAAAAAAATGGGATTAATTTTTTTGTTACTGGTGGAGCTAAAAAGCGGGAAAAAGCAAATTTGCTGAAGAGATGCTTTTAAAATTAAATAATGGAAAGCAGAAAAAAATGTATATTTGGCAACATCGCTTGTATTTGATGAAGAAATGAAGGAAAAGGTGCGTTTGCACAAAAAAAGAAGAAAAAGATGAATGGTTTACAGTAGAGGCTTACAAAAAAATTTTTGAAAATGAATTAAGTAATTTTTTTTGAAAAATAATGATAAAATAAAAAAACAATATGCTTGTAGACTGCCTTACAAATATGATTACTAATATAATTTTTTTGAAAAATCAGAACATTGACTGGGATAATTTTTGAAAAAAATTGTATATTCAAACTTTAGAAAAAAACTAAATAAAGATGTGGAACATTCAGTAATTGAACTGCTAAATGTTGCAGATCAATTTGAAAATGCTATAATTGTCTCAAATGAGCTGGGAATGGGACTTGTGCCAAGTTATCCGCTGGGAAGGTATTTTCGTGAGATTGCCGGGAAAATGAATCAAATTGTAGCTGAAACAGCAGATGAAGTGTATCTTGTAGTTTCCGGGATTCCAATGAAAAATAAAATAAATAAAAATATACTTTTTATTTTTTTCAAATGAAATTTAGTATTAATCAGATTTTACAGACTTTTTACAAATGATAAAAAAACAAGGTAAAATAAAGGAGAACATTTTAATATGAAAAAAACAAAAAAACAGATTTACAAATAAAAAAAGATGAAAATTAGAAAACAGATTTTTAGAAAAGAGAAGCAATCTTTCTCTTGAAGAAGTAGACAAAAAAAGTGAATTAATTATAGAAAAATTTAACTCCATATTTAAAAAAATGCTCAAAAATATAATGATTTTTTTATGGATATGAAAAAAATGAAGTGAGAATTACAAAATTGATAGAACTTTATCCTGAAAAAATTTTTTTTTATTTCAAAAAAATTGTAAATAGTAAAAAAACAGGGAAATGAAAATTAACAAATATAATGAAAATGAGCTTGTTTTGCATAAATTTGGGTATTACGAATCTTCTTCTGATGATTTTTATGATGAAAAAATTCTGGATATTGTGATTGTTCCAGCACTTGCGTTTGATTCCAGTAAAAAAATCGGATTGGATTTGGTGGCGGATATTATGACACTTTTTCTGAATAAGGTTAGGGGAAAAAATAAGAATACTTTGTTTATCGGAGTTTGCTATGATTTTCAAATGATTGAGGAAGTGCCGATTGAAGGGCATGATATAACTTTGGATCTTGTCATTAATGAAAGCGAAGTTTTATAATTCTTGGAAAACTATGGAAAATAAAAAAATTAAAAAAATTTTTTTCTTGAAATTATAAAAATGATATTATATATTGCTAAAAATAAACAAAATATTTTTAATAAAAAAATCCCCAAAAAGTTTATTCACTATTAATTAGATCAGTATTAATGGGGTTCGAGTATATTCTAATTCGGACTACAAAGCAAATTCAACAGTCCGAATTTATTATTTTATAATTTCTATTGGTCAAAAAAATTCTTTTAACGCTATTTCCCGTTTAAACAGCGAACTGGCTATAAATTTTTCTTGCAAGAGACTAAAAATCTCTTGTTATCAAATAATAATTTCTATTTTTTTAAATGGGATTTAGTATAAAATTAAAAAGAAGTGAAATTTCAGGAAGGAGGTCTATATGAAGAAAAAAAGTTAAAAAAATAATAATTTTTTTGATCCCATCTTTTTTTAGCAGGAATGACAGGTTTAGGATTTGGAGAAAAAGTGGAATCAAATAATGCTCCATCCATAAATATTTTCAAATGAGAAATTATCTCGAAATAAAAAGAAATTTATCAAATAAAAAAATATTAAATTTTCAAAAAAATGAAGAAATTTATGATATTATAAAAAAATAACTTGAAAAATGAAGATGAATTTAAAGTAGATTTTGGATATTTCAAATGGGATTTCATAAGAGTCCAATTGATAATTCTTTTTCGGAACCTGAAAAAAATTAATGAAAAAAAGATTCCACCAAAAACTGAAACAACAGTTCCTTATGTTATTATTAATCCTGAAAATGGACCTTCTGACAAGGCAGAATATGAATATATTGTTCAAATTAGAAAAAAATAAGGAAATGGGAATCAAAAAAATTTAGGATATGTCACAACAGATGAATATACAAAAAGTATAAAAAAAGTAACTTCTGAAATTGATAAATACATACAGTTTTACGGCTCAAACAATATTTCTGGATTTTTTATTGATGAAATCTCGTCAGGAACAAATCCACTGGAAGTCGACTATATGGAACAAATATATAATCATATAAAAAATAAGTATCCCAACTCAATCGTAGTTGCAAATCCTGGCGGCACAATAACTGATGCAATGTCTAAATACTCTGATTTATGGCTAACAAGCGAACAATCAGCCGATAATTACATCAACCACTGGACACCAAGAACTTATAACTTTGAAAACGATCCTAAAAATGCAAACCGTATTGTCCATGTTATTCATTCGGCAACGCCTGAACAATACGAAACCTTGCTAAAACTGTCAAAAGAACGGAATGCAGGCTTTATAATGATAGCAACTGATATTCCAAATGTTCCAGGCAATTTGCCGCAAAATTTTGAAAATCTGATATTATCAGTAAATACTCCTGAAACCGAAACTGCTTCAGATGAAAAAAATATTTCAAATGAAACAACTGGCAACAGAAAATACAGATACAGAATTAATTTCTAATAATTCGGAAAATCCTGCATCTGAAGAAATTGCAGAAAAATTTAAGAATAGAAGATAAGTTTGATTTGCAAAAATTTGTTTCCTCAGGAAAATACAGTATTAATGGGAATCTTAAAAGTTTCAGCCCTTGACTTTTGGAATTTTTTTAAATCTCCAATGTAAACCTGATATATTTCTTTCTTACTTTTAATCTTAGGTATGATATTTTAGGTGAATTTACTGTAAAACCTTCAGAAAGAATAAATAAATTTGGAGATTTTAAATTTAATTTAAGTAAAAATTGGGATGTTTAATAAAATTTAGTAAAAAGATAAAAAAATAAGCTGCTTCATAGATATTTATGATACAGCTTTTTTATTATTATTTATTTTTATTTTTTTATTTTCCACTCTTTTCTACAATTACTTTTAACGAATGCCAGCTTAACGTAGCGCATTTGACTCTTGCAGGCATTTGAGCTACATACTCCATAAGTACTGCATCTCCTAGCTTCTTGCTTTCTTCACTTGTCAACTTTTTTTCCTCTTGCTTCATCATCTTAAAAAATAAATCTACCTTTTCTTTTGCCTCTTCCATCGACTTTCCTTTTATCAAGTCAATCAGCATAGCCATAGAAGCTGTTGAAATGGCACATCCAGAACCGATAAATGCGGCATCTGTTATTATGTCATTTTCATCAGTTTTTATTTCCAAAGTTAAGTCATCTCCACAGTTTGGATTATGTCCTCTTTCAGCAAAAGTCGGATTTTCAATTTCACGGTTTAATTCTCTACGTCTACTGTATTCTAATATTGTCTGCTGATAAATTTTTTCTAAATTCATAATAACCTCCTTTTCCAATTTTTATTTTTTATTTTTCTCTACAATTCAAAAACTTCTTTTACTTTTAAAAGTCCTTCTATCAATTTATCAATATCCTCTTCGTTATTGTAAATGCTAAAACTAGCACGGCAGCACGATGGTATTCCCAGATAGTTCATCAAAGGCTGAGCGCAATGATGCCCTGAACGAACTGCCACATCATAGGAATCCAATATAAATGCCACATCGTGGGAATGTACATTTTTCACGTTAAAAGCAATAATTCCAGCATGTTCAACATCCTTTGTAAAATATGTTTCCACAAAATCTAATTTTTTCAATTTCTCTAAAGTATTTTTTGTAAGCGAATTTTCAATTTCATTGATTTTTTCATAACTTATTTCTTCAATAAAATTAATCGCTTCCTCCAAAGTTACAGCGCCTTCCACATTTTGAGTCCCGCCTTCAAACTTGTTAGGAAGCTGTGCAAATGTCGATTCCTGCTCCGTTACAAACTCAATCATATCTCCACCATACAAAAAAGGCGGCATTTTCTCAAGAAGCTCCTTTTTACCATACATAACTCCAATTCCCATCGGTGTAAACAGTTTATGCCCTGAAAATACAAGAAAATCTGCATCTAAATCTTGAACATCGTGTCTAAAGTGCAGCATTGACTGTGCAGCATCCACAAGAACAAGTGCATTTTTATTTTTATTACGTGTGATTTCGATAATCTCTTTTATCGGCTGAATAACTCCTGTAACATTTACCACAGCAGAAATCGCCACAAGTTTCGTTTTATCAGACAATTTACTTTTAAAATCTTCAATATCAAATTGTCCATTTTCAGTAAGATATACAAATTTTATCTTGGCATTTTTCTTTTTAGCCACAAATTGCCATGGCACGATATTTGCATGATGATTGGAAACTCCCAGTATTATTTCATCATTTTCATTTATAAATTCCATTCCATAGGAATAAGCTATCAAATTAATTGATTCTGTCGTATTTTTTGTAAAAATCACTTCTTCAGGATATTTTGCATTAATAAACTTTTGTACAGTTTTACGTGCATTTGCCATTAAATTTGAGGCTTCCATAGACAATGTATGTGAACCACGTCCTGGATTTCCGTTATATTTCTCATAATATTCCATAATTTTATCTAGGACTCTTTTTGGCTTTTGTGAAGTTGCCGCTGTATCTAGATAATGGTTATTTCTATTTTTAAATATTGGAAATTCTTTTCTATAATCCATTTTTCCCTCCTTGTAATTACAATTTTACCCACAAGCAATACAAAAATTATATCACTTTGCGGGTATTTTTTTCAAACTTAATATTATTATTTCTTAACTTCCTTTTTAAATTCTTCTTTCCAATTCATCAAATAATTTATCTCTCAATTTTTCATCATCAATGTTATCCATTATTGGACGGAATGAAGATTCAACTATTAATTTTTTTGCCCTGCTTTCAGAGAGTCCACGGCTCATTAAATAAAATCAATTTAGCCTCGTCAACTTTCCCAACAGAAGCGGCATGTTCTCCAATAACGTCATCTTCACTGCAAAATAACGTTGGAATCGAATCAGCTTTTATTTCATCATTTAATAAAATCGCAAATTCTCCTTCACGCCCTTCAGACTTGCTAGAACCTTGCTTAAAGTAAAGATTTCCACGAAATACCTTTTTAGCAGTATCTTTTACAGCTCCCCTTGCCTGAAGCTCCCCAATCGTTCTACGTCCACGAAATACTACCGAATATTCCAGATCCAGTTTTCTGTCTTCATCAGCAAGATATGCAGGCCATACATAAACTTCTGATGAATCTTCTTCAAGATATGATTTATGACTTATCGCATTAATTTTCCCACCTAATTCAACACTATAATATTCAGTTTTTCCTTGTCCCATTGTTTCAATTTTCGATGATTCAAAATTAGAGCTTTTTGTATTTAATGTCTGTATTTTTATAATTTTTACTTCTGAATTTCTTCCAGTAACCACTTTGATAATTCCATTATGATAAACTGGTGTTTCATCTAGTGAATCATAATTAATAATTACTGTAACTTTTGCAAAAATCTTCCACTTCAATTACATTATAGTCAACTAAAAAGTTATTTTTCCTTATTTGTATGATAATTTAAATAAATTGGCTTATCAATTTTTTTTCTTTCTCCAATTTTCAAATATTTCCTTCGTTATAAAAAAAGCGAAAATTTTTGTTTTTTTGAAAAAAATCTCTAATCCATAATCATTGTCATTTTTTTCAATTTTTTTCCAATTCTTCTAACGATTCACTTATATTTTTTTATAACAACTCCATCCTGATTTTTCATTTTTTTATTTCCAAATTATTAAATTCTTTAAATGCTTCAGGTTCTTCATACTGGTAGCCTACTCTTTTTCCAATTAACCTTTTCAAGCGTTTTTATATTCTTCAAAGATTTTTTTAATCTGTAATCGCTGTTATCAAGATTCTGTATGCTTGATTTTTTTCTAACATTTTCTCTCCTCTCATTTTTTTAAGCCATAAATGTATTTGATAATTTAATTTTTTTGATAAATAATCAATGTATATTTTATACAATTTTTAAATCCGTATAATTATCAAACAAATCTAAAAGTTTTTTTAATTATCCAATTGTCCCTTCTAGTTCCAATTCAATCAGCTTATTCAATTCAACTGCATATTCAAGCGGCAATTCCTTTTTGAAATTGGCTCAACGAATCCTCTTACAATCATCGCCTTTGCCTCATCTTCGCTAATACCTCTTGACATCAAATAAAAATATTGCTTCATCACTTATTCTTCCAATTTTTTTGCTTCATGTCCAATATCCACACTGTCGTTATTTATATCAATTATTGGTATTGTATCTGAAGTTGATTCATTATCCAGCATTAATGATTCACATTCTACAGTTGATCTTGTTCCCGTTGCTTCTGGCAGAACTTTTAAAAGGTCCCTCTGTAAAAAGCTGTTCCTCCATTTTTTGAAATGGATTTTGAATGAACTGTCGAGCTTGTATTTTTCCCCTGATGAATAATTTTACATCCTGTGTCTAAATATTGCCCAGCTGCAGCAAATGTAACTCCTGTAAATTCACATCTTGAACGATCTCCCTTTAAAAATACTCATTGGATAAAAGCATAGAAACTCTTGATCCAAATGATCCTGACACCCATTCTATTACTCCGTCTTCTTCCACCAATGCTCTTTTTGTATTTAAGTTATACATATTTCTTGACCAGTTTTCAATTGTAGAATATCTTAATCTTGCCCCTTTTCTGACAAAAAGTTCCACTGCTCCAGCATGCAATGCATTTTTTTGATATTTAGGCGCTGAACATCCTTCGATAAAATGTAAATCTGCCCCTTCATCAACAATTATAAGGGTATGTTCAAATTGTCCAGCTTCTGGCGCATTTAGCCTAAAATATGACTGTAACGGCATTTTTACCTTTACTCCTTTTGGAACATAGATAAATGATCCTCCAGACCATACTGCTCCGTGCAATGCTGCGAATTTATGGTCATTGACTGTAATTAATGTCATAAAATATTCCTTTAGCATATCTCCATATTTTACAATTGCTGTTTCAATATCTGTATAAATCACTCCTTGTTCTTCCAGTTCCTTATGAACGCTGTGATAAACCACTTCAGAGTCATACTGTGCTCCTACTCCCTGCAAGTGACTGCTTTTTCAGCTTCTGGAATACCAAGCCTGTCAAATGTATCCCTTATATAGCTTTGGCACATCATCCCAATTTTTCATTCATTGGTGCTGAATCAGGCTCTAAATAATGTACAATGTCATTCATATCAAGGTCTGATAAATCTGGACCCCAATCAGTCATTGGCTTTGAATTATAAACTTCCAATGCCTTTAATCTAAATTCCCTCATCCATTCAGGCTCATTTTTTTCTTTCTGAAATTTTTTTAATAATTTCTGGAGTAAGCCCTTTTTCAACTTTTATATCTATAATGCTCTTCATCCTTTATATCATAAACACCACGCTCAATATCTGCAATATATGTTTTTTTTCTATTTTCCATTATTCCCACACTTTCCATTCTGTATTAAAATTTTATAATCCTAATTCTTCTTTTATTTTAGCATAACCTTCTTTTTCAATTCTTTCCACTAATTCTTGTCCGCCTGTCTTTACAATCTTTCCATTCATCAAAAATATGAACAAAAATCAGGCTTCAAATAGTCAAGAACTTTATCATAGTGAGTAATTATAAGCAAAAGCTGTATCCTTAGTCTTTAACTTTTGAACTCCTTCAAATACAATCTTTGTCGCATCAATGTCAAGCCCAGAATCAGTTTCATCCAGAATAGCCAATTTTGGCTCTAAAACTGCCATTTGCAAAATTTCATTCTTTTTCTTTTCTCCACCAGAGAATCCAACATTTCAAATGTCTATCTGCATATTCAGGATTTATATGAAGTTTTTTTCCATCTTTTTCCACCAATTCATTGTGAAATTGCATCAAATATTGTTTTTTTCTCCAGTAACAGCCTCTTTTTGCTGTTCTCAAGAAATCCTCCACAGTAAGCCCTGGTATTTCCTCTGGATATTGGAATGATAGGAAAATCCCTTTTTAGCCCTTTTCATCTACAGCAGCATCATTAATATTTTTCTCCATCTAAAAATAATGTCCCCAGAAACCAGTTCATGTTTTGGATGTCCCACAAGAATACTTGCAAGCGTAGATTTTCCAGCTCCATTAGGCCCCTATAATTACGTGAACTTCCCTTTGTTTATAGTTAAATTTAATCCTTTCAGGATTTCCTTTCCTTCTACTTCCGATTTTACATTTTTTTAATTCTAATAAACTCATGTTAATTTTACCTCCAAAAAAATTTTATAAACATATCCAAATTCTCATAAATTTTATAAACTAAATATGTTCGATAACCTATTTTTTTATTTTGTTTAAATATTATGATACGGCTACACGAACAAATCTTCCAAGAATTGAATAAAGTATATTTAGCAATTTGCATTTTATTTTTTTAAATTTAATTCCTAAACTAATTTTTATCATAAATTTATTTGTTTATCAAATTAAATATCTTTACAAATATTAATTTTTTTACATTTTTTTTCAATAATTTAGACTTTCAAAACAAAAAAATAATTAGCAATATAAAAACTTTATAATAGATTTTTAAATATATAGTAAAAATGATTTCAAGAAGAATGTAATAAATAATAGTTATTCAAAAATCTACAATAAATTTATTATTTCAACAAAAAAACTATATAATATCATTCCCTATTTAAATAGCGAATTTTTTATTATAAAATGAATTTTCTTTGACACAAGGAGAGTGAACGAAATGGATGAAAAAAGCAAATTAAAAAACGACTGGAAAATGACAGATGAGGAAATGGGAAATACAAATGTTCCTATAATAATAAATAAAAGCTATGATGAACTGCACCAGCAATTGACAGATGCAATTAGAAAAAATAATCTAGATGTGGATATGGACAAGATTTCAGAGGCTTTTACGCTTGCTTACGAGTCGCATATTGGGCAAAAGAGAAAAAGTGGGGAAGATTATATTTTACATCCAGTTGAAGTGGCAGAAATATTAGTTGATATGCGTATGGATACAGATACGATTGTGGCTGGGCTGCTTCATGATGTAGTTGAGGATACGCTTATTTCTTTGTCGGATATAGAGTATAACTTTGGAACAGATGTAAAAAAACTTGTGGATGGCGTTACAAAACTTAGAAATTTGCCGAGAACAAATAGTAAAAAATTGGAAAATATACGAAAAATGGTTGTTGCAATGTCGGAAGATATTCGGGTTGTAGTTATAAAGCTGGCAGATAGACTTCATAATATGAGAACATTGAAATATATGACGCCTGAAAAACAGCTGGAAAAATCTAAAGAAACTCTTGAAATTTATGCGCCAATTGCCCATAGAATCGGGATGGCTAGAATAAAATGGGAACTGGAGGACATAAGTTTTAGATTTTTGTATCCAGATGACTATTATGAAATTAAAGATCTTGTTAATTCCAAAAAGGAAAGAACGTGAAGAATACACTGCAAAATTTATTGAAAAAAATAAGGGAAGATCTTGAAAAATAATATAAAGGGAGAAGTTACAGGACGTCCAAAGCACCTATACAGCATTTACCGAAAAAAATGCACGAAAAGGAAAAATTTGTTGACTTGCATGATTTAATCGCAATAAGAATTATCGTTGAAAAAGAAAAAAATGAATGCTACAATGTACTTGGAATAATTCACGATTTATTTATTCCAGTATTTAAACGTTTCAAGGACTATATTTCACAGCCAAAGCCAAATGGCTACCAGTCCATTCATACAACAGTAAAAGGACCGAATGACCAAAATGTAGAGATTCAAATTAGAACAAGAAAAATGCATGAAATTGCAGAAGAAGGAGTTGCAGCACATTGGAAATACAAAGATAAAAAAAGCAAAAATCTAAAAATGAAAAAAATTTTTATGCAGATGCAAAAAAATTGACAGATTCAGTTCAAAGAAAAATGGATGAAAAGGAGCAAAAGGGATTTGCTCAGGAAGTTACTGGAGATGTGCTTAAACAGACAATATTTGTATTTACGCCTAAAGATGATGTTGTGGAAATGCCTAGAAATTCAACTGCCCTTGACTTTGCATTCCAAGTTCATACACAAATTGGGTATAGAACAATTGGAGTAAAGGTAAATGGAAGAATTACGCAGCTTAACCAAGTGCTTAAAAATGGAGATAAAGTCGAAATTATGACTTCTAAAAACATTAATAAGGGACCTGGAAAAGACTGGATTGAAATGGTAAATAACCATAGTTCACGTGTAAAAATCAGAAAATGGTTCAAAGACAAGGAATTTGAAGAAAAGTCTAAAGAAGGGGAACAAATTTTAGAAAAGGAATTTGAACGGCTTGGATTGAAATTAAAGGATATGCTTGAGGATGAACGGGTTTTCCTTTATATGAAAAAATTCAATATTCCTGATAACAAGACGTTATTTTACAGATTCGCCATTGGAGATTTGTCACTTGACGGATTTTTAAATAAATTTGAGAAAAAGGAAGAAAAGGCTCTGGAAGAAGTGCTTGAAGAAGAAACAGAAAAAGGCGAATAAGCAAAAGGAAAAAAATAATGGCGGTATTAAAATATCTGGAACTGAAAAACACAATGTACCGTTTTGCAAAATGCTGCAGTCCGCTTCCAGGCGATGAAATAAGAGGTTATGTGACACGAGGACGTGGAATTGCAATACATCGCTCTGACTGCGAAAACTTTATTTCCCTTATGGAAAGGGAACCTGAAAGGGAAGTTGACGTTTACTGGGATAAATCTGCAATATCTGCCAATACAACATACGAATTTAACTTCACAATAAAAGCTTCAGATCGAAATGGATTGCTTCTAGATATAATCCGAATTTTTAAACGAATATAAAATGAGCCTTTTTAAATGTAAATACAAATACTTTTTAAAGAAAAACGGAAACAGACGAATACTTATACATTTAAGAATAACAATAAGAAGCCGTGAAGATTTTGAAAGATTGGCAAATAATTTAAAAATCAATGTCAGAAGTAATTGAAATAATAAAAAAATAAATTATTCTTTTTATAAAAAGGGGGCGTTATAAATGGATCTAAAAATTTTTTTAATTGCATTAATTGTATTCATATTATTATTTAAAATTCTTATAAATATTACAAAAAAATTATTTTTTTCTAATTTTTTTATAGTTGTTATTTTTATGGTTATTATAAATTATTTTTAGATATTAACTAAATTTATTCAATTTAAACTAGATTCTCTTTTTCAAAAAAATGTACCTTTAAACATTAAAGTCTATTGGTACATTTTTTTATTTTATAATTTCACAATTCATTTTATAGTAAAACTGATTTAAAGCCGAACTCAAAAAAAGTATGACTATTTTACTCAAACCCTAAGTCTATATAATTTTCAACTTCACATTCATCAAAAAAATTTTTTTATAGTTTTCCAAATAATCCTTTTTTTGTCCTTTTTCACAAATAAAAAAACATCAAAAATCAGACAAATTACTGAATTTATAACTTCCTAATATTCCTAATTTCTTATATTCAGTCACTAAAAAAATATTTTTTTAGAAATTTTCATTATTTCTTTTTTTGTATTCCCATCATTTAATTCAAAAATTCATAACCTTTTTCAGCTTCCAGATCTATCCCGGCACTTCCAATAAAAAGCCTTGTCAACATTATATCTTTTTATATAATTAATCGCTTCACTTCCAACATTGCCACCTACTTTTTTTATTATACTCCCCGCCTATCATAATAATATCCACTTTAGAATTTTTTTATTAAAATGTGTGGTAATACTAGGCATATTTGTAATAAGAGTTATTTCCTTTTCAGAATTTGCAAGATATTCTGCCGCAATATAATTTATACTTGTAATGTCAAAAAAATATTGTTTCCCCATTTTCAATATTTTTCTATAATTTTTTTCTTGCAACAGTTTCCTTTTTGCTTTGTTCTATTTATAATTCTTTCCTCAAGAGTGCTTGAATGTACCAGTTCCTTTAGTAAAATTGCACCTCCATGAGTTCTTTTCAATTTTCCTTCCTGCTCTAGCCTTTTTCAAATTTTTTTCTTATAATAACTTCTGAAACATTAAATTTTTTTCTGCCAAATCAGTAACTTTTACTTTCTTTTTCATTTTCTAAAAATTTCTAATATTTTTTTTCCAGTCTTTCATCCAAAAACATACCAAATCTCCAATACTTTTTATAATTATCCAAATTATAGCAAAAATTTTTCAAAACTTTATTAGATCTGTTCGCTAACTTAATTTTTTTATTTAACAAGGAGTCAAGCCCCTTGCTTCAGAACGTTTGTTTTATTAAATTTTAAATAAATATAGTTTCTGAACAAATCTATTAATTATGCCAGAACTAAGTTTTGAAAAGTTCAAGAAGCCAGAACTATAATAAATCAAGCAATGTCTTATCTCCATAAACTTTTTCCCAGTCTGAATTAAAAGTATCCATGCTCCAGTCTGTGTAAGGATGATAAATTAACTTTTCAAAAACATCTGGAGCTACAGTTACCGATTTTGCACCAGCCAGAATTGTTTCATGAACTTGTCTTACATTCTTAAACGAAGCACCTAATATTTTAGGCTCAAAAATTCTTTTATACTGCGCTAATTTTTCTTCATCTGTTTTTTTATTCATTTCAAGAATTTTATAGGCATCCTTCACAATTTCAATTCCATTTTCCCCAATATTGTCAGAACGGTTAATATATGGAGCCATATATTCTGCCCCTGCTTCCGCCGCCATAATTATCTGTTGTGGTGACAAAATTCCAGTTGCAGTTATTTTATGCCCATCCTTTGCCAAAATTTTCATAGCTTTTATCCCTTCAGGCGTTACAGGAATTTTTTTGTATAAAAAAATTTTTCTCCGAACGTATCACGTAAAAAGCTGCACTTCCTTTACCATTATTTCAGCTGTGCTTCCCACAGCCTGTGCATGCACAATCTTTATCTCTTTCCAATAATATCAAAAAAATATCATTTATAATCTCTTTAAAATCTCTTTTTTCCTTCGCAATAATAGTAGGATTTGTAGTAACTCCTGCTATCGGAAAAATATCACTAATTTTTTTTATACTCTTCAAATTCGCTGTATCAATAAAATATTGCACTCTCATCATCCTCTTTTCGTTTTTGTTTGAAAAACAATAATTTATATTTTAATTAGTTTCGTTTTTATTTCGATATTATTTTAATATATAATTTAAAAAAATGTCAATGCTTTTTTCAAACATTTTCTAAAAAAATTTTGATTGAAATAATTACTTTCTTTATGCTATAATTAAATTATAAAGAAACAATCATATATGAAAAAATAACGACAAGGGCTAGTTTCAATTTGAACTAGCTTTTTTTGTTTTTAATTTTTGCTATAATATTTTCTGGGTTCGTTGCCCAATTCATATTATGATTGGGGGTGATGTCCAAATGGAAACAGGGATATAGTTTTTATATTAGTTCAACTTGTGGTTATTTACTACATCCTAAGTAGAAGATAACACCCCAAAATGAAAAAAATAATTTTTTTCCCCTGCAATTATTATTTATTGCAGGTTTTTTTATAAATTTTTACAAAAACTATTGACAAATTTTTAAAAAAATAATGTAAAATCGAAATATAAAAGAAACAAAAATGAAATAAAAAAAGATATTTTTAAAAGAAAAAAAGAAGGGTGAAACGTATGAGAGCATTAGTTACGGACATTGAAAGAGGAGCTACATTTGATGGGCCCTGGGATCAGAACAGTTGTATATTTCAAAGGATGTCCGCTTAGATGTCTGTGGTGTTCCAATCCTGAAACACAGAAGCTGGAAAAATGAATTTTTGGGATTATGAAGGCTCTCTTTTATAAAGGAAATAGAACTTCGTGTTCTGACTGTATCACTACAAGTACATTAAAAACAAGTTGCGAAAGATATGACTCTGGAAGAAGTGTTTACAATTGTGATGAAGGATGAAAAATTTTTATAGAAATTCTGGAGGAGGAGTTACATTAAGTGGCGGAGAAGTGCTTGTAAATTCGGCATTTGCGATAAAAACTCTTTGAAAAAAATTAAAAAGACGAGTATGTTAATACAGCGATAGAAACTACTGGATATGGAAGTTACAGAGAGCTTGAAAAAAATTAGCAAAGTTGACAGATACAATTTTATTTGACATAAAAGCATATGGATAGTGGAAAAACATAAAAAAATATACCGCTGTTTCAAATGAAATAATTTTTGGAAAAATCTTACAAAACTTTCCAAATGGCATAAAAAAATTATTATGAGATTTCCCATTTATAAAAAGGGAGTAAATGATGATGAAAAAAATATTCATGAAACAGCAAAGTTCTTGAAAAAAATTAAATTTGCTGGAAATAAATATTCTTCCTTATCATACAATGGGGACTTGAAAAAAATATAGAAAACTAAGAATGCCGTATCCGATGAAAACACTTGAAAAAAACATACACAGGAAGAACTTGATAATGCTTTACAAATAATGAAAAGTTATGGTTTAAAAGGCAAAAACTGAATGGATAATACAAAAAAATTAAAGATAAATAATAAAAATATATTGGAGGGAAAAGCAATGAGAGAATTTGTTTTGAAAAGTGAAAGAGTGAAAAAATTAAGAGAATCGGCTTTATCAAAATTCCCTGGTGTCAGTGTCGAAAGAGGTAGGCTTTTAACAAAGGCATATAAGGAACATGAAGGGGAATCAAAATATATGGTTCGTGCTTATGCAGTTAAAGAAATTCTGGAAAATATGACAATTTACATAAAAGATGGGGAACTTATCGTAGGAAATCAGTCTGTAGATGAAAGAACAGCACCACTTTTCCCAGAATACGCAGTAGACTGGATTGTAGATGAAATTAATGCAAAAGGAAACTTTGATCACCGTGATGGAGATAAGTTCAGAATCCCTGAAGAAGAAATTCCTGAACTTTTGGAAATATGTGAATGGTGGCGAGGAAAAACACTAAAAGATAAAGCTCACGCTCAGATGCCGCAGGAAATAAAAGAAGCTGGAATTGTGAAAATTATTCATGGGGAAGGAAACATGACTTCTGGTGACGGCCACATTGTTCCTGACTTCAAAAAAGTTCTGACAAAAGGTCTGAAGGGTGTAATCGAAGAAGCTAAGGCTTCTATGGAAAAAGTGGATATTACAGTTTATGGCGGATACAATAAAATTGACTTTCTAAAGGCTGTACAAATTGTGGCTCAGGCAACTATTGATTTTGCTCATAGATTTGCAAATTTGGCAAAAGAACTTGCTGAAAAGGAAACTGATCCGCAAAGAAAAGAAGAATTGCTTCAAATTCAGAAAAATTGCTTGAATGTCCCTGAAAATCCTGCTCAGACATTCTGGGAAGGAGTACAGGCAATCTGGTTTATCCATTTAGTAATTCAGATTGAAAGTAATGGTCATTCAGCTTCACTTGGAAGAGTGGATCAATATTTATATCCACTTTACAAAAAAGATGTACTGGAAGGCGATTTAGACAGAGAATTTGCAAAGGAAATGCTGCAATGTCTATGGGTAAAACTTTACTCTGTAATAAAAGTCCGTTCAACTTCACATTCTGGATATGGTGCAGGTTATCCAACTTATCAGAATGTTACAATTGGAGGTTCAACTCCAAGCGGAAAAGATTCTACAAATGAATTGAGCTACCTAATTTTAGAAAGTGTTGCAGAAAACAAGCTTACACAGCCAAATTTATCTGCAAGATTTCATATAAATTCTCCAGAAAAAAATTTATTAGAAAAATGTGCTGAAGTAGCTGCAACAGGTTATGGAATGCCCGCAATGCACACAGATGAAATAATAGTTCCTGCATTATTAAATAAAGGCGTAAAAATCGAAGATGCCTATAATTACTCAATGGTTGGATGTGTTGAAGTGGCTGTTCCTGGAAAATGGGGATATAGATGTACTGGAATGACATTTTTAAACTTTGTAAAGGCTACTGAACTTGTATTAAATGATGGTTATGATGCTAGAACTGGGCTTCAATTATTAAAAGCCGGGAAACTGACTGACTATGAGACTTATGATGATTTATGGGAAGCATGGAAAAAATATATGAAACATTATACAAAATTATCAGTTGCTCTTGATGTGCTGGCTGATACACATTTGGAAGATTTTCCTGATATTTTATTATCAAGTCTAGTCGATGACTGTATTGGCAGAGGACTTTCTGCAAAAGAAGGCGGAGCTGTTTATGACATTATTTCAGGACTCCAAGTTGGAATTGCAAATGCTGCAAATTCACTATATGCTCTAAAAACAACTGTTTTTTTGATAAAAAAATCTTGACAAAAGAAGAAGTTTACAATGCACTTCAGACAAATTATGAAGGTGAAAATGGAGAAAGAATCAGAAAAATATTGTTAGAAGTTCCTAAATACGGAAATGATATTGATGAAGTGGATGAATTTGCTACAAACATCTACTGGACATACATTGATGAAATTCAAAAAAATATCATAATACAAGATATGGAAGAGGCCCAATTAACGGCGGTTATGGGGTTTCAACATCTGGAATCTCTTCAAATGTGCCAATGGGAACAGTGAGCGGTGCAACTCCAGACGGAAGATACGCTTATACTCCTGCAGCTGAAGGAGGTTCTCCAACTCAAGGGAACTGACACAAACGGGTCCAACAGCAGTATTAAATTCTGTAAATAAATTGCCGACTCTGATGATTACAGGTGGACAGTTATTAAATCAAAAATATTCACCAGAATTGGTAAATACTCCAGAACAGTTTGAAAAAAATTTGTAAATATAATAAAAATCATTTATAAGCTCAAAAGGATGGCATATTCAATTTAACATTATTTCAGGAAAAACATTGAAACAGGCTCAAATTGAACCTGAAAAGCATAGGGACATTATCGTAAGAGTTGCCGGATATTGCGCTCAATTTGTTACACTTGACAGAACTACACAAAAATGATATTATTTCAAGAACTGAACAAAGAATATAATCTCTTATTGTCTTTGATAAAATTCTAAAAATAAATTTCTTTCCTAATTACAAGGGGCTGACTAATTTTTAAGCTCCTTGTATTTTTTTATAAAAAAATTCCCAATAATTATTACTTATCAGGAATTCTTATTTATATTAAATCTTATTTAAAAAAATTTTTTTAAACTATTTTTTTCTTTTTGTCTCTTTTCAATTACTTTTTTTGTGCTAAATCTCCCATCAATTCTTCATATCTTACAAGTTTCATTTCAAAAATATCCACGACCTTGTGTAATTGCCTTCAATTCATTCGCATATTTGAAAGTTTCAGACATTGGAGCTTCAGCAATAATTTTTTTGTTTTGTACCTTTGTGAGCTTCCATTCCTAAAAACACGTCCACGTTTTTTTATTAATATCTCCCATTATATCCCCTAATATATTCTTCTGGAACAATAATTGTAAGTTCCATGATTGGTTCAAGCAATATTGGTTTTTGCTTCAAGCATCCCTTTTTTTGAAAGCTAAATTTGCTGCAATTTTTGAATGCTAATTCAGAAGAATCTACATCATGATAAGAACCATCGTATAAAACAGCCTTTACATTAGTCACTGGATATCCTGCAAGAACTCCTTCTTTTTAATGATTCTCTCAATCCTTTTCTCAACCGCTGGAATATATGATTTTGGAACACTTCCACCTGTAATTGTTTCTTCAAATACAAAATCTTCATCTACATGTGAAAAATTTAATTAGAACATCTCCATATTGTCCATGTCCTCCAGATTGTTTCTTGTATTTTCCTTGAACATCTGATGTTCCTTTAATTGTTTCCCTGTAAGGCACTTTCAATTCCACAGTTTTTTTATTGTTATTCCAAATTTTTGCCTTCAATTTTTTTCTATAACTGTTGCACAATGAAGTTCTCCTTGTACTCCAAGAACTGTTTGACTTGTTTCAAGATTTCTATGCCAAGTAAATGACGGATCTTCATCCATCAAACGATTCAATCCAGTCGACATTTTTTTCATCATCATTTTTTTATTCAATGGCTCTATTGCCACAAATAATTGCGGTTTTGGAAAAAGTTATATCTTTTAATGGCACTTCCTTTTCACTAGTCGAAAGTGTATCAGAAGTTTTTCGTACTATTGAAATTTTGAAAAATACAACAATATCTCCCTGCAATTCCCTTTTTGAACCTCATCCATTTTATTATTCACAAACGTATTAATTTTTCCCAATTTTTTTCCTTCGTTTTTCTATTCAAGTTAAAAACTTCCATATCTTGCTTAATTTCACCAGAATAAATTTTTGCATAAGAAACTTTTCCTAAAAAAAGAATCAATTGTTGTTTTAAAAAAATTTGGCATACAAAAACTATTTTTTTCAGGCTGTACTTTTTCATTATCATCAGGTGATGGCAAGAAATCCTTTCACTACATCAAAAAGTTGTATGAAGTCCAATATTTTTTTCAAAGTTGAACCGCAAATTACTGGAATTACTGAACAATCAAGCACTCCTTGTCTAAGTCCACGATGAATTTCAGCTGTTGTAAATTCAACTCCATTAAAATATTTATCCATTAATTCTTCATCAGTTTCTGCAACTGCTTCCAAAAGCATTTCACGTACAGAATTTATTTCATTATCCATATCAGTTGGCATTTCTACTGTTTTACACTCATTTTTACTCTTATCAAACTCTCTTGCAAACATGTCAACTACATTGATATGTCCTCTAAAATTTTCTCCAGTTCCCCAAGGTACATGAAATGGTGCAATCCGTTTCCCATATTTTTCCCTTAATTGTGAAAGAATTTTTTCATAATCAGCCTTTTCATTATCAATTTTATTCACAAAAATTATTCTCGGAATATTTCTGCTATCAGTCAATTCCAAAGCCGTTTCAGTCCCAACTGTCAAATCTGTAGTTCCATCAACAATAATAATCGCCCCATCAACTGCCGCAAGTCCTGATTCAACTTCTCCAAAAAAATCACCATATCCAGGAATATCCACAAAATTATACTTAGCCCCTTGATATTCCACTGCATGAAGACTCAAAGAACTCGTAATTTTAGTATCATTTTCATTCCCCACAATCCGATTAGTAAGCCCTGCTGTAAACTCCAATCCTTCTACCATATTACTCTTTCCAGATCCACTATGTCCTAGAATTCCAATGTTTCTTATGTTGCTGCTGTCATATATTCTCATAACAGTTCCTCCCTATATATTTCTACTTTTTTTATTTATCTTTTCTAAAATACTCTATATTAAATTTTTAACTTGAAATTTGAAAAAAATCAAGTTAATTTAAAAAATTATTAATATACAAAAAAAGCAGTAAAATAATTTTTCTGATAAATTTTATTAAGATTTTTTAAATTAGTTAATATAAAAAAATCTTGTTATTTTTTTCAAAAATATTATGACAAATATAAAAAAATATAGTATAATGTAATGATGATTTAATTTTTTTAAGGTTAAAAATATTTGAATAAATAAAAAAACAAAAATATAGGAGGTCTATTTTTTTATGGAAAATATGGAATTTGATAATATTGACAGCAATGATTCTGAACGACTGTACCAAATGGGAAAAAAATTATTTTGATAACGGTTCTGAAACATTGGCAGAAAAAGTATTTAAAGGAAGCTGCTAAATGCGGAAATAGAAATGCAGTTCTTATACTTGCTGATATTTATCTAAAACACGACAAATTAAATTTAGCAGAAAAAAATATTTGAAGAAAATTGCCGATGGTGAGATTTTTCAATTTGCAAGATAAACTTGGAACTGTCTACAAGAGAAAAATCTAATTTTGAACTTGCAGAATACTATTATAAACTAGCTATAAATAACGGCTATCAAAAAAATCTAGATATAATCTTGGAAATTTATATTACCAATTTAACAAAAAAATCTTGCACTAGATTACTTTAAAACCTGCCGCTGATGAAAGAGATCAGGAAGCTCAAGTTCTGCTTTGCTAAAAATTTTCTATGATAACGGTCAGAGTAGATATGGCTCAAGAATATCTATATAAGGCAAAAGACAATGGAGAGCCTATTACTCTGCTTGGAAAAGCTGTATGGAGAAAAAAACAGGATATTGAAACTGCTGAAAAAAAGCATCTTAGAACAGCAGCAGATATTTATGATAATAGAAGAGCTCAGGAAGTTCTTTACAAACTTTATGCAGACAATAATAATCAAACGCTTGACAAAGCATTACTTTAACATTGCTTGCAGATGAAAATCATCTAGAGTCATTTGTATTGCTTGGAAACATATTTTCTGATGAGAAAAAAATTATAATCTTGCTTATACAAACTATACTCATTTTTTTGAGGGAAAAAAACGTTCAAATGCAAAAAGTTGATATGAAAAAAATTGATGAGGAAAAAACTTTAAATTTAATTTTGGAAAATGTTGTATAAAAATTAGGTAAATTTGAAGATGCTGAAAAGAAATCTGAAAAGATAATAGTTACCTAAAAAGTTTCAGATAACGTCATTGAAGTTGCAAAACTTTATGAAGAAGCTGAGCAATTGAAAATAGCTATTCAATACTACAAATCAGCTTTGCATGTATAATTTCAATAAAAAAACTTAAATATGAACATGTATCTGAAATAAATATTATGAAAACAAGGGGAATTGACCCCTTGTCAGTAAAAAGTTAATTTATCAGACAAGTCTATAAATAAAAATCTTATAAATAAAAAAATAATTTAGGAGGAAAAAATGGCAACTACAAAAACAAAAATAGGTAATTTTGAATTTGAAAACTGCTTTATGAATGCAGCAGGTGTCTACTGCTACGATAAAAACGAACTTGAACAAGTAATAAATTCCGCAGCTGGAACATTTGTTACTAAAACTGCTACATTGCAATCAAGACCAGGAAATCCTGAACCTAGATATCATGACACGGCTCTAGGAAGCATAAATTCAATGGGACTTCCAAATTTAGGATTCGATTATTATTTAGATTATCTATTAGAATTACAAAAAACACATCCAGATAGAACTTTCTTTTTCTCACTTGTTGGAATGTCGACTGAAGATACCCACACATTATTAAAAAAAGTTCAGGAAAGTGATTTTAACGGAATTACAGAACTTAACTTATCTTGTCCAAATGTACCAGGAAAGCCGCAAATTGCCTATGATATGGAAACTACAGAAAATTTACTGGCAGATATTTTCTCATACTTTAAAAAACCACTTGGAGTAAAATTGCCTCCATATTTTGATATAGTTCATTTTGACCAGGCAGCCGCAGTATTTAACAAATTTCCATTGACATTTATAAACTGTGTAAACAGTATTGGAAATGGACTTGTAATTGAAGATGAAAGCGTTGTAATAAAGCCTAAAAATGGATTTGGAGGAATTGGAGGAGAATACATAAAACCTACAGCTCTTGCCAATGTTCACGCATTTTATAAAAGATTAAATCCATCTATTCAAATTATTGGAACAGGAGGAGTTCTTACAGGGACAGGATGCTTTTGAACATATTTTATGTGGAGCAAGCATGGTTCAGCTTGGAACTACTTTACATAAGGAAGGACCTTCTGCCTTTGAAAGAATAACTAATGAATTAAAGGCTATTATGGATAAAAAGGGATATAAAACTATTGAGGACTTTAAAGGAAAAATTGAAATATTTATAATTTTTTTAAATTAAAAATAATAAAAAAATAAAAACAAAAAAATACAAAAGCAAGGTGATAAAGAAATGGATAAAATAAGTTTACTTCAAAAAATAATTGATGAAAGTAAAAGAATCGTTTTTTTTGGAGGTGCGGGAGTTTCTACAGAATCAGGAATTCCCGATTTTAGAAGTGCAAATGGAGTTTATAACTTAAAACTGGACAGAAATTTTTCTCCAGAAGAACTTGTTTCCCACACAATGTACGAAAAATACCCAGAAGAATTTTACGACTTTTACAAAAAACATCTTGTTTATCCAGAAGCAAAACCCAACTTTGCCCATAAATACTTGGCAAAAATTAGAAGAAAATGGAAAAATTAACGGCTATAGTAACTCAAAAATATTGATTGCCTTCACGAAATGGCTGGCAGTAAAAAATGTCTTTAAAACTGCACGGAACAGTTGATAAAAATACTTGTGTCATTTGTGGCAATAAATATAATTTAGAAGAATTTTTAGAAATCTGCAAAACTGAAAGCATTCCGCATTGTCCAAAATGTAAAGGAACTATAAAACCAGATGTTACTTTATATGAAGAAGTGCCAGATCCAGACACTTTTTAGAAATGCAATAAATGAAATATCAAGAGCTGATACGCTAATTATAGGCGGAACTTCGCTTGTTGTATATCCAGCCGCTTCCTTAGTTCAATACTTTCAAGGAAAAAAATCTTGTTTTAATAAATAAATCTAAAACCGAACAGGATCATTTTGCAAATTTAGTTATACATGAAAGTATTGGAGAAGTTTTTAAAAAATTAAAAAAATAATTTGAGTTAAATAAAAAAATATTTGGTGCTAAAAATTTGTTAATTTTTTTCAAAAAAATAAATAGCACCAATTTTATTTTTTTATTAATCCTAAGACCCATTCAAATGGGAAATAGTATTATAAAAATTACTCAAAACATTAATCTAAATCTTCTCCATTACTTGCAATTACCTTTTTGTACCAGTCAAAATGATTTCTTTTTATAACGATTTAATGAACCAGTTCCCATCATCATTTCTGTCTACATAAATATATCCGTATCTTTTACTCATTTGAGCTGTTGATGCAGAAACCAAGTCAATGCAACCCCAAGAAGTATATCCTAGCACTTCTACTCCATCTTCAATCGCTTCTCTCACTTGTTTCCAAATGTCTTTCTCAAATAATCAATTCTATAATCATCCTCAACAGTTGGTCCATTAGGTCCATCAACTAAAAACATCTTTTTGCTCCAAGTCCGTTTTCTACGATAAATAATGGAATTTGGTATCTGTCATAAAAATCATTCAATACAATTCTAAGTCCAACTGGATCAACTTGCCAACCCCATTCACTTGATTCTAAATATGGATTTTTCAATCCACCTAACAAGTTACCTTTTCCACTTTGATAATCTTGTGGATTATGTGCCGCAGCAACACTCACATAATATGAGAACGATACAAAATCAACTGGATTTTCAGCTAATAATTTTTCATCACCTTCAGCAAATTCAATATTTATATTATTTTCTTTAAAATATCTTCTTGCGTATGCTGGATATTTTCCTCTCACATGCACATCAGCAAATAAATAATTTTCTCTCTCAAATTCTCTTACTGCTAATGTATCAAGTGGATGTGATGTCATTGGATAAGCTGGCATTGATAAAATCATACATCCAATTTTGAAATCTGGATTAATTTCATGTCCAACTTTTGTAGCCAATGCAGAAGCCACTAATTCATTGTGAACTGCTTGATACAATTCCTGTTTAGTAGGTTTCACTTCTCCATCAGTTGGAATTCCTCCACTCATAAACGGAGCATGTAAAACAGAATTTATTTCAGTGAACTACTCCCGCTTTTAGAAGCGGGAGCTTCTTGGGAAGTATCTGCTTTTGCTAGCCAAATATATTTACCAAGCTCTTCGGACAGTCCCTGCCCTGTTTTTTTATTTCCTAATATTTCAACATTGCTTTTCCAACATTTTTTATATTCAGTGCCGCATTGTAATCTCTATCAATTTCAATCCCACAGCACTCACATCTATAACTTCTTTCTGATAATTTCAGTTCCTCTTTAATATTTCCACATTTACTGCAAGTTTTCGATGACAGAAACCACTTATCTATCTTCAAAAATTGCTTTCCTAAAAACATCAGTTTATACTCAAGCATCCTCAAAAACATTCCCCACCCATTGTCTCCTACACTTTTCCCAAAATTTAATGCCTGGCTCATCCCTTTCATATTCAAATTCTCAACAACCACAGCATTATGTTCTTTGGACAATTTTTTTGATAATTTATGTAGAAAATCTCTTCGACAATTTTTGATATATTCATGCAATTTTGATATTTTTCATTTTTTTGTTTATACCAATTTTTAGAAAAATCTCACTTTTTCTCGATAATGATTTTTTTGTAATTTTTTTCAATTTTTTTCTCCAACATCCTAAAAATATCTTGGATAATCAGCCCTTTGGTTTTCAGAACTAATAAATAATTCAGACATCGAAAAAAATCAAGTCCAATCACTTTATCATTACTTGAAATTTTTTTGAATTTCTTTTTCAAATTCCGTCAAAACAGAAACATAGTAATTTCCATTACTGTTTGTCAATGTTACCGACTTTTATTCTGTAATCCTTCGGTATTTCTCTATGATATTTTATTCTTTTTCAATTTTGGCAAAATCAAATATTTATTTTTCTTCAATTCTTATTGAGTTATTCACACAATTTGTCGTATAACTTTTTAACATTATTCTTTTTTTAGATTTGAACCTTGTAAACTTCGCTCTCTTTTGAGTCTTACATTTAATTGAGCATTTGGAAGTGCCAAACCGTCTACTTCTTTTTAGAAATTGATTTTCACTTTTCAAACTGGCAGGTGTAATTATTTTTATTTTTTTCCAGTTTCTTCATAAATTTTTATTAGTAGTATACAAAAATCGTATTGTAGACAAAACGAACACATCCAAAAAGTCTTGTTTATCAATAATTCTTGATCTTTATTTGGATAAATTCTGTATTTGAATGCCAAATTATATTTCATAAAATTACACCTCCTTTTGATTTTTGAATATTATTTTTTTAATTATTTCTTTAGAGATTTTATCATTAATGACTTTTTCTTCGATATTTTATACAAAAAAATTGTATCATAGGTGTATCCTTTTTTTCAATTTTTATAAAAAAAGCAATTCATCTCCCACTTGTAGAAAGCCTACGACTTCTTGCTATCTTTTTGTTAAAAAAATTTTTTTAAAATTAAAAAAATCTTCATAACTTCAAAAGAGATGATTATGATCAACCATCTCTCTTCCCAAATTTTACATTACTATTTAATTTCCCAATAATTATATCCTTTTTTTATCCATTTCTAATTATTGTCCAAACTTTATTTAAACCATTGTTTTCTTTCCTCTTTAATTATATTGTACTCCTAATTTTTTTTCCAATTACAAGTTTTTTTTAAAAATAAAAAAACAAGTTTATAATAAAAAAATACACCTTCAATACTTTTTTTATAGCACTTTTCAGTGTATTTTTTTATTTCATTATATTCTATTTTTTTATTTTTAAATTTAAAGAAATTTATTATTCAACAACAAATAACCATTCTTTAGATAATTCGTGATCTCCATTAATAACTTTTTCATATTCACCTTTTAACAATTCATAGAATTTACCAGGTTTTGGTTCAGCATGGAAGTCTAATTGTCCAATTGGTCTTTGATCCAATGATTCAGCATAAGTGATTTTCATTGCTGTTCCTGTTACTAACAATTCATCTGCTGTAAATACCATTGATCTGTCAATTTTTCCACGGTTGATTTTGTATCCGTTGTATTCTAATAATTCTAATGCTGATCTTACTGTAATTCCTTCAAGTGCTGCATTTCCTGTATCAGGGATAATTACTTGATCTCTGTAAATTAATACAATATTTGCAACAGAAACTTCTACTACATTTCCTGTATCATCAAACATTAACGCATCATCGTAACCATTTCTTTGAGCATCACTTGTAGCTAGGAATGAATTGATGTAAGATCCACCTGCTTTTGCTTTAGTTGGGATAGATGAATCGTTATATTTTCTATAAGTTGAACTCATCAATCTTAATCCACCTTTTGTACTTACATAATCTGCAAGTGGCAACATATAAATTGCTAAATCAAAATCAAGTCCTGCTTTTTTAGGTGATAATCTTGGTTCTTTACAGAAAATGAATGGTCTCATATAAAAATCTTCTTTAATATCGTTCTTTTTAACTAATTCAGTTACAATATTTTTGAATTCATCCCATTCCATGAAAAATTCAAAACCTAACATTTTTGAAGCTGTCATAAGTCTTTTATAGTGATCTTCCAATCTAAAAATTGCTACTTTCCCATTTCTGTAGTATCCTCTAACTCCACCGAAACAAGTTGTTCCATATTGTAAACTGTGAGTTGCAATACTTACTGTTGCTTTCTCAAATTCTACTATTTCTTTATCGAAATATGCGTATTTCATAAATTCAGTTTTACCTGCCATTAAATTTACCTCCATATAATTTCAATGTTCTAATATTTACTATTATATTTTAGCACTTTTTTTAAATTATGTAAAATTTATTTTTTATACATAACTATATATCCAATTTATACTTTCTGAACTTCCCACGACTAAAGTCGCAGAGTTCTAAAAATCTTTAAAATTATATAAACAACAAGGGGAATCCCCTTGCAAATAGTATTTTTTTCAGTTATTGTTAAGTTTGGCAAAATTAAACTCCATAAACTTTCATAAGCTCATCCATTTCTTTCTTTTCTTCCATTTCCTGAACTTTTTTTCAAAGATAATGCAATAGATTTTTCTCTTTTCATTAATATCTGTAATAACAGCCTCAACTTTATCCCCAACTGAGAATTTTTTTCAGAAATATCCTTCAAAAAGTCCTCTGTCAATTCTCTTTTTGGTACAATTCCATTAAATCTGTCTGTTAATTTAACAAGCGCAAAAATTCTCCTGAATTTCCACAATTTCAGTATTTACAATATTTCCCTTTTTATATTTTTTTCAGTAACTTCCTTCCAAGGTGATTTTTTTCCAATTGCTTAATACTTCCAGATAATTTTTTTCTCAATTTTGTCAATTACGATCACTTTAAATTCAACTTCATCGCCAACTTTGTATTCCTTATGTTCTCTTTTATCCCAAGAAAAATTCATTTTTATGGATAAACACTTCTATTCCCTTTTCAAGTTCAACAAAAAAATTCCATAATCTTGAACATTCATAACTTTTTCCCTTTATATGATTTATCAAAGTCATAAGTTTCTTCAAGAACATCCCATTTATCATCAAGTAATGCTTTTTGCACTTAAAAGTAACTCTATTTTTTTCATCATTAAAGTCAACTATTTTTAAATTTAATCAAATCTCCAGCCTTATATTTTGAAGTTAGATTAGATTCTCTCTTATATGACAAGTCAGAAACATGTAAAAGTCCGTCAATATCCTTTTCAAGCGAGATTAATAACCCAAAATCAAATACTTCTGTTATTGGTTTTTCAATAATATCTCCTATATGATATTTTTCCTTTACTGTATCCCAAGGATTTTCTGAAAGCTGCTTTACGCTTAATTTAACATTTTTCTTTTCATTTTCAATTTGAATAATTTTTGCAGAAAATTTATCTCCCGCTTTATAATTTTTCAATTCTTTAGATCCATTGTGCCAAGCAAGCTCTGAAACATGTACAAATCCAGAATTCCTATCAACAGTTACAACTATCCCAAAATCAAGAACATCTTTAACAACAGCCTCAACCACATCTCCAACATTATGGCTATTTTCAAATGCAACCCAAGGATCTTCTGATAACTGCTTTATGCTTAACTTTAATCTATTTTTTTCAACATCCTTTTCAATAATTTTAGCAGTTACTTCATCTCCAATTTTATATCTTTCATGCAAATTATCCACTTGATCCCAAGAAACTTCAGAAATATGAACAAATCCGCTTGCAGCCCCTAAATCCAATATAATTCCAAAATCAAATATTTCCTTAACTTTTCCTGTAACTACATCTCCAACATTAACACTTTCAAAAATATTTTTTTCCTCTTCGATTTTTTTATCAAGTCAATTCTTGAAATAGTTATATTGCTTCTGTTTTTTTCTTTTTATAATAAATTTAAACTTTTGTCCTGTATAATCCTTATCTTTCTCAAATCTAGCTAGAGAAAAATGGTAAAAATGCCTCATTTTTTTCCCAATTCTTACAGTATATCCCCCTTTGATTTTCTTAACAATTTCTCCAGTCACAATATCATCAACATTAAATGATGCCAATTCCTTAGCTCTATCTAGCACAAATTTTGAAACAATGATGTTATCCTCATCTTCCCTCAAAACCTTCACTTCAATTTTATCTCCAATTTCAAAGTCTTTAACTTCACTAGCATAAATTCTTCCTTCTTTTTTTGCATTCAAATCAAGAAATCCATAGTCCAATTCTTTTCTTGTAATAATTCCTTCAACTACATCTCCCGATTTTTTTTCTTCAGGTAAATAATCCTCCAATAATGTCTCAAATTCTTTTTCGCTCATTTTTGTACTTCAGAACTGCCTAAAATTAGCCAGTCCTTCTCCTTCTTTATATTTATTCAAAAAAATTTATTAATTTCTATCAATTGTCTTAACTCTTCCAGCAATTTAATCTCTTCTTCTGGATTCCCTCCATTTTTCTGAAATTGCCCTAAGTCTCAATTTTTTTCTCCCTTTCCTGCTCCAAGCATCATAACTCCAAATACATTTTTTTCCATCAATTTTTTTCATTTTTCTTCTTTGTTATTTTCTGCCTGTTCATTTTCAAAAAAACTTTTTCTATTTCCAAAGCCACATCATACTTTTTGGCAATATTCACAATCTGCCCCGATGGCCGTGCATGGACTCCCTGATCGTTTTTTATTTCTACAATAATTTCCTTCATAGCTTTCCTTTCCTGATATTTCCTAGTTTTTATTTGTTTTGTAAATCCCTTCTGCACGTCTTCTAGTAGCAGTTTTAGAATGCCAGGTGTCTTCCAAAATAATTGAATCCTTAAATGGAGTTTTAGAAACTTGCTGTTTCATATAATTTAAAAACATGCATCTGGAAGAATGATGATTATCAAGCGTAACACAAGAAGCAAAGTGTATAGCCACTTCTTCTGGCATAATCTTCCCTTCCTTTTTCAGGCATTTATTCACATTTGATAAAAGAGAATTAACTCCTTTCCCATTACATCCTCCACATTGAAACATCAAAACTCTCATATCCTGCTCCATAGGATATTTTGAAAATCCACCACTTCTCTCGTAAAATGACTGGCTGCAATGATATCCGCTGCAACGTCTTTTTGCAATTTCACATTGAATTATTACAACCAGCTTAATTTTTGATAAATCCATAACACCACCTCAAAAATATATTCGCAACTCTTAAAACCTATTTAAATAATATCATTTATTAGATTAAAAAAATCAATATTTATCTAATTTTTTTCTGTAAAAAAATAAAAAAATTAAATATTAAGTCTATTTCTACTAAACTTCGTTTAAAAAAATGGAAACTATATTTTAATTTGACTCTTTTGTGAGAAATTTATATTTATACTATTCCCCGTTTAAAAAAAGCGAATATTTATTTTAATTATTTGAAAAATAAATATCAGGTTTAATCTGCTAAAAAAGATTTACAACATATTCGTTATTCAAATGGGGTTTTAGTATCAGTTTAGTTTTTAAGACAGTTTTACTATAAAAAGACATAGTATTAGTAATTCTTTTCGTATAGTAAAAAGAGAGACATAATTAAATGCCTCTCCAAAAAAATTTATATTTTTAAACCTTTTATTTTAAAGATTATTGAGTAATAAATCTTACGTTAGTGAAGTCAACGTTTTGGAAGAATAATTCAACTCTTCTGTTATTGTATCTTCCTTCAACAGTATCGTTAGTATCAGCTGGGTTTCCTTCTCCTTGTCCAGTGATTGTTCCGTAAGAAATAGTTTGTTTCAATCCATATTCTCTTAATAATCTAGCTACATTTTGTGCTCTTGCTACTGATAATTTTTGGTTATAAGCAGCTGATCCAGTTGAATCTGTATGTCCAACGAAATCAATTGATCCACCATCAGCAAATTGGTTAATTACACCTGCGATAGTTCTCAAGTCAGCAGCTTCACCTTCGTTAGGTACTCTACCATCTACTTTAAATCCTCTGATTACACATTTTTTTGTATCAGTTTCACAACTAAATGGTAACACAGCAGTATTTGGTTTAACAATTGGTGCTGGTTCTGGTGCTGGTGTAGGTACTGGAGTTGGTACAGGCACTTCAACTGTTTGAGTTATGATTTTAGGTGATCTGTCATTTTTCAATTGTCCAAATCTATATCCTACTCTAACTCCTACTGAATCATTGTAATTTCTTGCTCTTTCAGTATTTCCTAAAGGATCAGATGTTTTAAATTTAACTCCTGATCTTTCGTAGATAGCTTCTAATGAAACTGGTCCAAACTCAGTACCAATTCCTGCTGCAGTATATAATCCACCTTTAACTTTAACATCTACATTTTTAGCTTCGTGAGCAAAGTTATATCCTGCTCTTCCTAATACGTAAAAAGCATCATTACCATTGTTAGTTGTAATTAAGTTGAATTTACCTAATGCATAAACTGGAACACTTCTCATTAATTTAACTTTATCATCTTTATCTTTTACTATTAATTTTCCAGAATGAGATGATAATTTATATTCTGCTCCTAATCCCCATTCAAATTCACCTTGGTTATCAACAATATATTCTAAACCAAGTGTTGATCCATGTTTAATTCCATAATCTTTACTAAAAATCACTTGAACCTGCTTTTAAATTTTCTGTAGAAATCATATCCACTTTTAACTTGTACTTCAGATGCTACAGCATTTAAAAGCCAATAAAGCTGTTCCTAAAATAACTAATTTTTTTCATTTTAATTCCTCCCGAATTTTATTTTTTTTACTCTAACTTTTTTTAAATTAGTACTTCTTTCTCCTAATCCTCTTTTAGATTATACAATATTTTTAAGAGAAAAAAATCAATGTTTTTACTAATTAATTTATTATTATAGTTAAAACTTTCCGTTTACAAGTTATAATATCACTTTTTTTAACAAAAAGTCAATAAAAAAATTAACCAATATTCCATTTTAAGTATTATGTTTACTACTATTTCCTATAAAACAACCTAATTTTATTGACTTATTAGTCACTTTAAAATTTTCATTTTTTTATTTTCCTATAAACTATTATATTAGCCAAATAATTAATTGAAACTGTATAAAATTAGATTAAACTTTTAGATTTAATCAGAATAACTATTACTTTTTAGTTTGATTTCAAAGTGTTATTTCTGTGTAAATTGCCAAAATTTAAGTTATATGTTTATCATTTTATCAATAGAATTTTCTAGTTTTTTTCAATAATGCAATACGATTATTTCTTAATTTTTTTCATCATCAGCATTAATAATTACATTATCAAAAAAATTGATTAATTGTATCGGCATTATTTAATAATGTTTCAATATAACTTGAAAAAAATCTGCATTTTCAATACTTTCCAACTGATTTGCAAAAATTGTATAATGCTTTTTCTTCATCTGATTCAAATAATGCGCTGTCAATATTTAGATTTACATTTTTTTCATCTTTAACAATATTTTTTTACACGTTTTAAAAAGATTTATTAAAAATCTCAAAATTTTTCAGTTTGTGATAATTTTAGAAGTTCAGATAATTTCTTATCCAATTCTACAACATTGTTTTCAAGATTTATTTCATAATTTATAAGTTCTTTCTTGTATTTTTCAGAAAGCACATTAATTATTCTTTGTTTGAAAAAAATTCTGTTACATCCTTCACGACATTCTTTTTCCAATACTTTTTTATCTGCCGAGAAAATTTCATAAGCCTTTTCAATTAATTCCTTATAATCAAAAGATAGTCTTGAATTTAACACAACTTGAATAATTCCTTGTGTAGCACGTCTCAAAGCGTAAGGATCTTTAGAGCTTGTAGGTTTTAATCCAACTGCAAAACATCCAATTATTGTATCCATCTTGTCAGCAATTCCAGCAATTGCACCTTCCACAGTCATAGGCAATTTGTCCCCTTGATAACGTGGCAAATAATGTTCAAAAATTCCAAGTGCTACATCTTTATCCTCACCTTGCTTTTGAGCATAAACGGAACCCATAAATCCTTGTAACTTAGTAAATTCCTTTTCTCCAATTACATTTGAAACAAGATCTGCTTTTGCCAAATCTACAGTTCTTATGATATTTTCCTTCTTATCAGTCAAGTTTAACTCTGAAATCAGATATTCAGCAATTTTTTCACTTCTTTTAACTTTTTCAAAAATTGTTCCCATATCCTTTTGGAAAGTAACTTCCTTCAGTTTTTCCACATTATCTGCAAATTTACCTTTTAAATCTTCATCAAAGAAAAATTTTGCATCGGCAAGTCTTGGCTCTACAACCTTTTCATTCCCTTTTTTCAACAGTTTCTGAATATTCAGGCGCATTTCTTATAACAATAAATTTATTTGACAATTTCCCGTTCTTATCTTTTACTGGAAAATATCTTTGATGAGTTTCCAATGTAATTGTTATAATATCTTCAGGAAGCTGCAAATAATCCTTGTTAAATTCACCCTTTATTGCATAAGGATATTCTACCACATTAACCACTTCATCCAATAAATATTTATTGATTATCGCAGTATCTCCATCCTTTTCACCATTTTCTTTTATGCTTTTCAAAATTTCTTCTCTTCTTTTTTCACCATTTACAATAACAAAATTTTCAAGCAATATCTTTTCATAATCAAGCGGATTATTAATCTCAATGTCCTGAGAAGCAAAATATCTCATTCCACGAGTCTTATTCCCACCTTTTAGCCCTTCAAACTCAAAAGGTAAAATTTCCCCATTATCAAATAAAGTCACAAACCATTTAATCGGTCTTACAAATCTAAATGTTCTATCAGCCCACTTCATTGATTTTTCAAACTCTATTTTCTTTATCGCATTTTTCAATATTTCAGGCAAAAATCTCCCTAGTATCCTTCCCTGCAATAAACTTTTCAATCGAAATATACTTCCCTTTTTCATTTTCAATAATCTTTATATCATCAGCCGTAGCACCCTGAGATCTCACAAATCCTTCTCCAGCTTTCGTAAGTTGTCCATCCTTATAAGCAATCTCAACTGAAGGCCTACACTTTTTTTATCCAAATCATCCTGTTTTTTTCAGCCAAATCCTTTATAATCGCTGTAACCCTTCTAGGCGTACTAAACGATTCAATTTCTGAAAACTTGATTCTTTCAGATTTTAATTCATTTTTCTATTATTTTTTTCAGATCCTTTTTCCGCCTTATCCACATATTGTGCAGGCAATTCTTCCAATCCTATTTCAAAAAGAAAAATTCAATTTTTTTCACTCCTTTCGGTACTCTGTTCATCTTTTTTTCATTTTTTTATTTATTTCTCATATTTTTCTTACAAATTTTTTTCCTCAAATTCCTCTTTTGAGTAAGTGTGTACATTTTTGAAGCAGTAACCTTTAAAAATTTCTTAACCCAGCTCTCAACCTTTCCTCAATTTTTTTACAGTCTTTAACAAGTTATCTAACAATTTTTTTATCATTTCTTTCAGAATTTGAAAAAATTAGCAACTAAAATATAATCCAATTCTTTTTCTAGTATCTTTCAATGTTTTTATCAAAAAAATATCACAAAAATATAAGCACACTGTCATATATCTTTTTTTATGAAGTTCAAATTCTTTGATATTTTTTTCATTTCTCCATTTTTAAATTCAATAAAGACATAATTTTTCATCTTGAATAAACAAAGCATCATTTGATTTAATACCTACTCCCTTAAACTCTATCTTCCCTGTATATTTATCTTTTTAAACAATCAAAATCAATTACTTGCAAATCAGAATTTGTCATATAATTATTGCTATCATCCTTTGAAGTTTTTTTCAAAGTTGACTTACATTCTATTCTCAAATCACTAATCTTCATACAATTCTTCCTCATTCATCAAATTTTCAAAAAGAAATAGCTAACTTATAAAATAAATCATCTGTTTTGTTAGTCTTGTCAACTAAAATTGCTTGTTCTCCATCCAATTTACTCATATAATATTTACATTTATTTGATATTTTATACTTTTTGAGTAAACTTGAACAGCCTTAAGAAAATAAGGACTGTGTGTTGTTAGTAAAATGTGCATTTTAAACTCTTTCTGCAATAATACAATTAATTCTGCAAATTTTTATTTGCCATTCAGGATGAAGATGTATTTCAGGTTCATCAAGAATTACTATACCTTTTTTTCTTCTAAATTTCCATTTTCAATCAATCTTTTTAAAAATCGCAAAAACTTTTTTTAATCCAGCTGACAAATTTTTTTAAATTTAATTCTTTGTTATTTTCAAGTTCATAAATCCATTTTCCTTGATTAAATTTTTATTTTTTTCCATTAATAACTTCTTTTAGTTTTTTTCAGTTATTTGTTGTAAATTATTTTTTTGCAATGATTTTTCTCTGAAAAAAAGTTTTTTTCATTTTTTTCTCTAATTAATTTAGTTTCTAAACTTTCTTTATGGTTCTCTAAATAATTTATATCATGCCATTTATATTCATTTAAATTATCAATTACAAATGGATCATCGATATAAATAACTTCAGAACGTAAATTTATTTTATTTTCTATTTTAATAACTTTATTATTTTTTTATTTTTTTAATTTTTAATTCGTTTTTCTTTTTATTTTTTTAAAAGCAATTTCACCCAAATCATCACTCCAAATAGTATTGATTTGATTATCAAATTCATTATTTAAAAATATAAGATATTGTATTTTCTAAATATTCTTCATCTTTTATATTTAAAAATATCAAATATTTTTTTCTGAAACTTCTCCTAAATATTCTATAGAAATAAAAATTTCTATTTTCTTGAATTAATTTAATTAACTTATTTCGATCAAATTTGTAACTTGTATCTTTTTACTATTTTATCAGGTATATCAATTAATATATTTGAATTTTTCTCTATTCAGTTTTTTTTATAAATCTCAAAAAAATATTTCTTATATCTCCAGATTTAAGTTCCAACATTTTATTATCAAAATTATAAAAAACCATTAAACAAACTAAACAAAGCTTTACTAACTGTACTTTTTCCTGTATTATTCTCTCCCGCAATAACAGTTATCCCATTTATCTCAACATCAGCTTCCTTCAGTTTCCCAACATTTCTTATCGACAATTTCATTCAACAGCCCTCCTTTCAAAAGAAGAATCCCCCTCTTTTATGTCTATTTATTTTTATTCAACAATGGGAATCCCAATCTTTCCCTAGCTTCTACAAATTTTTCTGCACATCCCTTGGCCAAATCTCTAATTCTTAAAATATAAGACATTCTTTCTGTTGTACTAATTGCCCCCCTTGCATCGAGGTTGTTAAATGTATGTGAGCATTTTAGCACATATTCATAAGCTGGGAATACTAAATCGTTGTTTAGACAATTTTTAGATTCCTTTTCATACATATCAAAAAGTTGGAAGTGCATTGGAACGTCTGCTACTTCAAAGCTATATTTTGACAATTCATACTCAAACTGGAATCTTCTTTCTCCGTATTTTACACCTTTTGTCCACTCTAAATCTTTTACATCATCTTTATTTTGTAAATAAAGTGCAATTCTTTCAAGTCCGTAAGTTATTTCTGATGGAACGATTTCCACTTCCAGTCCTCCAACTTGTTGGAAATACGTAAACTGTGTAATTTCCATTCCATCTAGCCAAACTTCCCATCCTAATCCCCACGCTCCAAGTGTAGGGCTTTCCCAGTTATCCTCTACAAATCTTATATCGTGCTCCTTCGGATCAATTCCTAGTGCAACCAAACTTTCTAAATAAAGTTCTTGAATATTTTCTGGTGATGGTTTCATAATTACCTGAAATTGATGATGTTGGTACACTCTGTTAGGGTTTTCACCATATCTTCCATCTTTTGGACGACGTGATGGCTCAACATAGGCAACATTCCAAGGTTCAGGCCCTAATGACATTAAAAAAGTATCTGGATTAAATGTTCCTGCACCTGTTTCAATATCATACGGATTTGATATTATACATCCTTTATCTCCCCAAAAATTTTTTTGAAGAGTTAATATAATTTCCTGAAAAAGTCATTTATCTCTATCCTTTCTCTATATTTTTACTATTTTTTTCTTATTCAAACGTTTTTTTAAATACACTGCTACTAAAATCAGCAGTGAAATAATAACGTATTTGATAACATTAAATGCTGTAGCACCTATTTTCTTTGGCAAAAAAATAATCCTCTGCTATTTTATAGAAAGTTGATAATTCTTTCTTTTTCTCCATATTTTTCTTATAATTTTTTTGGATTTTTTTCAGATTAACTTTTTTTATTTTCAGTTTTTTTCTTTTACTTGTTCTTCTGTTAAATGCAGTGTCTGTTCTTTTGAATTAATAATAAAAATATCCTGATTTTTTATCAATTTCCTTCATTTCTTCCTGTTTGTTTTTTTCATCTTCCATTAAGTCAAAATCTGCATTTACATAAAAAACTTCAGCAATCGCTTCGTTGGCATTGTACACATATCCTACCCAGCTACCTTTTATTTTTCCTAATTTCCCCAAATATCCTATATTTGACAAATAATAGTTCACTTCTGGAATCGCTTCGTTATACTCTGTACTCACTGAATATCCGTTTTTTAAATTCAAAACTGTATTTTCCTTAACTGGAAACCACACAAAGAAAAACAAAACTGTAAAAATCAATATCGCAATATCTATTCCAAATATTGTTCTTAACTTATTTTTTTAGAAACCGAAATAATAATAGCCATAACAGCAATAATCACAACTAAAACCCGAAATAGCATCATTGCCAAATATACTGCTCCAAACATATATTATCACCTATTTTTTTTCAAATATTTTCTCACCAAATAATCAATTATAATAATATAAATTCCAATATGCACATACATATCCGCCACATTGAATACAAAAACCCAGATTCCACGAAAATCTATCATATCGATTACATATCCACGAAAAATCCTGTCAATCATATTTCCTAAAGCTCCAGCGGCAATTACTGCTACTCCTATTTTCGTCCATTTGCTATAATTTTTAAAATTCTTGTATTCCATAGCGATTACATATATAATCAGAACCGTACTTGCTATCGTAAAAAGGTTAATTTTACCCTGTAAAAGTCCAAAAACTCCACCGTGATTTTCAACATAAGTCAAATGAAAAAATCTTTTTATTAATGGTATTGAAAAACCTTGCATTCCACCTGCTACATTGTACATTAACTGCTTTGTAATTTGATCTAATGCAGCTAAAACCAAAATAATAATTATATAAGGCATTCTTTTCTCCTCACATTTTTTTATTGACACATATTTGTAAAAATCGAACTAAATAAGTTATTTATTTAGATATATTTAGTTCAATTTTACAAAATAAATTTTATGTTACATTTTTTCCAAAACGCTTGCACATCTCGGACAAACATCTGAATGATTGTGATCGTGCCCAACTTCTTCATCATACTTCCAGCATCTTTCACATTTTTCTCCAGATGCTTTTTCTACAGCGATGTTAATTCCTTCGATTTCGCTTTCTGCTAAATTATCATTTACAAATTTAACTTGAGATACGATAAATAAATCAGAAACTTCATTTTCTGTATAATCTTTTATAAATGAATATTCAGCATTGGCAATGTTTAAAAGAACTCTTGCATCAAGAGAGTGCCCTATTAATCCAGTCTGTCTTTCTGCTTCCAGTTTTTTATTTACTTCTCTTCTTAAACGAGCGATTTTATCCCATTTTTTAGCCAACTCTTCATTTAAGTATTCAGGATTTGCTTCAATCCATTTTGATAAATGCACACTTTCTTCTTCTTTTAATGCTTCTGGAATTCTTTCCCAAATTTCATCAGCAGTAAACGACAATACTGGTGAAATAATTCTTACTAACACTTTTAGAACTTCTGTCAGCACAGTTTGAGCACTTCTTCTTTCGATTGAAGTTGTACCTTCACAGTAAAGTCTGTCTTTTACGATGTCAAGATAGAATGAAGACATTTCCATTGAGCAGAAATATGTAATTTCTTGGAATAAACTGTAAAATTCGTATTTATCATAATATTCAGTTGTTTTTTCTTTTAATTCTTCCAGTTTGTGCATTGCCCATTTGTCAATTTCAAACATATCTTTATAGTCAACTTTATCATTTGCATAGTCAAAGTTATTTAAGTTACCCATCAAGAATCTTGCTGTATTTCTAATTCTTCTATACGCATCTGACATTTGCTGTAAAATGTTTTCAGAAATTCTCACATCTTCTCTGTAATCTACTGAAGATACCCAAAGTCTTAAAATATCTGCTCCGTATTTTTCTGTAATATCTTTTGGAAGTATTGTGTTTCCAAGTGATTTAGACATTTTTTTCTACCTTGTCCGTCCATTGTAAATCCGTGAGTTAATATTCTCTTGTAAGGTGCATCTTTTGTACTTGCAATTGATGTCAATAGTGAAGATTGGAACCAACCTCTGTGCTGGTCACTTCCTTCAAGATATAAATCTGCTGGTCTTGGCAAGTTTCTTGGCACTAGCACACTTCTATGCGAAACTCCAGAATCAAACCAGACATCCATTATACTTCTTTCTTTTCTAATATCCACATCTTTTTAAATTATATTTTTTTCTAAAAGTTCATCCCCAATAATTTCTTTTGGCTTCATATTTCCACCAAATATCAGTTCCTTCTTTTTTTAACCAATTCAATTATTCTATCCATAATTTCTGGCTCATAAATAACTTCATCAGTCGCTCTATTGTAAAAATAATGGTATTGGCACTCCCCAGACTCTTTGTCTTGAAATAGTCCAGTCAGGGACGAGTTTCTAACATTGAACCAATTCTATTTTTTTACCCCAAGATGGCACAAATTCAACATTTTCCAATGCCTTTAATGCATTTTTCCCTAATATCGCTTTTCAGTCAATGCTAATGAACCATTGTTCAGTTGCTCTGAAAATAACTGGTTTTTTACTTCTCCAATCATGCGGATACGAGTGAACAAAAGTTGTGTGATATAACATATGTCCGCTTTCAGTCAAGTCTTCAACAATCGCTTTACTTGCTTTTGCATAGAACATTCCTTCATATTTTCCAGCTTCTTTAGTCATATGCCCTTTATCATCTACTGGCGACAAAATTCCAATGTTATATTTCAATGAATAATTATAGTCATCTGCCCCATGTCCAGGCGCTGTATGAACTGCTCCCGTACCTGCATCTATTGTTACATAATCAGCATTCATTACTAACCCTTTTCTATCTAAGAACGGATGTTGATAATGAGTATATTCTAATTCTGTCCCTTTAAATTCTTTTAATAATTCATACGACAAGTCCAATGTTTTAAACACATCTTCAGCCAAGTCTTTTGCAACTACAAGATTACCTTTTTCAGTTTTATACAATCCGTAATCAAATTCAGGATGTAAGAATACTCCCAAGTTTGCTGGCAATGTCCAAGGTGTTGTTGTCCAAATTAAAATACTTGCTTCATCTACACCTAATTTATCAGTCAAATCTTTTTCCCCTTCAAATTTTACATAAATTGAATGAGAAGTTACATCTTTATACTCAATTTCTGCTTCTGCAAGTGCAGTTTCAGTAGTTGGCGACCAGTATACTGGTTTTAACCCTTTATAAATATATCCATTTTCATAAATTTCTTTAAATACTTTTAATTGTTCTGCTTCATATTCAGGTCTTAAAGTGATATAAGGATTATCCCAGTTTCCTAAAAATTCCAAGTCTTTTAAATCCTTCTTTTTGTTTTTCCACCCATTTTAATGCATATTTTTTACATTCTTGTCTAATTTGAAGCGGAGTCATATTTTTTGCTTTTTCCCCAAGTTCTTCCATTATTTTCCACTCAATAGGAAGTCCGTGAGTATCCCATCCTGGAATATACGGTGCATTATAACCTCTTAATCTCTTATATTTTAAGATAATATCCTTCAATATTTTATTTAACGCATGTCCAATGTGAATATCTCCATTCGCATAAGGCGATTCATCATGCAATACAAAAAAATGGTGCTCCTTCTTTCAATGATTTTTTTCATAAATTTCAGCTTTTTTCCAGTCCCTTAATGTCAAAGGTTCTTTTTTTGTGCCAAATTAGCTTTCATTTTAAAAACTTGTCTTTGGCAAATTAAGCGTTTTTTTGCATAATCCACTTTTTTTCTGGATTGTTGTTTTCTGACATTACTTCCTCCTACTTTTTATTTAAAATTATTTTTTTTACTGTTTTTTTATGTCTTTTTATTATATCACAATTTTATACATTTTTAAATAACTCTCACTAAATCCCGCTTAAAAAAATAAAATAATATTTTTATTTTGGCAGCAAAATTTAATTTTTTTAAATAAATAAGGAGATACTAAAATTTTCATAACTTCAGTATTCTCCTTTTTATTAACTATTTATTGCATTTATTTTTTTAAAACTTCATAATTTTTAGTCTTAAACTTTTAATGAAGCATTCCTGCTCCAATAAATGTTAAAATACCTAAAATAGCTGCATAAGCTATTGAATATTTAACAGTGAATTTAAGCATATCTCCTTCTTTACCCATTAATCCAACTGTTGAAGCGGCAATTGCGATATTTTGCGGAGAAATCATTTTTCCTCCTGTCGCTCCACCTGTACCAGCGGCAATATACAATGCTTTCAACGCTTCGTTTGATCCTGCTATATTTACTTGAACTCCACCGAATAACAAGTTAGATGCCAAGTCACTTCCTGTTACAAATGTACCGATAGTTCCTAGGAACGGCGAAATTACTGGGAAGAATTTACCTGTTGCAGCAAATCCTTTTGCTATACTTTCAATCATTCCACTATGTTTCATTACTACTGATAATGCCACAATCCCCATAATTACCACAACTGAAGGTAATTTACTTAAAATTGTTTCTTTTAATGTTTCAGCCATAACTTTTGGTTTTACACCTTGAATGAATCCTGCTATAACAGTTGCAACAAATAATGGTGCAGCTGGTGCTAAAATCCATTTGAATATTACACTCGGATCTCCTTTATCTTTAAACCATGTAGCTTCATGCCCCAAAGCAAAATTGAAATGTGTAGTCGTTGGTTCTAAAGCTTTATGAACAGCTTCTACAACTGGACTTGTTCCAATAATCAAGATTATCATCAAAATATATGGAATCCAAGCCATAAATGCATCTTTTCCAGTAATAGCAGCTTGACCTTTATTAGATTTTGCACTTTCATCTTCTTTAATAAAGATTTTAGTAGCAACTATCATCAAAATCATTGCAAATAAACTTGATAAAATTGTTGGCAATTCAGCACCCATTGCTTTTGCGATAAATGGTTGTGTTAAATAACCAATAATTGAAGCAATAACTACAGGTAAAATTCCTCTTCCAAATGCTGCGTTTTTTCCACCATCAATTTCTTTATTAGCCATTATTACCAAGATAAATGGTATAATACATGTCAAAACTAACAACAATAATGATGTATAAAATGCTGTTTCCCCAGCATTCAATTTAAAGTTTGAAATCATTGTTGTAACTGGTAGTCCAACTGTTCCAAACGCTGTTGGTGTTGAGTTTGCAATAAGACAAATTAAAGCTGCACTTAGTGGAGTAAATCCTAATGAAACCATGATTGCTGCTGGAATCGCAACTGCTGTCCCATATCCTGCAATACCTTCTATAAATCCACCAAATCCCCAAGCTAATATCAATGCTTGAGCTCTTTTATCTGTTGAAATGCTTCCTAACATTGATTTGATTGTTTCAATTTTACCAGTTTTTACTGATAAATCATAAGCAAACAATGCAGCAAATACTACAAAACCGATAGGCATCCACGCTGTTGCAAATCCTTCAATAATTGAAGCGATAACCCCTTGAACTGGCATTTGCCATCCAGGAACAATAAAGTTTAAAATAATTGCCACTACTAAACTGGCATACGCACTAAACATAGCTGATTTTTTTCAAAAAAAGTTAATAGTATCAAAAAAATACAACTATTGGCACTAATCCGATTAAAAAAATAATCCCATTTCCGAACCTTCCTTCTCTTTATATTTTTTTAAAAAAAGTTTTAAAAAGAAAAAAATTTCTTTTTAAAAATTTAAAATACATAAAATATTTTACTTTTTTTAAAAATTAATTTGGTTTTTAAAAATTCTTTAAATTTTTTTAGGTTATATTTTTTTAGACTTGCTTGACAACTACATAAACTACTATGATCATTTGACAAAGAGACTTGTCTACTTAATATAAATAAAATCATAAGTTTCTAAACATTTCTATTGCAAAAAAATTAGAAGTTTATAATTTAAAAATAATATTTATAACTTTTTAATAACCCAAATTTCTCACTTATATATTATCAAATTTTTTTCAAAAAAAGTACAAATATTTTTTTAAAAATTTTTTTATTTTTTTATAATATCTGCACTCTTTTTAATATTTTTTTAAATTTTTTTATAATCCTTTTCTCGTAAGTCCCACTCTTCCACGCTCTTTATCCAGCGACAATATTTTTAACTTTAATAATTTGCCCCACAGATAACTCTTTTTGTTGCATCTTTTACAAATTTATCAGAAATTTCAGAAATATGAAGCAGTGCATCCCCTTTTAGTCCTATATCCACAAAAGCCCCAAATTTAGCGACATTTCTCACAGTTCCTTCCAAAACCATTCCTTCTTGTAAATCATCCATATTTAAAAATATCCGATCTCAATAACGGTTTTTTTCAAACTCATCTCTTGGGTCTCTTCTATCTTTTTAACAACGCTTCGTAAACATCTTTTTGCAGTTTGTGGTCCAAAAATCATTTTCTTTTTATAATTTTGTCCAAATCCACTGTTTTCAATTTCTGTCTAACTTCATCCAAATCAGATTTTAAATCGTCAACCTTACAATTTGCTTCCTTCAAAATAGTTTCAGCGATATGATACGATTCTGGATGGATTATCGTATTATCCAAAGGATTTTTACTATTAGGCACCACAACGAATCCTGCCATTTGTTCAAACGCCTTCGTTCCAAGCCCTTTTACCTTTTTCAATTCTTTCCTATCCTTAAAATCTCCATTTTCATGTCTGTAATCTACAAGATTTTTTGCTACATTTTTCTTAATCCCAGACACAAAGCTAAGTAATGCCCAAGAAGCTGTATTAATATTGACTCCAACATTATTTACAACATGCTCAATCGTTTGTTCCAATGTTTCATTCAATTTTTTTTGATTTACATCATGCTGATACATTCCAACTCCAATTGATTTTGGATCAATTTTTACAAGTTCAGCCATCGGATCTTGAATTCTTCTAGCAATCGAAATCGCTCCTCTCGCCGTTACATCCAAATCTGGAAACTCCTCAATCGCAATTTTTGAAGCTGAATAAACTGAAGCTCCTGCCTCACTTACAATCAAGTATGATACAGGTTTTGACGCATCTTTTATAACATTTGCCACAAAACTTTCAGTTTCACGAGAAGCCGTTCCATTTCCAATTGCAATAATATCAACATCGTATTTTTTTATGTAATCCAATATTTTTTTCTTTGCCATTTCAAGCTGCTTTGGATTATGCACTCCTTCAACCAAGAAAAGCACATCATTCACTTCATAAAATCCATCTTTATTGATAACAACCATTTTACAACCAGTTCTATACCCTGGATCTAATCCCATCAAAGTTTTTTTACTTAATGGCGGCTGCAATAACAATTTTTCAAGATTTTCAGAAAAAATATTAATTGCTTCTTCTTCCGCTTTTTCCGTGTATATGTTTCTCACTTCATTCTTAATCGATGGATAAGCCAATCTATCTAGCGAATCTTTAATAATCTCTTTATAAAAATTCCACCAAATTTTTTTGTTCCCCAAACAAAGTTTTCAAAATGAAATCAACTACAAAATTCTCTGTTTTATCATCAATTTCAATATCTACCTTCAAGATTTTCTCTTTTTCTCCTCTGTTAATAGCTAAAATCCTGTTCGATGCTGATTTTGAAATGGGTTCCGAATATTCGTAATAGTCTTGATAAACTCCATTTTCATCATTTTCCTTATTTTTCTCCACAACTTTAGAAGCCAAAATTCCAAATTCTGAAATTTTATCTCTCAAAAATTCCCTTATTTTCACATCTTCTGAAATATTTTGCGCAATAATTAAATGCACTCCATTAATCGCATCTTCAATCGACAAAACTTCTTCACTCAAATATTTTTCTGCTTCTTTTTCTAACATCTCAAAAGTAGTCGTCGGCATCAATGCAAATTCTGTCAAAGGTTCTAGCCCTTGCTCTTTCGCAATATCCGCCTTCGTTTTTTTCTTCTTTTTGTAAGGTAAATAAAGATCTTCCACTTCCTGAAGTTTTGTTGCACAAGTTATGCTATTTTTCAGTTCATCAGTCAATTTTCCCTGCTCTTCTATAAGTCTTAAAACTTCTTCTTTTCTCTTTTCCAAATTTCTGTAATAAGTTACTTTTTCTATTACATCTCTAATCTGTTCCTCATCCAAATTACCTGTAACTTCTTTTCTATAACGAGCAATAAACGGCACAGTCGCCCCTTCATCAAAAAGTTTCACAGTATTTTCCACTTGTGACTCGTTAAAATTCAGTTCATCTGCTACATTTTTTTAAAAATATCCAATTACTTTCCTCCATTTACAGTTTAATTTTTTTATTTTAAATTTATCAAAACTATTTTAACATAATTTGTAAAAAAATAACCAGTTGAATAATTTTATAGATGAATTGAAAATTTTTAAAGGAAAAATATTTGTAAAAAAATACCAACCTTTTAAAAGTGCTGATATTAATAAACTAATTTATTTAAATGGTGCGAAAGGTGGGACTCGAACCCACATGTCGAAGACGCTAGATCCTAAGTCTAGTGCGTATACCAATTTCGCCACTCTCGCAAAAAAAATTTTATTTTAACAAATGGTGAGCCATACTGGGATCGAACCAGTGACACCTTGATTAAAAGTCAAGTGCTCTACCGACTGAGCTAATGGCTCATATTATGGGGTGATCGACGGGACTTGAACCCGCGACAACCAGTGCCACAAACTGGCGCTCTACCAACTGAACTACGATCACCATATATATGAATTTTTCTTTTTAAATAAAATGGAGCGGGAGACGAGGGTCGAACTCGCGACATTCAGCTTGGAAGGCTGACGCTCTACCAACTGAGCTACTCCCGCAAAACTTCTAAGATGGTCGGTGTAGCAGGATTTGAACCTGCGACCCCCTGCTCCCAAGGCAGGTGCGCTACCGAACTGCGCTATACACCGTCCCTTCAACAAGTGATTTTTTCATTTTTCATCAATCACTCTCGGACAAGAGATATAATATCATAATTTCAAATTAATGTCAACACTTTTTTTGAATTTTTTTACATATTTCTAAATTTAACTAAAAATCCAGTTTTACAAAAATATGCTCAAACCCCTTTAAAAATATAATCAATCTGGAGTTTGAGCAAAACAAATATAATTTCAAAAAAATTTTTATAATACTGATTAATAATTTTTTTAAAAAAATAATAGTTCCCTTTTCTCTTTCAAAAATCAATTTCTTTTCAATTTTTTCATTAGCATCTTCCATAAAATCAATAAAACACTTCTGATTTTCATATTTTTGGTTTAGAGTCTTCAATTTATTTTTAGTTTCAGATCCAAGGTGATTGTCCTCCTTCAAAATATTTCGTACATCTTGATTTAACACGAGTATTTCATTTATTGAAATTCTTCCGCTATATCCGCTAGAACATTCATCACAGCCTTCTCCCATGCACTTCTGACATCTTTTTCCAACTAGCCTCTGTCCAATAACTCCAATTAATGAATCTAGTATCAAATATTTCGGAATTCCCATATCCACTAGCCTAATTAACGTAGAAACAGCATCATTTGTGTGAATTGTGGAAATCACAAGATGTCCTGTCAATGCAGCTCTTACAGCTATTTCTGCAGTAATTTCATCTCTAATTTCAGAAATTACAATAATATCAGGATCATTTCTCAATGTGGCTTTCAAAACTTCAGAAAATGTTACTCCAATTTCTTGATTTATCTGTATTTGAACAGTCCCATTAATTTTGCTTTCAACTGGATCTTCTACGGTTATGATTTTTTTTCTTCCATTATTTAGCATATTTATTAGGGATTTTTAATGTTGTAGATTTCCCAGAACCTGTAGGCTAGCTTACGAGAATCATTCCATATTTTTCTATCTAAAGTTTCATTTAACATTTTAATGCTTTGACTTGAAAAATCCCAATGTTTCAAGTTTTATATCCTTTAAATAATTTTTCCAAAAATACGTAAAACCATAGTCTCCCCGCCAGCTGTCGGCATATAGGCAGCCCTTATATCATAACGTTTATTTGTATTTTTTGCATTTAATAAAAAAGAAAAGCTGCCATCTTGTGGCTTTCTTTTCTCTGCAACGTTCATTCCAGCCAAAATTTTCATTCTGGCAATAATTTCTGTAATATTTTTTTCAAGAACTTTTCTATTCACTGCTTCATACAATTTCTGGCTTTCTTTCAGATAGCCGTCAACCCGGTATTTTATTTCCATTCCTTCCAGCAGGTCAAATTTCACGTGAATATCACTAGCCCGCTCCTTAAATCCAGTCTTTACAATTTCATTTAAATAAGAAACAGTATCTTTTGATAAAAAAACTATTTTTATTATCGACAACATCCTTTAGTTTTGCCTTTTCAATTATTTTTTTCATTCATTGTCCTCAATTTTTCCCTTCCCGCTTTTTATATTTTCAATTATTTCTTTTTCACAGTTCCGCTGCTAAATTCCTCCAGCACCAATTCTGTCTGTTTTTTTCAATGTTTTAAACAATCCCTTTTTTTAATCAGATTGTACCACTTCAAAAGTCGCACGTTGAGCATCAATCCCTTTTTAATGTTTCCTTTAGCTGCAGTTTAAAAAAGTCAACTTCTTCGTAAGACAATTTTACATTTTTTTAGTTTTTTTCCTTTTTTTATTCGCCTTTTGTAATTTTAACTTCATTTTCCAAATATTTAAAGAAACTAAATACATTTGGCAGCTGTTTTTTTCATATTGGCTCATCATTTTTCTCATTTCCTCAATCATTTTTTTGCCAAATAACTTCTTGACATTTTTTTGAAAAATGTAACATTGACTTTTTCTTTTCCCTTTTTCCAATTTTTTTTGCACAAGCTGCTGCATTTTTAGCCTGTGATTTTTGCATTTATTAAATCCATATTGCTAACAGTATTTGGATTTACCATTTTTTTGCCATAAATTCTCCTTTCTTTTTATCATTTTAATTTTTTTACTATTTCCTCAAATAAAATATTACCTTCTCGTAATAACGTAATCTCTCCATTTTCAAATTTTACAATTGTAGACGGCTTCCCTGTCAATTCTGATTCTTCATTTGGAATAACAATATCCATATTTTTTTAGCAATTCTTCACTTAAATCCTCAATTTTTTTAACCGAACTTTCACCTGAAATATTAGCGCTTGAAGTCAATAATATTCCTCCAGATTCTTTTATTATTTCCAAAAGCAATTTTATTTTTTTGGGAATCCGAATCCCAACAGTTTCCATATTTTTCATCAAATTTCCTTGTAAAATTACAATTTGCACGAAAAAAATGACCGTCAGTTCTCCTGGCCAGTATTCATTGAGAATTTTAGAAATTTTTTTCCATATTTTCTTCAGTTTCATTTACCAGATCCTTCAAAAATTTCCTTATTACTAATTAATGCGATTATTTTTTTTAGAAAAAAATCACGTTTTTTTATTTTATAAATTTTTTTTCAACAGCTTTCTTTTTCAGGAAGAGAGCCAATTCCATAGACAGTATCTGTAGGGAAATACAGCAACTCCTCCATTTTTTTAAAAAATTTTTATAGCTTTTTTTCAATTTTTACTTTTTTTATCTTTATCAATCTTAGTCATCATTTCCATCATCAACTGGCATTTCAAATAAACCGCTTATTGGATTATTTGTAGCTATTCTAGTTATTATTTCTGCAAACATTTTTACTTGTTGTCAATATTTTTTTAATTTATCGAATTTTTTTATCTTCAGGCAATTGAATAGTATCTGTTACTACAATTTCAGTAAATGCTGATTTTTTTAATCTTTCAACTGCAGGATCAGAGAAAAACAGCATGTGTTGCACATCCGTAAACTTCCAAAGCACCTTTGTCAATTAAAGCTTGAGCAGCATTGCAAATTGTTCCGGCTGTATCAATCATATCGTCAATCAAAATAGCCTTTTTACCTTTTACATCACCAATAATATTCATAACTTCTGAAACATTTGCCTTGGCACGTCTTTTATCAATTATTGCAAGCGGTGTATGCAGCCAGTTTGCAAGTCCTCTCGCTCTTTTTACTCCACCGACATCAGGCGATACAACAACTGTATCTTCTGGGCTAAATCCGTATTTTATAAAGTGTTTTGCCAAAATTGGCAATGCTTCCATGTGATCCACTGGAATGTCAAAAAATCCTTGAATTTGTCTTGCATGCAAGTCCATTGTAATTACTCTTGTAGCTCCCGCAACTGTCAGCAAATTTGCAACAAGTTTTGATGTAATCGGCTCTCTTGGACTTGCCTTTCTATCTTGTCTTGCATATCCATAATAAGGAATTACAGCGATAATTTCCTTGGCTGAAGATCTTTTAATTGCATCAATAAAGACTAAAAGTTCCATAAGGCTTTCATTTACAGGTTTTGAAGTAGACTGAACAATAAATACTTTACAGCCACGTACACTTTTCTTCGCCTTTGCAAAAGTTTCTCCATCAGCAAATTTTACAATTTCAGCAGCTGATAAATCCATATCCAAGTATTTTACAATCTTTTCTGCCAATTTTTCACTTGATGTTCCTGCAAATACTCTAATTTTGTCTTTGTCTTCTTTGGTTAATGTTATCATTTTATTTCCCTTTCTCTCATTAATATTTTTTATTTTTATTAACTTTTTATTTTCTGACATTTCCCTATTTCTAATTATTTATTTTTTTTCTCCTTATTTACCTGTTTTGCCCTTCCAAAAGCAAGCGCTTCATCAGGAATATCCTCTGTTATAACCGAACCTGCAGCTGTTAAAAACTTCATTTCCTATTTCCACAGGTGCTACAATTATTGAATTGCTTCCAATAAATGCATTCTTTCCAATTTTTGTCCTATGTTTATTCTTCCCATCATAATTGCAAGTAATAGTTCCTGCGCCAACATTTGTATCTTGCCCAATTTCAGCATCTCCAATATAAGTCAAATGCCCTGTTTTTACACCCTTTTCAAGAGTAGAGTTTTTTATTTCCACAAAGTTTCCAACATGTACAGTTTCTTTTTAGTATGCCTTTGGTCGTAAATGTGCAAACAGCCTACAGTTACTCCTTCTTCAAGAGTTGACTTTTTCTACAACAGAGGCTTCTATTCTAACATTATCAGCAATTACAGAGTTTTCGATTCTAGTATTTCCTAAAATTTCACAATTTTTTCCAATTTTAGTATTTCCTTGAATTGTAACATTTGGATAAATTACAGTATCTTGCCCAATTTGAACATTATCTTCAATGTAAGTAGCATCTGGATCAATCAAAAATTACACCACTATCCATTAGTTCAATATTTTTTCTATTTCTCAAAATTTTCTCTGCCTGTGCCAACTGAACCTTAGAATTTACTCCTAAAATTTCATCTTCATCTTCAATTTGAAAACTGTCAACATTGTAGTCTTCACTTGTTAAAATCTTTATGGCATCAGTCAAGTAATATTCACCTTTTGAATTGTTATTGTCAATTTTTTTAATTGCATAAAGCAAACTTTCATTTTTAAAAATATAGACTCCAGTATTAATTTCATCTATTTTTTTCTCATTTTCATCTGCTTCCTTTTCTTCGACAATATTTGAAATTTTTCCATTTTCCTTAACAATCCGTCCATATCCAAACGGATTCTTAACCTTGCAGGAAAGCACAATACAGTCAAGTTTTCCTTCCTCAAAAGCATCCTTTAGCTTTTTCAGCGTTTCTTCCTTCAAAAGAGGCGTATCTCCACAAGTGACAAGCACATCTTCACCATATTCCTTAATTTTATCCTTTGCAATCAAAATAGCATGTCCTGTCCCAAGCTGCTCCTCTTGTGTAACAAAATCAACATCTCCCATTTCAGCCAGCACATCTTCCTTTTTATGCCCCAAAATAAAAACATTTTTTTTATTCCCAATATTTTCAAGAACAGTCACAACTCTTCTAATCATCGGAACACCATTTACCTTGTGCAAAACCTTAGACTGCTCAGACTTCATTCTAGTCCCTTTTCCAGCCGCCAAAATTACCGAAATCATCCTTCCTCCTTAATTTAATAATCAACAATTAAAAATATTTGTCTTTAATTTTTTTACTCAAACTATACTTTACACACTAATTATATCAATTTTTTTCTAATTTATGTCAAATGATAAAAAAATTTTATTTATTTTTCTCCTCACTCTCACTATTATGATTCAAATGAATTCTCAAAAGCTTCTAGCGAAATTTGAATTTCAAAAAGTGAAAAATAATAGTGAAACTATCAACGATACAAGACTTATTCCAAAAACTTATTTTTCCCAATAAAATCCATTTGAAGAAATAAAAAAACAGCATAGAAATGGCACACATTAACAGACTTGAAACTCCAAAAATACTGCATTTTTTTATATAATTTAGCCTTTTTTTCTCAAATTTTTTTAACTTGATAAAACTCATGCTCCACTTCCCCGCTTGAATCCATCTGCCTCACAATCGCTGTAAGTGCCAGAAACCTATTTGTGTATGCAAGCAAAAGTAAAGATACGGTAGGAAAAAAAGAACTGCAGGTGTAGTTATTTCCAAAGTCATATTTTTTTCACCTTCCTTTAAAATTTATTTTTATTCTAAAATCCATTTAAAAAAATAAAAAAATATTTTATTTATTTGATAACAAAAAGTTTTAAAATACTGCTAAATAAAAAGCCAACAGAAATCTATTACTAAATAAAAAAATATGCCTAATAAACTGATAAAAAAATTAATTAAAATTAGAGTTTAAATAAATAGACCAGTTGTTTCAAGTTCGATTTTTAAAAGCAGTCCTGCTACAACATTAGTTTTCAAGCTTGTATTTTTTTAAAAAAATACAAAAAAACGCAAGGATTATTTAAATTCATCCTTGCTAAAATTATATCATGCTTTAACTAAAAAGAATCTGGTGATGAAACAACGTTCAAGTTTTCATCTATTTCAAAAAAATTAATGGTTTTCCAGTTGTTAAGTTTAATTTCAAGATATCTTCATCTGAAATATTTAACAAATATTTTATTAATGCTCTCAAGCTGTTTCCATGAGCTGCTACAATAACATTTTTACCTTCTTTTAAGCTTTTTGAAATATCTGAATGCCAGTAAGGTAACACTCTTGCGATTGTATCTTTCAAACTTTCTCCAAGTGGTGCTTCTTCATCAGTTAAATCAGCATATCTTCTGTCTGATTTTGGATAATATTCACTTGATTTGTCAATTGCAGGTGGTGCAACATCAAAACTTCTTCTCCAGATAAGCACTTGGTCATCTCCATATTTTTTAGCAGTTTCTGCTTTATTCAATCCTTGTAATGCACCGTAGTGTCTTTCATTAAGTCTCCAAGATTTGTAAACTGGAATATACAATTCATCCAATTCTTCCAAAACATAATTTAGAGTTTTGATAGCTCTTTTTAAGTAAGAAGTATAAGCAACATCAAAAACTAATCCTTTTTCCTTTAATGCTTTTTCCTCCAGCTTTTTGCTTCTTCAACTCCTTTAGGACTCAAATCCACATCTTTCCAACCAGTAAATTTGTTTTCCAAATTCCATTGGCTTTCACCATGTCTGATTAATACTAATTTCATAAGTTTCCTCCTTAAAATAATATTTTTTTATTAATGTTACATTTTATGCTTAAAAAAATATAAATTTTTTTATATTTAATTGCAGCAAAACTGCTTTAAAATTGAACTCAAAAATTACAACTGATCTATTTATTTAAACTCTAATTTTAATTAATTTTTATCAGCTTAGTCTTAAAAAAACAACTATTTTTCTTCAACTTCCACAACTGTTTCTGAAACAGCAGTATTTGTAGAAAGTTCCTTTTTCAGCAATTAAATCTTCAAGATGTTCTTTTTGTTGTAACCAATTCTTCCAAAGCCATATTGTCATAAATCGCTTCTGAAGATGTTTTTATATTTATTCCTTGTTTTCTTAAAAAAACTGTCAACTTTACTTTGATTTTTTTGTATAAATAGTAACCAACTGCAACTGTTCCTACTCCAACTGCCGCTCCCACTAAATGCTCTTTCTTTTACACTTCCAAATTTTATCATTTTATTACCTCCAAATTTTTAATTTATTTATTATATTTTTTTCAAATAATCATATATTAATATTCTTTTTATACTATGTGAATTACTTCTTCTTGTAGAATCTGGTGATTTCTTGATATCTTTTTGTTAAATTCATTTTACTTTAAATCACAATTTATTTCAAAAGCTATATATTTATCATCCGAATCTTCATCTGATCTCTTGCTAAAGAATATATGATCTATTAAATCACTTACATTCTCAATAGTTTTATCATTTTTCACATCCACAACATAATGGAATTTTCCATTTTCAGCTTTTAACCGATAAATTCTCACTTCTTTATTCGATACATTATTTAATACAAGGTGTCGTCCAAAAGTTGTAAGCCACATAAGTGCTATTGCTGTAACTGATCTATTCGCCATATAGGATCTTAAAAGATACAATGCTGGTAAAATTTCAATATCAAAGAAACCTTTTCGCTGTGTTTCCATGTAGGCGTGTTCCATAATTGCCGCTGTCGTAAGTCCCGCTGTAAAATTGTTTATATCCAATTGTAATTTTTCGATTTTACTTTTTCCAAGTCCGTACAAGAAAGAAAGCAGTATCGCAGCTCCAGAATATACAGACAACGAATCTATTGATTTTTCTTCAAAATCTTCCACTAATTTTACCGAAGTCATGCCATGCTCAACTGACAATGCTGTCGCAGTTCGATAAATCACTTCATCAATCGTAATTTCCTCTGGCTCAAAAGTTATAAGCAATGTATTTATAGTTTTATTATATCGTAAAGCTGTACTTTTTTTGCTCCAACTTTTATTGTTTCAAAAAAATTTTTTTGTGTCAATAATTTCGTGTGAAACTTTTCAAATCTGACACGATTCGGTAACTTTATGCAATACCGTTAAAGTTAATTTTTTTCATATAATTTCCTCCAAAATCAGATACGCCACAAAAATTCTATTTATTGACATCATATTTTAGAAGTCTTAATGAATTTCCAACTACTAAAATTGTTATTGAATTATGTAAAACTGAACTATATATTGCTGGTAGCAATCCTGTTGCACCTAATACAAGTGCAAAACTGTTTTATTCCAATCGCCATCACAAAATTTTTGTTTTATAATTTTTTTACAGTATTTTTAGCTAAACCGATTACAGCTGGTATTAACAACGGATCGTCAGAAGTTATTGTAACATCGGCAGCTTCCATTGCGACATCTGTTCTAGTGCTTCCAAGTGCTATTCCTACATTTGCGTAAGAAAGAGCTGGAGCATCGTTTATTCCATCTCCAATCATAATAACTTTTGATCCGATTGAACGGAATTTCAAGATATCTTTTGCCTTATCTTCTGGTAACAATTCAGATTCATATCTATCCATTGACATACTATTTGCAATGGTTTCAGCCTGTTGTCTCAAGTCTCCTGTAAGTAGCACAATATCGTCTATTCCTTGATTTCTCAAACGGTTCATAGCTTTTTTGATATTTTCCCTTGGTGGATCAGAAACTCCGATTACACCGATTAAATTCTCATTTTTAGCCACATAAATAACGATTTCTCCATTATTTTGCATTCCTTTTACCACGTCAACTGACATCTCTACCGAAATATTATTTTCTTCCATGTATCTTCTGCTTCCCACACGAATAATATCCTTATTTACATAAGTTTCGATTCCTCTTGCCACTCTAATTACATCTTCTTTATGTCGTGGTATTTTTAATCCTCTATTTCTTACTTCGTTTAAAATCGCACTTGCCAAAGGGTGTGTAGAAGTTTCTTCAGCAGCCGCAGCTAATGCAATCATTCTATTATCTTTCATATTTTTAGCAAAAGTTTTTACTGTTTGAACTTTAGGTTTTCCTTCTGTAATTGTTCCAGTTTTATCAAATATTACAGTATCAGCCTTTGAAAGTTCTTCCAAATAATTGCTTCCTTTAATCAAGATTCCGTTTTTAGCAGCTGTATTAATTGAAGCAGAAAATGCTGTCGCTGTCGACAATCTTATTCCGCATGAATAATCAATTACAAGCATACTCAATGCCTTTTGTAAATTTCTAGTTGAAGCGTAAACTATTCCAGCAAGAAGGAAATTTAACGGAATCAACTGTGCAGAAAATGCATCGGCGTAAGATTGAATGTCTGCTTTATTAAATGAAGCATCTTCCACCAATTTTATAATTCTTGAAGCCGTTCTGTCATCTCCAACTTTTTCAGCTCTTACAGTGATATTTCCACTTTTCAAAAGCGTTCCAGCAAAAACTTCCTGTCCTGTTTCCTTTTTAACAGGCATATATTCTCCAGTAATCGCCGATTGGTCAATTACCGCACTTCCCTTTTCAATTGTTCCATCGACACTTATTTTTTCTCCAGTTTGAACAAGTATCAAATCACCTTTTTTAATTTCTTCAATTGGAACTTTTTTCGCCACTTGGTCTTCATCTTCAGACGCTTTCCAAACATAGTTTTCTCCAACACTTAGCATATCTTTAATTACGCCACGAGTTTTTTTCATAGTATAAGCCGTCAAAAGTTCTGCAATTCTTTCTAAAATCATAATTGTCAAAGCTGTTCGCTCACTTCCTAAAGCGATACTACTTACAATCGCCGTAGAACTCAATGTATCCGCATTCGGACGCTTATTCTGAATCAATGACAAAATTCCATTTTTTAAAACAGGCAATGCCAAAGAAATTGTTGAAATAGTTTTGTAATTAAATAATCTTCTAATTCCAGTCAATTTCGTTTTTGGACCTGGAAGCAAAAGCAATAATACTGCCGCTCCAATATTTTTCATAATTTCTTTTGGTGATTCTTCCTGTAATCGTCTTTCTATCACATATTTATTCGATGCTTGTTTTTTACTCATTTTTGTAAATATCCACCAAATACCCATTCAATGTATTTTTGAAGCAAAGATACAAAAATTTTCTCCAGTTAGCGAAAAAAAGTTATCAAAATAAATAAGTACAGAACCTGTAATAGTTGAAATTTCAACACTTTTTTTATAATGAACTTGCATTAAACGCTTTGTTATTTCTTCTTTGTGAACGCCAAGATATTTTAACGCTCTTGAACGAATTCTAATTCTCCCACGAATTTCATGCAAAAATCTCACAATTTAGCAAATAATTTCTACCATCCATAAAATTTTTCCTTTCTTTTTTTATTCCATAAAACTTAAAGTCTTTTTTTATCAAATCATAAAAAAATTTCCAGATTATCTTCTATTTCTTTCAAGGATTTATTTTTCATACAATTCAGGATGATTGATAACCGTTTTCCAAACTTTTGTTCATCCATTCAAGTATTTCCTTTTCTGAAATCAAATTTGGATCATAATAAAGCAAAATTTTTATTCGTTATATACGAATATTCAACACTTTTTATCCCTTTTTTTGATAAAAATAAGTTTTTTTACTTCATTATCATATTTTTTTTAATTCCTCTGGAACTTTTGATAAATTTGGAACAAATAGCCTAAGTCTTCCAGGAATACTGTGCACTACCTTTATCTGATTAAACATCAGATATGTTGTTCTAAAAAAATTTTTCTAACATCTTTTTCCCTTTTCAATTTTTTTGTCTACTATTTTCTTTTCTCGTCTGATAAAAAGTCTAGAAGCCCACCATAACAATGTAGCTCCTTTAGGTAATCCTGGAACTTTCCATAATTTTTTTATTCCATAAAAAAATAAAAAAATACCTGCAGTTAATGTCCTCAAATCCAAATAACCTTTACTCTTGTTATAAACAGCCATATCTGCTGATTCAAATATCTGCTTTTAACAACTCTTTTTATTCTCCCAGGTTTATTTTTCAAGGCTTCCTCATCCAAATGAAGCAATCTCAACACTACCAAATACAAAAAAGAACTTTCAATAACTTTTTCATCAAAATAAATCAGAATACTTCCAGTAATAGAATTAACTTCCACAGAATTTATTCCTTCTATTTCTACTGAATATTATTTAAAAAAATTCCTCTTTCAACTCTTCGTCATCCTTTTAACACTTCCGTCTGCAATCGCAAACGCCCATTTTGATAATGTTTCACTTGAATAACGCCATAAAAAAACTTTGTAACATAACCGACTCCTTAACCTTTTTTATAATTCATTATATACCTTTTCATTTTAAATTACAAGATAGATTTTTCTTCATAATCTTTTCTAAATTTTTTTATTTTTACCTTTACTTTAGACAAAATTAACGATACAATATAAAAAAAGAAAAAAAGGAAAAAAATAAAAAGGAAAAAAATATGAAAAAAGAAATGTAAAAAATCATTTATCAATATGATGGAAGCAAGTTTTTGGGATTTCAAAGGCAAAAGGATAATAACGTAAAAACTGTTCAAGGAGAAATTGAAAAAAATAATTTTAAAAAGCATTTTTCCCAAAAATATAAATATGATTTCTTCAGGAAGGACTGACAAAGGGAGTTCATGCAATGGAACAAGTTTCTAATTTTTCTAATTGACGGCAATATTCCTCTGGAAGCAATAAAAAAAGGCAAATTAATAAATCTTTGAAAAGGTGAGGTTAAAATTTTAAATATCACAGAAGCAAATGAAAATTTTTAATGCACGTTTTGATGCTAAAAAAATAGGGCTTATTTATATATTATGAGAGCAGAGATGGATATTACGCCATTTGAGTCAAATTACATAACTGGTCTTAAAGAAAAAAAGTGGATGCAGAAAAAAATTTCAGAAAAATAATGGATTCCTTTATTGGAAAAACACGATTTCAGCAGTTTTATGAAAAAGGATAAGGCTTATAGAAATCCTGTGAGAGAAATTTTTTTATAAAAATGCTATTATGATAAAAAAATTTGGGAAAAAAATCAGGTAAATATTGAAATTTGCGGAAATGGATTTTTTTAAAAAAACTATGGTCAGAATTATGATTGGCTCAGCACTTGCTGTTTATTTTGGAAAAAGAAAAAGAAAGATTATATTATAAAAAGGCTGAAAAAAATCCTGATGCTGATGATAAAAAGATTTTAGCACCTTCAGAAGGGTTATATCTGTATAAAGTGAATTACTAAAAAGTTATTATTAAAAAGAAAAAAAGAAAGAGAGATTTTATGAAAAAAATTATAAAAATAAAAAAATTCTGGATGCAAAAAAAGATTCAGATTTATTATTTAAAAATCGTAGAACATGAAAATAAAGTTTTTGGAGAAGCAACAGTTGGAAACTGGAATATTAAGCCATTTACTAAATATGGAAAAGTTTTTGCAATGTTAAGCGATGATGAAAATACTAAAGATGAATTAATGTCGGTTATTGAAGTTCTAAGCAGCTTTGACAGGGAAATTGCTTATGTTTATGGAGTTTCTACTGTCCCAAAATTTCAAAAAAATGGATATGCAGGAATACTTCTTCAATTTGTAATGGAAACTTTGAAGGAAATGGGAATAAAAAAAATAGAACTTACTGTTGATATGGATAACTTTACTGCGAAAAGAATTTATGAAAAATTGGGATTTGAAATAGTAGATAATTTAGATAATGAATATGGGGACAATGTTGAACGATACTTGATGAGATATTCGATAAAAATAATAATTATATTTTTTTCATTAACTTTTATATAATGAAATTAAAATGGTAATCAAATATAATTAGGATATAATATAATGCACCTTAATTTTTTTATGTATTTAAAAATTTGAGGAACACTTTTATTGTTTGGTGAAAAATTAATCAAAATTTTAAAATTACTAAATATATTAATTGTAATACCCCCCAAAAAATTATATTGAGGAGTGATTAATTATGAAAAAAATTAATATTAGGAATATTTTTTTATTATTTAGCGTTCTTAGTTTCTCAAGATACGTAGAACGTTGCAAAAATAGTGTCAGATAATACTTGCGTAAGTTTAAAATCAGGAAAAAGATTTAATTTTAGCGGCCATCCTTTTGCATCAGCTGCATATGGAAGCGTTTACAGAGTATATTTTGAAGGAAATGGATATAAAAACCTGTACTTCACAGGAAATGAATATCTCTACAATTAAATTTGTTTTGTAACAAACTAAGTCAAAAAATTTCCAATACTTTTTAGTAATTTTAGAAATTTCTATTTTTACCAGACAATAAACATTAAAAATCTAATTTTTATACTCAAATAATAAAATAAATAAATTTAAAAAAATAAAAAAAGAAAGGAATCAACTATGAAATTATTATTAAAATTAGCAATTTTAATTAGCAGCATTTCAGGATTGGCAAATGCAGCTGAAAAAGTATGTATCGATCCAGGACACCAAGCAAAAGGAAATATGCAAACTGAAGAAATAGCGCCTGGTTCAAGCAAAAGAAGACCAAAAGTAGCTTACGGAACAAGAGGTGTTGCAACTAAAAAGCCTGAATATCAGCTAGCCCTTGAAGTAGGCTTAAAATTAAGAGATGCTTTAAAGGATAAAGGATACTCAGTATTTATGGTAAGAGAAAAAAATGATGTAAACATAAGCAACAAAGAAAGAGCCCTAATGACAAATAAAGAAGGCTGTGATGTATATTTAAGATTACATGCAGATGCAGGAGGAAGCAGTACCAGAGGAGCAACTGTACTTACATCATCATCTAAAAATCCGTACACAAAAAGCGTACAGCAATCAAGCGATAAATTCTCAAAAGCAATCCTGTCAGAATACACAAAAGCAACAGGCTTCAAAAGCCGAGGCGTTTCCTACAGAGATGACCTGACAGGAACAAACTGGTCAACAGTTACAAACACATTACTAGAAATGGGATTCATGACAAATCCTGAAGAAGACAGAAAAATGGCTTCTCCTGACTTTCAAAATGTGATGGTAAAAGGGATTGTAAATGGAATTGAAAAGTATTTTAGAGAAAAATAACAAAATTTTATTTTAATTTGAACAATAAAAAAATCTGTCATAATTGGCAGACTTTTTTATATAAAGATTAATTCACTAATATTATATCTCATTATTTAACTTTTTAAAAAATAAAATAATGTTTCTTAAAATCCAAAAAAATTTTTTTCACTATAAAAAAAGACTGCTAATTCTAAAAGCAGCCTTTTGTTTCTTAACATCTAACCTTATTTATAATAAATCCCATTTGAAAAAAATAGAAATTATATTTTATTTATTTTTTTATGGCAATGAATTAAAACCTCTTATTAAACAGAATTTATAACAAATCTATTACTCTAATAGGAAATAGTATTAAAATTTAACAATAATCTATTTCAGACTTCACTTCAAATTCTTTTCCCCAAAAATGCAATCCCAATCTTTAAAACTTTCTCAATCCCAGCGTTTCTCAAAACTGAAGAATATTTTTTTCATCAATTTGTCTTAATGCAATCTCACATTCTTTTCTCAAGTTTCTTTTTTAAATTATCTTTTTCTAATTTTTTTCAACTAAATTCACAATTTTTTTAACTCAAAAATTATTCCTTCTCTTCCTCCTAAAAATATTTTTTTAGGTTTCAAAAAGCAAGTCATATCTACCTTTTTCCTGCAAAAGCCATTCGATGTAATTTCATATTCATTTCTTAATTTCAAAAATCAACCCCAACATCAATCCATGATAAAATTGCTCTTTATAATTTCCATTTACATCAAAAAAATTCCAGTATTTTCCAATAAAAATTTTATTCAGTTCAAATTTAAATTTTTTTCAATATTTCCATTTTTAGCGCAAATGTCATATCCGAAAAAAATTTTCATAATTTTTAAAATATACCTCAATAAACATTTCTGAAAAACATCTTTAAAAATTTCTTCATTTGGAATCTTTAAATAAATTTCTTCTCTATTTCCATCATATTTCTCAGCCAGAGTTAAATACCCACTATGAAAAAAATAAATTCCAAATATTTTTTTCTCAAAAATTAGCTTCTAAATTTTCAAAAAGTCATACTGTCATTAACTCTTTTTAAAAACACTTTTCTTTATTTAACAATTTTGAAAAGTCATCAAATATTTCATCTTTTAATTTCTGTAAATATAATTGAATCAATCCATTTCCACTCGTATTCACCCAATAAGCTTCAAGCCTTTTTTTCATCTAAAAAAAGTTAATTATCGACCAAGGATTATATACTTTTTATATCTCCAAATAAATAACCATTATACCATTTTTGAACATCTAACAAATCATATTCCAAGTTAAAATCTTTTATCAGTGCCTCTTCAACTTCATTCTCCAAAATTCCAAAATATTCTGTAAACTGTTTATTAAGAATACTATGAACTTTTATATTATTCAACCCAGAAAAAAATATTTTTCTTTTGCAACTCTTAGAATTCCTGTCATAATACTCATTTCAAGATATTCATTATCCTTCAAAACTGCTCCATAAAAAAATTTTTTTAAAAAAATCGATAATTTTATTGTAATAACCTTTTATATACGAATTTATTATTGGTTGATCATATTCATCAATCAACACAACCACTTTTTTTCCCATAATAATTATACAAATATTTTTGTCAAATTTAACAAAGATTTCTCCCAGTCACCCTCATCTTTCTCTAGCCAAATATCTTCAAATTTTTTTCAATTCTCTCTTATTCAAATGCTCCATTAAATCTTCAAATTTTTGCATAAATATCTGAAATCGTCGACTTTATTGACTTAAAACCACTTTTCCCAATCATTTTTTTATTGTAATCTTTTAAACGAAATTGAAATTACGGGAAATTCTCCTTGCTTCTCAAAAATACTCACTTTTGGAAATATTAAGTCCTTCAAATAATTTTCTATTTTTCATCTTTATTTTTTTAACATCAAAAAAATATTTCAACATCGATATATTCAGTGTTTTCCCAAATCGTCTTGGACGAGTGAATAATTTTACTTTTGAACGATCTTCTAAAAATATTTTCAATAAATTTAGTTTTGTCAAAAATAATAGTAATCGTATTCTATAATTTCTTTAAAATCAGATAATCCAATCGGTAATTTCTTTTTCCTTTTTTTTCATAATAATTCCCCTTTTTTTTAAATACTTTTTTTCAATTTTATCAAAAAAATATAAACATTTTGTCAATTACATTATTTTATACTTTTTAGTAAATTTATTATAAAATTTTTTTATGAAATTTTAATCTATCAATTGGAAAATGGTTATTTATTTAATTATTTAAAATTGTCACAAATAGCCTATTTATAATGCTTTTTTGATTTTAATTAAATTTTTTTAAAAAAATGAAAAAAATTTTTTTAAAAAAGTGTTGACAAATTTGAAAAAAATGTAATATTATATATTTGTAGTTAGCAACCTAAGTTAGAGAGTGCTAACAAAAAATAAGGAAGGTGCCGAGATGAATGATAGAGAGCAATTAATTTTAAAGGCTATTATCAAACATTATCTGGAATTTGGCGAGAGCGTGGGATCACGGACACTTGAGAAGAAATATAATATTGGAGTGTCTTCAGCCACTATCAGAAATACAATGGCAGATTTGGAAGATAAGGGTCTGATTGCAAAAACACATACATCTTCTGGACGTATTCCGACAAGTGAAGGATATAAGCTGTATGTCGATGAGCTTTTGAAAATTAGGGATATTTCCCAAGAAGAAAAGGCGAAAGTCATGCAGGCGTACAATAAACGGATGAATCAAATTGATATGATATTTGAAGAAACATCCAGGTTATTGTCAAAGATTAGTCAATATGCTGGAGTCGTTTTAGAGCCGGCATTTACGCAGGAAGGTGTAAAAAAAGTAAAACTGGTGCATATTAATGACACGACTGTACTTGCTGTGGTTGTAATGAATTCATCCCTTACAAAAAATTTGAATATCTTTTTGGAAAATCCTGTAACTGAAAGCGAAGTTGAGAAAATAAATAATTTTTTAAATGAAAAAATTGTAAATAGTCAGTATTTTACATTATCTGATTTAAAGGATTTTTTCACAAATACAAATTTATTTTCACAAAGCGATTTTCAAGGCAACGGGATTTCAGATGAAGGAAAGTTATTTTTTGAAGGCGGAACGAATCTTATTGAAAACAATACATCTGATATTATGAACATTATAAATCGTGTAAAATTGTTTAATAATCCCAATGATTTGCGAAATGTATTTTCACAGTTTTTGCAAATGGAAGAGTTTAAGGATGGAGAGGTAAATGTAATTTTTGGAGAAGATTTGAAAATTGCAGGACTTGAAGACTTCTCATTCGTGTTTTCAGTTTATACGTTAAATAATGCGAGAGGAATTATCGGTGTGATTGGACCAAAGCGGATGGAATATTCAAAGACAGTTGGATTAGTTGAATATGTAGCAGAAGAAGTAAATCAATTATTAAATCAAAAAAATAAACAATAAAGAGAGCGGGGTTTTTAAATGTCTGAAAAAGATTTAGAAAAAGAAGTTAAAGACAAAGAATCAAAAGAAACACTAGATAAAGAAACTAAAGAAGCTAAAGCTGATGATTCTGAAAAAGAAGTTAAAGAAGAAAATCCTTGCGAAGTAATCGCAAAACTTGAGGCGGACTTGGAAGAATGGAAAAGTTCTTATACAAGAAAATTAGCTGAGTTTCAAAACTTCACAAAAAGAAAAGAAAATGAAGTTGCTGAAATGAAAAAAATATGCTTCGAAGGTATTATTACAAAATTATTAGATAATATTGATAATTTAGAAAGAGCTGAACAAGCTTCTGCTGAAACTAAAAACTTTGACGCATTGATTGAAGGAGTTAATATGATTTTGAGAAATCTGAGAAATCTTTTGACTGAAGAAGGTGTTGAAGAATTGGAAGCAGCAGAAGGTGTGAAGTTTAATCCTTATGAACATCAAGCGATGATGACTGAAAATGTGGAAAATTTAGACAATGATGTTATTGTGAAAGTGTTCCAAAAAGGATATAAAGTTGAAAGGGAAAAGTTATTAGACCAGCGATGGTAACAGTTAATAAAAAAGTAATTTTGTAAAAGTTATAATTTGAAAAATTCAAGAAATGGATTTAAAAATAATACTTTTATAAAAAATTAAATAAATTGAAAAATTAAGGAGAATGATATATATGAGTAAAATAATAGGAATAGATTTAGGGACAACAAACAGCTGCGTGGCAGTTATGGAAGGTGGAAACTTTGCGATAATACCAAATAGTGATGGAGGAAGAACTACACCTTCAGTAGTAAATATTAAAGATAATGGAGAAATTATAGTTGGGGAAATTGCTAAAAGACAAGCAATTACAAATCCTGATTCAACAGTAATTTCAATTAAAAACACAAATGGGATCAGACTATAAAGTAAATATTCATGGAAAAGATTATACACCACAAGAAATTTCAGCAATGATTTTGAAAAAATTGAAAAAAGATGCTGAAAGCTATTTAGGAGAAACTGTAACAGAAGCAGTAATCACTGTACCAGCTTACTTTTACTGATGCTCAAAGACAAGCAACTAAAGATGCAGGAGAAATTGCAGGACTTACAGTAAAAAAAGAATTATTAATGAACCAACAGCAGCAGCATTATCTTATGGATTAGATAAGAAAAAAAGAAGAAAAAGTGTTAGTATTTGACTTAGGGTGGAGGTACATTTGACGTATCAGTATTGGAAATTGGAGATGGAGTAGTAGAAGTTATTTCAACTTCAGGAAATAACCACTTAGGTGGGGATAACTTTGACCAAAAAATTATTGACTGGTTAGCTGATGAATTTAAAAAAGAAACTGGAATTGATTTAAGAAATGATAAAATGGCAATTCAAAGATTGAAAGATGCAGCAGAAGATGCTAAGAAAAAATTATCAACTACATTAGAAACACAAATTTCATTACCATTCATTACAATGGATGCAAGTGGACCAAAACATTTGGAAAAGAAATTAACTAGAGCAGCATTTGATGAATTGACAAAAGACTTGGTTGAAGCAACTAAAGGGCCTGTTAAACAAGCGTTAGAAGATGCAAACTTAGATCCAAGTGGAATTGATGAAATCTTATTAGTTGGTGGATCAACAAGAATCCCAGCAGTTCAAGAATGGGTTAAATCATTCTTTGGAAAAGAACCTAATAAATCAATTAACCCTGATGAAGTTGTAGCAGCAGGAGCAGCTATTCAAGGTGGAGTATTAATGGGAGACGTTAAAGACGTATTGTTATTAGATGTAACTCCATTATCATTAGGAATTGAAACAATGGGTGGTGTATTTACTAAGATTATCGATAGAAATACTACTGTGCCAGTTAAAAAATCACAAGTATTCTCAACAGCAGCAGATAATCAACCAGCAGTATCAATCGTTGTATTGCAAGGGGAAAGAGCTAGAGCGGCTGACAATCATAAATTAGGAGAATTTAACTTGAACGATATCCCACCTGCACCAAGAGGAGTACCTCAAATCGAAGTAACATTTGATATTGATGCAAATGGTATCGTGCATGTATCTGCTAAAGATTTAGGAACAGGAAAAGAAAACACAGTAACAATTTCTGGTTCATCTAATTTGTCTAAAGAAGACATCGAAAAAATGAAAAAGATGCTGAAGCAAATGAAGCTGAAGATGCTAAATTTAAAGAATTAGTAGAAGCTAGAAACCAAGCTGACCAATTAGTAATTGCAACTGAAAAAACTATAAAAGAAAATGAATCTAAATTGCAAGGAACTGAAAAAGAAGACATCGAAAAAAAGCAATCGAAGAATTGAAGAAAGTAAAAGATGGAGACGACATCGAAGCAATCAGAAAAGGAATCGAAGAATTGTCGAAAGTATCTCAAGGATTTGCAACTAGAATGTACCAAGAAGCAGCAGCGGCTCAACAAGGAGCACAAGGTGGAGAAGCAGCTGGAGAAAATAACAACTCTGGTGCTGATGATGTGGAAGATGCAGAAGTTGTAGATTAATTTTAAAAAATAAGAAATTTAAATAAGAATATTATGAAGGAAGGGGAAGTTGTTCTCCTTCTTTTGTAGAAATAATTGATTTTTAAAAAAGTGTCTGGAATTATTGGATTTGAAATTGAGGTTATGGTAAGAATAAATTCTTTATAGAGGATGTGTTAAAGATGGAAAGTACAATAAATACCCTAAAATATGGGAATGTTGAAATTGCAGTTGCAGATAGAGGAGCGGAATTACGAAGTTATAAAGTGGATGGAGAAGAATTTATGTGGGACAGGAAGCCTGAGTTTTGGGCTGCTACTTCGCCTGTGCTGTTTCCGTTTGTTGGGACTATAAAAAATGGGGCTTATAGTTACAACGGAAAAGAATATAAAATTTCTACACGGCATGGGTTTGCTCGGACTGAGGATTTTGAACTGGTTGAGAAGTCTGAAAACTCTTTGAAGTTTAGGTTTTCTTCTAATAAGGAAACTTTGGAGAAGTATCCGTTTGAGTTTGAATTGTTTATAACTTATACAATTGTTGGAAATACTCTGGAGATCGGGTATAATGTTGTGAATAAAAATGATTCTGATATGTATTTTTCGCTTGGAACACATCCTGCATTTGCACTTGATGTAAATGATGACATAAAATTGAGTGATTATTATTTGGAATTTGAGAAAAATGAGATTTCAAAGAAATATAAATTGAATGAAAAAGGGCTTGTTTTAGATGAAAAAAAGCTGATTGCTTGAATAATGAAAAATAAATTGCATATTACTGAAACAGTGTTTGATGATGATGCGATAATTTTTGAAGACTTGAAATCAGAAAAGGTTGTGATAAAAAATAGTAAAAATTCAAAAGAGTTAAGTGTTAAATATAAAGGTTTTCCATTATGTTGCATTTTGGAGCAAATCGAAAGCTCCGTTTGTGTGCATAGAGCCTTGGTATGGAATTTCTGATTTTGAGAATACGAGCGGGAAATTAGAAGAAAAAAATTGGAATTTTGAAATTGGAAGCTGGAGAGGAATTTTTTTGCAAAATTAGTTATTGAAGGAAAAAAATAAACAAAAAAATTTAAATTTTATATTGGATTTATTGGAAAAATTAAGTTATAATATATTCAATTAACTTTAAAACTGATTATTAAACAATTATATTTTTTTAGTATGATATTTAAGGTTTAATGTAGACTAAAAAAATTATAAGTTCCATTAGTTGACAATATTTTTTTATGGAATTATAATAGAAGGAAGTGAAAAATGTTAGATGTACTAAAAAAATAATTTAAAAAAAGTTTTCAATTTTTTTGTAGGTGCATTTTCGTTTGGAAGATTATTTTATAATTATGACATTAATTTTTTTAATTTACATATAATTATATATTTTATAATCATGTTAGGAATTTGTTTTTTTCGTTAGCAAATCACTAAAAAAATAGGATTTGAAAATGCGATTGTTGAAACTTTTTTTATTAGTTTTAATTCATATATTTCAATTGAATATAAGTTTTAAATCATTTTTTTATATGGAGTTGCCATATTTATTTCAATTAGTTCAATTTTTTTAATAAAAATAAGAGAGTCTGGAAAAAGGAAAGTATTCCATTACAGGGATTTTTATATTTATTAATTGCCTTAACAGTACTATTTGTATTTTATAAAAAAATCCAGGTTCTATATTGTACTTTAGAGGTGTAGAAAAATATAACTAACGAAATGTTAATATTGTTTGGATTAATAAGTTTAATTGGAAGTATTTAAATTTATTGTACCAAAAAAATAAAAATTAAAAGTTTTTGAATAAATAATTATAATTTATAAAAAAATAAAAAAACATAAATAGATAAAATAAAATTTGCAGAAGCGGAAAGGATAAAAGATAGAAAATGGCAAAAAAAGATTATTATGAAGTGCTTGGCGTACCTAAAAACGCTTCGGAACAGGATATAAAAAAAGCGTATAGGAGTATGGCGAAAAAATATCATCCAGATAGAAATAAGGATAATCCTGAAGCTGAAGCCAAATTTAAGGAAGTACAGGAAGCAAATGAAGTATTAAGCGATCCGCAAAAAAGAGCGGCTTATGACCAGTATGGACATGCGGCATTTGAAAATGGAGGAGCTGGAGCAGGTGGCTTCGGTGGACAAGGTTTTGGCGGTGCTGGCGGATTTGATTTTGAAGATTTAGGAGATATTTTTGGAAGCTTTGGAAGTTTTTTTGGTGGAAGAGGTCAAGCTCAAAGTCAAGGACCAAAAGTGCATAGAGGAGATGATTTAAGATACAACTTGGTATTAACTCTTGAAGAAGTGGCTTTTGGTGTAGAAAAAGAATTAAAATATAAAAGAAATGGACAATGTCACACTTGTCATGGAAGCGGTGCTGAACCTGGACACGGTACAAAAACATGTGATAAATGTAATGGTTCGGGACATATAAAAGTTCAGCAAAGAACATTATTTGGAATGGCAAGCGGAATACAGGAATGTGATAAGTGTCACGGAACTGGAAAAATACCTGAAAAAGAATGTCATACTTGTCATGGAACAGGTTTGGAAAGAGAAACATTTACGAAAAAGGTAAGATTCCCGTCAGGTCTTCAAACTGGACAAAAATTAATAGTAAGAGGATGTGGAGATGCAGGAGCAAACGGTGGAATCTTTGGAGATTTAAGAGTATATATAACTGTTGCAAAACATGATATTTTTGATAGAATAAGTGAATATGACATTCGTTGTGAAGTTCCTTTAAAAATGACAACAGCTATTTTAGGTGGCGAAGTAGAAGTGCCTACACTTAATGGTAAGAAAAAAATTGTAATTCCAGAAGGAACTCAAAACGGAAAAATCTTTAGATTGAAAAATGAAGGAATAAAATATAGCCGAAGTGAAAACAGAGGAGATGAAATTGTAGAAATAAAAGTAGAAACTCCAACAAATCTTACTGACAAGCAAAAGGAAATTTTACGTGAATTTGACGGTTCGCTTGACAATAAGAAAAATTATAAAAAAGCTCATTCATTTAAAGACAAAAATAAAAAGATTTTTTTCAGTAAATTTGAAAATTGAAAAATTCTGGCAATCATAAAAAAATAAAGATTGATAAAAAAATTATACTATATTTAAATAAAAAAATACTCTGATTTAAATTAATTGGAGTATTTTTATTATTCCCTTTGATACCAGATTTACTTACAAAGATTAAAGACTTTTTGTCAATAAATAAAAATATAATTTTTAATTTAATGAAATTTAATATTGAGAACAATAAACCTTTGATAACTATGTAAACTTAAAATTTAGTAAAACAAGTATCCTGAAGCAGGTAAAAAAACTTAAGTTATCAAATATATCAAATACTAATATCAAAAAGAATTTGAATATATTCCTAAAAAACAAGAATATTATAATAGAATAATAACAAAAAAATCACATTATTTTTAAAGTATAATATTAATTAATTCAAAAAATTAAAAAAAGGAAGGAAAAGTACAATGAAAAAGTATGTAGCAGAATTTATTGGTACAGCTGTCCTAGTTCTATTCGGTTGTGGAACTGCAGCAGTTTTAGGTACAAAAGGTAGCGAAGTCAATGTCGCCTACTTAGCAACAGCCTTTGCATTTGGATTATCAATCGTAGCAATGGCTCTACTCAATCGGAAACATATCAGGATGCCATATCAACCCTGCAGTTTCGATCGGAGTTTTATTATCAGGAAAAATGAGCATTAAAGACTTTATTGGATATGTTATTGCTCAATTTTTAGGAGGAATCTTTGGAGCATTTATCTTAATGTCATTGATTGGAAAAGAACATGGATTAGGTACAAACGGATTATTTGATGCAAGTATTGGAAAAATCATTATTAATTGAAATTATTTTTAACATTTGTATTTGTAATCGCAATTTTAGGAGTCACTTCAAAAGTCTCAAATGGAGCGGTTGCAGGATTAGTAATCGGTTTGTCATTAACTTTAATTCATATTTTTGGAATTCACTTTACAGGAACATCTGTAAATCCAGCAAGAAGTTTTGGCCCAGCATTATTTATGGGTGGAGATGCATTAACATCAGTTTGGGTATTTATTGTAGCACCTCTAATTGGTGGAGCATTAGCAGCCCTTTGTTATAAATGGCTATCTGCTGAAATTGAAGAATAACGAAAATTAAAAGTTATTTTTCCTTTTAAAAAAAACTAAAAAAACTGCATTTCTTATTTATTTAAGTGCAGTTTTTATTTAATTTTTATTTTTTTTAAGTCCTAATACTATTGTCAACATCACATCTTTCGAGTTTAGTTCCCATAAATGCAGCTTTAAATTCCCATTTCTCATTTATCCCAGCATTATCAACTGTATCTTCCTGTCTTCCCCAATTCATTTCCAGCTTCATCATAACAAGAAATTGAAATTTTAATAAAAAAACATAAATCATCCACAATAACTTTATGAATCTTTATGTTAATATAAATACTATATTTAATTTTTTTGTTTAAATAGTGCTCACGCATAGTTATTTAGCTAAAAATGTGTATTTGAAAGATAAAAAGTTGTCAGTAAGTTGCCAGTAAAAATTTCAGTTACTTTTTTTAAAAATTTCTTTTTCATAAAAATTTCAAATTCTCACTATTAATTTAAATTTTTTTATAGTAAATTTATTTTAAGATTTTAAGTTATATTTTATGATAGATTGTATTCAAAAAAATAAATATATTAAAAATAAAGAAAAATTATTAGTTTAGATTCTTTTTTTTGTTTCATTTCCATGCTCACCTCCAACACTTGGAATACTATCCGAAAGCACATTCTTAAACTGTTTCCCTAAGAAGTATATCGGATTTCCTACTTCAACTCTATTTACTGAATTTGGACTTTGCTTAACCACTAATTCAAATTCTCCTTCTGATGATTCACTCAATATTAGTTTCTCATTGTAGCTTACTACTTCTACTTCGGGGATTCGCACGTATCTTACTGGGATTCCAAAACTTACTCCAAATACGCTTTCTGCAAACTCTTTTGGACTTTCTAGGTTGTCTTTGGCCTTGTTTTCTAATATCATCTTCTTTCCACTCCTTTCACTCAGAACCTCAACAATCAGCAGAGCCAAAAAGCCCTACTGAAATAATATATTCAATACCCCCATAAAGAAATTAGTCCAAAAATTACTTGTATCTATCGGCTGTCCTCCCTTCTGAACTTCTCCTTTAAACTTGCCATTCTTATCATACTTTTTACACATTCACATTCCACTATCAACTTCATCACAGTTTTCCTTTTCCTGTCCATTATCATAGTATGAAATGGCTTTTTGAGTAAATTTTGGATTTTTTTGATTATTATTCTTTGTTATCGCATAATATTTTACCTTTCCATTTGAATAATAAATTGGAGTATCCCCCAAAAATTTAGACTATTTTTTTAAGCAATTTTTTTGTTTCCTTTCTTTATGGCTTTCTTCGTATTCATTTGTACTTATAAATCCTATTTTTACTGTGTATTCTGCTATTATTATACCATATTTCTATATACTCGTACATTCCAGTTCTTAAACTTTCTAAATTTTCAAATTTTTTTCATTATGTACATATTCTTCTTTCAATGTTGCATGGAATGATTCTATACAGGCATTATCATAAGGATTCCCTTTTCTACTATAAGATATGCTTATGCCTTTTTTTCTGCACAAAATTTACGATATTCTTTACTCATATACTGGCTACCTCTATCTGTATGTATTATTAGATTAGTTGTATCCCTCTTTTATATATCGCCATTTTTTTAAAGGTGTCCATCACTAATTTTATATCCATAAATTTTTCCAACCTTATGTGATATTATTCTTCTGCTGTGCAAATCCATTATACTTGATAAATAGCACCATCCGTCCTTTTTTTGTCCAAATATATGTTATATCACTTACCCATTTTTCATTTAATTTTTTTCTGTATCAAAATTTCTTTTTAAAAATATTTTTTTTGTTGTTTCTTTTATATCTTTTGATTTGTTATAATTTCTAAATTTTTTTATGAATTATTGACTTTATCTGGTTTTCCTTCATCAATCTTCTAACTCGTTTTTATATTTACTTCTAATCCTAATTTTCTTAGCTTTTTATGAATTCTTGCTGCTCCGTAAGTTTTTTTCTGCTATCTTGCCATATTGATTTTATTATACCATATAAAAATTTCATTTTCTATATCCCTCTGTGTCTTGACCTCTTTAATCCAGTAGTAATAGCTGCTTTTTTTAATGCCTATTAAATTAATTATTCTTAATTTTGAAACATTAAACTCATTAAATAAAGTCTTTACTAATGTATACTTGTCAACAGTTCTTATTTTTTTCATCAATATGGCTGATGCTTTTTAATATGTCAATATCTAATTCCTTTTGTTCCAGCTCTTTTTCTAATTTTTTTATTTTTTTCCATTTCTTGTTGCAGTTACCTTTTTTTAAGGCCATGATTTCATTTAAAAGCTTCGTTAGCATTGTATTTTTTTATTATGATTCCTTTAAATTCTTTTTCCCATTTTCTGATTGTTACCGTTGCTACCCCATATTCATTTTTCTAATGATTTTTTTGTTCTTCCTTCTTCCAGCAATTCTAAAATTAACATTTTAAATTCATCTGTGTACCTTTTTACTTCTCTTGTTCATAATCAAATTCCTTTCCTTAACTATATTTTTAACAAATAGAAAACTAGTTTTCTATTTATTTGTCCAAGATTTTTGGGTACACTCCAGAAATTTAACATCCAAGATGCTTTCCTTTTCTAATAAAATTTCTTCTCCTTGTCCTTTTACGTTCTAAATTGCAAATTTTTGAAATTTGATTTTAATTTCTAACTTTTATTTACTAACAACCTTCACACTTTTACCATAAAACGCTATCCCAATCTTCAAAATATTCTTTATCCCTCTAGCCTTCAACCTTGTATCATACTTTTTCTTATCTATCTGCTTCAAAGCCTCTTCTGCCTTTGCTCTCATTCCTTTTTCAGTCTTTGAAATTTTAAATTCCATAAGATATGCCTTCTCATTGCTTTTTATTGGTATCATCGCTAAATCATATCTTCCATATCCGCTCTCATTATTTGAGATAATTTCATATCTTCCCATAAGAAATCCTACAAGCCCTATCATAAATACCTGATAAATTTTTTCCATTTCACTGTCCAAATCAAAATGGCTTAACATGTTTATCATTATTTCACTCAATGTTTTCTCAAATTTTCTAATATCTCCATTTTTCAAGAGCTTTTATTAAAGTATTTGTCTTTACTTCTGTTCCAAAAAAATCTATTCAAAAATAAATCTCCAAAAATAACTTCTTATTTCTCTGTTCGGTATTTTTTTAAATTATAAGTATTTTTTTGGATTCTGTTCTTTCTGCCTGTTTTTTTCAGCTTTTTGTCAAATATCCACTATATAAAAAAATAACTGCCAAATCTCATCATCATTACTCAAAAAGACTTTTTTTATTGTAGTCCCATCCGAAATATATTTTTTTCAATGCTTTCTCCGTCAGTAAATTTCTTTTAAATCAGTATAAACACTTTCTCCAACATTATCAAGCATATTTCCCAAAAGCATATTTCCAGAAACATTTGCCCAGTATGATTTTATTTCTTTTTCTCTTAAATAATTGACAATAGACCATGGATTGTATATTTGCTCATTTCCAAAAAAAGATATCCATTGTACCAGCTTCTTACTTCTTCAATTTTATATTTCATATTAAAGTAATCAAGCATTTCAATTACTTCGCTTTCCAAAAAGCCCAAAAGTATTCTGCATAATTTTTTTGCTAAGTACAGTATTCACATAAAGATTGTTTAAGCCTGAAAAAAATTCCTTCCTTTATAATCCTTGTTATTCCCGTAAGAATGCCATATTTCAATGAATCATTTGTCTTTAATGCAGAACTATAAAAATACTTGAAAAAAATTCTATCGCTTCATTGTAATAACCTTTATCAAAAGCATTTATTATTGGAGAATCATACTCATCTATCAAAAACTATTACTTTTTTTCCCATAATATTCACAAAGAAAAATCAGACAAAAGTTCCAGTGAAGTATTGAGATCAATATCATTTTTTTCTATTTTTTTAATGGAATTATATATCTCTTTATCATCTTCATCCATCTTGTCTGTAATATATTGAAATTCACGATAAAGTTTTTGAAATTACTTTTTTTATTTCTAAACGACACATTTCCCAGGTATCCGCTTTCAAATCCTTTTAACGAAATAAATATTACAGGATATTTTCCTTGTTCACTCATATATTTACTATCAGATATTTTTTTAAATTTTCAAAAAGTGTTTTATTCTCATCTTTATTTTTTTGACATCAAAAAAATATTTAATCATTGACATATTAAGCGTTTTTTTCCAAATCTTCTTGGTCTTGTAAAAAGTGTTACAGGAGTTCTATTTTCAAGCATTTTTTTCTATTAATAATGATTTATCCACATAATAATATCCATCTTTTATTATTCTTTCAAAGTTTTCTACCCCTACTGGAACTGCCTTTTTATTCATAAATTTTTTCCTTTCTTAGTAAACAAAAAACGATTAAATCCAAAAAAAAGAAACAATAAAACATACTATAATATACAACAAAAAAAAGAAAAGGGCAACACGTGAACTACTCCCGCTTTTAGAAGTGGGAGCTTCTTGGGAAGTATCTGCTTTTGTTAGCCAAATATATTTACCAAGCTCTTCGGGTAGTTCCTACCCTGTCTTTTTTTATTTTCTTAATATTTCAACATTTCTTTTCCAATGTTTTTTATATTCAGTGCCGCATTGTAATCTCTATCAATTTCAATTCCACAACACTCACATTTATAACTTCTTTCTGATAATTTAAGCTCCTCTTTAATATTTCCACATCTACTACAAGTTTTCGATGACGGAAACCACTTATCTATCTTCAAAAATTGTTTCCCTAAAAACATCAACTTATACTCAAGCATTCTCAAAAACATTCCCCATCCATTATCTCCTACACTTTTACCAAAATTTAATGCCTGGCTCATGCCTTTCATATTCAAATCCTCGACAACCACAGCATTATATATTTCAGATAATTTTTTTCGATAATTTATGTAAAAAAATCTCTTCGGCAATTTTTTTAATATACTCATGCAATTTTGATATTTTCGCTTTTTGCTTATACCAATTTTTTTAGAAAAATTTCACTTTTTCTTGACAATGATTTCTGCAATTTTTTTCAATTTTTTTTCTCCAACATCCTAAAAATATCTTGGATAATCAGCCCTTTGGTTTTCAGAACTAATAAATAATTCAGACATTGAAAAAAATCAAGTCCAATTACTTTATCATTACTAGCTACCTTTTTGAATTTCCTTTCCAAATTCAGTCAAAAATAGAAACATAGTAATTTCCATTACTGTTTGTCAATGTTACTGACTTTATCTTGTAATCCTTCGGTATTTCTCTATGATATTTTAATTTTATTCTTTTCAATTTTGGTAAAACCAAATATTTGTTTTCCTCAATTCGTATCGAATTGTTCACACAATTTGTCGTATAACTTTTGACACTTTTCTTTTTAGATTTGAACCTCGGAAACTTCGCTCTCTTCTGAAAAAAGTTCGTAAACGATCGTTTTACATTCAATTGAGCATTTGAAAGTGCCAAACTGTCTACTTCTTTCAAAAATTGATTTTCACTTTTCAAACTGGCAGGTGTAATTATTTTATTTTTCCCAGTTTCTTCATAAATTTTATTAGCAATATACAAAATCGTATTGTAAACAAAAACGAACACATCCAAAAAGTCTTGTTTATCAATAATTCTTGCTCCTTATTTGGATAAATTCTATATTTGAATGCTAAATTATATTTCATAAAAATTACACATCCTTTTGATTTTTGAATACTATTTTTAATTATTTCTTTAGAAATTTTTATTATTTATAACTTCTCTTCGATATTTCATACAAAAAAATTGTATCATGGATGTATCCTTTTTTTCAACTTTTTTTACAAAAAAAGCAATTCATCTCCCACTTGTAGAAGTCGGAGACTTCTTACTATCTTTTTGTTAAAAATAGTTGCCAGTAAGTTGCCAATAAATTTTTTTAATGTATTGAAATAAATAGAAACAGATTAAGACAGGATAAAACTGCAAAGTACTATAAATAAAAGAAAAAAGTGCAATTCAGCATAAACACTGATTTGCACTATATATCACATTTTTAACTATTCTAATGGTGCCCAGACGCGGAATCGAACCACGGACACAGGGATTTTCAGTCCCTTGCTCTACCGACTGAGCTATCTGGGCATAATGGCGGGTGAACTGGGATTCGAACCCAGACATCTTGCGATTTCGCCGGTTTTCAAGACCGGTCGCTTAGCCGTTCGGACATCCACCCACAACTCTATTAAAATATTAATGTTATAAACTTTTCAAAAAAAATACCACAATTTCAAATTATGGTCCTAAAAGAATAAATGGTACGGCCTAGGGGGATCGAACCCCTGTTGCCAGGATGAAAACCTGGAGTCCTAACCACTAGACGAAGGCCGCATAAAACTCAAATGGTGGATCCAGCTGGACTTGAACCAGCGACCGCTCGAGTTATGAGCCGAGTGCTCTAACCAACTGAGCTATGGATCCATATGGCGTGCCTGAAGAGATTCGAACTCCTGACCACGGCTTAGAAGGCCGTTGCTCTATCCAACTGAGCTACAGGCACATATGGTTATTTAGATGGTGAGCCATACTGGGATCGAACCAGTGACACCTTGATTAAAAGTCAAGTGCTCTACCGACTGAGCTAATGGCTCATATTTTTGGAGCAGGGAGACGAGGGTCGAACTCGCGACATTCAGCTTGAAGGCTGACGCTCTACCAACTGAGCTACTCCCGCATAATATGATTGTGAGTGTCTCGAGTCGGACTTGAACCGGCACGGGATAAATTCCCACAGGATTTTTAAGTCCTGTGCGTCTACCGATTTTCGCCACCAAGGCATTGGTAACCTTATTTTTTTAGCATTTCTTTTTACTTACTCACAACTACTCGATTAGTATATCATATCTAAATTATATTGTCAACACTTTTTTTCGATTTTTTTACATTTTTAAAAAAGTGTATTGTATAATCAAATGCAACAAAAAAATATATTAAAAAAACATAGTAAAAATGATATACTAAAATCTCTTACAAAAATTAGAAAAGATCATTCTTACTATGTAAAATAATAATAACATAAATTTAAAAAAAGTCACTATAAATATTTAGCTTTTTTTCCTTTATTTTTTTCAACATATTCCCTTATAATTTTTTTCTGCCTTTTTGAGCTATTTCATCATAAGTTCCTTCTGGCTTAAATTTTTCCAGCACTGCTACCTCAATCTTTTTAGGCTTTGGAAATTTCATATATCTCGAATATGCCTCAAATGCTCCTTTTTATACCAATACATTGAATATCAATATTTAATTCCTTTGCTATAATAGCAAATACTTTTTTTAAATTGGGCAACTTTTTCCATCTTTTGTTCTCGCACCTTCTGGAAAAAAATTACAATACTTTTTTTCCGCTTTTTTTAAATATCCTACAATTTCTTCCACACTTTTTCTGACATTTTTATTAATATCAATTAATACAACATTTCCATTTGAAACAAGCAGTTTCATTATACCTTTTTTTAAAAAATACCAGTCAATTGCTAAAAAAATAATGTATTAAAAACAATTTTTCCAGGAAATAATGAACCTAAAATTAATGGATCTACAAAACTTTGGTGATTTGATACAAAAATTTGTGGATCATTTGTTAATTTTTTCTTGTCAATTTTTCTCACTCTAAAATACAAGTCAACGACTGGCTGTAATGCTTTTAAGAATCTTGTCACCCAACGCTTTTTATTGTCTTGTATAGGCTTCGTTTCACTGATAATTTGCTTCCAGTCTACATCATTATCTTCAAATTTTGTAGCTTTTTGGTTAATATATTCAGATAATAATTTTAAATTCGGCATTTCAGCAAATTTTTCTTCATCCAGCTGAATTCCAAAACTATTTTCAATAAATGCAAAAAATTCTACAATATCAAGGGAATCCATTCCAATTTCAAGTTCCAGATTTTCTTCTGGCTGCGGCTCAATTCCTTTGTTTTTTTCTTGACATATTCCTTTAATATTTTATATGCTTCATCTGTTGGCTCAGGTGTTTTTTTCTTTTTTTACAATTTCATTTTTCATATAAATCAGGCAACATGAATCTACGTATTTTTTTCCAACCCGAGTTTTTTTGGCAACTCTTCCTCAAATAACTTATAATCAAGAACCTTCTCATAATTATGTGCCTTCAAATTATAATCTTCTACAATATTTCTAATATAAGCCTTTGTATTTGTAATTCCACGTTTTCTAAATTCCAGCAATTCTGGAACAATTATTGCAGCCAGTTTATTCTGATGATTAAAAATTCCAATTTCCTTAATTAAGCCATTACTTTTTGCAATTACTCTATTTTCAAGCGTTTCTGGATCAATATTCTTACCATTTGACAAGACAATCATCGTATTTTTTCTTCCACGAATTGTAACAAATCCTTCTTCATCAATTGTCGCTAAATCTCCTGTTTTGAACCATCCATCTTCAGTAATTACTTCTGCTGTCTTTTCAGGCTTATTGTAATATCCCTTCATAACAATTGGTCCCTTAACCCACAATTCTTCATCTACAATTTTTATATCCACATTATACAGCTTTTTCCCAACAGTTCCAATTTTTCGCTCTTTTTTTGAATTTACAGCAATAACTGGCGAAGTTTCAGTAAGTCCATAACCTTCCAAAGCATAAAATCCCAATGTTTCATAAAATTTTGAAATTTCAGGATCCATCTTTGCTCCACCAACGACGATAAAATCAAGGTGACCTCCAAACTTTTTATGAACTTTCGCAAAAACTTTTCTTTTTATTTTCAATGATTTTACATTACTCATCATTTTATAAATAAATCTTGTAATAAATTTTGCATCAATTTGCTGTTTTATCCCATCATAGAACAGTTTAAATACTCTAGGCACTCCAATTATGGCAGTTACCCTATTTTTTTCAAGCGCTTCAAATATTTCCTTACTTGCGATTTTTTTCGTAAATACAACCGATGTCTGATATTTCATCATCAGAAGCACGCTCGCAGTTAAAGGCAAAACGTGATGAAACGGCAATATTGCTAAAATCTGATCTCTATAATCAAATATTCCCTTTTCATAAATCCCTTCCATTTCAGTATTTAAATTATTAAACGACAGCATTACTCCTTTTGGATTCCCTGTTGTTCCTGAAGTATAAAGCATAGCGGCTGTTTCATCTCCAGTCGGATTATCCAGCTCAAATTGCATATTTTTTATAACATCCATTTTTTCCAGCTCAATAGTAATTTTATCCACATTTACTAATTTTATGCTGCTTTTTAAGCTATATTTGTCAACTGCTTCCAAAACATTTTTTTCTGTTTCATCTGAACAAAAAACCACATTTGGATGTGAATCTTCCAGCACATATAAAATTTCATTTGGATTACTATTGGCATCAATGGCAATTCCAGCAGATCTTTTATCCCATACGGAAAAAAAGCTATAAATCCATTCTGGACGATTTTCCATAACAATCAGCCCAAATTTTTTTCACTTCCTAAATCAACTATATATTCAGAAAAAAATATTTTTATATTATTTATCAAGTCAATATAATTAATATGTTTATTCTCAAAAATCAACTAACGCCAATCTTTCTGTTCTTTCTAAAAAAACATAATTTTCCTCCTTTTTTTTACATTTTTTTCAAAAATTCAATTAAGTATATCATAATCACAGATAAAATTCAATTTTTAGATTATTTTGATTGTTTAAATATTTGTTTATAAAACTAATTACGATAAATAAATTCATTATAGTTTTACTAACAAACGAAATATTTTTATTGATTATTCTAAAAATATATTGTAAAAATATAAAAGACAATTTTAGAAAGGAAAAATTAAGATTATGAAACAAATTTTTATTGTAGCTACAACTTATACAAAGCCATTAGATGAAGTGGGAAAAATTTAGACAAGATCACTTTGCATTTATTCAAAAAAATATTGATGCTGGAAAAATTTATCGCAGGAGGGACGTCAAAATCCGCCAACAGGAGGACTTATCTTGGCATATAACGTAACAAGGGAAGAACTTGAAGAAATATTAAAGGAAGACCCTTATTATAAAAAAATAATCTAATTGAAACTGTGATAACTGAATTTACACCTGCATTGCTTGATAAGGAATTTGAAAAAAATATTCTAAATAAATAATAAAAAAAGTATTTTTTTAGAATTATCTAACTTAATCCAGTGACTTAATATAAATAATTTGAATAAACAAATTCTAAGTGAAATAATTATTAATTTAGATAGTTCAAGAACATAATTTAAATTATTTTCAAGTATATTAATTCAATAAAAAAAGAACCTGCTCTATAATTAACAAAAAAATAGAAACAGGTTCTTTATTTTCATATTTAACTTACTATCAAACTATCAAAAAAACTTAAAAAAATTAATACCATCCTCTTAATTTCATTGCTTTTGAAATTCTTTCAATACTCTTCATATAAGCGGCATTTCTTAAATCTACTTTATATTCATCTGCTAAAGCCCATACATCTTCAAATGCTCCTGACAATAATGCAGCTTCTTTTTGTTGAACTTCATCAAATGGCCAATAGTAACTTTGCAAGTTTTGTACCCATTCAAAGTATGAAACTACAACTCCACCTGAATTTGCTAAGATATCAGGAACAACTACGATTCCTTTTTTGAATAAAATTTCATCAGCTTCAGGAGTTGTTGGTCCGTTTGCTCCTTCTGCAACTACTTTTGCTTTAACTCTGTCAGCATTTTCAGAAGTAATTTGATTTTCTAATGCACAAGGCGCTAAAACATCAACTTCCAATTCTAATAATTCAGCATTTGTAATATCTTTTCCATATCCTTTGTTTTCTGTAATACGTCCATTTGCTTCAAAATCTTTGATTACAGCTTCCATGTCAATTCCATTTTCATTATAAATTGCAACATGTGAATTTGAGAAGGCTACAATTTTTGCACCATCTTTGTGTGCATAATAAGCTGTATAGAATCCAACATTTCCAAATCCTTGTACAGCATAAGTTGCACCTTTTACATCAATGTTTAATTTTGCTAAAGCTTTTTTAGCTGTCAAATTAACTCCGTAACCAGTTGCTTCTGTTCTTGCAAGAGATCCTCCAAATTCTAAAGGTTTTCCTGTAAATACACCTTTTTGTTGATTTTTCCTGCAACTTCTTCATAAGCATCAACCATCCAAGACATGATTTGTCCATTTGTATTAACATCTGGAGCTGGGATGTCAACTTTCTCTCCGATAATTGGAGAAATTGCTTTCGCAAATCCTTTAGAAATTCTTTCTAATTCATCTTTAGAATATTCTTTAGGATCAATTGCCATTCCACCTTTTCCACCACCGTAAGGGATTCCTGCAACTGAACATTTAAATGTCATCCAAGTTGATAGAGCTTTTACTTCATCTCTTGTTACGCCTGGATGGAATCTAAGTCCACCTTTAAAGGGTCCCTACCGCATTGTTATGCTGTGATCTATATCCTATAAATGTCTTAACTGTTCCATTGTCTAATTTTACTGGGAACGACACTTCCAACACTCTCATAGGATTTTTCAAAATTTCATAAACAGCTGGATCTGCATTTAATTTATCACAAGCTGATTTAATTTGCTTTTGCGCAATTTCAAATGGATTCAATGTTTCTTTTGCCATCTTTTCTACCTCTTTTTTTCTAGTCTATTTGATTTTTCAACTTTCCTGCCGAAGATCTTCTCTACTTGTATATAATACTACAATTCCACATAAATTTGCAAGCATTTTTTCACTCACATTTCTTATTTTTTACATGTGAAAAATCCCAAAAATTCAATTTTTATCGCATATTCTTACCAATTTAAATCTTTAAAAAAATTTATTTTTTTCTGTTTTTCTGAAAATTCATCCACTCAAACACATTTTCAAATATCTAAAAACTAATAAATTTTTTTAACAGTCTTATTATCAAACAAATTATCTATTATCATATTTTTATTAGATTTTTTTCGATAAATTGATATTTAATTTTCAATTTTCTCTGTCATTGTAATAAAAAAATTCTTCAATTTCATCTTTTATTTGCAAATAAACAATTTTATCATTGGAAAATTCTATGATTTTTTTCACAAAAAAATAGTATAATATAAAAAAGTTTTTTTAAAAAAATTGAGGTGAAAAAAATGAAATTAGAAAAATTATACTTTTTGATGAGAAAGCAACAAAAAATTTTTAGAAAAAAATTAAATTCGAATGGGAATAAAGGGTATTTTTGTTGGAGGCTGTTTACGAGATGTTCTTTTTAGGTAAAACTCCAAAAAGATATCGACATTGCAACAAATATGGAATATAATGATATAAAAAAATATTTTCTGATTATCCGACAAAGGAAGTTGGAAAAGCTTTTGGAATTTTGATAATTCATTATGAAGATGAAAAATTTTGAGATTGCAAAAATTTAGAACAGATATTGGGAGCGATGGGAGAAGACCAGATTCTGTTGAGTTTGTGAACGATATTGAAGATGATTTATTGCGAAGGGATTTTTACATTTAATGCGATGGCATTTAATGAAAAAGGATGGACTTATTGATATTTTTTTTAACGGACAAGAAGATATTAAAAAAATAAGATTATTCGATTTGTTGGGAAACCGAAAAAAACGGTTGCAAGAAGATGGACTTCGACTGATGAGAGCTTTTTAGATTTATGAGTCAATTGGGATTTGATTTTGAGAAAAAAATACAGAAATTGCGATAAAAGAAAATATTCATGTGTTAGAAAAAAATTTCTCAAGAACGAATTACAAATGAATTAAATAAATTAATTGTTGGAAAAATATGCTGTTAAAAGTTTTGAAAAAAATGAAAAGAATTAAAGGTTCTCGATTATGTTTTTACCTGAGTTAAAAGTGATTTATGATTTTGATCAGAATAATCCGTATCACAAATTTACACTTTGGGGAACATAGCATGAATGTACTTGATGGCGTGAGTCCTGAATTAACAACACGTTGGAGTGCACTTCTTCACGATATTGGAAAAACCTGAAGCAAAAAAACTGTTGATGAAAAAAACTGGATATTTTCATTTTTACAAGCATGAAATTATTGGAGCTTCCATTGCAAAAACGAATTATGTCTAGACTTGGTCAATCAAACAACATAAGAGATGATGTCTACACAATTGTAAAAAAATCATATGAAATTACATAATAGCCAGAGTGAAAAAAACAATAAAAAAACATTGATTAGCAACTACGGTGAATTAAATACTAAAAGATTAATTGATTTAGCAATTTCTGATGATGGTGGAAAAAGGTCACGAAAATGACAGAAATGATAATTTGTGGAAAAACTTTTTATCATATTGTGGAAAAACATGAAAGTTCCTACGATAAATTCTTTAAATATCAACGGTTACGACTTAATGGAACTTGGAATTTATAATAAAGAAATTCAGAAAGTGAAAAAAATATTTATTAAATGAACTTTTAGAAGGGAATATTGAAAATTCTAAAGAAGAATTGATTGAAAAAAAGTTAAGGAATATATTCTTAAAAAAATTAGTTTTTTTAGAAAAAAATATCGAGGGATTTCTTTATCATTCTAGAAAGTGTAAAAAATTTAAAGTGTAAAAAATTTTTTTGCGTAAATAAAAATAGCAAAGTAATGAATTTACTAGCTTCATCTATCCATTTACACAAAAATTCTGTACACACTTTTTATTATCTTTTGAAATAAAAAAATTTGAGAGTGTAAATTTTTTTGTATAATCATAGTAATAGTCCTTTAAATTGGCATATTTATCCACATAACTATACAAACTTTTAAACACTCCCTATTTTTATTTCATACAATTCAAATTATTTTCTTTTAACTTTCTTCTGAAAATTCATCCACTCAAACACATTTTCGAACGTTTTCCCTTTCAACTGAGCCTTTTCACTTCCACCTTTTCCAGCATTACTCGGTTCAAACCCAAAAGTTGTCTCATCTTTAGAATTTCTTATTTTATCTCGATTTTGTACACCTTCTACTTGATTATTCAAAAAATATATCCATGAAAAATGTCCTGGAAATCTAGAATTGGGTTCATCTGTTCCAATCACATTTTCATAATATGAGTACCAAGCATTGTCAGCTCCAGCTTTCAACAAATCTTTATATGTTGGAAGCGAGAATTTCTGCGGTGTAACAATCCCATCATCTGCCGCTGCAATAAACCAAACTGGTGTTTTTTTCATTTTTTGAATTTTTTCTTTTGTTACCCATAATTTTTTAGTTTCCTCAAATTTTGAAACTGCACTATTTTCTCCACCTGCAGAAACTTCAATATCTTTTGCTTTGTAAATCCCATCTGCATTTCTAGCATATTCATGGTAAGCATATGCCTCACAAATTGGTACAGCTGCTGCAAAATAGTATGGATAAGTGATTATCATGTTTACTGTCATATATCCACCATTTGAATCTCCAGCAAGATAAATTCTTTCTGCATCAACAAATGGATTATGCTTCACATATTCTTTAATTGTATCCATCAAAATTTGCGTATATCGTGAAATTCCGCTTCCGTTACCATTTGTCCCGTCGCCTTCGTCCATCCAATAAGTAGGCGATTGAACAGCCAATACAAAAGCTCCTTTTGTATCAGTTCCTTTCGTAGTAAAATATTTTTGAATTTCTTCTTTCGCAAGTGCCGAAGTTTCTGTACCCAAAATATCAATATCAGGATCTGTTCCACCTTCACCTTGTCCATGAAGCCAAATAATTAGCGGTTTTTTATCTCCTTTTTTCAAAGTTTCTGGCTCATAAGCCGCCATTTCCAATTTCAAATTTTCCACTTTTTTCGTAATCGGATTTTTGTAATTTCCACTAAAAGAATTTCTATAAGTGAACAATTCCGTATCAGTCGAAACTCGATTATTAATCACATCCTCCTTTTTATTAACTGAATAATCTTTCCCATCAACAGTAACTTTTCCATCAATTTCTACAACATATTCTTTCGCCCATTCATTAAAAAATTTCTTCATGTTATAAGAAAATGGAGAACCTTCATATTTCAAAGTTTTCTGATTAAATACATTTTCCAATTCAAGCGTAACAATCCCAGTATCAAAGGCTTTTTCTCCTTTATTATCCGAAACATACACATTAGTTACCTTTCTCTCAACTCCATCCGTCTTAACTTTCCAGTCATTTTTATCAAGCCCTGTAATTCGATAATTATCCATTTTCATAATAATTTTACTCACAGTAGGCCCACTCTCAAAACCTTTTACAAAAATACTGATTTTTTTTATTCCGTTATAATTTTCTAATTTCACAGCCTTTTCACTAACCTTCCTATTATCAACTTTCTTTATATTTACTTTTCTCTTACTTTCACGTGTTGAACTATTTCCAATTATCCCTATCGCTAATACAGAAAAACAATGCAATCATTAATTTTTTTCTCATAATTAAATTCTCCTTCTTTTAATAAATTATTGTACAATAAAATTTTTCAAAAAAAGGCAGGAGTCAAAACTCCCGCCAAATTTATCATTTTTAAGTTCTACATCAATGATATACTGCAAAACTTAAACTATATTTTTATTTTGTTAAACTTCCTTTATTTAATTTTGGATTCTTTGAGAATACAAATGTTAATACAAATGCCAATCCAAAAAGCAACTATAGAAGCCAGCCAGAATCCTAATTGATGAGCACCTTCAAATTTAATTGATAAGAATGCTAATGCGATTCCTCCAACTCCAATTCCATTTGCCAATACATTAAATCCTGTAGAAATAACTGCTGCTAATGCTGAAGCTGTTATTGTCGCATAGAATGGATACATATATTTCAAGTTTGCTCCGAATAATGCTGGTTCTGTAATTCCAAAACAAGCTGATACAGTTGAAGATAATGAAACTGATTCTTGTTTTTTATCCTGTTTATAAATAAAGTATGTTGCAAAAACTGCACCTGACTGAGCCATATTTGACAAAGCAATCAATGGCCAAATAAATGTTCCACCTGAAGCTGCCGCCAATTGTAAATCAACTGCTATAAATGTGTGATGTAGTGCTGCCCAATTTCTTTTGGACTTGCTTTTCCTTCATCTGCAAGGGAAAATCTCATTCTAGTTGCACAGTGAGTAACTGCCACAACATTTTCTTTTCCACCGATAAGTTCCAGCAACTTAACGGCATCATTATGATACTTGCTCACAAAAGATTCCTCCCATAATATAAATTATAATAAAATATTTTTTTATAACGTTATTTATTATAACTTATTTTTTTACACAAAAGTCAACACTATTTTAGAAAAAAACTATAACTTTAATTTTAAAAATTAATAAATATTAATTTTATATTTATAATATAACTATTAACTTCTTTATATCAAAAAGTTATATTATTTCCAAATTTATTAAGAATTTTTTTGGTAAATAAAAAAACTGCAATATTATAAAAATAAAGCAGTTCTTAAAGAGAGTTAAATTTTTTTAGTTCATTTCAAATTCAATATAAACAGTTTTTGAAATATTTAGTTTTTTTGGAGAAATTACAATGTTTCTTCTTGATGATTCATCTAAAAGTTCTCTGTCTGACTTTTTTTAAATCTTCTTCATCATAATCGGCACTCATGTTATAACTATAGTTATAATCCCTGTAAGGATGAATTACTCCATTTGATTTATCAGTTATTGTAACTGGGTTTTTTAAGTTTAAGTCTGTTTTTCCCAAAATAACTTGCGCTTTCTTCAAGGCTTCCTTGTAGGCATTTTCATAAAGTTCATTTTCCAATTGCTGTTTATTGTCAATATCATATTCAATGCTTCCATTTGTTCCAATACCAAGAGCATTTGCCACACTTATTATATTCCCAAGGTTTTTCAAATCTCTTGTTTCAACTTCAATGTCGTGTGAAACTACTTGAATATCCTTTCTCTTGTCTATCCGTTTTTCAAGGCTGATTTCCTTGTTGTCATAACCTGAGATTTTTACTGTATTTGCAGGAATTCCAGCTCTTCCTAATTTTTGCTGAATATCGTTAAATTTTGCCATTGCATTTTGATATGCCTGCTTATTTGTTGCATTTTGTGATTCAATGGTAAAAATGTATGTACCGTTCTTACTTCTATTTAAAGAATAAATTTTTTCATTTGCAAGTACATTCATAAAATTTTTCAATGTATCAAGCGAGATTCTATCAACTTCTACGGAAAGTTTAGTCTGATATTCTTTTTTCCCCTTATTTTCAATTACAGTATCCCAATTATAAGATTCATAAGTGGAATATCCTGTTGAATTAATCTTGCTGTACTTTGTCCCAGTCTGAGCAAGCAATCTTTTGTATCTTTCCAAAATTTGCGAATTTTCAGCACTCGCCTTATCTAAATTTTCATTTTCTGTCCGAATCGTAAGAGCAATTTTTGCTGAATTTGGTGCAATTTCTTTTTTTGAAACACCTCTAACCTGTATTCTCTTCCCAGTAATTTCACTATCTGAAAACGATAAAACTGAAAAAAATTATCATAAATAATGCTAATATTCTTTTTCATTTCTAAAGTCCTTTCTTTAAAATTAATTTCTTTATTTTTCTAAATATATTTTCATCAAATTAATCTATTTAAATCAAATATAATTTTTTTATTTCATCTCATACATAACCGATATATTCTGTGTCAATTTTAACGGTTTTGGAGTATAATCAACTCTAGATTTACCAGCTCTCATTGCTATAGGTACAGGCACTTCCACTGCCTGAGTTATAACTTTAGCATTTGAATATTCAAGTTCTGCCGTTGGTGCTGCATCGTAAGCTACATTCCAATCCTGATCGATCCTGTCAATCATCTTTTGCTGAAATTCCACATCTTCACTCACAATAATAGGTTCTCCCAGTTTCATCTTGCTCGAACGTAAAATGCTTTCTGCTTTCTGTTTTGTTTGATTATAAGCATCTTTATACATTTCTGACTCAATTCTGTCTTTATCTGACAAGTCAAAATTAATTGAGCCGTTTATGTTTATTCCGTTGTCATCGGCAATTGAAATTATTGTATTAAGTTCCTTTATATTTTTTGTTGTAAGCACAAATTCATCTGTAACATAGTAAACATCTTTTTTTGTGCCTTTATTTTCTGCATAGTTTTCTTCTATTTCATAATTGCTCAAAATAATATCACTTTCAGGAATCCCGGCTGAAACTAGCTTTCTTCTAGAAGTATTAAGTTTGTTAAACACTTTATTTAAAGCCTGGTCAACTGTTGTTCCATTTTCATTTATATTAAATGCAAACGTATTTTCATCAAAATTTTTCTGAATACTTTGTAAATTATCTCCATCTTCCAAGTCGATTAATGCTGAAATCTTGTTAAAATCTGTATTTTTCACAAGCATCGACATTTTTACATCATAGGAAGTCGGCTTTTTCTCAGCTTTTTTCACATTCTTGCCTGGAACTGTCTTTACATCCAAAATATCCTCATCATCTTCATATTCCGTCCCTTTTCTATTATAAAATGCAGTTGTTTCCAGATTTTCCAGTGATATTCTTCTAGCTTTCAAATCATTCTTAAATTTCTCAACTTTTTTATTTACCTCATTTGTTGCCTGATTTAAGTTTTTCCCCTTCACTTCAACTTTGAAATTAATTTTTGCTAAATCTGGCATAATTTCCCTTTCTGCATTTCCCGTAACACTAATTTTTCTCACAAGATTTTCATTCGCTCCAAATGAAAATACACTTAACAGAGAAAAAATAGCGCAATTGCTACTTTTTTTCATTTTTTTCCCTCCATAATTTCACTTGATTATTTATTTTTCCAAATTTTTTTATTTTCTAAATTAAGTATAACACGATAAAGGTGAACTACTCCCGCTTTTAGAAGCGGGAGCTTCTTGGGAAGTATCTGCTTTTGCTAGCCAAATATATTTACCAAGCTCTTCGGGCAGTCCCTGCCCTGTTTCTTTATTTCCTAATATTTTAACATTTCTTTTCCAATGTTTTTTATATTCAATGCCGCATTGTAATCTCTATCAATTTCAATCCCACAACACTCACATTTATAACTTCTTTCTGATAATTTCAGTTTCTCTTTAACGTTTCCACATTTACTACAAGTTTTCGATGATGGGAACCACTTATCTATCTTCAAAAATTGTTTCCCTAAAAACATCAGTTTATACTCAAGCATCTTCAAAAACATTCCCCACCCATTATCTCCTACACTTTTCCCAAAATTTAATGCCTGGCTCATCCCTTTCATATTCAAATCCTCGACAACCACAGCATTATATTCTTCAGACAATTTTTTCGATAATTTATGCAAAAAATCTCTTCGACAATTTTTGATATACTCATGCAATTTTGATATTTTCGCTTTTTGCTTATACCAATTTTTAGAAAATTTCACTTTTCTCGATAATGATTTCTGTAATTTTTTTAATTCTTCTTCCAACATCCTAAAATATTTTGGATAATCAGATCTTTGGTTTTCAGAACTGACAAATAATTCAGACATTGAAAAATCAAGTCCAATCACTTTATCATTACTTGGATTTTTTTGAATTTCTTTTTCAAATTCTGTCAAGATGGAAACATAGTAATTTCCATTACTGTTTGTCAATGTTACTGACTTTATCTTGTAATCCTTCGGTATTTCTCTATGATATTTTTAATTTAACTTTTTTTCAATTTTGGCAAAACTAAATATTTGTTTTCCTCAATTCGGATCGAATTATTCACACAATTTGTCGTATAACTTTTTAACACCATTCTTTTTTTAGATTTGAATCTTGGAAACTTTGCTTTCTTTTGAAAGAAATTCGTAAACGATCGTTTTACATTCAATTGAGCATTTGAAAAGTGCTAGACTGTCTACTTCTTTTTAGAAATTGATTTTCACTCTTCAAACTGGCAGTGTAATTATTTTTATTTTTTTCCAGTTTCTTCATAAAATTTTATTCGCAGTATACAAAAATTTTTGTTGTAGACAAAACGAACACATCCAAAAAGTCTTATTTATCAATAATTCCTGCTCTTTATTTGGATAAATTCTGTATTTGAATGCTAAATTATATTTCATGAAATTACACCTCCTTTTGATTTTGAATATTATTTTTTTAATTATTTTTTTAGAAATTTTTATTATTAATGATTTTTCTTTGATATTTTATACAAAAAATTATATCATGGATGTATCCTTTTTTTCAATAAAAAGCAATTCATCTCCCACTTGTAGAAAAGCCTACGACTTCTTGCTATCTTTTTGTTAAAAAGTAAATGAGAAATTTTATTTTTTTATTTTAAGATTTTTAGAAAAAAATAATATATCATTTTTTTCAATATTTATGGTATTATATAAAAATAAAGAATTATAAATAAAAAAATAACGAGGTGAAAAAAATGGCCACACAATATAAATTTAGTTATGCTAAAACTTTTAAAACTGTTATTGTAGTGATTTGTCTAGTTACACTAGCAATATTTGGAAAAGATGTTTTTGAACGTCATTTTTTTAACACTAGACTTACTGTTATTCCTGATGTTACGGGGCTTGACAAAAAAGAAGCGATAAAATACTTGAAGGAAGCTGGATTAAAAGTCAAGGTTATTAATTCCAAAACAGAAAAGGTGCCGCTAGATACGGTGTATAATCAGGATCCACGATCTGGAAAGGAAGTAAAAGTAAACAGAGTTGTAAGAATCTGGGTTAATAATGGGGAAGATGTAAAAGTCCCTAATATTATTGGATTGGAACTGCTTGAGGCAAGATCTCGGCTAAAAGGGTTAAATATTCAAATTGAAACAATTGATTATTATCCATCTAACCAAAAATACAACACTATTTTGGGAGTTTATCCAAAACCAGGTACAAAACTGGAAATTAACCAGAAAATATCAATACTTGTTTCTTCACAGCAAATGATAGATCCATCAGTTATGCCAAATATAACAGGACTTGATTTAAATGATGCAAGAGAAGTATTAAAGCAAATTGGACTTGAAATTAGCTCAATATCTCAAACAAATGATCCAACATTGCCGGTAAATACAATTATTTCTACAAATCCTGCAGCTGGAACGAAAATACAGCGTGGACAGAAAGTATCTGTTGTAATAAATAATGGAGCGAGTGCAAAAAAACGTGCTAAATCAAATGAAGAAATTATTAACCGTTCTCGAGATAATATAAATGAAAAAGAAATTGAAAAAACCATTGATGATACAATAAATCAAATAGATAATAATCCTCAACAAAATGACAAGCAGCAAAGTAATGGTAATACAACACCTGCTTCTCCGACTAATAATTCAAATAGCGGTGGAAATTCCAATGAACCAAATACTGGCGGTGGAGACGATGATGAGTAGAAATATAAAAATTAGATTTGCTATCTAAGTTATAAATTAAATATAGAAAAATAAAGAAAGGAGACGGGAGTTATTTTAAGGCTTTATTAAACTTGGTTCAATAACTATGTAATTTAATTATCAAGTGGTCAAGGCCCTTGTTACTATATAGTTATTCTATAAACTGCAGATTTTAAAATTTCTCCCAAATATTTTTTTATAAAAGGAAAAGTTATTAGAAAAAAATAAAGGGATTTTTACTATGTTCTAGATGAAAAATTCCAAAAAAATTTAAGTGAAGAAAAATATTTATGAATGTAAATTACGTGGAACGCTAAAAAGTGAAAAAAATAACAAAATGAATTGTATAATCGGTGATATGGTAGAATTTGATGAAAAAAGAAAAAAAGTTATTGAAAAAAATTGAGAAAAAGGAAAAAAACTTTTTTTATATCGCCCGCTTATCGCAAATATTGATTTTATTGGTATTTTATTTGCAATAAAAAAAGTCCAGACTTTGATTTTACAAATTTTCAGAAAAATGCTTTTTGAATGCAAATTCTCAAAAATATTCCAGTTGTGCTAATCTTATCTAAAAATTGACTTGGCTTCACAAGAAGAGCTGGAAGATTTTTTTAATAAATTCAAAAAAATTTTTAAAGAGGCAATTTCCATTTTTCCAATTTCTACCGAAACAAAAGCTGGACTTTCAGAATTAAAGCAATACATAAATGAAAAAAATCCGTCGTAGTTTCAGGACCATCTGGAGCTGGAAAAATCAACGCTTATTAACACTTTAATTGGAGAAGAAGTATTAACTACAAATGATGTCAGCGGAAAAACTGGAAAAGGACGGCACACAACAATAGAGAGCCGATTTTTTATGACAGCTCCCCACTCTTATCTAATAGATACGCCTGGATTTTCAACGCTGGACTTTCCAAAGCTGGAAAAATAAAAAAAGAATTGGAAAAAAATTATTTCCAGAATTTCTGGAATTTATTCCCAACTGTAAATTCCGTGACTGTATTCACGTAAATGAGCCAAATTGTGCAATAAAGGAAAATGTGGAAACTGGAAATATTTCAAGGGAACGATATAATTTTTACTTGTATTCGCTAGAAAATATAAAATTTTTAAAGTATACTTAAATAATTTTCATTTGAACAAATATTACTAAAGAAAAGAGTTGATTTTTATGGATAAAAAGGTTATAATATCGCCTTCTCTGCTTGCTGCGGATTTCAGTAAATTAAGGGAAGAAATCGCAGAAGTGGAAAAATTTGGAGCAGAATATCTGCATTTGGATGTTATGGATGGGAACTTTGTGCCGAATATCAGTTATGGAGCTCCTGTTATTTCATCTTTAAGAAAGCATAGCAATCTTGTATTTGATGTTCATTTAATGGTAAATGAGCCTGATTATTTGATAAAAGATTTTGCACAGTTTTCTGATATTATCACAGTTCATGCTGAAGCTGTAAAACATCTGAACAGAACAATTCAGCTGATAAAATCTTTTGGAGAAAAAAAGTAGGAGTTGCACTAAATCCTTCTACTCCGCTAGATATTTTAAAATATGAATTAAAAAATATTGACATGGTGCTAATTATGACTGTAAATCCTGGCTTTGGCGGTCAAAAATTTATTCCTGAAATGGTTCAGAAAATAAAGGACTTGCGAGAAATTGATAAAAATATTGACATTGAAGTGGATGGCGGAATAAACAATGAAACTGCAAAACTTGTGAAGGAAGCTGGAGCAAATATTTTTAGTTGCAGGTTCATATATTTTTAGCGGAAATTACAAGGAAAAAAATTGAATCTTTAAAATAAAGAAAAAAACACAAAAAAATTAAGAAAGGGGAAAAATCAAAATGTATGAGAAAATTGAAAATCTATTAGACAACTTTTATAAAACATACTATAAAATTGAAGAAATTAACTTAAATCAGGTAATAAAGTGCTTGACAACATCGGAACTGCATATCATTGAAGCAATTGGAGAAAATGAAATTACAATGAATGAACTTTCTGATAAATTGGGCATTACAATGGGAACAGCTTCTGTTGCTGTAAACAAATTAACTGAAAAGCAATTTCTAGAACGTTCTCGGTCGAATACCGACAGACGTAAAGTTTTTGTTAAACTGACTCAAAAGGGAGAGGTTGCCTTAAATTATCACGGTAATTTCCATTCGACTATTTTTAGAAAAAAATAACAGAGGATATTCCAAAGGAAAAAAATTAGATACATTTGTTGAAGTTTTTTGAAACAATTATGAGAAATCTTAATAAAGTCAAAAAGGACATCCAGCCTGAATCAATCTTGAATTTTGAAAAGGGCGATTTAGTTCAAGTATCTTCAATCAAGGGAAGCACAGCCATTAGAAAATATTTGAACGAAAAAGGCGTTGTAATAAAATCGCTAATCAAAATTTTAAATATTGATAAATATTTAATAAAACATGATTGTTGATGGAGATGAAAAAGGTACTAAATGTTGAGGATGCTGAAAAATATCATGGTTAGAAAAAAATGCACTTTAAAAAAATAACTGAAAAAAATATAAAAAAATAAAAAAAGGAGGGAAATATGCTCTATTTAGATGGAATTGGAATTTCATTTCTTGTAAAGGAAATAAAGGAAAAAAATATTACGATATAAATTGACAAAAAATTTTTTTCAATATGACAGAGTGTCATTTTCACTCTTTTTTTGGAAAAAAATAACCTGCTTTTTTTCAAGTAAAGGATAATTCAACTATTTTTTTTATTTAAAAGATGAAAAAGATCCAAATACTGACTTCCAGTCAAAATTTCTGCTTTTCATTAAAAAAAGCACCTGCAAAATTCTATTTTAATTAATATTAGACAGGAAGGCTTTTGACAGGATTGTATATTTTGACTTTGAAAAGTTAAATCAATTTGGAGATGTGGAAAAGTATACGTTAATTATTGAAATTATGGGAAAGGCAAGTAATATTTTCCTGACTTGTAAAGATAAAATTCTGTCTGCACTTTTTTTTACTTCGATTGATGTTGGAAACCGTGTTATTATGACTGGAGCAAAATACACATTGCCTTTTGAGGAAAAAAAGATTTCGCCAATTTATTTGGAAAAGGAAAATTTTCCATTTGAAACAGAAACTTTTTTGGAAAAGATTGAAGGTGCTGGGCGTGCTTTTGCGGTACAGTGTTCACAAGATTACGATGTTTTTGAAAAGTATTTGTCTAGTTACAAACCTGTAATGTATGAAATATTAAATCGTGGAAAAATTCAGAAAGTGCTGACCTATAATGAGTTTTTCAGAATTTAGTCAGAAGGAAAAATACTAATCCAGAAAAATAAAAAAATAACAGAAAATATTTTTGAAACTTTGAATGAAGGCTTAAATGCTTATTTTAAAACAACAATTACTTCCAATGTCATTAGTGAAAAAAAGAAAAAGTTTGTTAAAATATGTTGATTCGCAAATAAAAAAATTCAAAAAAATAGAAAAAAATATAAAAGTTGACTTGAAAAAAATGAAAATTTTGAAAATTATAAAAAAATATCGGAGATATTTTGGCGCAAATATGCATCAGATAAAAATATGGAATGAAAAAAAGTTACAGTTTTTGATTTTTATAATAATCAAGAAATTACGATAAATCTTGATCCGCTTTTATCTCCAAATGATAATTTAAATTTTTATTATAATAAGTATAATAAAGGAAAACGTACTATTTCAGCCTTAAATATAAGATTTTCCGACATTCAGGATGAAATAAAATATTTTGAAGAAATAAAAATGTTCATTGAAAAAGGAAAATGATTTTATTGGGATTGAAGAAATTGAAAAATGAACTGAATTTATCAGATAATGGAAATAAAATAAAAAAACAAAATTAAATTGAATAAAAACAAAAAAACGTGAATTATTGTCATTTTGACTATAAAGGTTTTCAAATCTTTGTTGGAAGAAATAATAAAGAGAATGAGGAAATATCCTTTTCTAAAGGGCAGCCAAACGATATATGGATGCATATAAAGGATATTCCTGGAAGCCATGTTCTTATTTTACGAAATAATCAAGAACTTCCTGAAGATGCTTTTAATTTATGCCGCAAATCTCGCTTGTGAATATTCTAAAAGCAAAAAAAGGCGATAAAGTTACAGTTGATTACTGTGAAAGAAAAATTTGTCAAGAAAAATAAAGAATAGTAAGCCTGGAAATGTGACTTATACTAATTTTCATTCATTATTAGTTAATGTTACAGAAAAAAATCTCTTTAAAAAAATATTTTCTAAAAATTAGATTATTATGTATCTTTCCTTTTAATCAAAAAAATGTTTTTACTGCTTATTGACAAATGCCAAAAACTGTTGTAAAATTAAAGTAATGATATTTAAGGAGGACTAATAATGGCAAGTAAAACAGTTACTATGACAAATCCTACAGGATTACATACAAGACCAGGTGGAGTATTTGTTGCTAAAGCAAAAAGAATTTGAAAGTAAAGTAGAAGTTGAAAATGAAGGGAAAAAAAGTAAACGGAAAAATCTTTATTGAAATTATTATCAATTGGAATTAAAAAAACGGTTCAGAAGTTACAGTTCACGCTGAAGGGCCTGATGCTGAACAAGCAGTTGAAGTATTAGGAGAATTGTTAGCAACTATTAGAGACTAATAAATTCATTTAAAATTACGCCAAGAAATCTATGTTTTTAAAAAATTTCTTTTTTTATAAATATTTGATGAATGGCGTTTTTTTATTTGGAAAAAAACAATAAAAAGTAAGGCTTCATACAACAGAATTAAAAGACCTAAGTAAAAAAAAAAGGAAATAGCTGAAATTTTACACTATTTCCTTTTATAGTAAAACTTATTAAAAATAGAACTCAAAAACTATAATTATTTTACTCAAGCCCTAAATTTATTAGGATTTCTTATTTATTTAATTTATCGTATCTTTTTGCCAATTGCAATGCTCTGTCTTTTGTTATTGATAATCTATCACTAGCGGCAAGTTCCCCAGCCATTCTTGGTCCTTCTTCTGCCTCATATTTATCGTACGCCTTCTGAACTTTAGTTTCTCTATCCTTTTTCCATTTTTGCTGTTCAGCTTTAAATTTTACTTTTTCCTTTGCTGGCAGTTTTTTTAGAATCAAATCATAGACTTTATTCATTTCTTTTTCCCATTCAGTATCCAAATCTAGTGAAGCATTTATCATATCAGCTCTTACTCCACTATCCCATCCAGCCTGTGCTTTTTCTTCTAAAGTTTTCATTCTTTTTGTCAATTCATTTTCATATTTCCCTGCAAATGCAACAGCTCCTAAAAGTAATAATCCTGCTATTAATAATTTTCTCATTTTTTATCAACTCCTATTTTTTGTATTTTGCATTAAATCACAAACCTCTTTTTTTCAGTCAACTTAATTTTCAATAAAATTCAAATATTAATTATATCCTATTGGACAATAATCCTTTAATATATATGGAAAAATTATATTCCCGTCCTTATCAATTTCAACCATTGTTTGAAGTTTTGTATCAAAAGTAAATCTTCTGTCATCTCCAGTATCTTTAGTTCCATATTCAACGGTAAATCCATTTTTTGCTACAGTTATAGGTTCGTCCCATCCGCCGTCATCCTCGCCACGTAAATACCACTTTTCATTTTTTTAAATATTTCAAGACCTTGATATTTTCCTGCTGCTTTTTTTCCAAATTATGTTTTCCATCTGTAGTAACTTTTATCGCAAATGCTGGTATCACAGCTAACGCCATAATTAAAAAAACAATACTTTTTTTAATAATTATTACCTGTTCTTTCTGTTTAAATTTATCATTTCTTAATCACAACTTATTTATACAGTTTATAATAATCACGGTATAATTTATACATTTCAGGATTATCTTCAGGGAACTCTTTCAAATGTTCAGGATCATCAATTTTATCATGATTTTCTCGTACAATACTAATTATTCTTTTCGTTTTTCTATTCAAAATTACTGGATCTTTTAATTTTGTATCGTATCCAATACAGATATATTCATCACAAAAGCACATTTTTTTCCTTAACTGCATTTTGTAATTCGTGGCGGCTCATTTTTCATCTCCAGTATCAGAAGCGTAATCCCAGAACTGATACTTCCCATTTTTTTCAATTTTTTGATTTCTATTGAAGTATCATCTGCTGATATCTCTCTTTTCAGCAATATTTCCTCATGCAGTTTTCCATCGCTTGTGAAAGGCAAATCATAACCTTTGTAACTAAATTCTTCTTCTGAAAACCCAACGACTCCCATCAATAGCAATAATGCCATAATAATTTTTTTCATTTTCATTCCCTCCGCTTTCTATTTTTTTCTTCTTTGTTTATTTTTTTCACTAATAATATATCATAATTTTATTAAAGAAAAAAATGAGAGTTTTTATTTTACTTATTATTTTTTTCTAGTCTGCTTTTTACTGTTTCATAAACTTTATTTTTTTATCTCTTATTTCATATACATCCTTTTTCATGATTATATTTTATACCAAAACTTTCATAATCAGCATCAGCTAAAATTTTTACCTTTAAAATAAACGTTTTTTTCTTCCTTTTTGCATATTCAGTATCGCCATATGCACTAAACTGATAGCTTTCTGCTTTTTCAAGTTTTCTAAATGCACCTTCATCTGTGTCTAAGTAATAAACTACATTATACTTATTTATATATTTGTCATTATATGTCGACAAATTATATGGATCAACTTTAGGAGCATCTTTTATTTTTTTACAAGTTTATGATTTTTTTACAAAATACATACTGTCCTTATCGTGATACAAGTTAGTTTTGATTGCTAACTGTGAAAGATTTTCAATATCCACTTCCTTACCGTCTATCGGAGCTATACTTCCGTCTTTCTCAACAATGTAAAAATCCATTTTTTTATCTTCTATAAGAAAAATTGTCAACTAATCTGCTTATTTTCTTAAATGTTTTTACATCTATACCTTTTTAATTTCTTATTTTCATAATAGACATTGTTTTTTTATCTTTTGAATAATATCCATTTACTACAGATCCAAAAATCATATGTTAATTCAAATGTGTTTTTATCTGCTCCTTCTATTTTTTTTATTTCCGTAGTAAACATTATTTTTTTATCCTTTATATAAGGAAGTTCTATTATCTTAATGGTGTCTCTATCAACACCCAATATTTTCTTACCCCCAAAAATAAATATTATTTTTTTATCTTTTGAAAAACCATCACTTCCTATTTGGAATGTAGGTAAATCTGCTCCTATTATTTTTCTATTTGAATAATAAATATTGTTTTTTTATCTTTTTGAATACAATTGATTTATCACTTCATACGTCTGAGGATCATATGGTAATTTTTTTCCAGTACCAAATTATCACTATCTCCATCAATATTGTAAATTCCATTTTTTTATCTTTTTAGATATCGATGCGCACTCCCGCTAATATTTATAATTTGAAAAAGTAATCGGATCTATTCCTTCTAATTTTTTTCCACCCTCTATTTTTCCCAGACATAAACTCCATTTTTATCTTTTTGCATATACAGCATCTATTTCCTGAAATGTTGCTTTATCTATTTTTGGATTACTTCCTGCATAACTTATATTTACTGATAAAATCATAATTACAAATATTTTAAAAAAACTTTATTTTTTTCATAACTAATGTTTCTCCTTCATTATTTTTAATCTGTAAATATTATTTATTATTTAATAAATCATATCTTTTTGCCAATTCTAAAGTTCTTTTCTCTATTCCACTTGCCCAGGCATTTCCTCCTAGAGTTCCTGATATTGTTCCACCTTCTGACTCTTCAGTGCTTTTTTCAACATCTTCCTTAACTTTTTTTATCCATTCTTCCTGCTCTTTTTGCAATTTTTCCTTTTCATTTTCTGATAATTTTGATAATAACAATTCATAAACCTTTTTCATTTCTGCTTCCCATGAATCTCCTAATTTTTGAATTGCATTATTCATGTCTGCTGTCACTCCAGAATCCAAAGCTGGCTGAATTTCCTTTTTTACTGCTTCCATTCTTTCCAATATTTGAGTTTCATAACTGCTTTCTGATTTTATGCTGCTTGAAGAAACTGCCGTTGTTTTATTAACTTCTTGCTTTATTTCCGTTTCTTTCGTTTCCTTTTTTTCATCTTTTCCAGATTTTGAACATGCGACAACTCCCATTAATAGTACTGTTAATGTAAAAAATAGTTTTTTCATAAGTTTTTCTCCATTTTTATTATTCAATTTTTCATTAATTATTGTATCGTAAATTTATTAAAGAAAAATGAGAGTCACAAACAACAACATCTATTGCTATACAATTATTTTTTTGTTCTTTTTTTGCCTATTTCTCTCTCTTTGTTAAATGTACGAATTTTACCATTCAGGATAAATAACTCTCATGTCTTCAGGATCTATGAATACTGCCTTTTTCAATTCCACATCATATCCAATACAGATAGTTTCATCACAAATAGAATTTTTTTTCACTGTTGCTTTTTCAACAGATGCTTCACTGTCAGGATCCTCAGAAGAACGTACGATTTCATACTCTCCATTTCCTGTTTTTCTTATTTCTAACTCTGTATCTTCCGAAACTATGCTTCTATTTAACAGTTTTTCCTCATGTAATTTTCCATCTGTATTAAATTTTAAATCAAGTCCTGCTGCTCCATAACTTATTGCTCCTATTAGCAGTATTGCCATTAATAGCATTTTTTTCATACAAATCTTCCTCCCTGTTTATTTTATTAATATTATACCATATAATTTTTTTAAAAAAATACAATTATAACAATTTTAGTTTAAATGTCATATTCTTATGATTTACTCATCAATCCTTGTATTCCTTGCCTTAAATATGCTTATCCATTTTTTTAATTATTTAAATTTTAGCTGATTTTTTTGAAGTAACATAAATTGAAATGATTGATTTGTCTTGAATTTTTTTGGCAAGGGGATTAGAATCCCTTGTTAATAATAAAATTAATTTTAAATTTATAAATTTAAACTGCTGAATTGATTTATTGCTATTTTTTTGAATAAAAAAACTGCATTACTTGACTAAAAAGACAAGAAGTATTTCTTCCATTTTGTGTAAAGCATCATGCGATTTCCCTTTATATGAATTTTTGACATTTTTCATCGCTATATTTTTCTCCATTTGAAGATACAACCCTATCCAGCTGCCATTTTTTTATATGTTTTCATATCCAAAAAGTTGAACTATTTCATCTGTAATATAATTTACAGTATATTTTTTTTATTGCAGTTAAATTTTTTTAAATACAAGTTCCCTGCGTTTATCATTTATAACAGGATTTTTTTCTTTTAACAGCTCCATTTAAAACACATCCTATTAATAATATCCCAAATAACATTATTGTTAATTTTTTTGATATTTTCATAAAAATTCCCGCTTTCCCTTTTTTATTTCCAATAAAGTTCAAAACATTAAACATTATGAACTCTTACTCCATATCTGAAATATTTTCTCCAGTATGGACTCTTTAATGATGACATTACAACTCCTTTTGAAGAAGAGGCATTAATAAATAGTGTATTACCAACATAAACTGCTGTATGATTTGTTCTATTTCCAGGCTTAAAGAAAACAATATCTCCCGATCTCAAGTTTTTGGCTGAGACTCTCGTCCCTTGCTTTACTTGCTGTGTTGAAACTCTCGGAAGCTCCTTATTGAAAACTTCACGATAGACTCTACGTGTCAATGCTGAACAATCTATACCCTTTCTAGAATCTCCTCCTAATACATATCTTGTCCCACGCCACTTGCTATAGGAAGTTAAAAGTTTTTTTTCTACAGCCGCTCTTTTTCTTTCTTGAGTTGATCCCGAAGTCATCGCCTTTCTATGTCTTTGTCTTAATTCTGCCATTTTTGTCTCAACAAGATCACTTTTATTTTTTGCAGAAACTCCATAAATTCCGCTATTTCCACTACTATGAACTTTTTTTACGTTTAAAGGCTTATGAGAAGTTTTAGATTTTACAGTTTTTTTCCCCTTCGATGTTTTTGCATGAAGATTTGTTCCTACAAAAGTTGATAACATACATATCGCAGTCAAAAATTTATTTTTTTTCATATATTTTTTTATTCCTTTCAAAATTAGTTTTTATAATATTTTTATCACATTAATTTTATCATTTTAGTGAATTACTCCAGCACTCACATTTATAACTTTTTCTTCAATATTCTATACAAAAATTGTATCATAGATATATCCTTTTTTTCAATTTTTTTACAAAAAAAGTACACTAAAATAAATTTAAAAAAATTACATTAATTAACTTACTAGACTATAAAAAGGGAGTCAAAACTCCCTTATTAAATAAATTTGCCTAACTATAATTCAAAATTTTTATTTATTAACTTTTTCAAATATCAAAGTTTTTTTCCCTTTATCTGTTGTCAAAATCAAAGTTTTTTTGATCAGATAATTTAACTTTTTTTAGAATTTCCTAAAAGTTCCAAAAAAATTCCCTTTCAACTTTCATAAGATTTTCAGGGACCTGCCATTCTTGTTGAACCAAGAGGACCAATTTTAATATTATTATTAACTATTTCATAATCTCCAAAAATAGTTATTTATTCCTGAATTTACCATTTATTCCATTTTCATTAAAAGAAATGTAGTATTATTCTCATTTTTTTGAAATCAATTTACTAACATCTTTTCCATCCATATTCAAAAGTTTCCAACTTGTATCTTTTCAACTGTTTTATTTAATGTCAAAACTTTAAAAGTCCAAACTTTCCTTTCTTATTACTCAGAGTCAAAGTACTAGCATTATAACTTATTTTTTTGGAAAAGATTGTAAAATATCAAAGAAAATTTTTGTTCAATATTCATCAAATTCTTCTGGACCTGCCATCAAAGTTGTAGCCACATCAGCTGATAAAGTCGAAAGTTATTTTTTTATCATATAATTTCCAGAAATAATTATTTATCCCTGAAAAATCCATTAATCTCATTTGTCTGAAAAAAATTAATTGTAATCTTAGCTTCCCTTTCGGAATTTCAACATTTTTTTCCATTTTCGATTAACTTTGTATCAATTCCCATGACGTTTCCATTTAAATTATAGACATTTTGTTTTTTTTTGAATATGCACTTAAAAACAAAGCAATTTAGTAAAAAGACTGTAAAAAAATTCCAATTAAAAATAGACATCTTTTTCATTTTAAATACCTCTTTCCTAATTTTTTTCTTAATTTTATTTCCTTCTTAACTAAAGAATAACATATATTTGTTAAAGAAAAAAATGAGAAAACGGAAATCTTTACTTTTTTTATTTTTTTCTACCAAGCTGAATTTATTAAAACTTCTTCTCCGTATCCACCATTCATTTTTTGAGGATTTGTAGAATTGTAAGCTCTTTGAACTCTTATTCCACGAATTCCTAATTCTCTTGCAGCTAAAATATCATCGTCGCTGTCACCGTAGTGAATTGAAACATTGTGTTTTTTCATATAATATGATTTATCATATTTGTAGCCACCTGTCGGAGTATCAGCTGTATATTCTACGTAAACTTCTTTTGGCAAATCAAAGTATCTTTGCAATGTTTTTGATAATTTTGTTGAAGTATAGTTTTTATCTTTTGAATGTTTTGTTCTTCCTGTAATGAAAAATATGTGATCTCCTCTTTCCAAATGCATTTTAATTAAATCTTTTGCAGATTGTTTTGGAATTGAGTGTTCATCTCCATTTTCAGCAACATAATCCCAAAATTTTTGATTATACAAATAACTTGCAGCTCCTCTTTTATCTCCTGGAATTTGGAAATGATATTGCCCGTAATTAAAGTAACCGCTTGAATGCACCAATGTATCATCAATATCAAAACTTACATTAATAGGCCCTTTCCCTTCTAAACTTTTCTTAATATCGTCAACAGATACAAAAATGAACAGCCTTCTGAACTTTATCTGTAGAATAGAAATCCTTCGTGAGTATAAGGAACTTTTGGTCCTGCAGCAAATATTACAGATGCAGCAAATAAAAATAATAATGCCTTTTTCATAACATTTCCTCCTATATATTTTTTTAATTTTTTTACTATCTTATAGGGCTCACAGCCTATAAATTCTCCCTTTGTCGTATAAGTACACAAATTTCCCGCTTTTTCTCTTCCATCACCTTTAGGAATCTTAAAATAAGAGCAGCTAGATGATAGTACTGCTAAAGCTAATGTTAGAAGCATTGTTACCTTTTTCATAGGAAAATCCTCCTCTAAAAATAATTTCCATTTGTAATTTTAAAAAATTAAATGTAAAAAAAGATGCTTTCCCGAAAGAAAACATCCCTTAATTTTATATATCAAATACGATAGATTTAACTCTTGTCATGCTTTCTATACTGTATTTTATCCCTTGAACTCCTGCTCCTGAACCTTTAATTCCTAAGAATGGGAAGCTGTCAGGCCCTCTTTGAGTCTTGTTATTTATATGTACTGTTCCTACTTCCAATTTTTCAGCAATTTCAAATGCTAATGGGAAATTTTTTGTAAATACTGCTGATTGAAGTCCATATTCTGATTTATTTGCAATTTCTACTGCTTCATCTACAGATTTTACTCTGATAATTGGCAATACTGGTCCAAATGGTTCTTCCCAGGCGATTCTCATATCAGTTGTTACGTTGTCAAAAACTACTGGCCAGATTAGATTTTTTTCTCTTTTTACTGTTGTTAATGCTTTTGCACCTTTTTCTTGTGCATCTTTTATTAATCCTTCGATAAAGTCTGCTGATGGAGTATCAATTACTGTTGTAATGTCAGCATTGTCAAAAGGATCTCCAACAGTTAATTTTTCAACTTTTTCTTTTATCAAGTTTGCTAATTTATCTGCAACTGAATCCATTACAAGTACTCTTTTAATGGCAGTACATCTTTGTCCAGAATAACTAAATGCTCCCTGCTACGATATTTTTAGCGGCATTTTCCAAAGTCTGCATCTTCTAATACGATTCCAGCATCTTTTCCACCTAATTCAAGCATAATTGGACGCATTCCAGCAAGTTTTCCGATTTTTTCCCCAATTGGTGTACTTCCTGTAAAGTTTATAAAGTTTACTTCTTTGTGTTCAATCAAATAATCTCCGATTTCAGAACCTTTTCCAGTTACAGAGTTAAGCACTCCCGCTGGAATTCCAGCTTCTGCAAATACTTTTGTCAATAATAATCCACTTATTGAACCTTGTGTAGGCGGTTTGAAAATTACTACATTTCCTCCGATTAAAGCTGGCACTATTTTAGATGCTGATAAGTTTACAGGATAGTTAAATGGCGCAATTGCAAGAACAACACCAACTGGCTCTCTTTTTACAGCTCCATATTTTCTCTTGCTTCCTGCTTCAAATCCTCCACCATTTACAAATTCTCCAGTGATTCTAAGCCCTTCTTCAGCGGCATATCTAATTAAATCAGCAGTTCTCACAACTTCTGAAATAGCGGCTTTAATTCCTTTGGCTACTTCCTTTGCCAAGTTTTCCCCAATTTTATCCTTGTCTCTTTCAAGAATATCAGCAGCCTTATTCAAATATGCGGCTCTTTCTACGGCTGACAATGCTCTCCAAGCAGGCAAAGCCTTTCTGGCAGATTCCATAGCATAATCAACATCTTCTCTTGACATAGCTGGAACTGTTCCAAGTTCTTCCCCATTTATTGGTGAATAAATAGTTATTGTATTTTTAGAGTCTTTCCACTCTCCATTTACTAAATTTTGATAATTCATCAAAATACCTCCTTATTTTACATATCTTTTATTTTACTATACACTTTATTTTATCATATATTTTACATAATTAATATAGTTTTTTTCATATATTTTATATTTTGCCGCTTATTACATCTGATTTACAGTTCCAAAAACATAAGTTTACTGTTATAATTCTAAAAAATCTTTTTTAAACACTCTTTTAATTTCAGACTTTTTCCGTTCCAGCCGATCTTCCAGCTCATTTATCCAAACTAGCGGATCTTTAGGATTTACAAGCCTTTTTTTATATTATCCCGCTTTTTCTCTTCATCAAACCAGATAAGTTTCGTAATCGCCCCAGCCCCAATTCCAATAATTGTCTTATTTTCCTCAATCATTTCAATATTGTAAATCGATTCACATCCATTTAATGAATATCCAAGATTTTCTCCCCATTGAAAGCTGTTTTTCTGGCGATACATATAATATGGAAAAAAAGCCCTTTATTTTTTTAGTAACATTTCCAATTTTTTTCATAAATTTTCCCATAATCCAGCACATCTTTATGGGCATAATTCTCCTTATTAAGACGGCTTGCATTTTTTATTGCCAAATTATGAATTGTCAGATTTTCCATATCATACTTTGAAATTTCATCCATCGTATACAGAATATCTTCTGTAGTTTTCACGTGGCAGTCCCAAAATCAAAGTCCATATTTATTTCAATCCAAGATTTTTTTAGCAATTTTGTAAACGTTGTCAAACTGTTCCCTGTTATGGTAGCGATTTACGAGTTTTAGTGTCTTTTCATTAAAAGACTGGGGATTTATGCTGATTTTATTTACTCCATAACTTTTAATAACTGATAATTTTTCCTCATCCATCGTGTCAATTCTTCCAGCTTCAAATGTAAATTCCTTTAAATAATCTAAATTATAATTTTCCTTTACTGTTTTTAAAAGTTTGTCAATTTCTTCTGCCGTTAAAATCGAAGGCGTTCCTCCGCCAATGTAAATCGTGTTAATTTTTAAATCCAGTTCCTGTGTTAATTGCCCAATTTCACGGATTTCATGATAAATTGAGCCTATATATTCATCATATCTTTCGGCATATTTTCCACGTAGCAGGTAGGCTGGAAATGAGCAGTATGAACATTTTGTAGGACAAAAGGCAATTCCAATATAAATTCCTATTGTTTCCTTATCTAAATATGGTGCTTGACGTTTCACAATGTCTAGCAGAAGTTTCCGCTTTTCATCACTTACAAAATATATTTTTTCCAATATTTCATCAATTTCTTCATAAGACAATCCCATTTTTAAAAAATCGCCCAATAATCTTTGTAGGGACGCACACCTATTAAGATTCCCCATTTATATTTATTTTTTTTTATCAAATAATTCCATTAATGAGGCCTTTGCCATAACTTCCGCCCTGATCAAAAATATTCATCATTTATCTTCTTATGTGAAAAATGTCACTTTTTTTAAGATTTTGCCACTATTTTTTTGTCAATCAATGCTGTATTTACAGTAATTAATTCAGCATTTTTTTATTTTTCATTATTTTCTAGTTTTCCACAATCTTTTGAAAAAGTTTTCCACATTTTTATCCTTTTCAAAATTTACATTAATTTCTACATTATTTTCACTGTTTTTCAGAAATAACACCATAATTTTTCAGGCAGAAGTACACGCACAAATTCCTCAAGTTTATTCTGATTAATCTCAATATTTGCTCTTATCATCTATTTTATAACTCCTACAAAAATAAAAGTGCCAGTACAATTATTCCAAGAATGATCCGATAATATCCAAATACCTTGAAATCATGCTTTTTTTAATGTAGCTCATAAAGACTTTAATAACAGCATAGGCAAATATAAATGAAAGCACAAAAACCTAATGCAATTAAAAAACCATTCATATCCGCTTAATGCTGTTCCCAGTTTTACCAGCTTCAAAAGTGTTGCTCCAAGCATTGTCGGAATTGCAAGGAAAAATGAAAATTCTGTCGCTAAAATCCTATTTAATCCAAGCAAAACTCCTCCAATAATAGTGGCAGCGGATCTTGAAGTACCTGGAATCATCGCAAGGCATTGAAATAGCCCCACTCCAATTGCAGTTTTTATAGGCATTTGAGTAATTGAAGTAATTTTACCTTCCTTTTTTTCGCCAGATTCCAGCCAAATAAGTATAACTCCGTAAATAATCAACGTTATTGCCACAACTACTGAATTAAACAGCACTTTATCAATAACATCATCGAACAAAAGTCCCTAAAACAACTGCTGGAAGCACTGCAATCACTATTTTTATCCACATTTGAACAATATCCATCCGCTGACTTTGACTAAGCCCTTTTGCAAACGGAAAAATTCTTTTCCAGTAATACACAACTACCGACAAAATTGCCCCTAGCTGTATAATTATCTTAAACGCATTTGCAAATTCCTCATTTTTCGATAATTGCAAAAATTGATCTACAATGATCATATGTCCTGTGCTGCTGACAGGTATAAACTCTGTAAGCCCTTCCACAAGACTTAAAATAAATACTTTAATAATGTCTATGAACATAATAATTTCCTTTCCTCTTTGATTTACACTAAATCCCATTTGAATTTGAAAAAAATTTTTATCTATTTCTGGCAAGAATTAAGACTCTTCAGTGAACAGAATTTATAACAAATCTCTTATTCTAATGGAAATAGTATTATATTTCAAAAAAATTTTTTTCAATTACTGTTTTTTTAATCCATGTTCCACATTTGAAGTTGAAATAAATTTAGAAATACTTTTTAATTTCAGGAATAGCATTTTTCCACAGCCACAGGCATTCCCACAAGTTTCAATAATGGCTTATCATTTTGCACTATCTCCAACCGCTATCATTTCCTCAGGCTTTATATTTTTCGATTTCTCCCAATTTTTTTCAATGTCTTTCCTTTATCCACATTTTTTTATTGGCAATTTCTAAAAAAATATTGGCTTTGAAATGGCAATAAAGTAGTCATTTCCATGAACTTTATTCATATGCTCTTCGGCTATTAATACTTCTTCAGGCGTTCCAATAATCATACATTTTGTAGTTTTATCAATTCCTTTTTTTTCTAATTCTTCAAGCGAATCAAATTTTTGGAATTTCATTTTACATTGATCTGCTTCGTACATTACTCCTTCTGTTGCCTCTGTCCCATAAATCGTATCTCCAACATACAAAATCATCGGAACATTTATTTCCTTTGAAACCTTATAAACATTTTCAATATCCTTTTTTTCCAGCCCTTCGTGAAAAATCACTTCATTTGTCTTCATATCAATTAATTCGCCACCGTTAAATGCCAGCACGTAACCTTCATACTCATCCATCTGAAGCTCCTTTGCATACTCAAGCATCGCATAACTAGGTCTACCACTTGCAAGCACAAATTTAACACCCTTTTCCCTTTGAACTTTCACAATCGCCTCAACATTCTCCCTTGTTATCCCATGTTCTTCATCCAGCAACGTTCCATCCATGTCAGTTGCAATTAATTTATAATCCATAAAAATCCTCCCACTTTTCTTTATTTATAATTACTTTATTAATTTTTTTCAAATCATATTTATCATAAATATTATACAGGAAATATAGAAAAAAAGTCCAACTTAATAAATCCCTTTATTAATATCCATATTTTTTTAAAAATCTTTTCTAAGCAAAAAAAAAAAAAAAAATAAGGCTTCTGATATATAATATAACAAAAACAATTTAAAAATTAAGGAGAAAGCCATGAAAAAAATTATTGTAGTATCAATGTTATACTTAACATTCACAATTCCAACCAAAACGAATTTCTGGAAAAATTAAAGAACGCTATTAATCGGAACAGATGCCATCTTCATCAAATAGTTCTGGAAAAACTGGAGGAACTAGGGATGTTAGTAAAAAGATGATTGGAAAATAAAATTGTAAATCCTTTGATAAAATCATTAAATTTTTATTAACGGACAAAAGTTAATATTAAATAAAACTTAGAACATTTAATCAGTTTTCTTTGTCATTTAAAATTTATTTAATTTATTTGTTTATATCTTTATCATTAATATCTATATTTTTAAACTTTTTTCTACAAAAAAAAAAAAATATTTGATATATAATATAAGAAACAATTTAAAAAAAGGAGAAAGCCATGAAAAATTATTCTTAGTATCAATGCTATGCTTAACATTCGCAGTACCAACCAAAAGCAGATTTCTGGAAAAAAATTAAAGAATGCTGTAATAGGAACAGATACTGCATCTTCATCAAATAGTTCCGGAAAAAAACTGGAGGAACTAGAGGGTATCTTGTTACAGATGGAAATTATAAGAAAATTGTAAATCCTTTTTGATAAAAAAATGATTATAAAAATGAAGATGATATATATGGTGCAGAAAGAAATTCTATATACACTCATAGAGATTTACAAGGAATATCAGAAAAAAAGTAAATTATGTAGAATGTAGAATGAAACCAGGAGGATTCTTATATGAAATTGGAAGTGAAACTTTTTATGGATATGTTAAATTTCCAGTATATTGGACTCATGGTTCTAATATTTTAGGATGCTTTGAAAGAGATAAATCAGGAAAGGAACAAGAAATTCAAAGAGACATTTATTTTTGATCATAATTTAGCAATGTATATTTGGGATAATCAATTAACAGTACAAACACTAGCTATGAAAAAAATGGAAAAAGTTGCTAAAACTCAATCTCCTTTCTATGATTCTAAATATCCTTATTTCGATTCACAAAATCCTGGAACTGAAATTTTTTTATTAATGGGCAAAAAGTTAATATTAAATAGGTATTTAAATCTTTTGTTATTTTAAAGTGATGGAAACTGGGAGAAATCTCAGTTTTCTTGCTTAAAAATTATTTTATCAAGAAAGATAAAAAAATTGATTTTATAAAAAATGGAGGAAATATGAAAAAAATTATAACTTTATTTATTATTTTAGCTATGTTTACTGTATCATGTGGAAAAAAGGTAAAAGTAGACGAATCAAAGTGTCTTACGCCAGAAGGATTAAATGAAATGTTAAAAGAATACTACAGCCATGCAGGTGGTCCTTATGGAAATACTGATTCCTTTGATGAAAATTATGAAAGATTTCTTCAAATACATGCTACTATCGGTTGTGAAATTAATAAGGGAAATGTAAAAGAAAAATTTGAAGGTTTTGAAGAATCTAGAAGAGCATCAGGAAAACAAAATTTGGTATCAACTGATAAAGCAACATATCCACTTGATATATTAAAAAAACTTATAAACTTAATCTTACATATAAAAACATTTGAAGAACAAAGAAAACATATAGATGAATACGCACAAATGCAAAAAAAGAATTAGAAAACTTAAATCCAAATAAATTGGAACAAGAAACAGTTAAAACATATAATGAAATTTCAAAACTTATTTCTAAAGAAAATTTAAAAAAACTCTGATGTCTCATTAGTGGGTTCAAATGTAAATGTAGCACATATTTTTACAAGGGGATTATGAATGGAATTACTAAAAAAATAAAAAAAGAAAGGAAAAAAAGAAATATGAGCCATTTTATAACAGTTATTAATGATTCTTCATTAATAATGAAATCTATATTTTTAGCAGCAATACTGCTGCATATATTTATTATATTTAAAGCGGCAAGACAAAAAAAGCTAATGAAGGGATAACAAAAGGAAAAAGTCTGGATTACATATGCTGTAATTTACTGGTTAGGAGGATTTATTGGAGGTACAATTATAAGTATTTTTGGTAATATTTATTTTACAAAGTATTTTTATTTTAAATTTCTTAAACTATGCTCATATAAATGAATCGACAATTTTTATGATCGGATACTCTTTTACATGCAGTAGCCAGTGCAATTATTTTTAAAAATCTTGAACAAGCGATATTTAACTTCAGAAAAAAATATAGGAATAGAAGAAGCTACAGATACAAAACAATACATACTTTTTACTTTTTAAAAATTAATTGGAATTGGAATTTTAGCATTTTTTTGGATTATTATTTGCTATACCATTAATTTTATTTGCCGTAGCAGTTTATGTACTATTTAAATTACTAGGTATCACAAGTTTTGTAGCTGGAATGACATCAAATAGAATTCAAGAAGTTCAAGATGATATTGATATGGCTGCTTATAAAAAGACAACAATACGGAGTTCATAATAAAAAGTGAAAGAATTATTTCTGATTCAGAAGCACAACAAATTAAAGAAAGAATGGATAATAGAAATAAAAAAATTTTTAATTATAAAAATATAGAGAAATGAAATATTTAAATAGTAAATTTTTTTTAAAATCAGAAGATATATTTATTAAATTAAAAGAAAATAATTTACAAAAAAACATAATTAAAAAAAGGAAGTGAAAATAATGAAAAAAATTATCAATCACAATTCTTATTTTTAGCATTTATGGCATCTTGTTCAAACCAAAAATAAAGATAATAATGCAAAAGATACTAGATATCAGTCAGCTACTTATACAAAGCCGCAAAAATCCGCAAAGGGGCTACAGTTGCATTAAATTCAACTGATTTTAGGGTTGATAACAATTTTATCTATTATAAAGGAGCAATTTTTACAGGAAAAAAATTACATTTGATCTTCCGCAAAAAAAGTGGATATTTCTTTGTAAGTAACGGAAAAATTACAGGGAGAAACTGAAATAAATTATAAATTGACTGGAACGAAGAAAGTGCAAGTTTATGAAGAAGGAAAAACTTATGCAGCTTACTCAGACTGAAAAATAATGTAACAACTGTCGTAGATTATTCTGATGATCCTGCTTCTATTGATAACCGAAAAAAATTGTAAAAGTTGCTACAAAATATGATAAAAAAACTCGTATTCAATGGATTTTGTAACTTTGGATGGAGAAATTAAAAAAAGATGGAAAAAAATTTTTGAAGGATTTGGAAGTAAAAGAAGAAGATTATCAAAAAAATATGTAAGCGGAGTAGTTGGAGAAAAATGGCGGAGTTTATAAAAATTTATTACAGCTTTTGACAAATCAACTGGAGAAGTTGCTGAAACACAATATAAACTTGATTCTAAAAAACAAAAAATCGAAACATTGTCTGGAATTAGAAAATTAAGTGAAATTAATATGGTACTTGAAAATGGAATGACTTTATTCAGAAGAATAATGTCAGCTACTGGAGAAAGTGCCACCCCTGCTGCTACAACTCCAGTTCCAGGACAATCAGGACAGCCTGCCACTCCTGCTCCAAATGCAACAAATTCAGAAAATACGGCTAATCCAGCCAATCCACCAGCACAGTCTGGTCAGGATGAGGATTTGGCGACATTGGACAGAGTTTATGATGAAGTTATGCATAAAAAAATAATGAGAATATTTTAAAAACTTTTTCAAAACAAAAATTGGGATACATAAGAAATACATTATTTGCTAAAAAAGGATACATATTTACAAAAAATCTTGAATATGCTAACTATTTTTTTCTAAAAAAAGCTGGTATCAAGGAAGATACAACACAGACAACCTTTTAAACAAAGAAGAACAAAAATTTGTTGAGATAATACGAAAATATGAAAAAAATAATTTATTTTAAAAATTATTTTTGTTTATGTTAAAAAAATAGGAGGAAAAAATGGATAATAATACAGAAAAATAAAACAAATAATCAAAATTCAAATGCAAATAATAATTCTGGAAATATTTCACAATCAGGATTCTTAGATAATATTCTGCAAAAAGATAATGAAAATAATAAACTTTTTTTGAAAAATAGTATTCTGGCTGACTGCAGCCGCTTCAGTTATACTTCTTTATACTGGAATAAAAGGTTTAAGTTTGTACCTTAATGCAAAAAAAGCTGCTTCAGAAGCTAGTTCAGGATCTTTAGATAATTTGTTTTAGCAGTGGTGCAAATTTACTGGGAAAAAGGGATGGATTTCTTTTTCAACAGCTAAAAAACAATGCAAGGGATTTTAAATTTAATAGTAATTGCTGTAATTGTGGCTACTGTTTTGATTTATCTAAAGGCAAAAAAAGAAAAATAAAATAGAAAAAAATTAAAAAAATCTAAATTATTATTTTATTGGTGGATTTATAATATTTGGACTTTTTAGAAATGTATGCAGTGCATGGACTTGTAAAAGCATTAACTTCTTTATCAGGTATGTTTGGAGCAGCAACAGGCTCAGCACCAAATTTTGGTTTAATAAAATTTTCTTTAGCATTGACTTTCATAACTTCATTAGGTTCGGTAATAACTAATTATTTTGTTATTTTTTTAGAGGAAAAAAATATAGAAATTGAAGATATAAAAATCAGAATGGAATAACGGAGCTGAAAAAAATAAATGCAATAGATCCTGAGAAAAAGAAAAAAATATACAGCTATTGGAATAGCTATAGTTGGAATATTGCATTATACTACATTTGTGCAAATTTCATATTTTTTTGCAAAATTTTTGACTTTAACAAATATTATACAGTTAGAATTGATGGAGCTTCTGGAAGCGGGAAAAATAACAAATTATCAAAATCCTGAATTTCCGCTAGAAACTGCAAATAGTAATACAGAAAAAAACCTAAAAAAAGAAGAAGAGTTTGCAAAAGAGGGAGGAATTACATTTAATTTTTTTCCAAAACTGAAGGAATACAAAATGGAGATACGATTGATGTTGAAGTTTCTTATAATAAAGATGTAGCAAAAAAATTAAAGATTAGTCCTCAAAACAGTAAATTTAAAATAAAAGTCAATGGACTTCTTGAATATGCTAAAAAAATGCTAATCAAGTAAAAGATTTGAAAAAAATTATATTACAAAACTTGCACAAGAAAAAAATTGAATTGCAAAAAGATGATAACTCTTCTGAAAATCCTAATTTAGCAGGAATTTATTACAAACAGGATGAAAATGGAAATTTATCAATTAAATATTTCATTCAAAAACACATTTGCTGGATTCTTGGAAATACTGAATCTTTTTGAACCAGTAGAAATTGGGAACATAGTTTTTAGATAAAAAAATAACAATATTACTTCTTATGAAGAAATAAAATCTAACTCTTTTTCTTCAGAAAAAAATATAATAATGCTGGAGAAGTTCAGGCTGCGATGAGTTCACAAGGATATACTTTGTTGAATTAGTACAGAAAAAAACATCCTATTAGGAGTCTTGACTCCTTGCAATGAAATTAATAATTATTTCGCTAATTAAATAGAAATAGTGTTAAACTGGGATTTCTCCCAGTTTTTTTATTTTCAAAATTTATAATTTCTAAAAAAATTCTTCAAAATAAAAAAACCATCTCAAAAAAAGCCCGTAAACTTTTCAAGACAGTTCTTAAAAACAAATATTCTTTTTTATCCTCCCAAATAGGCCTTCTTAATTTCAGGATTTGTAAGTAGTTCCTTCCCTGTTCCTTCCAAAATGATTTTCCCAGTTTCCAGAACATATCCTCTATCTGCGATTGAAAGCGCCATATTGGCATTTTGTTCTACCAACAATACAGTTACATTTTCCTCCTTGTTGATTTTTTCAATGATGTTGAAGATTTCCTGCACTAATAGTGGCGCTAGCCCCATTGACGGCTCATCCAGTAATAATAACGAAGGATTTGACATCAAAGCTCTTGCCATTGCCAGCATTTGCTGTTCTCCTCCACTCATTGTTCCTGCCAATTGCTTTTTACGTTCAGCAAGTCTTGGGAATAGCGAGAACATGTGTTCCATGTCTTTTTTTATCTGATCCACATCATTTCTTGTGTATGCTCCCATTTCCAGGTTTTCCAGCACAGTCAGCTCTGTAAAGATTCTACGGCCTTCTGGAACATGTGCCATTCCACGGCTGACAAGCTTATAAGCATCAGCATTGGTTATATTTTCTCCGCTCAAGGAAATTTCTCCTGATTTTATTGGTACAAGCCCTGAAATAGCGTGAAGTGTGGATGTTTTTCCAGCTCCATTTGCACCAATTAGGGAAACGATTTCACCTTTTTTTATTTGAAATGAAATGTTTTTTATAGCATGAATTCCGCCATAGTAGACATTTAAGTCATTTACATTTAAAATATTCACATTTCCTCCTTTTTGCTAATTTTATTAATTTTGCAGCTCAAATTCATTTTATTCTCCTAAATAAGCTGTGATAACTTCCTTATTATTCTGAATTTCATCCGGAAGCCCTGAAGCAATGATTCTTCCAAAGTTTAGCACATATAATCTTTCACAAATTCCCATTACCAGATCCATATCATGTTCAATTAACAAAATTGCAATTTTAAACTTATTTCTTATAAAAGCTAATTGTATTCATTAATTCCTTCGTTTCATTCGGATTCATTCCAGCCGCCGGCTCATCTAGCAGCAGCAATTTAGGATTTGTAGCCAAAAGCTCTTGCTATTTCCAGTTTTTCTTTGCTGTCCATAAGACAAGTTTCCAGCAGTAATATTCGCCATTTCAGCCATGTCAAAAATATCCAGCAAATCAAGCGCCTTATCTGTCACTTCCTTTTCTTCCTTCCAAAATCTAGGAAGTCTAAAAATCGCTTCAAAAGTATTATAATTCATACTGTTGTTAAATGCCAGCTTTACATTGTCTAATACGCTTAGTTCCTTAAACAGCCTAATATTTTTGAAATGTTCTGGCAACTCCTAAAAGCAACTATTTGTGGAGTAGTTTTTTTATTTATACTAATCTGATTTATAGAAATATCCCCGTCTGTAGGTTTATAAACACCTGTAAGCAAGTTAAATATTGTTGTTTTTCCAGCTCCATTCGGTCCAATCAGCCCAACTAGCTCGCCTTCTTTTTATTTCAACATTTACATCATCAACTGCTCTTAGCCCTCCAAAAGATATTCCCAAATCTGTCGTTTTTTTAATAATGACATATTTATATCTCCTATTTTACATCTTTTTTTATTTATTAAAAATACTTAATTTTAATTTTCATCACTTTCATTTTTTTGCTATTTTTTTATAATCTCTAATCCGCTTAATTCTTCTTTTTGTTCCTGCAAATGTAAATTCTTTTTGTTCCAAAAAAATTCCCTTTGGACGGAAAATCATCAATGAAATCAATATAATTGCGTAAACTAAGTATCTAAACTGTGAAACATCTCTTAATTTTTCATTTAATAATGTCAAAATTACTGCAGCAACAATCGCTCCTGTAATACTTCCAAGTCCTCCAAGCACAACCATAACAAGAATTTCTATTGAGAATAAAAAACCAAATTTATCAGGCGTTAAAATTCCTACATTATGTGCAAATAGTGATCCCCCAATTCCAGCAAAAAATGCTGAAAGTGCAAAGCCATAAAGTTTTACACGATTTAATTTAATTCCAATATTTTCAGCCGCAATTTCGTCTTCCCTAATTGACAAATCTTCCTTTCCTTTTCGTGAAGTCATAGCCATCGCAATTATAACAATTGAAATAACTACAATGAAATATGTATTTGAAAAACTCAAAAGTGGTGGAATATTGCTAAGTCCAGTCGCTCCACCTAAAAAGTCCAAATTTTGAATAATATATTTTACAATTTCTCCAAATGCAAGCGTGATAATTGCAAGATAATCTCCCCTTAGTCTAAGTGTACTTCCACCAACTAAAAATCCAAATACAGCTGCAACTAATCCACCAAACAGTGATACTAAAATTAATTGTAAAAATGGCGGTAAATTATAGCTTGCCAATATTTTAGAAATAAATGCCGCTGAATATCCACCTATTGCGATAAATCCAGCTTGTCCCAAGTTAAGCTGTCCCATAAGTCCGACTGTTATGTTTAAACTTACTGAAAATAACACGTAAATTAGGATATTTATATAAATTCCCTTTGTATAGCTGAAAAGGGTCATTTGGATTAAAAAGTAAAACTTAGAACAAAAATAAAATACAACTATCAAAAGAAATGTAGCAACATAATTTTTTTCACGTTTAACTTGTTAAAAATAATTCAAGTCTTTCCATTTATAATTTTTTTGCTTCTTTACTTTTTTTAGGCTGTTCATCTTGTTTTTTTCTAAACTAGCTATATTTTTTTATTTTTTTCTTCTTTATTATTTTTTTCCATTTTCCATTTTCCTCCCTTCCAATTATACTTTTTCCTTCATATTTTTTCCAAACAATCCATTTGGTCTAAAAATCAATATTAATATAAGCACCCCAAATACAATCGGATTTGCCCAAGTTGTAAGCGATGATCCTTTTACATATGCTTCAAGCAGTCCTAAAACATATCCTCCAACCATAGCTCCAGGAATACTTCCAATTCCTCCAAATACAGCCGCAATAAATGCCTTCAGTCCTGGCAGCATTCCCATATATGGCTCAATTTGCGGATAAACAATCGCATATAATGCTCCACCCAATGCACCAAGTCCAGAACCAATAGCAAATGTTATGGCAATAGTTCTATTTACATTAATTCCCATAAGCTGTGCCGCTCCTGTATCTTGTGAAACCGCTCTTGTAGCTTTTCCCAATTTTGTCTTTTTAATAAATAAATTTAAAGCTACCATGCATATTATTGTGATTACAATTACAAATATTGTAAGCGTACTAATTTCCAAAAATCCTAGCTTCATTTTATTATCATTTGATAAAAATGCCGGTATATATTTTGGATCAATAACTCTCGGATTTGCTCCAAATATTATAAGTGCCAGACTTTCCAGCAAGAAACTCATTCCAATCGCTGTAATCAATGCTGAAATCTTAGGCGCATTCCTAATCGGACGATACGCAAAAAAGTCGATTACAACTCCTAAGATCGCACAAAAAATGATTGACAAAAAAATAGCCAGTATTAATGGCATCCCATTTGACACAGCGATAAGCGTAACATAAGCTCCTACCATAAGTATATCACCGTGTGCAAAATTTATAAGTTTAACGATTCCGTAAACCATTGTATATCCCAAAGCAATCAGGGCATAAATACTTCCAGTTTGCAGTCCGTTAATAGTTTGTTCAATAAAACTCTTTAACATATTTAAAACTCCTATACTTTCCACTTATACAGTTTATTTTTTTATTTTATATTTTTAATACTTAGGCAACCTAAAAAAACTATATTCAATTTTACTCAAATTTCCATATAATCTTAAAAGCTGCTTACGTATATTCATTTTATTAAATTCTAAATTATTAAATAAAAAAATCTTGATAAAAAAAGTTCTCGATTGCTAGAAGAAAGAAAAAAATCCCTCAACAACCGAACTTTATAATAATTATTACTTTCCATATTTAGATGTATTCGACAATCTGAATTTTTTTTATTTCAACAAGGGGTTTTTAACCCTTGCTTCAAAAATATCTGTTTTGTTAAATTTTAAATTTCTCTAATTTATGAATAATTCTATTATTTTTTAGAATTTTTTTCTTTTTAATGTAAGTTTTTCCATCTTTTACTTCAATAAATGTAACTTTCTTTTCAGGGTTTCTTTCTGAATCATATTTTTAATGAACCTGTAACAAGATTTGTTCCAGTAAAGTTCTTAATTGCATCTTTAATTTCATCTTTTGAAGAAAGATCTTTTACATTTTTCAATGCAGTTTCTAAAATTGTTCCAGTATCGTATCCTAAAGCCGCAAAAATAATTGGATCAGCTTTATATTCCTTTTTATATTCAGCAATGAATTTTTGAACATGTTGGTCAGGATCATCTGGTGCAAATTGACTTGCAAAAATTGCTCCATTAGCAACTTTTCCAAAGTTAGTTTGGATTCCATCCCATCCATCTCCACCCATAAATTGAGCGTTTATTCCAAGTTCTTTTGATTGTGTCAAAATTAATCCAATTGTATTATAATAATCAGGTACAAAAATTACTTCAGGATTATATCCTTTTACTTTTGTAAGTAATGCTCTAAAGTCTTTGTCATCAGCAGTATATTGTTCTTCTTTAACTTGGATTCCTTCTTTTTTAGCTTGTTCCTTAAATGCATTTGCAAGTCCAACTGAATAATCACTACCTGTATTAGTCAATACTGTAACATTTTTATAACCTTTAGATTTTGCATATTTTGCAACAACAACACCTTGGTAAGGATCTGTAAATGTTGTTCTAAATACGAAATCCTTATCCTTTGTAATATCAAATGCAGTTCCAGTTGCTGTAATCATAGGAACTTTTGCTTGTTGTGCAAGCGGTGCAATTGCAAGAGATGGTCCAGATGTAACTTCTCCCATGAAAATATCAATTTTATCTTGTGAAACCATTTTTTTAAATGCATTAATTGCTTCTTGCGCATCTCCTTTACTATCTGCAACAACAAGTTCGATTTTTTTACCGTTAATTCCGCCAGCGGCATTTATTTCCTTTACCTTCAATTTAAATCCATTAATTGCACTTGTTCCATATTGTGCCACATTTCCAGTCAATGCCCCAATAACACCAATTTTTATAACATTTTTATCTTTTCCAGTTTTAGCTCCGCAGCTAAGTACAAACAATGCTAATAATGAAATCAAACATAATAGCTTTTTCATAATTGTTCTCCTTTATAAAAATATTTTTTTATATTTAAAAAAATAATTTACTTAAAATTTTTCGTTTCCAGTTTCTTATTTCCTTAAATTCTTTTTACTTTTAGAATTTTTTTCCTTTAATGTAAGTTTTCCACCTTTTACTTGGATAAATGTAACTGCCTTTTTCAGGATTTCTATCAGCGTCAAATTTTAATTTACCAGTTACCAGGTCAATACCGCTTACATTATTCATAGCTTCCCTTATAGAAGCTCCTGATAAATCCTTTGTAGATTTTAAAGCAGTTTCTACAATTTTCTACAGTATCATAACCAAGTGCCGCAAACATTATTGGCTCTTTGTTATATTTAGCCTTGTAAGCCTTCATAAATTTCTGAACATTTTTCAGCCTTGTCATCTGGTGCAAAATTGACTTTGCAAAAATTGCTCCTTCTGCAACCTTTTCCAAAGTTAGTCTGGATTCCATCCCATCCATCTCCACCAAGATACTGTGCATTAATTCCCAAATCTTTAGCTTGTGAGATAATAAGCCCAATTGTATTGTAATAATCAGGTATAAAAATAGCTTGTGGATTTTGTCCTTTTACTTTTTGTCAAAAATTGCTTTAAAGTCTTTATCATCATTTGTATATTTTTTTCTTCAGTAATAGTTATTCCATCTTTTTGCAGCTTTGTGCCTTAAATGCATTTGCAATTCCTACAGAATAGTCATTTGAAGAGTTTGTCAATATTGCAATTGATTTTATGCCTTTAGATTTTGCATATTTCGCAGTGGCAGTTCCTTGATAAGGATCTGTAAATGTTGTTCTAAATACAAAATCTTTTCCTTTTGTAACATCAAGGCTTGTAGCTGTTGCTGAAATTAAAGGTACTTTTGCCTGTTGCGCAAGTCCTGAAATAGCTTGTGAAGTAGCCGATACAACTTCTCCAATCACAACATTAACTTTATCTTGTGAAACCATCTTTTTAAAGGCATTTACTGCTTCCTGAACATCTCCCTTACTATCTGCAGTTATAAGCTCAATTTTTTTACCATTGATTCCACCTGCATTATTAATAGCATCAACCTTCAGTTCCACACCTTCTTTTACCGCTACTCCATATTGTGCATAATTCCCAGTAAGCGGCGCAATAACTCCAATTTTTATAACATTGCCATCATTAGCCTTTTTACCGCATCCAACAATAAACACCGTGGCTAACAGCATCATTAAAAATACTTTTTTCATATTGTCATCTTCCTTTCTATTTTTAATGCTAAACTCCATCTAAATATATTTTTATTTGTTTTCTAGAAAAAAATTTTTAATTCTTTAAAAAGAAATTTATAACAAACCCGCTATCCAAATGGAAAAATAGCAAAAAAATTATTTATACACTTATTTATGTTTATTATTATATCACAAAAAAATAAAGAATTGAAATTATTTTTTTAAAAAAATTTATACAAAAAAAGCTACTACATTTCGTAGTAGCAAAAAAATTATTTTTTTATTATTATTAAAATACTAAACTCTTATTAATTTCCTAAGTTGAAATTATAACCTACACCAAGAGATACTCTTCTGTAATTAGCATCATATTTAGAATTAACTCTTACAGGTCCTTCGTATTTGTATTCACCTTGGTTTTCTTTATACATAAGTTCTACGTTTACGTTGTTGAAGTTGATTCCTCCACCTACTCCGTAGTATAATCCATTTTTAGCTTTGAATTTTCCTAAAACACCATAGTCATGGTTTCCACTGTTGAATGAATATCCTAAATCACCTTTAACATAAGGTTTTACAACTGTTTGTGTGTCAAAAGTATATTTAGCTGTTGCATACACTGGAACAGAGTTATAGTTTTTTTCATTTTGTCCTTTTACTTTATCTTTTAAGTCTTTGTGGAATTGGAAAGCTGTACCTCCTCCAACTTCTAATCCAGGAACTACTTCGTTTCTGTATTCAACTCCAATTTCTCCTGAACTGTTTTTAGTTTTTTGAGTTCTCCAATCTTTTTCATAATGGTATTTTCCACCAAAATCTATTCCACCTTTAACTTCTACTTTTCCTGCATCTGCAAATGAAGCTGCTCCTAAAACTAGAAATAAACCAATTAATGTTTTTTTCATAATTAATCACCTTTCTTTTCTAAAAAAATTTTTTCCTAAAAATCTCCTCTAAATTGCTCCTACTTATAAAAAATAGGAATTTCCTGTGAATGTAAACTATTTTATACATTTCAGCAGATCTCACAGATAATTATTAACCTGTGATAACATTATACTATATTTTTATCATTTCATCAATCTTTTTTTATTTTACTTTCTATTTGTGAACTACTCACGACTAAAAGTCGAAAGTTTCATAAGATAACTGAAAAAAAGTGAGTTATCTTCTAAGAAGTTTAATTTTAAAATCCTTATTCTTTTTTTGGCTAGTCCACAATAGCCGCTACTAGATAAGACATTATGTCTACACTGCTACTTTTTTTATCTATATATTATATTTTAAACCCAAATATATTACACTCAAAATTATTAATATTGCAAATTTTAAAGCAGCATTTTTCAATGTTGGTGTTATTCATCTCATGGCTAAAAGCCACGAGTGTTCTAACACACTTAATAAAAAGACAAAAAAACTTTTTTTAAGTTTATGATGAAACTTTTTTTAAAAACTACAGTATGCATCATTTTATAAATCTTCTAACCTTAAATGATAACTTATTATACATTACAGTTCTTATAAACAAGTTTATATATTTATTTTTTTATCTTTGAAAAACAAAAACAACCTAACTTTTTAAACAGTAAAAGAAAGATTGTTTTTTTAATTATTTGTTTTGATTTCTAAGTTCTTCAGGCTTTTTGTGATACTCCTGTTGAAGGTCCTGTTTCTGGTAATTCTACTGCTGTTTCATTTTCAGTTTTCCCAAGATTTCCCAGATTTAATAATGTTGTGTTAAGTTTACCAAAGCAATACATCAATATTTTCAGCTGTAACAACTACTTTTTTTCCCCTTGCGGAGTCTTCTTAACTACAAATTTAGTTGTATTTTTTTGTTTTTTTGGCTTATCTTTTTGCTTCAAGTTCCTGTTTAAATCTTTCTTCAGCTGAAAGTGGTTTAGAATCTTTGTTTGTAAAAAAACTTCTTGTGACATTTTTTTGAAAAAAACTTGTAAAAAAATACTTTTTGTACATCTAAATTTGTTACTTCTACAGTTACGATAGTAGTATCATTATCCTGTTTTTTTCTGTTCCGATTATTTTATATTCAAGATTTTTTTCAATAATGTTTTAAAAAAGCAATTCTTGAGTCTTATTAGTATAAGTCATTTCCAAATTTCCTTCAAAACCATCATCAATAGCATATTTTGGTCGCCTCTTTTGGCTTACCAGCCTTTATGTTATTAATAAATTTTTGAAACTGTGTCATTAGGCCCTGATCCGCAACTAACTAAACATAAAAGCATAAGCATCCCTAACAGTAATTTTTTTCATCTATAACTCCCTTCTCTCTCTATTTATAATATTACTTTGTTCTTTATTATTTATTCTACATCATTTGAATTAATAAGTCAAGGGAGTTTTGAAATTTTAGTGAATCGTGACAGAAATTCATTATTATTTTTTATTTTTCCTGATTTTCCAATTTTTTTTCTAATTTTTTAACTCTTTTTACAAGTTCAGGCACTTTTCCCATCGACATTTTCACTCTCAAATCGTCCATGTGGTCTCTCAAAGGAAATCCTGACATTTGTTTTCCATCAGGAACATCATTTGTAACACCTGATTTTGCAGCAATTACAACATTATTTCCAATTTTCAAGTGTCCAGCCACTCCAACTTGTCCTGCAAGAGTCGTATTATCTCCAACTTCCACGCTTCCAGAAATTCCCACTTGTGCGATAATAAAGCAATTAGAACCAATCACATCATTATGAGCAATATGAACCAAATTATCAATTTTTGTACCTTTTTTTATAATTGTATCTCCAATCGCTCCTCTATCAACGCAAGTATTCGCTCCAATTTCCACTTCATCTTCCAAGATAACATGTCCAATTTGCTCGATTTTCACATTATCGCCTTTCACTTTTATGTATCCAAATCCATCAGACCCAATAACTGCACCTGGCTGAAAAATACATTTTTTCCCAATCTTAGAAAACTCTCTAATCGTAACATTCGAGTAAATAATTGTCCCATCTCCAATTTCTGTCCCTTCAAAAATCGAAACATTAGGATAAATTACAACATTTTTCCCAATTTTTACATTGTGTCCAATGTATGTATTAATTTTTGAGACACTCGCTGTTTCATCAATTATTGCTGAATCTTCTATCGGTTTTTCAAACGGTTTCACTTTCGGTTTAAAAAAGTTAAGCAAAATTGGCATCAATTCTCTCGGATTTTTTTCGACTACAATATACGTTCTATCTTTTGGCAAATTTTCCAACGGTGGAACAATTATTGCACCGGCAGTACATTTATCAATACTTTTCAACATTTTTTCATCTGCTGCAAAAGTCAACTCATCTTCTGTCGCATAAAAAAATGGAGCTAATCTTTTAAAAATCAAATTTTCATTTCCAACTATTTTTCCACTAATTAATTCTGCAACTTCTTTTATATTATACATTTTGAATACCTCCTATATAGCCATTTACAAAAATTTATAAAATTTTTTTATAAAATTATAGGGATGAAATCAATCATCCCACATAATTATTTTTAAATTTTTTATCTCACACAAGGGTAAGACTCCTTGCTTCAGGATATTTATTTTATTAAATCCCAAGTTCATATAGTTATCGAACAGGTCTATTTTTAACTATCTGAAAAAATTAGAATGATTGCCCGAAACTAAAGTAGAATTTACCCTTATCTTTTTTCTCACCTTTTTTCTCAGGATCCATAGGCCAACCATAATCAAATCTTAACGGTCCAATTGGCGTATTCAATCTTACCCCAACTCCATAACCTTTTTTAAGATCTTTAAAGTCATGTGCCGCCTTTCTGTTTGGCTTATAGATTTTTTTACCAGTAATCGGATCTCTTGACTCATTCTGCCAAGCGTTACCAATATCAAAGAATGCCACTAACTGCAATGTATCATTAATTTTAGTTCTATTTTCAATAGTTGCATGGAATTTGTCATATCCATCAAATGCTCCATAATCATATCCACGAACTGATTCCGCTCCACCAATGCTAAATCTTAGAGCTTCTGGCGTTCCGCTTCCTGTTGATCCCCAAGCTACTCTATATGCCATTACGTTTTTATCACCAAAGAATGTCTTATGGTAAGCTCTTAAATCTGCTTCAAACTGGTCATAACTTCTAGGATCTCTTAGAAGTTCTCCTCTTTCGTAAGAAAGTGTAGTATAGATTCCTTTTGTAGGACTATATTGATTATTTCTTGTATCATAAATTAATGATGGTCCTATTGCAAATAAGTTATACTTATCATTTACTTTTTTATTTGCGAACAATTCTTCATAATGGTCATATCTTGCTGCCATTCTTACATAAAGGTCACTGTTAAGCCCTTTACCAATTGTCCAACGAGTTCCAATCTTCTTAACTTTTTCCACTTCATCTGGATCAGCATTATCATCAACTGACACATTCCAGTAGGCTGTTCCTCCCAATTGAACACGTTCAGTTCCTCTTAACCAAGGATCAAACCAGCTAATATCAAATGTTTTATCTCCTTTATTTGATGCTGATAAAAGTAATTGCGGCATCTTGTCCTCTTCCCAAGAAGTTTGAATCTGATAATTTAAGTTCTCCTACTAGACCAACTGAAGTTCCGTAAGAAATACTTCCATTGATTGTTGTAGTTGGACGTTCTTCAACAAGCAATTTTACAACTCTTGCATTTGGATCATCTTCTTTTTCCTTCAAGAACTGGCTCTATTGAAGTGAACATTCCTGTTCTATAAAGTTCTTCCACTGTTTCCTTTATATTTTTTTAGTTTGGAAAAATTTGTCCAGGTTTTATTTTTTTGAACTCTTTCAAATATATAAGGTTTTGTTCTTAAAAACAGAACGTCTTTCAGATTGTCTTTCATTGTCTTTTTCTAGTAGAAGCTTTTTCAAATTCTACAGAATCTACAACTCCTTCCGATAATCCTATTTTTATATTCCCTTCATTTGAAACATTTATTGATTCAATCCTTGCGACAGTATATCCATTTTTGTTATATAATTTTAATATTCCATTTTCATCAGGATTTAACAAGTTACCGTTTAAGATTTCACCTCTTTTTACACCTAAGGCTTTTTCCAGCTCTGCATCCTTGTAAAGTGTATTTCCTTCAAAAGTTATGTTTTGAACAACTGGATTTTCCTTTACTTCATAAACTATTGAAATAGTATTATCAGCTTTTCTGTCAGTTTTTGGTTCAACTGATGAGAAATACCCAGTGTCAAATATTTTTTGCCCTCCATCAATCGCTTCTTGTGGTATGAAAATATCTCCTGGCTTAATTGGCAAGCTCTTTAAATATTTTTCCTTGTCTTTACTACGAGCTTGTAACCCTTCAATATCAACACTTGATATAGTAAAGTCTGTTTCCTTTTTCATTTCTTCCTGTATTTGTTTTCTTTGCATAAGCGCTGCGGCATTTTCAACTTCTGAAACTTCAACCGTAATATTTACAGTATTTCCTCGAATTTTCGGATAAACATTCGCATCTGCCACATATCCTGTTCTCTTTAATTCAAGATAAATATCACTAAGATCTTTATTTGTATATTTATCTCCTGATTTTACAGTTATTTTTGATAGCAGATAGTCTGGAGATAATTCCTTTAAGTTTGAAAATTCAATTGAACCAACTTTTTAAATCATCTCTTGTTTCTCTGTCAGCTTCAAATACATTATTTGTTTTACCTTTTTCCTTTTTGCTGCTTGACGTGCTGCATTTTTTTCTGTTTCTTTTTAACTCTTTTGCTTCCAGGTTCATTACCTATTTCCACTTCTTCAGCAGAATATCTGCTCTTAATATCTGAAAAGCCCTTCGTCATCCAGTTCCTGCTTAGTAGATATTCTACCTGCATTATCCGCCAGCATCATTCCAGCTACTGTGCTTTTTTCTTCAGCTTGCGATAAGTTATTTACAGACGCAAACAACGTTACCACAATAATCAAAGCATAAATTTTATTTTTTTACCTTTCGTTTTGACATTTTTTTCCTCCTATTTTTTTAGTGTATCTAATTTTTTTCTTCTTGAATATCTTTTTCAGGATATCTCCGAATGTATCAGCTTTTGTTGAAAAATCAACTCCAAAGTAATAGTTTATCCTTGAACCGTTACCCATGCTTGCACTAGAACTGGATCTTTTAAAAGCTTTCTCCTCCAGCTCTCAAGTCTAGTCCATTTGAAACACTGTAACTTAGCCATGCATTATATCCAATTGGATTTTTTTCATCACTTTTAGAAGTCTGATATGGAAATTTAAATGCGGCATTCCAAAATAGCTTATCCTTGTATAAATTATCCTGTAATGTAAGCGTAGTTGCGGCACTATATTCTCCTGTCTTATTAGAACGGTCAACATTTGTAGAAACAGCAAACTTGGACATTCCCAATGCATCCTTGATCTTTCCAGTCACTGATGAAAGAAAAAGCTCGTTTAATGCAGTATTAACCAAAGATCCTGCCACTACCAGCCCATCTACTGAATTATCTCCATTTTCACCAGGTTTTCCACTATTTCCAACTAAAGTATTAAGTGCAAGCAATGATATTATTTCCTCTTGTTTTTTTCCAGAAGAAGATGAAAATCTTATTTCAGGATTGCTTACATTTCACTTACATTTATCTCTATTCTGTCGCCATCTACTTTTGTACTGGCATCAAAAACTACAAATGGATCTGATACAGAGGCTGTAACACCATTAATTGACGGTACAAATCTTATTTCTGCCCCATCAATCTTAAAATCATTTCCATTTACTGAAAATGACCCTTTTGTAATTCCATACTCTCCATCTATCCCAATTTGACCATCATCATAAGTAATTTCAGATGAACCTTTTACTGTACCCTTTATATTTTTTACAAGACTTACATTTGGAATATTAATTTTTACATTATTTCCAGCTTGTACACCTATATTAATCGTATACTGCTTCATTATTTTGTCAATTACCTCTTCTACAATTCCTTCTACAATTGACTTGTCTTGTTCCTTCTTAGCCTTTTGCGATTCCGTTGTATTAGCTTTTGATGAATTAAAATCTGGAATTTCACGTATTTGAGCATTATTTACCACAAGATCTCCAAATAATCTATTTTCTGTAAATATTGCATTTCCACTAAGCGCAAAATCTATTCCAGTTCCATAATGAAGTCCAACATTATTAAGATCCGCATTTAATTCAAATTTTCCAAGTTCTAATCGTTTAGTTTTCATAAAATCTGCAGGAATTGTCGGAACATCCAGATCTCCAGTCACTTTAAAAGTTCCTCCGTTATATCCTCCATCCAAACGGTTTACTATAAGTTTACTATTTTTTTCAGATCGATATTGGCATTTACATTATCTACAAGCGTCAACTGGTCTTTTTGTCTTATAATTAAAGTTATTAAGCAGAATATGACCTGTTGTAGCCTCATTAGAGAAAATCGCATCTACATTCGCAATTCCTCCTGCCTGCGCTATATTTTTATCAATTCCCAGAAAATCCAGGTTAAAATCCTTGGCAAGCATAGAAACATTATATTTTACTGGTGTAAATTGAACATATCCATTTAAAAGAAGTGGATTATTTTCATATTCCAGATAAAACTGCCCAATATTCAAAGACTTCTCATTAGCCTGCAAATCAATATCCACATTTTTCACTGGAAATCCGCTAAGTTTAATCGAATCCGCCTTTATTTTAACACCAGATATAAATTTATCAAAACTTCCACGATACATAAATCCAAAGTCTATATCTCCGCTGTATCCCTTGTCCTTCAGATCTTGTATTGAATCAAGCGAAAATTTCTGTTTTTCCAGCTGATAATCTATATTTACATTTGCCAAATCGAATTTAGTCTGCGTTTCAAACAAAGTTTCCTGATTATCTCCAATAAATCTTAATTTTTGCAAATCAAATGTCCCATATTTAAACAGCTTGTCAATATTTCCGTTAGAATATTTAATATCTGCAACAATATGCGGTATCTTGTAAGTCTTAAAGCTCATATTTCCAAAAGCTATTTGTCCTTCAAGATTAAAATTATTTAGATCTCCTTTAAGATTAAGATTTGATTTTGTTCCGAAAGTTAAATCCTTCATTTCTAAAAGTTTTGGAATATCCGGCTCATTTAAAGCAAGTCCAATATCTGAAATTCCTGTAGCCAAATTATAAGTTCCGCTTAATCTATTATCACGCAAAGTTACATCATCAAATCTCATAATTCCATCTTTTATGCTGATATGTGCATTTGTATCCCCTACATAAGTTGATTTTATTGTTGTAGGTGCAGATGGTATTGTTATATTTCCAGAAAGTTTATTCACTGTTCCTTTTAAGTTTGCATCCAAATTCTTAACTTTTAAATTGACTTTATATGGAGAAGTGTCATAAAGCATATAATCCTTTAACCCTGCATTTATATTCATATTGCCGGTTTTAAGATTGTAATTACCGCTTGCATTCAGATTCTCATTTTTAATGCTTAAAATATTCACAACATTGTCCTTTAATTCAAGATTAGCCGTTACATCCTTTAAACGTTGATAATTAAGCCATAATTCATCCATTTTTGCATTGGCTGTCAAATCCAGCTTTGATAAATTATTAATTTTACCATTGGCATGTAATTTCTCGTATTCCACTACGTATTCTCCATAAGGACTATAAAGTTCATAATTTCCAGAAAGTTTATCTGCCGTTCCTGTCAAATTGGCATTTAATGTTCCAATTTTTACATTCATTTTAGATGGCAAATTATTATCAGTAAACATGTAATTTTTTAATCTTGCATTTATATCCATTTTACCAGATTTAATGTCATATCTACCACTTGCATGCAAATTTTCGCTTCTTATACTTGCAATATTAACAGCATTATCTTTTATTTCAAGATTCCCTGTTACATTTCTCAAACGCTGATTTTCAAATTGTAATTCACTTGCTTTTGCATTAACTGTCATATCCAAATTTGCCAAGTCATTAATTTTACCGTTAGCATGCAAATTTTTATACTTTCCCATATATTCGCCATAAGGGCTATGGATTTCATAAGTTCCAGAAAACTTATTATTTACACCATGAACCCTGGCTTCTGCAGTTGCAGGCAATTTTGCCTTGTCAAGCCCGTTAAAGTTATATCCATTAGCCCTTAATAACTTTGCAATATCAACTTCTTTTGGCAGATTAAGGGAGTATGAATGTTTCATATCGGAAGTTGTTGTCCCGTTTATATTCAATACTCCTCCGCCATTCATTCCTGCTGTCCCGCTTATTCTGTAATTTCCATTACGAATTCTTACCTTGACCTTTATAGCTTTTATAAAAGGAACTGACAGATCCTTTACTCTTGCCTTAATTATTCCAGAACGAAGTACATTTTTACTGTTAAACTTCGCAACTAAATTGTCAACATCAGGACTAATTTTATAAGATTTTCCACCATAATTTACATTGAAGTATCCTCTGCTTCTTGTATTAACTACAACTGTCTGAGTTTTTGGATTTACTGTATAATTTCCTCTCAGGACATTAGATCTTACTGTACCTGTTATAATATTTTTGGGAGAAATTTTTGCACTTCCTGTGATCTTTTTGATGTCAAAATCAGACCCAAGATTATTTAATACATAATCTCCTGACCCAGTTTTCTTTTTCAGGTCATACACAAATTTTCCAATTTTAACATCCTCATTTACTTTGAACCCTGAAAACTCTTGATTAAATATAAATGATGTATCACTTAAAGTCAGCTTTTCATTTGTAATTTTCATATTAGTCTTTACATTTTGAAAATCAGAGTTTGAAATTCTTATATTATCTGAAGAAAACTTACCGTCAAGCGTTCCCTTTTTACTCTTTGTATCGATATTTAATTCAAGATTTCCTGAAACTGCACCTTCAGCTTCAATTTTTGCATCTTTAATTATTTTGTAACGTGCAACTTGATCAAATGGAAGTTTATCTGCAACTAATTTCAAATTCATTTTTTGAGTCTGTATGAAATATGCCATTGTCAAAGTTACTGGACTTTCACTCAATTTAGTATTTGCATTAACTGTAATTTTGTCCTTTTTCATATCAACTACAGCATTAACGCCTTCAATATCACCGTCAAAATCAACATAAGACAACTTTCCATTTTTAATTTTCAGGCTTCCTAGAGCATGTATTTTCTTTTCAATTTTATTCTGCTCCATTTTCAATGCACCTGTAAGTATTCCGCCTTTTGCCTTTATCATATCAACCTGTGCATATTGTCCCAGCTCCTCAGTTATTCTGACATTCTCAAAACCAAAATTAAGACGTGCATCCTTCCTTCTTATATCACTATTTTTTATTTTATCAAACATTGAGTAAATCGATTGCTTAGACTTTATCAATTGCTTCAATTCAACCTTTAGAATTTCAGTCGTTCCATCTTCATTCTTATTTCCAGAACCCTTCGCAAAAAGTGAAAAACCACGTGATTTCGCTACTTCTAGCCTTCCGCTTACTTTTTTCAATGTTTTTCTTATTTTCTTGCTATAAGTTGTATCTGTAAAATTTAAAATTGAATTATGGATATGCATTTTCCCAATTCTACTTGTCGGATCAAATGTCTTCGGTTTTTTGGGATCTGTCTTTATTACATGAAAAATATTAAAATCATTATCTTTTCTACGCTCTAAATTTACAATTCCATTATACACGTCAATCCTGTTAAGCCTTGTTGGCATAAGAAGACTAATTCCAGCCGTAGTCTTTTTAGCATCAATAACTACATTTCCTGCAAGATCTTTAACTTTAAGTTGTCAATCTGAATTTTATTAAATCCAATCAACTTGACATTCCTAAATTCTACATTCAGTCCGCTGCTCTTCAAAATCGAAGTCAGTACGCCCCTAAAGTTTTTAGTTGAAATATAAAACTTTAGTGCAAATAAAGACATTAGAAGAAAAATAAATACAATCAAAGATCTCTTTATGTATTTCATCTCACGTTTTTACCTCCTCTTCTCTTTATTTTTTTGAAAAGGATAATTATTTTTCATTGTCCTAATTTCCATTTACGTTTTCTTTATTTTTTTCTTATGTTCAAATTTTTATGTTCAAAGGAAAAACATCTTTTTTTATTTTAGCATAAATTTGCATAAAAAAATCTATTATTATATACGATTTTTTTCACTTAGAAAAAAACTAAACTTGCTAATATAGCCTATTTTTTTCTAACTCAATTATAAAAAAATAAATATTAAATATATTTGCTATTTTTAAGAAAAAAACTTTTATTTCCAAAAATAAATCTATTGACTTTTTATATAACACATGTTATATTATCTATACTTAAAAATTTTAAAAAGTAAAAAAATTATAAAAACAAAAATAATAACATTTATAGATTATTTATAAAAAAATGAGAAAAAAACTGAAATTTAGAAATGTATATTATTTAAATTTTATAAATAACTATAAAAAAAGATAAGGAGAAAAATTATGAAATTAAAAAAATAGCCATTTTATCAGTTTTAACTGCAATTTTTTTGCAAATGCAGCAAGTATTGACTATTTGTCAAATAATTCAGCCTCATACTTTCAAAAATCCATCTCAGACAGGAAAAAAATTTCTGTAGAAGGTGCTTTTTTTATAATCCAGCAGGAACCGCTTTTTTAGATGATGGAACTTACATTAATGCAAATTTACAAAATTCAATGATTGATGAATCAATGACATTAAATGGAAAAAAATTAAAATCACATAGATATGCAGGAGCGCCTTCATTTAACCTTTTATACAAAAAGAATAATTACTCACTTTTTGGTAATCTAAGCGTTATCGCAGGTGGAGCTACTCTTCGTTATAATGATGGAGTTGCTGGAATTGAACTGGCTGGAGAAACTTTTAACAATATTACAGGAGGAAGGCTTGGAGCAAAAGTTACAAAAAACCGTTTTACAGGACAAAACCGTTACTATCAACTAATGCTTGGAAGCGCCTATAAATTCAATGATACCTTCTCAATGTCAGGTGGTCTTAAATACGTTTATGCCCACAGAAAATTAGATGGAGAAGCTCAATATGATTATAATCCGCTTGTGGGAGCAGCTATTGGTCTTAATAAAAATTATTTATCAATGAATTCAAAGCGTAATGCCGAAGGAATTGGAGGAATTATTGGATTTGACTATAAACCTACAGATACTTTGAATTTTGCAGTAAAATATGAAACACCTGTAAAATTAAAATTTAAGTCAAAAGCTCAGGAAAATAATAAAATGCTTCTTGCAGGACGACCTTTGGGAATTTCATTCTTTTATCCAGAATATGCAGATGGAGTTCATTCAAGACGTGACTTGCCAGGAGTTTTGGCATTAGGAGTTTCAAAAGATGTAAACAAATGGACTTTTTCTGGCGGATACACACATTACTTCAACAAAGCTGCAAAAATAGACAGATTTAAATATAATGACGGATATGAAGTAAATTTTGGAGCAGATTACAGAATTAATGACAAATTTACTTGGCACGCTGGATTCAACTATGCAGATACTGGAGCGAAAAAAGAATCATTCTCTGATGTGGAATATGCAATAAATTCCCAAATTTATGCAACTGGACTTACCTACAAGCCAACAGAATCTTCAGAATGGAAATTTGGACTAGCGCACGTAAATTTCAATTCTGCCAACGGAAAACGTGAAAAAACTTCACTTCCAGGAATTACTATTGATAAATCAAAAGTAAAATATGATAAAAAAATGTAAATGTATTCACAGTTGGATATACACATAAATTTTTAGAATTTAAACTTCTCTAATTTTTTTATGATAATAATCGCAAAAAAATCATAATCTATTATAAAATAAAAAAATTAGTCATTAGACTTGTTCAATTTAGAATTTAACAAAAATAAATATTCTAAAAGCAAGGGATCTTGACCTTTTGTTAAGTAAAAAAATTAAGTTATTGAACAGATCTTTTTGGCTATTTTTTTATTTTTACTTTAAATTATTTTCACAAATTCAGATAAATTATAAACTACTAAATCTCATTTAAAAAAACAAAAAAATTATATTTTAGATTGCTTGCTATTTTTTTAACTTTTGCCAAAAATTCATAATTAATTCACTATTTAAATGTGAATAAAAAAAGAAAAAAAGTAAAAAAATAAATAGAAAAAAACTTCTAATTTATGTTACACTTTAAAAAGTAAAAAAATTTTTAACAATATCTAGTAGAAGTCTCCTCTTCTACAAGAGGGAGATGAATTGCAGAACATAACTTGAAATAATAATTATTATATGGTATAATACTCGTACATCAGGGCAGGGACTGCCCAAAGAGCTTGGTAAATATATTTGGCTAACAGAAGCAGATACTTCCCAAGAAGCTCACACTTCTAAAGTGGGAGTAGTTCACTAAAAAAGAGGGAAAAACATATGGAAAAAAGAACTGAAAAATTATCAAGAATTTTAAATGAACTGAATATTGACGGATTATTTATTACAGATTTGTATAATATTCGATATTTTACTGGATTTACAGGGACTACTGGAGTTGCTCTTGCGACAAAAAATGGAAACTTTTTCTTTTCAGATTTTAGATATAAAGCACAAGCCACTAAGCAAGTTACTGAAATGGGATTTGAATTTGTGGAAGTTTCTCGTGGTTCGCTTCAGACAGTTGGAGAATATATAAAGAAATTTGGACTAAAAAATGTCGGATTTGAAGATATTAACGTTTCATTCTCGCTTTATCAGACAATTAAAGATATTTTCAAAGTGGAATTAGTTCCTGTTGGAAATAAACTTATAATGGAAAGAATGGTAAAATCTGATGAAGAAATTGCCCTTATTAAAAAAGCTGTAGAAATTAGTGATGTGGCATTTTCAGAAGCCTTAAAAATTATAAAGGAAGGTGTTTCTGAAAAGGAAGTTTCTTCATATATGGAATACATTCAAAGAAAATTAGGAGCTGATGACCGTTCATTTACAACAATTTTTGCCAGCGGTTACCGTTCAGCTATGCCCCATGGAGTTGCTTCTGACAAAAAAATTCAAAAGGAAGAATTTATTACAATGGATTTTGGAGCATATTATGAAGGATATGTGTCAGATATAACAAGAACTATTTATTATGGAAATAATATTACAGATAGACATAAGGAAATTTACAATACTGTTCTAGAAGCTCAATTACTGGGAATAGAAACAATAAAAGAAGGTGTAATGTCAGATGAAGTTGATAAAGTTGTCAGAAATTTCTTTAATGAAAAAGGATACGGCAAATATTTTGGACACGGATTAGGACATGGAATTGGTGCTGAAATTCACGAATTGCCTTACTTATCTTCTTCTTCTCAAATTGAGTTAAAGGAAAATATGGTCGTTACTTCTGAACCTGGGCTTTATTTTGACGGATGGGGCGGAGTCAGAATTGAAGATGATGTAGTAGTTAAAAAAGATGGAAGAGAAGTATTAAATAAGAGCAACAAGGAACTAATTATCCTATCTTAATTTCTAATATCAAATCTCAAAAATAATATTTTTTTAAACAAGGGGTCTTGACCCCTTGCTAAATAATATTTGTAGCTATAAAATTATAGTACTAAAACTAATTAATACTCCTTATAAAAATAATTTTTTTAACAAAAGATAGCAAGAAGTCTCCGACTTCTATAAGTGGGAGATGAATTGCTTTTTTTGTAAAAAAATTGAAAAAAAGGATACTCTTATGATACAATTTTTGTATAAAAATATCGAAGAGAAATCATTAATGATAAAAATCTCTAAAGAAATAATTAAAAAAATAATATTCAAAATCAAAAAGGAGGTGTAATTTTATGAAATATAATTTGGCATTCAAATACAGAATTTATCCAAATAAAGATCAGGAATTATTGATAAATAAGACTTTTTGGATGTGTTCGTTTTGTTTTACAATACGATTTTGTATACTGCGAATAAAATTTATGAAGAAACTGGAAAAAATAAAATAATTACACCTGCTAGTTTGAAAAGTGAAAATCAATTTCTAAAAGAAGTAGACAGTCTAGCACTTTCAAATGCTCAATTGAATGTAAAACGATCGTTTACGAATTTCTTTCAAAAGAGAGCGAAATTTCCGAGGTTCAAATCTAAAAAAAGAATAGTGTTAAAAGTTACACGACAAATTGTGTGAATAATTCAATACGAATTGAGGAAAACAAATATTTGGTTTTGCCAAAATTGAAAAGAGTAAAATTGAAATATCATAGAGAAATACCAAAGGATTATAGAATAAAGTCGGTAACATTGACAAACAGTAATGGAAATTACTATATTTCTATTTTGACTGAATTTGAAAAAAAGAAATTCAAAAAAATGCCAAGTAATGATAAAGTAATTGGACTTGATTTTTTTCAATGTCTGAATTATTTGTCAGTTCTGAAAAACCAAAGGGCTGATTATCCAAAAATATTTTAAGATGTTGGAAGAAGAATTGAAAAAAATTACAAAAAGTCATTGTCAAGAAAAAGTGAAATTTTCTAAAAAAATTGGTATAAGCAAAAAGCGAAAAATATCAAAATTGCATGAGTATATTAAAAATTGTCGAAGAGATTTTTTGCATAAATTATCGAAAAAATTGTCTGAAGAATACAATGCTGTGGTTGTTGAAAATTTGAATATGAAAGGGATGAGTCAGGCATTAAATTTTGGGAAAAGTGTAGGAGATAATGGATGGGGAATGTTTTTGAGGATGCTTGAGTATAAGTTGATGTTTTTAGGAAAGCAATTTTTGAAGATAGATAAGTGGTTTCCATCGTCAAAAACTTGTAGTAAATGTGGAAACGTTAAAGAGGAACTGAAATTATCAGAAAGAAGTTATAAATGTGAGTGCTGTGGGATTGAAATTGATAGAGATTACAATGCAGCACTGAATATAAAAAACATTGGAAAATTGATGTTGGAATATTAGGAAAATAAAAGAAGACAGGGTAGGAACTACCCGAAGAGCTTGGTAAATATATTTGGCTAACAAAAGCAGATACTTCCCAAGAAGCTCCCGCTTCTAAAAGCGGGAGTAGTTCACTTAATTATATGACAAAACTTATTTAAAAACTGAACTAAAAAAACTATGGATATTTTGCTCAAACTCTAAATTCATATAATTTTTAATAGTTCAATTTTAAATGGATTCGAGTATAATTCAAAAATTCATAACAAATCTTTATATTACAATCTTTTTTTCCAAAAATAAAAATTGAAGCAAAAACCAATATAAATCCAATTAATTCAACAAATGAGAATCTTAATCCAAAAATAGCTACTGACAAGACTGCAGCAAGTACAGGCTCAAAAGCTGTTAAAATTCCCGCAAGAGAAGAAGAAATGTAGTTTAAACTGGCAATGTAAATTAAATATGCAATAGATGTTCCTAAAATTACAACAATTGCTACTTGAATGATAGATTTTGAATTTACATCCCCTTGTATTTTCCAGATTGGATGAACAATATTTGAAATTATGCTTCCCACAATCATTCCCCATCCAACTACCGTTATACTTCCATATTTTTTCAAAAGCCTTTTTGGATAAATTGAATAAAAAGCAATCATAATCGCTGAAATGAGTCCAAGCAATAATGCTTCTGGCGAAACAGACAAACTCGAGATTTTTCCCTTTGTCGCTATAAACACAACTCCTAAAACTGTCATAGAAAGTAAAAGCAATGTTGAAACCGCTGGAATTTTCCTATTTTTTATAGATTCGTAAATAAATATAAAAAATGGCGCTGTAAACTGTAAAATTGTTGAAAATGAAACATTGCTCAATTCAATTGTCTTAAAATACGTATATTGAACTAAATACATTCCTGCAGTTCCAAATAAAATTATTCCAATAAAATCCTTTTTTTATTTTTTTCAACGGCTTTAAAATAGATTTTTTTCTCAATAAAAAAATGACTACCATAAAAAAAGCAATATCCCAGAAATTAATGTCCTTATTGACACTAGCCAATCTGACGAAAAAAATTATATTTTTTTAAATAAAATTTCTCCAGAAATCCCCTGATATAGACTATAAGCTTGAAGCTAATCCTGCTAGCAGCATTCCTTGCAATTTCATTTTTTCTTTCATAGCAATCACCCTTCAAAATTTTTTTATACAAAAAAATGCCTTTCCAAATAACTTGTAAAAGCATCTTTTTTATATTAAACATGTTTACTATCTTAAAGATTTAATTACTTCAAAAGTTACTAATAATTTGTTGTTCTTTAGCAATTTCTTTGTCTAATTGATTTCTTAAGTTTTTATATTCAGCTGCTTTAGCTTTGAATTCTTTTCCGAAGATGCTTGTATCTTCATTTGCTTCAATTTCAGCAAGTCTTTCGTCAATTTTAGCTTGCATTGCTGTATAGTTTTCTAATCTTTGAGACGCTGCATTTGCTTGAGCTTCTTGTTCTCTGTATTTTGCATCTTCCATTTGTTGTAATTTGTTTAATTGATTTTCTAAGTTATTTAAGCTGTTTTCGATTGATGATCCACCTGCTGCTGGTTTTGGAGCTGCAAATGAAACACTGCTTAATACTAATACTCCTAATAATACTGCTAATTTCTTTTTCATATTTTACCTACGGGAATTAAGTATAAATTATTTGAATTTAACTTTTTACTCCTCGTATCTCCTTTCACTTTTTTTAATTTTGTTGATTTCCTTTTAAAGTTTCAATAGCTGCAAAATTTTCAACTGTTGTATTTAAAGATTTGATTTCTGTATCCAATGCTTTAACTACAGCTTCATATTGTTTTGCTAATTCAGCATATTGAGCTTTAAATGCTTTTGATTCTGATGCTGCTTTAATTTTTTCGATTCTTTCTTCAATTTGAGCTTTTTGAGCTTGTTTTTCAGCTAATTTAGCTGCTGCTGCATCAGCATTTGCTTTTAATTTGTTGTACTCTTGGTTTTCCATGTTTACCAATCTTTCATATTCTGCTTCCAATTGGTTAAATCTACCAGTTACAGTTTGAGCAGCTACTGTTTTTGTAGTTTTAGCTTTTGTAGTTTTTACAGTTTTTGCAGAATTAGCTGAGAATGATAAAAGCACTTAAAAAGTACAAATAAAAATTCCAACTTTTTTTCATTTTTTTCCTCCTAATAAGTTATCAGTTTTAATTATCTTTTATATTATATACCATTTAACAATAATTGTCAATTTTTTTATAAATTACTAAAAAAATTATATTAAAAATATATTGAAAAGAGAACTTCCTGGGAAGTATATAATTTTAAAAAAATCACATATATTTACCAGGCTCTTCGGTCTGTCTCCACCCTGAAAATCTATAATAGCATAACTTTTATAATTTAAATATTAATCTATTATTTTAATCTAATGTTATAGAATGCTTTTTTACCTTCGTAAATAGCTTCATCTGCTAAATCATCTTCAATTCTTAATAATTGGTTATATTTAGCCATTCTATCTGTTCTTGAAGCAGATCCTGTTTTAATTTGTCCTGCATTTGTAGCAACTGCGATATCAGCAATTGTATCATCTTCAGTTTCTCCTGATCTGTGAGATACTACTGCAGTGTATCCTGCTTTTTTAGCCATTTCGATAGCGTCTAATGTTTCAGTTAAAGTACCAATTTGGTTTACTTTGATTAAGATTGAGTTTGCAATTCCTTTTGCAATTCCATCAGCTAATCTCTTAGTGTTAGTAACGAATAAATCGTCTCCTACTAATTGTACTTTATCTCCGATAGCATCAGTTAATTTTTTGAATCCATCCCAGTCATCTTCAGCTAATCCATCTTCAATTGAAATGATTGGATATTTAGAAGTTAAATGTTTGTACCATTCAACCATTTCGTCAGAGTTTCTTACAACTCCACCTTCTCTTTTGAATGTATAAGTGTAAGATCCGTCAGCATTTTGAGTAGCAAATTCAGATGAAGCGGCATCCATTGCGAATGTAACATCTTCTCCTAATTTGTATCCAGCAGCTTCAACAGCTTGAGAAATTACATCTAAAGCTCCTTCAGTACCGTTAATGTTAGATGGTGCATATCCACCTTCGTTTCCTACGTTAGTAGAATCTCCATTTGCTTTTAAGATTTTTCCTAAGTGGTGGAAAATTTCAGATCCCATTCTTAAAGCTTCTTTGTAAGTTTTAGCTCCTACTGGTTGTACCATGAATTCTTGAACGTCAACAGCTGAATCTGCGTGAGATCCTCCATTTAAGATGTTCATCATAGGTACTGGTAATTCTTTAGCATTTACTCCACCTAAATATCTGTATAAAGGTATACCTAATTGATTAGCTGCTGCTTTAGCTACTGCTAATGAAACTCCTAAGATTGCGTTAGCTCCTAATTTACCTTTGTTAGGTGTTCCGTCTAACTCGATCATAGCTTTATCAATAGCTACTTGGTCTAAAGCGTCAAATCCGATTAAGTGTTCAGCGATAACTTTGTTTACGTTTTCTACTGCTTGTAATACACCTTGTCCTAAATATCTAGATTTGTCACCATCTCTTAATTCAACTGCTTCGTGCACTCCAGTAGATGCTCCTGATGGTACAGATGCTCTTCCCATTGCTCCACCTTCTAAGTAAACTTCAACTTCCACAGTTGGGTTTCCTCTTGAATCAAGTATCTCTCTTGCATAGATATCTTCAATTCTAGTCATTTCTAATTACCTCCATAAATTTATTTATTAATAACATTTCTCAACTCTAATTATATCACAATGTGTGCCGATTTTTCAAAATAAAATTTCAATTTTTTTGAAAAAAATTTAATAAAAAAACAAAAAAAGAATTAACAAATTATATCATTTTTTTAAATTGAATAAAAAAATAAGAAAAAAACAAT